>ERZ778021.48-NODE-48-length-295610-cov-18.889489_pt1 | contig 295610 bp, 259 predicted proteins | sample MGYA00375751_ERZ778021 | MGnify/ENA primary metagenome ERZ778021 (study PRJEB29350, sample SAMN05389814) | bioreactor metagenome | isolation source: Thiocyanate stock bioreactor | place: South Africa: University of Cape Town | collected 2013-08-29 ...
GGAGCTACAATTCCGCCGACCAGCCGCTCACGATGACCTACCCGGACGGCGAAGTGCTGGCTTATGAAACTCTGAGCGACGGTAATTTGAATTCCATGCGCAACGCTTCTAATTTCTACTACCTTTCCTCATCCAGGTATGACGAAGCCGGGCGCACGAAGGAGCTGAAGCTAGGCGATAACCTGCTGACTAAATCTTTTGTTTATCACTCCTGGACAACATCCACCAAAGGCGGGCGGTTGAACACGATGACCGTGGTCAATTCCGCTTCTCAGATCTTGCAAAATCTGGTCTACGATTATGACTCGCGCGGGAACATTGCTAATATCACCGATGTTGCTGCCGGGGAATATTCCGTCTTTGCCTATGACTCACTCAGCCGCATCACCAGCATGCTTGTCACCCAGGGCCAGGGTGGTTCTACACTGCACAGCGAAGCCTTCAGTTACAACTCCGGCAATGGCACACTATCCGGAAAGGGAGTGGATGCGGGCAGCCTGTTGACTTACGATTATGATGACGCCAATCATTCACACGCGGTTACGGGTTTTAATGGCAACAGCTATGAATATGACGCCAACGGCAACCAGGTAATGCGTGTTATTGGCGAAGCCACCTATACGTTGATTTACGACGGCGAAAACCGCCTGGTGCGGGTCACTGCCGATCTGCCTTTGGAACGCGGCATGGGAGAGGAACCAACCGTGCAAAGCACCCCTGAGCGTAGCGATTTAGGGGAGCCGGCAACGCCAACGGAAACTGCGACTGAGACTCCAACTGAAACGCCAACGCTGGAACCTACTCCAACCGAGACACCGACACTGGAGCCAACGCCCACGGAAACACCCACCCCCGTGCCAACAGTGCAAAGCACCCCTGAGCCAGGCAATTTAGGGGAGACGCCCACCCAGGAACCAACTTCTACACAGCAAAGCACCCCGAATCAGGTTGAAACCCCCACGGAACAGCCCACTGAAACACCTACAGTGGAGCCGACGCTCACGCCTACACTGGAACCGACGCCAACCGAGACATCTATTGAGACGCCTACCGATACCTCCCTGCCGGAAGACTTCGAGAATCCGGAAGGCGAGAGTCTGCTGCTGAATTGGGAAGGCGGGGAGATCGTTTACAGCTATGATGGGGATGGAAACCTGGTTAAATCTGTAATAGACAACAAAACCACCTATTATCCGAACCAATACTATGAAAAGAGGTTGGTGGATGCGCAACAGACCATCTTTAAGTACTACTTTGTTGGCTCAACCAGAATCGCGTTGCGGGATAACGGCACACTCTCCTGGTTGTTGAGCGACCATCTTGGCAGCACCAGCGGCACAGTGAATGCTGTTGGCGTACTGGTGAGTACGATGAAGTACACCGCCTTTGGCGAGACGAGAGGAACTGGAAGCAGCAGTACAGACTACCGTTACACCGGTCAGCGCGAAGAAGAAGAGATTGGCTTATATTTCTATAAAGCTAGGTTCTATGATGCGGCACTTGGGCGCTTCGTCCAGGCGGATACGATTGTTCCTGATCCGGGCAACTTAAAATCATGGGATCGTTACGCATATGTAAATAATAACCCCATTAATGCTACTGATCCGAGTGGTCATTTTGCCTGGATTCCTGCACTTGCGGCTGCTGGTGGCATCATTGGGGCAGCAACGTACGGGATAACTGCGGCCGTGTCTGGTCGATCTTTTAATTGGATTGACCTGGGAGTGTCAGTCGCAGTTGGCGCGGCTGGCGGAGCATTAATTGGGACAGGTGTTGGAGCAGCATCTGGTGTCGCAATGCTGGCAACAATAGGTGCAGGGAGCAGTATTCTTGGCAGCGAGGCAGGTTATCAAATTTCTTCTGGCAAAGAGTTTAGCTCTGGAGAGCTACTCGCCACATCAGCTGTTGGTGGAGTAACAGGAGCGATAACTGGAGTGCTAGGTGCACCGGGAATGAATCCAGCAGTTTCAATGGGAGCGAAAATTCTTGTCAACGGTGTCGCAGGTGTTGCTGATTACTCCCTTCAATCCGTTGTAAATGGTCAAACAATTACAAAAACCGGTTTATTGAGCAGCGGCATAATTGGTTTAGGTTCAGGCATTTTGGGAAATGCATTGCCTTCTATTACCTCACTGGGAGGATCAAGGGCTACTAAACTTTATGAAAAGGGGTTAGCAAACACATTCAGCAATGCCTTTATAAAACCTGATAACGCAGTTCGTGAAGTTCAACGGTCATATCTAAGCCGAAGTTTTGTATCAAGTGGCTTTTTTGATGATGTTCTACGAGGAGCTGGAATCCAAGCGGCATTAACGCCAATACAAAAGTCACTTAATAAGGTACTTCAACAAATTCACTAAACCCATGAAATTTATTTTTTCAGTACTAAAAAATATTTTCGTATACACAATTGCGTTTACTTTCCTTTTCTTTGTTAGCTTTATGGGAATGGCTAGTCTATTGATCGTATTCGTCAGTGTGGTTCCCGGAGGGAGTTTAAAAGACACCATTATTCTTGCTCTCGAGTTGTTTTTTCCATTTACACTATTTAGCATTGAAGCAGGTTCTATTTTGGGTTTGTTTTATGGAACAATCAAGCATTATGTAGATAACCACAAAAAATCGTGAAGTAAGTCCAGAGCAGATAGTAAAAAAGGGTTGTGTCCATTAGAACGCTTCGGGTACCCTTTTATTAAGTCTCCGAACCGCATTAGACTGTGGTAACCGCACTTGCTTTCTGAGATGGTCAAATTTCAAATCAGCACATTAACAACGAAATAATCAATGCACATGTATTGCTAATCAAAGCTCACCGATACACCCCTGCCAGAAGACTTCGAGAACCCGGATGACGAGAGTCTGCTCCTGGATTGGGAAGGCGGGGAGATCATTTACACCTACGACGGGGATGGTGCGAAGCACCCCCAAGCGAAGCGGTAGGGGGAAATCTGGTTAAATCTGTAATAGACAACAAAACCACCTATTATCCGAACCAATACTATGAAAAGAGGATGGTGGATGCGCAACAGACCATCTACAAGTACTACTTTGTTGGCTCAGCCAGAATTGCACTGCGAGAGAATGGCACCATCACCTGGTTGTTGAGCGACCATCTTGGCAGCACCAGCGGCACAGTGAGTGCTGTTGGCGTACTGGTGAGTACGATGAAGTACACTGCCTTTGGTGAAACTAGAGGAACTGGAAGCAGTACCACCGACTACCGTTACACGGGTCAGCGCGAAGAGGAAGAGATTGGCTTGTATTTTTACAAGGCCAGATTCTACGACCCTTATCTCAACCACTTCATCCAGCCTGATACAATTATACCTGACCCGTACAATCCGCTGGACTGGGACAGATACAACTACGTGCGCAACTCCCCTGTCAACTATACCGACCCGAGCGGACACTGCATCGAACTGGATGAGGGTTTCTGCCTGCACGAGGATACCCGGAGCGGGCGCTACCACCTGGTTAATGGGAAAGGACTTTTCAAGAATTACGTCGAAATTGCCATTGCGAATTACATCATCTCCGGGGATCCCAGGTCGCTTAACCGCATCCCGGACAACCCCCCCTCCTTCATGGTGGGGGCGGCTATGGAAAATGCCTGTGAGGGATTGGGTTATGATTGCGGCACCCGTTTCCGGAATTCGATCTGGCTGTTTACGGTTGGGGTTTTGGGAGCGGCGGGCAGCCGTTATCCTGGCAGTTCCGCAAACACATTACCCGGGTCAATCGGGCAGGATGCGCTGGGGAACCCGGACTGTGCGGGGTGCGGGTATTTATTACCTGAAACATCAGTGGGTAGTACAGGCCGGACAACACCTTCCAATTTGAGAGAGCAATTAGCAATGGAAGCGGCCATGGCAGATCCGGAACGAGGAACGAGGTTACCGATAACATTGGGAGATCCACGATGGCCTGCAAATGAGGGGTGGCTCAAAATGACCCAATATACCAATGGGGTAGAAATCCACTATAACTACAATGTCAGAACAGGCCAATCTGCCGATTTTAAATTTCCTCGTTAGGGTATTGGAGTTACTTATGAAAGTAAAATTTGTCGATCCGGGTGGAAATCTACCAGCCAGCATGTTGAGAATCGGTTACTCGCCCAGAGTTGACCTTGGATTAATAACAGACGATATTCATATCGTTTATGGGGTCTCTGAATGGAGAGGTGTCCTACATTACCTTATCATTCCGGCTGAAGCTCACCTGCCAATCTGGTTCCCTGCCGATTTGTTCATCGTTATCGATGCAAGATTGCCTTTCGAGTGGTATTTTCGATATTATGGTGACAATGACCCGAGTGAATTGAAATTCCAGATGGGATATCAGGAATTAGCGCTGGACGCAGCCCACTCCACAGACTTGATCGAAAGAAAAAACAACGCTATCAGCCTTTTTCTCAAAAGGAAAGCGGAGATTGACGAGCAATCATAATCCAGTCTCCTTAGTCAAGCTCGCACCTTAACAACCGAATAAGTTCTAACAAGGAATTCCCGAATTCACCAGGGCAGGTTCGGGCGGCGGGAGCCAGGCAGTGCAGCCGGGATCGTCCCCATTCAGCAGCTCGCACATTTGCAGGCCGATCTCCTGGCAAAGCCGAACCGTGATCTGGGGGGCAAAAAGCTGTTCGGCCAGGGATAACAATCGGCTGCGCTGGTTTTCCCACACCTGGCGGGTCTCTCCGGCAGGCGGGGAGATCGTTTACACCTATGATGGCGATGGTGCGAAGCATCCCTGAGCGAAGCGATTAGGGAAAATCTGGTTAAATCGGTCATTGATAACAAAACCACCTATTATCCGAACCAGTACTATGAAAAGAGGATGGTGGATGCACAGCAAACCATTTTCAAATATTACTTTGTCGGCTCCGCACGGATCGCGGTACGCGAAAATGGCACTCTCACTTGGCTGTTGAGCGACCATCTGGACAGCACCAGTGTTACGGTGAATGCAGCCGGTGCGCTGGTCAGCAGAATGAAATATACCGCCTTCGGCGAGACGAGAGGAACGGCAAGCAGCAGCACTGATTACCGTTACACCGGTCAGCGGGAAGAAGAAGAGATCGGCTTGTATTTCTACAAAGCCAGATTCTATGATGCGGCACTGGGCAGGTTTATCCAAGCGGATACGGTCTTACCTAATCCTGCAGATGCAAAATACTTTGATCGTTTTGCGTATGTCAATAATAACCCTATCAATGGTACAGACCCAACAGGGCACTGGGTTGATACTGTTCTGGATGGTATCTCCATCGGCATTGACATTAACGATATCAGGCTAAATGGTCTCAATTGGGAAAATGGCCTTGCGCTAACGGCTGATATTGTCGGTGCCGCTTTACCGGTTGCATCTGGTTTAGGAATAGGTGTCCGTGCACTTTTCAAGGCAAGTAAGGCTGCTAATAAAATCGACAATGTTGTAGAGGTTGTGAAGTATAGTGATGAACTAGCTGACAGCGGCGAATACTTATTTAGATCCATGAAAATGGCTGAGGATGGCCTTCCAGTTGTTGGTCCATCGAAAACTTCATTGGGTGCGGTGATTGGTGGCAAGAACCCAGATATCCTTCCAGACGCTAATGGATTAGTACATTTTGGAAACGAGGGAATGTCAACGAATTTAAATCCATTCGATATGCCTGATTATCGTTTGCCTTCAGGATCAGGGTGGGGAGGAACTGCAAAGAATACCCAAATGTGGTGTATTCAAAAATGTGATCTTGGACCAAATTTGAGTGCAGTTCCAGATTATAATCTTACAAATCCAACACATACTATTGTTTCTCCGGCACGTACAATGACCATAAATACATACCAACAAGCTCTGGCCAATACGAGACAACAGTGGAAACTTGTACGTATGGAATAAGGGCCTATTATGGAAGATCTACAAAAAATTGTTCATGAAGCTTTCCAAACGCAAGATGCTGATACGGCTTATGATATAACTGAAAAAGCAGTTAGGGAATTAGTGAATAGTGGCTATGATAGAAAGGAAATCGTATCAGTCTTAAATATCTTTTACGAGCAATTCTTGACTGAAGGCAAAGATGAAATAGCCGAGTATATTATAGGTATTATGGATGCATTGTCTGGTTGGGGTAATCCCAAGTATTTTATATAACCGTTTTACCACACCTTACTTATCTCAACAACGGGCAGCATGCAGTCATTACCTACCCAGCACACCGAAAAATTCCAAAACAAAGAAACCTGGACCGCACCTAGTAAGGTGGATGGTGCGGTCATTCCCATGCGGGCAGCCTTACCGGTTCTTTAACAACTGAATACTTCTGCAAGCAAGTTTTAAGGGGCGCTGGAACCGACGCCAACCGTGCAAAACACCCCTGAGCCGGGCGATTTAGAGGAAACACCTACCCTGGAGCCCACGCCAACCGAGACACCTACTGAGACGCCTACCGATACACCCCTGCCGGAAGACTTCGAGAATCCGGAGGGTGAAAGCATGCTCCTGGATTGGGAAGGCGGGGAGATCATTTACACTTATGATGGGGATGGAAATCTGGTTAAATCTGTAATAGACAACAAAACCACCTATTATCCGAACCAATACTATGAAAAGAGGATGGTGGATGCGCAACAGACCATCTTTAAGTACTACTTTGTTGGCTTAGCCAGAATTGCACTGCGGGAGAATGGCACCATCACCTGGTTATTGAGCGACCATCTTGGCAGCACCAGTGGCACAGTGAATGCAGCCGGGGCATTGGTCAGCACGATGAAGTACACCGCTTTCGGTGAAACAAGAGGAACTGGAAGCAGCACCACCGACTACCGTTATACGGGTCAGCGCGAAGAGGAAGAGATTGGCCTTTACTTTTTCAAGGCTAGATTTTATGACGCGGCGCTGGGAAGGTTTGTCCAGCCGGATACGATTTTACCTGATCCGGCGAATGCAAAATCTTTTGATCGTTTCGCATATGTCGAAAATAATCCTATATCCAACGCCGATTCCTCAGGTCATTGTATAGATGGGATAACGACAATTCCTTGCTTGGTGGCCATAATAGCGATTGCCGGAGTTTCTGGAGGGGCAGCTGTATATCAGTTTAACGTTAGTGGAAATTCATGGTGGGAATCACCGGAAGATGCCTTAGCTACAGCAAAAGCTGGTATAGAAGGTGGTCTTCTAGCTGTTGGCACAGCTTTAACAGCGGGGCAAGCAGCACTTATGGTGCCTGATGTTGCAATGTATTTCGGCGTGCAGACCAATAATTTATCTGTATTTAGTTGGGGTGCTACTCAAAATGGTTATTTGCCTTCGGTGATTCCGAGTTCACCGAATAGTAATACTTTTCGAAAAGTTGAATTTCAAGGTAGAACAGTGTATCAACGAAATGACATTGATTGGGACTTTGTAGATCCAGATTCCAACCTAACAAATTACCAGCTTGCTCAGAGAGGCTTAGCTCCAATTGGCCCAGATGGGCAGAAGGTACAACTGCACCATTTATTACAGAAAGAACCTGGACCAATGGCTGAAATTCTAACAACTACACACGTAGATGGGCAAAAGATATTGCATGGCCTTATTCCAAAAGGCAGCAGTTTCAGAAATTCACCTGCCTTAAATAATCAGTACAATAAATTTAGAATGGACTATTGGAAATGGAGAGTAGAATAAAAAGGAAACGAGGATTTATTTAAATGGAAGAATATCAAAATTTACATAGTCTAATCAAGTTATTCGGCGATAGTATTTTTTTTGTTGGAAGAGCTGACGATACTAGAGTTGCTAAAATAGAAAGCATGTTATCTGTGAAGCTACCAAATAGCTACATATGGTTTTTAAAACATTATGGCCACGGAGGTGTCCCTGGTGTTGAGATTCTTGGTAATGGATTGGCTGAAATACCATCCTGCGTACGTGCGTCTTTTTTTTGGCAAAAAAATGGATTGCCAACGAACTTTGTAGTAATTGAGGATTCAGGCGCTGATTATGTAGTTTGTTTAGACACTTCTAGAGTTAAAAACGGCGAATGCCCAGTTGTAGATTGGGAATATGGAGTTGGTGTTGGAAAGTGGTATTACGAGACATTCTTTGATTACCTTGCTGCGCGATTAAAAGAATCATTCAATTTGCAATAAATTTATTTAATTAAAATTAAAATTTAACGGTAGAGTGCGTGCGTTATTTTGACCGCACCAGATGGCGTTAATAAATCTAACTTTCTGAAACGATCAACATTTAAATCAGCACTTTAACATCGGAATAATCATGCACTTGTATTGCTAATCTAAGCTTATGGCTATCCCTTCTGCCGGAATACTTCGAAAATCCGGAGGGCGAAAGCATGCTATTGGATTGGGAAGGCGGGGAGATCGTTTACACCTATGATGGGGATGGAAATCTGGTTAAATCTGTAATTGACAACAAAACAACCTATTATCCGAACCAATACTATGAAAAGAGGATGGTGGATGCGCAACAGACCATCTACAAGTACTACTTTGTTGGCTCAGCCAGAATTGCACTGCGAGAGAATGGCACCATCACCTGGTTGTTGAGCGACCATCTTGGCAGCACCAGCGGCACAGTGAGTGCTGTTGGCGTACTGGTGAGTACGATGAAGTACACTGCCTTTGGTGAGAAGCGGGGAACAGGAAGCAGCACCACCGACTACCGTTACACCGGTCAGCGCGAAGAGGAAGAGATTGGTCTTTACTTTTACAAGGCTAGATTTTATGACGCGGCGCTGGCGCGTTTTGTGCAGGCGGACACGATTGTTCTAGAGCCAGGGGAATCACAGAATTGGGACAGGTACAGTTACGTTCGGAGCAACCCAATGAATTTCACCGATCCAACTGGGATGTATTATGAAGAAAATGGACCAGGAAAGATTAATAATACACCTATTCCACCACCAAATATCATAAATTTTTCAGGTAGCGGATGGACTGTAGGGGCAAAAAACAAAATAAATAATGCCGCAAATATTTATGGTTGGCGGTTATTGCCTTATGTAATAAGGGTACTGCAACAATTTTTTCATATGGGTGTTTATGATGGACCGATAAATTTGAAAAATGGAGCACAGGCATTTAATCTGGTATTTGGTAAATTAGAATTTGTTTCTCACACAAATTCTTGTTCAGAATATTTCACCAGTTTAGGTGATGAAGGTGCTAGTACATATAATTGTTATGGTTGTGCTGCAGGAAGACAAACTGTCTTTAAGTTCAGTAATATAGGCATGAGCGGGTTAACTTCCGAATGGGCAGGACACGAAATTAGTCATATCTTTGATTTACATATTGGTTTACAAGGTCGAAATTCAATAACAGGATGGATGTTAGATTCTTTAGAGGGTATTATAAGGAGTCATGGAATGATTCAGAATTCGTCTCTTGTAGATTATGAAATATTTGCAAATATGGCTGATAGCTGGGCATTTAATATTTGGGATACTGATAAATATGCTTATGAAGGATTAGAAAGAAAATCTCTCATGGACAATTCCATGGCTTTATGGGTTTCATTGGCAATATTAGGTAATCATTAGGAGGACTTGTGAAAATATTGAAATTAATATTCTCAGGGATTGTTCTTTTCATAGTGATTATCTTTTCTGGTTGTATTTCAATTGATAAAGAGAACATTGAAGCAACAAATGTTTTACCCACATTTCAAACGACTGTTCAAATGAACACAACCCGAACTCCTTCTCCTTCCATAACTATCACCGTTTCTCCAATTGTAACAAAAACAAACACTGGAATCCGCCCAACCAGAACCCCAACATCAACGCCGATCCCTTTTACAGTTTTTCCCACCTTAGAGAATGAAAAATATCAACTGAAATTCCAGGATTGGTATAACAACCAAGAAGATTGTGCTTTTCCTTGTTTATGGAATATAGAGCCCGGAAAAACAGACATTCTGTCGGTTTGGAATACTGTTCATGATATTTTCCCGGATCATGATTGTATCTATATAGGTGACAGTTTTTTTTGTATAATTTCAAATAGACAGATTTCTCGTGAATTGAGAAAACCAAAAACTGGAATGAGCGCTTATTTTGAAAATAATCAGATAGAAAAAATTACGATCTTCGGTGATTTTCCAAATAAATCGCTAAGCAAAATAATAAATGATCTTGGCTTTCCGGATGAAGCTTATTTGCATCATCTAATAGGAGGTGAAGGATTTGCTGAAAGTTCGTTAATACTTATCTTCACTAAATTCCATACAGTGATAGAATACTATAAAGTTATTCAAATGACCACCAACCCTTCGTTGAATTTTTGCATTGATAACTCGAATCAACCAAGCATTGATCTCTTTCCGCAAGGAAAACAGATTCGTTTTCTAGAATTATCAAATTATTCTGAAATACCTTATCGATTATTTTCGGATGTTACCGGTGTTAGTTTTTCTGATTATTACCGAAATCATGTTTCCAATGATGGAACTTTATGTATTATTTCCAATAGAGAGGAATGGTGATAATAATTGACTTTTTGTTTGAGAATGGTAAAAAACAAACAATAAATATAAAAACCAGTTATTAATTTAAATTAAATCACTAATAATTCAACTCGAAATTCAGGTAGCAATGAGAAGGGAAAAACGCACCCCAACTAAAGCTGGTCTCGGAACGTAAAAGAAGTACCAGGGTGCGGTCGCTGACCGCTCCCACATTCTGAAATTATCAAAATTCAAATCAGCACCTTTACAACGAAAGAATTAGTGCATTTGTATTACTCATCAAAGCCCGCGGCTATCCCACCGCCGGAAGACTTTGAAAACCCGGAGGGTGAGAGTCCGCTGCTGGATTGGCAAGGCGGGGAGATTATTTATACGTACGATGGGGATGGAAACTTAGTAAAGTCTGAAATTGGTGAAGTTACCACCTACTATCCAAGCCAGTACTATGAAAAGAGGATGGTTGACGAAGAGCAAACCATCTTCAAGTACTACTTTGTTGGTTCTGCAAGGATTGCGGTACGCGAAAATGGCACACTCTCCTGGTTATTGAGCGACCATCTTGGCAGCACTAGCGGGACAGTGAATGCTGCCGGTGCATTGGTCAGCACGATGAAGTACACTGCCTTTGGTGAAACTAGAGGAACTGGAAGCAGCACCACCGACTACCGTTATACTGGCCAGCGCGAAGAGGAAGAGATTGGTCTTTACTTTTACAAGGCTAGATTTTATGACCCAGCGCTGGCGCGATTTGTGCAGGCAGATACATTGATACCTATAGTTAACAATGTTCTAGATTGGGATCGCTACGCATACACAAATAATAACCCTGCCAAGTATACCGACAGTTCTGGTCACTGTATTGACGGTGTTACCACTGCAATATGTATCGCATTGGCTGCTGGAGCAATCGCAGGATATGCAATCCAAGTGGGTGAAAACCGTGCCCAAGGGATGGATTGGGGTGAAGCGCTTACCACAAATATTAGTGGCGAGAAAATCCTGGCTGGTGCAGTTATTGGAGGAGGAATAATTGTTGCAGCAGCAGCAGCATCCGTTGGCTTAGCAGCAGTTGGGATCACAGCTGGTGCTGCTTGTGCAGATGGGGATTGTACGAATGAAGCTGGTGGAGTAACCACAGCAGTAAGTAAAGTTGCTGATAGTGTTGATGATATAGGTACTCCCAATTACCCGCCTGGTACCTTTTCAATAAGAGATTGGTCAGGTTATCCTTAAGGACCAGTACCACAATCAAGTGCCCCCTTCCGGCTGCTGAAGGGGAATGAATATGAACAGGCAAGAAAAGCTGCTGATCAAGCTAATAGGATGCTGCATAGTGAAAATCCTGCTTTGGATGGATTACGTATTCATGAAATACACCCTATCAAATTTGGAGGTAGCCCTACAGATCCAACAAACAAAATTGCTTTGTCCCCTTTTGTTCATAATCTATATACTACTTGGTGGAAACAAGTGCAAAGAGTAATAGAGAGAAAATAAGGATCGTTTCGGATTAGCAGGGAGACAAAAGTAATGGAAACAATTTTCTTTAGATTAACAAATGAGATGAGGTTGAATCCAGGAGTAAATGACAGCCAATTGAAAACTCTATCCTTATCTCTCACCCATCCTCTTCCAGACGATTTCATTTCTTTCATGAAATTCTCGAATGGGGCTATAGGGATGATGGGTATAAATTACCTGGAAATCGTCAAAGCAGAGGAATTAATTCCATTTAATAGGGACTATTCTGTGGAATCAGATGCGCCTGGCTTATTCATATTCGGAACAGATGGAGGTGGAGAAGCCTATGGCTTTGATTTCAGAGAGCAAGATCCTGTAGTAGTGGAAGTTCCGTTCATCGGCATGGATTGGGAGGTAGCCATTAGAAAAGGAGATAATTTCCTAGACTTTTTACAGAAATTAAAAATGGAAAAATAAATGATAGATGAGAAAAACCAGTAAAAACTACCATCTCTGGAAATGTCAAATTGATTGTGTAAATGGAAAAAATCATTATATTTCACGATCGAAATAGATGTTCAACTGGTTAAGAATTTTCTTCCAACCAAAGATCGGAGCATTCCATTTGCCTATGATATCAACAGTGGCCAAGTAGAGAATTTTGCGAACCGATTCTTGATTTGGAAAACCTCCTTTCGTTTTAATTATTTTGCGGATTTGACGATTATAGCTTTCAACAGTGTTCGTCGTATAAATCAGTCGCCGAATCTCTGCAGGAAATTTAAAATAGGTGGTGAGCTCATCCCAATTCTTTCTCCAAGACCGAATAATAATCTGGTATTGAGAACCCCAGGTCTTTTCTAAGGTCTCAAAATTTGTGAGTGCTAATTTAATGGTAGGTGCTTGATAGACCTTTTTGAGATCCTTTAGAAATGGTTTGTAATCTTTGCGGGCGAGATACTTTACCGTGTTTCGAATTTGGTGGATCATACATTTTTGGTAACTACTCAGCCTTTTGAGACAAACATCCTGAAAAATCAGGATAAATGATTCTATTGGATCGAATAAAAACAACCCATAATAGAATGAATGGAACCAATTCGTAAGTTAAGCGAAGAAGAAATCCGATGGATCTACCGTCAGGGGGAGGACGCTGTAGTAGAGTTGATTCAGAGCACAAATAAAACCATCATACTTTTAGCAGAACGAGTACGGATTCTGGAAGATCGATTAGCCAAAAACAGCAAAAATAGTAGTAAACCTCCATCCAGTGATGGTTTGAGCAAACCTTCACCAAAAAGTTTGCGTAAACGACACCAGAAGAAAAGTGGGGGTCAAGCAGGACATCCTGGCAATACGCTCAAAGCGGTAGAAAACCCAGATATTATTAAATTGCACCAGGTGAATGAATGCCATCATTGTCAACAAGATTTGAGTGAAGTAGTTACAAAAGAACATGAAACGCGCCAGGTGTTTGACCTGCCAAAGGTGAAATTGTTAGTCACTGAACATCAGGCTGAAATTAAGGTATGTCCACATTGTGGGAGAAGAAACAAAGCGACTTTTCCAAGCGGTGTGAATCAAGCGGTTCAATATGGACTGGAAATAAAAGCACAGGCTGTCTACTTCAATCAATATCAATTACTACCACTTCAGCGAATAAGCGAATTGTTCGCAACCATCTATGGACAAGCGCTATCTCAGGGTAGTTTGATAGGTTTCTGCCAGGAAATTGCCGAAAAAGTTCAATTCGTCAACCAGCGCATCAAAACACACATAACAGAGCGAGAAGCCGTAATACATTTTGATGAAACTGGATCACGGGTAGACGGAAAGTTGCATTGGTTACATACAGCCAGTACAGAAAAATTGACACATTATACGCTTCACCAGAAGTGTGGATATCCAGAGATGAATGATATCGGGATACTACCGCATTTACAGGGTCGCGCCATTCATGATGGATGGAGTTCATATTTTAAGTACAAAATATTACATGGCTTGTGTAATGTGCATCACTTACGAAAATTAAAATTCTTAGAAGAACGTTATCCGCAACCTTGGGTAACAAAAATAACAGCACTTCTATTAAAAATGAAAGAGGTGACTGAAAGAGCGAAAGAAAAAGGACTGGATCGCCTCTCGGAGCAACAATATTTTGACTATCTAAGCCTCTATGATGTATTGATAGAAGAAGGGTATTTAGCGAACCCGATTCTTGAACGAATAGAAACAGATGGACATAAAAAACGAGGCAGGGTTAAACAAAGCCCAGCTAGAAATTTATTGGATCAACTTAAGCACTATAAGGACTCAGTACTTGCTTTTCTCTTTGATTTCCGCGTGCCGTTTGATAATAATTTGGCAGAACGTGATATTCGAATGATGAAGGTAAAACAGAAAATATCCGGTTGTTTTCGAACAAAAGAAGGTGCTGATGATTTCTGTGTGATCCGAGGTTATATCTCAACATCCCGCAAGAATGGCATGAATGCGATTGACTCATTGCGAATGGCTATAGATGGACAACCTTATTTACCTGACTTTGTTGCATCAGGCTGAGTAGTTACGAGTAATCTTAAAGCTTACCCCTGCACCAACAGACTGCGCAGTCGAGCCCAGTTGACAATGAAGAGGAATGCCGCAATACCGATCAGTATCCACAGAAGATTCATTGACGGTTGAATACCTCGCAGCATAATATCCTGCAAGGTTTTGATGCCATACGTAGCAGGTAGCATCCATGAAACAATTTGTGCGGGCCACCGCAGTTGATAAAGCTGCAAAAAGAATCCTGAAAAAAAGATGCTGGCCAATAAAAACACCATCGAAAATTGTACAGCCTGACTTTCACTACGCACAAAGCTGGAAATCAAAAACCCGAACCCAAGCGAAACAAGCACAACCAATAAGGATGCAAATGCAAGATCTTTCCAGGCTCCCAGCATCGGCACACCCAATAAAAAGTGGAGCAACCCGATCAAAATAACAGTCAGAACACCCAGGAAAATAGAAAAGCTGAGATATTTTCCAATTAAGATTTCAAAAGCATTTGCGGGTGATGCACGCATAATCTCCATTGTCCCGCTGAAGCGCTCGGATACAATCGACAAAGCCGCCAAAGATAAAGCGATGTGTTGCAGCAGCAGCGCCAGTACCGAAGGTATATAAAAATGAACAGGTTTAATTTCAACTTCACTTAAGGAACGTATTTCGTTCCTGAAAGGCACCACTATAATATTTGAATCCATTGATATAAACTCACTGAGTTGTTTGTCGATGGCTTTTAACTGAGATTCTTCACCTTTCAACTCATTTTTCTCAGCAGAAAAGGAAGGATTGTTTTCCAGGCTGGAAAGGGATTTTAATAAAAACCACAAGATGGTGGAGTTTCCGGATGGGGCCACCTTCTGTGAATTCAGGGTAGCACCAAGGGAATTCTCCCCCTGGGTGAGTTGAGTCTCAGCCTGTGCGAGCGTGTGAATTTCTGACTGATAAGTTCGAGCCAGCGCTTTACTTTGCTCCACAGATGCAATTAACACATCGCGATTGGTTAGTTCTGTAAGGCGATTAACAATAATCTCAACATAACTGATATCAAATGGATCAATTTCTTGATGATAGAAGGTAAAAACAGATTGTTGATTTTTCTCGATGTTTTCGGGTATATCCGCTGGAACTATCATGACCAGATCCAAGCGCCGGTATTGCAAATCGAACAATGCCTTCGTTTTTTCAGTGGTCACCTCTACAATTTCGATGTTTGGGATTTGTTGGTCGGCAAAAGTTTTTACGTACGCTTCGATATCTTTCTCTTCCGGCACGACGATGGCCGTCCGTAATGTTTGATATGTGTTTTGATAGCTAACGCCAAAAAGCAAAAGGATTAAAAATGGCCCCAATACAAGGATGCTCACCAATCTTGGTTGACTGATCACATTAAAGAATTCCTTTGATATAAAGGCTGATATCCGTACAAAAAAACTAAAGGTGTTATGGAAAAACCTATGCACCATCTCGCTGCCTTTCGATTAATTTAACAAATACGTCATCGAAAGAGGGCTCTAATTTTTGAGCCTCTTTTACCGTAATCTTATTTTCTTGGCACCAGCCAAGAAGGGAGGGTAAACGCTGGGCTGCGTCATCAACAATTACTTGCAGCGTCTGCCTTTCCATCAATTGAACTTGGCCGGCGCTAAGATCTGCTTGTTCCCGGATAGCTTCCATTTGAGATGGCGTGAGCAAATCTGCAAATTTTATTTCGATGATTTCGCCACCCATGCCGATTCGTTTCAGATTTTCCGGGGTTTCAACCATTAATAAACGCCCCTCCGACATAACCCCGACGTAATCGCAATATGCAGCTTCGGAGACATACTGCGTGGTGATAAAAAGGGTGTTGCCTTGTTCTTTCAGGTCTTGAAAATGGTCCCAGAATTTTCTTCTTAAGACAGGGTCAATGCCAGCGGTTGGTTCATCCAGGAAAATCAGTTCCGGATCATGTAATAGCGCAGCGGCCAGGCTCAAGCGGCGTTGCATTCCACCGGATAAATCCACTGCACGTTTCTTTTCGTGACCGGTCAGTTCTACCAGTTCCAGCTTTTTTCTGATGCGTTGCCTGCGATGGCGCATCATGCCATACAGAGAGGCGACAAAAGCCATGTTTTGCCAGACAGTCAACCCGTTTTGCAGCATAAACAACTGCGGCATATACCCAATTTTTTCACGGTCATGTTGAGAAAACCGGTGTGGTTGATGACCAAAAACCTGTGCATAACCGGAGGTGGGCGGATGGATACCTAACAGTAACCGAACAGTGGTCGTTTTTCCACTGCCGCTGGGACCAATAAACCCAAAAATGGTTTGCCTCGGAATCTGAATTGTAAGATCTTCAACGCCAATTTCAGCATTAAATTTTTTTGTTAATTGCTCTGTTTCAATAATACAATCAGTTTTGGTCTCCGTTACCCTGGAATCAATTGCCATGCCTTCTCTTTCGCGATCGTCAAAAGACGAGGTTTTATATTGTATTAACTGTAGCCATAAACAGGTGTCTTTTCAATCAGGAAGTTCATCAATCAGGGGCAGGGTTTTCCCTAACGAACCGCCAGATCCAAGATAAGTAGCACTCAGTGTAGCCCGGATATGCAATACATTCTTGCCAGTTAAATCAGCGCACAGTTCCCCCTACGCAAACCTTCGCCGCCGGTCTTTTCCTGCCCGCTCAATCGCAACAAACTTTTGGCTACAACCATGGTCTATATGCATTGTAATTGTCCCCTTTGTAAGCGTCCTGCGTCTTAATAGTAGCGCTAAAAACAACAGTTTTGCCGGCAGGTTATAAAATAGATGGAAAGGACTTATATGACAGAAAGTGGCTTCGTTTTGCAAACACAAAAAACATCCTCTCAATTACACGAAACAAGCCTGGTCCAGACAGCCAGAGTAGATCCAAAAGCATTTGGTGAGCTTTACCAACTTTATGTCGAACGTGTTTTCCGATATTTATACAGCCGCCTCAGAAATGTGCATGATGCTGAAGATGTCACCGCACAGACTTTTATGGCAGCCTTTGAATCTCTTCCGAAACTGAGGGATGACCACCAATTTGCCTCCTGGCTGTTCACCATTGCTCGCAATAAAGCCATGGATCACTTCAGGCATGTAAAGTACACAGATTCTGACCTGGATGGGACTCATGCTCACTTAAAATATGACTCCCTCTCGGTTGTGATTCAATCCGAGCAATCTGCAAGTCTGGCCAAGCTCATTCAGGACTTGCCCGAGCAAGATCGTGAGTTGCTGCGTTTACGTTTTTTGGCCGAAATGAGCTTTCCTGAAATTGGCAGGATGCTTCATCGTAAAGAAGATACAGTTAAAAAATCAATTTACCGCTTACTGGCGCGGCTGCACAGCCAGTTGGAGGAATAAAATGGATGAATGGAACATAACTCCACATTTTGAAGATCGTGTTCGCCAATCATTTGGCGTCCCTGAAATTCGCACCGAATTTGTCAATCAACTCAATTCAGATTTAGAAAAGTACGCGCACAATAAGACCAAAAAAGCTTCTGCTTTTCCCAAATTGAGTCCGGTTTGGACAATAGTGTTCTCCCTGCTCATTTTGTTGACAGTCAGTACTCTGGTGATTGGCCCTCAACGGGTGTTTGCGGCAGTACGTGGTCTGTTTGGTTACATCCCGGGTGTCGGCATTGTTGATCAAAGTGCCCCGATTCGCATTTTGGCTGAACCGGTAAGTGTCACCCGCGCAGGCATCACAGTTTCAGTGAATCAAGCAGTCTTGACCGACACAGAAACCCGCATCGGTTTTGGTATCTCCGGCGTTCCGCTTTCGGCCTATCCACATGGCGAGAAGGTTGCTGGATGCAGCGATAGAGAGTATCTGCTTCTACCTGATGGAACCAGAATTAATCCAAATGCTCCCATCCCAACGAATGCCAAGCAAGCCACTTTCGTTCTTCCCTGTATTTCCAATACATTACCCGGCTCTGTTCCGACCAATTGGCAAATTCCCTTACGGTTTATTCCTGCTCCCCCCGATCTGGTAATTTTGCCCGTCATCGATGTGACCGCGCCAATGAATCCAATCGACGATAATACGGTGGCTGGGAGTGACCTGCAAGTCACCGAAACCACTACACTGGCTCAGGCTGAGCTGCATGTAAATCAGATAATCGAAACAGAGGATGGCTATATCCTCATGGGTTCGCTTCGTCCGAATATACCAGAGGGCAGTTGGCTGCAAATTACAGGTGTCCCCACCTTGCACGATGCCACTGGCAAAAAAATTAGCTACTCGATGCCGGATAATGTACAGCCAATCGATACTGGCAGCAGCGGACAGGGTGGAAGCGATTGGGCGCTTCAAATTAAAGGTGCCGGGGTAAAATTCCCTTTGACGATTGGGTTTTCAGGAGTAGTCATTTCTCCCATTGATACGCAAGCCTCGGCAAGCACTACAATTGACGTTGGAATGAATCCGCAACCTGAACAGGTGTGGGAGCTAAACCAGGAAATCCCTCTGGCTGGTACCACTATCCGCCTTTTATCCGTCAGCGCTTTTTCGGATGGTTATTCCTTTGCCATTGAGACAGGGCCTACCTTAAGCAGCGTCAGTGTCGAAATTGAAGGGTATCCGGCGCTGGGTGGCGGGGGTGGTGGCCAACCCGGGGGAGGAAAATACAGCACAAGCCTCGTCTTTGCTGAGTTACCAAAAGGCCGGCTGACCTTGTTGATCTCAAATCCCATGAAGGTCAGCCCCACTGAAAGCTGGCAAACCGAATGGCAGCCACAAGTCATACGCGATTTTCCTGCCAACCCACAAGTTTCCAACTCACAAATTTGTCTGACTGACGAGAACCTGTCACTTCTACAATCGCTGCCAAATGGTCTCACTGGAAAAATGCTGCTTACTGAGCTTAACCCTGACCAGCAGATCGTATTACAAAATTTTGACGGTAGTCAAAGACAGCTACTGGTTTCCGGCGGCGCCCGCGGGGCACTGAGTGCCGATGGCTTGCAGTTGGCCTATTTTTCAGCAGAAGGTCTTGTCATTCAGAATCTGGCGAGTGCTGAAAGGTTGGTCTTGGCAGGACGACAGGGGTATGGTTTGCATTGGTCCCCGGATGGCAACCAGCTTGCTTATGTGACCAACTTAGAATTCTTCGGTATTGCAGTTACTGACAATCTGGGCGGGAACATTCGACAAATCTCAACCCTGGGGTATGAATCAATCGCCGGCTGGTCAACGGATGGCATGCAGTTGTACTTTGCAGTTCCCTCTGCGACAAATGATGGCTTCATGCTCAAAGTTTCAGATATGACCAGCGGGCAAGTGCACGATTTATTCTTACTGAAAGATTCCTCACGCAAAGCGCCCTACCCCACCATTTCCGCCGATGGAAATTGGATTGCCTACCGAGCCGGTGATAACAGCAGTCTTTACCTGATGAGAATGGATGGCAGTCAAGGACACAAAGTCATTGAACTAGCATCTTCGGGCTATGCGATCAGTGGCATTGCCTGGGGACCAGATGAGAATCTGCTGGGTGTCAGCCTGATTACGCCTGAAGTTCCGAATGGAAAAATCGTCTTATTGCAACCGGATGGATGTGAAGCATATGTGCTGCCAGCCTTGCAGGGAATCCTTGATGGCATGGCCATCCCATAAAAATTCTTAATCGATAGAACCTTAATGGTGGACGGTTAACAGCTCCGTCCACCATTAGAAAAGGAAAGAACATGCTTTTTCGGCTTTCAAAATTTTTGGTTATTTTTCTGACAGGGCTTTTGTTATTGAGCTGTCAAAGTAATGTCCCGATTCCCACAACAACACCCTTCGATACTTTTATTACGAGCGCTACTGCAATTAAAACAAGCACTCCGATTCTGATAACTTCCACCCCGCCACCTCCAGCACCGACAGTAATTGCTGAAACAGCAACTGTTGCAACACGTGCGGTTAATGGCAGCTTTTCAATCGTATTTATGGGAGAAACCATACCGGACAAGACGGTCTTAACACCCGGGCAATTATTCCAGAAAAGTTGGACGTTGAAAAATGGAGGTATGGAAAGTTGGCCCGCTGGCTTTACCCTGACAAAAACCGATGCCATTCCCGCAGGAGAAACGCTAAGCAGCCCGGAAGCAATCCCCCTCGGTAAAACCGTTGCGCCAGGGGAGCTGATCCAAATTAGCGTAGATCTGGTTGCTCCTGAGCAGGAAGGGCAGTACACGGTCTATTATCAGTTACAGGATGAAATGGGAAATTTTGTACGTGAAAGCCTGGTTTGGGTCACTATCTCCGTCTGTCAAACAGGCAATTCTTGTTCGGCCACTCTCACCACTGGTTCTGCAACTGTAAATGGTATTTCGGCCACTTTATCCTCCTTTAACTATGACGATCAACGTACAACCGTCATTTTTTGTATGACAATGCCCAACCGCAATTACGCGCTAGATTTCGCACCAGCCTTGTTAATTGATCAAAAGCCGGCACAATTCCTGGAAGGAGGCTCCAGCAGCCCCTGGAATTGCATGCAGATGGTCTATCAAACAGGCGCAAGAGAAATTGAACAGGCAAACCACATCCTCCTGGATATTGATTCCAGTCTGCGCATGTCACCACCACAGGGTGATCCAAACGTGGCTTGTGAGAGCGCTCGTCAAAGCCTGATTAGCGAATATCCTGGTTTGGACTTTCACTGCCAATTTTCCATGGCAGGATATTACACAAATTTAAAGTTTCCGCCAAATCTCACGCGTGAACAAGCTGACAAGATCATCAATGACACAATTGAAGGCGCCATCTACGGCCCCTGGGTATTAACAATCCGCTGATTGAGATTTATGCTATCTTTTGTTTGGGAAAATATCACTTCAGACTCGCATTGCGTGACTTCCTACAATTCTAATCTGAGCTTGGTTTGCAGCCTTCCGTCTCTCTTCCTACCTACCGGTTTCAGCCACAAGTTTCAGGCATGCACAGCTTCCCCTACCTTCTACAACTTGTCAATTAGAGGCGTTTAGAACCGCATAATTAATCCATCTGACCCATAAGTCATTTAAATGAAGCAATTTATCCTATTGCTTCATTGATAAATGTCATATATAATACATTACTTAATATCACCGTACCTTTTCCATTTCTTTATCAAACAAACATTGGAGGTGCACAAAATCACATTATTAAAAATTTCTATGATCGTTTCAACTTTAAACCAATCTATATCTAATTCAGGAGGAAGAAGATGAGATCCAAAGCGTTATTTAGCGCCGTATTTTTGTTGTTACTGGCCAGCCTGGTGGTTGTTGCCTGTACCCCCGCCGTCCCGACTGCCGCTCCGGGTGGATCCGAAGCGACAGCCGCACCGATGGAACCTACCGCCGTTCCTAAACCTACTGAAGAAGTACCAATGGGAACAGCTTTCGAGCCGATGAAACTGACCGCTCCCGATTGTGATTATGGTGGCATGATCAAAGAAATCGCATCGCTTGATGAGAAGACTTTCCAGGTCACTATGTGCGTGCCAGACCCAGCTTTTCCATCCAAAGCAGCTTTTTCTGCTTTCTCAGTGCAGCCACGTGAGTGGATTGAATCCGCCATGGTTTCTCGTGAAATTCTTGAAAAACCAGTCGGAACCGGTCCATATTACCTGGAGTCCTGGAACCGCGGTGATAGCATTGTCATGAAGAAATTTGCTGATTACTGGGGAGACCCGGCCATCACCGATACACTCGTATTCCGCTGGGCTGGTGAAGGTGCCGCTCGTTTACTCGAGCTTCAATCAGGCACAGTCGATGGTATCGACAACCCTTCACCCGATGATTTTGACGTAATTAAAGCGGATCCAACTCTAAAACTTTACGACCGTGAAGCCCTCAATATCTTTTATGTGGCCATGACCAATACCTTCAAACCGTTTGATGATGTCAAAGTTCGCCAGGCAATTGCCATGGGTATTGACCGCAATCGTCTGGTAGATAATTTTTATCCGGAAGGCTCTGAAGTAGCCACTCACTTTACACCCTGTGCCGTTCCGAACGGCTGCACCGGCGAAGATTGGTACGAATTTGATCCCGATGCTGCCAAAGCTTTGCTGGCTGATGCCGGTTATGCAAATGGCTTTGATACCACCATTTATTACCGTGACGTCTTCCGCTCATACCTGCCGGAACCAAGCCTGGTTGCCACCGACCTGCAGGCTCAATTGAAAGATATTGGCATTAATGCCAAAATCGAAGTAATGGAATCCGGAGCTTTTATTGAAGAGTCATCTGCCGGCCGCCTGGATGGCATTTACTTGTTAGGCTGGAACGCTGATTATCCACACATTACCAACTTCCTGGATTATCACTTCACCGCCTCAAACCCACAATTCGGCACGCCCTTCCCCGAAATCTATGAGAAGCTGAGCGCAGCGGCCCAGATCGCGGACCCCGACAAAGCTGCCCCACTGTATGAAGAGGCAAACAACGCGATTAAAGAATTGGTGCCAATGGTGCCGATTGCCCATGGTGGGTCTGCCACTGCTTTTAAAGCGGATGTAACCGGTGCTCATGCCAGCCCGCTTGGTAACGAGTACTTTGCTGTTATGGATCCAGGTGGACGTGATACATTAGTCTGGATGCAGAACGCAGAACCTATTTCCCTGTACTGCAACGATGAGACCGATGGCGAATCATTACGCCCATGCGAACAAATGCTGGAATCGCTGCTTTCTTATGAAGTTGGCGGGACCAAAGTCAAACCTGGCCTGGCAACAGCTTGTGAAGCCAACGATGATCTGACCGTCTGGACATGCACTTTGCGTGATGGTGTAAAATTCCATGACGGTTCAACCCTGGACGCTACCGATGTGGCTTTGTCCTGGATTGTAGCCTGGGATGCTTCCAACCCGCTGCATATCGGTAATACCGGTGCCTACGAGTACTTCACTTATCTATTTGGCGATTTGTTAAACGCCAAGTAAATCCCTACCGTCTAAAGATAGCGGGGCGGCACGGTCATTCCGCGTCCGCCCCGCTTACTATTTGCCCTTCCCGAAAGATTAGCTCATGATACAGTACACCTTTCGACGATTATTAATGGCTATTCCGGTGCTTATTGGTATTCTGGTGATCACGTTCGCTTTAGCACGCATGATTCCGGGCGAACCTTGTAAAGCGATGCTGGGTGAAAAAGCCACCGCAGAGGTCTGTGCCCGTTTTAATGTCAAATATGGCTTTGATAAACCCATCACCACCCAGTTTGGCATTTATATGAAAAATATTCTACAGGGAGATTTCGGCGATTCGATCCGCTTTAGTCGCCCGGTCACCATTATCTTAATTGAGCGCCTGCCATTGACGATTGAGTTGGGATCGATTGCGCTGCTGATTGCAATTTCACTGGGCATTCCATTAGGGATTCTTTCAGCGGTAAAACGCAACTCCATTTGGGATGTGCTTACGATGGTTGGCGCTAATATTGGCGTTTCCATGCCGGTCTATTGGCTGGGCTTAATGCTGGCTTATTTATTTGCTCTCGTTCTCAAAGATACACCTTTTTGGCTGCCTCCCACCGGGCGCTTGACCGCCGGGTTTGTTGCCATTCCCTTTTATCAAGTTTGGGGCTGGCAAATGGCAAAGCAATCATTCATTTATCATATTGCGGAGTTCCTTGCCAATATTTATACATTTAACTCACTCATTACCGGTGATTGGAAAATTTTTTGGGATTCATTAAAACACTTGATCCTACCTTCTGTCGCGCTTAGCACCATTCCTCTGGCGATTATAGCTCGCATGACCCGCTCCAGTATGCTGGAAGTAATGAAGCTCGACTATATCCGTACAGCCCGCGCCAAAGGGTTGAAGAAAAAGACAGTTATCTTAAAACATGCCCTGCGGAATGCTTTGTTGCCCATCATCACCATTATTGGCTTGCAGGTAGGCACGATCTTTGCCGGTGCAGTTTTAACGGAATCAATTTTTGGTCTGGCAGGTGTCGGTCGCATTCTTTTTGAAGCAATTACAGCCCGTGATTACCCCATCATTCAGGCTTTCACCATCGTCATCGCAGTTGGTTATGTGTTTATCAACCTGCTCGTTGATCTCTCTTACGTTTTCATCGATCCCCGCATCCGATTGGAGTAATGCATGGCACCTGTATCTTTAGCCTCAGAAACCATGAAAGACTATCGATCCAACAGTTTATGGCGTTTAACGTTGCGCCGTATTTTCAAACAGCGCTCAGCGATTTTCGGTATGGTCATTCTCAGCTTTTTAATTCTGGTGGCAATTTTTGCAAATGTGATTGCGCCCTATGACCCGGAAGAAGTCTTGATCGGCGTTGAAGCGGGTATCAAGAAACGTTCTGCCCCCTGCATCCACATTTTGGGTTGCCCTGCAGACCAGCCTCAGCATATTATGGGTATTGACGGGAATGTGCGTGACCAATTTAGCCGTATTATTTTCGGGTCACGTATTTCCTTGATGATTGGTTTTACAACTGTCGGCTTTGCCATCATCATTGGCACCATTTTAGGCGCACTTTCCGGGTATGCTGGCGGATGGGTTGATAATGTCATTATGCGTATTCTGGATGTGTTGATGGCCTTTCCTTCACTGCTGCTGGCCATTACAATTGTTTCCGTACTGGGTCCCGGCCTTCAAAATGCCCTCCTGGCAATTGCGATCGTCACGATCCCCGTCTATGCGCGCGTAGTACGCGCCAGTGTACTTTCGATTAAGGAAATGCCGTATGTGGCCGCATCGCGCTCCCTGGGCGGCAGCCCTTTTCACATCCTGATCAGCCGCATTTTACCAAATGCAATCCCTCCTTTGATCGTAACCGGTACGCTCGGTATTGGTACCGCCATTCTGGATGCCGCCGCTCTATCTTTTCTGGGGTTAGGCGCTCAACCACCTACGCCAGAATGGGGTACAATGCTGGGCAGCGAGCGCAACCAGGTTTTCACCGCACCCCACCTGGTTTTCTACCCAGGCATAGCCATTATGTTAACTGTTCTGGCATTCAACCTGCTTGGTGATGGCTTGCGCGATGCCATTGACCCGCGCCTGGGTCAGGCTTCGGAATAAAATGGAGGATACTTTGCAACCCTCTAACCAGACACCTTTACTACAAATAAAGGATTTAAAAACCTATTTCTTTACTGAAGATGGTGTGGTAAAAGCTGTCGATGGTGTTGATCTGCAAATCCATGCCGGTGAAGTGCTCGGCCTGGTAGGCGAATCTGGCTGCGGTAAAAGCGTCACCTCCTTTTCTGTAATGCGCCTGGTGGATTCACCCGGCAAAATAGTAGCCGGGGAGATCTTTTTCGAGGGTCGCGATCTGCTTAAATTGAATGATTCCGAGATGCAAGTCGTGCGCGGTAATCATATATCCATGATCTTTCAGCAGCCGCAAACCAGCCTTAACCCGGTCTTCACTATTGGTGACCAGATTGTTGAAGTGATCCTGATCCACAGCGAACTGGACAAAAAAGCCGCCTGGCAACGGGCGGTAGAGCTACTTTCCATGGTCGGCATTCCGGATGCGGAGCGCAAGGCGCGCTCTTACCCGCATGAAATGTCGGGGGGCCAGGCCCAACGCGTCATGATTGCCATGGCCTTGGCGCTCAACCCACAAATCCTGATCGCCGATGAACCAACCACAGCACTCGATGTTACCATTCAGGCACAGATTTTAGATTTGATGCGCGGCCTGCGTACCAAGATCAACACAGCCGTGATTCTGATCACGCACGATCTGGGCGTCATTGCCGAGATGGCTGATCGAGTGGCCATCATGTATGCCGGTCAAATTGTCGAGGAAAGTGATGTTCTGACTATTTTTGAAAACCCATTACACCCCTATACCGTCGGTTTAATTGCCTCGGTGCCGGTCCTTGGGGAAGTTAAAGACAGTCTTGCCACCATTCCCGGCAATGTTCCCAATCTGGTTAATTTACCAGTGGGATGTCGCTTCGCTGCACGTTGTGCAGCCCGCGAAGAGTATGGACTGCAAATCTGCTGGGAGAAAAACCCGGACTTGATTACCATTCAACCTGGTCATTCTGTACGTTGCTGGTTGTATCAGGATGATGAAAATTATCGGGCACCAATCCGATTGTAAGCCAAGTTAAAGAGAGAAACATGGAAAAAAGCAACCCGGAATCAAGCAATCTGATCGAAGTAAGACATTTGGTTAAATACTACCCGGTCTATGGAGGAATCTTTAAACGCGTGGTCGCCCAGGTAAAAGCCGTGGACGATGTTAGTTTTGACATCCGTGCCGGAGAAACGCTCGGGTTGGTCGGCGAATCGGGCTGCGGCAAAACTACAGTCGGCCAAACCATGTTGGGATTAATCTCTTTCACCAGTGGTTCTGTCATCTACAACGATGTGGATATCTTCGGATTGGACCGCAAAGGATTCAAAGCAATGCGGCGCAATCTTCAAATCGTGTTTCAAGACCCATATGCATCACTTGACCCGCGCCTGCCGATTGGTGAATCAATTGCGGAAGGCTTACGCATTCACAACATTGGCAACAACCAGGAACGCTTTGAAATGGTGCTGAAAGCCCTGCGAAATGTCGGCCTGGAAGATTATCACGCCACCCGTTACCCGCATGAATTTTCCGGAGGGCAGCGCCAACGGATTGGAATCGCACGAGCGTTGGTCATGAATCCCAAGTTTATTGTTCTGGACGAGCCTGTTTCCGCTCTGGATGTCTCCATTCAGGCGCAGGTGCTTAACATCCTAAAAGAATTGCAGAATGAATTTGGGCTTACGTATCTGTTTGTAGCCCACAACTTGGCCGTAGTGGAGCACATCTCGGATCGGGTAGCCGTCATGTATCTGGGAAAGATGGTAGAGCGCTCCAACCGGGATGACCTTTTCCGCCAGCCACTGCATCCTTACACGCTGGCGCTCATGTCAGCCATTCCCATCCCTAACCCGCGTGTCAAACGCGAACGCATCATCCTGCCCGGTGACGTACCCAGCCCGCTCAACCCTCCGAAAGGCTGCCGCTTCCACCCGCGTTGCTCATACGCCCAGCCGATCTGTTCGGTCGAGGAGCCACCTTTGCGACAGATCCAACCGGATCACTGGTCTGCCTGTCATTTCGCCGAGGATTTTATTAAGGATTAGTAAGGGGTAATGTGTAATGAGATTAGTTAGGTGTAATGAGTAATGGGTAGGTTGCTTTAAAGATTAACGCATGTGCATGCTTAGCAGCCTCCCTCCCGAAAAAGTTCCCAGCTGAATTATGTTACCCATAACAAATTGCGCCAAATTTTTTCAATCTTAATAAACCCGGACAGCATTGCAAAGAAACTTTGGTAAGGCTGCTATTTACCTAATCACCCAATCAACTAATCACCCAATCAACTAATTACCCAGTCACCTAATTACCTAATCAACTATTCAGCCAATCACCCAATCAACATTTCTCTTTTTTCCCTCTTGACACAGAACACTTGTTCGTGTATAGTATTCATATAGAATATTTATTCGATTAATAAGGAGACCATGGACATGGCCAGGAAAAAAGAAGGTTTAAGCGAGCGTCATCGCAAAATAATGGAATATTTAACCGAGTTTATTGAAGAATATGGTTACTCTCCTTCCATCCGTGAAATCGGTGACGCAATTGATGTTAAATCAACATCGCTGGTGGATTATTACTTGAACCAGCTGGAAGAGCGCAAATACATTTCACGCGAGGGTCGTATCTCGCGCAGTATTCGCGTCTTGCAGCCAATCCGATCTGCCACCAAAGCCCTCAGCAAGCAAATTAGTGATGCAGCCCAGGCAGTCACTACAGCCGTCGACAGCATCATTTCCATCCCATTGCGTGGGCGGATTGTCGCCAGTACCCCCATCCCGGTGCCCCCTTCAGATTTTAATTATTTTGATTCCGAGAGTGGTGTTGAGATAGCCCGCAGTCTACTGCCGGCTCGCGAAAAAATCAATGAATTATTTGCCCTGGAAGTTCAGGGTGATTCCATGATCGACGCCATGGTCAACGATGGAGATATTATCGTTATGCGGCCGGCCCAGCAAGCATCCAATGGTGAAATGGTAGCGGTCTGGTTGGATGATAAAGATGAGACTACCCTCAAGTACTTTTATAAAGAAAACAATCGCATCCGCCTGCAACCGGCCAACCCCACAATGGACCCAATTTATGTCGAAAACACGAATGACCTGCGCATCATGGGTAAAGTTGTAATGGTTATTCGCCAATACAAAAACACTGTGCACTAATCTGATCTGATTTCTAAATTCCATTTTTCTCCTCCCATATAAAACCCTGAGGATTCATCCGCCTGACCTCAGGGTTTTACTGTTTGGTACGAGTAGCCAAAATTAATAGACAATCTCAATAAACTGCTATTAACATTGCTATTTACAAGAAATAAAATTTAGGAACCACTTTCCAATAACCCGCTCATCTTTCTACAGAAGGCAAAAATATCGAGTTCGGATCAGTACTGAACCGCAGAGGGATGGCACCTTGATCCGTTTTTAAATTTTCTGGAGTGGGTCGCCGGCTGATTCATAAGACGAACACTTTTGAAAGTTATAAACGTCAAATCCGCAAAGAAATCAAAACGGAAACAGGCCTCCCCAATTAAGTATCGGTTCGTAAAATTCGCTACCTGGCTGCAGTTGACATCGTCGCCAATTTGAATGCTCCGATCTTTAGTTGGAAGAAAATTGGAAGAAAATTCTTAACCAGTTGAACATCTATTTCGATCGTGTAATCCCAATGATATTTTCACTTTACATAATCAATTTGACATTTCCAGGTACCCTTTGGGCAGATCAAAATGAGACTTAATGCGGCTACTGCATCCGCACCTCCCCAGCACTTCAATTCCCATGCTGCCCAGAAACCTGGCTTTGAGTAGATTGTAATCTAGCCTTTGGTTCTTTCTCATTCTACCCGGTCAGCCCAAATCCCGGCTTCTAATCCTACCGACATCACCTATTGTCTATAGTCCGATTTTTCCACTATCAGCTAATCCCGCCTTCTTACTCTTATTTCCTCGCTTCTTACCGAATATCTTACTTGAGAATCAAAAAAACCCTGAATGATCCGAAAACCAAACTCAGGGTTTTAAGTCCTAGTTAAGTGGAAACTATACTACCACTACTTCAGCGCCAGCTTCAACCAGTTTCTTTTTGGCTTCTTCGGCGGCTTCCTTAGAAACACCGGTCAGAACCTTCGAATCGGCGGCTTCGGCCATATTCTTGGCTTCTACCAGGCCAAGGCTTGTCAATTGGCGAATGACCTTAATGGTCTCAATTTTCTTCGGGCCAGCGCCTTTCAAAACCACATCGAATTCAGTCTGTTCTTCAACTTCTTCTGCGGCGGCAGCGGGGCCAGCAACAGTGGCGGCAGCCACTGGTGCGGCAGCAGAAACACCCCATTTTTCTTCAAGGGACTTTACCAGATCAGCAGCTTCCAGAACTGTCAGCTCGCTCAACATATCTACGATTTTAGCTAAATCAGCCATTTTCAATTACTCCTTACGAAATTATTATAATTTTGAATATCTCCGGTACCTGCATACCGGATGAATAAATAATTCTTATCCGGCGGCGGGAGCCTGTTCCGAGTAAGCTTTGACAACTGCTGCCAACCCGCGGGCAGGTTCTGCAAGTGTCCGTACCAGTTTGCTGGCCGGGGCCATAATGGTGCCCAACAAAGTTGCCCGCATAACCGGCATGGGTGGTAATTCAGCCAATGCTTCAATTTGGGTTTTGTTTAATACCTTACTGCCCAAATAGCCACTCTTAACTTCAAATACCTCTGTTTTCTTGAATGAATCTTTAAATACCTTGGCCAAGGCAGGCGGATCTGTAAATGCAAAGCCAGCCAAAGTAGATCCCTCAAACGGCTCAACATCTTTCACGCCAATTGATTCAAATGCTTTGGTCAGCAGCGTGTTTTTGACTACATGTATTTCACTACCTGTATCTCTTGCTTTGGCACGTAATTCATCAATTTCCTTCATGGTCATCTTCTGGTACGTAATGAAGAAAACAGCCTGTGATTTCTGCAACCATTCTTCATATTGAGCCAACATTACGTTTTTGTGTTTTTTGGTGAAAGCCAACGACTATCACCTCCTTCCAATTTTTAGAATAAAAAAAGTCTTTGCCGTTTTCGCAAGGCAAAGACTTTTAAGGAATTCAACACGTGAACCTGTTCGGGTCTTCACCTCAGCGGGAATGTTTAAGCCTGTAACCAGGCTCCTGCTATCAACGGTGTTACGCTATATTGTATCATAGCGTTGTTATTCGATTATCTAAATTGCTAAATTACTCAACTGCCTTTAAAGTTTGCGAGGTTAAGGGATCAATTTTGATGCCGGGTCCCATTGTGGTAGCGATCGTGATTCTTTTTATATAATTACCCTTAGCTCCGGCAGGTTTCGCTTTTCGCACAGCTTCCAGAAGAGCTACCAAATTATCGTACAGTTTGTTCGCTTCAAAAGAGACTTTCCCAATGGGAGCATGGATATTGGCTGTTTTATCGAGACGAAATTCAACACGACCGGCTTTGGATTCTTGAATGACGCGTGGCAAATCTTCGGCTGCAACAACTGTTCCGGCCTTGGGGTTTGGCATTAAACCGCGCGGTCCAAGCACACGTCCCAGACGGCCAGCTTTACCCATCATATCCGGTGTGGCAATCGCCACGTCAAAATCGGTAAAGCCATCTTGAATCTTCTTGATCCATTCATCATCATCGGCCACATAATCAGCCCCGCCATCACGCGCCAATTGAGCGCCTTCACCTTGCGCGAAGACCAATACGCGTACAGTTTTTCCTAAGCCATGCGGCAGCACAACCACATCACGGACCTGCTGATCTGCCTGGCGTGGGTCTAGGCCGGTGCGAAAATGAACTTCTACAGTGCCATCGAATTTGGTGAAGGAGATTTCTTTCGCCAATTGCAATGCTTCCAGCAAGCCGTAATTTTTGGTGCGGTCTACTTTTTCGAATGCCGCTTTGTATTGCTTTCCTGTCTTACTCATGATTACTCCTTTGTGGTGCAAACGGGTATGTATTTACCCTCCCACTACTTTCTAATCAACGATGGTAATGCCCATATTACGGGCTGTGCCGATCACCTGGGCCATCGCATCTTCAATATCAACGGCGTTTGTGTCTTTAAACTTCACTTCCGCAATTTCACGCACCTGATCACGGGTAATCTTACCCACTTTTTCCCGGTTGGGTACTGCAGATCCCTTTTCCACACCGGCAGCCTTGCGAATGAGCACTGCGGTTGGCGGTGATTTCAATATGAAATTAAAGGAACCATCTGTATAAACGGAAATTTCTGCAGGAATGACCTCACCCATTTTGTTTTGGGTTCGAGCGTTATATTCTTTGCAGAATGCCATAATGTTGACTCCGTGAGCTGCCAGGGCAGGGCCAACAGGCGGTGCGGGGTTGGCTTTGCCGCCAACCAGTACTAACTTTACGATTGCTTTAAACTTTTTTGCCATACTTTTACTCCTTTGTGGTTCTGGCGGATGTTATCATCCTCCCACTAAATTCGGATGCCGTCACTGGCATCGTTTTTACGCTTTTTCGACTTGCAAAAAGTCCAATTCTACCGGGGTTTCGCGCCCGAAGAAATTGACCATTACTCTAACCTTGGTGCGCTCAACATCAATTTCCGCAACTGTGCCACGGAAATCGTTAAAAGGTCCATCTACAATGCGTACACGTTCATTAACCTTGAATGACACTTTGACAAGCGGAGCCTCGGCTTCCATGCGCTTCAAGATCTGAGAGACTTCCTCAGCGCGTAAGGCCGTTGGATCATTACCCATTCCCACAAAACCTGTCACACCGGGTGTATTGCGAACAACATACCAGGATTCTTCTGTCAGTGCCATGTTGACCAGTACGTACCCAGGGAAAACGTGTCTTTCTACCGTGCGTCGTTTGCCATCTTTGACTTCGATTTCTTCTTGAGTGGGAATAACAACATCAAAAATCATGTCTTTCATGCCCATGGTTTCAATCCGCTGTTCCAGATTATGGCGAACTTTATTCTCATAGCCCGAATAACAGTGAATTACATACCAGTGAGCTTCACCCTCAGATTGCTCGTCGTCTGATGATGTTGAATCCTCAACAGCCGACTCATCTTCCTGGTTCAGTTCTTCAATTTTCTCTTCAGCTTCTAAACTGGTGACATTTTCTGTCTCATCAGTTTGAGGTGCCGATTTTTTCTTTTTCTTGTCTACCATTTGTTATCCTCACTACAGCGGTATTGTATTATATTGATACCAACGCCGCAATTCCTCGTGAAAACAGGAAATCAAGCAACCCTAAAATCATAGCCATGACGAAAACTACCAACAACACGACTTTGGTTAATCGCCAGGCTTCTTGAGGAGTTGGCCAGCTCACTTTACGCAGTTCGCCAATCGTAGAGCGCCACCATCGGGTAACTCGGTTACCTTTTTTCTTGCCAGATGAGCTTGTGCTTGTTTTTTCTACACGTTTAGCCTTTTCGACACTCTTTGCCTTCGAAACGGTTTTGGGTTTTTCGATACTTTTCGGCTTGGTTACTTTGTCGACCAATTATATTCTCCTTCTTTAGAGGCAAAACGCCGCCTCACGACGGGACGGCGTTGTCTGGATTTCAGGCAGGCGAGGCAGGAATTGAACCCGCAACCCCTGGTTTTGGAGACCAGTGCTCTGCCAATTGAGCTACTCGCCTGAGCTGTTCGCTGGTCAATAACTCACAGACTTCACGACCGGTCATTACTTCGTTTCGCGGTGCTGAGTATGTTTACGACAACGCGGGCAGTATTTATTTAGTTCCATTCTACCAGGGTCATTGCGGCGGTTTTTTTGGGACGTATAATTGCGTTCTTTGCACTCACCACAAGCCAGGGTAATAACGGGGCGAATATCTTTCTTTGAGGCCATAATTTTTTGTTAAGCGCAGCCTGTTCTTTTACAAGCTGCGCCTATCTCCTTTATTTCGAGTTACGCTAGAATCTTCGTGATCACACCTGCGCCGACGGTCAGACCGCCCTCGCGGATGGCAAACTTCGAACCTTGTTCCAACGCCACCGGGACGATCAATTCGACCATCATGTTGACGTTGTCACCCGGCATTACCATTTCAACACCTTCCGGTAAGGTGATCGAACCAGTTACATCCATGGTTCGAATGTAGAACTGCGGCCGATAGCCAGGGAAGAAGGGCTTGTGCCGTCCACCCTCATCACGGCGTAATACGTACACTTCTGCCATGAATTTGGTGTGAGGCGTAATGCTCTTCGGTTTGGCTATAACCATTCCGCGTTCAATATCATCACGGGTGATTCCGCGCAGTAGCAATCCCAGATTATCTCCAGCCATGCCCTGATCGAGCAGCTTGTGGAACATCTCCACACCCGTACATACGGAATCCATGCTCTTCTCGCGCAACCCAACGATCTCTACCGGATCTCCCACTTTGATGAGACCGCGATCAACCCGACCGGTCACCACTGTGCCACGCCCTTTGATCGAGAAAACATCTTCCACCGGCATCATGAAGGGCTTTTCTGTCTCTCTGACCGGCTGCGGTATGTAGTTGTCAACCACATCCAATAACTCGCGAATGCTGGCATATTCCGGCGCATTCGGGTCAGTCGAGCTGCTTTCGAGCGCTTTCAAGGCCGATCCCTTGACAAACGGGGTCTCATCACCCGGGAATTTGTACTCGGTCAACATCTCACGCAATTCCATCTCTACCAACTCAATCAATTCCGGATCATCCATCTGATCGGTCTTGTTCAGGTAGACGACAATGCTCGGAACTTCCACCTGGCGCGCTAATAATACGTGCTCACGCGTCTGTGGCATGGGTCCGTCCGGCGCAGCTACCACCAGGATGGCTCCATCAATCTGCGCCGCACCGGTAATCATGTTCTTGATGTAGTCACGGTGACCCGGCATGTCCACGTGGGCATAATGCCGTTTGGCTGTCTGGTATTCAACGTGCGAAATGTTAATCGTAATCCCGCGCGCTTTCTCTTCCGGCGCATTGTCGATCTGGTCATAGGCACTATAGCTACCAAATCCCATTAGTTGACTGACTTTGGTAATCGCCGCGGTCAGCGTCGTCTTACCATGGTCAATGTGTCCCATTGTACCCACATTCAAATGTGGTTTACTTCGATCAAATTTCTCCTTCGCCATTCTAACACTCCTCGATTTTAATAAATGTCTCTTTCGTGGTGTAAATTCGGCAAAAGAGCCCTCAATGAGACTCGAACCCATGACCTCGCCCTTACCAAGGGCGTGCTCTACCAACTGAGCTATGAGGGCTTGCCGTTCTATGTCCATTCCTCCCGAGGGAGGTTTTTGGCCTTAAAAAAAAAGCCAGTGGGCAGTGAAGGATTCGAACCTACGAAGTCATCTGACAGCTGATTTACAGTCAGCCCCCTTTGGCCACTTGGGTAACTGCCCATTCCAGTATCTTTACCGAACCGTTGCTGGCTCGTAAGCAGGTTTGTAAAACTACAATCCCACTCACCAACCTGCAACTGAGCCGACGAAGGGACTTGAACCCTTAACCTACTCATTACAAGTGAGTTGCTCTGCCGTATTGAGCTACGTCGGCAAGTAAATTGTTAAGTTACAACCACTTGCGCGGATTAGATTATACCATAGCCCCGCCTCCAGGCAAGGAAATAGGCAATTAACCGCGAGGGAAGAGTCTATCAGAAACACTGCCCTGAGTCAAGCAATTTGCGGGTGGCGGGTGACTTGTGGCATGTGGCGGGTGGTGAAAATTATAAGCGCTCGAAATGATACGGAAACCTGCTGTAAATAGAAGTCCTTAAGATGGCACGATCTTTAGATCTGGTGAAATCGAGCACAACATCCATCCTACAGACCAACCAATCAACCAATCAACAAATCAACAAAACAACCTGCGTACGGGTAGATTTTAATGAAAGAAACTACCTCTTATCGCAGCAGTTTTCACTGTTTTTAAAACAGAATAAGGCGGATTAATGCATCCTCAGGTATAATCAAAGCAAGCCAATTGGAGGTTGCATGGAAATTTTTTGGTACGGTCATTCATGTTTTCGCTTTACAGAAACCGGTTTTGCATCCGTTGTTACTGACCCGTTTGATTCAATCTCAATCGGAAATGCACCCCTCCAACTAAGTGCTGATATTGTCACAATCAGTCACAATAAACCTGGGCATAACCACGTGAGCGCGATTAATAATGATGCATTCATTATTGATGGTGCTGGTGAATATGAAATCGGGGGCGTCTATGTCATCGGATTACAAACCAATGGCCAATTAAAAATTCCGGACCCTTCAGAACGTAATACGCTTTACATCTTCGATTACAATGGCATTAATATCGTCCACTTGGGCGGTATTGACCGTGTTCCCACTCAGAACGAAATTGAGGAAATTGGCACCGTTCACGTGGCGTTGGTTCCAATCGGCGGAAGTAATTCATTCAATGCAACCAAGGCTGCCGAGGTTATCAGCCTGCTCGATCCAAATATTATTATTCCAATGCACTATATGACCGAACACTCTTTGATCAGGTTGGATCCTTTAAATAAGTTTATCAACGAGATGGGGCTTTCCAACGTTGACCCCATTAGTTCATTAAAAATAAGCAGCGCCCGGGTTCTGCCCGAAACAACCCAGATCGTGGTTTTGGAACCACAAATCTGCAAATAGGAGCTGAAAATGTCAGTAAAATTGATTATGACTTGGGATATCGCTCCGGAACACGAGCAAGAATATTTTGAATTTGTTGTTCGGGAGTTCATTCCAGGCGTACAGCGTCTTGGTTTGGACTTACATGATGCCTGGGCAACAGTTTATGGTGAACGTCCCCAGATTCTAGTTGCTGCTGTACTCGATTCTCTCGAAAAGGCTCATAGCATTTTGAACTCAGCTGAATGGCAGAGCCTGCATAACCAGTTAATGGATTTCGTGATTAATTACGAACAAAAAATTGTGCCTGTCAGCGGCAGTTTCCAATTTTAATCAGCCATGTTGACAGAGTTCAGCCAATCCTTGCTGGATTGGTACCGCAACAACGCCCGGCAATTACCGTGGCGAAACCATCCGGATCCTTATGCTGTGTGGGTCTCAGAAATCATGCTGCAGCAAACCCGCGTGGAGACAGTCATCCCATTTTATGAACGCTGGATGCAGGCTTTTCCGACACTCATCAGTCTGGCAGAAGCTGATCAACAACAAGTATTAGGATTATGGGAAGGCCTTGGTTATTATAGCCGTGCTCGTAATATGCATGCTGCAGCCAGACGTATGGTCGCTGACTTCAACGGCCAGTTGCCAACTAATCTCAAAAAACTGCAAAGCCTGCCGGGCATAGGGCGCTATACAGCTGCGGCCATCGCTTCGATGGCTTTCGGCCAGGATGAAGCCACATTGGATGGCAATATCCGCCGCGTATTAGCACGCGTTTTCAATCTTGAGATTCCCGCCCGCTCACCTGAAGGAGAGCGAACCCTTTGGCAGCTGGCAGCTGAAAACATGCCCCCCGGTCAAGCCGGTGATTACAACCAGGCATTGATGGATCTGGCCTCCAGCATTTGCCTCCCGCGCAGCCCGCGCTGCCTGATTTGCCCATTGAAAACACTCTGCCAGGCATACGCTCTGGGAGTACAGGAAGAAAGACCGATTCTTCCTGCCCGAAAAATGACTCCTCATTACGTGGTCACTGCTGCCATCATCCAACAGGATGGCCTGGTGCTGCTTGCCCAGCGTCCGAGCAATGGCCTGCTTGGCAGTCTGTGGGAATTCCCAGGCGGCAAGGTAGAGATGAGTGAATCCCTGACTGATTGTCTAAAAAGAGAAATTGAGGAAGAATTGAATTGTACTATTTCTGTAGATGAACCATTTGGGGTCTACCAGCATGCCTACACTCATTTTCGCATCACCTTGCACGCTTTTCTATGCAGAATCACGGCAGGTGAAGCGCAGCCAATGGAAGCACAGCAGATTGTGTGGGTTTCACCTCGGGAATTGGCGCAATACCCGATGGGTAAAGTCGACCGGCAGATCAGCGTACGCTTACAGGATAAAGGAAACATGTTGATCGATTGTTTATAATTACAGATTTCACGATTCACTAAGGGATTTTCTGCTGATGGTATGGCGTTCGAAACGGGATTGGAAGTCAATCTAAGAAAACCCGCCAATAAATTTCTCTTAAGAAAGGCCTTCACCCTGGCTATACTCTATTTGCCTGCCTGGTTATAATTAAAAGAACACCACCCGCTTCGGCCGGGATTAAGAATTGGTAGGTTTAATGAAAAATGTAGATCAAGAAAAAAACCGGGAACAAATGTTGAGTAACCAGATCATCCGGCGCGGTATAAGTGATGCTCGCGTTTTGGATGCCATGCGTTCAGTTCCCCGCGAAGAGTTTGTGGTCGCAGGGGATGAGAATGAAGCTTACCAGGACCGACCCCTGCCGATCGGCCATAATCAAACAATCTCACAGCCTTACATCGTAGCCTATATGACTGAACAGATTCGAATCCAACCTGATGATGTCGTCCTTGATATCGGCACCGGCTCGGGATATCAGGCTGCCATTTTAAGCCGGCTGGCAAAGCAGGTTTACACAATTGAATACGTGCCGGAACTGGCGAAAAGAACAGCCAAATTGTTCGAGCACTTGCACTACGAAAATATCACTGTTATTGAGGGAGATGGCTCAGGCGGATACCCTGAACGCGCCCCCTATGACGCTATTCTGATGGCAGCCGCCGCACCAGGTATCCCTGAACCGCTCGTAGAACAGCTTGCCCCTGGCGGGCGACTGATTTTGCCGGTCGGGGGTAGCGGCAGCCAGATTCTGAAATTGATTACCAAAAACACACAAGGCCAGGTGAATACTGAAAATTTAATTTCGGTTGTATTTGTGCCTCTGCGCGGTGGGTTAGGCTGGCAGGATGAGGAGTGGCGGAGCCTATGACGAAATTATTGCGGCAAAGCCATTAGTAGCTATTCAATCTTGCTAAAACAATCCCACCGCGAAATATTCGCCTGTACGCCAGGCATTCAGCCAAGAAAAGTTAGCCGCGTCAGCAAACTAGAAGAACGGTGACTACTCATAACTTAACGATGCGATGGTTTGGTGCTTTCGAAAAGCTCCAAACCACTGGTGCATTACGAACTAACTTAAGAAATAAAATTGCAAAAGGCTTTCTTCCCGAGGGATATTATGATTCTTTCACGTAGAATCTCTCGTTAGGACGAAGCATCCGGGAGACAATTTTATTCTGTAATAACATATCCGTCGCGGATGCCTCACCCATCAACCGGCCACTTCTCATAACATAAAGGTGTGGTGCATTATGAACGCACCCTACGCCTTACCAGTCTTGTGTGATGTTATTTCGTTTTCGAATACAGCCTCTCGGCGGAATAGCCGAATCTCCTAACAACATGGCGGAGCAGTTACAATTATTTAATCCAATCATTCAAAATGCAGCAGCTGTTTTCAATGCATACGCAAAGTCTTAACCTGCACATTTTCTTCACCAACCATCTTCTGTAGTTTTCGTAAAAGTTCAATGCAATAGCCAGTCGTGTCATTCGGAAAATCGAATTGGTAAGGTTTGCCATTCTCTAAAATTAACAACTCAAAGTGATCACGACCGTGATAAGAGCGCAGTAAACCGATCACGCGTTTCATTCTCAAATTGCCAATATCACTTTCATTAAAGTTCGTCCGCAGAACGATGGTGATCATTTTAAGTTCAGGCTTGTCGCTCTCGACTTGGAAAATTAAACTTTCCAGAGGAGCCATGACCAATGCACGCTCGATCATTTTATTTAGTGGAGTCTTTTGCACATCACTGGTGGCCGCACCTATATTCGGCGCCATGATTGCAGATTCCTTTTCAACTCCTTTTTCAATTTTCTCTGCATTTATTGTTGCAGCCAAATGGTAAGCATCATCCAGCGCTTCTGCCTCTAATGGGAACCAATCTTCCGGAAAATCTGGCGGCGGCGGTATGTCATCATCGTCATTGGATGCATAAAACGCAAATTCGGCATTGGTTGCTTGCTTTGGCGCGGCTTCACTGGTCTCGAGCAAAGGCAAGTCCTCTAATTCTTCTGATTCATCTTCTAGCGAGCTTTTATCAATCAGGCTGGGCTCATCATCGCCACCAAATGTGAATTCATAACCAAAATCCTGATCATTATTAGTACTGGTCGTTGAAGTTGGGGGTTCGCTTTTTATTTCTTTGCCATCCAGCAATGGCTCGCGGATGGAATCAACCAGGATCTTGATGTCGTTGCCCTGATTATCAATTTTTCCTTCCACAACAATAATACGATCCAGTTGAATCAGATCGCGAAACCTCTCCCAAACTTTTGGGAAAACCACCAACTCGATCGGTCCCTGTATATCTTCAATGGTAACAAAGCACATATCCTTGCCAGTTTTGGTCTGCAAACGCCGGAAACGATTGACCATGCCGCCAACAACAACATTGGATTTGTTCTTAAGTTCCAACAAATTACCTGAATGATGACTGATTATATTTTGTAGTGCCGCTTTATAAGGTTGCATCGGATGGGAAGAAACGTACAAACCGATTAATTCTTTTTCCCATTCCAATTGTTCACGGGTTTGCGCCTTGGCAACTTTCGGTAGAACGATATCTTCCGCAAAGCTATCGACCATGCCAAAAATGCTCATTTGACCGGAAAGTGCAGCTTTGAAGTGGCTGGCTGAGATAGCTGTGATGCGATCGAGTGCTTCCAAAATTGCACAGCGATCTCCAAATTGATCCAGCGCACCCACCTTCACCAAGCTTTCCAATGCACGCTTACCGACTGTTCTAAGATCGACGCGATGTAGGAAATCATTGATCGTCTCGAATGCGCCACCATCCTTGCGTGCATCCAGAATAATCTGCACCGGAGCCTGGCCGACATTCTTAACAGCCCCCAGGCCGAAGTGGATTACAGCTTTACCCTCTTCTGTATCTTCAATCGTAAAATCCCAATCACTGGCATTGACATCCGGTGGTAGAACTTCAATGCCCAGATCCCGGCAATCCGAAACATAAAAAGCGACTTTATCAGAGTCATTCTTTGAGGCGGATAACAGGGCGGTCATATATTCGACAGGATAATGATTTTTCAGGAATGCCGTTTGTACGGCAATCATACCGTAATCGGCAGCATGGCTTTTGTTAAAACCATAGCGCGCAAAATTCTCCCAATCGGTGAAGATAGCTTCGGCGGTATGATGATCCAAAACACCACCATCGACCGCGCCCTGGATGAATTTGGCACGGTGCATTTCAATTTCTTTGGCCTTTTTCTTCGAGATAGCCTTTCGCAAGCTATCTGCTTCAGCGGCAGAGTAACCACCCAGCTGCATGGCTGCCATCATCAATTGTTCCTGGTAAATGGCAATCCCATAGGTTTCATTGAAGATCGCTCTCATTGAATCGTGACGATAGCTTATATCTTCTTCCCCGTGCATGCGCTTGATGTATTGGGGAATAAAATCCATTGGTCCAGGGCGGTAAAGGGCAACCATAGCGATAATATGCGCCAGGCTTTTGGGCTGCATCTGCACCAGATAGCGGGTCATCCCCGTACCTTCCAGTTGAAAGACTCCGGCTGTATGGCCGGTGCCAAGAAACTCAAAAGTTTCGGCATCATCCAGAGGAATATTCTCCAGCGAATAATCGATCCCGTGACGGGCCTTGATCATCGCACAAGCACGCGCCATAATGGTTAATGTTGCCAGACCGAGAAAATCGACTTTCAACAGCCCCAACTCATCCAGGTGCGACATTTCGTATTGTGTCACTGTTTTAACCGGTGTGTCTTCCGAATTATTGGTTGCGCGGTGTATGGGCACATAATTAATAACCGGCTCATCGGTGATGACAATGCCAGCCGCGTGGGTGCCTACATTGCGCACCACCCCCTCCATGTGCTGGGCGGTATCGATCAGTTCCTTTAAATAGGGAGTCGAATCATAAAGATCTTTCAGGTCTTTCACCTGCTGTAAAGCCTCGGCGATGGTAAACGGTTGGCTGGGTGTTGATGGGATTAACTTGCTGACCTGATCCACCTCCGAGAGGGGGACATCCATCACCCGACCCACATCGCGGATGGCAGCTTTTGCACCAAGCGTGCCAAAGGTGATAATGGCTGCTACCTTGTCATGACCGTATTTGTCAGCACAGTACTTAATTAAATCCGAGCGGCGGTCGTCCTGGAAATCCAGGTCAATATCCGGCATGGAGATACGGCTGGGATTCAAGAAACGTTCAAACATCAAGCCATGGTCCAACGGCTCCACAAAGGTAATATCAAGACAATAAGCCACCATCGAACCAGCGGCCGAACCGCGCGCGTTATACCAAATGCCCTCTTTGAAGGCATACATGCACAGATCCCAGACGATTAAGAAATAGGCATCGAAGCCCATATTATGGATTACACCCAGTTCGTAATCCAGGCGTTCACGAACTCGAGGATCTTGTATCCTTTTGCCATATTTACGCTGCAGACCAGCTTCGCACAGTTCGCGCAGGTAAGTTTCAGCTGTAAAGCCTGCTGGTACATCAAAGCGCGGCAGGTGATATCCCTTGTTGCTCAAATCGACATTGCAGCGTTCAGCAATTTCGATGGTATTGTTTAATGCCCCCGGAATATGGCCGAAGAGGGCCTGCATTTCCTGGGGGGAGCGCAGGTAATATGAATCGTCATTCATCCTCATGCGGTTTGGATCGGTCAATAAAGCGCCGGTTTGAATAGCCAGCAAGATATCTTGATAGCGCGCATCACTCTTTTCAATGTAATGCACGTCATTGGTAGCCACAAATTTAGCATTATAGACCTTGCCCAATTCCAATAAGAGCTTATTGACACGCCGCAGGTCATCGATGGGATGATCTTGAAGTTCCAAAAAGAAGTTATTCGCGCCAAAAACCTGGTAGTACCAATCCAGTCTCTGCCTGGCCGTGGCAATATCGTTCTCACGCAAAGCCCGTGGAATCTCGGCGGATAGGCAGCCTGAGGTGGCAATTAAGCCCTCGGAATGATCAGCCAGGAATTCGTGGTCGATGCGCGGATGGTAATAAAAGCCATCCACCTGGGCAGCACTTGCTATCTTTAAGAGGTTTTGATATCCGGTCTGATTCTCAGCCAGCAGCAGCAGGTGAGAACTATACTTATCCAGACGGGCATCCTTCTCATACATGCGCCGCGGAGCCATATAGCCCTCCAAACCGATCAGAGGCTTAATCCCCTCAGCATTGGCAGCGTTAAAGAAATCGATGGACCCGAACATCGTACCATGATCGGTGATGGCTACAGCCGGCATGCCCATTTCTTTCACCCGTGCAACCAGTTTTTTTATATTGCTGAAGCCATCCAGAAGAGAGTAAACGGTATGGACGTGTAGATGAACAAACGACATTCAGCGGCTCCGGTTAGGATTGGATAAAATCATGATAAGGAATCGAGCGTAAGAATTCAACTCAATGGTGCGACATTTGCATTCCGTTTTGCATCACCCTGATTGGATAGCAGGTACAGAAAAGATTATAGCACGCAACATACAGGAATTGTATGCACTACGGGCACCCTCACTTAAAATTAGCGAATCTTTAAGGCAGCCACTCTCTTTTTTAACATAAGTAAATAAAGGCTCATTCCAGCCGCAAGATCTCTTGAAACCTGGCTGTGGATCACCAATATTAATAAGTGATTGCCCTATCTGGGAAAATAGGTGATTACGAAAATTTAAGAATTCCGGTTTTCGGTTTTGACCCTTCGGTAGAATGCGCAGGCGGGGTGCAGTAATTCATATTCCTAATCCAGAAACACGTTCTGGATGAGTTCGGCATGGGCGTCGATCGTCTGATCATGTGCCAGTAAGGGCGAGGCAAGAACAATCTGTAAGGGCGAGGCAAGAAAAAACTGCAAAATCAATCCCAATTCCTTTTGCCTCGCCCCAACATCCCTCATAGCCTCGTCCCAACCCTCATAGCCTCGCCCCAACATTCGACCCCACAAAGCACCATCGCCGATCTATCCGTCTGAAAGATTATGACTACAGCCAGTCCGGCGTCTATTTTGCAATTTCCGTATAGCAAACCGGCACATATTGGTGCGACCAGCTTTTGATTGAATATAAACCGATTTTTTTCCTCGTGGAAACGCTTACTGCTAACTTCCAGCAATAAGAGTGACTTACAGCCAGTTTACTTTTTTAGCTGCCGAGCTGCTTCTTGCAACGCTAATTCATCAGAAGTTTCGGCGCTAATCTTAATCCCATGCGGAATTGGTTTCCCATCAAGATCCACATGAATAAAAGTTATAAAGCCATTGAATACTTGCTCGTTTTGGACCTCCATCCGGACAAAGGCAACCAGGCTGGTCCTTCCCGCCAGGACAATTGCACTCTCCAGACTGACCACATCGCCTTTATTTACCGGTCGCTTAAATACCATCTCATGAATTTGTAAACAAACAATATTCTCTGGCCGAGTCAGCTTGGAAGCTGCCACAAAACCTGATTCTACGAACCACTCCGCTGTTCGACCGGCATACAAAGTACCATGATGATTTAAATCTTCTCCTTTTACAAGCCGGTTGGTAGTGTAATGAACAAAACTCATTCTCTTCCCTTTCACAATTTATGAAAAATATAATATCTGCCTTGGAATTATAAACCATTAGAAAACAGTTAACTTGCTCTTGATTAATGGCCTTACAAAATCTGCTTCTGTTAATTCATTCATTGTTAATGTCACTCTTCCCATAGGGTGACATTTTCCCTTACCATTTTCAGTGTGACATTTTCCCTGAACAATAACAGAACGGAGTTCATTCCTCGACAAAATTTTCTCTCTCGATTAAACTCAATCAGGCCATTTTGCCCGGAATCAGGAATTAATTTCGATGCTTTCAAAACTGTTTCAAGACCACCGGTTTTTTACTGTTTTCCTTAAGATCGCGATCCCGATCACCATTCAACAATTTGTAACCTCTTTCACCAACCTTCTGGATGTATTGATGGTTGGGCAATTGGGTGAGACAGCCATTGCTGCCCTTGGCCTTTCGAACCAGGTCTTTTTTTTATTAATCATCATTATTTTTGGGATTAACAGCGGTTCTGCCATATTCACTGCCCAGTACTGGGGTAAAAAAGATATTTATAATCTGCGGCGCGTAATGGGAATTGGCCTATCGCTGAGTTCAGCTGTTGCCATCTTTTTCACGATCGCTGCCATGATATTTTCAAAGCAGGTGCTTGGCATCTACACCGAAGATAGCGCGGTAATAAATTTAGGCAGCCAATACTTGCGGATTGTCGGTTTCAGCTACCTTTTTACAGCAATTTCAACGTCTTTCGTGGCAGTTTTGCGCAGCTCTGAAAATGTGCGGTTGCCAATGACCGTTTCCATTATCACACTCAGTCTCAATATGGTGCTTAACTTCCTCTTAATTTTTGGCAACTTTGGTTTTCCAAAAATGGGTGTTGCTGGAGCCGCATTGGGAACATCCATCGCACGTTCTCTCGAATGTTTTCTGATCATATTTTTCTCCTACCGGATGCGGACTGCAGCTGCAGCGCGCTTGCATGAGCTGAAATATTCGCTTGAGTTTCTAAAAAAGGTTTTAATCATATCTCTGCCGGCGGCTATCAATGAGTTTTTTTGGTCACTGGGCATCACCACATACAATGCTGTTTATGCCCATATTGGCACCGGTGCCATTGCGGCCATCAATATTAATAGCACAATTGAAAACATGTCATTCGTAGTTTTTATTGGGATGGCCAATGCTTGCGCCATTATGATTGGCAATCAGATTGGTGCTGGCAATGAGCACCTGGCCTTTGATTATGGCAAACGGTTTCTCATTCTAGGTATTTCAAGCGCTTTCTTGATCGGAGCCGTAGTAATTTCTCTGCGACCGGTGGTGCTTTCCCTCTATAACATTCAACCGGAAAATTATTTTTTTGCCTTCACTTTATTGTTAATTTATGGCCTTACCATGTGGATTCGTGTCAGCAATCTTATTCTTTTCATCGGGATTTTAAGATCTGGCGGCGATACCCGCTTCGCGTTGCTGGTTGAAATGAGCTCAATCTGGCTGATCGGGGTACCGGCCGCCTTTATCGGTGCTTTTGTTCTAAAGTGGCCAGTCTACGGCGTTTACAGTCTGGTGCTCCTTGAAGAAGTCGTAAAGCTTATTATTGTAATACCACGCTATTTTTCGAAAAAGTGGATTCACAATCTGGCTGCTACGGTTTATTAAGGATATGCCAGCGGATAAAAGAAATTGTAGCCACAGGGTGTAATATTGCTTTCCATCAGGCTCATTTCCAGACTGAAGCCACGCGTTGCGTAAGCGAATCATAATGGGCACAATTCAACATAGATCGTCCACCGAGCTGATAAAATGGGGCTTTCATTGCCATTTTAACCACTAAATAAACATTTTCTTCTTTAATCATTTTGTCAACATCCGGGAAAAACTTAACGTTGGTTTTAGATACTCTCAAGAAGATGATCTATTTTTACAGCTTGTCAGATGTTACAATTCCAAGGGCTTCTTACGTTTTGTTAATTTGAGTCAGTCTTATCAATTCACCTTATAATAAGGTCACTCTTAATCAGATCATTCACTTTATTTATGAAAACTATCTGGAAAATCAATCCACTATTCTTGTTATTTCTGCTAATTCCTTTGTTGGGTAATGCTTGCCAACCAGTTAACCTGGAACCACCACTTAACCGAAAAACGCCACTCTTCGAGTACGCCACCGACTACGACCGTCGTCAGGCTGCAGTCTCAGCCGCCCGCCAGCTGGTTGCCCAACGCGTTCAGGGAACAGTCGATGATGTTCTAATTCTGTCCGTCGAACCTTACAAATGGAATGACATTTGCCTGGGTTTCCCCGCACCCGATGAGATTTGTCCGGATGACCAGATCAATGGCTTTCTAATCATGCTGAGTGCCAATGGCCAGTTGTTTGAGGCCCATACCGATTCTGATGGAATCAACGTGCGCTTCAGTGTATCAGCAGCAAGTTTTGAATCGCCACAAGAAAAAGCAATTTTGCTGCTCGCCAGGCAATTGAATATCTCCCCAACTGAAATACTGGTGCAATCGATTGAACCTGTGCAATGGCCGGATTCTTGCCTTGGAATTGGTGGCTCCGGCAGCTGCCTGACTGTGATCACACCCGGCTTTCGCATTATTCTTGAAGCTCGCGGGCAACGCTTTGAATATCACAGCAATTCCGATGGATCACTTCTATACGGTGGTATCTCACCAGCAGAAATGCCCAGCAATAACTCCTCGGACCCATTGAGTGAATACCTGACCCTCAGTATGCAACGCAGTTATTTTACCAGTACCATGGTTGAACAATTATTGATCAGTAGTGATTATTCTACAGTCATCAGCAATAATGAAGGCTTACAAAAGAGTGACATTCAGCTGACGCCCAGTGAAATTGAGCAGCTGGCAAACTGGAAAGCCAACTTTGCAGACAGCACTTTTACGATCCGCGAAGATAATGCCCAATGGCAAGCCACAGTTCATCTTTACGGTCAGGGGGAGGAAGCACTACCGGATTTTGGGCAGGAAATTTTACTAAATTTTGTATTGGAAATCTACGCGCGTGAAGCCAACCCAGATACCAAGTGAATGAAATGCATCCTGCCGTGAGCGGATATGATAGCAGCAGACAGCAAGCCAGGCTTCCAGGTAATTGTCGATGAGGTAGAAAGCGGATACGAAGCTCGGATTGGGACGATAAAGTAAACACTAAATGGACTATCAATCTCGCGCATGAACGATTGCCTAGCCGAGATTCAAGTTAGCAATGCCTAGCGCTGGCAGCCTGCTTCGCATGCGTTTTTGAAAACCAGGCTTCGGGTGAGATGAGAGAATAGAATGCAAAAGCAACTTTACCTTAATTCAAGATGAAACCTGGTTTTGGACTTTTTAAAGAGTTTATTAGGTGATTTAAAACAAGAAACCTGGTTTGTTGTTGAGCGACGTTCACGTTTTCAGCGCAGCAAGGATTGCAGCCTGACTCCAATCCAGACTTCCAGGTAATTGGTGGTGAGGAAACCTGGTTCGAAGCGTCTCTTGCGAATCACAAGACTTTTGCCTTAACTTTCAGCGAATCAAAACTCAGACTTGCTCCACAAGCGGATCAGCTGGTAGAAAAAAACCACCATCTTGCCCATACTTTCAACGCTCAAACGCTCATCTATGCCATGCATGCGATTCAGGTCGTTTTTAGTGGAGAGATAGGGCGTAAAACGATAAACTGCCTGACTGACCGGGGCGTAATAGCGAGCATCAGTGGCTCCCAAGACCAGGTATGGTGCAACCGGAATGCCGTCAAAAACTTGCCGTATGGTTAATGCCAGCAATTTATAGGCAGGTATATCCGTATCCGAAACTGGAGAAGCTTCCCAATAGCCACCTACCATCGGTTCAAACATGACTTTTTCATCCCCAATAATCTTACGTACTCGTGCACATACACTTGCAATCGTATCCCCCGGTAAGAGGCGCATATTGACAATCGCCTCGGCACTATGCGGCAATATGTTTTCCTTCACGCCAGCTTTGAGCATGGTAAGCGCAGTCGTGGTGCGAACAGAGGCATCGGATTGCGGATTGGCTTCCACCATTCGACGCACGATCGGCCCGAAGAACCATAAATTGGCAAACACAAATTGCATCCCAAAACTGGCTGCCGGCCCTAAGTGCGCATAAAGCTCCTTCAAGGCTTTCATGTGAGCCGGCTGGGGGTTAGCGTCCAGTTTGGCAAGGGCACGCGCCAGCCGCCCAATGGCCATATCTTTACCCGGCATGGCAGAATGACCCGGGGTGGATTCTGTATGCAACCGCAAGGTGACGTGTCCCTTTTCAGCAGTTCCAACCAGAGCAACCGCACCGGTCACACCGGGCAAAATTCCCTCAGTGATGGAACCACCTTCATCCAGCATGGCGGCCAGTTCTATCCCTTGCTCCTGAAGATGAGCTACAATTTTGGCTGCACCTTGCTGCCCGCCAATTTCTTCATCCTCCCCGAAGCCTAGCAGTATTGTTCGTTCAGGTTGGTACCCTTCCGCCAGCAGCTTTTCGACCGCTTCCATGACAGCAATCATTTGCGATTTGATATCCATCGTTCCGCGACCCCAGATAAAGCCATCCGCAATTTCACCCGAAAAGGGTGGATGGGTCCAGGCATCCAATGTTTGCTCATCGGCGGGGACGACATCCTGATGGGCGGCGAACAAAACCGGCTTCAAGGCGGGGTTTTTGCCGGGCCAGGTAAACAATAGTGTTGCGGTGCTAATAACCTCTTTACCCAAATTTTTGTGTATTAAGGGGTAAGTTCGTTCAAGCAAACGATGATATTGCATGAATGGAGCAGAATCGATCCCTTTGCCGTCTTTTGAGATTGTTTTAATTCGAATAGCAGCCGAAAGGTGCTGGGCTATTTGCTCAAGATCGACTTCAATATCTTCAATAGCTTTCACTGCCGGAAAGGATTTATAAGTACGTGTCGTCCGAATCAGCATTAATGCTGCCAAAAACAAAATAACAACCACCACTATGATTACAATGTTTAGTGCCATTTTGCACTCCCTGGAAAAAAGTTGGTTTTTTTAAGATCAGGAGATTAATCAGGTAGTACCCAAAGATCAGCTTCACTTAATTGTAAGTCAAAGATCAAATGTTTCAAGTCATCCTGTCTCTCAGCTTCCATTTGCAGCACAACAGCTTCAACATAGACTGGTAGATCGCGAGGTGACAATACAACTGGTCTGAATTGATAGCTTTCCACTGAAATCGGGATCGGAGGAGTTCTTAACAATGCTGTGGATCTTTGAATTCTTTCAACCGGACCCATCTCAAATGCGGGGATAAAGAATTTGTGCAGATTCTGCCAGAATTGCGTCAATTCTTCCTTACGGTTAGCCGGCAGATGTGCACCCTGAAATTGTACGCTTACTTCCAGCACCCAGTAAGGGCAGCCGGGTGAGTCTTCATGAGCAGGCTGTTGGTAGGAGATCATTATTTCTTTCAAGGTTTTTTCCTTGTTGAGTAAAATTCCTTGACCGCATTGGCCGCATTTCCAGGCATATTCGCTTGAACCGGCTGTTATCGGCGTATCACAATGTGGACATCGAAGGGCAACCAATGAGACACTTTGCTTCATTTTCTAAATTTTCCCCTTTGTATGACCCGATCGAGCAATTCGCGCGCTTCACGCGGTAAACCGATTTCAAATCTGGCAGATTTGAGAGCAGTTGGCTTATCCCGTTCAAATTGATAGTATGCTCCCTGACGAAAGATGCACCAGCCTGTATACATAAGCAATAATCCTGCTACAAAAAAAAGCACTAATAAAGGTATTGGAAATTTATTCTCAAAATAAAAAAGCAACACCGGCAGATCGATGGTCACTATGGCGCCCAAAAGAAACCCGAGCACTAAAGCGGCAGCTCTATACGTCACACTGCCTGGTGCCTTCCCGTAAAGCACATCCCCGCTGTTACCATCCACAACTACCTGAAATACTTGCCCAAGCGCTACATAACGCACAACCCACAAAGGATAATAAACCAGAGAAAGTTCTGCTTTGACAATACGCACTAACAGGTGGCTTTTTTTGCGCATGGGTACCTCCAGAGATACCTGCGCTGCTGCCAAGGCCTCATCTGGAGATTCGACCGGTTCAAAAACCATACCAGAGCGAACCAATTCGTCAACCGGAAAAGGCTGTATGGGTTGATCAGTAAGATCCAGCTGATTAATCCCAAATTCACGTACATCGCAGGCCGCCCGATTCCAGATAATTCTTTCTGCTTGGTGCTTTTCTTGAGTTACGGAGCGCGTTTTTTTGCCAATATCCAGGCGCAATGTCTCCCCTGAGATATGCCAAAAGGGGATGTGAACCAGAAAAACTTCACAGATCTTTGCCAGCCGATGCACTTTGCGATCGATCGCTGGTGAACTGGCTAAAAAGCGTTGCCAGTGTTGTAGTGCTTCTTCCTGGTTGACCTGCACAGCCAACCGGTAGCGTGCCAATCCGTCAGCGCCTTTCACAATAAAACGTAAATGGCAGGATGAACAAATGACAATATGTTCTCCCTCCTGAACAGGGTTTGTATTTCCGCAACTCGGGCAAACCAGTTGCTGGCTCATGGTTTGCCAGCCGTCCTTTTTGCCAAAAGAAATAATGGCACAAAAGCAAGCCCCGCCAGCACTGCAGAGATGAGGATTGCGATTCCGGTAGCGTTATTTCCAAAAAGAGCAGCCAATACAGGAATTAATGCAAGGCCGAGATAAATCAATGCAACCAGGCCGGCTATTCGAAGGTATGCCCCCTCGCTTTTCATCGGGTAAAAATTGGCAAACACCTTACCCGTTCCAGCCTCCACCACAGCACTGTAAATTCGATCCTGATAATTGTATTTGATTATGAAAATCGGAATATGGACTAGGAATGTTTCCAGAGGAACCCCAACGATCTTCTTTTCAGTAAGCCACCCAAGAGCAGCCTCCAGTGGGACACTTGGCAGTGCAGCTTCCAGCCCAAGATCCCGGTGATAGGGTAATAAATCACTGGCTGAAATCTTCAGATTCATTAATTCAGTCACAGAAATCGCCCGGGCAGGTTTAAGCAGGATCGTTTCGCCATTCCCTGCCATCTTTACACGAAAATACCAGATTGGAAGAAAGAGGAATTCAGTACTTAATCGTCGTGCCTGCTGATCCAGGTCTTTTACTGAATGACTGTCAGACATCCAGCGAAAGAGCGCAGCGTTCGCACCATCTGCATCCAGCGCAGGGCTGACATAATAATGGAAGACAACCTGGTTTTCATCAATATAAATAGATGAATCACAGAATGGGCAGGTGATGAAAACCTGGCCTTCATATGGTTGCACTTGAGTCCCGCATTGGTTGCAATAAGATTTTTGTTGTTCAGACTCCATACAGGGGCTGATTATAGCATGTCATTTTTCCAGACCAACAAACGCAATAGGATATGATGTTTTCCTGATAGTTCTTTAAACTGTGCATTTCTTATTTAAAAGCTGAGCAAGTGCATACAATTAATATGCACAGGCATAAAATGTACGGATGATGATCATCATTGCTTCAGGGTAGTTTGCCACTTTGCAAGGGACGAAAGCAAAATTATGATTGAATCTATGGAAAACCATCAATTGATTCAATTTTCTTTCTTTCAAGGCTTATCCGACCTGGAATTGGATCAGTTGAAGTCTATGATGGAATTTTGTTGCTTGCCGGTAGATATGGTATTATTTGAGCAAGAGACACTGGCAAATTTCATTTACATTTTATTGGAAGGGGAAGTGGGCATCGAATACAAGCCCTATGATGGCCCGCCTTCGATCATCGCTCGTATTCTTCCCGGGAATATCTTTGGATGGCCCGCCTTCGATCATCGCTCGTATTCTTCCCGGGAATATCTTTGGATGGTCTGCCGCTCTCAAACGCAAAAAATATAGTACCTCCGCCCGAACTTTGACAACATGCAGTGTTTATCGCATCGAAACTCGGAAATTAACAAATTTATGTGACCAATACCCTGCCATCGCCCACGTCTTTCTTGATCGTTTGGCAGGCGTCATTACTGACCATTTTGAAAGCCCGGGTGACGATATGGCGATGTTGTTACGTAAAAGCATGGTAGGTAAAAACGAATGCCAGGAAGGAAATTCTTAAATGACAACCAATACTGAATTTACTATTGAAGAACAAATGCGCGGTTTGATTGAACAACTGGATGCATATATTGAAACCTATCACGGCGGGTCAGTGGAATTTGTTTCATATCAAGACCAACAGGTGAAAATCCGTTTAGGGAAGGCCTGTACAGACTGCCCATTAAAGACTTCCACTGTTAAAGGTTGGATTGAAGGTACATTTAAGCAATTCTTCCCGGATGAGGTAAAATCCGTCGTAGCAGTGTGAAGTGATAGCTGATAGCTGTCTCTTATTCCAAGAACACTTCCACATGTTCGCCATCATCATCATCGTAGACGTCAATGATGCGGCCGATGGTGCCGGATTGAATAAACTGCATCAATTCAGCTGAATTGAGACCTTCAATCGTCGGTGAAAAACGTGCACCCATCTTGAAGCCTGCGTTGACGACACTGATTGGCAAACGCACGTTTACGCGTGTTTTGCCGCTATCCGTATCCGTTACTCGCACCCGAAAGAAGCGTGCTTGGCGTTCGGGATCGACAATATCTTCCTGTGGGTTGGCCGGAGAGGGTTGCTGCACAGATTGTTCAATGGAATCCAGCAAGCGAATGCCATCTTCAGCGTTGATAACTCCGTCCTGAATCATTTGTAAGATGCGCAAGCGTTCTTCTGAAGTAGCCATTTAACAATCTCCTGATCTTATACCTGGATTGCTTTGCGAGCAAGCTGACTTTTTTTATTGTAACATGTCTGCTATTGATCTGGAAATGCATCTATAAGCTACTGGCAGTTTCTTCCCATTTTCGAACAGCACGCCGAACCAATTGCTTTACTTCAGCATCAGGAACAGCATCGATACCTTCATAAAATTGCTGGCCGATCCAGACAATTACTCCACGGTTTACCATTTCGGAAAGACGTATATTGCGCTCTTTTAATCCCTCCCCCTCGAGAATATCCTGCAGAATATCATCCACCTGTTCTACAATGGTCAATTTACGGAAAGGCGCATCGCCAGCGACCATAGCAACTTTTGTTTTGACTCCATCGCTCTTGCTGGTATTATTTTCCCCGGAAACCGCCTGCTTAATTTCAGGCGATTCTTTCACCATTTGCATGTCCAACCAGGCAGCACTTTCACGCAAGGCTAACTGTAAGCGCTCTTTTTGAACGGCGCTCAAACTGCTTGAATTTTCATGCCAGAGACCATCCATCAAGATCAACAAACGGCCGTCTTCTTTATTGCGACCAATGGTGAAATCAAACTCGTTTTCATCTTCAGCCTCAACCACTCCCAGGGTCTCTTCAGATACAACTGGCTCCAATTCTTCGGCAAGTTCAGGATCAATTTTTAGTAAAGGCTGGGTGTGGGCTACTTCGCGCGCTTCTTTCTGGTTATGAACGGCATCCAGGATAAGGTACATGATTAACGCCCCGAATAATACGCCACCCAGGGCAAAAACCAGCAGAACAGTCAAACTAATGCCACTCGTAACCATCATCAACCTTCCTCTTAATCATCTCCGCCTGGCAACATGCGCTGGCAGTTTGGACAGATATGTGTACCACGCTGACCTACCACTAATTTTTCTATCACTGTACCACAATTAGGACAATTTTTTCCATTTTTTGCGTACACATTAAAGCTATTTTGAAAACTTCCACCACGGTAGACCCAATCAATACTGGCACCATTACGCGCAATACCCTGCAAGAGCTGTTCCCGAATGGCAGATAATAAGTCGGCGGCCTGCTGGCGATTCAATTTGGCAGAATTTTGGAGCGGGTGCAGCCTGGCCTGGAAGAGGGCTTCATCGGTGTAAATATTCCCCATACCTGCCAAAAAAGATTGATCCATCAACAAGGGCTTGAGCTGGCGCTGGCGTTGCTTCAGGCGCAAATAGAATTCTTCTTCTGTAAAGGACTCATCCAGTGGTTCCGGCCCGAGACGATCCCAGAGCGGAGCAGGATCTGACAGCAGCCAGATGCGTCCAAATTTACGGGGATCGGAAAAAACCAATTCGTAGGGATGGTCGAAGGAAAGGCGCAAGCGATCATGTTTATGCGCTTCTGTGCCAAGCGGCTGCACACGTATATCACCGCTCATGCGCAGGTGCAATACCAGGTGATGGCGTTCCAACTCCAGGTCAAGGAATTTGGCGCGCCGCGCGATCACGCGTACCTGCTGGCCAACGATTTCTCGCAGAAAAGTAGTTTCATCCGGCACGGCCAGCGCTTTGGCCCAGTAGATATCCGCTTCGGTGATATGCCAGCCGGGGATGGCCGGTCCTTCGCGACCGCCTTCCTGCAATGCCCGTCTGATGGTCTCAACCTCCGGCAGTTCTGGCATCTGCCACTCCTATTCGTTAAACATTTCGCCGACGCTGCGACCCTCGTTAGCGCGTCGAATGACTTCTCCGATCAATTTTGTGATGGTTAATATCTTTAAGCGCCCGGCCATGAACGCCTCTTTTTCCTTCGAAATGGGAATGGTGTCAGTGGTAATATATTGTTTCACTGGCAATGCTCCCAGGCATTCAGCCGCATTAGAGGAAAGGCTGGCGTGTACAAATGTAACATACACATCCTGAGCGCCATTTTGCTTGATCAGATTAACAGCCTCAACAATCGAGCCGCCGGTATCGACCTCATCATCCACCAGGATGACATCACGACCTTGCACCGAACCAATCAGGTTCAAAGCCCTGGCTTTCGAATCGTTGCCCGCGCGCCGTTTTTCAATAAAGGCCATCGGCACATCCAGGGCAGCCGCATAATTTCGACCTTTTTTTGCAAAGCCCAGGTCGGCGGTAACAACCACAGGGTCCTGCATGCCTGGTTTCAAATTCTTGAGATATTCGAGTTGAATTGAAAAGGCCGAGAGAACATCACCCGGGATCGAGAAGAAGCCCTGTATCTGGCCAGCATGCAAATCCATGGTGATGTAACGATCAGCACCGGCAGCCTGGATCAGGTCGGCCACCAGGCGGGCGGTGATAGGTACCCGTGGCTGATCTTTCTTGTCTGAGCGAGCATAGCACAGGTAGGGGATGACGGTGGTAATGCGCGAGGCGGAATCCAGGCGCAAGGTCTGCACCAGGATTAACATCTCCATCAAGTTGCGGTGTACCGGCGGGGAGGTAGTCTGGATGACATAGCAATCCTGCCCACGCACGCTGCTGTGCAGCTTGACGAAGAGGTTTTCATTGGGGAACTCAACGATATCAGTCTCGTTGAGCGAAAGATGCAAGTAATCGGCAATTTTCTGCGAGAATAGCGGAGTTGAGGTGCCGGCATATAGTTTGATGCCGCCGTATGTCATTTTCTCACGTCTGCCGTGGCTGGTATAAGCCATTTTCCACTTTCCTTTTAATTCACTAAAGTTCCAAGCAAGCCAGTTGTTCTTATGGCTGCAAACGATTCGGGCCGCGGAAGAGGTAAACTGTCTCGCGGATGTTGGGCTGCTTGAGCATGACCATCAACAAACGCGAAAGCCCCATCCCGTAACCACCATGCGGCGGGCAGCCGTAACGGAAGAAATCCAGGTAATACTGGATCAAATCCGGTGATAAGCCCTTCTCCTTCGCTTGCGCCACCAGCACATCATAGCGATGCTCGCGTTGAGCTCCGGTCGTGATTTCCAGCCCGCCGGCGATCAGATCAAAACTGCGGGTCAGGTTTTCACCTTTTTTCATATGATAAAAGGGACGGATCGCAAATGGCCACTCGGTGATATAAACAAAATCACTGCCGGTGGTTTGCTTGATGTACTCTCCAACAGCCCGTTCTGCACCGGGGTCGAGGTCATTTTTCTTTTCGGGCGAGAGCTGATAACCAACTTGATTCAGAATTTCATGTGCCTGAACCATGGTCAAACGCGGAAATGGCACCGCAGGTACTGCCAGTGTAAAGCCAAAGACTGCTTCAATCTCGCTGCCGTGCACATCCTTGACACGCTGATAGGCATACTGCAGCATGCGCTCCTGGTTGGACATGACATCCTCTTCCGAATCAACCCAGGACATTTCCATATCGATGCTGGTGAACTCGGTCATATGGCGCGAAGTAAAGGAAGGATCAGCACGGAAGACCGGCCCGATCTCAAAGACGTTTTCAAAACCGCCAGCCATGGCCATCTGTTTGTAGAATTGAGGTGATTGTGCCAGGTAGGCTTTGGTTTCAAAATAAGCCAGCTCAAACAGTTCTGCGCCGGATTCGCTCGGGCTGCCCATCAATTTGGGGGAATGAATCTCCATGAAGCCATTCTGAATCCAGAACTCGCGCAGCGCCATCTCCATGGTGGTCTGTACGCGAAATAAGAGCAGGTTTTCCGTGCGGCGTAAATCAATCGAACGCCAATCCAGGCGGTAATCCAATGCCGGCAGGTTGTCCTTATCACCAAAAGGCTCAAAGGGCAGCGGATTTTCAGCCAGGTTGTCAACCTGCAAAGACTCCAGTTGAATTTCCAGGCCGCCTAACTTAACCGAGGGGTTATCAGCCACCTTTCCTGTGATCGTCAGCGCTGATTCGGTCGTGAGGGTTGAAACCAGGGCAGCCAGATCTTCATCATTCGGCTTCCAATGGGTGATCTGCACCATGCCGGTACGGTCGCGCAGCACCAGAAATTGAATCTTCTTCTGGTCGCGCAAAACATGCAACCAGCCTTTAATCATAACCGTTTCGTCAATATGAGAGCGTAAATCACCAATCACCGTGCGTAGCATAGATCGTACTCCTATCGTTAAAGTTTCCAATCAAAGTATATCTTAAGGACATTTTTAAGTCACGAAGAAGAGCGTCTGGAAAATGTGGAAAGGAGGGGAAAATGAGGTTATTCTGTATTCGATAGGAAGATAATTTGCAATTTTTAAAGACGACCTGGATCCGTAATTCTGCCCATTTTTCTTATCCTATTTTCTCAAATTGGACTAACTTAAGGAGTTGAGCAAAAATAAGGGGTGGATATTTATATTAATGTGACTCGTTTGAGGTCTGATTCCACAAAGGATAAATTTCAATGAATCTTTCATATTTTTTCTGGTAATACTTAGCCATTTCTTTATTTGGAAAAAAAGTTTTTTTAGAATGATTTCTCATAGAATTTTTTATGTCTTCTTTTGTTATTGAACCTGAACCAATCGCAGCAATCATTGCGGCGCCAAAGGCAGAAGAATTTTCCATATCGGACTTAGTAATTGGGAAATTTAACGTATCTGTCAGCAACTGCATCCAGAAATCAGATTTCGTTCCTCCGCCGGATGCAATCATCGTATTAAACTCTATTCCAATATCGATCAGAATATCAAAACAGATCCGCAATGAAAAACACACACCTTCCATTATTGACCTTACAATATCACCCAAATGATTATCCATTGATAAACCCAAAAACATGCCGGTTGCCTCAGGATCCATATAAGGTGTTCGCTCACCGTTAATGTGGGGCAAGAAAAACAATTTTGGTGATAATCCTGCTTTTGACGCGATTTTAATGAGATCTTTTGTTTGTAAATGAGGAAAAAAGTTTTGGCGAAACCATTCCATTGAATCCCCGGCTGACATTATTGCGCCCATGCTGTACCAGGAATTCGGGAATAAGTAATTCATACAATGAACTCTGCCTTTAGAGTCAATTATTGGCTTATCTGACAGACCAATAATATTTCCACCGGAAGAAATACCAATAGACAATGTTCCTTTGGAATCGATTCCTTGGCCAAAAGCTTGAACTGGTGTATCTCCGCCTCCGATATAAACATTAATAGCGGGTGATAAACCTAAATCTTTAGCAACATCTTCTTTAAGCTTTCCTGCATTAAAAAAACTACCCTTAACTTCCGGCAGTAATTCGTTTTTCAAGTTGATGAAATCTAATATTGCTTGGCTCCAAACACACTCATTTACATCAAATAATCCTGTAGAGACAGCATCACTGGGGTCGCTATAATACGTTCTAGTTAATTTAAATCTTAAGTAGTCTTTGGGAAGAAGAATTTTGAATGTGTTTTTGGAAATATCTTTCTCGTTTTCCATTATCCAGAGCCATGATGGTAACGTAAACCCGGATGACAAAGGATTGCCTGTAATTTTTATGTAGTTATTTGCTCCAAAACCATTATAAAAATCTGTAACTTGGCATTTCGATCTTTGGTCAGACCAGATGATCGCATTCCGAATAAAATTCCCTTCTTCATCAACGAGAACAAGCCCATGCATCTGACCGGTAATAGAAATACCTTCTAAGCGTTGAATATTTATATCTGATTTGTTCAATAAAAGTTTGATGGAAGTTTTTAAAGCTCGGTACCAATCATCAGGATTCTGTTCCACTTTAAGTGAACTTGGTAAGATGCTTGGGTAATTACAAGACGCAACTTGAATTATGTTACTCTCAGGATTCCAGAGTACAGTCTTAACACATGAGGTACCTAAATCAATTCCAAGAAACAACTTATCCATGATCTATCATTGTAGTAAGTATTTAATTACACGAACATTCGAATATTCTTAAATAATCTGGATTCAAGTCGTGAGTACGACAGACACTTCATAGAATACCTCAGGAGGAGTTAAATAATCAAGCCATGTGCGAGATCGATGGTTTGCGATATGACGAATAAAACGAATAACTCGAATTTTTGCTGATAATCATCAACCTTCAAAATGGTCATTGGTGCGTTCAAGAACGCATCAATCGACATCTCTCCGTATCCTCTTAACCGGGATAGAGGATTTGGAGCACCCATTCCACGATGAAAGGAGAACCTGAACTTCTGCTTTGAATCGGCGATATATATGCATACATGAATGCCTATATAAATTATAGCCAACGTTCATTTCTGAGAGGAGTAAAACTCATTAATTGAGGCATCCCTCAGCTGCAAAAGAACAAGTCTACGCCTACAAGGATAAGCTCTTTGAACGCATCTTTTCAAAAATAATTTGATAACAATATGCGGCTGCCACCCCGGTGCGTTCATTCGCGGGTATAACCACCTGCTTTAACCTCCAACCATTATCCGTTTCTTCTATGATAATCTCCTTCCATCTTTTAAAAGTATTATCCAATTTGGTTTTAAAATCTTCTTTTTTCAATGGAACCTCAACAAATTTATATTCATAATTCATTTTGGCCTTCCGATACTTTTTCCGAAACCTTCTGGGTGAATCCGTAAAATGAAATCACTGTCTAATGAAGAGTATGGTACACCGGCAGTCACAAATCAATCTGTTTCCGTAAATTTTCCACTTGCCCCTGGGCTTTTTCACCCTTTAATCCTCTTACGCTGAAGCTGAAATCGAGTATCATTAATCCAATCATGACCACTTCCATTCAATCAGTCGAGATCATTATCCCGCTTTATAACGAAGCCGAGAGCGTAGCGGCTTTCCACCAGCAGGTCTGCACAGCCATCGCCGATTTGTCGTATCGCTTTCTCTTCACCTATGTTGACGATGGTTCCAGCGACGGCACGGCCCGCATTCTGGAACAGCTGCAGCAGCAGGATGCGCGCGTCCGCATCATCGAGCTGAGTCGCAATTTCGGCCATCAGGCCGCGCTTTCAGCCGGGCTGGATGCCGCCGATGCGGACGCAGTCATCACAATGGATGGCGACGGAGAGCACCCACCGGCGCTCATCCCGCAAATGCTGGCTCAGGCTGAAGCCGGTTACGATATTGTCATCGCCATGCGCCAGGAAGACCAGCAAGCCTCCTGGGTCAAACGCAGCACTTCAAGCGCCTTTTATTGGCTGATTAACCGTGTTGGGGATACTCGCATCATCCCGGGTGCAGCCGATTTTCGTCTAATTACCCGCCCGGTACTGGATTCTCTGCGCCAGTTCCACGAATATCATCGCTTTTTACGCGGCATGGTAGCCTGGATGGGTTACCGTAGTATCAAGCTGCCTTACAGCCCAGCCCGGCGGATTGACGGAAAATCCAAATTTACTTTTAAAAAGATGTTCTCACTGGCCAATCAGGCCATCTTCTCTTTCTCATTGGTGCCGCTCTATTTTGTCATTTCATTGGGCGGTATCTTTTTATTGTTAGCGCTCGCTGAGGGCCTTTATGTGTTGAGTTTTTGGGTGAGTGGGCAGCAATCCGGTCTGGCCCCCGGCTGGAGTTCGTTGATGTTCGTGCTGCTGATCATCGGCGGCACGATTATGATTAGCCTTGGTATCATCGGGGTGTACCTCGGCTATATCTTCCAGGAGGTCAAACGCCGGCCGGTCTACCTCGTCCGCCGCACCCTGGGGCGTACCCAATCCAGTCAACCCCCACTTACTCCCTAATGTTTAAGAAGTTCTCAGATCGCTTTTCCCCGCTATTAGCCTTTCTCAGCCAGCCGCCAGTCGTACTGTTAGTGGTCAGCTTGCTGACTTACGGCATTTTCATCCCGCTGCTCAAGTTTTTTTGGGACGACATGGCCATTCACTGGATCGCGAATGTGTACGGGGTAGAGGGATTGCAACGCTATTTTTCAACCAATCGACCGGTCTGGGGCTTTTTCTATCAACTCAACTACAGCCTGCTGGGAGATTCTCCGTGGTTGTGGCAGATCTTTGGCATCTTTTGGCGTTGGGCAGCGGCCACCAGTCTGTATTATTTTCTATACCTGTTCTGGGTGCGGCGCAAAGAGCCGGCTCTCTGGGCTGCTTTGCTCTTCTTGGTCTACCCCGGTTTTGCGCAGCAATCAATTGCCATGGTCTACGGGCATTTCTTCCTGATATTGACTTGTTTCTTTGCCTCGATGGCGCTAACTGTACTGGCACTGCAGTCAAGCGCTCGGCAAGCTTTCTGGCTGCATTTTCTGGCAACCCTGCTGGCGGCTCTCAACCTTTTTGCGATGGAGTATTTCTTCCTGCTCGAACTGCTACGACCACTCGTGATCTGGTACGGGACAGCCCACCAGATTGCAGATCGTAAAGCTCGTATCTTTCGCACCCTTCGTATTTGGGCGCCTTACGCGCTGGTATGGCTGGCAGCTGTTATCTGGCGAGTCTTTATTTTCAACTTTCAGACTCAAAACTACCAGCCGCAAATGCTGACACTCTTGCGCAATCAGCCATTGAGCGGGCTCTGGCAGCTGCTGGTGCTGGCTGTGAAGGACGTCTACACCACTCTGATCGTAGCTTGGGGGCAGGTTTTCCAGTTCTCTTCATTTGTTGGTTTTGGGCGCAATTCCCTCTTAATGATTGCCATCTTTAGCTCTCTGACCCTGGTGTACCTCTTTCTGGCCTTTTCCAGTTCGCATTTCAAAACTGGTTGGGAAGTGAAACCAGGCCGCGTATGGCTCAAACCTGGTCTGATTATTGGCCTGACCGGCCTAATTTTGGCTGGTGTTGCCTTTTGGCTGACCGGGCTGCCAGTCAATCTCGTTTTTCCATTCGACCGGCTGACGCTCCCTTTTATGCTTTCATTCTCGCTGTTGTGGGTCACCTTTTTCTATGCTTTGCCAATCAAACGCCCACTGCGCAATACGTTGCTGTCCATCCTGGTGATGCTCGCCTGTGCCCACCAGCTGCAAACCGGTGTTAAATTTCAACGCGATTGGGATCTGCAGAGCCGTTTCTTCTGGCAGCTCACCTGGCGCGCACCCACAATTGAACCTGGCACGGTTCTGTTTGCACATGTGCTGCCAATCACCTACTCGAGCGACAATTCGCTCAGTGCAGCCCTCAACTGGGTCTATGACCCCAGCGGCGTCAAGGGGGATGGGGCTATCCCTTACATACTCTATTACCCATCCATCCGTCTGGGCGGTTCGCTGGGGACCTTGCAGCCAGACCTAACAATTCATCACGATCAGTTGGTTGGTTCTTTTGAAGGGAATACCTCGCGTTCACTAGCTCTGACCTACCAGCCGCCGGGCTGCCTGCGCATCCTTGACCCTGAAATCGAAGCTGATAACTGGATGGTGCCGCTGCAGGTACGTGAAACACTTGACCTGGTCAATAACGACTTAATTCTGCCATCCCCGCAAGCCAGACCACCTGATTTTTTATACCAGCCCGAGCCTGAGCCAAACTGGTGCTATTACTTTGAGAAAGCCGATCTGGCGCGTCAATTTGGCAACTGGCCAGAAGTACTGCACCTGGCAGACCTGGCTTTTGTTCTGGATGATCAGCCCAACGATCCGGCAGAATGGATGCCGTTCATTGAAGCGTATGCCCACAGTAGTGATTGGCAAACAGCTGTTTCCTTGGCTGGTAAATCCGCGCAGATCACGGAGGTCATGCAGCCGGTATTGTGCCGCCTGTGGCAGCGCATCGAGCGCGAAACGCCAGCTTCCAGCGAGCGTGATCATGCGTTAATGGAAATGGAAAAGCTTTTGGACTGTAAGTTAACTGCTGATAGCTGATGGCCGCTTCGCGAGCTCATAAGAAATTTTACTATTGGACTTGTAAACATATTTCAGGACGAGTCATCTCTTCCTGTCAGCTATCAGCTATCAGCTATTTACTTTCTTTATCATGACAAAAATGCCATCTTCCTGTAGAATTAACCCGAAATCAACAGGTTTCCATACTTGTTCTTAAAGGAGCAAAATGAAATTTCTCATCACCGGCGGCGCCGGTTACATCGGCAGCACAGTCGCCTCAGCCCTGGAAGACAACGGCCATACCCCCATCATCCTCGATTCGCTGGTCACCGGGCGCAAGGAGTTTACGCGCAGGCGCACCTTCTACCAGGCTGACATCGCCGAGCGCGCGGTACTGGAAAAAATCTTCCGGCAGCACCCCGATATTGAAGCGGTTCTGCACTGCGCCGCCCTGATCGTGGTACCGGAATCGGTTGAGAACCCCTACCAGTACTATCACGAAAACGTCGCCAAATCGATGGAATTGTTTTATAACCTCAACCAACTGGGTTGTAAAAGGATAGTATTCAGCTCCTCCGCTTCTATTTATGATCTTGTACCCGGCTTCATGGTCACGGAGCAATCCCCGCTCAACCCGGGTAGCCCGTATGCTCGCACCAAATTTATGATGGAAATAGTCCTGCAAGATTTTTGCAGCGCCTATGGGATGCAAGGTATTGCTTTGCGTTATTTCAACCCGATCGGTGCCGATCCCCAGATGCGCTCGGGCATTCACGTTCAGTTCCCCAGCCATGTGCTTGGTAAACTGGTTGATACTGCCCAGGGGCATCTACCGTACTTTCCAATTACAGGAACTGAATATGAGACGCGGGATGGTACCGGTATCCGCGATTACATTCACATCTGGGATCTGGCCCGTGCGCATGTGCTCGCTCTGACCGGTTTTGACGAGGTATTTGCGCGTGCCAGTAATCCAGATAATGGCTATCTGGCCATTAATCTGGGCAGCGGCCGTGGTGTCACTGTGCGCGAGCTGGTACAGGCATTTGAAAATGTATATGGGCAAACCATCAACAAAAAAGAAATGCCCGCGCGCCCCGGTGACGTGGCCGGTGCTTACGCCAATGCCGAAACAGCCTTGCAGTTACTGGGTTGGCAGACACAATTGAGCGTAGAAGACGGCATCCGCGATGCTTTGCGCTGGGGGCAAGTGCGTGAAACCATGTTGAGTTGGGCAGCGACCGAAAGCGATGATGATCACACACAATAAGTGACAATTGACCGATACACATCCCGCGATTTGTGATATTCTAATCATGGTAATTTATTAAGAGTAAATCCATCTGCAATGGATGAAAGGATACACTTATGGCGCACGTGATTATTGCTGATGAATGCTTGAGCTGTGGAGCCTGTGAAGCAGAATGCCCGGATGGCGCAATCGCTGAAGTCGATGGTTACTTTGTGATCGATCCAGCACTGTGCCAGGATTGTGGCAGCTGTGTGGATGTCTGCCCCAACGAAGCTATTCACCCTGCATAAATAATCGAGGTTGTTCGGATCAATGGGCGGTTTGCAAAATCCGCCCATTTTTTATTTAATGGGGGGTAGCTCGTAGTTCGTAGTTCGTAGCCTTATTGTAAATGTCCTGGCATGGACTCCTTGATTTTTTAGTTATGGATTTGTTTTGTATTTTTTTCGTGTATTTTGTGTGTTTCGTGGTCAGTAAAAATCCGAGAGATTGTTTCAAACGGTCCTTCCCGGAGGGGAAATTGCCAGCAGACTTGCATACCCGAATCTCCGAGAGGAAATCGGCTCAACTCTTGCCTTGATCAGAGTTTGTAGGTTGGGCATGTTTTGCCGGCCTATACCGTAAGATGCAAGGCAACATCACCATTGATTCGATTGGGAAGCTGAGTGCCCAACAATTCAGTTCGGAAAGAATTGGTTGTATTTGCAATCCGTATCCGTCGGAGTGAATTCCTTCTAATTCATGTTGACTTCCGGCATAGATTGTTGGGCATGGCTGCATTCGGTGCCCTTATCCTTCCGGGAGATAATGCAAACGGAGGATTCTGTCAGCCGGACATGCCCAATCTACAATTTCATTACTGGCGATGTAAGAGCAAGGAGCTATGAACGATGAGCTAAACCAATATAGAACTTGTTTTCCACATTAAGTGAAGCTTATCCACAGTTTTGACATACTTATCCACACATACATGAATAATTCTATTTTCCTGCCTAATTTTATCCACCCGCTTGACGTATTTCTCCCTTTATTCTCCACACATGAATAGCTGATTTCTCCTACATTCTCCACCGTTCAGAAGCCTTTATCCCCGCATTTTTGCCAGTTTTCAACTACTTTTCCGTCGATTTATCCACAATCGATGCACAGTTATCCACAGATTTCAGGGGGTTATCCACAAACCCGTCATTTACGCAGTGTCTAAATGAAGATCGCACCAGAAGACTGATCATCCAGGGCTTAAACTTAGGCAGTGAAAATCTCGCTTAGGAATCTTCACTGGATACCCAGGTTGAGCCGCCTGAGAAAAAGAACTACCCGCCCTGTTGCTTAAATAACAGCTTTTTGAAGCAACTTACTTAGAACAAAGCCGGCTGGTCACTCGCCTGCGAGTTTTCATAGCCCTCATCCGCAGCCAAAGCCGGTGACTTCGCGGCAGCTACCGCCAGACGGTCGGCGCGTTCATTCTCCTTGTGACCGGCATGGCCTTCCACCCAGATCACCTCCACCTGATGTTTATCAAGCAAACCTACCAGCTTCTGCCACAGATCCGGGTTGAGAACCTTGCCGCGTCCACTTTTTCTCCAATTCTTGGCCTGCCAGGTCTTGACCCAACCCAGGTTAATTGCTTCACTGATATAACGTGAATCGGTATACAGTTTCACGCGGCGCTTACCTTCCAAGGACTGCAAAGCGGTAATGGCGGCCAACAATTCCATGCGGTTATTGGTCGTCAGGCGATACCCCTGTGAGAGTTCTGTGCGATTACCGCCATCAATAAGCACCACCCCATAGCCCCCGCGTCCGGGGTTACCCGAGCAGGCACCATCGCTATATATTTTCACAATTTCTGTTTTAGATGGCAAACTTTCCATCCTCATTTCAATTTATTTTGACCAATTGTACCTTGCCTGCGGCTTTTGAAGCAATAACCTTGATTTTCCAATATTCCTATAGTACCCTTTGTCAATATCTCTGGAAAGCAGCCGGAATCACATGCGAACTTTTGAAATTACAATCATTGTCATATTATTCATTTCGATCTTACTGCGTGCTTTTCGCTTGGAAAAAGCCAACTGGTTAAACATGCTGCCGTTATTGAACCTGCTTGCCATTACCTACAATTTTATGATTGAGGGCTGGCGCTGGCAGATGATCCCTCTCTATCTGATGGCGCTGACCTTTGCCGGGTTATCAATTCGCCGCATTCAGAACCCGCAAGAATATAGCCGTCTGCGGCAGACTGTGATCAGCTTACTGCTGTTGTTAATATTCTCAAGCTTACCCTGGGCACTGCCGGTTCCGTCCTTTCCCACCCCGCCAGGACCGTATCCGGTCGGGACACAATCCTTTTACTGGGTGGATGAGACACGAATGGAAGTCTACAGTCCTGTAGCGGATCAGGTTTATGCCGCTACCCCATCCAAACCAACCCGGGTGATGGTACAGGTCTGGTACCCGGCCGTACCCGATTCGGGCGATGGACTGGCACCTTATCTGCCAGACGGTCTCCTGGATGCACACGCACTATCTACTACATTCGGCTTTCCAGACTTCTTTTTGGATCATTTTTCGCTGTCCAAAACCAATGCACTCTTAAACGGCCGTCTGGCGACTTGCTTTGAACAGTGGCCGGTGCTGGTCTTTTCACACGGCTGGCAAGGTATGCGCTACCAAAATACGGCTCAGATGGAAGCGCTTGCCTCACAAGGCTTTATTGTCTTTGCTCCAGAACATGCTTATGGCGCTGTCATCAGCGTCTACCCGGATGGTACTTACACATTAAATAAACCCGGAGCATTGCCCAAAGATGTCAGTGACGCAGAATACCAGCAGGCTGCGCTCATACTGGGTGATAGCTGGGTAGGCGATCTGCGTTTTACTCTGGATCAAATGCAGCTGCTGCAAGATGGCAGCATCCCGTCCATTTTCAGCGGACATCTTGATCTGGCTAAGCTCGGCATGTTCGGGCATTCCACCGGAGGCGGGGCAACCATGCAAACCTGTGCTATCGACGCACGCTGCAAGGCAGCTTTTGGGATGGATCCCTGGCTGGTACCTTACAACCGCACTCTTCCGACCCAGGCCGTCCCACAGCCGGCCATGCTCATGTTCAGTGAAGGTTGGGAAAGCAAGGCGAACCTTCCCCTGGTAGAAAGCTTTTGGCAAGCCTCACCAACAGGTACCTTGCGTGCCACGTTGCTGGGGGCATTACATAACGATTTCACGGATATGCCTCTCTTTTCACCGGTGGCATCTTTTTTCGGACTCAAAGGATCAATCAAAGTTGAGCGCGAGATTCCGCTATTAAATGATTTTCTGTATGCATTCTTTCAAACCCATTTGCTGGACCCTGCTTCCAGTCTTCTACCGCAAGCAGAAAGCAGTTATCCTGAAGTGCAAGTGATCACCCGTTAAAATCGACGGTAAGCTTTACCTGATCCAGGAATAATTTTGAACTTCCTTGCAAAGCCCCTCATATTTTGGGGAGAACCAGGCCTGTATCTCGATAAACTCACCCGGGTTGTTACGAATATCGCATGGATTTCTGCCCTGCTGCGCCAAAATAGGTTGGAGAGCCAGGCGCAAGTCATCCGAAAGAACAGGCGGAATGAGAACTATTAAATTTTCCTCATCTCTGATTCTCTCTAACCAAATTGGCGGAATCTGAGGGGAATCAATTTGCAATTGTAAATACTGGGTTCGGGAATCTGGTAATTCATAAATATCCTGGAATGTATACAACCATCCCAGATCGAAATTCCCTTGAGACAGGATCAGATAATTCTTAAAATCATTAGGCCGCGCAGCTACATGCGGAGCATCTACCTGCAGTAAATGCAAAATTGTAGGTTCAGAATCGTATATCAGATATCGTTTCTCAAATATTTGGGTTGATTGAACAATATTCAACAAAAAGATTCCCACCAGCGCTATGCTCAAACCATAAGAAAATATTTTTCCGGGTCTATTTGTGCAGGATGCAAATAATCGAATCATCCAATCGAGCCCGATTGCAGCAAAAATTACATAGAAAGGTAAGACCTGGAACATACGAGTTAGAGGGGGTAAATCAAATTGATGGATAGTACCCATCGTGATCAACACAAAGAAGAATGAAATCACCAGGAACTTCATAAAACGGTTGGTTCTCAGGTTCGCAATAGCTAATAAAATGCCGGGAACGACAAAAGCACCAGACAATGGGTCCAGGTAGCTTGAGACCACATAATGGCTCTCACGAAAACTCACCAAATGGCCAATAAGCGAGTAGATTAAATTGGAGGCAAAATGCTCAGGTAGGGAAGCTCCTAAGTAAACCCATACCTTGCTTCCCACAAATGTACCCAGCAACATGTTGTCATAATAAGCAGGTTGGAATAATATCGGAATGAAAACCAGGAATAGCCCCAGAATTGTTTGGCTATACATCCACCAATCACTTTTAGTTTGAGGTGGGTGATAGATTAGTAACATTAGCAATGGTAAGGGAAGAAAGAATAAAGCTGCAGGAAAAGAATAAAAACACAACCCCATCAAGACGCCAAGGGCAAAAAACCATGGCAAACTTTTGTTTTTAATGGTCCGGCCAGTCGCCCACAACACTAGCGAGCCAATGAAAAGAGACTGCAAATTACTATATCCAACCTTACTAAAAGATATTAGATAGGTTGAGCAGGATAACAATAAAACTGCAATAAAAGCCAAACGCTCATTAAGAAAGGTTTTGAAAAAATCATATAACAAAGGCAAAGAAAGTAAAACCACCAGAATCCCACTGATATGCCAACCAAAATGGTTTTTCCCAAAAATTGCCATTCCAATATATTGAATCAAAGCAGAAAAATAGCTGAAATTTCCATAGACCGCATCAATTCTAAAAAAATTGGCGCTTATTTGAAATATATTTTGATTGGAAATAATATTGAATGGGTAATAGAAAAAGCTATACTCATCTCCAATTTTTGAAAAGTGCCAGGAGTTCATCTGATAAGTCATCAATATCAAACCAAGTGTAATAATCCAGTAAATCTTTCCCAGTTCCTTAAATTTAATAATGATTAAAAAGATTGCCATTCCTAACAAAATATAATTAACAAAAGGAATGAAACGGTCAGTAGACTGCATAGCACGAATAAACAAGATTAACGCAAGCTGAGTAAAAAGAAAGGTCCCATACAGAGCCCATTTATTCTTTAATTGCGACCAGCTCGCTAACAGCCATTGCTCCAGGTTAAGATTCTCAGGTAGAAGGAAAAAAAGGTAAACCCCCGCAATCAAAAAAAGTTCAAGTCCGGGCAGACTATCAGAAATAAGACAATAAATGATTTCTAGTACCAATCCTTCCACTGCCAGCACCAACAATTTTTTACGACGATTGGTCAATCCATTCCGTTTTTCAATATGAAGGTCTGGTTCAGGCAAGAAACGATCTTTAATTTCGCCCTGAAAAGAACTTGAATAATTTAAAATTATTATGGCAATGATTATAAAAGAGAAAACTACCCAAAAGATATAGCCAGGAAGGGCTGTCCGACATAAAAAATCAATTTTACAGATACTTTCTCTGGAATAATTTCTAAACCCCTCAACTCCCCACCACCGGTCCAGTGTAAATAGTAAAGAAGGCAATAAAGTGAATAGAATTAAAGGTATTAATAAGAGAACCAATTTAACTTTCTTCTCACCCTTATAAACCACGTATCCTTTCTCGTAGTCAAGTTCGCTTTGGAGATTGCTTAATTGATTTTTAAGTTTTCCTATCTCTTCTTGAATTTTTCCAAAATCTGTATCTGCCATTAGGATTCCCCTATCAAAATCGGTCACAATTGATATTACGTTCTATACCAGACCAACTTTTAAGTCAACACAAGTTGAAATATTGTTTCTGACTTGGTTCCAAGTTGCTAAAACTCAAGGAAAAATGGTAAAGAAATCATTGCTTAAAGGTAAATTATTGCCTTCTTCTGTGAATTGTGCATCTTTTATACCAAAGGAGCTTGAATCTCGTCAGTCACAAATTTATTTGGATCTCAGGAACGCGAATTAATCATTATTAATGTATTGCTCTGGAATAAACGTTGCCATTAAAATTGTATAAATACCAGATAGATAATTGATTGCCAACATACTGGCTTCTCATCCCAGGTCTGAAAATTGGTAGAATAGGGGCATCCAGGAGTGGAAAAATACATTCGCAAGCCAATTTTCCGGTGATTTAATTATGAATACATCGGGAAATGTGCCCTTCATAGGCTGACGGGCTGGCTGGAAGCTTCCCGGGGAGCTAAACTCCCTGTGTTGATACAATCGGCTACATAGTAGAAATAAGCCAGCCTTAGCTTGGGCACCTACAGATATCTCGTTTTCATCAGCACCCTCAGGAAGCGCAAAGCTGGTTGTCAGCACTTTTGATTGACAATAAACAAGTCAAAAAACAAGTAGACTTCGCATGATAACATGCGTAAATGGAAGAGAGCCAAGAACCGGTAAATCTGCTCAGTAGTCTTCTGCTGGATTGGAGGAGTTTTTTTGGCTGACCTCATCTAAATCGGGAGGATTTACAGAGAGATTTCTACGGCCTAATGTTAGTTTATTAAAAAGGCTTTTGCGTGTGCAAAGCCAATACAGAGGAAATCTGAGATGCGATTCGAAGCTTAGCAAACGCAAACCACTTGATCATTAGTGTGAAATCATTTCCAAAGTATCAACTTCTCGTATCAATCGCACACCCAAAGCATCTTCAGCCACATCAAGGTCATATTGTGCCTGTTCTCCCAGCCAAAATTGGGGGGAATTTCCAAAAAAGCGGGCTAACCAGAGAGCTGTATCTGCTGTGATGCTGCGTTTGCCTAAGACAATCTCATTGATTTGGCGAGCATTCACACCAATGTGAACCGCAACACGATTTTGGCTAAGTTATAATGGTTTTAGAAAATCTTCCATTAATATTTCGCCGGGGTGAACTGGCGCAAGTTTTTCATTCATGATTTGACTTCCTTTCAGTGGTAATCCGTGATTTCCACATTTAATGCATTTCCATTATTCCATTGGAAACATATTCGCCATTGCTCATTTATCCTGATGCTATACTGACTGCGTCGCGAACCGCTCAGTTTTTCCAAACGGTTGACAGGGGGAATACGCAACTCATTGAGAGATATGGAATTATCCAGCAGGATTAATTTGCGTAATGCTACCCTTTGAATTTCCACAGGTAATTTACGTGACCGCTCGCGATGAAATATTCTTTCGGTTCCAGTCACCCCTCATTACCTCTTACTCCTTACCCTTTACTCTCTCTTAAAAGAAAACCTTGACCCACTTGAGTGCTTTTTGCTTCCAGGGTACACGATGGGTGACTCCACTCTCATGTGATTCCTGTAATTTTTCACGGTTGGCCAGGTACCATTGATAATTGCGCACCATGGCTTCCTGATTGGAATAGACCGGCTGATAACCCAATTGCTTTTGTGCTTTTTCCACCGAGACAAAGGAATCCTTGGCTGCCGTCTCATAAATCCACGGGTAAAGCGGCGAGAGTTTGAGCGCATCCAGAATACGTAACACCAAAATCACCGGGCCGGCCGGGAAGGTGACAATGCGCTTGCCAAAGCCGGCTTCGTCCAGCACCGCCTGGTAATCCTGTTTCATGGTGGTAAATTCGGTGGCGGCAATATTAAACGTCGTATTGACCTTTTCTTCCGGCAATGTCATGCAGGCTTCAATTGCGCGGCAGAGATCCTCAACATCCAGTAGCTGGTAGCGATTATTACCATTTCCAATCATCGGGAAGTTCTTACCATCGCTGGCCCATTCATAAAATATCGCGAAGACTCCCAGCCGTTCGGGGCCAACGAAAGATTTTGGACGCAGCACTGTCACACATAAACCCATATCGCGCATTTCCTGACAGGCCGCCTCAGCTTGAATCTTGGCTTTGCCATATGGGCCGACACCTATCATCTCATCGGTTTCGTACAATGGATGATGATCGGGGACGCCATAGACGGCAGTCGATGAGATATGGATCATGCGCTGAACACCCAGCGCCTGGGCAGTCTGCAGCACAAGGCGCGTGCCGGTCACTTCGGTGGAATAGATTTCTTCGGGGGTATAAAGCGGCAGCGCTGCTGCGGTGTGAATGACCACATCCGCCCCGGCCATGCTACGACGCAAGGCAGCTTCATCACGAATATCGCCCTGCAGAAATTCAATCTGATCCCGTTCAGGATAGTCAAAATCTACCAGATCAATTCCGGCTATATCTGTATAGCCTTGCTGCAGCAAAAAGCGTACCAGATTGATACTTAAGAAACCACTGATTCCTGTGATGTAAATCTTCATATTGACCCAGCCTTTCCAGCTTATTGTTTCCAATTATACTCACAAACCTTGCAAGGTTGGTAGCAGGTGGCGGGTAGTGGGTAATGAAGATTTCACCGCAAAGGCGCAAAGAACGCGAAGAAAGCCAGCTTTTGGATGAAGCAGTTGTAGGTTGGGCAAGTTTATTCGGCCATTACCTCAACATGCACGGTAACTGCGCTGCTGATCAACATCGAAAGCTGAATGCCCAACACGCTTGTGTGCATCAGGAACGAATGAGAGATGATTGCAAAACCTGCGTGTCTTGAAGATCACTTCCATTCCAGAGTGAACTCTCGTGATGATAACAAAATATATGTGTTCTCAGCCCTGGATTCTGCAATTGTTAGTTTCCAAATTTGATTTACCTTTTCGTGTATTTTGTGCGAAGCACTCGTAGTTTATTAAGATGTGCAAATAGTGGTATATACCCACCCCGACGAGGTGACTCTAGAATATTTTTCATTGTATTTACGCTTTTGCGCTTTTCGTGGTTTAATAGCCATTAAGCCCAAGGAGAGCATACATGGACATTCTGACCTTAATGGAAGAAATTCAAGCAACAGCCCGCACCGGTCTGGCATTCAGTTCCAATGAATACGATCGACAGCGGTACCAACATTTGCTCACATTGGTCACCAATCACTATGCTGATCTGCTGCAACTTCCCGAAAATGAGGTATTAAGACGCTTTCAGGCAGAGACCGGCTGCATCACACCGAAGCTGGGTGCCGACGCCGCCATTTTTAATCAAGCTGGCCAGATTCTCCTAATGGAGCGTGTCGATGGCAGCGGCTGGTGTCTGCCGTGCGGTTGGGTGGAAGTCAATGAGACCCCCGCAGAAGCAGCGCTTCGCGAAGCGTACGAAGAAACCGGTTTGATTGTTGAAGCAGTACGTTTGGTGGGAGTCTACAGCCGTAAGGCTGGCTACGAATACTCCCCCCACAGCATGACCGCCATCGTTCATCTCTGCCATGTGATTTCTGGTAGCCTGACGCTCTCACATGAGGGTAAAGCGCTACAATACTGGGCCCTGGACGCAGTCCCGCGCTGGCATGCGAGGCATGAACTCTATGCCCGTGATGCCTGGGCGTGTTTGCAAAGCGGTGCCAAGTGGCAGGCTGTCTCCCAATAAAATTACCAATACACTCGAAGAAAGCAGATTGAATAATAAATTCGGAGTGAATAATGACATCATTACGAGTTATCAGTCGAAAAATATTTTTAAGCGCACTATTATCCGCAATACTCGCCAGTTGTTCCAGTGGAATCGCCACGCAACCCATACGGGAAGCGACATCCACAGTGGCAGACACAGACACAGCAATACCGACGAGTCTGCCTTCCGCCACTGTTCGACCCGCCACCATCACCCCACTCCCGACCCGTCCAACGGCCACCATCTATCCACCCTACGATCCGCCCGCCGATTGGCCCGGTCAGCCGTTACCTGGCTTTCAGGTCAGCTTGCAGTATCCACCTGGATGGCAAATCCAGACAAACGATCCAGCCCCAATGGACGGTGAAGGTATCATGGTCAACAGTCGTTGCAATGCCGGAGAAGGGCAGAATGCGGTCTGCACACTGGAAGCCAATCGCCTCGAGTTATATGGCAGTTACCCTGCGGTAAACCTTTGGAACTCGAATAATGGTTTTTATGGTTGTGCAATTCTACCCTCTTCAGACGCCTCTGCGCCAGAATTGGGCACCTTGCTGGCCTGGTATCCTTACTGGGTTAAGCAAGACCGGATCTTGCAAATTGAGGCACCCATAGATTTTCTGGTAGCGATTGGGCGCGGTCTGCAATCCGATCTGGAATACACACCGCCTACCGGCAACCCTGACCTGGTGCCGTCGGATTGCTATTTGAATAAACAAGCGCCGAAGCAATCTGCAATGGGCGGTCTGAATTTAACCACCTTTCGCCTGACCAGCAGCGCCTGCTATCAGAGCTTAAATGTTGAATCATTCGCGACCTTACTGCCCAAGGAAGCTGCCGAGGGTCGCTCCGCGTTATGGAACGCGCAAGGTCAGGATCGCGAACTTCTTAATCAGCAATTAAAGCAATTTGGATACCAGATTCATGACAATATCTTGTATAAAGAGGGTGCGCCGCAGACAAAATTACTCGGTTGGGTAGGCGCGCCTCTGATCAACGCCTCACGAAGCTGGTTTATTCTGCCCATCACCGATAGCAGTGGCTTTCCCTTTACAAATTTCTCCAACCAGCCTCTCCCTGCTGGGGAGGACCCGGTTTTCTATTCCAGCCTGGGTTATGTGCCACACTTTGCCTTTCTGGAAGACGATCTGCTGTGGGTTCAATATGACATACACCACCTGACACCGGTTGGCGCACCGTCCAGATTGCAGCTTATGCGCAATGATGAAGTCATTTTCACATACAGCCTCCTGCCATCCTCCCCTGCCAGTGGACCTTTGCGCGGCCTCAACACCTGAGATGGGCACTGGTATCTGGAAGTAAGTGACGTCCTCATTCGGGATGGTGTGGTACTCAACCAGGAACTTGGTTACAGCGAAATTTTCGGCTTTCGGATTATCAATGAACAGCCCTTTTATTTTTATCGACAGGGTAGCCAAATTTATGTTTCTTACAACGGTGTCACAATACCAGGACCCTACCAGCAGATCATACACGAACCCTCTTGCTGTTCTGCTGGTCTGACCAATATGACTCTAGGCGAGAATGGCCTTGGCTTCTTTGCCGAGCAAGATGGCTACTGGGTTTACGTCATTATTGAAGGATAAAACTGCGCTCCGTCATACAAGCTGATATCGCCAATGAGGATTCCACAAAGTCATATTTTTTCATCTCAGAAATGAAAGTTTTTTGACAATAACCTCGCCCAGCCCCTGAGCGGGGCACACCCCTCTCCAACGGCTTGGAGAGGGGCTGGGGGTGAGATATTATTAATTCGATTTTTCAGACGCCTATATATGAAAAGTTTCAGGACCAATAGATAACCATTCGTCTCATTCGCTTATTCGTGCGAAGCATTCGTGATAAAAAAAACGAGAAAGAACACAAGCTATCTCTTAATAAATTACAGTCTCCCAACCAATTCCAGTTGAATATGGTTAACGCCCGGTCACCGGTTTCCAGGCTGGCCACCAGCCCTTCGCAAGGGCTATACTTGTGCCATCATAAACATTCACCAACACGATTGCAGGGTCTTCATAAGGGCCAACCACTACCAGCACGTCTTCAGAATCTGGCGACCAGTGAATATCGAAGATACCGCGTTCTTCAAAGAAATCTTCAATTTGATTTTTTGATAACTGAATAGTTTTCAAGATTATTGGGGGATCATCGACCAGGGCTTCCGTTACTTTAAATAAGACGTAATCGTCATCCGCAGAGAAACTCGGATCGGATGCATAATAGCCATCCTCTGCCTCAACCAGCACTTTCTCGCCTTCATCAAAGCGGTCATTAATATAGATGCGTTCGTCACCACTGGAAACATAGGTCAGGTCATCGTAAACGAGCGTTTCTCCATCCTGCGACCAGTCATAATTGCCCAAAGGACGTTCCCAACTAGTATACTCACCGCTTTCCAGTTCCACATAAGCGAAATTTCCACGGCCTTCCATGTAAATGACTTCATCAAAGCTGACAAAGCGGCCATCCGGCGAGAATTGGACCCGGACGAGTGAATACGATTGAGGTTTAACCAACTCAGTCACTTGCCCTGTGTCAACATCAATAGCGAGAATTCCCCTGGCCAGGGTTTCATCTACTGCACTGCGGCTGATAAAATAAGCCGGGTCTGTCATCAAACTGTAAGCAATCACATGCGTACCAGGCTGCCAGGCAAAATTAGAGAGTTGCGATTCCGGAAGAAGGTTGCTGCTGGTGCCAGTGATCACATCAAAGACAGTTATTCCAAAAGTATATTGTTGTTGATCACTTAATTGGGTGATCTCGGTGCGTTTAACCGCCAAATAGCGGCCATCACTGGACCAAGCCGGGTCGCTATATCGCACAGCGGATTTATCAACCGAGATCATTGGCGACGAGCCATCGACGGTCAGCACCTGAACTTGCGCGTTATTAACGTTGAGCAAGAACACATTGCCGGTAAGATCAATGAAAGCCACCCAAGATGGTTGCGGTTGCGGGGTATCTGTGGGTGTTGGTTGGATGGTTGGTTCCATTGTTGCTGTAGATGATTTCGTAATTTCTGGGGGAACTGCTGTTGTGGTCACAGGTGACTTAACATCGCCTTCCGACTCAGGTGTTGCAACTGGGGTACATGCGCTTAAAGTAAATAACGTTACAATCAGAATGAGCAGGTATCTCTTCACTGGGGGCCTCTTTCAATTCTCTTTATTTTAAATGACGCTTACTTGGTCAAAATAGTTCCTATTTCACCTGAGGGGGTGCGTGTTGATTGGCTGTGGTGACGGAATAAGCTGAAAAATCTGCCACGGGGTTGCCCACAAGTAGAAGACCAGCAAAATAACAAACCATATTACCCCCAATGCCAACGGATATTGCCACCAACGCTGTGGCAAGACGGCTTGCTTAATCCCATCTCCAGCCAGCAAGTAGGGGATCCCCATAAATGAACCGTAGACGAGAAACACGTAACCCCAGAGAAGCAAGCCTGCCGGTAGACCGGCTAAACCCTGGTAGAAGACCGCTCCATTTTGTTCAAAAAAAACCCCAAAAACACCCTGGATGATAAATACCGCCGGTAGCGAAAATCGGTATTTGCGTATTAACAATAACCAGGCTAGACCGCTGCCAAGATAAAAACCGGTGGCCAGGAGGAGATTATAAAATAGCTGCGGGTGAAACAAAGCTGGTTCTGTTGCCCCTGCTAAATAATTGTTATACCAGGCCAGCACCTCGGTTAACCACCCGCTCGCCAATACCAGTAAGAGAAAAAATAACCAGAGCGGGAAATTAATGCCACGGATTGCAGGTGATAATGATGCCCCACTCAGGTAAATTATCACAAAAATGGTATAGATTAACAACATGGTATCTGCCGGGGATGTCATTAATCCTAGAACCGGCAGAAAAGCGCTCAGCATCAGGAGGAGCTTTCTCAAGGTTTTTCGCGAGAATTTAGGCAAATATTTTTTCCTTTTCCCTTAATTGAAACAGAACTTTGCCGAGAAAACAAACTAACGCATCAAGCCAATCATTTGTCTCGTAGGGTAAGGTTGTAAAAATCCCAGAGTGATACCTCTGGGATTTAATCTTCACTTGTTTGTAATGGTTATTCCTGACGCTTAAATGCCTTCCCCGGCTGCCAGGGGGTTCCCAATAATGGCAAGACCCAACGATCAAGCCCCAACCATCCCGCCGACTTCCAGCCTAATATTAATAGAATTGCAATCGTAAATAAGACTGGATTGGTGCTGGCAGAACCAGCCATCATGAAATTCCAATTAAGAAATCCACCAAAGAAAGCGGCAATTCCGGTAAATATCCCCAAAACCAGGGCAATTCCAATCAATAGCTCGCCAGCCACAATCAACTTTGCGAACCAGGTATATGCACCTTGATCCAATAAGGATTGAAGAAAGACACGATACCATTGAAAGGTAATAGCCGGCCGGGCAGGCGCTTCAGGAATCAGAACTGCATGTTCCCAAAAGCCCTTTAAGGCTTCGCCGGTTTTGGTCCAACCGGGGTTAGACAGCTTGCCCAAACCGGATGTAATCCATGAATAACCTAGATAAACACGAACAATCAGCCAGAGCCAGGCTAATTTCGGGCTGTTGAAGAGTGCATCTGCGATCGGCGGATCTGTAAAGTGAACAGGTGTTATTGTTTGATCTTCTTTGGTCATTTCAAATACTCCTTACAAAAATTATACAATCCGATATCGGATACTATTTTCTGGCTTTTGGTGCACGGTTGGAATAATCCTTTGCAGGCCAGGCCAATCCTGTCCATAAACCCGTATATCTGATATTCATGGTTATTTTACTCCTTTTAAAGCACGTAGGAATAGATTTGTAACAGGATGCGAGGAAGCGATAGCAATTGATCTCCGGAATAGATGGAACCTGCATGACATGCGCCTATTTTATCTACCATTCATCTTTACCGGACACATGCAAGCCTGTTGGGCACTCAGCTTTCGATGTTGGTCAGCAGCATAGTTACCGTGCTTAATGTGGTAATCGCCGATTAAACTTGCCCAACCTACAATTGCTCCATCCAAATGTTGTCTTTCTTCGCGTTCTTTGCGTCTTTGCGGTGTAATATTCAATTGCGCCTGTGCGAATAGCAATCATCTCCCATTCGTTCCAGGCGCATGCGAGCCTGTTGGGCACTCAGCTTTCCATGTTGGTCAGCAGCACAGGTACCGTGCTTAATGAGCTAATCGTCGATTAAACTTGCCCAACCTACAATTGCTTCATCCAAATGTTGTCTTTCTTCGCGTTCTTTGCGTCTTTGCGGTGTAATATTCAATTGCGCCTGTGCGAATAGCAATCATCTCCCATTCGTTCCAGGCGCATGCGAGCCTGTTGGGCACTCAGCTTTCCATGTTGGTCAGCAGCACAGGTACCGTGCTTAATGAGCTAATCGTCGATTAAACTTGCCCAACCTACAATTGCTCCATCCAAATGTTGTCTTTCTTCGCGTTCTTTGCGTCTTTGCGGTGTAATATTCAATTGCGCCTGTGCGAATAGCAATCATCTCCCATTCGTTCCTGACGCATGCAAGCCTGTTGGGCACTCAGCTTTCGATGTTGGTCAGCAGCACAGTTACCGTGCTTAATGTGGTAATCGCCGATTAAACTTGCCCAACCTACAATTGCTTCATCCAAATGTTGTCTTTCTTCGCGTTCTTTGCGTCTTTGCGGTGTAATATTCAATTGCGCCTGTGCGAATAGCAATCATCTCCCATTCGTTCCTGACGCATGCAAGCCTGTTGGGCACTCAGCCTTCGATGTTGGTCAACAGCACAGTTACCGTGCTTAATGTGGTCATCGCCGAATAAACTTGCCCAACCTTCAACTACCGGCCACCAGCCCGCGCAGCAGCTAACGGGTCATACTGCGATAGCGCACCGTCTGCGGTGTATCTGCGGCAATACCCAGGCGCTTTCTGCGATCAGCCTCGTAATCCGACCAGTTACCTTCGTGTAGCTTAAGCTGACTATCGCCTTCAAAGGCCAGAATATGAGTGGCGACCCTGTCTAAAAACCAGCGATCATGCGAAACGACCACTGCACAGCCGCCAAAATTTTCAAGCGCTTCTTCCAAAGCACGCAAAGTATTGACATCCAAATCATTTGTTGGTTCGTCCAACAAAATCACATTTGCAACCTGTTTTAGTACTTTCGCCAGATGAACGCGGTTTCTTTCACCCCCCGAGAGTGTGCCGACCAGCTTTTGTTGGTCACTGCCCTGAAAGTTAAAGGAAGAAACATAGGCACGCGAATTCATTTTACGATCACCCAACAAGAGGTTGTCACTGCCTTCACTGATCTCCTGCCAGACATTGTTCTCAGCGTTCAGGGTCTGCCGGCTCTGGTCAACATATGCCATTTCCACGGTTTCCCCAATCCTGATCGTACCAGCATCCGCTTCTTCCTGGCCGGTGATCAAACGCAGCAGTGTGGTCTTACCGGCACCATTCGGCCCGATCACCCCGACGATGCTGCCCGGCGGGATCATGATGCTAAAGTCGTCGATCAGTAAGCGCTCACCATAGCCCTTTGAGACATTCTCAAAGTTGATGACGATATCTCCCAGGCGCGGTCCGGCTGGAATATAAATTTCCTGCTCGCCGCGGTATTGTTCGGTTTCCTGACTGAGCAGCTTCTCGTAGGCGCTGACACGTGCCTTCCCTTTGGATTGACGTGCTTTCGGCGACATCCGAATCCAGTCCAACTCGCGCTGCAGGGTGCGTTGCCGTTTCGATTCACCCTTCTCTTCCACAGCCAGACGCTGGGATTTCTGCTCCAACCAGGAGGAATAGTTGCCCTCCCAGGGAATGCCATAGCCGCGATCCAGTTCCAGAATCCAACCGGCGACGTTATCGAGGAAGTAGCGATCATGCGTTACGGCGATGACGGTTCCGCGGTATTGCTGCAAATGGCGCTCTAACCAGGCGACGGACTCGGCGTCGAGGTGATTGGTAGGTTCATCCAGCAGCAGGATATCCGGCTCGGTTAATAGCAGGCGGGTGAGCGCCACGCGGCGCCGTTCTCCGCCGGAGAGCACCTTGACCTGAGTATCCCCCGGAGGGCAGCGCAGCGCTTCCATGGCCAGCTCGAGACGACTATCCAGGTTCCAGGCATCGATATGATCGAGCTCATCCTGCAAGCGCGCCTGTTCGGCGATTAACGCGTCAAAATCGGCATCTGGTTCACTGAATTTATTGTTGATCTCGTCGTATTGGTGCAGCTTATCGATGATCGGCTTGACTGCTTCTTCCACCACTGCCTTGACCGTTTTCGAATCATCCAGGTGTGGTTCCTGCTCCAACAGACCAACAGTGTAGCCTTTTGAAAAAGTGACCTCGCCGCTGTAATCCTGATCCAGACCGGCAATGATACGCAGCAGCGTACTTTTACCGGAGCCGTTCAAACCCAGCACACCAATTTTCGCACCATAATAGAATCCGAGTGAAATATCGCGGATAACTTGTTTATTGTTGGGTGGAAAAACGCGGTTGACGCGTACCATTGAAAATATTACTTGTTTGTCATTCATATTTGCTCCCTGAGTTATTGCCTGCGGGTAATTGTACCAGAGGGGGGTAGCAAGCAACATTGAACTTAAAAAGTGATACCAGGTTTCTTGTTCAGAAACCCGGCATACATTTAGAATTGATGATTGTTCTGTTTTTATTCCTATCAATCAGTTTCTAAAGTTTTCTTTTTTTCTAAGTCGTTTTTCCAGATAAAAAACCACCCTTTTTATTATTGCTCGACCACTTGCGGGTGTTTCCAGGTGCGCAGGATGTAGATGCCATAGATCATGATCAATGTGACCTGGACTACATCCAATGGTATCGCAGGAAAGTTGGTGAATTTTAGAAGCAGATCATGCAAAGCATGCAGAATGACAACGAACCAGATGGTATTGGTGCGTAAGCGAATCGCCGCCAACCCAATTCCATGCACAAAAGCACCGAGCATTTGTGCCAACACGATAAACGGACTGCGAAACAGAAAATTGGTCATATGTAAGAGCGCAAACAGGGCAGAGGAAATCACAACACTGCGGTTGATCCCCAGAGGTTTGAGCACTCGTAAAACGATACCACGCATCAAACCTTCTTCCATAAAACCAGTCAGGGCGTAGCCCACAATGAGATAGGCAAGAGAACTTGAATTTTCCATATTGATGCCCTTCAGGAAGGGTAATCCAAGCACAATTAAGAAAGGAATGATCACGAGACCCATCTCCCGCCATTGAGCAGGGCTATTGAATCCTGCTACTTTCCACCAACCCAACACCGTTAATGCTAATGCAACCAGAAAAGACATTGCAACCAGAGTGACGAAATCTGCCTGGAATTGTGGCAGAAGTGTTTTGGCCGCCAAGCCAAGTGTGATTGAAATTACCAGATCTGCAACTATAACGATAATTGCAGTTGCAAGAGGGTGCTCTTTGATAAAAATTTGTCCCTTTTTGGGCGAAAAATCTGTAGTTTGAGCAGAAGCTGCTGAAATTGGATTATTCATTTTTTTCTCCTTCAAATAATATTTATGTATCCTGTAAAAATAGTAGCAGTCAGAAAATAGTCTGTCCTCCGTCTTTTGACGGAGATTAATACCCACACTTCGTAGGACAAAAAAACGCTCCTGAAATAGGAGCGTTTACCCATTCGACCGTATCTATATTTTTAGAGAGCCAGCTCGACTTTGACCGTAGTCCCTTGGCCGGGTTGACTGATAATCAGCAATTCACCATTGCAATTAGCCACTCGTTCGCGCATGGATTGCAGCCCCAGATGACCGGGGAAACTTCCTTGCGGGTCAAAGCCTTTGCCATTATCCCGAACTTCCAGTATCAATTTCCCATCCTTCATCATTAAAGTAATCTCAATGCGCGTGGCACTGGCATGCTTGATGACATTATAAATTGCCTCCTGAGTGATTCGATAAAGCATTTCCTTGGCGTCTAATGAAATATCCGGTTCTGAACAGAAGGATGTAACAATATCCAGTTTATGGCGTGTGCGTACCGCATCGCTCACTTTTGTTAATGCTCCCAGCAAACCTTCGTTCTGAAGCGATTCAGGACGCAGTTCGAAAATGAGGGCTCGCATTTCAGCCAGTCCTGCTTCAGCCAGTGAAAGAACATAATCGAGTGGTTCAGCTACTTTGGCAGGATCGCGTTCGAGTTGAGTTCGCGCTGTACGCGCTCCCAATGCGATCCCATATAAGGCTTGAGAAACAGAATCGTGTAGTTCGCGAGCCAGCCGTTGGCGTTCTTCCAGCGTGGCCACTTTGAGTTGGGCTTCTTTGATTTTTAATTCATTACTGGTTTGAGAAAGTTGTTGGGAGCGAGAATTGAGTTCACCAGTCATTTGATTGAACGATTCAGCAAGCTCACCAAGTTCATCTTGTGAGGTTACTGGGACAGTAACATTCATATCCCCGGAAGTTACCGCACGTACTCCCCGCAAAAGTTGGCGCAATGGGCGGTTGAGATAACGATAACTTAGCCAAATACTGATGAAGATCACTATCAAGTATAGACCGGTCATCGCCAGCAACGTATTACGTACAGTGGTACGACCGTCATTATAAATAGACCTGGAGACCACATCCGATTCCGAGCTTAATTCGCTGAGTGGTACGGCAATGGATAGCGTCCAACCTGTCTCTTGAAGAGGGGCATGGGTAACCAGTACTGCCTGGCCACCCAGATCGATTTGGGTTGCGCCAACTTGATCGTTTTTCATGGCTGTCAGCAATAGGGCTAAATCGCGGTTTTGATCGAGCGAGAGTCCTAAAAGACCTGTTGGGGATGATTCTTGGTAAGTTAGATTTCGGCCTGCCAATCGAGTGGCTCCTTCGGTTGGAGCAGCGATCAAGCGTCCTTTATCATCAACCAGAAATGCAAAACTACTCTGCAGGGGTTGAAGGGTTTTTAAGCGCTCGATTAATTGCGAAAGTGAAACATCCACGCCAATATACCCCTCAAATTCATCTCCATAATAGATTGGCGTGTTAGCGCTGACCAAAAGTCCCTGATTGGCATCATCCACGTAAGGGGGTAACCAGACCGTTTTACGATCCGGGTTGTTTTGAGGAGCAACCGGAAAGGTTTCAATATGCATAGTCAGAGCAGCTTCAGCAGCACCGTTTTCAATCTCGATCTGCGGAAGATTCCGAACAGGGAAGTAACGGAATGTCAGTTGCGGTCCCTGAAAATAGATTCCGACTACCATATCGGCCTGAGCAAGAAGCGCTGGAAAAAGCTCATCAAGAATGGCCGTATCATACAAGCTACGATTGGTATGTGAATCTGGAGGCACGTTGCCAGGATGCAATATTTCGGTAATGCGGTTTGGGTCTGCATCATAATAAAGCAACCCATCGGAACTTAGCGATAATTGGGAGCCGGAGGTGATCACATGCGTGCCCTCATTTTCCATTTTCCACTGGCCACGCGTCTCATAAAAATTGACCACCATATCAGCGGCTATTCTGGTCAGGTCTGCATATTGTTGCAATTCGGATTCATAAAGCTGGGCTTCTAAAGAAGTCAGTTGAACCATTGAATTCTGGCTCTTACTCTGTAAACTTCCAGTGATGTGTTCAATGGCTGATTGTTCTGCGATTTTAAAACCATTCGCAACCAATAAACTTGTTGCAAGTGCAAGAATAATAAGGAAAGCCAGCAGCCCAGCGGTGATCTTGAATCCGATCGGAAAATGTCTGCGAGACACCATGCTCACTCCGTTTCACCAATCGACACCAACCCGATCCGTACTGCGTGCAAAGCTGCCTGGGTCCGGCTGGGTACGCCCAATTTGCCCAAAATGCTGCTGACGTGTGTTTTTACGGTTTTCTCGCCGATAATGAGTTCTAGTGCAATTTCCTTGTTCGATTTTCCAAGTGCCAGCAACCTCAGCACATCCGTCTCACGTTCAGTCAATTTTTCGGGGCTTTCGGGCGCCTGTACCTCTCGTAATAAACGGGTAGCAACCTGAGGTGAAAGCTGAACCTGCCCTGCTGCGGCTGCTTTGATTGCCCGGCATAATTCGTCTGCTTGCGTATCCTTCAAAAGGTAACCGGTCGCACCGGCTCGCATAGCTCCCATGACCGAAGCGTCTTCCAGCACACTGGTTAACGCGATAATTTCTATATCCGGAGCCTGGCTACGAATCGCTTTGATGGCAGTGATTCCATCCATTATGGGCATCAGGAGATCCATAAGAACCACATCCGGGTTTAAACTAGATGCCAAACGAACGGCTTGATCGCCATTCTCTGCCTCGCCCACCACTACCAGATCCGCATCCAATTCAAGAAACATTTTTAAGCCCAGCCGGACTACAGCATGATCGTCAGCAAGCAAAATACGGATGGTCATACATACCTCTCTTTTTATTTTATTATAGCCTTCTCAACCTGCTTTTGTCTCCATCTTAAGATGGAGAAGGCTCCCCACTTTTGCCCGATGCGCAAACAATTTGCAGCCGTTACATTACTTACATGATCAAAATTTTACTCGTTGACGAAAACATCAATATCCGCCGTGGCGTTCGGCTGAGGCTATCATTGGAGCCGGATATCGTCATCGTTGGCGAAGCTGGAAACGGCTGGGAAGCCATCGAGCAAGTGCGTGAACTTACCCCAGATGTAATAGTGACAGGCTTGCAGCTAAAAGGTATGGATGGCATCTCCCTCACCCAGCGGATCCAGCGCGACTTCCCGACCTGCGCGGTAATTATCCTGAGCATTCGTGATGATGCCTTAACACAGAAACGCGCTAAGGAAGCAGGTGCTGTATTTTTTTTAAGTAAGCACGACCCAGACAGAGAGCTTGTCACTGCTATTAGAAGGGCAGCCTCAAATAAAGCTGTGTAATTTGGTTATTTTATTGGTTTTAAAAATTAACTGGAGGTAATTAATGAACAATCATCACACAAAAAACGGCATTACGGGTGGCATTTTTCTGGTCGGTATTGGTACTCTGATGTTTACCAACTGGTGGTGGCCTGGCATCATGCTCGTGATTGGTTTGGCAGTCAGTGCGGGATTAATACTGCGAGGTAAATATCTACCCGCCTTGATCACGCTCACATTTTTTGCTGCTATTCCTTTACTGGTGACTGCGGACATTCCCTGGGGTGTATTTGTACCTTTCATACTGATCGCGATGGGTGCTTCCCTCACATCTAAGAGTTTTGGCAAACAACCGAATGTAGACAGACAACCCAAGGAATAGCCATATGTCAACAGCTTCCAATGATTGTAAAATTAATGATAGCAACGAGCAATTCGAAGATCAATTCGGGCTGGAAAGGCTGGTCTTCTTCAGCGATGCGGTCTTCGCAATCGCGATCACTTTGCTCGCGCTTGAAATCCACTTGCCAGTTGATGCAGGTGCCCTATCCAATCAGCAATTATTCAAAAATCTGGTTGCTATCTGGCCAAAATACTTGAGCTTTCTGATCAGTTTCCTGGTAATTGGAAATTTTTGGATTGCACACCATCGCCGTTACCACCACATCCGGCGTTATGACACTCACCTGATGCTGCTCAACCTGTTGGTATTAATGTCGATTGCCTTCATCCCTTTTCCCACAGCGGTAATAAGTGAGAACGGCAACCGTACGGCAACCATTTTCTATGCATTAAGTATTTTCACAGCGGGCATATTATCAGCATTATTATGGTTATATGCTTCCTGGAAAAACCGGCTGCTTAAAGATACTTTTAATGGTGATCTTGCTCGTCGCACCTTACTTTCTATTTTAAGCATACCGGCTATTTTTCTTTTGTCAATCGGTTTGGCTTTCATCAACCCCGATCTGGCAAAGTTCTCCTGGATTCTGATAGCCCCTACGCTTATGCTTATAAGATAACCTTTATTAACAGTTTGTAGAGGGAAAATGAATGACAATAAATTAATTAATAAGAACTTACACCCATTTGGAAAATCAATACAGATTTTCCTGACATTGACTTTGATGGCCACATTGTTGACTGCCTGTATGCAAACCACAGGGACTTCCATACCTGCAGCTACCGAACCCTCGTACCCACCACCAGTAGAAATGGGAACTGACGTACCCTCATACCCTCCTCCGGCTGAAGGGGGAACGAGAATGCCTGATGATTCAGGTCCAGCCATCGTAGCGGCAACAGGTGCGCTTGCCAAACAATTGGGAATCAGCGCCGATTCAGTTCAGCTAATCTTTGCTCAATCGATTCAGTGGCCGGATAGTTGTTTGGGGGTGACTCCCAGCGGGGTAATGTGCGCCATGCATGTGGTAGATGGGTATCGGATTCAATTGTCAGCCGATAACATGACGTACGAAATGCACACCAATTTGGACGGAAGCCAGATCGTGCGCGTTCCGGGCATAATCCCCACTCCAGTTGGGCTTGGCTTCACCATTGGCTCTGGTGCGCAATGCCAGACATTCCTCATCAAAGAAAATCAGGATGTGCTGCATGGTTCTTGTGACAAGCCAATGGACACAACCCCTTTTATCGAGGCTTTTCGGAACAGCGAACTGGAATATTACATTACAAATTACAACTCCTTCGCACTGAATACGCCAAATGGTTTTGTGAACTTTATCGCTAAAGGCGATATTGATCCAACACCAAGTCAACAGCGCAGTATAGCTGCCTGGGCGGACATGGTTGCAAACGAAATCACGGCTGGACGTTCCAGTGCCTCCAACGGATTGGTAATCGGCTGGCACCGTGAGGGTGGTCTGGCTGGCTTTTGTGACGATGTGATCATCTATGCATCCGGTTCTGCGACCGCAACCACTTGCAAAAGTGGAAGGGCTGAAGAGGTGGGGCAAATCTGGTTGTCGGGTGAACAATTGGATCAGCTTTACGAGTGGGTCGACAATTTTGCGCGCTTTGAGTACAACCCGAAGACGAACGCAACCGCCGATGCAATGACCATCGAACTTATTTTTGAGGGTCAGAGCAAAAATTCTGCCTCTCAGGAAGATCAGGAAGCAATCGCCTCCTTCGCTCAAAGCATTTACACTCAGGCAAAGTGAAACCGTGGAGGCCACGTGTATTTCCCCCGAAAACGTAACGGCAGGAAAAATAGGCATACAGGTTGTACCTTCAGATGATAAACAGGTTTTCTACCGATAAAATATCAAAAAATGGTTTTTTCAGTGGAGATTTGATGGAAGTAATTAAATTTACAAATTTGGGCGTTCGTTTCTTGCTTGAATTATGCATACTGGTAATCCTTGGGTATTGGGGCTTTAAAACAGGAGGGCAAACGCTCACAAAGGTATTACTGGGTGTCGGCAGCCCGCTACTATTCGCCATTATTTGGGGAGCCTTCCTGGCTCCCAAATCAAGCATGCGTTTACAGGAACCCTGGTTATTCCTGGTGGAAATTGCTCTCTTTGGTTTGGCAACCTGGGCTTTATTTAGTACCGGCAGAGTTGGTCTTACGGTTGCTTTTTTGAGTATCTATATATTTAACAAAATCTTGATGCTTCTTTGGAAACAATAATGAACATAGAAATTGATATTAATGCCCCCTTATCATCGGCCAAAGAAATCCATATCGAAGCTCCCTTGGAGAATGTTTGGACATTGTTAACTGATATCGAAAAATGGACTGACTGGCAACCTGACATTACCTCAGCCAAACTTGAAGGCCCTCTCGTGGCTGCTTCAGTATTCCGTTGGAAAGCAAAGGGTCTGTCGATTGTGTCTACCCTGCACACTGTCGAACCTCAGCATGAAATAGGCTGGAGCGGTGTATCTCCAGGTATGTTTGCCATTCACAACTGGACAATGGAAACAGCTGAGAATGGTACGCGTGTTGTCACCAAAGAGTCTCTCACAGGCTGGTTTGCAAGATTATTAAAAATTGTAGACCCGCACTTTCTGGATAAATCGCTTGAGACCATCTTACTCAGGCTAAAAGCTCAGATCGAAAACCTGTAAAAGGCAGTCTTTGGCCACCAAAAAGCCTCGCGAATACGAGGCTTCTATCTTATTTAAACTACTTATTATTTGTATCATATCAAAAATTAGAGGCAGAGTGTTTTTAGGCGGATGATCACTTGCCTAAAAATACTCCTCAACCCCGTTTTATTGAAAAGATACTATTTTTTCTTCTTCCGAAACTGGCGCAGACCTTTTATATAAAGCCCGTTCAGCATTTCCAGCAGACCTTCCACCTGGTTCAAGGTCATGCCACCATCTCCGCTGTCTGACATCATGGCAATTAAGCGCAACGGCATATCTTTGATCATTTTATCCATCATCACTTTAAGATCCGGATCACCCATCGCCATTTTACCGGATTGTTTAAGGATCATATTGCTCAGCCTTCTACCCAGCCAGCGATCCCGGATATCAGTCACAGTCGAGTTGAGTGTAAGTGCCGTTCCTTTAACTCGTACACGCGCTGGGATTGGCTGTCCCAGCAGGGCTTCGAACTGCTCGTCGGGTACCTGTATGCCTTGAGAGAGGTGATAATAAGCCGGTGCTTTTTCGCGCATATCCGGCAAGGTGGCAGGCTGAGTGCTGGTGACGCTGACCGTCTGGCTCAAACGAATATCACGACTTGAAGCACCAACGCGGATTTCATAAGCGCCGCTTTCCACATGCCAATCCGCCAGTTCGGTATTGTAATAGGCAAAATCGCGTTTACTGAGCTTGAAATGAACCCGCCTGCTTTCGCCAGCTTCGAGGGATACTTTTTCAAAGGCTCTTAATGCCTGCTGCGGCCGAATGATGATGGAATCTTTACAGGCCACGTACAGTTGGACAATTTCCTTACCCGCGGTCGAACCCGTATTGGTAACAGTACAGCTCACATCCACTGTTTCGGAATCAAGAATCGTCCCGGCAGAAACCTGCAGATCAGCATAGTCAAAGCTGGTGTAGCTAAGGCCAAAACCAAACGGAAAACGCACGGCTTTTTTGGCAGTGTCGTAATAGCGATAACCCACGAAGGGACCCTCGCGATATTCAACCGTCAGGGGATAGCCCGGGAAGTTTCCAAAGGAAGGGTTATCTTCCAGCTTAAGAGGCCAACTCTCAGCCAGCTTACCACTCGGGTTTCCCTTCCCAAACAACAAATCTATGCTAGCGCCCGCCACAGCTTCGCCGCCCAAATACATCAACAGGATGGCGGATACTTGCTCAGACCAGGGCAATTCCACCGGGGAGCCACACATTAAAATTACCACCACATTAGGGTTAACCTGGCAGACCGCTTCGATCAGGTGATTGTGATTCTCGGGCATCTGCATGTTATCACGATCATACGCCTCCGCTTCATAGCGGTCAGGCAGGCCGGCGAAGATCAATACCACATCTTTATCGCGGGCTACCTGGCAGGCTTCGTCTACCAGTTCCTGATTCGTCAGATCCGACTCAGCCATATACCCGCGCGCATACGCATAGTTGATCCCCAGCTTATCCAGTTCCGCGGGGATGGTATCGATCCGGATCGGGTTGGTCTTGGAGCTGCCGGCACCCTGATAGCGCGGACTATGGGCGAACTCCCCGATGATTGCGATCTCTTGATCTTTGCATAGCGGCAGAAGCCCACCTTCATTTTTAAGCAACACTGCAGATTGGGTCGCAATTTTGCGCGCCAGCATATGGTGCGCATCTACATCATAGCGAAAAGGTTCACGCGCTTGTGCCTTAAGGATCAGCTCGGTCACCAATACAGCAGATTTATTGAGAGTCTCCTCTGAGATAGTCCCCTCCCTGACCGCGGCCGCCACGCGCTCATCCGGCAGAGCCCCGGCGCTGGGCATCTGCAAGTCAAGACCGGCTTGCAGCGCCAGAACACGATCAACCACAGCGCCCCAATCCGAAACGACCAGGCCTTCAAAGCCCCATTCATCCCGCAGGATATAGGTCAAAAGGAGCCCATTCTGACTGGCAAACTCGCCAAAAATACGATTATAGGAGCACATCACCGTCCAGGGGTTGGCATCCTGGACTACTTTCTCAAAGGCTGGCAGGTAGATTTCACGAAATGTGCGCTCATCCACTACCGACTCACTGGTCATACGGCGGGTTTCCTGGTTATTGGCTGCAAAATGTTTGAGGGAGGTACCCACCTGCTGGCTCTGGACACCTTGCACGAAGGCAGCGGCAACCTCTCCAGCCAGGTAAGGATCTTCGCTGAAATACTCAAAGTTACGCCCGCACAGGGGTGAACGCTTGATGTTAACGCCTGGGCCAAGCAGTACAGCCACTTCTTCCTGGCGGCATTCCTCACCCAACGCGACACCCATTTCATACAGCAAATTCGGGTCAAATGAGCAGGCGCTTGCGGCAGCGGTCGGAAAGCTGACCGCCGGGACGGACTTGCTGATCCCGAGATGATCCGCATCGCCGGCTTGTTTGCGCAAGCCATGCGGTCCGTCGGTCAGCATGATTTCAGGCAGGTTGAGGCGCTCAATCCCTTTCAAGTACCAGAAGTTCTTCCCGGATATAAGAGATGCCTTTTCTTCCAGGCTCATTTTTCCAACAAGTTCTTTTGCTTTGGCTTTGTAGTCCATGATTTCCTTCCTGCGGATTCAGGGCTTTCACAGATCACCCTACGCTTTTTTAAACCCTGATCTGATTAGCGGGCTGTAGTATGTATTGAAGTTGTGGCTGATTTTGGTTCTATTAACATTATATACAATCGCAGCGAAAGGAAGTCTACAGAGTACATTTCGCTTGGGCGTGTGGCTGTAAAAAAATTCGTCCCTCGCTGAGATTCGCGGTGAAAAACTGATTCCATTTCCATATTTCACTCCATTCGGACAGAAGTTGCGAAGCTCAGATTGGGAGTGGAAGAGCAGCTGCTGCGCTTGCGAAGCATGCAAAGCACGCTTGAGCTTGTAGCTGTAAAAAAATTCGTCCCTAGCTGAGATTCGCGGTGAAAAACTGATTCCATTTCCATATTTCACTCCATTCGGACAGAAGTTGCGAAGCTCAGATTGGGAGTGGAAGAGCAGCTGCTGCGCTTGCGAAGCATGCAAAGCACGCTTGAGCTTGTAGCTGTAAAAAAATTCGTCCCTAGCTGAGATTCGCGGTGAAAAACTGATTCCATTTCCATATTTCACTCCATTCGGACAGAAGTTGCGAAGCTCAGATTGGGAGTGGAAGAGCAGCTGCTGCGCTTGCGAAGCATGCAAAGCACGCTTGAGCTTGTAGCTGTAAAAAAATTCGTCCCTAGCTGAGATTCGCGGTGAAAAACTGATTCCATTTCCATATTTCACTCCATTCGGACAGAAGTTGCGAAGCTCAGATTGGGAGTGGAAGAGCAGCTGCTGCGCTTCCGAAGCATGCAAAGCACGCTTGGGATTGTGGCTTATGGCTGGTAGCAAGTGGCCTGTAGCTTGTGGTTTGTCTACGATAATGTAAGGGCGAAGCATCCGGCTACTGCCTCGTCTATGGGAATGGAGCATTTCCCGGATGCTTCGTCCCTCTCCACCACAGAAAATCGTTCAATATGGATTAATTCAAAACATACCCAACTGCTCCATTAAATGGATTCCATCAGAGGATACCCAATATTCTTGTATCTTCCCATTTTCAACACGGAAAATATCCATCCCCTTAAAATTTATTTTTTCTCCAACTTTCGCTTTTGCACCTGGCATCCCCCCTTTGTAAAGTCCAAAGAAGTTCCATCGAGCAGCCATATAATTCTCATTAATAATCGGACCAACTTCCAGAGTCATCTCCACATTATCAAAAAAAGAAGCACCTTCAGTAATAATTGTCTCTAAAGCTTCTACACCCTTAATCATATCCGATGATTTTCCATCCATTCTTGCTTGATGAACTCTGCAATCAGGGGCTGTTATTTGCTTGAGTACTGACACATCTTCATTCCAGGCTTCCATCCATAATTCGTATATTTGCTGAAGATCATAATCAACCATATGCCTAATCTCCTTTCATTGATTTGTGCATCAATAAAAATTTTTTCTTTTTCCTTTAAAATCTTACCAATTAAATATTAGAAATCCACCACAAATATAGTTTTAATATTGGTACACAAAATTTCTTATGTAACCTGAGAAGTCTGGATATACAAAAGTACCATTTCAAAAAAAGAATTTATTGCTAACTCATATTGTGAAACGGGAATAACTGATTGCGTTGATTCGACTGGTAAGCAAACCTTTTACGGCCAAAAAGGAGGAGGGATTCAGCGGCACTCTTATTAATTCATCGTTCATAGGATCCATTCACGTTTAATCCAGATTATATCTAAGCAATGTTGCAATAGACATTTCCAGCATTAAAGCGAATCATTAAACGCTGTTTAATTCAGGCGAACACTATCCATTTTTCAAGAAATGAAGGATTACTCTTTAAATGGTTACAGCCAGCAAATCTCACAATATAAGACCCTACCAGGAGCGCGCAATTATTATTCTCTTTCCCCCTAACACTTCTGCAAAGACCTGACATTCAAGTCCTTGCAGAAGTGGCTTTAATAAAACTACTCTACTAGAAACTCAACCGGAGTCAGGTTAAGCAGATTGTCAGAAATTGGGCAACGAGAATCAATTTCGTGAACGAGATTTTCTTTTTCTTTCTGGCTCATGTCAGCATCGAATTTGACATGAACGCGTATGGATGAGAACCCCGGGCGCGCTTCTTTATTAATGCCCATCAAGACATCAGTTTCAACATCACCTTCAACATGTACTTCGATTTTATGGACAGGCAAATTGCGTTGTGTGGCAATAATACGCCCGAGAGTCACAATACAGCCTGCTAAGGAAACGAACAAATATTCCAGCGGAGTAGGGCCCGAATCGGTTCCACCTGACTCAATGGGCTGATCCGTATAAACAACGTGCTGCCTCATTCTGGATTCAATCTTAAACCCTTCCACCAGGGAAGTTTCAACACTTACATTTTTTATTGGCATAATGCTCCTTTGGGTTAAGATTACATGGTTCCCATACTTAGCTACAATTATTCGTATAATGAATTTAAACAGTAGACAATCATGACCAATGGCTTTAGTCCGTAAGGTTCGTTCGCTGTTGAATGCAGCGATCAGTCAATCTAAGTATCAATCCCGTCCCGGCAGAGAAACCATGCCCTAAATCGGCGATATTCAGACAAAAATTACTTGTAACTACTCAGTCCTTCTAAGCACGATATCATTGTGCAGCTTTCTCCTGCTTTATGAGCATTCACTTTGACAAAAAAACTTAAAAGGGATTGCCGCGCCACCAAAGGTCAAGGACGGTGGCTGCTGCTCATACCAAAAAGCAGTGATAGTTTGGTGCGTTACAAACTAACTGAAGAAAAAAAGTCAAAAGGCTATCCTTCCGAGGGGTATGATGTTTCTTTCACGCGAGATCTCTTGTAAGGGCGAAGCATCCGGGAAACATCCCATCCGGTAAAAACAGACCTATCGCGGATGCTTCGCCCATGAGCTGATTTAGGCTGGCTGCCTGTTCAGGCATTCTATTAATTCCAAAACGAAATTCAAAGACCTTTCGTAAAAACCTAGTTTTTCAAAAGGCGGTGTCGATGCGAAGCAATTCTCGTTTTATGAACCTCCAACTTAAAAAGGATAGCCACGCCACCAAAGAACAAGAACGGAGCCTACCAAGTAACCATTTGCTCAGAGAGGATTTTATAACACCATTGTTCCTGCGGCTTTTTTGACTGGGTTCGTCAATTCTAACAAATCCACCCGTTGCTTCTATCATAAATGGCGTTCTTTATCACACCTAAATAAACTCGCAATTACATAACTGTGTAGTTACAATTATTTTTATTCATTATCTTTTTTTGAGGATAATGAAATTCCTTCTCAGGCGTTTGTTCTACCTTCCAGGCGGCAAATTTCCACCTTTAGAAATTCTTAACAGATTTATCCAGCTAATTTATGCCCACGTAACAATTGTGCGTTAATAGCGACAATTACTGTACTGAGGGACATAAGCACGGCACCCATAGCAGGAGAAAGTAAGAATCCGATTGGCGCCAGCACGCCGGCTGCTAATGGTAAGGCAATGATATTGTAACCGGCTGCCCAAATCAGGTTCTGGACCATCTTACGATAACTGGCGCGACTTAAATCAAAAATTTTTACTACGTCCAGCGGATTACTTTTAACCAGAATAATACCGGCAGATTCAATGGCGACATCCGTACCACTGCCGATCGCAATTCCCACATCGGCCCGAATTAAGGCTGGGGCATCATTAACACCATCACCGACCATGGCTACTTTTTTTCCCTGTTTTTGCAGCTCAATAATCTTCTGATCTTTATCTTCGGGCAGAACTTGTGCAAAATAGGTATCAATTTTCAATTCGTCTGCCACCGCCTCTGCCACTGAGTGACTGTCGCCCGTCAGCATTGCGACTTCAATTCCCATTTCATGTAATTTTTCAATAGCCGGACGACTCTCCGGACGGATTACGTCCGCCAGGGCAAATGACGCCAGGACACGTTTCCCGGCAGTGTCTTCCTCCATCAGATGGACAACACTCTGCCCCTTTTGATTGGCTTGTTGTTCAAAGCGGGCAAGTTCTTCAGGTAATGCCAACGCCAGCATCTCCAGCAATTGCGGTCCGCCTACATAAACAGTACTGTCATTATATTTTGCACGCACGCCGCGCCCTTTGATGGCTTCAAAATTGGAAACCTGAGGTAACACAAGTTTGCGTTTCTCGGCTGATTTGCGAAATCCACGCGCGATTGTGTGCTCGGAATCGCCTTCAATTGCAGCTGTTAATGCCAATGCTTCCTCTTCGGATATATCATTGGCAGTACGAATGCCCACCACGCCGAATTCCCCTTCGGTCAAAGTACCGGTTTTATCAAATACAACCATGTTAATTTTACGTGCATTTTCCAAAGCCAATTGGTCACGCACCAAAATGCCATTTTTTGCTCCCATTTCAATCGTGATGGCAACTACGAGAGGAATCGCTAATCCTAAAGCATGCGGGCAGGCGATCACCAGCACGGTTGCAACCCGCGCAATTACTTCAACGTTAAAACCGACTGCAATCGTCCAGGCTATCGCTGTGATTGCTGCAGCACCCAAAGCCACCCAAAATAACCAACCAGCGGCTTTATCTGCCAGAATCTGGGTTTTTGTTTTGCTTTGCTGGGCTTGAGCCACCAAACGCATAATCCCGGCCAGTGTGGTTTTATCACCGACTGCCGTAATTTTCACACGCAGACTGCCATCTGCATTGATTGTGCCGGCAATTACTTTGTCGCCTTCTCGCTTCTTGACCGCTAATGATTCTCCGGTCAGCATGGCTTCATTTACATCAGATTCGCCCTCCTGAACAATGCCATCGGCTGGCACACTCTCCCCGGGTCTTATGAGCACCAAATCTCCGCTTTGCAATTGTTTGACCGCAACAGATTCAACCTTGCCATCAGCCAGTATGCGGTTGGCGCTATCCGGCATTAATTTTGCCAGTTCGCTGAGCGCTCCGGAAGCCTGGCGGATACTGCGCATTTCGATCCAGTGTCCTAGCAGCATAATATCGATCAATGTCACCAGTTCCCAAAAGAAAGTGACACTGGTAGGCAAGAACAAAGCTGCCACACTGTAAATGAACGCCACGCTGATAGCCAGCGATATGAGCGTCATCATACCCGGTTGACGGTTTTTCGCTTCCGGAACTGCCATTTCTAAAAACGGTATGCCACCATACCAAAAGACAATCACCGCAAAAACTGGCGTAATCCAATTACTGCCTGGAAAAGCTGGCAGACTATAACCCAGCCAGGATTGAATCGATGAGCTGAATACTAAAACCGGAATGGATAACAAGGTTGATACCCAGAATTTTCGACGGAACATTTGCTCATGGCCGCTATGATCGACGTGCGCGCTGTGATCTTGACCGCTGTGCTCGTTATTATTCATTTCATGGTTTTCGTGACCCTTTGCCTGAGAGTCATGTTCCATGTGTTGGTCGTGCATTGACTGTGCATGATTCGACTCTGGCTCAGTTTGTTTGTGCTCATGTGTTTCGTTCATTTTTATCTCCTGCCCCTCTTTTATTGCGGATATAGCTTAAATATCGATCTTCTCGTCATGAACTCATCTTATACCATTCAATTTATGAAGTAAATTATTAATATAACCGTCATTGTTTAAGGTTATGGGGCGTGTTCAAAAACGAACGTGCTTACCAAGCAACCAATTCACAAATCAACCAATCCACAAACTAACAAATCAACCAATCAACCAAACCCTCATTACTTCGCACTCCTCACTCCTTTCCAACCCCTTTTGTGCTATAATCTGACCACATATCAATAACAACACCTTGACCAGGACGAGTAGCCCCTAAAACTCCACCAGGGATCGGAAATCCCAGACTGCAAGTTTCCGAAGGAGCACAAAGGCGAAAACCACCTGCGAGTGTGAACCGGAACGGCCATCGGCTCAGTATGGGAAACGATTGACCCCGTTAGAAGTCACTAGAGATGGTTCTTGTTATGAACAAAGACAACAAAAACCAATCTGGGTGGAACCGCGTGAGCAAACTCTCGCCCCAGCAGGGTGAGGGTTTTTTATTTAACCTAATCAGATCCAAAACGGATTGTTATTAAAGGAAGGAGACAAATATGTCTGCAAATGAACCACAAGAAAAATACCAGGATAGTGAGTTATTCCGCATTCGCCATTCGGCTGCGCATATAATGGCCCAGGCAGTGTTGGAACTGATGCCCGAAGCCAAATACACCATCGGCCCAGCCATTGAAAATGGCTTTTACTACGACTTTGATCTGCCACGCGCCCTGACCCCTGAGGATCTGGTCCAGATCGAGAAACGCATGCGCCAGATCATCGCTGGCAACCATCCTTTTGTGCGCAGGGTGCTTTCCGCCGATGAAGCCCGCCAGATTTTCAAAGATCAGCCTTATAAGCTGGAATTGATCGATGGTTTGGAAAAAGGGCAATTCGATGAAGATGGCAATCCACTCGAGGAAAAACCGGAAATCTCGATTTATACGCACGATACCTTCACCGATCTCTGCCGCGGCCCGCACGTTGAAAGCACGCGCAAGATCAATCCCTCCGCCATCAAATTGATGAGTGTGGCCGGTGCCTACTGGCGCGGCGACGAGAAGAACAAGATGCTGCAGCGAATTTACGGCACCGCCTGGAAAACCCCCAAGGAGCTGGAGCAGTATCTGTGGCAGTTGGAAGAAGCCAAGAAACGTGATCACCGCAAGTTGGGCAAAGAGCTGGAAATTTTTGTCTTTGATGAGGAAGTTGGCCCCGGCCTGCCGCTCTGGCTGCCCAACGGTGGCGTGATGATCGAAGAATTGGAATCGCTGGCCAAAGAAGTTGAAAACGCGGGTGGCTACGACCGGGTGCGTACGCCTCACCTCACCAAGGAAGAACTCTTCATTCGCTCCGGTCACCTGCCCTATTACGCCGAGAGCATGTACCCACCCATGGAGCTGGAAGGTGTCAAGTACTATGTCAAACCAATGAACTGTCCCATGCATCACAAGATCTTTGCCAGTTTGCCGCGTTCATATCGTGATATGCCCATCCGCCTGGCGGAATACGGCACCTGTTACCGCTATGAAAAAAGCGGCGAGCTATTCGGCCTGATGCGTGTGCGCTCGATGCAAATGAACGACGCCCATATATACTGCGCTGAGGAACAGTTTGAGCAGGAATTCATGGCCGTCATTGGCCTGTATCTGCATTATTTTGAGATTTTTAATATTGAAAAATATGTGATGCGTTTCAGCACCCACGCCAAAGCCGGTCTGGGCAAAAAGTACATCGACAACGAGCGTCTGTGGCTCAAAACCGAAGATATGGTGAGGCGGGCGATGCAAAACGGCGGCGTCCCCTATATAGAGGTGCCGGATGAAGCCGCTTTTTATGGCCCTAAGATTGATGTACAGATTTGGAGCGCGATCGGGCGTGAGTTTACGCTGGCAACCAACCAGGTTGACTTTGCCGTGCCGGAACGTTTTGACCTTAAATTCATCAACCCGCACGGTGAAGAGGAAATACCACTCTGTATCCACCGCGCACCGCTCAGCACGCATGAACGCTTCATCGGTTTTTTAATTGAGCATTACGCCGGTAATTTCCCGGTTTGGCTCTCTCCACAGCAGGTGCGTGTCATTCCGATCACGGATAGCCAGAATGATTATGTCTATAATGTGGTCAAGCAGCTCAAAGCGCTTGGGATTCGCGCCTCCGCCGATGTGAGCGCAGCCCGTATGAACGCCAAAATTCGTTCAGCTCAACTCTTTAAAATCCCTTACATGCTTGTGATCGGTGAGCGTGAGATGAATGAAGGCAAGGTCTCATTACGCCGCCGCGACGGCTCCCGCCAGGACGATTTGGCTCTGGAAAGCTTCATCGCGATAATACAGGAAAAAATCAAGAGCCGTTCAGGCGAATTAATTTAAAAAGGTTTGCAGGGGTTAAGGATCGGATACATTGTCTGAATTTGGAATCGGAGCTAACGAACCGATCCTTGCCCTTCATGATTAATTAGCTATACCCAAAAACCCTTTAGCGGAAAGTGTGCTAACTGGTTTGCTTCACACGTGCCAACCCAAACGTTGGTACCAGGGTTACATATAAGCCACCAATTGCTTCTGATTCATTTATGGAAAATATGCCTTCAATCGAATCGAAGAAGTTGGCATTTTCGCGAACGCTGGCCAGCTTTTCACCCTGCATGCCGGCCAAAGCTTTTTTATCCTGTCGCCAACGCAGGTTATCATCAATCCGCTTTGTCATTTCCTCCAGTACAAAGTGATGGGTTTCATCAGACTGGATATCAGCCAGGTCTTTTACACCTGTGACCAGATTGAGAAATGCCAACTTGAGAAAATCGGCGGGAACATCCTGCTGAGTAACCCGTTGTGCTTCCCAGAAATAGGATTCTTTGGTGCGGCCAACGTCGTAAAAAGCAGAAAGGAACACCAGAAAGCGCAGGTAAGCCTGGCGGTAACTGTTTTCAAAAAATGACTGCGATTCAGCCTCATCGACATCCCCGCGCGTGAAGCTGATAATACTGGCAGAAGCCAACATGGCACTCATAGTTGCCAAATGGACGCCACTCGAGAGCAGAGGATCCAAAAAACAGGCTGCATCGCCAACCATAAAATATCCAGGGCCGCAGAATTTTTCCGAAGCATAAGAATAATCGCTTTCAGTTTTAACCTCAGAAATTAACTCCGCGTTTTTGGTAATTTTGCGCATCAAGGGCGAAGCATCGATAGCCTCACTGTAGATCGCATCCATCTCTTTGTTCTTGTATTGATTAAAAATATTTTTATGCATCACTGCACCGATGCTCATAGTGCCATCGCTGAGTGGAATGCCCCACAACCATCCATTAGGGATGGAACCCACAGCGATATCCCCTTCACGTCCAGTCGCCAGGCGATCGGTGTTTTTCCAATAGCCCCATACGCCAACATTCTGGAAGACATTATGGTATTTTCTGTTTTTTAGATAACGATTTGCCATCAAACCATTACGGCCGGATGCATCAATCAGGTAATCAAAACTGATTTCGCCTTGCTGGGGCTGACTGCCATTGACTGCTTTTTGCTGCCAGGCTGCCCGCACCGGCCTGTCACCATCCATCTGCAAACTACGAACTTCCACATTCTGGAAGACCTTCGCGCCCAGCTCACTGGCATTTTCAAGCATCATTAAATCAAACTCATCCCGGCGCACTTGAAAAGCATGCGTATAATTACCGCTTAGCTCGCCGAAATCAAGCGCCCAGGTTTCACTACCCCATTCCAGGTACGCACCTTGCTTTTGCTGGAAACCGCGAGCTTCGACTTTCTCACGGATACCCAACAACTCCAAAATGGGGAGAATAGTGGGTAAGAGTGATTCACCAATGTGATAACGTGGAAATTGAGCCTGCTCAAGCAAAGTGACATCAAAACCTTCACGCGCCAATAATCCGGCTGCGGTGGAACCTGCCGGTCCGCCACCAACCACTAAGACGTTTGTTTTTTGAGGAATAGCATTCATATATACTTCTTTCTAAAAAGAATTACACCCGATACTTTAAATTTAATCCAAGGTTGATTACAATCCTATAGAATCAGGAGGTCTTTGTCAATAAGTTTGTGATAGGATGTATTATACAAACGACAGCTGGAAGCACAATATTTCTCATCTAAATGAGACTGTAATTTGCAGATTGAAGGTTTTTGGTAGACCTTACTTTATTTGGCAAAGGCACAGGGCGAAAGTCTCATTCAAAGTTTAGACGAGAGCGTCAAGAAAATCCTGAGACGCATCATCCATTCCTTTTAAAACTATGTTCTGCCCGAGATTTGGTTTTTCAGCCCCTAGCATGCGAGCACATCTCATTACCAACACATCCAGGAAGCCAACCGGGTACTTAAGCGAGTTCGATGCGTATGCTTTGTATGTCCTGATCCTGTCGATGGAACAGGTAAACGTAGTCCTTTTCCGGATGACAAATACGGTTACGCGCCGGCATTTATCAAATGAAGGTAGCGGGGGTGAATGCCGATTGGATCAATAAAATGGACTCTGGGCTTATGATTCTCTGATCAGAATTGCGGATCCGGAGTTATTTTTCAAGACAAAGAATAGGAAAACGAGTAAATATGGTTTTGAATATCAAACTGCCGGGTTGGCTTCGGGCGCTTCTTCTTTCGTAAATGGGCAATAATGTAAATGGTTTACCGGTGGGTATGATGTCAGCCCCAGGCCAATAATCTTGCCATTTAATGGGAACGTGATCACATTCATCACCTTTTGAACAATTGGTAACAACAAATCAGGCCTCACATCGTTTGCCATGGAACAATGTGGGGTCCATTCTCCGGGCAGGAAATATGGGGTATCAGACTTAATGGTTATTTTGGCAAATGCATTGCGCAATTTTTGCTCGAGATCCATAAGCTGAACGGAAACCGATGGCATTAAGAAAACATCTTTCGTGTTTGGGAAGATTGCCACTGCGCGAAAAGAGACATCCATCACCGGGAATTCACAGGCCAGGCTGCAGAGAAGTTTGATAGTTTTTTCAAGATCGATGTTTTTATATATACTGAGAGTGATATGCGGCCGGTTGTTGGATAGGTAGAGCGCGTCAGAAAGCCCCGATTGAGCCAACACACGCCAAACCTGGCGCAGCAACTGTTCTGTTTCTTCATCAAAGAAAACTGCAATTGAATATGTCACAGCCATCCACCAATCATGGGTTAATTATAGCGAATAAATTTTAGGAATTCAGCTTTCAAATCCATACTTAAATTATAATGAAAAAGACAAAGGGCATTGTTACATGCACAGCTCAAAGCTGAGATTGGGGTCAGACTGCCATCCCCGCCGCGCTGAAAACGTGACCCTCGCTCAACAACAAACCAGGCTTCTGGTTTTAACTCTATAGAAAGTCCAAAACCAGGTTTCGGGTTGAATTATGGCAAAGTTGCTTTTCCAATCTATCCTCTCATCACGACCGAAGCCTGGTTTTTAGAAATTTCCTGCCAGAAAGGCGTGCTTTGCACGAACAAGCTTGAGGGTTTTGCTAAAAGAGACATTCCTGCAAATGCTGCGCTCACATGAAAGTCCCTTAATCCCGGCAAGGGGACCATCTTGGAAGCCAAGAATCGGGCGGTAATGATAACCAGGTTGAAAAATTTACCTCCACTTACAAGTTATTTCCTAGCTCGGCATCGGATTAAACAAATATAATAAACCCCAATCCGAGCTTGAAGATAGTGATCAAAGAGTCGTTTTCGAAATAACAAACTTCTCTAAAAGTCCCTCAATCTCGGCTAGGGAACTATCTTGGAAGCCGAGATTGGGGCGGTAATGATAGCCAGGTTGGAAAATTTACCTCCACTTACAAGTTATTTCCTAGCTCGGATTCGGGTTGAGAAAAATATGGTTAACCCCAATCCGCCGAAGGCGTGCAAAGCATGTGCCGCTGGCAACGCGCTTCGCTGGAGCGACTTCGAACCTAGTTCCCTCGCCTTCAATTATTTTGAAGCCTGGCTTGGGGTTAGGCTGCAATCCCGGCCGCGCTGAAAACGTGACCCTCGCTCAACAACAAACCAGGCTTCTGGTTTTAACTCTATAGAAAGTCCAAAACCAGGTTTCGGGTTGAATTATGGCAAAGTTGCTTTTCCAATCTATCCTCTCATCACGACCGAAGCCTGGTTTTTAGAAATTTCCTGCCAGAAAGGCGTGCTTTGCACGAACAAGCTTGAGGGTTTTGCTAAAAGAGACATTCCTGCAAATGCTGCGCTCACATGAAAGTCCCTTAATCCCGGCAAGGGGACCATCTTGGAAGCCAAGAATCGGGCGGTAATGATAACCAGGTTGAAAAATTTACCTCCACTTACAAGTTATTTCCTAGCTCGGCATCGGATTAAACAAATATAATAAACCCCAATCCGAGCTTGAAGATAGTGATCAAAGAGTCGTTTTCAAAATAACAAACTTCTCTAAAAGTCCCTCAATCTCGGCAAGGGGACCATCTTGGAAGCCAAGAATCGGGCGGTAATGATAACCAGGTTGAAAAATTTACCTCCACTTACAAGTTATTTCCTAGCTCGGATTCGGGTTGGCAAAACTGAGCTTCAAGATTTTCCTATCCCTGACATTCGCATTACGGGTTGATTAAAGTCGCGCTCATTGCATGCGTTATATAATAAAAATATTGGTTCTTGACAATACTGTGTGACATACAGTATACTGTTGATTGAGGAGACACAGCCATGACAGAAACAGAATCGGTTGTTCAAAATATTCAACAAGAAATGCGCAGGGGCATTTTAGTCTTCGCGGTTTTGACACAGTTGGATGAACCGCAGTACGGTTATTCCTTGATCGAGATCCTTTCTACTCAAGGATTGCAGGTTGAGCAAAATACACTCTACCCTTTGCTGAGACGCCTGGAAAAACAAGGGCTTTTGGAATCCCTTTGGCAAATTGAAGAAAATCGTCCACGTCGATATTACAAAATAAGTGCTGCAGGATTGACTGTCCGAGCTTTGTTGATTAATGATTGGCTGACCCTCGTAGAGACGATGAAAACATTAATAGGAGAAATATAATGATCGCGAACTATCTTTACACCATCGGCAGACACTTACCCCCCAGGGTACGAGATGATGTGCTGAAAGACATTGAAGTCAATCTTTATGATTATCTTGAGGAAAATTTTGGTAAAAAAGAATATACAGATGAGGAATTGGAAAAGGCAATCCGCAGCATGGGGCATCCCCACATGGTGGCAGAAGCCTATCTTGACCAACCGCGCGGATTAATTGGTCCGGCATATATTGATGCGTACTGGTTGGTGGTGAAAATCGCAGTATTTGGAATCGCTGTAGGGCTTACCATCGCTAATATCATTAATTTATCAGGCTTTACCAATGGGATCCAACTTTATCTGCAAATCCTTGCTCAAATATGGCAAGCGTCTCTCACCGCAGTTGGAATAATTACGCTCATCTTTGCGGCAGTGCAGCATTATACCCCTGAAGAAACCATTAAAAATAATGAGGCCTGGTCGCTTAAAATTCTGGAAAAAGCTGTCGAACCGCAGCAAAAGATCAAGCTTTTTGAAATAATTTTGGGAACTTTTTTCCTGTGCTTGAGCCTGGTTGTCATCAATCAAGGTTCTTCATTCGTAAGCACCAATGGCAAAACATTTGTTTTCTTTAATAAAGCTGCCCTGGAGCCTTATTTGCTATGGTTCAACCTGTTCATTCTTGTTTCGCTGGCAGTCAACATTTATCTCTTGATCCAGCGTAAATGGCAGCCAGCAACCCGAATTCTGACTGTGCTCTTAAACCTGGCCGGGATCGCCGTTTTTACCATCTTTGCTTTTGACCCCAATGTTTGGAACTTAGCGCCTCTGGCAAGTTATGTGGGCTCTGAACTGGCAGTAATTGAAAGGGGAATCCAGATCTCAATTTATATTGGGTTGGCTGCAGTGGTCATTGTCAGTGCAATTGATATCATCGGACATGTGAAAGTGCTGGCAAGAAGAAGATAAATTCACATAAATCAAGTTAGCAGTGGGCAGGGATGGAAGTTCATCCCTGCCCACTGCTTATATTACTATACTCTATATCGATTGAAAAGAATCCTACCTCTAGTACTATTTTGAAGCCTGGCTTGGAGTCATACCGAAATCCTAGACCGCGTTGAAAACGTGACCGTCGCTCAACGTCAAACCAGGCTTCTGGTTTTAACTCTATAGAAAGTCCAAAACCAGGCTTCGGGTTGAATTATGGTAAAGTTGCTTTTCCAATCGATCCTCTCATCCCGACCGAAGCGTGGTTTTTAGAAATTTGCCTGTCAGAAAGACGTGCTTTGCACGAGCAAGCTTGAGGGTTTTGCTAAAAGAGACATTCCTGCAAATGCTGCGCTCACATGAAAGTCCCTCAATCTCGGCTAGGGAACTATCTTGGAAGCCGAGATTGGGGCGGTAATGATAATCAGACTGGAAAATCTACACCAACCTACAACCAATTTCCTGGCTCGGCATCGGATTAAACAAATATAATAAACCCCAATCCGAGCTTGAAGATAGTGATCAAAGAGTCGTTTTCGAAATAACAAACTTCTCTAAAAGTCCCTCAATCTCGGCTAGGGAACTATCTTGGAAGCCGAGATTGGGGCGGTAATGATAATCAGACTGGAAAATCTACACCAACCTACAACCAATTTCCTGGCTCGGCATCGGATTAAACAAATATAATAAACCCCAATCCGAGCTTGAAGATAGTGATCAAAGAGTCGTTTTCGAAATAACAAACTTCTCTAAAAGTCCCTCAATCTCGGCTAGGGAACTATCTTGGAAGCCGAGATTGGGGCGGTAATGATAATCAGACTGGAAAATCTACACCAACCTACAACCTATTTCCTGACTCGGATTCGGGTTGGCAAAACTGAGCTTCAAGATTTTCCTCGACTTGTATAATTTCTGAAGATCCAAAAGAAACCTTACCGCTAAACCGACATTCATTCCGGGGGGTAAGTTGCCTTAATATGATCAACTGAGCTTTGAATCAACTCCTCCAGGACGGTCAGGTCCACATCCGCCAAAGTTTTTACATACAGACAGGCTTTGCCAGTCTTGAATTTTCCCAACTTGCTGAGCAGCTCTTCATACCGATCAAAACCGGCCATGATATAGAGCGTCAGGTTTTGTTTGCGGGGAGAAAAGGCGCTTAACATCCAATCTCCTTCGCGTCCGCTGGCGTATTTATAATGATATCGTCCAAAACCAACAATGCTATCGCCCCACATCTTTGGGGCAGAGCCGGTGGCTTTTTCCATTATGGCCAAAATCGTATAGCAATCCTGCCGGCGTTGATCTGGTTCCACCGCATCCAGAAAACTTTTTACAGAGCGGTCATTTTCCTGGGTTTTCAGTTCCGCCATTCAAACCTCATTCCATATAATCAGGTGCAAATTTGTAGCTAATCATATAAATAATCAAATCCAGATGCAAGGATTTGTAAGGCAATCCTGCAATTTCGTCATGCTATTGCCTTTTGATCACCTTAACCAGCGTTGACAGCAAAGCCGCAAGCATCACCAAAAAGGCAAGTGAGAGCGTGAGCCACTTTAATACAGTTGCAAAAGGAGCCAACCAATCGAAGACTGCTGTCATCTGCGGGTAGCGCGTCATTACCAGGGCTGCACTTACATTTTCCAGATAGTCAAATACCAACGCTGGCAACGCTGCCAGATTGAGAAGCCTCCAACGGCTCTCAGTTGGAAGAACGCGCAGTAGTGCCCAGCTTGTGACTGTCAGCAGGAAAAAGGTATAAGCCAGCGGCCAGACAATATCGAAGCTGAAACGTGCCCGCACATAAGCGGCACGCCCAGCCTTGCCAAACGCCTCCGCCATCCGGTACAGGTCGACCCTCGTGTAAAAAAACGAAGTGTCCGGTGATTCAGCTCCACCGCTACTAACAGCCGCCTTTGCCGATTCAGCTGGCAGAACAAATGCCAGAAATACAACAAAGATAAATAAGGCCACCAAAACCACCCAACCCCGCGAGAATTTATAAATAACGTGCGATACATGCCGCATTTAACCCTCCAGAATTGAATTAATTATATTGAAGGAGGATGATTGTTGAATGGCTGGTTTGTCAGTTTGTTGACTGGTTAGTTTGTTGATGAGTAAGTCGGCAAATACCTAATTCACTAATCCTCTAATTCACTAACAACTAATTTACTAATCCACTAACTACTAATTTACTAATCCACTAACTAACAAATCACAAACTACTCCTTACCCATTACTGCTTATCCATTACTTTCTCTCCCTAAATATACAAATCCCGGCGCTGGTATGTCAGATAGGCTCCAACCAGGAAGACAGCGATGAGCGCCACGGATAGCAAAGTAAACCCAATATCTAATTTGCTTTCATTAAGAAGCTCGACCGGATTGAAGTATTTAAACGGGGTGAAATACTTCAAAAAATCCAGGTTTTTACTCAAGCCGGTGAAAATGGACAAAAAGAAGGTTCCCAGGAGAATTGAAACTGCCATTGATCCGGCGCGCTTGTAGCGTTTCATGGCAGCGCCCAGGAAAATACCGACAGCCAGAAAAACCATCTCAACAATGAAGAGCGTCAAAGTTCCCAGAGCCACAAACGTGTAGAATTTTTCATCTTTCTGATATGGGGCCGCACCTACCAGCGTTGCCCCCCAGGTCACCAGCAGCAACAATACACAATTTAAGGTTGCGGCGGCGATTTTGGCGGTCAGCAGTTGTGCACGTGTGACCGGCAAGGTCAGGGCAAACTCAACTGTTTTATCTCGTTCTTCTTTGGAGATGATATCGCTGCCCCACATAGCCGCTGCAATCGAAATCATCAAGGCAAAATAGGAGATCATAATCCCATAGAAGCCCGTGACCGTCGTCAGATTAAAGGCTGTCAAATTCATCGCTGAGATGACTGCCGGCGGCATGGCGTCTAAAATAGCCAGCATTTCAGGATTGCCTTCATAGGCAGTAAACTTGGCAAAACCTACAACAACAAACAGGATCACAATTCCGCTCCATATTAATAGTGATTTGAAGTTGGCTTTTACTTCCCGTAAGAATATATTCATAGTCTGCTTCCTTCCTAATTGGCCGAGCGAATATTGCGACGTTTATACAGGATGTAGCTGCCCACCAATGCCAGCACACTGACCGCGATGTTGATCACAACCAGTGGAGTTTCGAAAGCAGAATGGGAAAGGATATAGTTGGAATCAAAATGCCGAAACGGGCTGATCAGCTCCAGCGAGTCTTTCCCTAACATGCCTCCAAATGCAACCAGCAAATACATGCCAAATGCCAATGCCATCGATAAAGGGGTCACGCTGCGTACACGTTTCACCAATAAGGAGATCAACAAACCAACGGCCAGGAAAAACAATTGAAAAGGCAGGATGCTTAACAGCAGGATAATAAACGATCCGGTCTGGTACTCGTTTCCGGCATTAAACAAATTAATCACCAGTAATGTGCTGGCCCAAACCGCCAGATTGGTGATGGTCAAAGCCGTTAATGCGGCCAGTAATTTTCCTGTCATTATCTGGGTACGGCTGACGGGTTTTGCCAGTAAGAAATCGGCCGTCAACTCTCGTTCTTCAATGGACACCAGACCAAAGCCATAATTGGAGGCTTGAATGGCGAGGCAGATCTGGACAAACAAAAAGATAAAGCCAACATAGCCTGCCACGGTACTCAAATCAATGCCGGTCATTCCAAAAGCCGCTAAAAGTTCGGGCGGCATATTCGCCAGGGCTTCATCCAACAAGCTAGCTTCGGCACTAAACGAAGGGTAAAGACTCATAAAGGCCAGCATTAGGATGAAAATTGGATTCACCCAGGACGCCACCGATTTAAATTTCATTGCAAGTTCTTTTTTATATATATTCATATTGGTTTACTCGTAATAGTGCATGAAAATTTCTTCCAGGGTCGGTTCTTCAATGCTCAAATCCAAGATATCATATGCAGAGATAGCCTTCAAAATCATATTCAAGTCACCTTTGTAGAAGAAGTTGAGGGTATTATTTTCTTGCTGCAAATTGTTTATGCCCGGCAAAGAAAAACTGTTGGCTTCCAGATTTTTAGCAGTCACACGGATTTTCTTGTAATTGTCTTTTTGCAAGGATTTTATATCCTGGATATTGATGATACTGCCTTCCTTGATGATCGCTACCCGATTACAGATCCTCTGGACCTCACTCAGTATATGCGAGGAAAAAAATACCGTCGCCCCACGCTGATTCTCTTCTTTAATCAGGTTGAAGAATTTCTTCTGCATGAGAGGGTCCAGGCCGCTGGTTGGCTCATCCAGGATAATCAGTTTCGGTTGGTGTAGCAAACCTTGCACAATGGCAACCTTCTTCTTGTTACCATACGAAAGATCATCAATGCGGCGTTTGAGATCCAGCTCCATGGTATCGGCCAGATCAAGCATGCGCTCTGTACTATCCTTCTTGTAGAAGGAGGCTGAGTACTTGAGCAAATCAAGCACCTTCATACCTTCGTAATAAAAGACCTCCGAGGGAAGATAACCAATTTCCTGGCGGATTTCAGGCCCAAATTGGATGCAGTCTTTGCCAAAAATTTTTGCCTGCCCGCTGCTGGGGTAAATTAGTGACAGAAACAGGCGAATAGTAGTCGATTTTCCGGCACCATTTGGACCAATAAACCCATAGATTTCGCCTTCCTCTACATTGAAGGAAACATCAATAATTCCACGCGCTTTGCCATAGTACTTGGTAAGGTGGCTGACTTCAATGACACTCATATTCACACTCCTTTGATAGCTGTAATCACTCAGTTGCATTGCCTGAAGACTTTTAATCCGTCTTGGATGCACTCAAGCCATGCTCTATAAAATTGATAAATTGATCAATGGATGCCAGCATTGTTTCATCAAACTGATCACTTACATATTCGGTGTAATATTCCACCATGCTATTATTGATTAGTGTAATGAAATAAGCCAACATCTGCACGTCAATGTCTTGGCGTACCTGCCCTCGTTTTATGGCATCTTCCAACAATGCCCGGTAAAACTCCATTCCGCCTGAAAAATTAGTAGAAATGGTTTCGCGATAAATCTTGCTCTCTCTATCCTTTAAAAGGTGTGATCCGATAGCAGCGTATTGGGGATATTCCATCGCGAATTTAAGGGCCGCTTTGTGTATCTGCCGCAAAAGCTCGAAAAAATCGAGTTCAGAGACATTCTGAATAAGTGGTGTTAAATAGGTAATTTTCTCTGCCGCCATTTTTTGCAGGATATAAAAGAACAAGTCTTGCTTGTCCTCAAAGTATTGATAAAAGCTGCCCTTGGCGATGCCGCTGTTACCGACAATGCGGTTGATACTGGCATGGCTGTACGAATGGCGCGCAAATTCGTCAACTGCAACAGAAGTGATCAATTCGCGTTTATCGAGGGGGAGGTTGAAAAAAGTGTCTTTAGGCATTCGCTCTGCTTTATGTGACCTGGTGGTCACAATTAGATTTATATTTTAGTGCTGAGATTTTAGTCTGTCAAGAGTAACTTGCAGATTTCAGCGGTTGCATGGCGCATGGTTTATGGGCATAAGGGTGCGTTCGCTCTTGAACGCACCAAACTGCATATTTTGATATTGGTCTAAGCCAGACACCGAAGTTTATGCATTTTTCCACCTCTAGAAAGCAGAACGCTGCGTGCGTGGAAAGCACCCGACTTTTCACGTAGCTACCAGGGTTATAAGTATTGTGAAACGAAGAAACCTGGTTTGAGGTTGGCTTAGGAACCTTCTTTTTCTGCATCAGAAATAATCTTCTTTCCTCAAGCCATGTTTCAACCTGGCGACCATTCGAGAGTAATCAAGATACAAATTATTCGCTCTATTCGTAACTTCGCGTCATTCGTGATTAATTTCCCTCTTGCCCCAACGCTTTTCCACTTGTTCCACACTCATATCCAACCCGAGCGTACCGCCGGGGTTCATGATTTTATTAGGATCAAAGTGCTGTTTCAGAGTACGGATGACATCCATATTCATGCTGCCAATTTGATTTTCCAGCCAGGGTCCGGTTTGCTTGCCGATGCCGTGATGATGGCTCATAGCAGCTCCAGATTGCTGAATTGCGTGCAAAACACCATACTGCAGATCCAGGTAGGCATTTATATCGTTCATGCGGGCAATGAAAATAAAATAAAGGTTTGTGCCTTGCGGGTACGAGTGCGAGAGGTGGGTCATACAAATTGTCTGCGGCCTGCTTTTAACAAAAGTGCGCACCTTCTGATGTACTTCCGGAAGCTGATCCCAGGTTACCGCACACTCTAATGTGTCAATCAAAATGCCAAAGTCCATTAGATCTTCCCGCAGGTAGGGGTCTCGAAAGCGGCTCTTTTCCCACATTTGGGTAACCCGGAATGGAGAGAGGTTGAAAGCGCCATAATGAGATGCAATCTGGCGAATCTTGCGATTGACCAAACGTGTAAATGAATGCTGGCCGTCGCAGGATCCCAATAATATGCACCGTTTACCCGGTTGATAATTAAGCGCCTTTAATACCGTATCAGCTGGGGTGCCATGAATATGGTACATGCGCATGGCCACATCCGTCTCCTCGGGGTCTGATAAACGGTAGACCGATGGCAGGCCAAATTCACCCTGCATGATTGAGCGTGTAGCTTTCAAGCCTTCCTCCCAGCTTCGAAAAAGGTAACTAAAGCGGGTGGTGTTCTCCGGCATGTAACGGTGCAGCTTCAAAGTCACCTCAGTCAGAATGCCAAAAGTGCCTTCCGAACCCATCATCAATTGATTAAAATCCGGGCCGGTCGCACAGCGCGCATAGGCCGGAGTGACCAGAATTCCCCGTGGGGTGACATAGGTCTGTGACAGCACCAGATCTTCAACCTTGCCATAATAAGTTGAATTTTGGCCTGCACCTCGTGTGACCACCCATCCGCCAACACTGGAATGCATGAAAGATTGTGGAAAATGACCGCAGGTGTACTTCCGCTGTGCACCCAGCTTGCCTGGCGCATCATTCAAAACTGCTTCCAGGTCCGGCCCGCTCATGCCGGCCTGAACAGTAATGGTCTGGTCTGTTTCGTTAAATGCAACCACTTGATTCATATGGCGGTTGAGATCGAGGCTGATACCACCGTGGACAGCTTCCATTCCACGGGTAACACTTGAACCGCCCCCAAACACATAAACAGGCACAGCATGCTGATTGCAATAAGCGACAATTTTTTCTATCTCTGCACTGGAGCGTGGTGCCACTACCAGATCAGGCAGGTGCTCAAGAATTTGCTGGCGTAACCGCAGCGCATCGATCATACCGGCACCATAAGAACAACGCACACGCTGGTAGGTCGCCTGGCTGATATTTTCCGGTCCGACAATGTCTGCAAATATCTGGCACACTTGCGGAGACATACTGACTGCAACATGCTGATCAAGGGATTCAAATCCGGTTCGGGATGGAGATTGGAAATCCTCATCGGTCAACTCAAATGTCTCTTTCATGAGCGCATATAAACCCGCGTTGGGGTGTTTATACTGATCCGGTTCGCCCCATTTAAATAAACTGCGATAGCTATTCTCAGCTGCAACTTGCTCAACCCAATCAGGTATAAATTTCGACATCAGCATGTTTCCCTTCCGTTACCTTGCGGTTTTCGTTCCAGTTTATGCAATTTGAGGTTCCGCGTTTTGAACCGTTAGTGGCAGGCTGTATGACGCCTGCCATAATGTCAGATAGGCCTGTTCCTCTGCTTGCCAGCGCTGGTCACTCCAGCCCAATTCCGGTTGAGCAATAGCCCGAATGCGGCCCAGCTGCTCACGTGCCCCATGTTCCAGCAGGTTTCCTAAACGGGTGCGCCTTAAAAGTAAATCATCCAGGTGCAGGATCTGCTCAGCATGCGCTGCCCAGCGGATTTCCGCCCAGGTCGTGTAGGTTTCTGGAATGAGTTCAAGCTCGCCAGGTCCTGCTAAAACCAGTAATTGTGCGGTTTGGTGGCTGTATCGACCTTGCAAACGTAATTTCAGCATTGGATCCAAATCTTTATAGGCTGCCAATTCAGCCACATGATCTTCTGTGAGCACATCCAGCGCGCGAGCATCGCCATTACAGTGGGTGTTCCCCGGCAGATAAGCCCTTGCAAATTTGAGCGTCTCGCAAGCCATTTGACGGTACATGGTCAATTTTCCACCTGTGATGGTGATCAAGCCTTCCTCATTCCATAAAACCTCGTCGCGCGCTTCTCTGGAAGGATCGGCTTTACCCGTATTCAACACCGCGCGGATTCCGGACATAGTGGAACGTACATCTTTCATGGTCAGATTAAGGCATCCGAAAATATGATCGACTGCCTGCAGTAGATACTCACTCTCCGCAGCAGTGATGGTCGGGTCAGTTTGCATATCTTCGGGGTGGTCCAGATCAGTGGTACCAACCAGTGTCGCCCCTTCCCACCCGAAAGCAAACACCGGGCGGTGGTCCTGGGGATGCAGAAAGCTGATAACATCATTTACCGGCAGCACGCTGTGCGGAAAAATCAGGTGGCTGCCCCTTAAACGCCGCAAGCGGGCTGGCCGATCGACATGCTGGCGAAGTTCATCAGCCCAGGCACCGGTAGCATTAATAACCACCCCAGCCTTTACTTCATAGGTCAGGTTGTTTTCGACATCCTGCAGAGCAACGCCAACCACCCGGCCATTTTTTTGCCGTAACAGACCTTTTACTGCCGCATAATTCAAAGCGACGCCGCCTTTATTCTGGCCTTCCTGCAAAACACGCAGCACCAGACGGGCGTCGTCGGTCTGGGCATCATAAAACTGATAACCACCCAGCAAACGCTTTTCATTAACCTGTGGGCATATTTCTTGAATTTCTCTGGCCGAAAATTGATTATGATGCCAGCGTAAAGCCAGGGCGTCATAAGCTGCCAATCCCAGACCAAAAACCCATCCGGGGGTTTTGTCACCCCGGTAGTTCACCAAGGTGAATGGCAGTTGTGAGATTAAACCCTGGCCTTCTGCAAGCAGACGTTTACGCTCACGTACTGAATCCATTGTCAGTTTTATTTGTGCATTTTTTAAGTAACGAAAACCCCCATGTACCATTTTTGAAGAACGGCTGGACGTACCGCTGGCAAAATCATGGGCATCCACCAGCAAGGTGCGCAAACCCAAAGAGGCAGCCTGACGAAAGACACCTGCCCCGACGATGCCACCACCAATGACCAACACATCCCAGGGTTGATCGATATCAGCCCAGATCTTTGCGCGCCCTTCATCACAATTCATATTGCCCTCCGGTTAGTGCTGATCACGAGAAGCGAGTAGCTTGTAGCGGGTAGCTATTAGCGGGTAGCTATTAACTGATAGCTGATAGCTTTTATCGCGTAACTCATAACTCGTAGCTTGTAGTTCGTGGCTGATAGTTTGCCGTCCTGAATAGTGTTTATCAAAACACGAGTGCCTAAACATGTCATTAAAAGAACCAATCAACAAATCACTCCGCATTACGCATTACGCATTACGCATTACAAATCACGAGTAACGAGTAACGAGTAACGAGTAACGAGTTCTTTCTCATTGGTAAGAGGTCTTACCAGTTAATATTATAAGGAATTTATACCCTTTGTCAATAAGGAAATCGGTATAATAGCTGGGACAAATTTCAGATTTCCCTCTTGACTCTCCCCCTGGGGCAGACTGTATACTAATTTTGTTGGTGGCCACCAGCGCAGAATCTAACAGGAGCAGTCATGATCATGATTGGGGAACTGGCAAAAAGAGGCAATGTAACCGTCAAAGCCCTGCAGAATTACGCGCACCTGGGTTTGCTAAAACCGGTCTGGATTGATCGCTTCAGCGGTTACCGTTACTACTACGAAAGTCAGTTAATGCAATTGCAACGTATCCAGGTTTTAAAAGACATGGGATTTGCCTTGCGGCAGATCCAATCGCTGCTGGTCGCTGCTGGACGATCATATATCCGTAGATGTGCTTCGTTCAATCCTTGCCCAAAAGCGCGAGGAGCTTTCCTACCGTATCCGGGTCGAGCAGGCGCGACTCTCCGCCTTGATAGCCCGCTTGAATGATCTTGAATTGGGATATGACCTGCTCTATCCATTGAATTTATTTCAAGAGGAGAATTCTAAAATGGAACCGAAAATGGTAAATTTACCTGCTTTTCAGGTAATAGGTATTCGCTATACGGGTAAGAACCAAAACAATGGAATTCCAAAATTGTGGGATCAAGAAGTTCTTCCCCGCTGTGATGAGATTCAACCAAAAATCAATCCGGAGATCATGTATGGTCTCTGTGATATGGCCGATAATTCAGATGAATTTGAGTATATCGGCGGCTCACAAGTACCGCCAGGGACTGAAATACCCGCTGGCATGGTCAGCAAGTCAATTCCAGCTAACAAATATGCAGTTTTTTATCACCTTAGGATGCTTCTAAAATATCACGGACCATAGAACAAATCTACAGCAAGTGGCTGGCAGAGTGTGGTAGGGGACGCGCCGGCGGTCCTGATTTCGAATTCTACAACGAGGAATTCGATCCATCTGCCGGCGAGCAATGTAAGATTTACATCTACATCCCCGTCAAATAGGGAACCTTCCTGGCTGAAAGTGTTTTATCAAGATATTTTCCCTGGCTCCTAGAGCAGTACCATACTTAATATTTAACCATCGTAACTACTCAGTCTCTCTAAAAATGATGGGATTACGAAACAATTCTCTGTTTTACGAGCATTCTCCTTTAAGAAGATTGCCGCGCCACCAAATATAAGAACGGTGGCTCGCAATGACAGCGTTGTTTAAGTACGAATTCTTCCTTACCACACGTGAGATCTTTTGTAAGGGCGAAGCATCCGAGAAACCATACTATCTCGTAGAAAAATATCCATCGCGGATGCTTCGCCCAAGAGCAGACTTAGGCTGAAAGACTGTTTATGCTTACAATTAATTCCAAAGTGAAATTCAAAGACCTTTTGTAACTACTCAATCTTTCTAAAAAAGATGGCATCGCGAAGGATTTTTCTGTTTTACGAGCGGTTTCCTTTAAGGAGATTGCCGCGCCACCAAGGAACAAGAACGGTGGCTCACAATGACATGGCTGAGCAGTTACTAACCATCAAACATAACGCGTCAAAACTTATTTTTTAGATTGCATGCCAGGCAAGTAAGACAGACACCTGCCATGCCAAATTGGATCTTTTACCTGACAGTATTTTCAAGGCCACTGATGAGTGCCTGCTTTTCCGCCTCGTTCAAGCGTGCTTCCGGGTGCATGGGATAATATACAAAAGGCGGCATCTCTCCCTCTCTTATTACCTCACCAATTTCATCCAGATCATCAAAGCTGGCAGCGCGCTGCCATTCTGAAAAATTCAATTTTTGGCGGCCTTCATCCACGTCCTTCTGGATCAACCACGACATAGGAGCGATGTTGCTATACCATGGCCAGGTGGTCTCATTACTATGGCAATCGAAACAGGCTCTCTGGGCCAGGATGCGCGTCGTTGGGCTATCCCAGGTGGGTTCTTTCACCACAGGTGGGTTGACATGATTTTTTCCATATGGAATGAATTGTAGTAATAGGATTACAACAGCAATCACAGCGACAAAGGCCACAATAATTACCAGGATTTTCAAGAATATTTTCATTTCTTTTTGCCCCTCCGGAAAGCTTACATTAAAAATATTTTCTGAAGATGTTTTTTAGATTATCTTGATAATCCCATCTTACATTATTGTTTACAAATGTCAATGGATTAATTTAATTACTACCTTTGTTTCAGAAATAGCTCTTTTCCTTTGTGGCCGAAGACATTTATTACTTTTAGAGCAACCCCCGAATGCCTGGCTTAAGTAAATTCACTATACGCTCTTTCTTAATCCACGCGGCATCTTTTCTTTTTGTTCTTTAAATGCTATGCCGATACGAAAATTGAGGTAAAGATGTACTGGAGGGCAATAGTCGCGGGGCTTTACAAGAAATGATAAGCTCAAGCCGCACAGGCTAGCTTAAGATTTGCTTACCAATAGTTCCGTCCAACTGCGAGCCATATACCCATTAACTGCAACGACAATCCAAATCTCACCTGAAGGTAGCTTCATTTCACGAAATATGGCTGCCGGAGGAATCTTTTCGATTTATCAAAGAAGGTAAATGATCAAGAAATGCTAAAAAAGGAGGCTGTTATTTTCTTCTGAATTTTTGTCGGAATTGTGAGATTTTCTGCAATATCCGCCATGTCTCACTATTTTTTATGGCTTCGTTTTCAGCCTGGATAGATTGCAGCTGTTGCAATGAAGCTGCCAATTCCTGCTGCAGGGATGTGAACAATTCGGGGTTTATAGAATTAATTTGTTTCTGTTCCATTTCTGTCTGTAAGGCAGCAATCGTCTTGGTTGCCTCACGCAACGCATTTTGGGTTTCAGAAGCGAGTACTCGCAAATCGAAATTTTCTTTTTTTAATGGCCATAATATCCGTTCATATTCCCGTATTACGTGCCATACCGGCTCTTTGCGTTTTCGAAAGCGAACTGCCCAGGGCGTTATGAAAGAAGCATCAAAATCTACATCCCGAAAAAAAGCATGCATTGCGAATTGCTCTGCCCAATACTCCGGAACTTGCACGTTCCAATGGGTTGCTTCTTTGTAGTCAAAAGGTGTGGAAGAAATGAGAATATCATCACTGGCCATGCACAGATTTTGAATGGCCTTCTCTGCCTGATCTTTCGGCATGTGCTCTAAAACCTCTATGCTGACGATTAAATCATACTGGTGGGGTAATGGTTCGGTTAGTGAACCTACCCAACAAAATTCTTGAATTGAGGAATGTACCTGCTCGATAGCATACGTCGAAATATCCACACCGTAAGCTTGCAAGCCTGCGTTACGCAGCTGCTCAACCAAAAAACCAAAGGCACAACCGGCATCCAGAACTGTAACTGGTGCTATTTCTCTCTTGATCTTTTCAGCGATCATACCAAAAAATTGCAGCCATTGTTCGTCACGCTGGTAGGGACGGCCACAACTGGTGGCATAATAATTGGCATCAAAATTAGAGTTCATGGTTTCACCTGAAATAGGAGATCATTCAAGTATAGCTGCAAAAAACAATTTATCCATTTGAACCCGGGATATCAGGTAAAAGTAATTTTTAATGTTTTCTATTTTAGCATGAGAAATAAATGCCTATCCGTGATTTTTGCCTTTGATGCCCATTTTCTTTTCAAAACTGGCTGTAAATCTGGCCACATCAATGATATAGCGCTCGTGTTCTCCCTCGGCGATTTTTTCCACCTCGTCCCATGCGTCGACCTTGAAGAGCACCCGGCGACCCTCAACGGAGAGTAATTCAGCGCGGATGCGGACCTGCATGCCAACCGGTGTGGCGGCCATGTGCTGAATGTTTACTCTGGTTCCCACACTGCTTTGGCCGTCAGCTAAAAAGGGGCGAATGGCTTGCATGGCAGCATTCTCCAGGAGGGAAACCAGATATGGGGTGCTTAATACCGGTGGAAGCGCTTCACAAAAGGCCGCAGCCGTATCGCCGACTTGAACGATAATTTCAATTTCCTGGCTTAACCCGGGTTTTAAAATCATCTGTATGTCGCTCAGCGGTTCAAAATGCGATCAATACCTGGAAATTTCGATTTCTTGACCGGTTCTTTGGCTGGAGTGGGACCAGGCAAGGGCTCATCCAAATCAGGCAGCATGGCAGTCGGAGGTTCATCCAATGAGCTTTCACCAGGGTTCTGAGGTGAAGAAGGCGGTTCTGAATTACCAGGTTCAGCAACAACCGGCGCCATCGGAGTCACAGGCGCGACTGGTTCCGAAGGAGCTGGTGTTTCTTTATACATTTGCAATTCTTGCTGGGCAGCCTGATACTGGGTCTCTACTTTAACCAACTTGGATTCGAGTTCTTTTATTTTCTTGCGGGCGTTGGTAAGTGTAATTTTGTGTTTGAACCAGCCGGGAGTTGACATAAGAATACTGATCAAGACGCCAGTAAAAAGGGTCAATAATAGCACAATCGCCAGTGAATTGTTAAAATCCCAAACGAAAAACGAAACAGTAACCAATGCTGTGTTTTGGACGGCGAAAATCACCGCCAACAGCGCAATCAAAAGGGCAAAAACCAAAAATACTTGCATAATCGACCTCCACTTTCACCATATCATATCATTTTCTGTTGCTCCTGTGTGATTCCACCCGGGATGGGCTGTGAATATACAGGTTGGAAATATAGTTGCAACTTCGTTACCAACCCGCAATTTCGCCTGAAGAACCAGCACGGGCTTGAAGCCGGAAGCACTGTTGAGAATAGGTTTTTTTTATAAACCATTTCTTTTGCATCAATTCAAGAATTGGGGCAGAGTGTTTTGTTGAAAAGGAACTTCCTTTCTTTATAATAATTATTAAATAGAAGAATTGACGGATGTGTAGAGAGTACAATGAAGAAAGCATGGCGAATCCGAAATTGAGGAATTGACATTATGATTGAAAAAGCTATTTGGAAAAACCAAGGCGAAGTTCGCACGTACGAAACTGATCTGAACGGCTATTGGAAGCCGGCCGCTTTTTATCGGGCGATGGAAGAAGCAACAGTGCATCACTCGGCGCATCTGAATGTCGACTTTTTTAGTTTGCAGCAGTACGGGCTGGCCTGGGTACTGGCAAGGTCAAAGACCAAATTCTTTCATTTTCCAACTTCAGGAACACAATTGATAATCAAAACCTGGCCAAAAGGTTGGGGCCAGAAGATTTTTGGGATGCGCGATTACAGCATCACGACCCTGGATGGTACGGTTTGTGCGCTTTCCACATCTGCCTGGCTGCTAATTGATACTTCCAGCCGGCATTTCGTCAAACCTGAACGGTTGCGGGTAATTCTGCCGGATAATCACGGCCAATTTGCGCTCGATGAACTACTCGATAAATTAGGGCAGCCTGCTGACATGCAACCCGTGGCAGTTTTTCAGGCTCGTTATTCATCGCTCGATTTAATGGGTCATGTTAATAATACCCAGTATATCGATTGGATTTTTGATTGCTTCCCGGTAGAAGAAATTCGTGATCTGAAACTGGATTGGCTGCAAATCAATTTTAATAATGAAATACAACCGGATGAAATGCTCACAATCGAAATGGCACCGCTGTCTGGCCCACCTGGATGTTATGCCTTCCGAGGTAATAATCAAAACAACGACACAATCGCTTTTGATGCACAATTAGGGTTTCGTACCGGTTCATAATTACTGAATCTGTTTTGCGGCTCGTTGAGGGAAATGAGTAAAGAGTTAAGTGGTAAAGATTAATAAGTAACGAGTAACAAGCAACGAAAATTACAAATCGTCATCTTTTTTTGCCGTCTCATTACCCTTATCTCATTACTTTTCTCTACACAAAACTAATCCAGGTTGCGCTTCAAACAGGCAACCTGGATTAGTTTCATTGATTGGTTGTTACGCTCCTGAAGAAATTAGAAAGCGCTGTCTACTTTCCAGACTTTCCACACCTTACCGGCCAAATCGGGTCCGGGGGTGAGGGTAGGCTTTCCAGGCTGCCAACCGGAGGGAGTGACAACCCCTTCTGCACGTACAATTTGGAAGGCTTTCACCTGACGGATTAATTCTGTTACATTACGGCCAACTTCAGGCGTTAATACTTCCATTGCCCGTAAATTAAAATCGGGGTCAATTAAAAAGCGACCGCGAATATCCACACCCGCATCCTCATCATAGACACCGTAGAGTGTGCCAACCCGGCCTCCCTGATCTGAAAGTAAGGGGAACGGAACGCCACCCGGTACCATCTTGGAGAGTTCTTCTTCCTGCCAGATCTTGTGGCTGAAACGACTATCGGTGCTGATGGCAACTACTTCTACCCCCAAAGACTGTAATTCCTGGTATTTAACGGCAACTGCCGCTAATTCAGTCGGTCAAACAAAGGTGAAATCACCCGGATAAAAGCAAAGGACAATCCACTTTCCTTTAAAATCCGATAATCTTACATTTTTAAAACCCCCCTCTTGAAAGGCACTCAATTCAAAATCAGGTGCTGGTTTTCCTACCCTAGCTGTCATTTTTGGTTTCTCCTTTACAACTGGTTGTGTCGATAATAAATCAGTTTGTGTTTCATCGATAATTGGCCCCTTGGACGGTTTAACACATCCGTCAACTGGTTTTGTCATTTGTTCCTCCTGTACGGATAAAATGCCGTGCAACTGGTTTAATGATAGCACAGAAGTGTTAATTTATTATTATTTTTTAAGGTCATTTATCCTTTATTTGGGACATGGGATAAGTAAGTTGGTTAGTTAGTTGATTTGTTGATTTGTCTATCGGGGAGTTGGTTAGACTGTTGGTCGAATGGTCGGCTTGACATAATGGTTTTTCAAACGGGCTGCCTATAAACTCGTTTCAGACAACAACCACGTTCTACCGGTACACAATCAACTAATTACCTAATTATCTAATTACCTGATCAACCAATCAACCCCTCATTACCCATTACATATTCCATTACAATTTACCAATCGCCCTCTGGACCGCCTCATAACTGGCTGGCAATTCTTGGGGAGGGTTGGCATACAGTGCTTCAACCCCGGCCAAGGCATTACGATGGTAATCGACTTTGAACTGAGAGAACTTCAAGCCATGCGCAGTGGAGATAACCACCACCCGTTCATTCGGCTTAATAACGCCTTGTTTCAACAACTTCTTGAGCGCTGCCAGTGCTACACCGGTGTGCGGGCAGCAATACAAGCCGGTGCGGTCTGCCTGGGCGGCAGTATTCGCCAGTTCATCTTCGCTGGCCTGCTCGACAACCCCATTGAAATCAATCAGCGTCTGGCGCGCGCGCTCGTAGGAGACCGGATTTCCAATCTGTATGGCAGAAGCCAGCGTGGATCTGGCTGGCTGCGGGTCAAACTCTTTAAAACCGGTCAGATAACTGCGATAAAGCGGGTTGGCATTCTCAGCCTGAGCGCAGGCGATGCGCGGCAAATGATCAATCAAACCCAAATCTTTCATCATCATCAAGCCGTTACCCAGAGCACGCACGTTGCCCAGATTGCCAGCCGGCAAAATGATCCAATCCGGCAGGTCCCAATCAAATTGCTGCACAATTTCAATGCCAACTGTCTTTTGTCCTTCAATGCGCAGTGAGTTGAGTGAATTGGCCAGATAGATGGTGGGGTCTTCCGTTAACTGCTGCACAATTTGCATACAGCCATCAAAATCAGTATCCAGTGAAAGCACCGTTGCCCCATTCGCAATCGGCTGAATCAATTGTGCGGTGGTTACTTTGGCCTTCGGCAGCAAAATCACGGTGGGAATTCCGGCTGCCGCACCATAAGCTGCCAGCGCCGCGGAGGTATCCCCGGTTGAGGCACAGGCAATGGCGCGGATGTTCCGTTTGTTGGCCTTGACCATCTGATTGACTACTGAAACCAGCACGGTCATCCCCAGATCTTTAAAGGAGCCGCTGTGACTGTTCCCACACAGCTTAATCCACAGGTCGTCCATACCAAGTTCCTGCCCAAAACGTTTGGCCCAGAAAAGGTTGCTGTTCCCTTCATAGGTAGAAACGACATTGTCATCGTCGACCAGTGGCATAACCCACTCTTTTTTGCCCCAGACCCCACTGCCATACGGCCAGGCGGTCGAGTAAATACGCTGATTAAAAATGGCTTTCCATTCCTGCGGAGAACGCTCACGCAGGATATTCAAATCATGCTTTACTTCCAGTAAGCCACCGCAATTTTCACAGCGGTAAATAACATCAAAAATAGGATAGTGTGTCCCACAACCATGGATACACTCATACCAACAATTTTCCATTAGAAACACTCCTTAAATGGGTGGGATAATCTCATCATGGATGCTGCGAACGGCCGCCGCCGAATCGGCCTGATCGATGACCAATGAAAGACTGTACTCCGAGGAACCCTGTGCAATAGCGATAACATTGATGTTGGCTTTGCCTAATGCACCGAAGATTCGAGCTGACACTCCCGGTATCTCGCGCATGCCAGCCCCGATGATCGAAAGAATAACGACATGATCACGTGCCCAGATACGATCGATGTCTTTTCGAATAAGTTCAAGTGACATCTCAGCTTCCAACGAAGAAATTACATCTGAGGTGTGCTTTGAAGTGATCGTAAAGCAAATCGACTGCTCCGAAGATGACTGTGAGATCATCAGCACACTTGCCCCAGTGCGTGCCACAGCCGAAAATGTACGAGCAGCAATACCGGGCACCCCTAGCATACCACGTCCTTCAACCGTCAGGAGACTTAAATCCTTAATGGTTGTCACAGCTGTGATTTCACCTCGCTGCCGCTGTGAGTCCTGGCTGATACGTGTTCCGGGAAAATCCGGATTGAAGGTGTTTTTAACCCACAATGGCAGGTTACGCATCACTGCCGGACGAATCGTCTTGGGGTGCAGCACTTTGGCGCCAAAATAAGCCAGTTCACCCACCTCGGCAAATGATATTTCTGCAATGGAATGGGCGGTGGCCACCACGCGCGGGTCAGCTGTCAAAACGCCGTCCACATCCGTCCAGATCCAGAGTTCATCAGCATCGAGGCAATCAGCCAGAATGGAAGCCGTGTAATCGCTGCCGCCACGTCCAAGCGTTGTGGTAACACCATCCTCGGTTGCAGCAATAAAACCGGTTACAACTGCAATTGTTCCTCCGTTGCAAAGCGGAAAAAGCACCTCTCGAATTTGCTGGCGGCTGGCTTCCATCTGGGGGACTGCATTTTGAAAATTACGGTCAGTCACAATCAAATGGGTCGCCTCAATTGCCTCAGCCGTCAAACCAGAAGCCTGTAGGGCGGTGGCCACCAGCGGCGCACTCATCCGTTCTCCCAGTGAAGAAATGACATCCATGCCACGTGCCGTTACCTCGCCCATCACCAGAATACTCTGGCAATAGCGCGTCAACTCATCCAGACGCTGGGTTATAACAGACATGACCCGTTCTCGCTCGCGACCTTCCGGAAAAAGTTCTTCGATGACATTGTAGTGTCTGGCGCGAATGGCTGCAATGGAGGCCAGCACCTCATCCGAGCGGTTAGCGGCGGCCAAATCAGCACAGCGAATCAGTTGATCGGTGATGCCGCTCATCGCAGAAACCACAATAATCAGGTTGGCCGTCGAAGGTTGTTCACGGCGAGCAATTTTCACCAGCTGTTGAATTGCCTGTGCACTGCCGACGGACGAACCGCCAAATTTCATCACCAATGTCTGCATAATGTCTCCTGGGTGTGAGCGGGGTTAAAGTTGTCTCGATTATACGATAAGAAGATAGTAGCGGGGGAAGAAAGAACAGCTGACGGAAGACCAGCTAACGGCTGACAGCTAACAGTTAACAGGTAACAGGTAACAGGTAAAAGCTAACAGGTAAAAGCTAACAGGAAGATAACACCATTAGTCCAAGACAGGAGAGGTGTTCTTGGCAGCCGCCTAAGCACCATTTAGTTAATTTATTTTGCAAGCACCAATAACTTACAGCTTAATATGTGATTAGTCCATAGGGGTACGGGCGACCCTCGCGGTCGCCCACGTACCATGCGGTCAATTCTTTTAGTAGAATCACGATGGACTGCCTGTAATTAACAGGAGAGTTGAAACCTTACTGTATTCGTTATGGCTTTCCATGGCGTTATTAATTCATACGCAGAAGTTGTGGGATAGCAGAGGGGAGCATTATGCTCAAGTTCACAAAACATTCCGGGTCTACTACTGTTCTATTCGTCCTTTCTTCCTGTCCGCTGTTTGCTTCCATTATATAAATTAAATGTTTCGGATTTGGAACAAAATAGAATATACATATTTTGTATGTCATGCAAAATATGTTATAATAACGAGGTTCGAGTGATAAAAACTTTCGAAGATAAGGAAGCAAAGAAGATCTATTCTGGTTACAAATCAATGAAGATCGACCAATCCATTCAGAAAGTTGCATATCGAAAGCTTAAAATGTTAAATAATGCGCATAAAATCAAAGATTTACGGATGCCACCATCCAATAATCTGGAGAAATTAAAAGGAGACCTGCGAGGTCATTTCAGCATCCGGGTTAATTCCCAGTATCGCGTTTTATTTCGTTGGGAAAATGGCGACGCATACGATGTAGAAATCGTAGATTATCATTAGGAGAAAGCATGAAAAAAAGAGATTTTGCACCGCTACACCCTGGGGAAGTATTAATGGAAGAATTTCTAATACCCTTAAATATCAGCCAGCACCAATTAGCGATCACCATGCGGGTGGCTCAGCAGAAAATTAATGATATCGCTCGAGGAAAACGCAGCGTCACCCCAGATACAGCTTTACGTCTGGCTGCCGCGTTAGGCACCACTCCAGAATTCTGGCTTGGATTACAGCAGGAATACGACCTGGATTGTGCCAGAGAAAAAAGCGGGGAGATTATTGAGAATGAGGTTAAGCGATTGGTTGAGAGCGCATTGATTGTTGGTAAGTCCTAGTCGAAAAATCACCTTCTCCCGTGTTGCCATTGTCGGGTATCTCGTAGGGGTGGTGCTTTGTAACACGGGCTGTGCCCGATATTCAAGGCGGGTTTGGAACCCGCTCCTACATGTTATGCACGCATTTTATATTGTTTTTCTCGCGCGGTGGCAAGGAGAATTGCGAGGGAGAATATATAGATTGTGGGGATGGTGCTTCGCACTACATACCTTTTTTACGCACGGGGCAAAATAATATTAATGGAAGTACCTTGACCTGGCTGGCTGGTGATGCTAATCTGACCGTCTTGCAGCTCGACCAACGATTTTGCGATTGAAAGACCGAGGCCATTCCCTTTTTGATCCTTGGTGCGCGTACTATCAACCTGGTAAAAGCGTTCGAACAGGTGCGGTAAGTGTTCTGGTGCGATGCCTTCACCATTATCACTGATAGTAATTCGTTGATTGCGGCCATCCACTTTAGACTGAATGGTGATTGTCCCCCCCTCGGGGGTATGCCGCAGAGCATTGTCCAAAAGAATGATCATTACCTGGCGCAGCCGGGTTATATCAGCCTGGACTTTGCCAGAATTAACCTGATTAAGAAAGGTAACCTGACGCGCGTTTGCGAGCGGTTCAAAGTGACGAGCAAGCTCACTAATACGAGCAGCTAAATCCAGCGGTTGTTTCTCGATCTTCAATTGGTGCGAATCAAGGCGCGAGAGCAGAAGCAAATCTTCGACCAGCTGTGCCATATGATCCACTTCTTCAATGATATTCTTCATTAATGAAGACCTCTGCAGGTTTGGTTGGTTGTTTCGTTGTGCCACTTCTGCACTGGCCCTCATCAAAGTGAGGGGGGCTTTTAATTCATGGCTGGCGTTTGCCACAAATGCCTGCTGCATATCCCAGGCATATTGGGTGGCTCTTAGAGATCGCCCCGCCATCCACCAGCTGCCTACCCCCAGCAGCAGGATACTGATCACACCGACCAGCAGTAAGCCGCTTATCAACTGCCGCATTACACGCATTTGGTCACCAATCGGTTTGCCCATCTGCACAAGCCCGTAGCCAGAATCTTTTGGCACATTGTAAGTCAACAAACGCACGGGGGTACCATCATTCAATGTGCTGTTCCTCAAATCGGATCCTTTTGCTAAGGCTGCTTGCACTGCACTTTGATCCGGCGCCATGGGCAGCTGATAAGGGTTCGGGTTGTACATCAGAACGCCCGACTCATCCAGCGGCAACACAAAAATGGAACTCAATTCACCTTCATACGTTTCCTGAATGGTGGGGGTGGAATTAATATCTTTAGAATCATCATTATCTTTTTTGCTTGAAGAGTCTTTGCTATCATGATTGTCCGTTGCTACTGTCGGAATTCGATAGGTGTGTAAATTTGTCCACTTCTGCTGAGCATTCTTCAAGTCGCTTGGTAATTTGACGTCAATCAAGGTGTAGGTCTCGGCCATTTTAAATTTCAAAGCACTATCATTGTTGTTTTGAAAATAGTAGTAAAGCATAGAATAGGCACTGACCCCTACAAGACCAGCCAATAGCATCGCCACGGCCAGATAGAGCAAGGTCAATCTGAGGCGAAGCGGTTTAAGCATAGTCAGGGTCCAGACGATAACCGACACCGCGCACTGTTTGAATCGGATCTGCCAAGTGGGGTTGATTTAATTTTTGACGTAAATAAGAGATATATACATCGACCAATTCTGGCTTGACCTGATTCTCATATGACCATACGTAATCGAGAATATTTTGGCGAGTCAATGTTTGTCCTGCATGCCGCAGAATATATTCAAGCAGGTCCCATTCCGTTTTTGAAAGTTCCACCACCTGTTCATTTCGCCGGAGACTATGCGCTTTCAGGTCCATAACAATATGACCAACCCGAATCTCAGAAGCGTCCCCACCTACCGGGATAAAACGTCGGCCAAGAGCGCGAATGCGAGCCAGCAACTCATCAAAAGCAAACGGTTTCACCAGGTAATCATCAGCGCCACTATCCAAACCGCTGACGCGGTCTTCAACCTGGCTACGAGCTGTCAATAACAACAAAGCAACCGGCAGGTGTGCCGCACGAACCGCCCGACAAATTGAAGGGCCATCGCGCCCTGGCAGCATCCAATCGATAACAGCTACGTCATGTATGCCACGTAAAGCCAGTTCTAAGCCAACATCGCCATCATGGACGATATCATAAGCGAACTTCTCTTCCATTAGCACTGTGCCAATCAATCGCGCCAGGCGTTTATCATCTTCAATCAGTAACACGCGCATATCAAATTCCCTCGATAAAGAAAAGTATAGCCCAAAAAGATTGGAATTAGATTGGAGTATTGCATTCATTTTAAAAGGGTTCTCCAATGTTTGATAGCTATGCTTATCAGTAATCACAAGAAATAGGAGGTTAACATGAGCAAACGAATGGTGTTATTTACATCCATCTTTTTATCGGTTGTTTTATTGGTAGTCATTGGCGGTGTGGTTAAGATCGTTTTGGCGCGTCAAAGCGTCTCTGTCGCCAGTTCGGATCTTCAGGCGCAAATCTATGCACGTGATGCTGAATATGCAGCACAAATAACAGCGGCTAACCAACAAATTCAACAATTAAGCGTACAACTTCAATCGCAGCAGCCCGTGGATACCGCTATAACCACATCAATTTCCCCTGAAAATGCCTCATCGATTGCACTGCTGAGCGCGGGTAGTGGGGAAGCATTGGTTCAGATTCCGGAACTAGTATCATATGAAGGAAAAACTGCTTATGAAGTTCAGCTTACGGATGGGGTCTATTACATCGATGCGCTCAGTGGTGAGGTTCTATTCAATGGAATCCCTGAACGGGTTACATCTGAACAAGCAGCCGCCATCGCAGGTGAATACCTTGGGGGCATGGATCCGCGTTATGCAACCGTGAAACTGGCGGTATCAAATGGCAGTCAGATATATCAAGTGACTTTCAATGATTACATAGTCTTTGTTGATCAATTCGGTACTGTAATTCAAGCTCAGATCGTCCAGTACACCAATACGACCGCTGACAATTCTTCAACTTCTGTGACCTACAAAGACCATGATGATGACCATGACCATCATGACGATCATGGCGGCGACCATGGTGACGACCATGCTGATGATTAACACTCGAGGACTCTATGAATAAAATAAAAACACCCCAATCAAAGAAGAAAAAAGGCCACGGCGGCATGAAATATGTACTTTCATCATTATCTCTGATTTCCGTAATTGGTTTTTGGCAACACTTTGCCAATAATGATGGTCTAAAAGCAGCCAAAGCTGCGGCCGATGATGCTCAAGCTTCCAACAACCAGATTCAATTTAACCCTCTGCCTACTTTGATGGTTGTTCAAACTTACCAACAGAGAAGTACAAGCCAGGCAACCGGGAACACGAGCGGGCTACAGCTGCGTGAAGCAACCGCTCCAACAGCTCAGCCAGTAACCAAGCCGATTATCACATTTAAAAACGTGAGCGTTAACAATTCAGGTTCTGGCTCTTCTTCTTCTTCACCTGTCACCCGCAGTGGATCCTCGCATTAATGGAAGAACTTACTTTTCGTGCCATGGGCTGTCAAATATCGATATTTTTGGATAGCGATTCTAGCCTGGCAAAGCAAACGCTGGCCCAGGTTCCCATCTGGTTTGAAGAATGGGAACAGATTTTAAGTCGCTTCCGACCTGATAGCGAATTGAGTCTCCTCAACCACCAGTCAGGCATCCCGACCGCCGTCAGCGACACCTTGTGGGAAGTATTGACGCTTGCCATCCAAACGGAAATGGAGAGCAACGGCCTTGTGACTCCACTTGTTTTACCCGCACTGGAACACGCTGGGTACGACCGCAGCTTTGAGCTGATCAAAGGCTCAGACTTTTCGTCAGCGGAATACTCCGGTTATCCGGTGGGCCAATTAGATGAATTGATATTTAACCTCGATTTGCAAATGATCCAACTTCCTCTCGGCAGTGGCCTCGATTTTGGCGGGATTGCCAAAGGCTGGGCTGCCCACCAAGCCGCCCAGCGTCTGGCAGCCTTTGCGCCAGCACTGGTCAATGCAGGCGGTGATATCGCTGTGACAGATTCACAACATGATGACCTGCTCTGGACAGTGGGTATCATCAATCCCTTTCAGGCAGAGCAAGATTTAGCCCTTCTGGAAGTGGGCCAATGTGGGATAGCAACCTCCGGCGTGGATTTTCGGCAATGGCACCAAAACGGCGTCAAACGCCACCACATCATCGACCCTCGCACGGGTCTCCCCGCGCAAACCGACCTGATGAGCGCTACGGTGATTGCACCGGATGTGATGCAAGCGGAAATGGCAGCCAAGGTCGCCATGTTGATGGGCTCAAGGGCTGCTTTAGAGTGGTTTCAAGATCAACCCTGGCTGCAATCAATTTTGGTGTTAACAAATGGACAAATTGCAGCCAGTCAACCAATAGAACCGTCATTATGGAGGGAAAGATGACCGAAATGAAATCGCAACTCAATCTGGATGATGTGCATGAGAATGTTTCCTGGAAGGTAATGGCAACTTCATTTATAGCCATCCTGGCAGGGATCTGGGTTGCAGCGGTTTTATTACCCAATTGGCTGCCGGGCATCACCGAATCCATCTTTGGCAGCGACATCAAAGTGTTCTGGTATATCTCAAGGGGCAGCGGGGTGATTGCCTATCTGCTCTTGTGGTTCTCTATGCTGCTGGGGTTAATGATGACCAACCGCATGACTCGTCCCTGGCCTGGCCCTGCTATTTCCAATGAATTTCACCAATTTATCAGCATTCTGGGATTGGCGTTCGTTTTCATTCATGCGTTTATTTTAATGGGAGATCAATACATCCATTACACCCTGGCGCAGGTAATAATCCCCTTTACCAGTGTTGATTACCGTCCGCTATGGGTTGGTTTGGGTCAAATTGGCTTTTACCTTTGGATCGGGGTAGTGGGCAGCTTTTATGTGCGGAAAAAAATCGGCAACCGCACCTGGCGTTTGCTGCACTATGCCAGCTTTTTTCTTTTCGCCGGCTCATTGCTGCACGGCATCACCAGCGGCACTGATAGCGCAGAACTCTGGATGCAAGTTATCTATTGGTTCAGCGGAGCAAGCACTGTCTTTTTGGTGTTCTATAGGGTGCTGATGGCAGCCTTCGGCAGCAAGCAGAAAGTGGCCCACACGCCGGCAGCCGGGGTCAAGCTGCAAACACCAGCAAAATGAGGATCTGCGCGATTTAGGATGGTTGAGGTGCAGTACGTCTATCATACATTTGTTGTATGGGTACGGGTGGTACTACGTATCACATGTGTGAAGGTACATTAAAGTGCAATTAAACAGATTGTCAGCAGTAATTAATAGCATAGAAGTGGTATTATTATATTTATAGCCTTACGATGATTTAGCGGATTAATAAGGATTTTTGTGTAAGTTTTTAGGCGATGAATAATGTTAAAGGAATTAACCGGATATTATCGATCAAAAGGAATTTCTGCAGTAGGGTTTGTTTGTCCATATTATCGTTCATGTTCTGCAGAAAATCGAAAGGTTTTCACAACTGCCAAAGAAGGGTTTGTAAGCAGTGGCTATGTAACACATGAGTTACCTAGAATCCTGTTTATCTCTTTAGATTCAGGCAGCGCTGAAAAAGATCCAAATAAAAAAACTTTGGAAAGCGTTCGATTGTGGGAAGAAGAAATGGAAAATGTTTGGCAGCTTCACAAAAACAAACATTGGTACCGCACCCATGAATTGGCATATACAATATTAAGAAATTTTAAAAAGGGTTTGAGATTGGACAAAGCCAGGGGATATTTTGCGCATATAAATAGTGCCAAATGTTGTGAAAATAATCCGGGGAGGAGCCAGGCCAAATCTATTCTTTTTGATAATTGTCGTCAGTTTATTCCCGGGGAAATAGAAATCTTGGATCCTGATATCATCATCACACAGGGAAAGTGGGGAAAGCTGGCAATTGATGGGGTTTTTCCAGAATTGCATCTCCCGGATTACATTCCGGAATCTTTACAAGAAATAAAATTCTTATCAATTAACAACCACCCTGTTATTTGGATCGAGACTTTCCATCCCAGAAACGGTAGCTTTCATACGGTAAACAAACCGCATTATCCACTTTATGAACAAGTGGTAATAAACTCCATGAAGGCAAAAACCGCTTTGTAACCATCGAAAATGAATGATATCAGATCAACTCAAGCTCCAGTTCGTCTTGATAAAGAAGAGCCGTTTATACAAACCCAATTCGAAAGGGAAAAGGGATTTGATATGTCTAGAATTTCTGAAACCACGAATCTATCATATGATGTAATCTTTGAACAATTAATCAATGGCCTTAAGCGATCCCTTTCAAAAGAGATCACGGTTCAAAAACCTGAATTTGAGCATTCTACACCAAATCGGTTGCGTATCTATCTTGATCGCAACAAATTCTCTGGTGTTCATTATGAGATATGCTTTCGTCAGGCTTACTACGAATTTGCACTACATTTTGAAAGCACGCCAGCCAGGAATCTGGAACGACGACAATTCTTTGATCCTCATCTAGAAGAAATAACAAACCTTGTTGGTCAAATTGTCAAATCAGGGCCACTGGAAAATCAAGGTCGGATGCGCGTTTGGTATGAACATAAACGCGAGCCAATTGACCAGGAAAAAATAAATATATTTATTGAACATTATTCTCGATTTATGATAGCCACTTATCCAATTCTAAATAAAGTGTATTCGAATACTTAGTAAATCATTTACCCGCTCAAACCCATCATATAACTGTTGAACCACTGGAGCTTGATCATGCCGTTGGTTTTGGAACCTGTCAGCTTTTTGCAAAGATCAAGTTTCATAATTACGAAATTAAGCGTGCGTTTATGGTAATAAAGAAATTCCAGGAATAGCTATATCCTTTCAATTAATGAAACTGTTTGACCATGTCATTATGAGCCATATGTCCTGTTCTTTGATGACGTGGCAATACCCTTCAAGTCGAATGCTCGTAAAACAACGAATTGCTTCGCACTAACATCGAACTTTGTAAGACTGGGTAGTTGCAAATTTTATAAGTAAACTGCCATATCTTTCAAAACTTGCTCCTAAGGACAACCCACAAGTAGACTTTCCTAGAAACACTCTTCCATCTATTTACATTGCGAGAGCTGCAACCAGTTGCCCTGTGGGTCTTGAAAGGTGGCGACCAGGTTGGCCCCAACATCAAAAATGGTATGCTCCCGGTCAGGGTAAAACTGAACCCCTTTTCCACTTAACCTTTCTACTTCCTTGTTGATATCATCCACACGCAGACAAACCATGAATGCCTGCTTTTCCACCGGGGATGGATTCTCTGCGGTGACATCCAATGCAAAGCGAGTTACACCCTGACTGGTAAACTCGATCCACTTTCCGTCATCGTAAATACGGCTTAATCCAAGCACATCTTCATACCAATCCGCCAGTTGTGGGTCGGGTGTATGAATGAAGACAACTTCCACGCCTGTAATCATCAATCTCTCCTTTGGCCATAATATGATTCAAGCTAGATCATACAACCTTTCAGGCTCCGAAAAAACCGGATGGAAAAGCTTCATAATGATATTTGGTAAATCTGTGACTGTCACCCCATAATCGAATTGTGGGTGTTGAACTAATTTGTACAAACTATCTTGACAATACCCTATAATTATTTTATATTGTTAATTGTCTTGGGGAGTAGCATTCCAACCCTGGAAATGAGCTGTCGTCAGTACGGAGAATATTCTCCCGGTAGCTCGTGCGCGTAACAGCGTTTGCGAGACCATCACACGTAGTGTGCTGGTTTTTTTGATTAAATTCAATAAACTGGCGTTTCAAACTTTATCTCTGACAAAGACAGGTAGGTTGTAATGGGTGAGTGGTTTTCAAAAACAGGAGAACAGGTCCTGGCTGAGCTGAACAGCGATGTTCATACGGGTCTTTCCTCTCAAGAGGTACAAACGCGCCGGGCAAAATACGGCCTGAATGAACTAATCGACCGTGGAGGTAAGAGTCCCTGGAAGATTTTGTGGGAGCAATTGACCGAAACAATGGTAGTCATTCTGCTTATTTCAACTGTGATTACTTTTTTTCTGAAAGAATACACCGACGCAATTGCAATTCTGGTGATCGTTATCCTAAACACCATTCTTGGCTTTTCGCAGGAATACCGCGCAGAAAAAGCCATGGCAGCTTTGAAGAAAATGTCAGTTTCCAAAGTACGCGTGCGCCGCAACGGTCAGGTCAGCGAAGTATCAGAGCAAGAGCTCGTTCCCGGTGACATCATCCTGCTGGAGGCCGGCAATGCGGTTCCCTGCGATGGCAATCTTGTGGAGAGTGCCAACTTACGTATACAGGAAGCCGTTTTAACCGGTGAATCAGAGCCGGTTGAAAAAAATATAAAACCAACTGAAAAAGAAAATCCAGCTCTTGGTGACCAGCACAACCGTATTTATATGGGCACCGCTGTTACTTACGGGCGCGCCACGGCTGTGGTAACGCAAACTGGTATGCAGACTGAGCTTGGCAAAATTGCCGATATGATTCAAACAGTGGGCAGCGAGCAAACTCCTTTGCAGCGCCGCCTGGATCAGTTAGGCAAAACCCTGGCTGTGGCCGCACTTGCCATCGTAGCGCTGGTTTTCGCGCTCGGTTTGTTACGCGGTGAAGATTTGCGGACGATGTTCTTAACCGGCATCAGTATGGCTGTGGCAGCCGTGCCGGAAGGTTTACCAGCTGTGGTGACCATTGCGCTGGCGATGGGGGCACAGCGCATGTTAAAGCGCAATTCACTGATCCGCAAACTGCCTGCAGTCGAGACACTGGGTTCAGTCACCACCATTTGCTCCGATAAAACCGGCACACTGACAGAAAATAAAATGACAGTCACCCTGTTGGATGTCGCTGGCAATCGTGTCGATCTGCAAGAGAGTCTCAACGATTTCAGTCCTACCATTACTACCGACGAATCGACTGCCCGGATTATTGATGAATCGAGCGGTGTTGCCATCATGCTGGCCGGCGGAGCACTTTGCAATGATTCTGTTTTAGAAAAACAAGAGAGTGGATTTTCAACCATCGGTGACCCTACCGAGGGGGCATTGGTGATTGCCGCCATGCGAGCAGGCTTGTGGAAAGAAAAACTGGAAGAGGCTTTGCCACGTGTCGGTGAGCTGCCTTTTGATTCAGAACGTAAACGCATGACTACAATCCATGCGATCGAAAATGAAGAAAGTCTGTCATCCAATCTGCAGGACTTGCTCCAAAACCCGGCCTTCCATCAGGGTGAGACACATCTGGCCATTACCAAGGGTGCCGTCGACGGGTTGCTGGAGATCTCCGATCGAGTCTGGATTAATGGTCAAGTCGAGTCGATGGATGAAAGCTGGCGCCGTCGCATTCAGACAGCTAATGATGATTTGGCTCAAAAAGGGATGCGCATCCTGGGTGTGGCTTTCAGTCAATGCAGCCAGCAAGCCTGTGAAAATCCAGATGAAAGCCTGGAGCAGAACCTGGTCTTCGTGGGCATGTTCGCCATGATTGATCCGGCCAGGCCGGAAGTGCGCGAAGCCGTGGCAACTGCCAATTCGGCCGGGGTGCGGGTTATTATGATTACCGGCGACCACCCTTTGACTGCGGTGCACATTGCCCAGGAACTCGGCATTACCACCAATGATGAGGTAATTACCGGAGCGGATTTGGTAAAGATGGATGATACCGAATTACGTATTAGGGTCAAGACCACCTCAGTTTTTGCACGGGTTTCACCCGAACACAAACTGCGCATTGTCGGGGCATTACAAGCCAATGGTCAAATTGTGGCCATGACCGGCGACGGCGTCAACGATGCACCGGCTTTGAAAAAGGCGGATATCGGTGTGGCCATGGGAATCACAGGTACGGATGTATCCAAGGAAGCCGCAGATATGGTCTTGCTGGATGACAATTTTGCCACCATCGTCGCGGCTGTACGCGAAGGCCGCCGGATATATGAAAACATCCGCAAGTTCATCCAATACACCATGACTTCCAATTTTGGTGAAATTGTGGTTATGTTAGTCGGTCCTTTTGTAGGGTTGGGTTTGCCCTTGGTACCACTCCAAATTTTGTGGATCAACCTGGTGACCGATGGCCTGCCCGGTCTGGCATTAACACAAGAGCCGGCCGAACCCAATACCATGCAGCGTCCACCGCGCGATCCACAGGAAAAGATCTTTGGGCGCGGGATGGGGATAGACGTGCTCTGGATAGGCGGTATGATGGGCGCCATTTCATTATTGGTTGGTTTATGGGCATTCAATTTCAATCACCAGCTTGCCTGGCAAACGATGGTCTTTACCACGTTGACACTGGTTCAAATGGGGAATGCCCTGGCAACCCGTTCCAGCAGTCAAACGCTGTGGGAAGTCGGCGTCTTAACAAATAAATCCCTGTTGGCAGCGGTTTTGCTGACCTTCGCCCTGCAGATGGCAGTCGTTTACTTGCCCTTCTTGCAGAAGGTATTCAAAACGGTAAGTCTTTCTCTGTTCGAGTTGGGTATCAGCATTGGCGCAAGTTTGCTCGTACTGATCGTAATCGATATAGTCAAAGTAGTGAAGAGGAAGGCCAGGTCGTAGTGAGCAGCTGCTGCGCTTTGTGCACTCAAGTGGGTAGGAAAAGACCGCGAGAAGCGGCATTGTCACAACACACTTTACCTTGAAAGCGGGAAATGTTCCCTAGCCGAGATTCAGGGACTTTTCTGCTCTTGCAATATGGAAAATTAGATAATGTTTAACCCGTCTGAATCTCGGCTAGGGGTTTAAAGGTCCTCAAACATACCCCTACCCAAACCGATATGCCCAACTCGCATCCGCTTAATCACCACCGCGCTCAACTCGCTTCGTGGGTCATGTACTTCACATCCCTTACTGGCAGCCTGGTTTGAGAACGCAGAAGATCTTTCATCTTTATCATCCCCACACTGCCCGCAAATACCATCAGTAAAAATAAGACCACATACCATGCCTGATTATTTTGCGTCGGGAGGAGGGCAGCCAGGCTGTTGCCGACAGCAAATGCCCACAATGAATTTTTGCCAAGAGACGTTATGGTGTGTTTTAACCAGGGATGGTTGAGAAACATGCGCAGCCTCCAGGAGATCCACAAAAGCAAGAAAGCCCCCATGCTACCAATACTATAATAAGGGATTTCGTGATTTTTGCGATACCTGTAGGAAAAATTAAAAAAGAATTCTTCCCAGGTGGTGGGCAAAACGCTTATAAGGCTAACGCCAAGGCAAATCAATGTCAGCAACAAGAGGGTTACCTGGAAGTTTTTCCAATTGCCAGCCTGTTTGGAGCGCTTGAGCATGTATCCGAGCAGCATACCAAATGCCATGAAGGTCAGCGAATGCCAAACGCTAAAATAGGAACCAAACGGATGGCCAAAAAGTAGTCCCGTAAAATTGCCAATCCGTTGGTTCGCTGCCGGCCAGGTCATGCGATCGAGCAAAAGATCTCCCAACCATACCACGATAGGCAAAAAAGCGATCAACCAGATCCCAAAGCGTTTGCGTAGCCAAATAATTGGGATTGCCAGCAACAAGAAAAGTGCATAAAACTTAAGGACTTCGGAAAGCAGCGAACTCCCCAAAAATGTGATGGCATATTGAGCAGACACCAGATTTAATTTCTGGTTGAACCATTCAATCAAAACGGTTACCACATAAATACCATAACATTGCAACGAGCGCTTGACCAGGCGCTGAGCTGCTACCATAAAACTTTGCTCTTCAGCCTTACGGAAATAGACCAGCTCAAACATCATCCCGGTAATCAGAATAAAACTGGGTGTCGCCAGGCGGGTAAGAGAAATCACCTGATACATTGATTTTCCGAAAAGGACATCATATTCAAACACAGAAAAGATATGGGTTGCAACAGCCAGTATGATCGCAAACCCACGCGCAAAGTCGATAAAAATCTCACGCTTACTGGGCGCTGATTGCACAATTGGTTGAGTTGGTAATTCCAACCACATATACCAAAACCACAAAATTGATAAAGCAGTATAGGTAAGAACAACCGGCAGCATTCTTAACCAGATTGCATAAGATACTTGTAACCTGAAACTTGCAAATGGCATCAGGACGAAAAATACACTTAGAATCAGGATCGAGAATGCCAGTATGGAAAGTAGTTTTTTTATTGCAAGAGAATGTTTTTCAAAAATCAGTTTAACCCATTTGGTGCGAAATAATAAAATTGCAGTGCCTGTTGATAACAGGAAGACAATTAACAATACGGACTTGGTCGACATCTTAAGGAGCGTGTTACCTTGAGACAAGGTAATCAGAATCAGCCAGATTGTGTTGATCATGATCACAATTAATCCAAGCCAGGCAATTAGTCCGATAAGCTTTTGTGGTTTATCCATGAAAATGATTGTCTCTACCAGCCTCATTGTGCAAAAGTTCTGCGATTAGCATTACGAAGAAATATGTTTTGGGACTTCCAAACGAGATTAATGGTCAGCTGATACCACACGAAATCAGCAGACAGGGTACGGCCTGGAATTCAGGTTAGGATTCCAAATCATACCACTGTTTGACAATCAAAAGCCTGGCTTCTGTATCGGGCTGAAATAACTTTTTCTTATTCTTGCCCATCGCAGGTCTTGCAAAATGTGCACATTGCTTGCGGTTTTTGCCAGTCTCCTGAAAAATTATGTGCTGTAGATGTCTGCTCTCGTCATCGGCAAATGAGCTTTACCGTGGTCAAGTTTTGCTAATAAACTTTGATGAATCCCAATGTTTCCAATCTCAAAGGAATGTGCGCTGACGGATAAATACAAACGCCAGGTACGATAGACCTCTTCGCCGACCAGCTTAATTAAAGTTGCTTCATTATTGCCAAGGCGACGTACCCACCGGCGTGTCGTCTTTGCATAGTGTTCGCGCAAATTCTCAACATCGCGCACATCAAACCCTGCGCCTTCCGCAACCAGATTCGCCAAACTGACAGGAACCAGCTCACCATCTGGAAATATATAGCGCTGGCTAAAGGTTCCCCAGCCAAATATTTTTTCATCCAGGTTTAATAAGCCTTTATGGTCTTCTTTGAATGGCATAGCCCCTTTTTTCCCTACTAGACTGGCAGGCACATCCTCAGGCGTTGCCTTTCTTGAAATACCATGATTGAGGAACAAACCTCCCGGTACCAGCAATCTGTAAATGGTTGAGAAGTATTCCGGCAGATTCGGTCGTCCGACGTGCTCAAACATGCCCACGCTGACTGCCTTATCAAAGGGATCTTCATCGAGTTTGCGGTAATCGCTAAATTTAATCTTCACTTTGTTCGCCAGACCGGTGTTTTTGACTTTTTCACTGGCATATTTGGCTTGCTGCTCACTTAATGTCACGCCTAACACTTGTACATTGTAATGCTCGGCCGCATAACGTGCCAATCCACCCCATCCACAACCAACATCCAACAAACGTTCGCCGGGTTGTAAGCGCAACTTGCGACAGATGTGCTCCATCTTCTGTAATTGTGCCTGTTCGATTGTCTCATCGCCTTTTATAAAATAAGCACATGAGTATTGCATATAAGGATCCAACCAGTATTCGTAGAAATCATTACCAACATCATAATGGTATTTAATCGCTTTTTTATCGCGTTCCAGGGAATGCACCTTGCCGGACAATTCGAGCGGACCACGGGTCATCGCCCTTGATTTTGTATCTAATGTTGGCAGCGTGGCAATATCTCGCAGTAAGCCCGCCACTTCAAGAGCTGAGAAAGCATTGTTATCTGTTAACTCATCGATTAAAAAAACTGCCTTTAAGAGGTCGCCTTCTATGTCTAAATCGCCTTGAATATAGGCTTCTCCCAATGAGAGTTCAATTGGTGGTGTAAACATGCGTCGAAGGCTACCGGGTTCTTTTAGAACCAGGGTAAATGAAGGATTCGACGCACCAGGAAGTTCTCTTCCGTCCCATAGTCGTATACCAAATGATCGTGGTGCAGGGAAAACCCGTTCCAACACAGAAATCGTTTTATCCTCAAAAGTATGAGTATCATCTATTTGTTTTTGGGAAATACTATTCATCAGAACCTCCTTAACTAGAATTTTTTTAAGATTAATATTTATAATGGAACGCTCAATTTGAATTGTCAAGCGATTGTGTCAAGGATTGGCATACTAAAATGAATTTACAGCCTGTTTTTGCTCATGTAAGACACACAGTATGTCTTGCTTATTCCGCAGGGGTGCTAGGCCGACATCAAAAGCCATCTAAAATTCTCCAGCCGCAGCAAGATCAGGTCAAATCCTGGTTCTACAAACGGGCCGACATCGTTAACGATTCCACTCCAATTCAGGCTTTCCAAACGTTTCCAGAGAATTCTTTTCCAGTTCTCTCTTTCAGCTCTTTTCCTTGCCAGTTACCTTGCTCAAGAGCGTTATTGAGCAACACAAAATTAGGAGTCGGCGCTAGCGAGATAATCTTTCATAAATCCTGATAGGCTTGGTCTTCTTTTTGGAGTAATTGAGCAAAAAACTTCTACTGCCCAAAACATTTTGGGTGAAGCAAATCTTTCTGCTTGTTTCTTAAGAAGAATTGGTGCAAAACGGTTCAGGTTCTGTAAACGCAACGACTGTAAGAACAGGGTTGAAGCAGAGTCGGGTTGAAAATAGATCAAATCCAGCAGTGCCTTTTCAGGTGTAGCTATCAGGGCAGACTGGCCACCCAATGAGATCATTTTGTAGCCGAAGAGCAGGGCTGTTTTGACATGCCAAAGTTCGTAGATCCCCAAAGGTGTCGTTAGCCTTTCTGGCCTGCCGGTGGTGATACTCACGGTTATATTGACGATTTCAGGGATCATGCCATAGAAAGCTAAAGCGGGTTGCAGGCTGACATAAGGGCAGCGCTGCAGACGATTAGCTACCAGGAATGGGTGAGGTTGTTTTTTTTTGTAGGGTGGAGCCAGTGCATATAGTCCGCGTCGTAGCTGATAAATACGACCGCTTTTTACCCATCGGCCTAACTGCAATCGCGCAATCCCAGGGTTGATGTCTCCGGCTAAAAGCAATGAAGATTCAAACAGTGGCTCATCCCCAACAAGTATTAATAATTCTTAAAATTTCATTGCAATACGTTAGCATTAATGATCATTTGTTTCAGTAGGATAAAGTTGTCACATCTGACCAAAAAAGATAGTATGAGATAACTCACCGCTTTTAGAAAGAAAGGGGTTCACTTCGCAACGCTATTTCCTTCATTACTGCGAACTGGGACCTCGTTACCGGGCTGCTCCGTCGCCAAGGAGCAGCCTATCAATCCTTCAACAATAAATTGACTCTACGCATTACATTCTCTACTATAAACGAAAAAAGGAGCGACTTATGAGTTCGGTACGCATATTTGTTGGTACTCGCAAGGGGGCTTTCATTCTTTCCTCGAACGCTGATCGAAAAAACTGGCATGTGGAAGGACCGCTGTTCCCAGGATTGGAGATCTATCACATGCAAGCTTCACCGCTTAATCCGGATCGGATTTATGCCTCACAAGCCAGTGATTGGTTTGGGCAGGTGATCCAGCGCTCAGATGATGGCGGTAAGACCTGGAAAGCTGTCGGCAATAAATTCTTGTATGAAGGAGATCCTGGCACCCACCAGTTTTATGATGGCACTCCGGTATCCTGGAAATTTAAGAAGGTCTGGCAGCTGCAGCCTTCCCTGTTTGAACCTGATACAGTCTATGCCGGTGTGGAAGATGCCGCTCTATTCGTCAGTAAGGATGGCGCTGAAACATGGCAGGAACTGGCCGGCCTGCGCGATGTACGCGGCCATGAGTGGATGCCTGGTGCTGGTGGGCTATGTCTGCACTCCATCCTGCAAAATCCGGCCAACCCCAACCAGCTTTTTGCGGCTATCTCTGCTGCCGGAGTCTTTCGTTCGGATGATGCCGGCCAAAGATGGCGGGCAGTCAATAAAGGCTTACGTTCCTTCGAAGAATTACCTGAAGCAGATGCCGAGGTAGGCCATTGTGTGCATCGGATTGCCATGCATCCCGATCATCCAGAGGTGCTTTATATGCAAAAACATTGGGATGTAATGCGCAGCGATAATTCAGGTGATTCCTGGCACGAGGTCAGCGGTAATCTGCCCAGCGATTTTGGATATCCCATAGTTGTTCATCCGCATGAGCCTGAGACAATCTATGTTATTCCAATTAAGAGCGACTCCGAACATTTTCCGCCCGAAGGGAAATTGCGGGTTTATCGCAGCAGGACGGGCGGGAACGAGTGGGAAGCACTCACTGATGGGCTGCCGCAAGAAAATTGTTTTGTCAATGTGTTGCGCACTGCCATGGCTACTGATCAGCTTGACCCCGCTGGAATTTTTTTCGGAACTTCTGGTGGCCAGGTGTATGCTTCAGCCGATGCTGGTAATCATTGGACGGCTATTGTACGTGATCTGCCACAAGTTCTCTCTGTTGAGGTTCAGACCAAATCATGATTCGGGTCAGTCTGCCGTTTCATTTGCGCAGTCTTGCCAATGTGGAACGCGAAGTGAAACTCGAGGTGGCGGGAGAGCCTACCTTTGCCGCGGTTCTGGAAGAACTCGAGTCGCAATATCCGATGCTACAGGGCACTATTCGTGATCATGTTTCCAAAGAACGGCGTCCTTTTATCCGTTTTTTTGCTTGCGGGCAGGATTTCTCGCATCAACCCACTGACACTCCTTTACCGGATTGCGTTCGCGATGGCCGAGAACCTTTGCGGATTGTCGGTGCTATGTCGGGGGGATAATGAGCGGGAAATGTGTAATGGGTAGTGTGTTAATTGTAAATACGCTGAGTAGCTGCTTCTCGAGAGATTGATTAAAATATGCGAATCTACATTTCATGAACATCAATTGCCTGGAAACCAGGTTTCTGGTTGAATTAAGGCAAGGCCGCTTTCGTGTTCAATCTTCCATCCCGACCGAAGCCTGGTTTTTAGAAGCTACTCACTACTCACTTTAAATCAAACCTTACTCATATCGACCACCGCTGCCAATTCCGGCAGGTGAGTTTCCTCCACGCGGCCGGCGTCACACAACTGGGTGATCTGCGGATCAACCGGCAAACGTGCGACGATTTCGGTCTGGCAATGCTCTGCGATCTCACTCGCATGGCTGGGGCCAAAAATTTCAAATTTTTCACCGCTTTGAGGATGGCGAAAAAAGCTCATATTCTCAACAATCCCCAACACCGGAATATCAAGACGTTGCATCATATTGGCGGCCTTACGCACCACCAGAGACGAGAGCTGCTGGGGGGTGGTCACCAGAAAAACACCTTGAACAGGTAGGTTTTGCATAACCGTAATGGTTGCATCCGAGGTACCGGGGGGTAAATCTACCAGCAAAATATCTAATTTTCCCCACAATACCTCATTCCAAAAACGCTCAATCATCCCGGCGATCAGCGGTCCACGCCAGGCGACAGCAGCATCATCTTCTTTAAGCATCAGGTTACTGGACACTACCCGGATACCGAGCGGTGTGACCGTCGGCAGAATTCCTTGAGATCCGCCCCGCAGACCGCCTGACGGCAACCCAAATAACTTGGGGATACTGGCTCCGGTGATATCGGCATCAAGAATTCCTACTTTTTGGCCCTGGCGGGCTAATTCAACCGCCAGCATGGCTGTCACCGAAGATTTCCCCACCCCGCCCTTACCGCTCATGACAGAAAGAACCCGGCCAATACGATTCATCGCATTTAATTTCGGCAGGCTTCTTTTAACACTGCCCAGTGTAGCTTTGCGTTCTTCAGGGCTCATGCTAGCGAAAGCAATCTCTACTTGTTTGACACCTGGAAGCTCAGTCAGTCGTTTGCGGGCGTCCTCTGCCATATGGAAACGCATCGGGCAGTTGGCGATCGTCAGTACCAGGGTAAATTTGATCAGGCCTTCATGGATTTCGATCTCGCGAATCATCTTCAAACTAACCAGATCACGGCCCAGCTCCGGATCCTGTACGTTCGAAAGCGTATTGAGCACATCTTGTTCTGTAACCATGATTATTCCTTGCGGAGCGCACATTTTCGCCAGATTTATGGGCGTGTCAAGCGAATGCGGTAGACAAAGCGATCGGTGGCACCAAAGCGATATTTGTAATCCTCGTTACCGCGTAAAAAATCAAAAGCGGTGCGTTTGTTTTCAATTGACCACTGCAGAAGATACGCCAGTAAAACCCAACCGGCCGAGTATGGATAAAACTCGGGATCAATCCCAGAATTGTAAACCCACAGGCGGTCATCAAAATCGAAATTGAGATAAGCAGCGGCTTTCTTTCCATTAATTTCTAGGAAAGCAAGTTGCAAATAACCGGCGTCAAAGGCAGATTGTATGGTCTCCAGCATCGTTTGATGCATTGACCCGCTCAGAAAAACCTCTTTTTGCGGATCATGAGCCATTAATTGCAAGAAAGCCTGGCTCTCTTCTGCCAGCGTGGTGCCTTCACTGACAATATACCAGCGCGTTGATGGATCCGCCTCTTCCAGACGGCGAATCTTGCGACGGATTTCGTGGCGTTGTTTCTTATCGAGACCGGCAAGGTAGCCGTCCCAATCATCCGGCAGGCAGATGACGGGTGCATGGTAACTTTGCTCACAGCGATATTGCCAGCTGCGGCGGATAGCTTCCGCTTCCAGAGCATCAGGGAGACCAGCGATAGAGAGGTTGTTGTGCAAATCGAGCACCTGCCAGGCAGGAACTTGATCAAAATTACAGAGAAAATCAAGCAGACCGCTTAAGAATGATTGCAAGTCCTGTGGACGCACAATAAATGATAGAAAATCCGAAATTTCAATTGATCCAAGAAAAAGAAGGCTTGGTTGGCCTTCGTATTGGGCCGAAAAAAGCGGTGCCACCCCCACCAGAGCGTCATTTTGATGGGCTGTTACCAGTACAAGTTGAGAATCTTGCGGCCATTCACCGCCTCCACGAGTCTGCCACCAGCCTTTGAGATATTCAAAGCGCAAGAAAGGGACGTTGAGAATCGATTCAGTTAAAAGTTCATTCCAATCCGATTTGAGATCTTCTGGAAAGGTCTGGTGCAAAGTAAAGTCCATAGTCTGGATTATACCAAGAAGACTGGCAGCCATACTGAGATGTAGACACATTGCTGCACTTTGAATAGAATTTTTGCAAGCTTAAAACAAGATACCAGGAACCTGTTCTTGATAACAAAGCAACCTGGCGCGTAGTGCGTCAATTTAATTCAGTTTGAAAAGCGAGATTGAAGCGATCAGGTTGTTTGCACGTGTGATCGCTTCAAACTCTTTGGTTTTACTTTTATGGGTTACAGGTTTGTGGCATGATCAAGCTGGTATCCGTTGTATTCGGCACCTGTGAAATATTGGCCGAGCGGATTGCCAACGGGCGAAAAGGCGGTGTAGCCTGAATAGAAGGGACACTCAGGTGTAAGACATAGCAACCAGTAAATGTCTGTTGGGTGCCATTATTGAGCTGAGCAGTGATCACAACCGGCACACTGTAGTAACGCTGCCCGGCACCGGCATCTGCAAACACCTCGCCTGCCACAAACGCCACCGTCTTGGTGTTGGCATATCCATTCTTGAAGTCCGTGTAAGAAGGCAGATCAGAAGCACCTGTCGCTTGATCCCAATAGCCATACGCCCGCGCATATTCCTGGCGATTAATGGCATTAAAAAGGGAGGAGAGCACTAAAATCGGATCACTGCGGTCATCCAGATAATTAGTTTTGCTGATATCACTGGTGTTGGTAATGGGAGCCGGGGTAATCGGATTGCCGCTGGGATAATCGGGACCTGAACAGGCAGTCGTTAACGCAGAGTTGCTATCGGCACCAATTGCCAGAGTAGTGGCTTTGCCTCTTTCAATCGATAACCCCGTGAAAGGAGGTTCCTGAAACCCCGGTTGGCTGAGATGAAGAATGTAGCAGGCTGCATATGACTGTGTTTGTCCATCACTGGTCTGGGCTGTCAGAATAGCCGGCACAGAATAATACATCTGCCCGGCACCGGCATCTCCACCGATCTGACCAAAAGTAACGTCCACGTGTGTGGTCGTTTCGTAACCAGCCTGAAAATTATCAAAAGAACCATTACTGCCCGCCGGATCACGCCAGTAAGAATAAGCACGCAGATACTCATGTCGATTGATGGCGTTGAAGTATGAGTTGATCAAGCCGGTTGCGGTGGAGCGGTCATCCAGATAATCCGGTTGAGTGCTTCCGGTACTGGCTGAGGTGGCACTTGGCGTAAGTGTCGCTGTAGCAGAAGGAGTCAGTGTAGCAGTTGCAGTCACTGCTGCAGATGGAGTCATTGCTTCGGCATTATAGGGCACAAAATTTAGGACGTATTGATTAGCTGCGTCTCTAATTTGCAAATTGCCATTACTAATCTCAAATGATGCTGCCTGATTCAAAGCTCCCAAAAAGTCATGTTCCTGTTGCATCACCTCTTCCGGCAGGCATGCCATCAAAGTGGTTATCACTTGAGAAAACTGGATGGTGCCGTTGCTTTCCTGATAGTTGCCTCCAAATGAATTACAGCCGGCATTGCCGGAGACGCCGCCTTGCTGCCCAAACCGCAAAATTATGTGCGAATTTGGAACCAGCGTGGTTTCGGAACCGATATTTCCGTAAGAAACCAGCGACCAATCAGTTCCGGCTAATTGGCCGACTGCTGCGGTGGCCGTTGGCAATTGCACGGTTGCTATTTCGGTAGGTACTGGCGGAGTTGGTAAAGTGCAAGCGGTCAGTACAAAGATATATATCAAACTTATTCGTTTGATCAAATTAGAAAATTTCATTTTCATCCTCCTTCAAGTTATCGATGCTATAAAATCATCTTAGCCCGTTTTTATGAAGGGAGCAATCGATGTTAAAGAGTTTGTAAGCTCCATCAATTTCGCAAGAAGGGTAGGAGTAACAATAGAAAATTAATTAATAAAACCCTTAATCGCGATCGTCCGGTTTTAAATAAAATCTGCACCGGTCTTTCAGCCTTGACCAGCGCAGATTTAAGAGAGAGAGGAGAGTTGTATTATTTTGTTTTTTTGATTTGGTCCACCCATGGTTCAAATCATACTATCTATATATTAAGAGGTTAGGATTAAATAAATATGAGAAAAAAGGTCGGGTTCGTTAAAAGGAGATTAGAGAAAGGGTAAATTTATGTTCTGGTTTTTTGACGAGTTGTCTTGTTGGCCGATTGGTTTGTTGATGACTGGATTTACACGCACCCGGAAAGGGCTAGTGCCGGATCAGAAAAAAAGGTTCGACTTGAATCGATCAAACCTTATTGCGGCAGACTATAATAAAGCCAACGATAAAAAAGGACTTACTATGATTTATCCTGATTTGCCCTTGATTGATCTGCACCGCCACCTGGAAGGCAACCTGCGCCTCGAAACCGTTTTAGAGCTGGCCCGCAAATTCAACGTAACATTACCGGCAGACACGGTGGAGGGATTGCGTCCGTACGTCCAGGTTTCTAGCCGTCAGCCAGGCGTAATGGCATTCATTGAAAAATTTAATTTACTCATGAAAGTGTTAGGTAATGAGCAAGCCTGTTTTCGAATTGCGCAGGAGGCTGTTCTGGATGCAGCCAATGAGGGAATTGATTATCTTGAGCTGCGTTTCAGCCCTGTATTCATGGCCGCTGATCATCAACTAAACCCGTCGGCAGTGGTAGAAGCAGTCCTGGCAGGTATTCAAGCCGCGGCAGCAGAATCCGGCATCCAGGTCAACCCCCTGGGAATCATTAGCCGCACCTACGGTCCGCAAGTTGCTGAGCAGGAGTTATCCGCTCTGTTGAGTTATGCAGATAAGATCCGCGGGCTGGATCTGGCTGGTGATGAAGCTAACTTTCCGGCACAATTATTCCTACCTCATTTTAAGAAGGCGCGCGATGTTGGCTGGCATATCACCGTACATGCCGGCGAAGCAGATGGTCCACAAAGCATCTGGGATTCCATCCGCCTGCTGGGCGCGGAACGCATTGGGCATGGTCTGGCGGCCCGCCATGATGCGCAACTGCTCAAATATTTATTGGATCACCAAATCGGTATTGAATGCAACCTGACCAGCAATGTACAGACCAGCTCGGTGGCTGATTATGTCAGTCATCCACTCAAGTTTTTTCTTGAAAAGAGGCTGCTGGCCTCAATCAATAGTGATGATCCGGGCATCAGCGCCATTGATTTGCCATACGAATACAACGTGGCCGCTCCAAAGGCAGGCTTGAGTGAAACCCAGATTCGCCAGGCACAATTAAACGCCCTGGAAAGTGCCTTCTTAAATTCCCAGGAAAAGCTGGCTTTGTTCACAAAAAAGCAAAGTAATTCGCTTCTATAGGCAGCCGCTAGCTCTGGAAATTCCATCTATTACAGTGGCATGCGAGCCAGTTTTTCTATCATTACGAATTTTAGGTGACCCCGGTGCTCACCTTTATTCGCTGGCCACATCTTGGCGGTCCTTGCAAAATTGTGTATGTAGGTTGGGCATGCACGACTTACCATTTGAATCGCTGCGCTCAAATCAATGACGTGACATACAAAGAAAGCTGAGTGCCCAACAATTCTCTATAACCCATACCTCGTGGTCAACAGGAGCAGCCCATGCGAGCATAGAAGGGAGTTTGTACCCAGAAGTACCACATGTTGTTTGCTACATTAGATTGTTGGGCACTCAGCAAATGAGTAGTAAGGTTGGTAGTGTTGGTTTTGCTAACAATGGTAATGATTCCCCTGACTTGCCCAACCTACAAATACATTTCAACGATCCAATCACGTATTCGAGGAGAGATTTCCCGCGTAGGTTGGGCATGTACGACTTGTCATTTGCATCGCTGCACTCAAATCAATGACGTGACATACAAAAAAAGCTGAGTGCCCAACAATTCTCTATAACCCATACCTCGTGGTCAACAGGAGCAGCCCATGCGAGCATAGAAGGGAGTTTGTACCCAGAAGTACCACATGTTGTTTGCTACATTAGATTGTTGGGCACTCAGCAAATGAGTAGTAAGGTTGGTAGTGTTGGTTTTGCTAACAATGGTAATGATTCCCCTGACTTGCCCAACCTACAAATACATTTCAACGATCCAATCACGTATTCGAGGAGAGATTTCCCGCGTAGGTTGGGCATGTACGACTTGTCATTTGCATCGCTGCACTCAAATCAATGACGTGACATACAAAAAAAGCTGAGTGCCCAACAATTCTCTATAACCCATACCTCGTGGTCAACAGGAGCAGCCCATGCGAGCATAGAAGGGAGTTTGTACCCAGAAGTACCACATGTTGTTTGCTACATTAGATTGTTGGGCACTCAGCAAATGAGTAGTAAGGTTGGTAGTGTTGGTTTTGCTAACAATGGTAATGATTCCCCTGACTTGCCCAACCTACAAATACATTTCAACGATCCAATCACGTATTCGAGGAGAGATTTCCCGCGTAGGTTGGGCATGTACGACTTGTCATTTGCATCGCTGCGCTCAAATCAATGACGTGACATACAAAGAAAGCTGAGTGCCCAACAATTCTCTATAACCCATACTTCGTGGTCAACAGGAGCAGCCCATGCGAGCATATGCGGGAGTTGATACCCATTTTCACCCATCTTTTGAAGATTTGATGAAGATTGAACTCAAATCCGGTGAAGAAATACTTTTTACCATCACGATTGTCTATAATAGAGACATGCAAAATATTTTAATTATCGAAGATGAGCGCGAACTGGTGAAAGTGCTCACTTCCTATCTCGAAAAGGCAGGCTACAGCGTCATCAGCGCCACCCGAGGCGACACTGGTCTGACACTCTGGCAGCAGAAGAAACCTGATTTGATTCTGCTGGATCTTAATCTGCCGGGTCTGGATGGGCTCGATCTTGCACGCGAGGTGCGGCGGCAATCACAGGTTCCGATCATTATGGTGACCGCACGCATAGATGAAATTGACAGGTTGATCGGGCTTGAGATTGGTGCGGATGACTACATCACCAAGCCTTTTTCCCCACGAGAAGTGGTCGCACGGGTCAAGGCTGTGCTGCGGCGCGTAGATGCCGCTCAATACAGCGCCCAAATCCTGCGCATTGCCGATCTCGAAATTGATTTGGATGCCCATGCTGTTCAACGGGCTGGCCAGGAAATCGAATTGACACCGACAGAATACAATGTATTGGTTACTCTGGCGCAGCAGCCAGGCCGGGTTTTCAGTCGTTCCCAAATTTTGCAAGCCGTGCAGCCAGAGAGCGTTGTCTTTGAAGGCTTTGAACGCAGTGTAGATGCGCATATAAAAAACCTGCGTCAGAAAATTGAACAGAACCCAAAAGAACCGCAATACATTGAAACCGTCTTTGGGGTCGGCTATCGTTTCAGCAGGGCGGGGTAATAGGTTGCGAACCAGATTTTTAATCTCATTTGCGGTTATTATTGTCGTCAGCCTGACATCAGTCTCCCTGTTCGCCCAGCAGGCGACATCACAAGAAGTACGCTCTTTTATGGGGCGGGGCGGTTGGATGGGAGCCGAGGATCTGGTGCAATCCCTGGAAGCTTATTATCAGCAAAATGGAAGCTGGATTGGGGCGGATAGCCTGTTGGCAGCACGCGGGCATGGACATAATCTGGGGGCTGGCCATGGGGCAAACCCTGGCAGTAATGCCATGGCAAGTTTACGTTTGGCCGATCAGGATGGCATCATTCTTGTCAGCAATTCCCCCGATGAAATTGGCATGAAGGCATCACAGGCTGAATTGGATGCCGCTACCTTGTTAGAGGTAAATGGCACAACCCGCGGCTTTCTGTTGGCACAGGCTGGCAACACCTTTCAGACTGTTCTGTTTGAACAAATTCTTTTAACCCGCATCCGAAGCGCTTCAATGCAGGCAGCTCTGCTCGCAGGTGTAATTGCTCTTTTGTTAGCTTTACTGTTAACTGGGATCCTCATCAAGCCGTTGCGTACTTTAACGCAGGCTGCCAGTGAGTTGGCAGACGGCAATTTTAGCCACCGCGTTCATGTGAAACAGCCAAAGGAACTGGCCGCACTCGGCGATGCTTTTAATCAGATGGCAGGTTCAATCGAACAGGCCGGTCAGAATCGCAAAGCAATGACGGCCGATATCGCCCACGAGTTGCGCACCCCATTGGCCGTGCAGCGAGCTCATTTGGAAGCTTTGCAAGACGAGGTCTACCCATTAACGCATCAAGATCTTGAGCCGGTATTAGCACAAAACCTGCTGCTAACCCGCCTTGTGGATGATTTGCGCCTGCTTGCTCTGGCAGATTCCGGTGCATTGCAATTAACCTTCGAATCGGTCGACTTCGTGGCGGTTGTCAGTGATATGCTCACCCGCTTTCAGGCACAAGCCGATAATCTTCAGATTACTTTTGAAACGAAAATTAATGCTGAAAAGCGTTTTATCAAAGCAGATACCGAGCGAATCCAACAAGTTTTGCACAATCTATTACAAAACGGCATGCGTTACACGCCACCAGGCGGAAGCTTGTGGTTAAGTCTATTCAATCAAGATGACAACATCGTGCTGGAACTGCGTGATAATGGAGAAGGTATTGCGCCGGAAGCATTGCCCTACGTATTTGATCGCTTCTATCGCTCCGATAAAGCGCGCGATCGCGAGCAAGGTGGCAGCGGGTTGGGATTGGCGATTGCCCGGCAATTGGTTCTGGCCCATGGCGGCAGTTTGCAGGCGGAAAATCATCCCCAGGGGGGTGCTTTATTTCGTTTGATACTGCCTTTGAGCGAGCCGGGTGAAAGCCATTGAGTAGAGTGCGTACGCGTGTTTCGCTCGTACAAACGTCGGGCATATTCCCAACTTCATCATGAGTCCGCTCAGATTTTGTGAGCTGCCAATAAATGATTGTCCTCTCTTGAGGTATTAAATCTAAGAGCACGTGGTAACGCCGAGATACCACGTGCTCTCTTCAAGGAGGAGAAAAATTTTGTTGTTATTGCAGCTCTGAAACTCATGTACTGTACAACGGTGCAAATTATACTCGATTGTGAAACATGGCACATGGTCATTCGTCATGATCAGGGTGGACAAAACACATTTTAGAAAACTGACGAAATGGATATTTCACCTCGCCTTTGGTTGAAGTGTTAATTTTCCTTTTCTTAATACAAAAGATTAATTTGGATGGGCATAAGGACTTTGATAAACGGAACCCAAATCCTGCATCGAGCCTGGGGAAGAATAAACATTCCAATCAATGTATTCAAAACCGAACGCATCCTCCAAGTTGCTATCGCCAAAAGAATTGAAATATTAGGAAAAGTGCTACACTAATTAAGATTATTAATACCCAATTCATCACCCATTCTGAATAAAAACATAGTCGAATCGATTGCAATGCGCCATTTGGGTAATCAGACAATCCTAAAGAGGTATCTAATGAAAAACCGTGTTTACAAAGTATTTTTGGTAGCCGCAACGATCGTCATATTGGCATTCGGGTTTGCACAGTTAAAAACTGATAACGTCGAGGCAGCCCTGGGTAACCAGGGAATTCCGGTGGCCTGCTACGATGCTGGTGGCCGTCAAAACCCGGGGACTACCACAATCTTGGGTTGCTATACACCAGTCAGTCCTGGCTTTATCGACGATCTAAAGGTTCCGAGCGGGTATTATTTTTTGGTGACGGACGTATTCGTCACCCCGGATTCCAGTGCAACGACCCCTCTCCCCTCACTTTTTCTCCTGAGTGATGATGGGACTGCGGCTTATTACAAATTCCGCATTCTCGATAGTGCCTCTCACGGCGAGCATTTTAATATGCCACTGCTGGTTTTACCCGCCGAGCATACTTTGCATGTATCTGGAAAAATCACTAATACAGGGTTTGTTGACGTCCGAGTTACCGGAATGCTGGTCACCAACGCCACCTATGTACCCGCAATATTTTCCAATCCTTAGAACCTAACCGGGTTCACTTTTGAGTTAGTATTTTGTTTTTTTAGGCCCATCTGCTTCCGGATTGGGCGCTGTTTAACAAATGTAAGGAACGGCAAGATTGCCTTCCGTTCCGGTATTGGTTTCGGTTTTTGCGCGTCAGGTGCTCGTTCTGGCAAGAATTATGGTTTGAACTGTAGATTTGAATTTCAGCGCCGCTCTGAATGAACATGAGCAATTTCTGGCACTAATAACCTGAAGGGTTATTCAATCATCATGCAGCTTCAACCCCTATAGTATTAGCACAAATTTACAGGTTTTGGTTGCTCATAATTAGCTGTACATAAAAAAAGTGTTGTACAATAATTAATATACCTGATTTTCTTTAAACACCATTGGAGGATCTTTATGTATCAAAAAATCATAATTATTGGCAATCTTGGCAAAGACCCTGAAATGCGCTATACCCCATCCGGGCAGGCAGTCACCAGTTTCCCGATTGCCACCAACCGCTCCTATACCGGCTCGGACGGCCAGAAAGTGAAAGAGACGACCTGGTTCCGCGCTTCAGCGTGGGGAAAACAGGCTGAGGTCTGCAACAATTATCTGCACAAAGGTTCAAAAGTCTACATTGAAGGGCGCCTCGTACCTGATGCAACCACCGGAGGGCCACGGTTGTGGACCAGGCAAGATGGTACCAGTGGAGCAAGCTTTGAAATCTCTGTCACCACAGTTCAATTTCTGGATAGCCGTGCCGAAAGCGAATCAGCCCCCGGTGGAGAAGATTTTGTCGCTTCTGATGACGAAATACCCTTCTAAAGCCAGAATATATGGATGATAAAAAAGTTGTGCCAGGCCTTCCGCCCCTGCTCATGCCGGAAGACCTGGCCGTTCACTATAGCAACCTGACCCGAATCAGCCATACCCCATCTGAGTTTGTGTTCGATTTTGCAGCCATGCTGCCCGGCGCACAGCCTAAAATTTTGGCTCGCATTCTTATGTCACCAATTGCAGCCAAACTATTTTTACAGGCTATGACTGAAAACCTGGCTCGTTACGAAAACAATTTTGGTCCGATTGAAATTCCATCCGGTCAACCCAACCTGGCTAATACCCTCTTTCGGAATATTCACCCGCCTGAAAATCCTGATAAAGCCCCTGAACCCCCAGAGAGTGAGATCTAGTGGATCGTTTTTTATTAATTTCTGAATTTGCGCACAAATCTTTTGACGTGCGTAACCAGGCCCGCGATATGGCGCTCACCCAAGCGCGGCAGGTCATTCGCAATTCATCTCAGGCAATTCGTGCCATTCACCGTCTTGAAATTGACCTGGCGAATGAGCACCTCAGTCAAGCTCGCACTTTGGTGGAAAAACTGAAAACAGACCTTGTAGATCACCCTGATCTTTTTTATGCCGGATATACCCAGGATGCGCTCAAAGAATATGTGGAAGCCATGGTAACCTGCGCGCTCATCCAGAAACAAGATATCCCGTTGCCGGAGGAATTGGATGTGGAAGCTGCCGTTTACTTAAACGGCCTGGCTGAAGTAACTGGTGAATTACGGCGGCGCTGTCTGGATATTCTGCGGCAGGGATATTCGGATGAAAGTGAGCGATTGTTGGGTATTATGGATGAAATTTATTCGCTGTTAATCACGGTAGATTATCCTGATGCCCTTACCAATGGGCTTCGCCGCCAAACCGACCTGGCGCGTGGAATCGTGGAGCGCACTCGTGGAGACATCACCATCAGCATACGTGAACAGCGACTCACCAGCGCGATGAAAAATCTTTCTAAGCAGCTCTTACAGGAGGATTTAGTCCCTAATACAACTGAATTTTCCACAGAGGATGGTGATTGAGAAAACGTACCATTCGCGCTTCTGAAATTAGCACCTATTTGTACTGTAAACGAGCCTGGTCCTACCAAAGGGAAGGCAGAGAAAGCCAGAATCTAACCGAAATGGCGGCAGGAACAGAATATCATCACCGGCATGGAAAAGCGCTTCTTCATACCCTGTTACTGCGCAGCACAGCCTGGTTATGCTTAATCTCTGCTCTGACTTTAGCGGTGATTTGGCTGATACAGCGGGTTTACCCTTGAATCCTCTCATTCTCCTGGCACTGCTATTACTGCTGCTGGCAGTCTTTTTCTTCTGGCGCAGTCATTTCCAACGCGTACAGAGTGGGGTACCGGACGGGCGTATCATTTATTCCGATCCGCAGTTGTGGGGCAAAGTTGAGAAACCTTTCTTTGACGCCGACGCAATGTTAACCGGCAAGCCGGATTATTTAGTGAAACAAGGGGATTGTTTTATACCGGTCGAAGTGAAAAGCAGCTTTAGCCGCGTTGAACCTTATGGCAGCCATGTATTTCAATTGCTGGCTTATTGTCTTTTAGTGGATCGTTCAACCGGCATGCGCCCCCCATACGGGATTTTAAAATATCGTAACCGTACCTTCGCCATTGATTACACACCAGCCCAGGAGGAAGCTTTACTGGATCTGCTGACGGACATTCGCGCAGATGAAGGTTCCTCTTATTGTGATCGATCACATAATGATCCTGCCCGCTGCAGTCGCTGCGGTTTTCGCTCGATCTGCGATCAGAAGCTGTAAAAGAAGGGCGACTCGATGCTTGGATGGTTTGGAAATTGGTGGGCGGCTGTTTAACGAACCGGATTCACAACAAATATAGTCGGTTTAAGATAAATACTCCGTCTTTCAAAAAATGACAGAACTGTGAAACAATTCTCTATCTTACGAGCATTCTCATTTGAGAAGATTCCCGCGCCACTGAAGACAAGATCGGCGGATAGCAATGACAGGACAAAGCAGGCACGATTTTTCCTACAGCATGTGGGATCTTTCGTAAGGGCGAAGCCTCCGGGAAACCATTTTATCTTGTAAAAACGCACCCGTCGCGGATGCTTCGCCCATGAGCTGACTTAGACGAGGATTGTCCAAGCATTGCCAATACATCCCAGGCAAGCCTGCTGGTATAATTAAACAACTATGTCCGGCACAATGCGCCCTCCCCGAAAGTTCGCTGTTGTCACCCATCCATCACAGCCTGAAGTGGCTGGTGACGCGCAGGATATTGCCGCTTTACTATTGGCTCTTGGGGCAGAGAAAGCCCAAACTTACACAATCTATGAACCTCAATTAAACGAAGTTTTAGACAATGGTCAAATAGATATGTTGATCGCCCTGGGTGGGGATGGCACCATGCTGCGTGGCAGTCATTTGGTGGCACCGCGAGCTATTCCTTTATTGGGAATTAACCGCGGCCGCTTCGGGTTCCTGATGGAGATATCACAGGAAGATTGTGCACATAGGTTTGAGCAGCTTATGGCTGGAAATTTCTGGTTGGAAGAACGCATGCTTTTAAGGGGTGAGTTATTCCGTAATGGAGCTTCCAAAGGTGTATGGCATGTTCTAAATGAAATTGTCGTGTGCCGAGGCGAATATGTACGTCCAATTTTATTGACTGCCCGCCTGGATGGTTATGTATTGGGTTCATATAATGCTGATGGTCTGATTGCTTCCACCCCGACAGGATCGACTGCTTATGCGTTGGCGGTCGGCGGCCCAATTATGCCCCCAACTTTAAGGAACATTCTAATTGTCCCGGTAGCACCACACCTCTCGGCTAATCGGTCGATCATTCTGGCTGAAGGGTCAACCGTGACAATCGAAGTTGAGACCACCCATCAGGCGGTTTTGAGTGCAGATGGCCAGGCACCGATCAGCGTTGAGGATGGTGACACTGTAGATGTAAGCGCCAGCAACGATTCAGTGTCTTTTGTGCGCTTTGAGGATGCTGGCTATTTTTACCGCAATTTGAACAAATATATGGAACAAAACCCCATTGTAGGTAGCCGCATATGAGTGAGGCTGAAAAGCCAGTATCGGTATGCTACCGCCATCCCGATCGCGAAACCTTTCTGCGCTGCAATCGTTGTGAGAGATTAATCTGCAGCGAATGTGCGGTGTTAACGCCAACAGGTTATCGTTGCAAAGAGTGCGTACGCGGGCAGCAAAAGGTTTTCAATACCGCCAAAGCACAGGATTTCATACTTGGGTCTCTGACAGCCCTTATCCTGGGCTATATTGGTGGAGTCATCGCGCGATATATTGGCTTTTTCATTATCTTTATAGCCCCGTTAATGGGCGTTGTCATCGCTGAAGCAGTTCGAAAGTTGATCAAGAAGCGGCGTTCAACGGCACTTTATCGTGCGGTCACCGTGGCTGCCGTCATTGGTGCGCTATTAAGTGCCCTCCCCCTGGTGCTCTCAATTTTTTTTGGCAATCTCAACCTTTTTGGACTGATTTGGGCAGGAGTATATGTGGCCTTTATGACCAGTTCGCTCTTTTATCGCCTCTCAGGAATCGAGATTCGCCGCTAGAAAGAGGATCGTGAATCCATGCTCACCGAGCTGCACATCCAAAATTTTGCCATTATTGACAATCTTGAAATTAATTTTGAGAAAGGGTTGGCTATTTTTACCGGCGAGACGGGGGCCGGCAAGTCAATCATTTTAGATGCAATTGAAGCGCTGGTGGGGGCTCGCAGCGATGCAAATAGCATCCGGGCAGAAGAAGATCGCGCTCAATTGGAAGCAGTTTTTCGTATCAACAATAAAAACCGGGCAGCTGTTCTGGCCATATTGGAACGGGAAGAGTTGCTGGAAGACGATCAATTCTTAACCATTACGCGTGATCTGCGCCGTGAAGGACGCACAGTTGCCCGAATTAATGGCCACACCGTTAACCTTGGTTTACTGCGTGAATTGGGCAGCCATCTGGTCGATATTCATGGGCAATCGGAACACCTTTCCCTTCTGAATGTGCATAACCACCTTGGATTAATCGATCGCTTTGGCGAGCACGGTCAACTTTTAAACCATTATAAAACCATCTATCGTCAACTGCGTAAAGTGCAGCGTGAATTGGAAACACTCTACCAGCAGGCGCGTGATGCGGACCGCCGTAAAGAGTTACTCGGTTTTCAGGTAGAAGAAATCAACACAGCCAGACCCATCCCCGGGGAAGAAGTTGATCTTAAAGATGAGCGCAACCGGCTGGCAAACGCTGAAAGCCTGGCGGAAATGAGCCGCACTGCGCTGGCATTGCTAGAGGAAGGTGAATCCGAAATGCCCACTATCAGCGATTTGAGTGGGCAGATCGTTAACACCCTGGCAAGCCTGGCGAAGATTGATGCGAACCAGCAGTCTTTGCTGGATCAAGCTGAAAATATCGCAGTATTGCTGCAGGATCTAAGCAGTAACCTGCGTGATTATGCCGATCAAATTGAGTACAACCCTCGCCGCTTGGAAGTAATTGAACAACGCCTGGAACTCCTGCGAAACCTGGAGCGAAAATATGGCGGCAGTCTTGAGAGCGTCCTAACATACGCTCGTCAAGCCAGTCAGGAACTCGAACAAATTGAACATTCTTCTGAGCGCATTGAAGAATTAACCGCGGAGGAGAACAAATTGCGCTCAGAGTTGCTTGATATTGCCTTACAGCTATCCACCCTGCGTAAAAAATCCGCAAAAGATCTGGCGGCCGCAGTGGAAGCAGAACTAAGCGATTTAAGTATGCCGGGCGCCCAATTCGAGGTCGGCTTTGCCATCGTTCCAGATCCAAACGGTTTAAAACTAACGGATGGAAGTAGTGTGCGGTTTGACGAAACAGGTATTGATCAAGCAGAGTTCCTGATTGCTCCCAACCCGGGTGAAGGTCTCAAACCAATGGTTAAAATTGCTTCAGGCGGTGAAACTGCCCGCTTGATGTTGGCCCTTAAAAAGGTGCTTGCCGAAGCTGATGAAATTCCGACGCTAATCTTTGATGAAATCGATCAAGGGATTGGCGGACGGGTTGGCTTTGTGGTTGGTGAGAAATTATGGCAGCTTGCCCGTGACCATCAGGTACTGTGTGTTACCCACTTACCCCAATTAGCCGCCTTCGGTGATCAGCATTTTCGAGTGGAAAAGCAAGTGTCACATGGTCGTACTCAAACAATTGTAACCCCACTCAAAGGCGATGCACGCCGCGAGGAGCTGGCCCAAATGCTGGGCGCTACCAGCGAAACCCACCTGATCACAGCTGAAGAAACCTTGCGGACTGCCCAGGAAAGAACCCGTTTGCAGCAAACCAAAAAATAATCTTCTTATTACCGAAAGACCATTGTATGTCAAGTAAGAAACGTCTCAAAATACAATTGTTGGGGCCACCAAAATTATTTTGGGATGGGAAGCCATTAGAAATCCAAAGACGCATGACTCGCTTTCTGCTGTATTTTTTAGCTGTGCATAAAGAAGTTCTCGGTCGCGATAAAATCATGGAGGCTTTTTGGCCCACCTATGACAACCAGCGCCAAAAACTGCGCGATATGCTCAGTAAGCTGCGCACAGAGCTGCCGGATCCGGACCTGCTGATTATTGATCGTGATATGGTAGGCCTGGATCACGAGCGTTGTGAAGTTGACGTGCTCGAATTTGAAGATCTTTATCACCAAACTACCTTACCTTTTCTTTCAGTCGAAAATCGACCCTTGCCTGAACCGATCTACCAGCGCATGATTCAGGCTGTCGACCTGTGGCAACCACCTACCTTCATTGCAAGCATGGGTTTGTTGGAAAACGATGATGTCGAAAATTGGACTCACCTTACCAACCGACGTTTACAAGGAATGCGTCTTGATCTGATGATGCGCATCAGCATTCACCTGATCAACAGTTATGATTTCGATGTGGCACTGAAATGGTTAGAGCAGGTAATTGCGCTTGACCTCGATTACAATTTACCTCAAGCTGTGTTTTTAAAGGTGGATGTTCTCTTTCGTCTTCAACGTTGGCGCGAAGCACATGAGTATGCAGTTCAGGCCATTGACGAGTTAGGGCTGGATTGGTTCGCGGGTTATGCCTTACAGCTTAAATCGTTGCTAGACCAATTGGATAGTTTAAAGCGACGTACGCCTGAAATTACGCCCATATCCACGGTTCCATTAAGCGGCCAACATATCGCTCTTGATAGCCAGGAGGGCTTGATTCAACAACTTAATCAGCTAGTCCTGCGAGGAGGCATCATCTGCCTGCAAGGCGAAACCGGCAGCGGTAAGACTCACATATTAGAACGTGCAGCCTCCCAAGACAGAAAAAAATACCGCTGGTTATCCCTTACCGCAAATTTTTTTCAAAAAGATCAAGCATTTTTCTCGCTGTTGGATTGCTTACGCAAGCAATTAAAAGAAGAAGACTGGCGCAGCCTGGAATCCATTTGGGGCGCCCAGCTCATTACCCTTCTTCCTGAATTGCAGCAATTCTGGAACCTTTCACCCAGTGGTGAGTTCTTCCAGAGTGAATATCAAATTTCCACCTTTGAGGCCATTTATCATTTGTTTTTAAAATTGGCTGGGAGTGGAAGAGTGGGGATCATTTTAGATGATGCTCATTGGTCTGACCCGGAAACACTTAATCTGCTGGTTTATATAGCACAGCGAGGTTTCTTTAAAGAGCACGGATTCCTCATTCTTTCTGCTAATCCAGAGATTGAGAACCCCCAATTGCAACGCTTAGTTCTTCACCAGCATGAAATAGAACCATTTTCAATTTTACAAGTTGAGCCTTTAAATAACGTTGATATTGCCCAAATTGGATTCAGCATATTTGGAAAAAAAATTAACGAAAGTTTGATTCAACGCATCAATAAGGCTTGTGGAGGAAATACTTTATTTATCATTGAGACCATTCGGGCGATAATCGCATTATACGGCGTGCACGATGAAAACCAAATTAAACGGATGCCCATCCCGGGCACTACCCATGCAATTTTACGGAACCGTTTTTTTGCTCTACCGGAAAAATCACGCCTCGTCATGGAATGCGCCACGGTGATTGGCGAGCCGTTCACTTATCAAAACATTTTGTCAGCCCTGGAAATTGACGAGCTCTCGCTTGTGGTGGCATTGGAAGAGCTGCAACAAAAAGAATTTATTGTGGTCGATTCATCGCCGTTTGTTAGCGACAAATATTTCTTTAAGCTTGGCTTTCTTAGCGAAACGATAAGTTTTGAGACTAGTTTACCTCGTAAACAATTATTTCATTTGCGTTTGGCCAAAGAATTTGAAAAAGAATATAAAAAAACAAATGATAGTGCCTTACTCCCCAAAATTGCTCTCCATTTCTCGGAAGCAGGTGAAACTACCCTGGCCTTCGATTATTGGATTCAACTGGCACAGCACCAGTACATTCAGGAACATGAATATTCTACGCAAGACGCCTATCAAAATGCCAGTTTAATCGCAAATTCACACAAAGATCAGCTTTCCACAAAGCAGTTGTGCGCCTTGTATATTGGTTGGGGAGAACAAGCTATATTTCAACGCGAACTTGCCATCGCGGACAATTGTTTTAAACAGGCTGTTATTATCGGTCAAAAACGAAACGATGCCCTCATTTTGGGTGCCGGTTACAGTGGGCTTGGCGCAATCTCTTCTCTCAATGGGTTGCCGTCGCAAGCACAACAATATTTGGATAAGGCTGAAAATTTTCTCCAAAATGACGACCTGGGTGAACAAATACGCCTACAAACTCGCAAAGCAGATCTTATGATTAAAAATAGTATGTTGAGAGAAGGCATCAAAAAGCTGGAAAGCCTTAACAATTATTTTCAAAAAGCCTCCACTCTTTCTGAGCGTTTTATCGTTATCGAGGCGCAGCTGACTCTGGCAATGGGTTATGTTGTTGCAGGCGAATTTGAAGCAGCTGAAAAGCTTGCCAGAGAAATTCAGGAGGAACTTAAAGCCTATCGCAACCTGCCATTACAAGCCCGATTAGGTTTGTTAATGGGACGCATCGCTTATTTGCGCGGTCAGTACAGCCATGCTGCGGAACAATTTGGCTTAAGCATCCAAATTGCAGAGCTTTATTCCGCCTGGGATCTGGCCTTAAAATCTGCAACATACGCCAGCCAGGTTTCTTTAAACCAGGGAAACATTTTTCATTGCCTGGAACAGATTAAAAACAGCCTGCATCTTTCGGATCTCTATCATTACTTGGGATTATCGGGAGCGCTTAAAAACACACAAGCTCGTGTTTATCTTTTTTTGGGTTTGTTCTCAGAAGCCCGTAGTTGTTTTGAAAAAGGTTTTACTTTTAAAGAAGGCAAATATGAAACCCTCACCAATTTAATGGGCCTGGCGACTGTTCAATTCTTAAGTGGCGAGCAGGAGAAGGGGTTACAGAATTTTAACGAAGTCATTCAAACAAGCCAGATATACGGATATAAAATGATTACACATATGGCTAAAACCCGCTTGCTCTTGTTGCAATACGATGCAGGAGTGCTGGATTCTATCTCCGATCAACTGCAAATGCTGGAAGATGATACTACGGTGCAATCCTATGCTGGTAGGGGGAGTGCTCTAGCGTATGTCACTGCTTTGGAAGCGATAGCAGCGCATCAACACGCTCGAGCTGAAAAAGCAATTAAAAAACTTCTTCAGGAAGAATCCTTTTGGTTAACCTGGCATGCACACGATTTACGGCGGAAGAATTTGCTGGCGCAAGGCATAGATCGTCTCGAAGACCGGCTAGCTTGCGAGGATTATATTCAAAAAATACGCCAGATGGTTCCCAAAGAGATGCGAAAGTTGATTGTCATCCAAAGTCCACCCCTGGTAGCGCTGGTGTAGACAACCTAAACGGTTGTTAGTAAAATTATGTCTACGTTACGTCTACGTTTCAAGTGTATAATAAGTTCATAGAGAGCAAGAATGCGGGGGCTGAATGACAAGGGGACTCAGCCCACAGAAGATCGGTAGTGAAAAGGGGATACCACTATCGATCTTTTCGTTTATGAGATTTAAAAGGTGCCGCTTTTTACTTTTTAGCGTGCTGTCGCCTTTTATGGTAAACTCGCAAAGATAATGGATCAAAAAACTTTAAATTTACTCGAATTTGATAAGGTTCTGGAAAAATTGGCTTCCTATGCAGCCTTCAGCGCTTCTGCTGATCTGGCCAGAAATTTACGGCCAAGCAATGAGCTGCCGGAAGCCGTTCAGCGTTTGAAACTTACCAGTGAAGCACGCCTGCTGCTCAGTATTGCAGCTGATAATACAGTTGGCGGCAGCCGCGATATCCGGCCGCTGGTTAATCGTGCCGCCCAGCACGGATTGTTGGAACCTGAAGAGCTCTTGAACATAAAGCAAACTCTGATCGCCGCCCGCAACCTCAACCGCAGCCTGACTTCGGATCAGGGGCAAAAAATGCCGCTCTTGGCACAGCTGGGTAGCGAACTTCCTCCTCCGCCCGGGTTGATCGAGGCAATTTCGCGCACGATTTCTGAGCGTGGAGAGGTGCTGGATAATGCCTCACCAAAGCTTTCCAGCCTGCGTAGTGAAATTAAGGTGGCACATGAACGCTTGATGACACGCTTACAACAGATGATTAACGACCCGCATAAAAGTACCCTGCTGCAGGATCCAATTATTACCCAGCGCAATGGCCGTTACGTCATTCCCTTGAAGTCAGAGTTTAAAGGTCGCATCAAAGCCATCATTCACGATCAATCCGCCTCAGGCGCCACCCTGTTTGTTGAACCTTTGGCGACTGTAGAACTCAATAATCGTTGGCAAGAGCTACAATTATCCGAACGGGATGAGATTCGGCGTATTTTACTGGAACTGTCCGTTCAGATCGGAGCACATGCAGCCGCAATCCGCCAAATTGTTTTCAACCTGGCGCGCTTTGATCTGGCTTTGATGCTGGCAAAATATAGCGAAGCTCTGGATGCAATTGAACCAGAATTGGTCGAATTTATAGAGCGTGCTGATCAGCACCCCGGCTCAACGATCCAACTCCGTGAGGCGCGCCATCCATTGCTTGATCCTAAAAAAGTTGTGCCGATTGACCTTGCGCTGGACGAAAACACCTTCAGCCTGGTGATCACCGGGCCAAATACAGGCGGAAAAACAGTCAGTCTGAAAACTGTAGGCCTGCTGGTATTAATGGCACAAAGCGGTATGCATATTCCCGCGCTATCCGGAACGCGTTTGAGTGTTTTCAAAGACGTCTACGCCGATATCGGTGATGAACAATCCATTGAACAATCGCTTTCCACTTTTTCTGGTCACATTACCAATATCTCCCGCATTCTCAAACGTGCCAATAAACACAGCCTGGTCCTGCTGGATGAGCTTGGTTCCGGAACTGACCCGCAGGAAGGTTCCGCTTTGGCGCGCGCATTGCTTTCATTTTTAGTCCGCAACAAAATCACCAGCCTGGTTGCCACTCATTATCCAGAATTGAAAGCCTTTGCGCATAACACCGCCGGGGTCGTCAACGCCAGCATGGAATTTAATTTACATAATTTAAAACCAACCTATCATTTGATGGTTGGTTTGCCCGGGAGGTCGAACGCGCTTGCCATTAGTGAAAAGTTAGGCCTTCCAGCTGAAATCATCGAGGATGCGCGCACACTGGTCGATCCGGACGAACTGCGGGCAGAGGATTTGCTGGATGAAATTCACCGCCAGACGCGGGTGGCACGTAAAGAGCGCCGCAACGCAGAGAAATCACGCATGCAGGCTCGCAAACTTGAACGCGAATTGAATGCCCGGTTGGAAGCAATTGAAAACGAACGCTTGGCTGTGCTTGAAGAGGCGCGCCGCCAATCTGAAGAACAAACGCAAGCCTTTCAGGAGGAAATACAAACTCTACGGAAGGAACTCGAACGCTCCCGCCTACCGTTGGATGCACTCAAGGAAATCACTGAAAGGGTTGAGGAGCTGGCAGCAGAAGTCGAGCTGCCTGCCTTACGGCAAACTGCGAACGCGGTTCAATCGCGTAAAGCTCTGGCGATTGGTGAAAAGGTGCTGGTGCGCACTCTTGGCTTAAAAGGAATTATCACTGCGATTGGTGAAAACGAAGCAGAAGTGCAGGTTGGCAATTTGCGTATGCGTGTTGGGTTCGAAGATATCGCACGTGCAGGCGAAGAAACAAATGAAGAAACAATATCCAATCAGGCCAAGCCAAGGATGAACACCCGTGTCCGCAAGGCATTGGCTAACAGTGCACAAACCCAATCCGGTCTGGTAGTGATTCATCCCTCACCTGGTTTGGAGTTGGATATCCGCGGAGAAATGGCCGAAGAGGGTCTGGAAAAGATGGAAAATTTCGTAGAATCAGCTTATCTGGCCGGAATGCCCTTCATCCGCATCATCCATGGCAAAGGCACCGGCCGTTTGCGTCAGGTGGTACGGGAAGCCCTCAGCAAGAACAGCTATATTGACCGCTGGGAAAGCGGCACCGACAGTGAGGGCGGAGAAGGGGTTACCAACGCCTTTTTATTGCAGGATTAAATGTCATTTCGTGCACGATGCAGACGTACTGCATCAGCAGTGTAATTAATCCCGAATTACACGAATTGGCGAATGAAGTGAATAATTTGGTTTTTTGCATTCAGTTTTCTGCTGCTCTTTGTCTTCGAGAGTGTAGGTTTATTTGCCAGGAGAATCGCGTGTTTCCGGCTACATACTGCTCCTAACAAAAAGCAGTGATATTTTGGTGCGTTACAAACTTACTAAAGAAAAAAGGTCAAAAGGCTTTCTTTACGAGGGGTATTATGTCTCTTTCACGTGAGATCTTTCGTAAGGGCGAAGCATCCGGGAAACCATTCCATCCTGTAAATACATACCCATCGCGGATGCTTCGCCCATCAGCCGGCATGCGATAACGGAGCAGAGCAGTTTCTAAATTCGTCTGTTTAAACCGGAAGAAATCAAACGCTTGCTAAAACAATTGGATATAAAATAAAAAGAGATGGGGGTTACCATTCCGGCAACTCCCATCTCAAAATTAATTTTTAGCGTTTAGTTGGTTCTTTTTACGGAACGCCGATCTCGAGTGATTCAAACTCCACATTAATCGGTACCACGTTGTAAGAGGAGGCCGATATGCCAATCAGACCTTCCTTGAAGGAATTATCTCTGACTGAATTGGTCTGAACTCCATTGATCCATAACGTCAATGTATTACCTTTGCACGAAAGCGTATATTCATTGTATTCTTTACCAGTCCGAATATTATTCGACCCACCGCTGGCTAACATCTGATATCCACCATTATCAAGCGTCCCATCAAATCGCAAAATATCATAAAGGCCATCACTGCCGATATTGGCTTCATACCAGCCTTTGTTTTCATCATATCGGCATAACAAGCTGACACTATTACTATTTTTCCCACGATTCTCCACGAGGGCATGCAAGTAAACATCATCGTAGATATACTCGCCGTACACCAGGTAGGCATAAATGTTTGTGTCGGTTAAGTCGAACTTCATGCGGCCCTGATCAAAGTAAATATCCGTGTAATCCGGATCGCCATTGGTTAAGAACCAGGTCCACCAATCGGAATAATTATCGAATTCTTCAACTCGGAAAGGTTCACTGCTGTCTGTGCTGGTTTGTGTACCATTATCAGTTCCGCCGCCTGTAGAGGCGTTCGAGAGACCGGCGTATCCGGTTACTTCGATAGGTTCGCTATTCAAGGTGCCTTTCAAAATTTCATCGGTACCATAGCGGTAAACCACTACCTTCAAAGGATCACTCTCTTCATGACTGCGCAGGATCTCACAATATTCCCGCATGGTTCCATCCATGGCAACCAGAATATCTTCAACTTCATGGATAATATCCCCAGGCTCAATGCCGGCCTTGTCAACTACACCGCCAGTGGTTGTGGATTCCACCCAAATACCCGGATATTCGCCGTTTGGCCCAAAGACAATCGCTTTGCCAGACATTCCCAGCGAGGCTACATTTTGACGTCCCTGTAATTTTAAAACGATCGGTTTTGCCAGTTGCGCCGGGATTGCAAACTGTTGATCCACGGAAGCACGCGACATGTAATTAATTCCAACCACTTTACCGTCGGTCGTCACCAATGGGCCACCCGAGTTACCGCCGTTGATCTTGGCGTCGTGTCCATAAATATAAGGAAGGGAAGACCAATAAGTTTCACCATCGGCGTTAGTTTTGGAAACAATCCCTTTGGTCAGATTGTATTGCGGCTCCACCAGAGGGAACCCGGCGGCGTATACGTCCAGACCAGTTTTTACTGTACCGTCATACCACTCTAAATAAGGGAAATTGTCCCCTTCCACTTTAACTACGGCCAAGTCGGCGCATTCAGAAGTACCCAATACACGAATACTGCGTGGAGTCGTTTCGCCGTTGACATAGGCTTTCAACAAAGCAGCCCCGGCCACCACATGGTTGTTGGTAACGCCGATCCCGCTTGAATCAATGAAGAATCCGGATCCACCCCATTGTGCGTTCAGCATTTCACCTTCATCGACATCATTGATTGTACCTGTGCCAATAATTTGAAACACAGCTTTTTCGACATCATCAATATTATCCACCGCCCCAGATGTCGGTGCAGCGTTGACAGGGGTGTTTTCCACCACCTGTGTATTCACGGGTTCAACAGTAGCCTTATCTGGTACATCCGTGGTCTTACTATTACCAGTTAAGTTACACGCCAGTGCGGCTAACATAAGAATCAAAACAGGAATTATTAACTTTCGCTTCATTTCTCCTCCGAGGCATTTTCAAAATATAATAAGACAAAAGAGCAACCGGGAAATACAGGAATATCAATACACGCAGAAATACAAAACAATCAAACTTGCCCCATCTAGTAAATGTAATATTATTTCAGGTGAATGTCAAGAACTTTTTCACTTGCAAATAAGTAAACCATATACATTTTTTTTAGTGCGTACGAAAATATAAAAATGGATGACAATCTGCTGCTGATGAGACTATAAACGGAACACTGCATCATTGGCGAATTGCAATACCAGGCAATGGCAGGGCAAGTAACCATTGTTGACCGGTCAGGAAAATTCTGTTCCACGTTCACGGTTATATAGCCAACCTGATAACCCGTTTTCCCTGCTGATGTGGTGGCAAAATTCGTAGATCTTCTAACCAGACCTGTGCACTTAAATATCTTCACGTGATTTGCGCGCAGCATTCATGGTTAATTAATAACAACCATATTTTTTCTGATAAGCTGGTGGCGCCATTGCAGGTCACGTAAAATGACGTGCGGATGAATGGCAGTTATCCATCAGTTGCCATCAGCTTCCAATAAAGTATCAAAATAGAATATGCTTGTGAAACAAATTCCAATTTTGTGCGTATTTATTGTCGAAAAGGGTTGCCATACCATCCAAGAACAAGGACGACGGTGCAGAATGCCATGGCTGACCAGTATTCCCAAATTTTCCTTAATTTCTTTGGAAATAGCGGATTAATTGCATATCAGTCGGACTATCCGGTAAATTCGGCGGTTGTGACTCGATATTGTTGGCGATTTGATGGATATGGAGTTGAATTCTCTCCCATTCAAAGAGGTACTCAGCAGGAGTCTTATAGGGAGAAAAAATGTTTCGAATAAAGCTGTTGTAATCCGAGATAGCAAAGGCTATGTAGTTAGCAATGGCCAGACTGCCTTTGAATGTGCTCTTTTCTCGATACAACTGTAAATAACGGAGGATGGATGCTCTGCGTTTTTCAATATCTTTTTTACCTTGTTCGAGACGAAAATGCCCGCCAGCAGAATTATTCTTAAGGCTTAAATTGCGTGGATTTGCTCCCTGATAAAACGTCAGGTTGGTTAAAGGCAATAAAGGTTGATGCATTGTTTTTGTCTCCATTTGTCGAATATGTGTTCTAATTATAGAACATGTATTCGATAATGTCAAGGCTATTCTCTTTTTTTCGTAACTGAACAAACCTGTCACTGCGAGAGTCGGCTATACCGCCGAAAGGTGGTATTAGAGGATGAAATAAAGTAGCTCAATGCAAGCCAGTCGTAGGGTGTGTTTGTAACGCGCCACACCTTTATGTTATCTATAATTGGCGCATGGGCGAAGCATCCGTGATGGGTGTGCTTTTAGAGGATGGAAGGGTTTCCCGGATGCTTTACGCTTACAAAAGATCTCTCGTGAAAGAATCATCATACCCCTCGGAAGGAAAGCTTTTTGACTTTTTTTCTACATTTACCTTTTATTCTTTCCACACATAAACCAAGCGCAGACTTTTTTTGGTAAAAAGCCATTGGTACATTTGCCTTCAGTTCGTATTTTTGGCTATTGACATTTTCTTTTTTTGTTATATTATTAGATTTATCTTATATAGGATAAGTCTAATATGTCTCTTGATTACGCAATTTTAGGATTCCTGAATTATCACCCCTATAGCGGCTATGATTTAAAAAAAGTTCTGGATGTTTCCGTACGCCATTTCTGGAACGCAGATCAGAGTCAAATCTACCGCACCCTGGCACGCCTGACTGATGCGGGATATGTCAACATGGAAATGGTGGAGCAATCCCAGAGGCCTGACCGTAAGGTTTATCACATCACCAGCACCGGCCATTCAGCCTTGTTGCAATGGTTGAGCGGACCGCCACCATTGGGCTCCACACACAGCGGCCCGATGGTACAGGTATTTTTTATGAGTGCCCTCAGTGATGCAGAAATTTTGCGCCAATTTGAAGGGTATGCTCATATCATGCGTTCGGTTTTAGCCCAATATGACCAGGTCCCGCAACAGGTGGAAAACGTCTATCAGGATGTTCAATCCCCGCGCGAGCGTTTCTTCTGGCTATTGACGCTCGATAGCGGGCTACGTACAATGCGGGCTAACCTGGAATGGGCGGAAGCTGCTATTAAGAAAATGAAGGCAGGGCAGATCCCGGTTGACAAGGAGCAAAAATGAATCGCCAATTACCCCGTCGCCAACGCTTGCGAAAAGGGCTGCTCTTGATTGCCTTCCTGACCTTTCCGATTACTATGAATTATTTTTCTCCTTACGTCATCGTTGAAGGAGCCTCTCAAGGCATTATCAACGGCAGCCTGATTGTCTTTATCGGCATGTTCGTTTTTTCGCTATTTTTAGGTCGTTTGTGGTGCGGTTGGATTTGCCCGGCAGCCGGCCTGCAAGAAATGATGGAATCCGTCAATACAAAATCTATTAATCACCGCCAGGTTGACTGGATCAAATGGGCCATCTGGGTACCCTGGATCTCCTTAATCGCATGGCTGGCAGTACGCGCGGGCGGATATCGGGTGATCAATTTTTTCCTTGATACCCAAAATGGTATTTCCGTGGCAGGTGACGCCGAACGCCCGATCCTGTATGCCTATATCATTTATTTCGGAGTTATTGCGCTCATCTTTGGATTGTCTGCGCTGTTGGGCAGGCGCGGCTTTTGCCACAGCGTTTGCTGGATGGCTCCCTTTATGATCATTGGCCGCTGGCTGCGCAATCGTCTGGCCTGGCCTGCTCTACGCTTAAAAGCAGACAACAGTTCCTGCACCGATTGTAAAACCTGTACGCGCAACTGCCCGATGAGCCTGGACGTCCATGCCATGGTGCAGGCGGAACATATGGAGAATTACGAGTGTATCCTGTGTGGTATGTGCATTGACAATTGCAACGGCCAGGCTATTCGCTTCGGTTTCAGTGCCGGCAAATAAGAAAGCTTTTTCCGGAGCGAGTAAACGTGTTGAGCATTTGTGCATACTGTGCTTTTGTTTCTCCTAAAGGATGGCAAATAATGGCCCTTGCCAGGCGGACATGCCCAACCCACATTCGTTACAAGAACCGATAAGCCGCGCTCATGCGCTTACTCCCAAGTCAAGCTGTTCTCCTTGACGAAGATACCCTAATGGTGTATATTTTTAGCCACAAATCAAGCGCCCCGGTAGCTCAATTGGACAGAGTACCTGCTTGCGGAGCAGATGGTTGCAGATTCGAGTTCTGCCCGGGGCACCTTCAGACGACCTGATATCAGGTCGTTTTTTGATTGAGCATGCTACGTGCTGGTCAGCCTGGACAGGTCGTAGCTTGCTGTTACAAAATCCTTTTAATAGGAAAAATGCTCTTCAACTAATTTGCCAAGCTGATCTCACCGTATTTGTTCTCTTTGGTCTGACCGGCTCCTGCGGAGTCATGACCCCTTTAACCATGCCATTAGCACATTTCTAATTTGCATTTGCAAGGCACATTCGCTTCTGAACATACCCTACATTTAAAATTACCTGCGAATTCCCTTGGTAATTAACGTCTGCGTTTCCTTTCCTTCCGCATGAGCTGCCCTTATTACAATGAATTATGAACACCTTACCTGGTCACACAATGTTACAATTCACGCATGGCCAGCCTCGAAATCAATGAAATCATCCGCACACGGCGCAAATCGATCGCACTGATTGTGTTGCGTGACGGACGTTTAATCGTGCGGGCTCCTCTACGTACCAGCCAGCGCAGCATCATGGATTTCGTCCAGCAGAATAGCGCCTGGGTTGAAAAACAACGCCAAAAAATGAAAGCCCTGCCGCCTGCCAATATGGTTCACCACTTCACGGAGGGAGAGAAATTTCTTTACTTAGGGCAGACTTTCTGCTTACAACTCACGCAGAAACAACACCCCGCTCTGGTGTTAAATAGCCATTTTCTATTGAATAAAGACAAACAAGTAACGGCGAAAACAGTTTTTGAAAAGTGGTACAAAGCCCGGGCAGCCAACCTGTTTTCAGAACGAGCTCTTCAGCTGGCGCAACAGCATAACTTTTCTTTCAAAAAGCTGCGCATCACCTCAGCCAAAACCCGCTGGGGTTCGTGCAGCTCAAGGGGATCGATTAACTTCAGCTGGCGTCTGGTGATGGCACCCTTGGAAATTATTGAGTACGTCATCATTCATGAACTGGTTCACACCGTGATACCCAATCACAGCCAGACCTTTTGGAAACGGGTTGAAGAGATCGTTCCGGATTATAAACTGCGGCGCAAATGGCTCAAGCAAAATGGACATTTGCTCAATCTGGAATAGATCCACACGAATTTTTCTGTTCTTGTGGTTTTATACCCACAATTAATAAGCCTTACTCTGTTTCCTTATCGAAAGACTATTTCTTTTTTCTGTTTTCTAGGCTTTAATTAGCCTATATTTATTGAAGCGGAGAACGAAGATGAAAAAATATATAGCGGTAGCCGGTAACATTGGGGTTGGCAAATCGACGTTGGTTCAAAAAATATGCACTTACATGAATTGGGAGCCCTTCTATGAACCTGTCACAGAGAACCCTTACATTTCCGACTTTTATGAAAACATGAATGCCTGGAGTTTTCACTCACAGATTTTTTTCCTGACCCACCGCCTGCGTATTCACCAGGAATTGATTCGCTTTAATGGTTCCGTAATTCAGGATCGCAGTATTTACGAGGATGCCGAAATCTTTGCGCGTAACCTTTTTCTGCAAGGCAAGATGAGCAGCCGTGATTATCAAACCTATCACTCACTCTATGAGACTCTGGCCGATTTTCTACCACCACCCGATCTGGTTATCTATTTACGTGCATCAGAAGACACATTAATCAGTCGTATTCGTATTCGAAATCGCAGTTACGAGCGTTCTATTAAGCGGGAATACCTGGCACAATTAAATGTTCTTTACGAAGAATGGATTTCAAATTTTCGGTTCTGTCCGGTATTAACGATACCAGCCGATGCGTTGGATTTTGTGGCTCACCCCCGTCATCTGGCTCTTATTTTGAAAAAAGTGCAGGAAAAACTAACCGGTAAAGAAGAAGTAATCTTTGCCCCCATTGAACTGTTGGATTCGAGTGAAGATATAGAAATCTAGCGCGGTTCTACAATTAACTTAATGGCAGTTCGTACTTTTCCATCAATATCAACATCCACAAATTGTGGAATACAAACGACATTGATTCCGTCTTCCGCCAGATACCCGGTGGCCAAAACCAGAGCTTTGACCGATTGATTTATTGCTCCTGCCCCAATTGCCTGTACCTCAGCACGATTATGTTCACGGACGACACCGGCTATTGCTCCTGCGACAGCAGCTGTGCGGGAAGTGGCTTTAACTTTGATTACATCCATTGAAGCTCTCCCTTGTTAATTCCCTTTCCATGTCTATCTGTACTACGGTTAATGAATGGTTTTCTCTGCTATTCTTTTTTATTATATAAGGGGTTTTTTCTTTTTATTTTCAATATAAATTGTACAAGAATAAACGACAAAAAACAAGCAAGCAGGCTTTTTTTTTAATGACAAAAAAAAAGTGAAACCACAGGTTTTGTTAAGAGGAGATCAATAATCCTTACATATCACCATTGATGTTAATGGAATAGTATTCGTAGTAGGGGCTGTGGAAAGGTGGATAAAGCGGTTTTGTTGTTAAGAAAACGCTATATGTGGCGGGATTTGAATAATTCCTTCCTCTATATAGGTATCAAAACAATTTTATTCTCCAGCCAGCTCTGTGTAGAAAAAAAGGATATATTTTATAATTTATCCACAGTTTTTCAGGTATTTTGGGGGAAACCCTATATGTGGTATGTTTTAAAAAACTACCCCTGCATGTTCGGTGAAGGTACCTAAAGATATACTTTTACTTTCCCCAATTTAGATTATTTTACCCACAGATTTTTAGACTTTATCCACAAATTCAGAGTACTTCTTGAACCAAATTGAGGTCCAGTCCATTAATTTCAGCCCATTTCTCAATAATTACTTCGACCTGGTCGAGAAAAAGATCGAGGGCATTCAGACGGGTTTGAAAAGCGCTTCCCATCAAACCCAGCTGTGCAAAACTTTTCTCCCAGACCTCTATGGAGGGTTTCATTTTTGGGGAAGATAAAATAGCCTGTGTCCAGGTCCTCTGCATGATCCACAGGGCGGCTGCCGGTTGATCATGTGCCAATGCTTCAACCGCCCTAAAAAAATAAGGGTGACGGATAGGGTTAAGATTGATGGGGCAATCGGGAAGGGAGCCGGCCTGTTGCATTGCTTTCTGCCAATCGCTCTGCCATTGTTGCAGTACAGACTCATCGGGAAGGGAGTCTCCTAAAAGGTCAACCAGCCCGGCAGCCAGACCCGGGTAGCCCAATTCACTCATCCGCTCCGGAAATTGCAGCAGAAAACGCCGCTCAGTTAGTGGAGGACCATTCAATAATGCTACAGCGTTGGCTGCGTTCTCCAAAGCCTGCAAATAAAGCCAGATTCGATCCGCACCCGGTTCCTGAGGATCAAGTTGGAAATCCAGCCAGGTTTGGCGGGCTTTATCAGCCAGCGGCTGTGCACGACCTATGACGCTCTCCGGCTGGTAAAAGCGGGAGAAGACGGTCGCCTGAACAAACTCAAACCAGTGCTGGGTGCCATGCAGAACAATTGGATCCTTGACAAGATAGGATCCAACCCATGGGTTCAGACGCAATTCACGCGGCTGGTTATAAAGGCGCTGGTCATGATGGGCAAGATCAAGGTGAACATCAGGGGTCAGCCGGACAACCTCACGTGGTTTTGCGGGTGGGCTGTCATGCACAAAAACGAGATCAATATCCGCTGTGCCGCCCAGCAAAGGCAGATCATCGATCAATGATCCAGTCAGGTATGCACAGACGATGCGTTTATCGCGCAAGGTGCGCTGTTGAACGGCAGTGCGGGCTGCTTTGAGGAGAAGGTCGCGGGTTACTCTCATCTCTTTATTTCCTTTTGCCTGACGTGGTTACATGGGTAATGCTGGTTGGTAAGGAGGTAGTTGTAGCATTTGGCGAATACGGTTCTCGATCCAGGATAGATCATCAGGATTGCGAACAAAGTCTAGATTGTTACTATCAACAATCAGCACGGGCATGTTTAGTTTCTGGTTGATAAAGTAATCATCGTAGGCTTCATTCAGCTCTTGAATATAATTTTGTTCCATTGAACGCTCGTATGGACGATCACGCATGGCGATGCGCTGCATCAAAGTGCGGGTTTCAGCACGTAGATAGACCATCAAGTCAGGAGTGGGAATTTTTTCAGCCAGGGCTTCATGCAACCGAAAATACATTTCAAGTTCATCACCCTTCATATTGATGCGCGCAAAGAGAGAATCCTTGGCAAAAGTATAGTCGCTGATCAGGTGGTGGGGCTCTTTTAATAAGGTTGGAACAGCATTATTTTGTTGGCGGTAGCGCGAAAGCAGGAAAAACATCTGAGTCTGGAAGGCGTACAATGCCCGATCGCCATAAAAGCTACTTAGAAAGGGGTTTTCTTCGAAAACTTCCAACAAAAGATTTGCCTCAAATGCCGGCTGCAACAAACGCGCAAGCGTAGTTTTTCCAACGCCGATAACACCTTCGATTGCAAAATACATGTATTCTCCGCTAATTTGGTCCCCATAGTTGACTTGACAGGGAAAATATATTAAATAAACTAAACTTTGTAGTAAAAAGCAGTGAGAAATGCGGGTGTGGAAAGAAGAAAAGCAGATTCACTGCTCCCCACAAAGCTTGCGTTCAATCATCTTAATATACCATAATAATATTTGTTAGGAGGCTGTGATGGCGTCACTGAATAAAGTTCAACTTATTGGTCGTTTGGGGAAAGACCCTGAAGTGCGCACGACATCGGGCGGCTCAAAGGTCTGTAATTTTTCACTGGCCGTAGATCATCGTTGGCGGGCTGCCGATGGAACCCCGCAGCATGAAACCGACTGGTTTCAGGTTGAGAGCTGGGGCAGGTTGGCCGATATTTGTCAGAAGTACGCCCATAAAGGACAACTGGTGTATTTGGAAGGCCGCTTGAAAACAGACCGCTACGAAAGTCAGGGAGAAACACGCTACTTTACCAAGGTAGTCACCAGCAATATCCAGATACTTGAATTTCGCGGAGAAGAATCCGAAAGCGAGATTGTTGAGGAAGCTGCGGACGTGTAGAATATAAACTGACCTGTTGGGGTCAATGAAGACGCTTATATTGCTTGTTCAACAATAACCAGCTTTTTTCTGAAAGTTGAATTAAATGCGCCGTCTTGTGCTCTTTTGGATTTCTTTGGCATTCATCACCGGTATCATTGGAGCGGGATGGCTGGGTTTGCGTGGTACGGCATTCGGCTGGCTGGTAATTGTTGCATTCCTGTTGGTGGGGTTGGATTTTGTTCTGAACAGGTGCTTTACCGCTTACTTCAATTTGCGGGGTAAGCTGCCGATAAATGTGGTTTTATTGCTCAGCTGCCTGCTACTGGGTGCTGCCCGTTATTCGCTGGCCACCCGGACAGCCGGAGAAAACGAACTCGCCTATTATAACAATCGCGGCGTGGTCAACATCGAAGGCGTGATCTGTCAGGATCCTCAGCTTAAAGAAAAGAGTATCACCCTGATCGTTTGTTCACGTGCCATCCAGGGCAATGGGATCGATCGAAATGTCACCGGTAAAGTAATCATACACACCCAGCCTTCCAACTGGCAGTACGGAGACCTGGTGCGCATACGCGGCAGCCTCAGCCAGCCTGAAGATCAACCAGCGTTCTCGTACCGGGATTACCTGGCTCAGCGTAAAATTTATTCAATGATGACCTTTCCCTACATTAAGCTGGTTGAAGGAGAACACGGCAGCCGCCTTCTGGCCGGGATTTATAGCCTGCGTAAAAAGGCTTATGACCTGATCAATCAGTTTTTGCCGCAGCCTTCTGCCGGTTTGTTGAGCGGCATATTGTTAGGGATTGAGAATGATATCCCCGCCTCACTCGAACTTGCTTTTCAAAAGACAGGAACCGCTCATATTGTGGCCATCTCGGGCTACAACATGACCCTGCTGGCCGGGTTGACTTTACAACTCTTACGTAAACGGTTTTCACTCTGGTGGGCATTGCTGCTGGCAATCATCACCATATCGTTATACACCATCCTGGTGGGGGCAGCCCCGGGTGTCATACGGGCTGCACTGATGAGCAGTCTGGCCATGACAGCCCATTTGATCGGGCGAAAACAGGCGGGACCCTTCACCCTGGTGGTGACAGTCGCCATTCTGTGCGTCTTTAATCCGCTTTATCTATGGGATGCCGGCTTTCAATTATCGGTGGCGGCTACGTTTGGGTTGGTTTTATATGCCGATCGAATGGCCGAATGGTTTACCCGTGTTGCCCGGCAACATTTACCCGACACGCTAGTGGAAAAGACAAAAGGACCGGTCGGCGAGTATTTTCTTTTCACATTGGCAGCCCAGGTAACCACACTGCCGGTGATCCTCTATCACTTTGAACGCATCTCCATCTCAGCATTTCTGGCCAATCCGCTTATTTTGCCAGTGCAGCCATTGATTATGATGCTGGGGGGACTGGCAGTCTTCGCAGGCCTGCTCTGGCACCCCATCGGGCAGTTGTTGGCATACCTGGTCTGGGTACCTCTGGCGTATACCATTCGGATGGTTTCCTTGCTTGGGAGAATTGATGTCGGCACGTTAATAAGTGGCCGAATCAGCGTAATTTTTGTGATTTTCTTTTACGTGCTCTTACTGCTTTTCACCGTCAGACAGATACGCTTACCTCAATGGACAGCTCTAAAAAAAGCCTCGGCAGCCTTGCTGATTCTCACGACTGTGGCTATCCTGGCCTGGCAGGCGGTATTGACCGGAGCGGATGGGTACTTGCGGGTGATTCTGTTGGGAAAACCTGACGACAGTGTTCAGCTCGTTATCACGCCTTCCGGTGAGCGTATTGTGCTGGGCTGTAGCAGGGATGTTAACCAGCTCAGTGACCACCTGGCAACCTTGCTGCCGGTTTTCGATCGCCATCTGGATCTCGTGATTGTTAATTGCGAAAAGAATGCAGGTCTTGAGGGGTTGCCCCTGCTTTTGCAGCGCTTTCCTCCACAGCGGGTGGCCTGGCTGGCTAACCAAACCGATAGCAAGACTTCTCAGAAAGTTGTCAACCAGCTTCAGCAGCAACAGATTCCAATGGTGCAAATTAACCCTGGTGCTGCCTTTCTTCTGGATGATGAGGTGCGCCTGACGCAAGCAAACAACGACGAGGGTGCCGGCACATTCTTATTAGCGTACGGTAACTTTCAGATCGTATTGGGCAGACATCCTGATCCAGACTGGCAGCTGGTTGGAACCATTATGGTGGGCTCTGAAGATGGATCGTTGTTCATGGACGAGACTTATCGACTAATCCCCACCCAGGAAATGAGCGACCAGATTGTGTTGCTTAGTGATGGAAAGCAGCTCTGGTATAAGGGCAGCAAGTAAGTACCGTACCGAAGGGGGAACTTCGCGGTACGTTTTGCCGTCTTGATATAATGGCTGGTAGGCCATCAATCGATATCTACCAGGGAAACTATCAGTAAAAATTTGGTTCCTTGAATGTTGGCTGGGATATAAGAGCTTCTTTGATTCCTTGACCTGGCTTAAAATTCGAACAGAAAGGTGTTCCACCATACACAGTTGAAAAGTAATCGCGAGTTGTCACCAGTAATAAAAGAGCGCAAAATAAGCATGCCGGATCTAAACTTATGGTGGCTAGTTGTGTTGTTGTTTGGATTGGTACTGCTGGGGCCGCTGCTGGCAGTGAGTGGAACAGCGCTTTATTACAAAGAAACTGAACGAATATTTCCCGGAGTACGTTCGGGTGCGGTGCTGTTGGATAACCAGAGGGTAAGTTCTGCAGCCGGGCAGCTGGATTTGTTCTGGAATCAAACTCCCAATTTTGTTCTCAGCAATGGCGGAAAAACCTGGCCGGTGCCGCCATCCAGCCTTGGTTTGTGGATTGACCCTGGTGCAACCGCTCAGAAAGCCTATCAAGTCGGTCGGGGAGAAGATGGAATCGTTGAATTGCTGCGTTTGTTTCGGCGCAAGCAGATCGAGGTAGAACCGGTCGTCGTATTTAATGCACAACTGGCTAGAGATGCCTTAACGCAAATTTCCCAGTCCTTGAGCAGTGCTCCTCAGGATTCGCGCCTGGTTCTGGGGCAGGATGGCCGCTGGATAGCCACCCGGGCACAAGCCGGCATGACACTGGACGTAGCGGACGCGTTGGCTCAGATCAGCGCTGATCCACAGGCAACCTTACGGCAAGGTTATTTCGAACTTAAAATCATGTCAGTGCCAGCGCGGATATCGGATTGGTCAGCAGAACTGGCGCACATCAACACATTTTACGAAAGACCGTTAAAAATGTTTGCATATGATGCCATTAACGATGAACGAATTTTTTGGAATGTACCTCAAAATTTAGTGGCTGACTGGGTTCGTCTCGACGACCCGCAGGGTCAACCCTATTTACAAGTGGATGTGGAGCAATTTCAAAACTATTTAATTGAATGGCAGACCGGCATAGGTAATCGCGAGATAGAAAGTACACAGGCATTAGAGAGTTTGTCTGCAAAATGGCAAAGCGGGGAAACCTTTGAAATACTATTACGCCATCGTGCCAGCACCTATACCGTTCAAACAGGCGATAATCTGGTGGGAATTGGATTCAAGGTTGGATTGCCATACTGGAAAATTCAAGAAGCCAACCCGGGCACCAGCATCATCGGAGTTGGACGCGGCCAGGTTCTGACTATTCCTTCACCAAACGAAATGCTACCTTACCCGGTGGTGCCCAATAAACGGGTGGTGGTCAGCATCACTCAACAACATATGTGGATCTATGAGAACTGGGAGCTGCGTTCTGAATATAAAATCAGCACCGGCATGGACAAATCGCCCACGCTGCCAGGCGTTTTTCAGATCCAGACACACGAGTTGAATGCGTACGCAGCGATTTGGGATCTTTGGATGCCGCATTTTATGGGCATTTATGAAGCTGTCCCAGGGTTTATGAATGGAATTCATGGTTTGCCCCTGCTTTCCAGCGGAAAGCGATTGTGGGGAAATGTGCTTGGATCAAAAGCTTCCTACGGCTGTATCATCATGGATTTGCAGGCCGCAGATGATCTTTACAACTGGGCTGAAAATGGTGTGGTGGTCGAAATTCAACCCTGAGAATGGCTGCGACTGATAGAATAAAGAAAAACCATTTTGTGGAGAAAAGCATGCAACCGGTGCTTGTGATTTTTTCGGCGAATAGTGAATGGCTGGCAGCGCGACAATATTTTCCTGCCCTGCAGATTGCACAAACCCCTTTTGGCGAGTGTATGCACCTGTCACTCAACCAACAGCCCATCATTTTACTGCAAGGTGGCTGGGGCAAGGTCTCGGCGGCAGCCAGTTGTCAATATGGCTTGCAGCGTTGGGAACCACGAATGGTCATTAACCTGGGCACCTGTGGTGGCTTTGAAGGGCGGGTTGCACGCGGAACAACCCTGCTGGTAGAAGAAACCCTCATTTATGATATTTACGAACAAATGGGCGATACGCAGACTGCACTGCAGTTTTATCACAGCCAGCTTGATTTAAGTTGGCTAAAAGAACCTTTTCCGCAGTCGGTAAAGCGCGCCAGACTGATTTCTGCGGATCGCGATATATTAACACATGAAGTGGAAGCGTTGGTAAGAGATTATGATGCCATTGCCGCTGATTGGGAATCCGGCGCTATTGCCTGGGTGTGTCAACGCAACCAGGTGCGCTGTCTGATTTTACGCGGCGTATCGGATCTGGTCAGCATACAAGGGGGCGAAGCGTACGGCAATGAGGAGCTGTTCCACCAATCAAGTGCCGAGATTGTGACCGGCTTGCTGGATCACATGGCTGGATGGTTGCGGTGTGCCAGCGCTGGCTTGTAACATAGTGGCTTGTGGCTGCTTGCCCTCTGGACGGATTTGGCGTTTCAGAATGGACCATACATGTAGAATTGGAACTGGCCGCACTAGGCGTGCATCTTGCCCTGTTGATTATTCTTTTGGATAGCCTGCACAATTGGCTGAAGGCGTTAGATCATTGGCGAATGCAACCATGCGATTGGCAAGTGGCGCATGCCCAACCTACAACCTGCGCGCGTTCACATTCACTCATGCCTCACCCTTGACAACTAAAAATTTTCAATTAAAATATAATCAATGATACAATAATACATTGATACAATATTAATAATGGAGGCATTATTCACTTTCAGATTGATTTTCGCTCCGGGATCAACATTACCAACCAGATCTTCACCCAAGTGGTTGATATGTTAATGCGTGGAATTTTAAAACCCGAAGACCAGCTCCCAACTGTGCGGCAGCTGGCGAAAGAGTTAAAAGTTAATTTTAACACGGTAGCGCGCGCTTACCGACTGCTGGATGAAGCCGGCATCATTTCGACCCAACAGGGTCGCGGCACATATATCTTGCCGTTGAAAGAAACCCTCTCTCCCGAGCGAATGCAACAAATTGATCAAATAACCTTTCAATATTTACAGACTGCCGGTTCTTTGGGTTTCAGCCCAGATCAATTGCTGGCAATTTTCCATCATCATTTTCGGAATTGGAAACAGGGATTATCAGAATATGATAAAGAAAGATTCAGCCCGAACATAAATGTTTCACGTGAAACAAATTAGAAAGAGAAACAAAGATGAAATCTAAAACTGTATTGATTGTGAATTTAATTCTGTCTGCTGCTCTTCTGATGGCCGGCTTATTGCTGGAACCGAGTTTTCCGGAACAGATGGCGGTTCACTGGGGCGCTGATGGAAATGTGAATGGCTATGGATCACACTTTATCGGCATATGGCTATTGCCTCTAATGGTGGCTGGTCTTACGCTGTTGCTGATGGGTCTGCCTTATATTGACCCAAAACGTAAGAATATTGAGCAGTTTCGTCCCTTCTATAACCTTTTTATTTTTTTGTTCGCTATATACATGCTTTATATTCACGTTCTGACATTGGTTTGGAATCTTGGATATACTTTTAATTTCAATACCTTTATTATTCCATCTTTTGGATTCTTCACCATTTTAATCGGTCAGTTACTCAGACATGCGCGCCAAAACTATTTCATCGGAATACGCACACCCTGGACGCTGCAAGACGAACGTGTATGGAACGAAACTCACCGCCAGGCCGGCATTGTCTTCATGGTTAGCGGGGTGATTACACTAGCAGGGCTGTTGTTGCCTGAGCTGGCCATCTGGTTATTAATGATTCCATTATTTGTGGCAGCCATCTATTCGATTGTGCTTTCCTACTTCTTATATCGCAAATATCATCCAGTTAACCAGGAATAAATTGTTTCACGTGAAACAGTTGGGAGATAAAATGCAATGAAGCCGATTATTGAGGTGCAGCAACTTTCGCATTCATATGGGGAAAATGTAGCCATAAATCAACTCTCGTTTAAAGTAAATCAGGGAGAAGTGTTCGGATTACTGGGGCCGAATGGTGCCGGAAAAACCACTACAATCCGCCTATTAAATGGGATGTTTGAACCGAGCGCTGGTGAATTACAGGTTCTAGGCTACGATCCTCGTCGAGACGGTGCCAGTATCCGCAAGGTGGCAGGAGTTTTGACTGAGACACCGGCCCTGTATGAACGCTTGACTGCCCGCCAAAACCTGAAGTTTTTTGGAACCTTGGCTGGGTTAACCCCCTCAAAAATCATGGAACGTACGGAAGAACTACTGCATTTGTTTGACCTGACACAGCGCGCGAATGACCGCACTGGTTCTTATAGCAAGGGCATGAAACAACGCCTGGCGATTGCCCGCGCCTGGATGAACCATCCCAAACTACTTTTTTTGGATGAACCTACCTCCGGATTGGACCCGGAAGCAGCTGTTCAGGTGCGAGAGTTAATAGTCGATGTGCGCCAAAAGGAAGGAACTACGGTATTGATCTGTACGCATAACCTGGACGAAGCACAGCGCCTCTGCGATCGATTGCTGATACTGCGTAAAGGGGCAGCGCTCGCGCAGGGTTCTTTGGCAGATCTGCGCCGAATAATCTCTCCAGGCCTTTGGTTGGAAATCAGCTTGTTTGAACCTTTCACGAAAATTAATGATGAATGGTTGCAAGGTATGGCAGGATTGTTGAAGATTGATGTTCTCAGTAATCAAACCTTGCGCCTGGAAGTTGAATCTCAAGCGGTGATTCCTGAAGCAGTCAGTCGGTTGGCGGCTGCTGGTGCACGTATATTAAGAGTGCAACCGCAGGAAATTTCCTTGGAAGAAGTGTACCTGCGCTTACAATCCAATCATTTGGTGCAAGCGGAAAAGGAAGGAGCGGCATATGCTCAACTTTCGTAATATTAAAATCATTGTCTGGAAAGATTTGCTGGAAGTCAAGCAAAATAAATCAGTTATCATTTCGTTGGCAATGGTACCGCTAATCATTATGGTGATCTTGCCTTTAGTTTTTCTTATTTTGGCAAACCAGCCCGGGGCAGCCCAATCCTTCAACGACCCGGATCTGGCAACGTTCTTTGCAAACCTGCCGGCCAGTATGACTGCACCAATGAGGGGAATGAATGAGATTCAGCTCACTCTGGCGCTATTGCTAGGCTATATGTTCGCGCCGATGTTCCTCATTTTGCCAATTATGACATCTGCCAGCATTGCCTCCGAATCGTTTGCAGGCGAACGTGAACGAAAAACACTGGAAGCGCTGCTTTACACACCAGCCAGCGATGCTGAGTTGTTCCTTGGGAAAGCGTTAGCAGCCTTTATTCCATCTATTTTGGTTTCGTTATTAAGTTTTGTTTTATATACCGTTGTGTTAAATGTGGGCGGATTCCCTCTATTCGGGCAGATCTGGTTTCCATTTTCTCCCTGGTATCTCCTGGTTTTTTGGATTTCTCCAGGGTTGGCTGCCTTTGCAGTTGGGTTAACGGTATTAATTTCGAGCAAGGTGCAGACTTTTATGGGTGCATACCAAACCAGCTCTGCGATGGTGGTGCTGGTGCTCGGCCTGGTAGCTGGTCAGGCTGCTGGCGTGTTGTATTTGAGTAATGCTGTCAGCTTTTTAATTGGTTTTATTGTCTGGTTAGCCGCTGCGATTCTGATTTTCTTTGCCATCCAGCAGTTCAACCGCAAATCCTTGTTGGTCCAACAGGCAAATTAACATAATTATTATTCCTGATAAGCTAGTCGCGCAGTTGCGGGTCAAGCAAAATGATCTACGGATGAATGGTGGTGATTTTTCCATGATCGTTCTGGTTTTACAAGGTTATTTTTCACCGTCAAAACATTCAAGCTATTCTGTATTCTTACAAACCTTTGCTGATTGGGTTATCAATGCGAGCGCAGTGAAGTAATCCTTTCATCCATCAGTTGCCATTGGTTTCAATTAAAGTATCAAAATAGAAAGAGAACAAAGAATGAACGAATCCCCAACTCTATTAATTGCAACATTTGTCCTGGCAGGTACATTTAATGTCGTATTCCCCATTCTTCTCGGTTGGTACATTATTCGCAAAAGACGCACCAGCTGGAAATTGTTTGGGATAGGTATATTAACCTTTATTGGGTCACAGGTTTTTCACATCCCGCTATTGGCTGCTTTGACCAATGGGTTTAAGAATGGCAGTTTACCTGCAATTTCCGTGAGCTTTGCACCTTATTTTAATGCGATCCTGTTAGGTTTGTTGGCAGGATTGTTTGAAGAGACTGCCCGCTGGGTTGGTTACAAGCTTCTCAAACAAAAAGGCAACTCGTTAGGGGTAGCATTGACTTTAGGTGCCGGGCATGGCGGCATCGAAGCCATCACCATTGGTGTTGTGGTCCTGTTTACTCTGGTTTCAATGCTTTCACTACGGTCAATTGATAGCAGCAGCCTGCCACTGGCGGCGGATCAGCTTGCGGCTGCCCAGCAACAAATGCAGACCTATTTTGCAACGCCCTGGCACCTGCCGCTGGCGGGGGCGGTGGAACGAATTTCAGCTCTGGCATTGCACATCAGCCTTTCAATCATGGTCTGGTTATCCTTTGCCGCTCGAAAGGCACTCTGGTTCTGGGGTGCCGTCCTATATCATGCTGAGGTGGATGGCTTGACGGTTTTGGCAGTATCATTCGGAATGGCAACCTGGACGTTGGAAGGGCTGCTGGTTTTGGTCAGTTTTGTGATGCTTTATCTGATCTACCGCATTGCCAGCCGGGTTGAGCGACAACGCCAGGAAAAAGAGCAGGAAATGGAACACGCTCCCAGTAGCAATGAAATCCATAAGCAAGAAGTGATTGAATATTAATTATATAATTTATGTAAAAAGATGGCAGGACCCAATCGAACGGGCATATTCTTTAATTCCTGTGGTTTCCTGCAAAGAATCGCTTGTGTTTAATTCCTTTATAGTATAAAATCGCGGGATGATATCAGATGGCGATATAATAATACGACTATTGGTGGCTGCCGTGCTGGGTGGCATTATCGGCTTCGAACGTGAATATGAAAATCAGCCAGCAGGTTTGCGAACCAACTTAATTTTGGTCATGGGTGCCGCCCTGGCCATGATCCTTTCCATTCAAATTTCTCAACAGTTTATTGCCTTTGATATCAAGGGCGACCCTGCGCGGTTGGCGGCTCAGGTAATTTCTGGGATCGGTTTTTTAGGGGCCGGCGCAATTTTACACTCCGGAGTCAATATTCGTGGTTTAACAACAGCGGCTTCGATGTGGACAATGGCTGTTGTTGGCCTGGCTGTCGGTGCTGGACACTTTGTGGCAGCCGCGTCAGTTACGCTGGTGGTGTTTATTGCCCTCTCCATCGTGAACCGGGTGGAAGATAAGCTTATTCGGCCATTGCAGGTCATCCCGGTGGTGTTGTGGATGCGCTCGGAAGAAAATAGCCTCAGTAATATTCGGGATGTTTTTCATAAGGCAGGTCTGCGGATGGATAAATTTGCTTACCAGCTTGAATTGGACTCCCAGGAGATAAAAGTTCAGCTGGTTTACCATTCACGTGATGACGCATTAATCGAATCTGTGCAAAAAGAGCTGGCAAAAATTTCTGGCCTCAAGAAAATTAAAATAGGTTGGAGCTTAAGCCACTAGGTGTGGGAAGTGATCAATTGAATTTTCAATGCGAATGATTATCATTTGCAAATAGGATGGCGTAAGATTGTTCTGAGCCGCGCAGGGCGGCGCGATTGAAAGCATTCAAATAGCTCTCGTGGTGTTTCCCGTACAGCTTGTAGCCCGAATCAAAAGCCAATTGGTTCATGCGCAAGATCTAGGTCTCTACCTGCTCATAACAAAACTCAAACGTCGCAACTTAACCACTCTCGCAAATGGGCTTTCTCGCTCCAATTCACTCCGGTCTTTTCGACTTGGTGTAGCCCACCCATTTTACCAGTTTGTTATTTCTGCCCTTGATGACGCTCTGCGCCATTGGATGGTCTGCTCATAACAAAAAGGAGTGATAGCTTAGTGCGTTATGAACTAACTTGAGAAATAAAATTCGCAGTTGTATTATGTCTCCTTCACGTGAGGTCTTTTGTAAGGGCGAAGCATCCGGGAAACTATTCTATCCTCTAAAAACACACCCATCGCGGATGCTTCGCCCATCCGCCGACTACTCCAGCTCATACCATAAATATGTGGTGGTTTGGCGCGTTACAATCACACCCTACGACTGGCCTGCATTGAGCAATGTTATATCATCCTCGAATACCACCTTTCGGCGGTATAGCCGAATTTCACAATGACATGGCTATGCAGGTACGAATCTCTGCTTCCTTCACCCATGAGCTGATTTAGGCTGGCTGCCTGTTCAGGCATTCTATTAATTCCAAAATGAAATTCAAAGACCTTTCGTAAAACCCAATCTTTCAGAAGACGGTGTCGATGCGAAGCAATTCTCGTTTTATGAGCCTTCAACTCTTAAAGAGTAGCCACGCCACCAAAGAAAAAGAACGGTGGCTACTAAGCAACCATTTGCTGAGAGAGGGCTTTATAGCACCATTGTTCCTACGGCTTTTTTGACTGGATTTGTCAATTCAAACAAATCCATCCGATTTCTTCTATCATAAAAAGCGTTCTTTAGCACACCTAAATGAACTCGCAATACATAGCTGTGTTGTTACAAAAAGTGTTGAATATTAGTCTAAGAAAAATCTGCTGATTAATTGGGTTGAAAGACTATTGTTAACGTGCATGTTTTACAGCGATACGATGCAGGCAGGGGATGGCAGTATACTTAACCCTATGACAGAGCGTAGAAATTTCAGCCTCACCCCCAATTCGGAATTAATCACCGATAGCTTTCTGGATCAAATTCGGCAGCAATACCGGCTAAACTGGCATGGCATTCACGGGATTGCGCATTGGCAGCGGGTTCGTGAAAATGGGCTGCGTCTGGCGAGTTTGAATGGGGCCAACCCAAAAATAATTGAATATTTTGCCTTTACGCACGATTCGCAACGCCAAAACGATGGTTATGATCCCCAGCATGGAGCACGCGCCAGCCAATGGATTGGTGAACAGCCAGCCGGTTATTTTAAACTCTCTCAGGAAGAAATGAAACTACTGCAAGACGCCTGCCGGCAGCACACCGGCGGCGTTTCCCACCCGAATCTGAGTGTGATGACCTGCTGGGACGCTGACCGTTTGGATTTAATGCGGGTGGGTATTCGCCCAAACCCGTTTTATTTATGTACCAGTGCAGCCAAAAATCCACAAATAATCGAATGGGCCATTGCCAGGTCGATATCGGGAAAAGCACAAGGCTTTTAAGCCATGTATCTAATTCACTCATTTGTGAATTGGATACAATGTTAAGTATCTGGCTATCCGCCGAAACACCTGAAAAAAGGAAGCCATTACGAGCCATTGCGAGACCTTCCAATGACGGAATAATAAGATTAGCATGGTTTTAGAATAGGTAATTTGCTTATCTATTTTTTCAGCATTTACATTTTGATCGACCAAGGTGACATAAAAATGGTGGGTTCTGACAGCCTAAGTTGGCGCATGGGCGAAGCATCCGCGATGGGTATGTTTTTACAGGATAGTCTGTATTCCCGGATGCTTCGCCCTTACGAGAGATCTCACGTGAAAGAATCATCATACCCTGCGGAAGGAAAGCATTTTGCCATTTTTTAAGTAAGTTCGTAACACACCAAACTATCACTGCTTTTTGTTATGATCAGCAGCACGCTTTGATCGCGTAAAACTTTTTTTGCTTGCTGCTGAGCTTCTTGCTATTGCTTTCCTAGATTCTATCAGGGGATAATTACTTAAAACAACCGCCTTCTTCTTCAGAACCGCGTGGAATGCGGACTCCCCAGCTGGCTGCCGGTGAATTGGCCGGAATCTGCCACTTGTCAGCATCGAAAATGCCTTCATAAATCGTTTCACCGCTGTCGACAGAAATGACATAGAATCTGTGCTCCCGATCAGTAGTATCCACCAGTGCCAGTTGGCTGCCATCCGGTTTCCAGATGATCGGCCAGACACTCAGTGCGGCGGAAGATAAGAATCGTACATCATTTGTGGTTGTGTCAACCAGGTACAACCCGCATTGGCTGCCATCCTGCAGGCAGCCAGTGAAGACGAATAGCGGTGCAACCGGCGACCAGAACAAGGTTATGCTATGTACGTCTACTTGAGATGCCGGTTGGAAAATAGTTTCGAGATCGGAGAGATCGGCCCAGCGTGCTTCGGATGAGTAATTCTCCCCATTGGATTGGGTGTCATATAAGAAGGCAATGCGGCTGCCATCGCTGGAGCGTTGGCAGCGGCCTCCGGGCACCCAGCCGAAATTGATGCGCCCGAGCAGGTAGTCTCCGGCGTAGACGTCTCCGACCCAATAAGTCGGCAATTTAAAATCATCACCCGGATTGTAACGCAAGCGAAGCGCTGCCGTGGCAGGATCAAAACCAAGGGGTGGCGGATTTCCAACTGCTGCCGGAGGAGAATAGGGCTTGGGCTCCTGAGAGAAAAGTGCCATTATTGCTGCCGGGGGTTCTTCAATTCGTTCGGTGACCTGGTTAATATTCCGGCGGCTGAGTATTTCCTGTCCTCCGGCCGTGAAAATATAAGTCTCATGACCCAGATAGGCGCCTGTCAATGGATCAACATAATCACGACCTTCGACTGCAATTACTTCCTGCTGGTCATCGAGCTTGGCTGGTGATGCGAAGGTATCTTTGTTGGTAAACACCCAGGCATTTTGGCCCTGCCATGTTATCTCTTCCAGCTGGAAATCTGCGCCTGTTCGTGCCCGGGATGTCAGCCAGATCAGCAGACTCCCGATGAAATCCAAAGCAAAAGGTTCATTTTCATAAGTGTTGCCGATAGTAAGGTCGCGGCCAACTCCATTCTGGTAGACATTTTGACTCAGAACGCTGCCATCCAGGGCTGTGGTCTGGTTAATGGAAGCGACAGCGCGGCTTTGTTCATCCAGCAGGTACCAGCTTTCATCTGTGTAAGCGTCAGCGCCACCGTAGAGGGTGTTTCCCTGATGGGGGGATTGCACACCTGTTTTGACGTAAACCCAGCCAGGTTGGCCAATGAGGGAGTTTTGCCAGGCCACCAATTTCTCGCGCACGGCTGCTATTTTTGGGTATTGATCTATCGGTGAGCGGGTGACGAAAGGCAGCTGTGATGGGTCCTGGTTTTCAATATTAACCAGCTCACTGGCAGAGAGCGCCCTGACCTGGATATCGATCGGACGATATCCATCGGCTTCACGCTGTAGAACAAAGCTCAGGGTTGCACCGTAACGCTCACCTCCTGGCAGTTGGCCAAAGTAAACGAAGCGCAAGGCGGTGTCCTGCCTGCTAAAATCCGGGACAATTTCCCCTGAAAATTGAATACCGTGCTCAACATAAGTCTCCATTGAACTGCCGACGGGCGAAGCGCCACTCTTTTGGCGCACAAAGGGTTCAAATCCGGCGTAATCCCACAGGGTACCATCAGCTTTAGGGCCGTTGTAGTGGTAACCAACCACAAGCCCAAGGCCGTTCAACTCACTGAAATCATCGCTGCCTGGATACAAATCACTGGTGTAACGCGCATCACAAGCCAGCCACAGGTCAAACTTAAAATCACCGCTTTCCACCATTCCGCCGCCAGCAAAGGTTTTGGGGATATTTGTGTTTATCAAGCCCTCACCCAGAAAAGTCCCCGGTGCATTGACAGTACAGGCATCCGGTACGACTGCCAGATTTTTGGGAATGATTTCTTCGGGGATGGGCGCAATTGCGGAAGGGGTCATATTTGCCAGAACCAGCGGTTGCGGTGTGTCAGTTGCTGCTTGCGGCAGTAAATGCTGGAAGAAAAAAATGACGAGCATGCTAAAAACTACCAGCAGAGAAACTGTACCCAATACCCGCATGGCTGTGCTAAAGTGGTACCGGCGCCTGTGTCGGGCGGCTTGCTGTGGGCTGGCTTGTAAGGCCAGCCGGGCTAAACGTGCCTGCAAACGGCGCTCCTGTTGCGAGCCAGGTTGAAAAGGAGGCTGGCTCAGGAGATTTTCAGCCAGATCAAGCAAAGCCTGATCTTCGTCCAAACCACCCGCCTGATTAATGCCATCGATATGACCAATTTGGTTTATTGCTTCGTTAAGTTTTCTTGCACGCTCAGATAGATTCATGCTGCACCTTTTCTTTCAATTTACGTAACGCCCGAAAAATGATAACTGCCACATTTTGCTCACTGAGGTGGGTAATGTCTGCGATCTGACGATTGTTCAGGCATGCACCGAAGCGCCAGGCGATTAGATTGCGTTCACGTTCTGTGAGTTCTTCCAAAGCAGCGTGCAGTTCACGATTTTGCTCTTGCTTTAGAAGCTGATCCTCAGGAGCGGCCTGCCCGGCCGGTCGTTGTTGAAAAAGATGCCACGGCAGCCAAACGATCTTTTTTTGGCGACGGTACCAATCGGTGAAGCAATTAGCGGTTATTTTGAAGATCCAGGCGTCGATTGGGGTTTCTCCCTGCTGATAACGCTGCAAGTTACGCAAAATCCGTTCGAAAACAAGAGCAGTCAGGTCTTCTGCACAGGCATCGTTATCGCAGCGGTAGCGCATATACTGATATACACGCCGGAAATAAGTTTGATAAAGTTCGGTAAAGGCCTTCGGATCGCTGCCTGCTTGCTGTAGTTCTGACCGCATTACACCTCCCCAGTGGAATGATATTTTGCAGCAAAGGTTCGAATTAACAGTTACAACGTACTTGAAGTGATTCTATTACATTTTAACAGGTGACGGGTAGCCGCTTGCTTTGCGCGCTTCGCGCGCGAGTGGGCAGCGGATCGTTTCGAACAAGGTTTACAGGAAAGTCCATTGACTCTTTTACGATTCCTGCACGAAAAAAGATTCCTAACTTCAAATTTGGTTTCTCGCTGGAATCAAAATTCTGAGCTCAGATTGGGACGGTAATAAGGTTTATAAGACCCAATCCGAGCTTGAGAACCGTGATTAAAAAGACGATCTTGCAAATGGTCGGCTGGAATGAAAGTCCCTCAATCTCGGCCAGGAACGATTTGGGATAAAAATGTATGTTAATTCCCCAATCCGAGCTTGAGAACTATGATTAAAAAGACGATCCTGCAAATGGTCGGCTGGAATGAAAGTCCCTCAATCTCGGCTAGGAACGATTTGGGATAAAAAAGTATGTTAATTCCCCAATCCGAGCTTGAGAACCATGATTAAAAAGACGATCTTGCAAATGGTCGGCTGGAATGAAAGTCCCCCAATCTTGGCTAGGAACGATTTGCTTAACACCATCTTAAAATCCCACAAAATCTAGAATCGCACACACATCTCGAAGCCGAGATTGGGGCGATAACAAGAAATAGAATGGGAAAATTAAGCCCACCTAAAAGCTGTTTCCTAGCTCGGATTCGGGATATATGTTAATTCCCCAATCCGAGCTTGAGAACCATGATTAAAAAGATGATCTTGCAAATGGTCGGCTCGACTGAAAGTCCCTCAATCTCGGCTAGGAACGATTTGGGATAAAAATGTATATTTATTCCCCAATCCGAGCTTAAGAACTATGATTAAAAAGACGATCCTGCAAATGGTCGGCTCGACTGAAAGTCCCTCAATCTCGGCTAGGAACGATTTGCTTAACAAGCTCAGATTTGGGCTGGATCACGAGTCAAAAATAGGGCATCTGGATCAAACATAAAATGGAGAGAGTAGATTACCACCAACCAATCAACCAGCCAACCAATCAACAAATCACTAATAACAAAGCAACCAACCAACCAATCAACAAATCACTAATAACAAAGCAACCAACCAACCAATCAACAAATCACCCTTTGGTTCCCTCTTTACCCATTACTTATCCCTCATTACACTTTATCACACCTCATTACACCCAAAAAAAACAACTCCCCATTTTCCTGGGGAGCTGTTCCTTACATAAAATTAATCACTTAATTCTCGACTAATTACCTTACGTTAATCGAAACCGGCAGGTAGCACAGAACCGTATTACCCTCGACCATTGCCCAATTCGAGATATACGTACCGGGCAGGGCGGGTGCATTCATGTCGACGCGAATGTTAACCTTTTCTCCGGGTTTGACGACGGTATTCAGATCATAAGAACTCTCGTAGATATGCAACTTGGTGCCGTTTATATACTTGTAATCCACAGTTGAGAGTTCCCAGGTCTTATTGCTGGTATTCTTTACTTCCCAAACGGTGTCAAAGTCGTAATAGGTACCCATTGGGTTGGGCGCTGTTTTGGTAACAGATAGAACCGTGCAAGAGTTAGCAACCGGTACCGGGGTGGCTGTTCCCGTGGTTGGCGAAGTCGTCGGTTGTGGGCCGGTGGTGGTGGCATCGCCACGATCCATATTGTAGAAGGCGTTATAGACATGATAACTTTTATCGCTATCAAGGCGCACCGAGATCCAATCAGATCCTTGAACAACTGCGGGAAGTTTGACGATAAAACGGAATGTACCGCCCTTATCGGATTTGAACGTATCAACTGTCACAGCATCATGTCGGAAGCCGTAGTAGGTACCTACCCGCACGGTCCAGGTTTGATTCGCAGGCAAGTTGATCGCTTCAACCACAATCTGGCTGTCTTTTTTTACAGCGACGATATTGATTCGGAACCCATCGGCAGCAACCACAGTTCTGGGGACTGTCGTGAGTAACATTGCCAGTACTATAAATATAGCTAACAAACGATATTTTTTTGATTTTAGAATGGTAGACATTTATATCTCCTTTTGTTTTAGTCCGCGTTAAAATGTTCCGCGGTCTCTCTAACTAAGACGTTGTACTCTTTCACAAAGTTCCAATTAAGTTCCAATTCTTAATTTGCCGTCCAAGTTCATTGTAACAAGAGAATTGAAAATGTGCCTGATAGTTATAACGTACAACTGTGCATAATATTACATGATCTGTAATTTTCCAATAAAGCGGGATTGGGGGTTATTTTTAGGCGGGTGGTTGCCCTAACAAAAAATACTCTGTCCCTAATTTCTGTAAAAATACCATAATCGCAAAAAAAATAGAAGTCTTATAAACTTGGTCGAAAGTCGCTCAAATCTGGTGCTTAAATGCGAAATGATGGGTTAGCTGACCGGCTTGATTGTTGCTTTCCTGGTAGTAGCTAAACTGTTCAATATCAATTTGCCAGGAAAATTCTTGCGGTTGCAGCCATGCCAACACTTTTGGAAGCATTTCCATAGGTAGATCTCCCATAGCCAGCGTGATATGAGGTTGCCATTGCTGAGGCGCATAGTATGGATTAAAGGTTGTGCTCAAAGGGCGGGTGGCATTCCAGATCTGTTGGTGCAGACGGGCGAGCTGTGGCGTCTTAATCACCTCAATAAAAACGACCGGCATTTCGCCGGCAAAGTATCTGACTCCACCTGTCTGAATGGCAAAAGGTTCGATCATGTTGGCGATGGTTTGCAGCGTTAAAAGCAAGCCCTGTTGCTCATATCGTTCAGCTCCTTGCCATGAAAAATGCGGGTAAGGAGCTCTCTGAATCCCAATCAGGCCGAATCTAGTTTCAAGCTCTTGCCAGGTGTCTTTGACCCTGTCTGCAAAGGGCAATGGCAAAAGACTGATAATTGCATTCATGGCTGGTTGCTCCTGAGATGTGGTTCAGAATGTGTCTTCATCTGGATTATGTATGGAATTCTTCTTCCATTTGGCGACCATAACCAGTTTCAGTTATGGGTAGCTGACAGGAGTAAAAGCCGGCGGTTCAGCCAGATCAGGCGGGGGGTATCCCTGGTTCCCACTTAAATCGCGTGTTGGTAAAGTTTGCGGTGTTGCCGGTGCATTAGCAGTCATGGTGGCTACGGGCAGGCTGGGGTTGATGGTTGCACTGGATTGCGGTGCACTGGTAATGAGCGGATTTAAAGTCATTTGAACGGGTGGCGTGGTCGTTAAAGTCTTATCCAACCAGGGCAGGCCTTTCCAAAGATAGTAAGCTGAGGTGGCCACAACCAGGACGCCCAGGATGATTGCCGCCAGCGCACAACCATAGGGTAGCAGTTTTTTCTTTTTAGGAGCTGCCTTAATATCCGCAGGTATGGTAAAGGTAACAATGGTGATATTGTCATGGCCGCCGCGTTGGTTGGCCAAATCGATCAAGCTCTTGACCGCTTCTTCATCGCCAGTTTGATCAAAGGCATTTAATATTTCAAGATCGCTGACCAGATCGGTCAGACCGTCACTGCATAGAAGAAGGCGATCATCGGGGTGCAGTGGTTTACCCTGATTCTCGAGCGAATCCTGATCGCTTTCTCCGATGGCTAAGCGCTGACGATAATCAACTTCCGGAGGTGTTGGAGCTCCCAGGTAACGGCGAATTACATGCCGGTTGGGATGACCCTGGATTTGATCGGGTGTCAGCAAGCCACTTTCAAGCGCATCCTGAATCCAGGTATGGTCAATCGATATTTGACGGATACTGTTGTTGCGCATCAGATAAATACGCGAATCACCTACGGTAGCTGTAAAGAGCCGGTTTCCGATTACCCAGGCACAGGCGACGGTAGAGCCCATACCCTGTTTGCCTGCGTCACCTTCTGATTCTTTAAAAATCGCCAGATTGGCTTTTTGAATCCCCTTTTCCAATGCTTCGAGTGGGTATTTTCCATCACTTTCTGCGATTGTATGGCTGATGTTGTTGACGGCCAACTCTGCTGCAATTTCACCGGCTTTATGCCCGCCAATGCCATCACACAATACCGTAAGTAAAACGGGTGTACCATTGCGTTGACTCAATCGGAAGGCAGAAACAGCAAAACGATCTTCGTTGTTCTTGCCAGACATGCCTGCATGAGTCTGTGCGGTTACCGGATAACGCGAAAGTTTTTCACGAATCATATTTCATCATTATACGATATTAATTGCACTTCCCTATCTGCAGGTGGGTTAGACAACTCAAAACGATATACATTTTTCGCAAAATGCACCAGATCGCCATGCCGCAGGCGAATCGCTTGTGTGGAAATGGGGGTGTAGTTGACCCAGGTTCCGGCAATTGAGTTATTATCTGCCAACCAAAAGTCTCCACGAGCATCGCGCGTCAGGCGAGCGTGTACTTCTGAAATAGCTGCGGAGGGAATCACCAGGCCTGCCTGGCGCGAATCGTGCCCAATGACCAACTCAGGACGGATTAATGGTATCGCCTTGGCACGTAGCGCTTCAAAAAGATTGTTAAGCGGCACCAGCCAGGCAGTCACTTCCTGTCCATTAATTTGAGGGTAAGTGCTGGGTGGAGCGCTGGACTGGCGTGATATTTCCTGGCGTACAGGCACTGGTTGGGTCAAAGGATCGGTATGGCGTTCGCGTGCTGCTGACTGCTGTTGCCAGAAAAAACGCCGCTTGCCCGCCAGTATCACGGCAATCACCAGTACACTGCCAGTTGCCAGCACGCTGCCCAGGATGATCCAGCGCTGCAGGCTTAACTGAAAGGTTATTAGCGATTGCCAAAATGTGAGCGGCTTTTCTGCCACGTTGATTTTAACGACTTGTGGAATGGATTTTTGGATCAACCCCAGGCTGTCTTCAACTTCGAATGTCAATTCGACCGATTGTGTGCTATCAAATTTTGAAAAATCCCAATTAAATTTATCAAAGGGGTCTGCTTTATCTTCACTGATCAAGATTCCATTTTCATAAAAACGAGTTGCAATGATGGGCCGCTGGTGGCCATCCGGAAATTCAACCAGGTACTCAATCTGCTCTTCTTGTGGAGTAAGCACCAGTTCTTTGGCACCATTTGCGGAGCTTTCCCATACGCGTTCAATGTCAAATATTGGATTGAGAATGACCATATTTGGCGGCTGTATGGTCAGTGGGAAGCTGTAAGGGGCTGAATTTACAGCAATACTACCCTGCCGAATAGCCGCCACCAGCTGATGATTTCCGATGGTGTTCAATTTGGATTGATAGCTGACTCGATAGAGATTGCGCATTGGGCGCAAATAATCTTCCGGATCCGGAAGATCGCCTTCCCCGGAATAAAGGAAAAAAGCACCGCCTGTGCGTTCAGTCATCTCTTTTAATGGGTCTACTACGCTTGGATTGCTGGTTTCAACGGTAGCCGGTCCAACCAACCAGATAAATACTTTAATCCCTTGCCTCTCTGCCCGATCGATCAGGCCTTCAATGGCTGAGATATTGGTGACATTTAATTGAGGGGTGACATACAGGATGACTCGTTTCATTAAAGGATCCGGGTTGGGGTCGGTGGCAAGATCAAGAGACTGTAGTAAGCTGGTCAGGTTTGGTTGGTTATTTCCCAGATCCGGCTTGAGATCCTGTAATACCTGCGCAAATTCATTCTGGTCTTGAACCCGGATAGCCTGTAAGCCGGTGTTAATGGCCAGGCTATAATCGTCTTTTAAAAACCCCTTATGGGCTTGCGCCCAGGCTATGATGGCATCATTGATGGCTTGAAAACGCGTCCCGCTGGTGGCATTGCTTTTAGAAAGAGCTGGACCGAGGTTATAGGCTACGATGATTTGGATGCCCGCATCAATTGGTTCCAGGGCATCTACCGACTTCATTTGCAGCGAATCTTCCTGTATCCGCACCTGGCTCTTATCAAGGCTGTTAAATGAAGTCCCGTCCGGTTGATTGGCCGCCATGATGAAACTAATTTCAGGGAAATTGGTAGAATCCAATTGCAAAATGCGGGCAAAAACCGTCGCAGATTGCGCCTGTGCAGTTATTAGTGGGCTGACCGCCATTACCAGACCAAACACCAGCAAAATAATTAAAATCAGGAGTCGCTTAATTGAATTCATGAACCTCAAATGTAACAAATAAGGGTGGAAGCTCCCACCCTCATTTATTATTATATCTAAATAGTATATGAGTACCTTGTAAATAGTTCCTAGTAATTAGTTATTTGTAATTAGTTCTTTGTCGTTGGCTCCATTTAAAGAGTTAATGACAACATGGTAAGTTTATTAATAAAACGTTTCCCTTGGTTTGAGTTCATTACCTTCCCGCTTTTACCTGAGCCATTTTATTTTCACGTCCGGTCAGACGGCGGAAGGTAACTGCCCAGACTGTACCAAGATAGGCATACAAAATGGCGCTTACCAGCAGAATAAATGGAAGGTAGATCAGGAAAGAGCCACCGCTCAGGATGGCACCAATAGCAGTTGCTGCATCGGATTGGAACATGAGTGCAAATATGATCGGAAGCATAATCAAAAAGAGTGGAAGTGCCAGGACAATCCCAACCGCCATCTTCAGCAACCCCAACAAAAAACTAATCAACAATTGTGGAAACGGTTTCTCCCATAGCAGCCTCCAGGCACGTTCCAAAGCTGCAAAAACTCCCAGGTTTTCACCAACAATGGCAATGACTGCTTCCTCTACCAATGCATTTATCGCCAGTGCCAGGATGATGAATAACAAGCCTAATGGTAAAAGCAACGGGATCAACAACAGCCAGATCAGGCCAAAGCTAATGATCGTCAATAACACAACTGGAATCACAAGCAAGCTGATCAAAATCAAGGCTGCCAGGCCAACCATTAGCAGCAATAAGAGAACCCGCCAAAAATAAGGCCAACTTTCGGTTAGTAGATATGAAAAACCTAATTTTTGCCGGCCATCATCTGCCAGCCAGGCACCGCGGGCGACGCCGACTCTTCCTATAGTACCTGCAATTAAAGAGATAACGATCAAGGCACTGATAAAGGTAAATAAAGCGATTATCAAAATCGCTATCAGCCAGGGCTGCTCATTCAGACGCAATTGCATGAGTTGCAACCAATGACCTGGCTGGAACAAAAAAGAGGCGTTGTGTGAAGTATGCATACCCGGAGGAGTAAAAAAGCTGGAGCTACCGCCCCCGGAACCCCCGCTCGAACTGGCCCCGCTTCCTGCATTTCGCATGCAGCTTGATAAAATTCCGAAAATCCATAATGCTTTGAATTTCCAGACAATCTTCCAGGATGTTGAAAAAACATCACCGTATTTCATGATTGCCTCCCAATCCATTATAACAATTTATTCGCGACCCGGGAAAGGTTTCCGATCCTGCCACAAACATGAGGTAATTCCTGAGATAAAAGTGTAGAATAATTTCACAAGAACGCACGTCTCACAACCTGAAAGGGAATAATCGGATGAATGTGAAATTTGGACTGGTCGGCCTGGGATACATATCCAAACGATTCGCTTCCGCGATGAAATTGGTGGAAGGGGTCGAGTTGAGTACGGTGGCATCCAGAGAACAAGCTCGCTCGGAAGAGTTTGCGGAAAAATTCGGAGCAAAAAAAGCATATGACAGCTACCTTGACTTGATCAGGGACCCTGCGGTTGATGTAGTGTATATTGGGCTAACCCACAATTTTCATTTGGAGATTGCCAAGTTGTGCCTGCAAGAGCACAAAGCGGTATTAATTGAGAAACCGATGGTGACGACCCGCAGCGACGCAGAAGAATTAGTTGCAATGGCTCAGGCCAATAATACCCTTTTGATGGAAGCGCTCTGGACTCGCTGCCAGCCGGCTTATTTAAAAGCCCAGGAATGGGTCAACAGTGGCTGTATTGGCGAACCGCAATTAATCACTGCCAATTATCATCATCAAGTCCCCTATGACCCGCATAACCGCTTCTATGACCCCAAGCTGGCCGGCGGCAGCTTGTTTGATCTAGGCGTGTACCCGATTGGATTTGCCATTGGACTTATGGGTGAAGCACCGATCGAGGTCAGCGGTCTGGCAAAAATAAGCTCGACTGGCGTTGACCAATCGGCTGCCTGGGCAATGCGTTTTTCCAATGGCGGCCTGGCAAATCTGAGCTGTGGATTCAGTGTCGATGCGTTGGAAGAGGCTGTTATTTACGGTGCTGATGGCTCACTTGTGCTCGACCAAAGCAGTGGACCAAAAAGTTGTAAGCATTACAACAGTCAGCACCAATTAATTGACAGCTTTGTTGATTTGGAGGAAGATGGATTTGTACACCAGATCCGCCACTGTGCCGATCTTTACCGCCAGGGCAAAATTGAAAGCAACCTGATTCCCTGGAAGGACACGATTGCCTGTGCACAGGTGTTTGATTCTTTGCGTAAGCAATGGGGATTGCTGTAAGCTGAAAGGTAGAGATATTTAATCACGAATCCTTCGCACGAATAGCTGATCGGTTTATTTAGGCTCTATAAAATGATTTTTCGCCTGACAATAATTGAATATTCCATACAAAAACCTCACCCCCAGCCCCTCTCCATAACATGGAGAGGGGTGCCCCGTTCGGGGGCGGGGTGAGGAAGCTCGACTGCTTCTTCGTAATTTATCAGAATTTAAAGTGATCGTTTCTCTATTCGTGCAATTCGCCCATTCGAAGCATTCGTGATCAATAATATTCCTCAACCCATTGGGATTTGTTCTAATTGGCTGATCAAACCTTTCAACACCTCGAAACCACCCTGCCAGAATTCCGGGTCAGCTACGTCAATGCCTGCTTCGGCAAGCACTTCGACCGGAGCTTTCGAGCCGCCGGTCGAGAGAATTTTGGTGTAGCGTGGGATGAAACTCTCCCCTTCGGCTTTATATTGTTTGTAAAGTGAAAGAACCAATAGCTGCCCGAAGGTATAGGCATACACATAAAATGGTACGTCGAAAATGTGAGGAATGGAGACCCATTCCCAGCGAAACTCATCACTCAGTTCAAGGGCATCGCCAAATTGTGTTTTTAGATTTTTTAAATAGGCGTCGGCCAGTTCACCCACCGAAGCGCCTTCGTTGATCTTTTGATGTGCTTCGCGTTCGAACAGAGCGAAGAATGCCTGGCGCATGATGGTGGCATAGGCACCATCCACCTGGCTAAAGAGGATATCACGCCGTACGTTCTCATCGGTTTCATGCTGCAAGAGATAATCGACCAACACCATTTCTCCAAAAGTAGAGGCGGTTTCTGCCAATGGCAGATTCGAATGGAAAGTAAAAATGCTATGATCAGCTGCCAGCATACCATGAATGGCATGCCCCAGTTCATGTGCCATGGTGGAGACATCGTCGGGTTTGCCCTGAAAATTAAGCATGACCCAGGGAGTCAGATCCGGCCCTGAAGGCCAGCAGAAGGCGCCGCCGCGCTTACCTTTTCGCACTTCACTATCGAGGTGCTGTTCGGCAAAGACTCGTTCGGCCAGGCTGGCAAAGCGTGGGTCAAATTGTGTGTAGGCATCCAGGACCAGATTGGCTGCTTCACTAAAGGGATAACGTTTTTCCGATGCAACCACCGGAGCGTAAAGGTCATAACGGCGCAAGCGCTCGACACCCAGCCATTTGGCTTTAAGTTTGAAGAAACGTTGAAAAACGGGTGCGTTTTTCTGGCAGACATCCAGAAGGGTTTCAACCACACTATCAGGGATATCATTGACCAGATTACGGGCTGAGATTGGGCTCTCGTAGTGGCGCAGGGTGATTTGCTCATTGCGCCAATCGCGCACAATAGCCTGATAAATCTGCCCCAGAATGGTGCCATCATCCCCATATACACGGTAAAGTTCCTGGTAAGCACGCGCGCGTAGATCGGCATCATTTGAGCGTACGTAAGTCATCAATTGGCCACGGGTTAATTCCTTTTCCTCCCCCTCTACAACCAGCTTATAAACATAGCGATTGGTGATGGAGGAATAAAGCATTTGCAGAGCGCTGACACCGGTCACATTTTTGATGTTGATAATTTTTTCTTCTGGTTCGCTGAGCGTGTGGGGAATGAAGAGGCGCACCGCCTCCAGCCAGTACCGGTAATCCCCACTGGAGGACATCAACTCAGTGGCTTTTGATTGAGGCAGTTCCTTCCACCATAATTCAAAGAAGAGCGTCTGGTTGGAAAGATCAGCCACCAACTGATCCATGCGGGCTACCAGGCTTTGGGCTGCTTCATTTTGGGTATCTTCAGAAAAGTAAAGCCCTGCAAAAGCATTGATTTTCTGACCGAGTACGACGATGGCTTCCATGTCTTTAACGACCGAAAGAAAGGTTTCGTTGGATATGTCATTCACCAGTTGCGGGCGGCGCTTCTCGAAGGCTGCCACCCGTTCAGTGAGCGTACTGACGGCAGTTTTTAATTGTTGTGATTGTGGGCCAGGAAATAGATCCTTCAGACTCCAACGCTGTTGTTGATAAGTATTTTTACTCATGTTTCCTCTTCCTTATTTAGAATTTGTGTGCGTAATTTTTGTCTCAGATGATCAATGGGGTACCGCTGCCCGCTGCGCTCATCTTGATAATACCAGACCTGCCAGCCATTATCGGGGCCGCCTCGCAGTAAACGTGCAATCTGGTGAATCGAGCCATGTTTGTCGCCGAAAAGCAATGAGCCATCAGCCTGAATTTGGGCGTATTCTTGCGAGCGCATTCCGTAATACAACAGCTGCCCTGGTTTCAACAAGCCATGTTCAAGCAGCGTGCCAAAGGGTATCCGCGCTTCTCTGCGCAAGTTTGGGGTCACGACCAGGCTGCTTTCCTGATGTGGTTGCACCTCTGTTAAGCGTTGTTGAGCAATTTCGACATAGTCAACATCCTGCTCAATGCCGATAAACCGGCGCCCGAGCTGGAAGGCGGCCACTCCAGTCGTTCCTGTTCCAAAAAATGGATCGAGGATCAAATCACCTGGATGGGTGCAAGCGACCAAAATGCGATACATGAGCGCCAGCGGTTTTTGGGTTGAATGCAAGCGGGCACCATCTTTGCGCAGCCTCTCTTTGCCTCGGCAGGTGGCAAAATACCAATCGCTGCGCATCTGCAGGCCTTCATTGAGCTGCTTAAGGGCATGATAATTGAAGGTGTATGCTGAACCGCGCTCTTTCTGTGCCCAAATGATGCTTTCATGTGCATTAGTTAAACGGACCCCCTGAAAGTTAGGCATCGGGTTGGTCTTAATCCAGATGACATCATTCAGAATCCAGAAATTAAGATCCTGTAAAATGGCACCGACACGATAAATATTGTGATACGTGCCGATGACCCACAGCGTCCCGTTTGGTTTCAATACCCGCCGGCAGGCTTGTAGCCAGTCTCTTGTGAACCGGTCATAGGTTTTGAAATCTGCAAACTGGTCCCAGTTATCGGTGACGGCTTCCACGGGGGTTTGGTCGGGGCGCCACAACTCATGGCGCAATTGCAGGTTATAGGGCGGGTCGGCAAAAACAACGTCAATTGATTCAGGCGGTAGTTGATTCATCAATGTGATACAATCGCCAGCGAGCACCTGATTGACGGGTAATTTCTGAGAGAGCATAGTAGATATTGTACATGAATTGGGATAAAAAAGAGATGTTGAGTAACAGGTGAAGATGGGGAGGGGCTGGGTTATGCGTTTCAGCGGTACGCATAACCCAGCCCGCAAAGTTACCAGCTACCCGCTACGGGCTACTCGTTACCCGCTACCCGTAGAGCGCGCCTTCATTACAACTTCCAGGCTTGAAGCGGCTGGGGTCCTTGTACAACATCGCGCACGATGCGTAGGGAGCCGCCAAGATCTGCGCGGATATTCCAATGCACCATTGCGATTTGCCCGTATCGAATTTCGATACCAGAGATGCTGAATGGAGAAACCACACTGCCGGTATTGAAATATGGGGCTTCCTGCAAAGATGGAAAGCGGGGACGGTGTGTGTGTGCACCAACAATCATATGGTGATTTTCGCGACTCCAATGGATCAGACGTTTATCCACCCGTTTCGCAATCGTGAAGTTCTTGGCGGCACTGGTCGGGTCATTTAAACCGTATAATTGCAGGTTTCTCCAGAAAGCCCGCACAAAAAATCGTCCAACCGGCCAAATTACGTCGGCCAGCAAGTCGCCCTGATGCCCATGAACCAAGAACAGATCGCGTTGGCTGGGTGTGTGGCGCAGAATAAGACCGGGATGAACGACGATACCCGGGAAAAGCGGCCGCTGTAATCCGGTGCGCTCGTCCAAAAATGAATCCAGAGTACTGCGAACATAATTTGGGTTCGAACGTTCTATATCGTGATTGCCAAAAAGCATGAACAGCCGATCTTCGAAGTAGAAACGTGACATTAACTCGAATACACGCCGGTGTGCCCGAAAGATATCATCAAAATTGCGATTCTTCCAAAGCTCATCCCCATCACCCATTTCGATATAGGTGTAGTTTTCATTAAAATAATAAGAAAGAGCATGCAAAAATACGGGCTGATTTTTCGCGAAATCATCTGCCCAACCATAATCACCGCGGTGACAGTCGCTGAACAGGATGATACGGGAAGAATCATCAATTTCCAGGATTTTTGACTCTTCACGAACTTGATTTAAACGTTCTAATATAGGCATTATTTTTTTACACTTTTGTTTACAAAATTTACAATCAATATCCTGTAACTCCCCATCTTCATAGAAAGCTATCGGATACCTTTAAAATTATTCTACCAGCCCGGATTTTATTAAGTTGTTATGCACCAAACTAAGGAGACATACCCACCTTCCGGCTGTTGAATTTATATTTAAATCTTCATCTACGTATTATTATACGCCTCTTGGCGAATCAGGGGGCCCCACCAGTACAAAGAGCGGCACCCGCCTTCTACCCCTGCTTTCCGCACTTATTAACAACCCACAGCAATATGAAGCTTGACCGATACAGGCCTCTTTAATAGAGTCATTCCATTCAGAGTAACCAAAATGGAAATACCCATATCCGCCATGACTGCCATCCACATGCTGCTCAAACCGAGGGTGGCGAGAATCATAAAAGCAGCCTTGACACCGATTGCAAAAATGATGTTGAAGCGAATTGTGCTCATTGCCGCCCGGCTGAGGCGGATGGCATAGGGTAGCCTGGTCAGGTCGGCTTGCATCAGGGTTACGTCAGCGCTTTCCATCGCCTGTGCGCTGCTGTTGACGCCCCGTAAAGCGATTCCCACATCTGCCAGGGCTAAAGCCGGTGCATCATTGATACCATCGCCCACCATAACCACGTTGCCGAATTGGCGTTGAAGATCTTCCACCGCTTGTAGCTTATCTTGCGGAAGCAGGTTAGAACGAAAATCAGTCATACCCACCTGCTGGGCAATCTGTTGGGCCGCAACTGGATGATCACCGGTCAGCATGACCAGTTGATTGATCTTCATTGCCTTTAAATCTGCGATTGTCTGCTTGCTGGAAGGCCGAACGATATCGATTGCCAGCAGACTGCCATGCAAACGGCCGTCAATCGCAACATTAATCTGGCTGCTGCCGTCTTGGGTACTATTGGTTAGATCTTCACATTCTTCCTGGCTGTGAGCAATATTCTCATCCAGCCATTGGTGTGACCCAATGTGAATCGTGCGGCCGTCGACATTTCCGCGTACTCCCAGCCCAGGAGCAGCGCTGACTTGCTCCGCCGCCGGATAACGCTCAGCCACGCCTAACATTTCGGCTGCCTGTGCCACTGCCTGGGAGAGCGGGTGTTGGCTGCGGCGTTCAACGGCATGGGCTAAGGCCACCAGTTCAGCACAATCGGAACAATCACCATCTAATGGGACGAACTCGCGATGATCCTGCCCGCGGGCAGCTACGACCACCGGTGAGCCTTCAGTCAGCGTGCCTGTTTTATCAAAGGCGATTACTTTTGTTTTACTGAGTTGCTCAAGCGCAAGTCCGCTTTTGAACAAAACTCCGTTCTTGGCAGCATTGCTAATGGCAGAAATGATGCTGACCGGGGTGGAAATAACCAGCGCACACGGACATGAGATGACCAGCAATGTCAGGCCGCGATATAACCAACCATGAATTTCAGGAGAGGGGTTGAGAAAGGGTGCGTTAAAAAAGAGTGGTGGGATTACAGCAACCAGCGCAGCCAACACCACCACCAGGGGCGTGTACCAGCGTGCGAAGCTGTCAATAAAACGTTGCGCAGGTGCCTGTTTTGTCTGAGCTTCCTCTACCAGCCTGATGACTCGACTGATCGTGTTTTCAGAGGCGATTTGAGAAACTACCAGCGTTAATGCGCCTTCCCCATTTATGGAGCTGGCAAAGACCTTATCGCCGGTTTGTTTGGAGACCAAGCGGGATTCACCGGTGATGGCTGACTGGTTGGCAGAGGATATGCCGCTTTCCACGGTAGCATCCATGGGAATGATTTCGCCAGGCCGCACGAGGATGCGATCGCCGACTTTGAGAGCTGCCACATCGGTGATTAATTCTGTGACAGAACCACTTTGCGATAGTAACAGCGTGGCTGTCTGCGGAACGACATCCAGCAAAGCCCCAATAGAGTGACGTGCTTTTTCGGCAGTAAAGCCTTCCAGGGCTTCACCCAGTGCAAAAAGAACCATAACCATACCGGCTTCGCTATATGCGCCGATGAAAAAGGCGCCCACAGCAGCCAGGGTCATTAAAAAGTTAATATCAATGGCGTGATTAATGTGCAAATTGCGCCAGGCTGAACGGGCTACGGGAAAACCGGCACTGACAATGGCTGCCACCGAGAAAAAGTTTACCCACAAATATTCCCGACCTAGAAATTCATTGAAAATCAGCCCGGGCAATATCAAGACTGCGCCGATCAATGCCATGCGCGTCTCAGCTCGGAGCCATAGAAATGAAAGGAAGTTATGTTTGTGGGGGCGAATTTTTCCGGCAGTACGCTGCACAGGCTCGATTAGACGATAGCCGAGCGCCTGCACCCGTTCTTGAATAGCCTCAGGGGAAATATCTCCGACCACTTTAAGCTTGCTGCTGGCGAAGTTTATCTCGCTTAACTGCACACCAGGCAATTTTTCCACCCCGGAAGCTACTTTACGGGCGCAATCGGAACAATCCATGCCGCCGATTTCAAATATTTGTACTTTTTCTGCCATATAAATCCTTATACATTTTTATAATGGCAGTATACACCTTCAACCCTGGTTGAAAGTCAAGAGGTTTCTAAGCTTTTTGCTTATTTGCACCGTTATTTGTGCCCATTTTTTCGAGCATCAGAAACAAGCGCACAAAGACGAAAGCGTTTTCGCCGGTAACCTTCAATAGAAATCCTTCATCATTATTTAAGAAGAGCGGAACATTTTGACGCCCGGTATGCAGGCTGCAATGGGCTTCCAGGGCGGCCAGCATTTGCAAGGCTTTACCGACAGCCTCATCCTGGCTGATGAGCAGGATATGGTAACTATCATCCTGTTGCCAGATGTGGGTATGCAGTCCTGCTAACGCTTGCAATATTTCGCGGCCTTGCGGCGTGGTTAATTCACAACCGGTCTGCTGTAAAAGCCATTCAAAAGTATCATCATCGGGCTGATTGAGCGGGTTGGCGCATACCTTCTCCAGAAATTGATCAAATGATTCATCCCAATCAATCATTTTTTGTTGGTTGTCACGTAAATCTTGCAGGAATAAACCCAGTTCATGCTGCAGTACCAGGTTTTGGGTCATCTGGCGTTCCAGATCGAAGTAGCGCTCCTGTGCCATCTGTTGTAGGGTTTCGGATTTGAGTTTGCCGGTTTGCCATTCATGCAGCAGCACATGGATATCCGCCAGAGAAAATCCCAGTCGTTGTGCGCGCTGAATGAAGCGCAGGGTCTGCTCTGCCTGTGGAGCGTAGAGCCGATAGCCGGCCGGTGAGCGTTGAGCCGGTTCTAACAAGCCTTCTGATTCATAGTAGCGTAATGCCGAGGGACGAAGACCGACCCTCCGCGCAAGTTTACCAATGGTGACCAGTTCTTTCATATTTATATTATACCGGTTGTCTTGGTAGGCTTTACAGCCTTGCGTAAGGCTGAGGGTGTTTGCAAGAAGTTGTTCCTTAATGACAGGCAAGCTACCTATCGATCCTAAAGAGTGAATGAGGGAAGTTAATAGAGAGTGCATTCAATTATGGTTGAGATATACTTTTTTCTCTATTTATACTCACATTCAAGAATCGAGATCAGTCTGATCGTACTCTTTCGATTCCTGATTTTCGACTTCTTCAATGACCTGGGCGACTTCTTCCGCCTGATTGGAAATATGGGCATAGTGCTCACTGATGCGCCGGAATTGAACTTGTAAGCGCTCAAGGTCTTCATCTGAAAGCTCTTCCAGGTCAACCATCGTATTGCGTGCGCCTTTGCTGGAGCGAATTAACTCATCCAGTTTCAAATGCAATGCTTTTGCATCCCGGTTTTGGGTATTCTGAATTAAAAAGACCATCAGAAAGGTGATTATGGTCGTGGCGGTGTTGACGACCAATTGCCAGGTATCTGAGTAATTGAAAAACGGACCGGATAAGCCCCAAACCAACAAAATAAATAATGCCAGAATGAAGGCAATCGGAGAGCCAACTATCTCAGAAGTCTTGTGCGAAAATTTGCGAAATAAATCTTTCATGTTAACAATTTCCTCCATTAACCCGTATGCAATGATGGCCAAATTAATCGACGTGTGATTCTTTTGGCCCTGTTGCAATATCTTGATGCTTAAAAAAGCGCGGCTTCCCCCAAAAATAAACCTGTATTAAAAGCAGTAGTGCCAGTGAGCCCAGCAAATAGGCTGCAATTACATCGCTGCTCCAATGCTGACCAAGGTAGACGCGTGAAACCCCGACCAGAAGGATGGGGACACCTAGCAAGGTTAACAAGACATAGCGCAGCCAGGATTTCTTCAAGAGTATAAAAATGAGAAACCACAAAAAGCCGAAAAAACCAAGATAATACATAACATGTCCGCTCGGGAAACTATAACTGTTTAATCTGGTAAGGACATGTACCAAATCAGCACTTGGGCGCGGGCGATGAATAGCTGCTTTTACGAATCCATTCAGTAATTCTACAAAGACTACAGAAATCAAAGCCATTGTGCCTTCCCACTTCAAACCCAGCAGAAAAATAATTAAAATGGCCAGGGTTGAGAGAATGATTACCTGCGGAAAGAAACCGATCCAGCTAATGCCAGTCATTAATGCTGCAAAAATAGGGTTATGGATATTTTGAAGGGCTAGGGTGAACTGCAAATCGAATGCAAAATTGCCGCGCAAGCTGACCCAGGCAGCCAGAATGGAAAATGCGATTACTTCCGATAACAAGAAAATGCGGAAGATAGTTTCACGTTTACGCCGTACCGGTTTAGGGGCAATTACCTGGCGCGCAGCGCTTTCAAGAGTCTCTTTTGGATCCACTCCCTTTTTCGTTTGTGTCAAATTTTCTTTTCCTTCTTCGCTTGACTAAAGTATAGTTTTCCACGGCTAGAAAGAAAAGCAAATCAGACAATGTTGCTTGCAGACAACAATAGTCAGACAGGTTTAAACGTGAAGAGCCAAAGGTTAATCCTTTTTGTGCCACTTACCGCTGGCTTCATCCTTTTGATAGCTTTTTTTGACCGCCCCCCAGGCCACGCGATGAGCCGTTTCTTCTCTGGAATTGTTATCGCGTCGCTCTTCCGGCAGATCATATTCTTCCCAGGCACTATTATAAGCTTCTTTGTAAATCTCCTGTGCGTGCTTTGGGAGCACATTCTTCACGCTCTCAGGTAATTGTGAAATGGATTTATATGGCATACTGACCTCCATTAATAACGATATGTCCATTGTAAATATATTCTGACAGAATAAAATGGGGAAAAACCCTGCTTTGAGTTGGGAAGATGTCTATTGGTTGTTATTGTAGGGCAGAGTAAAGAACGATGGGTAATGTGTAATGAGGAATGAAGGGAAGGATCGGGTGATACCGATTCAACAGCCTGGCCCACAATTGAAGCTTGCTGAAGAAGCAGACTTAACTATTTTTCTCATTCCTTTATCGCATTTAACGATTTTGGATTTTCATTGAGGGGATTACTATTCCTATTTGAGAGCTTTGTTTCTCCCCATCTGATTAATGATGATCATTCTAATCATTCTAATCATTCTAATCATTCTAATCATTCTAATCATCAGGATATCATCAGAATAATTAGAATAAAAAAGACGCTCATTTCATTCTCCGGCTAAGTACTCGAACGTGTGCTATGAACCTCAGAAGAGAATAAGCACTCATTCTTGATGCTTCCAAGTTGAGCATCGGTGTTACTTATTACCTCTCGGCTCGAATTTCCGCCTGAAGCTGTTCATAAAAAGCGGTTAGAAAGCGATCGCGCTCTTGAGCAATTGCCAGGGCGGTATCAGTGAACAAACGCTCTTTAACATTACGCAGCTTGAAAAGGTACTCATGATAGGAACTGTGAGGCTCACCCTCTATTTTCTGACCACTTTTCAGAAACTGATCAGAAGGTTGCGCGTAGATTGGCTGCCCGGCTTGGACGGCATATCCGATCGTTCGGGCAACTCCGATTGCACCTAATACATCCAATTTGTCGGCATCAAAGATCACTTTTGCTTCAATTGTCTGCGGAAGGTCTTCCACGCCGCCACGATAACGGTGCCCGCGGATACAATGCTGGACCGCTTGAATGCGATCCTCCGGCCAGCCCTCTGCCGACAACACGATTTTTGCGAAGCGTGCCGAGGCTTCATGGTGACTGAGGCGTTCACCGCTGTTTGGGTCGCTTCCCTGTGAATCGTGCAGGAGTGCAGCTGCCCGCACAATTTCCAGGTCTGCGCCTTCAGCCCGAGCCAGTCGTTCAGCCATTTGGTAAACGCGCTGGATATGATCAAACCCATGCACAGGATCTTGCTGCGGGTACCATTGCTGTGCTTGTTGCAGGCTAGGCATTATAAGCTCCTCAATTTCATAAATAAGGTGTTTCGTTTTTGTTGATGGCCACCCATTTTCCACGCTTCATCACGCGTGCGACCTGGTTGCTGCCGAATTTATAACCAAGATTGCGGTAATCGTTACTGTCCAATACCAGCAGATCAGCTTGTTTGCCGGGTTCAAGTGACCCAACCCGATCGGTTCGGCCAACTGCTGCAGCGGCATTAATAGTGGCTGCGGCTATAGCCTGTGCGACGGTCAGATGTAAATAGCGGCAGGCCAGTGCGATGATGAATTGCATACTTTCGCACCAGGCTGTCCCGGGGTTAAGATCAGACGCAATCGCCAGAATACCATTGGCAGCGATAATCGCTTTGGCGGGGGTGAATTCGTGCTGCCCAAGCCCAAAGGGTGTAGCAGGCAAGCTGACTGCGACCGTATCAGAGTCGCCCAGTGCTTTTATATCGGCTGGAGATGTCTTGACCAGGTGGTCGGCTGAAGTGGCTCCCAGTTCGACTGCCAATGAGGCGCCGCCTAGATTTTTAAATTCATCAACGTGCATTTTGAGCGGAAAGCCCATTTCTTTGGCAGCCTGCAGAATGATGCGTGACTGTGGCAACGAAAAAGCGCCTTGCTCACAAAAAACATCCACAAAAGGCAGCGGCCGGCCGGAGGCGTTGGATCGCCACCATTCTAGCAACTCCGGCAGCATGCGGTTACTGAGTGCCAGGGTAAAGCCAACCGGATTGCCATCATATTCGGGAGCAATGGCATGCGCTCCCAAAAAGGTTGGTACCAGCTCCAGCAAGCCTTCGGCATCCAGCTCAAGGATAACCTCAAGTTGTGCCAGTTCACTGTTGATCTCAAGACCATAGCCACTTTTGGCTTCGGCCGTGGTGGTGCCGTGAGCCAGCATTCCGGTCATCCTGGCGCGCGCGCTGGTTTTTAATTCAGATACGTCTGCCAGACGGGTGGCTTTAACCGTATTAAGGATCCCGCCCCCGGCAGCCATGATTTCCATGTAACTTTTGCCTTCCAGCCGCATTTCGAATTCCAAAGCGCGATTGCCACTGAAGATTAGATGGGTATGCGGGTCGACGAAGCCGGGCATGACCACACGGCCACGGGCATCAAAGCGCTCAGCCTGTGGATACTTGCTCAGGAGGTCCACGCTCGTTCCGGAGGCGGCAATCAGGCCATTCTCGATGAATACCGCGCCATCCTCAATAATCCCGAGCTGCCCGAGCTGGTGACCACGCTGCACGCCTCCTTGCAGGGTCAATAATTGACTGGCGGAATGAATGAGCATTGTTCCTCCTTTGCTATGTGTAAGTTGATTATACCTGGGAGTAATGAGTTGGGAGAAAGGAGTGAAGAGGGGGTTGGTGCGTTGATTAGGTGACTGGTTGATTAGTTGATTTGTAATTAGGAAATTCGGCTTTCAGGATTTCTCCGCCACCGAATGCTATTTGTTTTTGCGAACACTTTTCAGGACGAGCCAATATCAGCAAGCACGCGGTGAGTGCTGCCGAAGGCACGCATGGCGGGCAAGTGGCTGGTGGGCGAATCAGCCTGCGTCTTTCCGGCGCTCCAACCTGCGCAGCAAAATAAAAGCAATTGCATTGAAAAGCAGCGCAAATCCAAGGTTCCAAAGAAAATCGTGACGGTATAAACGAGGTGCCAGCAATGCTCCCACAGCCCGGCCAATGGAGAAGCAGGCCACCACACTGGCCATCACGGTTGCGCGTGCCGGCGGAAAAACCTCACTCATTAAGGGCAGACTGGAGACAATGGTGAACTCGAAACCCAGGTAAAACAAAAACAAGCCCACCAATGCAGCCGGCACGCCACTGGAACTAACAAAGTACAAAAGCACAGTCGCAGTAATACTGATGAACAAACCGGCTTTAATTGAGTTCTCTTTGCCCCAGCGATCGGTAAGATACGCGGAGAGTCCCTCACCGCTTAATTCAGAAATGCCAATGACGGCCGAAGCGGCCCCCAATGCTGCCAGTTTCAACCCGTATTGATCTTCCAGCCAAACACCAAAAATGAGGTTAACCGTCTCGTTGGCGGCACTGGTTGCCAGGGCAAAACCAAGACCGGCCAGCACGACAGGATTACGCAAAATCAACTGAATGGTTTGAATACCGCTGCCTAAAGCGGCACTTTGCGAGCGATTGTTTGGAATCCGAATTGCGATCAAAATCATAAAAAACAACCCAAAAGCGGCAATAAATGGAAAAGGAGCGCGCCAGGCAAATTCACTGGTTGCCGCATTTTGAGTGAGCGCATTGATTAACCACCCCACCAATGGCACACCGATGATAAAAGCCAGGGACCAGTTCAGCTCAGTCACGCCGATCACGCGACCACGACGCTCATACGGCACCAGGTCACTGACATAGGCTTGCATGGCTGGGATAAAAACCAGATTGCCAAGTGCAATACCCAGCAACCCTGCGAAAAAAACAGGATAAATGGGAAAAAGAGTGATGAGAATCGAGCTGACCACCACCATGCTGAGACCTAACAGCATACTGATCTTGCGTCCGCGCAGATCAGCTATCGGAGCCAGGAATGGTCCTAGAAACCCCATTGCGGAGCGGGCTGTCATTACCAGCGAGATGGTCAGCAGGTCAACCCCCAGGCCGCGGGCGAAGACACTCAGAAATGGATAGACCATCCGGTAGGCAGTATTGATCAGCGTACGTGCGGCTGTAAATAAGACAACCTGCCCGCCGATACCCTGCTCGCTGGCGGCTCTTATGTCTGTGCTGGGCGGAGCCGCTCGAAAAGCCATAATGTAAGTTGCGCGCCAAACACAACTGCAAAAACAAGCAGGATCAGGAAATAATTTTGGATTAGGAGCGAATCGGATTGGGCTACCGCCGCATCTGGATGCAGGACATTCTGAATGCCACCCAATTGCCACCACAGCCCAATGCCATATAGCAAGTTACTGGCTGCTGTAAGCCAGTGATTGTTAAACAACCATAAACCAATTTGCAGCAAAACGGCGATAACTCCAAAAAGAAAAGGAATACGCCAGCGTGGCTCGTCAAAAAAGAAGCCACCCCAATTGAGCTGCATCACCCATAATGACATTGGTAAATAGGTCAGCCAAAAAAAGAGACCGGTGTAGGCCAGAGCTCGCGAGAGCTGCAACAAATATGACCGTGTATGCCAGAGCAGTGCTGCTGCACCGAAAAGTGCTGCTAATCCAAAGGCCAGCTTTCCGCTCCAAACCCAGGCACCATGCAACAAGACCAGACTCAAATGAGCGCCTAGCGTCTTTTCGGAAGGACCGAAAATGGTCAGCAGGATAAGGATGACCAGGGTGATCAAGAATGCCAGTGGCTGGCGTAGTATTCGCTGCGAAATGGATGGATTCACGCTCACTCCTCAAATCAGGTAGCAGTTATTATAGCCTAATTTTTCACGAGGAGTGGATAACCCCTTTAATATATTTATACTGCGACTAGACGATAGAAATCCATGTGTTCGAGGTTGATGTGTTCAATTCCCGGAAAACCGGCCTGACGGGCTAGCTTAGAAAGGATTGATGGTGACAAACGATGCGCCAGGGGTGGCCCCTGCTCCTCGCTGTAGTATGGCCATTCTAAAATTGCCACCCTTAATCGGGCTACACGGCGGGCATCTTTTAATGCGGAGAGTGGATCCGGGGTCTCATGCAGGACATGACCCAGGAAAACGAGGTCAAATTCTTTATCTTTAAATGGTAATTCATCGGCACAGGCAACTTGAAAATCTGCGTGCGGTAAATAAGAACGCGCAATATCCAACAATTGCGGGTTGCTATCCACCCCGGAAACATCCAACCCCATGCGCGCGAAGGCTTCTGCGAATACAGCGGTTCCGGTACCAACATCCAAAACAGTATGAGCGGAAATGTTCTCCAGACTCAATTCCACCACCCGTGCGATTTCCATCAGTGTCAGGCGCGCGGGCGATCGCAATTGCTCGGCTGCTCCGTTGAATTGCTTATCTTGCATAGATACTCCCATGATTACGTTCTGACTTCAACTACGATCTATTATTGCACAAATGGAAGCACAAAGGAATAGGGAGTTATACCTTTTTCAAGAATGGTGGCAGCCCTCACTCAAAAAACAGATGCTCGTCATAGGAGCGTGGATCATCCAGTGGTTCCAAATGGGTGACCACCTGGCTGCCAATCAGCCTGGTTTCCAGTTCTTCCTCCAGCTCCGTGGCCACAGAATGACCGTGATACACTGTCCAATCTCCGGGCACCAAAACATGCAATGAAATGAACTTTAGTGCCCCGGCCTGGCGGGTCCGCACTGCATGAAAATGTACGCCTTCTGTCTCATGAGCTTGCAGTATTGCAGAAATTACAGCCAGATCTTCCTCCGGCAAAACGCTATCCATCAAGCCCGAGACGGTACCTCGCATGATCTTAATGCCGGTCCAAATGATATTAAGTGCAACCACAAGGGCAACGATAGCATCCAAAGGCTGCCAGTCAGTCAACGCGACTGCGCCTACCCCTACCAATACACCAGCTGATGTCCACACATCCGTCAAAAGATGGTGGGCATCTGCAGTTAATGAAACGGAGTTGTATTCTTTTCCGGCCTTTCGTAATATGAGCGCCACAATCAGGTTGGCCACTGCAGCGGCGATGGATACCAGAATACCAACCCCAATTTGTTCAAGCGGCCTTGGATGCAGTAACCGCTGAATGGCTGTAAAGGCAATGCTGCCGGCTGCGATTAATATTAACATTCCCTCAACGCCGCTGGAGAAATATTCGGCTTTGCTATGGCCGTAGCTATGGCTCTCATCTGCCGGACGTGCGGCGATGGTCAGCATAGCGACCGCCATCAAAGCGCCAGCCAGGTTGACCAGAGATTCCAGGGCATCTGAGAGCAGCCCAACCGATCCGGTTAACAAGTAAGCTGTGGTCTTTAAGCCAATGGTCACAAGTGCGACGGCAACCGAAAGCCATGCGAAGCGCGTCAATTTTTCGCGTGCAAATGGTTCTAGCTTGTTGGAATCAGCACCCATCATTGCCTCCGGGAAGTTCTCTTACTTTTTGCGTGAGAATTTATTTAACTTCAGCAATGGAACCATGAAGGGAGTCTTACGGCGATATTGATCATAAGCCTGGCCAAACTCGAGGAGGAGTTTTCGTTCTTCCAGTTTTGCTCCGATCATATTGTAGAGGTTAACGCCAATCGCTAATGCCAGTAGATTCCAGGTCATGATGGGCATCAGCCACATGATCACAAAAATATTGGTATAGATCGGATGGCGTACATACCGATACATACCATGCTCAACCAGCGGTAATTTGCGCTCACCGGCCTGCTTTTGCAGTGCTTGCTCAAAACCAATGAACCGCATTGCACCCGTCTGGTTGATGCTATCCAGCAATAAAATTATGGCGAGCACTTGTAGGATCACTGTCAGCCAGACCCAAGGTTGCGGAATGCGATAAATAATTTGGTCTGGCAGGAAAACTGCCAACGCCAGGATCGGCAGAAAAAGAATAAAAGCCTGGAATGAAAAAAAGAGGCGATAGTAACGTTGATAGGTAGGGGTACCCAGATGTGCAGCCGTCCAACGCTTAACAGAGAGAGAAGCCAGTATGGAATGAATAATCCCATACAAGGCTACCGAAAGAAGTATCCACCAAAAACCTGTTTGCATCATTTCGAAGATCCCTGATGACACTCGCATCCCCAGTAAGAAAGATGCCCAAAGCCTCCGGAAAACGACCAACCATGGTTTTTATCATTTGACATATTTGATTGGGCCTCCTTGCGCCTGTATCAATTCCTGCAGATGCGGATTGTCTCTATAAAATCCCCAATACTTGGACGGCAGTAAGGCGGCAATACGACACATCAGGTCCTCCGTTGCTTTTTTAATGGCTGCGCTGCGGTTTTCATGTGAGATTGGCTCGAAATGAAAGGGTTCACCAAAGCGGATGTGAATGTGAGGCTTGCGAAACGTAAAAATCTTTTTAAAGGAATCTTCCGTTCCCGCCAGGCCAACCGGAACCACTAGCGCACCACTTTTTATAGCCAGCAAGACCGTTCCCGGTTTGCCTTCTAATAATTCACCTTGCGTGCTGCGGGTACCTTCCGGGGCAATCCCCATTGCGAATCCCTTCTTGATCAACTCCTGTGCGAGACGAATCGCGCCAAAATCAGCACGATCGCGGTCAATAAAGACAACGCCACCGGTACGAACAATCCAACCCAGACCGGGGTAACGTTTGTATTTGTCAGCCACAATGGCGGTAATATCCGTTCTTTTTGGGTTTACAAACAGGACGGGGATATCCATGCGGCTATTGTGATTGAGGGCAATTATCACACCTCCTTCTGCCGGCAGGTTTTCAAGCCCGTAGAAGTTGGTATGGGTCAGGTGATCAACCAAATAACGTATGATTTTTTGTAATGTCTCGCGCTTCACGAAAGCCCTCCCATTTGAGGTGAGTTTTGTTAATTGTATTAGTAATATTTATACTATAACGCCTATTTAACGAATTCGGTATCAGAATAGTATAAGCTGATCGCGCCATTACGGCCACGCAATATAATCGGCAGATGAATGGTGGTGATTTTTCCACGATCGTTCTGATTTTACAGGGTTGTTTTTCACCGCCAAAGCATTTGAGCAGACCCCTTTCTTACAAATCTTTGCTGATTATGCTGTCATTGGGAGATTCGTCTATCCCGCCGAAAAGTGGTATTCGAGGAAACAATAACATTGCTCAATGAAGGCAAGCCTTAGGGTATGGTTATAACGCGCAAAACCACCACATATTTATGGTATGAGTTGGAGTAGTCGGCTGATGGGCGAAGCATCCGCGATGGGTATGTTTTTATAGGTGGAATGGTTCCCCGGATGCTTCGCCCTTACGAGAGATTTCACACGAAAGGATCATAACCCCCCTCGGAAGGAAAGCATCTTGCAATTCTTTTTCTCAAGTTAGTTCGTTACGCATCAAACTATCACGCTTTTTGTGGTGAGCAGCGAAGCAATCTTGCTCGCATAGGATGGGAATGCTTCATCGGGCGTTAGCGCTCTCTTCGCAAGACAGTTATCCATCAGTTGCCATCATTTTCAATAAAAGTTACAAAATTAATTAAATTTCCGCTTTCATCTTTGAATCCGGAAAACAGCGTCCTGGAATTAAGTATTAGATTTGTGGTTTGCTGTTTGCAGGGGGTTTGCATTCTGCGGGGAGATACAGCCCCAGGTCTGACGATTAAAAGAGAGACTCGCGCGGGGTCTTCTCTTCCAGCTTAGAAAAAGCATAGGCGCCGGCGGCACCCGCAAAAAATAAGATTGCACAAACCACGATCGTCCAGCCGCTCACTCCGCTGGGAATGATCGCCAGGGTGGATCCAATCACGACAGCCAGAATGAAGTGGTACATAAAGGTATAGGCTTTATTAAACAACCAGGAAACCAGTTTTGCAAGCGCAAAAATGCACAAAATAACGCCGACTGCCAGCGGTATGATCACACCAAAATCCAACTGGCGGATACCACTGGCCATGGCGGGATATAAATTCAAATAAATCAAGAAATTTGAGGGGCTCATGCCGGGAACAACCACTCCCAGACCAATCAGAACGCCACTTAAAATCCAGGCACCTAAACTGGGAGTCATGGAGACGCTTTTAACTGTTTCCATCCAGTGCATAAAATAAAAGGTACCAACCGCAATCACAACCAGGAAAACCCAGTGAAAGGGTTTGCGGCCAAATTTCCCGGCGGTTTTAAATAAAGAAGGGAATGTTCCGGAAATGAATCCGATAAATAACCAGATGAATTGTGCGGCGTAATGATCAAAAGCATATTCGACCACTGCGGAAAAACCAACGATGCCCAAAGCCATGCCAATTCCCACCGGTATGAAAAAACGCATGTTTTTGATGAAATTTACACGGATATTGGCAATAAAGCGTAATAGTGGCTCATAAATGCCAAAGATCACCATCATCACACCGCCGGAAAGACCTGGCAGTATCGCTCCAATTCCAATCAGAGTTCCTTTTATCAATCGTAAAAACCAATCAATAAGCGAAAGTCTTTTTGTGAGTGAAGCTTCCTGGAATGAATCAAGATTGTCGATTGGAGTGGGCATATTCTTCATGCTTTTCTTTTCCCTTGCGATGAATTGCGCCGAGGCACGACTTGTATTTTACCCTGAAATGAGAAATGGAAAAACCCGTAAGGGAAATTATCAAAATATCCTTGTTCGGGTTGAAATGGAAGAAAAGGAAGTGTTAGTGAGGGGGAGTAATTGTGCTGCCCGCTCGAGTGTAGCGCTGGAATCAGTTTTTGTACAAACTTTCCCATTTTCCTTGACAGATTGTTTTTAGAAAGGTATAAACGGTAAATCATGACAGTGAGACATATTCAACTTAAGGTAATGCGTCATCATCCGAGCTTCCTCCGGGAGGAACGGCCTGTTTTGGTTTAGCAGCTAGCGCACTTATTGAGCGATCTGTTTTCTGAAAAAAACGAGCCTTCCCTCCCAGGGAGGCTTTTTTTGTCTACGTTTCGTGGTGAGGCGTTGAACAACAAAAAACGAACGTTTATGAATGGAGGTGAATTAGTTCAAATTTTATTAAAAACGAATCTAATAACAAAAAACAAGTAATTTAATAACCACAAATTGCCGGCGTTCGCCAAAGCACCGTGCAACCCCATTTCCTGAAAAAGTAAAATCGAGGAGAAATAACGATGAGAAAAATATTTTCTATTATTGCTTTAATGGTCGCCTTAACCCTAGTTCTGACGGCCTGTGCCACACCTGCAACACCTAATCCGACGGCAACTGAGCAAGCGCCTACGCCTGTTGTCGAAGAGGCAACCGCATTGCCAGCCGTAGACATGCCTACAAGCTGCCTGGGAACGGCTGCCGATGCACTGGTAGATCTTGACTGTCGTGAAATCACCATCGCAGTTGAAAATGCTTACCTGCCCTTCAACTATATTTCCATCGAAACCGGTGAACCGGGTGGATGGGATTATGAAGCTGTCAATGAAATCTGCACTCGCCTGCATTGCACGCCAGTGTATGTTGAAGCTGGCTGGGATGGAATGATTCAAGCTGTTTCTGCCGGTCAGTTTGATGTAGCCGCCGATGGTATCACGATTAATGACGAACGTGCTCAAGTTGTTGACTTTTCACAAGGCTATATTAACATTCAACAGCGCTTGCTGGTGCGCAAAGGTGAAAACCGCTTCTCTTCCATAGAAGAATTCGCCAAAACCGATCTGCCACTTGGTACTCAAACCGGGACGACAAACTATGAAACTGCTGCAAAATATTTTCCTGAGGACCGGATAAAGGCCTTCGAGCAGTTTTCGTTTGCAGTTCAGGCATTAATTGCCGGTGATGTGGATGCAGTCATGATTGATGAGGTGGCAGGAATGGGCTATTTGGGTGAAAACTCTGACAAAGTGGAATTAATCGGCCCTTCCATCAGTAGTGATGAGCTCGGATTTATTTTCCCTAAAGGCAGTGACCTGGTTGACCCCTTTAATCAGGCTATCTCAGCCATGAAAGCGGATGGGTTCCTGAGCGCATTGAATGTCAAATACTTTGGGCCAGACTTTAACATCACCTATGATGATATCGCTGACTAGTTTGTATTTCAGGTGAAAGGCTGTACGAAATTCTGAAAACAACAGATATCCGGTTTGATTAATCAGGCCGGATATCTGGAAAGGCGATATTCAATATGATAGAAGAAACTTCACCTGCTCTTAGGGATAGGGTGCAAATAAGTATGGATAAAAAGAGTCTTCGTCAAAAGCTAAAGGATTTTCCCTGGTGGTTTGTCGCGCTACTAATGATTATCTTTTCAAGCTATGTTTTGATTGCCATTAATCCTAAATACAAAGATGCTTTTTTGTTTATTCGCATCGGCTTATCCACTACGATCACCACAACTCTTTCAGCATTTTTTATTGCTCTTATTATCGGGCTGATTACCGGCCTTGGCCGCATTTCACAGTCTGTTTTCTTTCGCAACCTGGCCACGCTGTACGTTGAGTTTATTCGTGGCGTTCCAATGCTGGTTTTGATTTTTTTCATTGCCTTTGCCGGGGTGCCTGGTGTGGTCGATGGCCTGAATGTGATCGGTCACTGGCTGCAATCGATTGGGGTTAATTTTCTGGCTGCCCCGTTGATAACGCTCGAAAACAAAAACATTGATATGACCGTCCGTGCAGTCATTGCTCTTTCGGTCACTTATGGAGCATTTTTGGCAGAAATATTTCGGGCAGGAATCCAATCAATTGGTTACGGTCAGATGGAAGCTGCCCGATCACAGGGGATGAGCTTCTGGCAGGCTATGTATTACATTATTTTGCCGCAAGCGATCCGGAATGTTTTACCGGCTCTGGGCAATGATTTTGTGGCAATGTTGAAGGATACTTCACTTGTTTCAGTTCTGGCAGTACGTGATATCACCCAGGTCGCCCGTCTTTATGCCGGGCGTTCTTTTCGATATGAGGAGACCTATACCACCCTGGTGATCATGTATCTCAGCATGACCGTTATTCTGTCGCTGCTGGTAAAGTATTTGGAGAGGAGATATCACCGCAGTGAACGCTAAACCCATGATCGAAATAAAAAACATATATAAGCATTTTGGTCCTGTGCGCGCGCTGGATGGCGTCAGCTTGAAAGTCTACCCTGGTAGAGTAATGGTTATCATCGGGCCAAGTGGCTCCGGAAAATCAACGTTGCTGCGCTGCATGAATCATATGGAGGTTGAGAATAAAGGTGAAGTCTGGGTAGAAGGCGAACTCCTTAATGGCACCCAAAAAAACCTTAATCGCATTCGATCTGAAATCGGGATGGTCTTTCAATTATTTAACCTTTATCCGCACCTGACCGTTCTGGAAAACATCACGCTCGCCCAGCGGATTGTCAAGAAGGTCAGTAAAAAAGAAGCGATCGAGAACGCCATGCATCAATTACAGCGGGTGGGTATTGCTGAGAAGGCAGATGTGCATCCTCAAAAACTCTCAGGCGGCCAACAGCAGCGCGTGGCGATTGCGCGCGCCCTGGCGATGAAACCAAAAATCATGCTCTTTGATGAACCCACCAGCGCTCTGGATCCGGAAATGATCAAGGAGGTGCTAGATGTGATGCTTTTGCTGGCAAAAGAAGGGATTACCATGGTGGTGGTCACCCACGAAATGGGCTTTGCACGCGCTGCTGCAGATGAGGTCATTTTTATGGATGAAGGTCTGATTGTGGAACATGGGACACCTGAGCAGTTATTCGACCACCCCATTCATCCCCGCACAAAGCAGTTCCTGTCGCAAATATTGGCGCATTGATGTAGCTGATAGGAAGAGATAGCTGACAGGAAAAGAGAGCTGTGCCGGAGGCACGCAAAGCGAGCTGACAGGAAAAGAGAGCTGTGCCGGAGGTACGCAAAGCGAGCTGAGGCCAAAGGTCAGCAAAGCACGGAAAAGAGAGCTGATAGCTGACAGGAAAAGAGAGCTGTGCCGGAGGCACGCAAAGCGCGGAAGAGATAAGGACGACCAGGAACTTCTGTTTGAACATCTATAATTTTTGCAATGAGCTCGCTTTGTGCGCGCTGACAAATACCTCAATACTATCGCCACGATCATGGGCAAGTGCAGAAACAGGTTTGGTCAGCAGCCAGGCTATCGCAGCCAGGTCACCAACCGCACCGGCAGCGTTCATCACCAGCGCTATTAACAGCAGTGTCATGAGATTGGGGGGTATGATTGCGATTAAGCCCACACCGAGCAACGAGATCAAAACGAAGGGAGCTGCGCCAATTACCAGGAACATGTTGCGAGGAAAATACCAACCAGGCATGGCTGCATAAGCATACGTTAATCCAATCCCAAAAATGGGTTTTTGTCTGGTGAATAACCAGAAAAATAACCCATGCACACCTTCATGCAGAACCAGGATGAAAATGACTGTAGCGATTACCGCGAGAATCTGGATGACAAGAGATTGAAGAGAATCGGCACGCAGCGTAAAAACCATGTTCAAATCAGGACGCAGCCAGGCAACAATTTCTGAAAATAACCAGAAAAAAAATAAGACCAACCCAAAACCAAGGGCATTCAACCAGAGCATACGACGCGGGTTTTTCATACTAAACTCGTTATCCAGCTGATATGAATCGGGCAATGTCTGGCTCGCTTTATGCATGCTTAAATTCTACTATATATAATTTTTTAGACCGATTGCAGCTGGTACAGACCTGCATGGTTCTTAAAATTATTAAATCGGGTAAAATAGATCGTATTTTATGAAAATTAAACCTAACTACCCAGTCACTAACAAAATAAGCGGACCGAGAGCTAACTTTAAATACGGGTACCGCTTTCTGATGATTTTAAGCTTCCTGATTTTGCTAAGCTGGCCGCTTCAAAACGACCCCATCCTGGCTCAAAGTGAGCAAACTTTGATTTACCTGCCTCTGATTTTGCGGCAGGAAGCTGTTTCGGCACAGAATTGTTCCCCTGGCGCAGAAGAATGGCTGTGCCTGCTCAATCAGTATCGCGACGCAGCCGGGCTTGCAGCAGTCTCCCATGACGCCGGCATGAGTGATGCTTTAAATTTGCATACCCACTACATGCTGCTTAATGCCAAGCAGGTTAACTTCCATAAAGAATACCCGGATAAACCCGGTTACACCATTTTGGGTGAGATTGCGGGAGGGCAGAGTAATATGGCCGGGAAACAAGGTACCACACTGACCCAGCAAGAATCGATGGATGCATGGATCGGATACCCGAGTCATCGTTATCACATGCTTCACCCAGATCTGGTAACAAGTGGGTTTGCGCTTTCATGTGATCTTGCCAATTGTTTTTCCGGATTAAATATTCAGGGGAATTTACCGCCTTCGTACCAAATCAGCTCTGCCAATGTGATTTATCCTGGTGATAATCAGACGAACGTTCCCGCAGAGATCTTTCCGATCAGCTGGGGTTTTTACATGCCCTGGATAGGTGAGGAAGGTGATGCTCAGGAAGCAGTTCTTCTCTCTGGAAAGTTGTTTGACCAGACCAATCAACCAATTGCTGTCATGTTAAGCGAACCGAATCACACTGACGGCAATTGGGAATATCGAAATCAGGTAGTCATGACACCAATTCAGCCTTTACTAAGAGGGCAGACCTATCGGGTTGAAATGAGTGTTCGCTTTTTAGGACAAGTTTTTAATAAGACCTGGCATTTTAGCACGCGTTGAACGTTTGTGTTGTTTAAATTTCACCCTGATTTCACCCTTGACCCACCAGCCAGATGACCTCATAATATAGAACACACATTCTATATTATGACTCGCTTATTATTGATTTTTGACGCTTCCTCCTTTCTGACTCTGGATGTCCCTCAGCCGGCGACTGCCCTGGCTGAAGAGATTAACCGGGGTTTGTGGCGTTACCCTGCGCCGATAGATAAGCTGCTGAGTGAGAATCCGGCTTTGATCTTTCGGGCAGTGGCTCTGGGTGGCTGGGTCTTTGCAACTTGTGATAATGGAGATTTACCGCGAGTTCCAATTAAAAATGAACTGCTCAGCCCGCGGCAGGTTGAAATCCTCAATCTTTTCTCAGATGGGTTGACAAACAAGCAAATTTCGCAAAAATTGGGTCTTTCACCGCGGACTGTTAATTTGCATATCAATGCCATCAAGTCGAAACTGGGCACACAAACAATCGCCCAGTCTGTCAGTCGCGGAGCGGCATTGGGGTATTGCCGCCAGTTTCAGGGCCGCGAATGAGATCCTGGGTAGCTACCTGCCAATGATTCGCTACGAGCTATCCGCTGTAAGTTGGCATGTTGCACAGGCAATGGCGCTTAATTGCATGGCAACCATACCGTTGATCTGCTTGGAAAGCTGAATACCCAACACGCTTGCAATGATTTTCTGTGAGATTGGAAAATGGCGCCATGATTATTCATGATGAAAGTCATGATCAGACGTTCGTTGATGGCATCCCCGAAGACATGCAAGGCTGTTGGGCTGAATTGAAACAGGTAAATACCTCAGATTGCTTGCCAACGTTGATACAACCCCAGGCGGCCGCCTTCCCCATCCGATTCAAAGCTTTCAATGACCGCAAAGTCGCTCTGTTCTGCCAATCTTTGCAGCTCATCTTTGTCGAACAGATGTACATAGCGGATTCCGATTACTTCAGGTTGACCGGGTAATTGATAGCGCCAATCCAGGAGTGTGTCACCTGCTTCCAAGTCTTGCTCGTCAATCCCGACGCTACTCCAGGGTTGAATGCGCGCCACCAAGCGCGGACTATTTTGAAACTGCCAGTTGGAGTGCGCAAAAATTGCTCCGGAGGGCAGCAAGGTCCGAACCTGTTGGATGAAGTTGAGACGGTTTTGGAAACCAAGGATATGGTGCATAACGGCAAAACAAAAGATGCCATCATAGTACTTACGCGGCAGTTTTTGGTGCCAATCCGGTGTTGATAAATCGACTTGCCGGAAAAATACCTCACGATCTGCGGTTAAATCAATTGATCGGACAGTATGCATTGCCTCAGTGAGTAGAATTTCAGAAAAATCGAGGCCTGTATAGCTGCCGGTCCGTTTGCTTTTAAGCCACTCCAAAGCCAACGTGGCTGAACCGCAACCGAGATCCAGCCAGTGGCCATAGCTGGGAAGGCTTTCCAGCAGGCTTCGTACCCCCGGTTGGATACGTCGGCGGGTGGCAGCGAAGGCATCTCCAAAATTCTGGTAAAATTGACGGTTAATATCAACGATTGATTTAATCACTTCCGGTTTCATCAAAGAGATTATATCAGTCACGGTATCATTTCAAAAATTGGGGCAGAGTGTTTTTAAGCGGGCACTCACCCGTCGAAAAAACCTCCTCAACCCCGTTTTATTGAAAAGATGGCAGTCACGCTTATAGTATTCGTAAAAGAATTGACGCACTCAGCCCGGCTTGCAAGCCTGAGAACTGTGGCGACGAAAGGAAAGATAGGAAGTTTTGTATGAACAAATTGGAACGCTGGACAGAACGCTACCGGGTCACGCCTGAAAAACGAGAAATTGCCCGCCAGGTTCTTGATGATATCCGCGAGGGAGCGGTTGTAATGGATGCCATTCGATCTTATCCCCTGCCGGGAGGTGGTTATATCGCCAAATCGTTTCTGGTGGAGGAATACAAACGCCAGGTGACAGCCGGAGAGCAGGATAGTGATCACAGCTTAATGGAGCGTATCCGCATGAAGCCAGTGCGCAGCCTTTCCGGTGTTACGACTGTGACTGTATTAACAAAACCGTATCCGTGCCCCGGTAAATGCATTTTTTGCCCGGATGACGTGCGTATGCCGAAAAGCTACCTGGTGGATGAACCGGGCGCGGCCCGTGCTTTTCAAAATAACTTTGACCCCTATCTACAGGTGCGCTCTCGCCTTGATTCACTGAAAGCGGTCGGGCACCCGACTGATAAGATTGAACTGCTCATTCTGGGCGGCACATGGAGCTCGTATCGTAAAGATTATCAGGAGCACTTCATTAAGCGTTGTTTTGACGCCATGAACGAGATCGATTCTGACAATCTGACCGGAGCACAGGCTTACAACGAAGATGGCCCCCACCGCAATGTGGGTCTGGTGATTGAAACCCGTCCGGATGAGATTAACCCCAAAGAACTGGCCTGGCTGCGCAAGATAGGCGTCACCAAAGTACAGATGGGCGTGCAATCGCTGGATGACCGCGTCCTGGCGCTGAATAAGCGCGGGCATACTGTGGACGAAGCTTTAAAGGCGACCGCTCTTCTGCGGGCAGCCGGCTTTAAGATCGTTTTACACTGGATGCCCAACCTGCTGGGAGCTACGCTGGATTCAGACAGGGAAGATTTTCTGCGCTTGTGGTCGGATGGATTTGCCCCGGATGAGCTCAAGATTTATCCATGCCAGTTGTTGGAAGGGACAGAGTTATACGAAATCTGGCAGCGCGGTGAATACGAGCCCTATAGCCAGAATGATCTGATTCAATTGATCGCGGATATCAAACCCAGCATTCAACCCTATTGCCGGGTTAACCGTGTCATCCGTGATATTCCTTCGCATCATGTGGTTGAGGGTAACCGTCGCACCAGCCTGCGACAGGATGTGTTTGCAGAGTTGGCACGTCGCGGCCAGACCTGCAACTGCATTCGCTGTAATGAGGTACGCAAAGAAAAAGTGGCAATCGAGAACCTGGAGTTGCAGGATTTTGTGTATCATCCCCATCATGCCGAAGAACACTTCTTAAATTACCGTACACCTGAAGGAAAAATTGCCGGCTATCTGCGCTTGTCACTCCCAAAGGGAGAGCCGTTAAGTGGCTTTGCGGATCTGCAAGACGCAGCTTTGATCCGCGAAGTGCATATTTATGGCCAGTCTCTGGCTGTGGGAGCAGAAAAAGATGGCGCTGCTCAGCATATCGGTCTGGGCACCAGTTTGCTGGAAGAAGCCAGCCGAATTGCTGCAGACAAAGGCTATAAGAACCTGTCTGTGATCGCTGCGATTGGCACGCGCCAATATTACCAAGCACGCGGATTTAAGCGCGGGGAGTTGTATATGGTAAAGGCAAGTAAGAAGAAATGAGTAAGGGGTAAGGAGTAAGGAGATTGTTGATTTGGTGATTAGTTGCCTGGTTGCTTTGTTCGTAGGTAGTCTGTCGCTGGCGTGAAGCATGTTGTCATCAAAATGTGCTCCCGAAGGCAAGCAAAGCCCGTTCTTCGCTGATATAATTTTGTAACGAGCTGGTGCAGCGGCTACGGGCTAAATTCTCACACCGCGCGTGGTAAACCCCAGCCATCCAGGCGGGTGCTGGCGGGGTTTTGTGGCCAGATCCCGGGAATGGAATGCTGGCATTTTGGGCAGCACCCATCGGCAGTGATGTGATAGGAATGCACAACATACCCAATTCGTTCGATCAGTAATGTGGCGCATTGCGGGCAGTAGGTGTTTTCAAGCGAGCCCACCCGCCCAGGAATATTGCCAGCATAGACATAATTCAACCCTGCTTCCTGGCCGATATCGGCGGCGGTTTGCAGCGAACGTGCGCTGGTATTGGCACGATCGGCCATGCGGTAATCTGGGTGATAGGCAGTCACATGCCAGGGTATATCGGGCGAAATTGATGCAATGTAGCGCGCGGCATCCCACAATTCTGCCGGATTATCATTGAAACCCGGTACCACCAGGGTGACCACTTCCAACCACAAACCGGCTTCGTGGACAATCTTGATACTATCCAGCACGTGTTGCAGCACGCCACCCAGTTGCCGGTAATTTTTGTCATTCATGCTTTTGAGGTCAATCTTATAAGCATTTAAATACGGCAATAAGGCTTGAATTGCTTCTTTTGTAGCATTGCCGTTGGAGACGTAGGCGCAGGACATGCTTTCCTGCTTACCCAGTTTAAAAATCGAAATAGCCCATTCAGTGGTGATGAGCGGCTCATTGTAGGTTGAAACCAAAACGGATACATTATTTCTTTTGGCTGTCTGGATAATTTCTTCAGGCGTTACCTCACGGATATAAGCAGCGCTATAATTGGAACGCGGATCGCGCAATGTCTGAGAAGTCAGCCAATTCTGGCAGTAGCCGCAATGGAAGTCACAACCGAACATCCCAAAGGAAAGCGCATCGGAACCAGGTAGGAAATGTGAAAAAGGCTTTTTCTCGACCGGATCAATCTGTAACGCAGCCACATAACCCCATGGCACGCGCAGTTCTCCATCCTGATTGAAACGCACCTGGCAGATTCCACGCCGGCCGGGTTTGATCAGACAGCGGTGCGCACAGGCGGTGCAACGCAGAGTTTTTTCATCCACTTTTTCCACCAATGAAGCAGCTGTGGTCAGTTTATCCAGCTTTTGTTGGACTGTCAGCATGGCAGGCCGTCCTTTCTACGGTAAAAAGTGCCTTTTCAAAAAACACTCCTCAACCCTTATTGAGAAGATACCGTAAATTGATTGTAACAAAAAAAATGAAGAGGAAGATTAAATGATGCAGAAAAAGAGATCAAAGCAGATCTGCCAGCTTTGGCAGTCAAAAATCTTTGCTATCTAAATGACAAATTGAACAAATTGACAAAAATTCAGGACTAATTTCACTATCAATTAATCCTGATTGATTGTATAGTTCGCTTACTAGTTTTAAATATCCGTCAAATCAGCACGCGGATAATAATATCTGGCTTTACCGCTGAATTGTAAATTTCAATTCAGCTATTGTTATAGGTGTATGTAAACAAAATCGATCGCCATTTAACTCCGTAACCAACTTTTGACTGATGACGAAATAAAGATTGGAAGGTAATCATATGTTTTCGAATGACAATCTCGTCAAGCGACTTGGCAAAGTATCGCACTTCAAAAATCTTTCCCCGGCTGCTTTGTTTGATATTGTAAGATCGGGTTCCATTGAACACCATAACCCCGGTAAAGTCATTTTCTTAGAAGGAGAACCTTGCGCAGGTTTATACGTACTTTTTCGAGGCCGCGTAAATCTTTGCAAAATAAGCCGGCAGGGTCAGGAAACCATTATCAATGTCATTCGGCCCGTGATTATGTTTAATGAGGTTCCGGTTCTGGATGGCGGATTAAACCCTGTGACAGCAATAGCCGATCTGGATAGCATTGTCTGGCGGCTCAGGCGTGAGGCTTTTCAGGAGCTTACCATCAGCTACCCTGTTATTGCCATGAGTTTGCTGCCCGTTTTGGCTGCGCGAAACCGGGTGATGCTTTCCTATTGCGAGGATATTTCTTTTCGTTCTGTTAAAGGTCGAACAGCAAAAATATTGCTGGATTTGAGCCAGAATGGGCAGAAGAATATTGATCGTATTGTCTATAACAACCAAACTCTATCTGCCATGGTGGCCACTGTGCCTGAACCGCTCTGCCGGGCGATGCGTGAATTACGTGAGTTGGATGCGATTTATTGTTCGCGATCTCAAATTACGATTACAGACCCGACAAGATTGGCTCAAGTTGCCGAACTTGTTCCGGATTGCCGTGTTTGATTTGCGAGCTGTTTACGTTCGTTTAATTTAATTCTGATCAGGCTAACCGATCCGCCTATCAATAAACTGCCGCCACTGACGACCAATGGTGTGATTAATAAATCCACCCAATTGCTACCCATGAATTGGTGAGTTGGTCCGGCCCAAAGAGGGGTACTGAGAACCAGTAAGCCGGTTACGATCGCGGTCACGCTGCCGGTGAGGTTTGTCTTACTATCATTAGATTTGCCGTCAAAGTTAACTTTAGAGCGCATACCCGGGGTATTGATAAACAGGAAGAACGCCAGGGTAACAAGATTGATCACCATGACCACATCCGCCGGAGTTGCTTTTCCTCGTAAAAGGATTGAAGTGACAACATGGATTATATTAATAACTGCGCCAACAACCAAAACGATCAGCGCATTTTTGTATGCTTGCTTTCCCCCACGAATTAATTTTATCAGGCTCCAGATACCAGCGATACCAACCAGGGTCGTCGCCACCACAAAAAATTGATAGAGCCATTGGAAATCCATTAATTTCCACATGGGTGGAAATTGTTTAGTAAGGAAGGCTGCGCAAGTGGTTCCGATGCCCCCCAATAAATTCATGGCGGCTGTCATTCCAACCAGGATTATTACAATAAGGCGCAAAACTTTGTTGTTTTTTTTGGTTTCCATACTTTTTGTCTCCGCTTCTGTTTCCAATAATAATCAGATCTGTTTCGAATTTTTTTATGAGACCCTGAAGGATTTAATCTGCCCCCAGGGTCTCATTGTTCACGATTAATTTTTCAAACGTTTCCTTATTATTTTGAGGAGACGCCATCCACGGGGTTTAACCCCCAAGGGTTATTGGCAAAATGACAGCGATCACAGGCTACGTCTACTGCAGTGTTATGCGATGTAAATGGAGTGGGTTCAGTCTCTGATTCCAGAGCTTGAGGCCGAAAAGTAACCCATTTTCCAGCTGCATCAGGCCCTACTGTAAGGCCATCAGCGTCATGGCAGGCACTACAAGTCACCATGGCATGAGCGTCATCGTGACCAGCAATTGGACCGCTGGCAGAATCGATTCCAGAGTGACAACCGGAAGATGCACAGTCTGCACTTAAATCATGCGGATCATGGCAGTCGTCACACCCCAAACCCTGATGGGCGCCGGCCACAACGATACTGACATGCTGTGCAAGCGGTTCGCTTTGTGTATGACATTTTGAGCACAATTCTGTTGTTGAAGCCACTTCGGAATACTCTTCGATAGGTGGGATTTCCAGCCAGGAAATTTCAGCTTGAACCTGCTTTTTCTTGACCTTGTGACAGATCTTGCACTCGACGTTCTTCCATTCGCTTTCTGCTATCAATGGCGGCGGAGGGGCAATTTCAAACTTACAAGACTTGCAACTTTCAGGCATGCTATCCATACTTGGGACAAAATTGACAGGTGCATGACATTGTGCACAAGAAGCATTGTAGTTGTTTCCATCTTGCACGTACGTGCTTGCATGTTTACTGCTTTGCCATTTCGCTTCAATTACATTTGAATCTTCCGGTTGATTGTTTTCTGCTGCCTTTGTTGCTTTAGGCGCTTGTCCATTTTGATCCGGATTCTCATTGCTGTTCGTTCCGGTCGTTGCGGGTGCACTGCTTTTTGTAGAAGATGAATCTGGTGCCGGTGCAGTACCAGTGGGTTTGCATGCTGCCAGGCTGAATGCCAGCAGCAGCATCAACGTGAGAAAGATCCAAAACGTTAATTTTCGTGGTGCGCCATTGAATAGTTTTTTTGCTTTTGTCACTTTACTTTCACCTTTAGCGTTGGTTTCTTATTTCGCTGGGGGCGCCGGTGGTTCAGGTACCTTTCCATCGGCTGTCAGAACAGTCAATTCCCAGGGGTTTGCTTCAAAATGGCAACGGCTGCAATCGACCAACCACGCGCTGCTGTGAGATTTGACAGCAACGGAGGTTGTGGCACCGCTGCGGCCGACGCTCGTCAAAATCGTCGTCCAGCGAGGATTTTCAGCATCCGCGGGGAATGGGCCAACTTCTGCACCGGAGGCGTCGTGGCAAGCCTGACACTCTAAATTGGCGTGTTGGGCCATTGTGCCTTTTGCATGGTTTTCCATTGTCATCACGTCTGCATGGCAGTCAACACAACCTTTTACTTCCATGGTGTGCGGATTATGGCAATCGGAGCACTGATCAGGACGTTGTTCCTGAGGCAAAGCGCCTCCCCAATTCAGGTGAGCGCTTCCACCGAGGATGATGGCATGTTCAACACCGCGACCACCACTGGCGGAAACACCTTTGGTATCAGCGTGGCATTTTGCACAGAGTGCTTCGGTCGTGGCGACTGTTTCGTGTTCCTTTGTCAGGGGGTTGAACCAGGCGTTTTCTGTCAGAACACGATCTCCTTCAACAACATGGCATGTTTCGCAGGAAATTCCAACCCAATCTTCTTCGGCAACGAAGTCCATGGTGGTTGCTACCCGCATTTCTTCGTCGGTTGGGAATTTACAGGTCACACAATTGGGGGGTCGGTCCGTCGTGGAGGTCGGGTCCCAGTTCTGAGGCGAATGGCAGCGCGAGCAATAGGTATTGGGGCCTTTGCCAATGTCATACGTGTTACCCATCTTGGTGTTCTTATAGGCCGCCAGGATAGCTTCGTACTCTGCACTACCAATATCGACTCCAGGTTTCACAGGCTCTGGAATTGCGGTCGGGACAACTACAGGGGCTTGTGTGGGTGGAGGGGGTTCGGTCGGCAGAACTGTGGGTGGTTCAGTTGCTGCCGGTTTGGCTGTACAGCCAACAATAAGGATGGCCCCCAGCAACAAGGTTAACATGAATACAATCTTTAATACAGATAATGATTGCATCCCTGTCTTCTTTGAATGTGGCTGGGGATTTTGAATTACTGATTTTTGCATGTATGTCTCCTTCTCTTAAATCTAGACGTGCTTATATATTAAAAAAGATTTTCCGACCTATTGTGCATATTAGCACAAATGGTGTGCTTAGCCATTAACTTAAAGCAAGAGCGCGTCTAGATTGCGGGCTTATGTGGCATTTTAAACTTTGTAAATTATGAAAAGAAATCCCTTTTGGTGTAAAAAAAGAGCAGAAAGCGCCTTGATTTACGCCCCTTTCCCTTCTATGCTGGTCACGCTATTACAGGTCGCGCAAAAAGAAAAGAGGATGAATGGCTGCAAATTTTCCGACATCGTCCTGATTTTATAAGGCCATTTTTCTGCACCAAAACATGCAAGCATATTCTCTTCTTTCAGACACTGCTTACCGGTTTTTCCTTACGAACCTAGTGAAGCAATCTTGCTCACATGGAACAGACTTGCTTCGTCGGGTGTTGCCCGCCCTCCTGCTGCTGCTCATAACATAAAAATCTGATGCCTTACGAACTAACTTGAGAAAAAGAAAGTAAAAAGGCTTTCCTTCCGAGGGATGTTATGTCTCTTTCACGTGAACTTTCGGAAGGGCGAAGCATCCGGGAAACCATCCTATCCTCTAAAAACATACCCATCGCGGATGCTTCGCCCATCAGCCGACTAACCCGACTTATACCATATATAAGTGATGGTTTGGCGTGTTACAACCATACCCTACGACTGGTCTGCATTGAGCAATATTATTTCATCCTCGAATACCGCCTTTCGGCGGTGTAGCCGAATCTCGCAATGACAGTCAGCGGCCAGTTGACATTACCAACCTAGTGAAGCAATCTGCGCCGTATGGGACTGGATTGCTTCTTCGGGCAAAAAAGCTCCCTAATCCCAAATGTATTGAGCCTCAGTAATTTCAGAAGAATCTCATGGACAATGCAACAGCCGAGTATATTTTCTAAATTCCTTGCAAATTGGAGTAATCTTCTCTTAAATTAAGGTACCAAAATGGAGATTGAAAGATAAGTTGGCACCTGCTGCTGCCCTACTGGCGATTCAACAACCTAAGTTGATTTCAAGGTTCATTTTTCGAGCGCAGAATCTATTAAAACCCGGGCTGCTTCAGCAAGCCGGACTGCGGGATTGACGCTGCCAAACATGCGGGATGCCATATAAGCACCATCCATCAATAATATGAGTTGGTCGGCCAGAGCGGAGGCATCTTTAGCACCAGCCTCTTTTGCCAATAGCCAAAAGCGTTCTCTAACAGCAAGTTTGTGATCTTGCGCAATCTGGTGGCCGGGGTAATCGTTTTGCGGGTATTCAGCGACAATATTTAAAAAGGGACACCCGTAGCAAGCCGGGGTGGTGACATATTCCTGCAGCCCTTGAAAGAAAGCCAGTAATTTTTGCTGTGCGCTAAGTGCGCCTTGCGTGGAGTCCTCAAAATAGCTCCAAAAGTCATCATCGCTTTCTTTTAGGAAGGCTATTATTAAATCATCTTTGGAGGGGTAGTGCCGGTAAAGGGTCATTTTGCTAATGCCAGATTCCGCGGCGATCATGTCTACGCCAACAGCGCGATAGCCGTACTGGAAGAACAATTTTGCCGCAGTTTGAAAAAGCTTGTCTTTTGGGGAAGCATTATTTTTCATGTTATACACCTCTTGACACGATACAGATCTGTATTGTATACTAAAAAAACCGATACAGATCTGTATCGTAACATAAGTTAAAAATTTGCGCAACTAAACAGGAGGAAAAAAAATGAAGATTGGTATTTTAGGGACAGGAATGGTAGGGCAGGTTCTTGGCGGAAAACTGGCCGAGCTGGGTCATGACGTAGAGATCGGTACGCGCGATGTACAACAAACATTAGCGCTAACAGAACCCAATGCGTACGGAATGCCAGCGTTTAGCACCTGGCAAAAGGAAAATCCAATGGTCAAACTGGGTAACTACGCCCATGCTGCCCAACATGGCGAAGTGGTGCTGAACGCAACCAACGGGACAGGCTCTTTGGCGGCTTTACAACAAGCCGGCGAAAACAATCTTAATGGCAAAATTTTGGTTGATATTGCTAATCCACTCGATTTTTCACAGGGTAACCGGCCGCGATTGTCGGTCAGCAATGACGATTCGCTGGGCGAGCAAATCCAGCGCGCCTTTCCGCAGGTTAAGGTGGTGAAGACACTCAATACAGTGACCGCCTTCTTGATGGTAAACCCCGGCCTGATTGCCAATGGAGAGCATTCTTTATTTATCTGCGGTAACGATGAAAATGCCAAAGAGCGGGTAACCGGCTGGCTCAAGCAGTGGTTCGGTTGGAGAGATGTGATTGACCTGGGTGATATTAGCGGCGCGCGTGGTATGGAAATGTATTTGCCAATTTGGCTGCGCTTGTGGGGCAAGTTGGGCACGGGTATGTTTAACGTCAAGGTGGTCAAATAGAACATTTACACATTCAACGATGTGTGATGCAGGAGAGATCAGTATGGAGAGTACCACAACATTAGGCCGCAGTGATCTGCGAGTACCCCGCCTTGGTGTAGGGGCAATGACCTGGGGCGAGCCAAAGGGATTGGCTCGCCTTAATCCAGCAAAGATGGCTTACGGTGGTGCGGATGGGTACAATGAAGAAAAGCTTGCGCTTGAGACAAGCCTGGATGCAGGAGTGAACTTATTTGACACAGCGGCAATGTACAGTGGCGGTGCTTCAGAGCGGCGTTTGGGTGAATTGGCCCAAGGAAGAGACGTGTTGATTGCCACGAAATTCCCGGGCAGTTTTTTCTTTCAAACGGAAAATCTTCTGAAAGAGCTGGATGCAAGCCTGGCTCGGCTGGGTCGGAGTTGGCTGGATCTGTATCAACACCACTTTCCAACCAATCGGGTTCCAATCCCTCAACTGATGGAGTTGTTGGCAAACGCAGTCGAGGCAGGCAAGGTTAAGGCGGTCGGTGTGAGCAATTATTCGGCAGAACAAATGCGTATTGCTCACGCGGTGCTTGCCCGCCGTGGCATTCCATTGGCTTCCAATCAGGTCGAATATTCGCTTTTGCACCGCCAGCCAGAGGTCATGGCGTTTTGGATGTGTGCCGCGAATTGGGGATTACACTCATCGCTTATCAACCATTGGCAAGCGGAGCACTGACTGGTAAGTACTCGCCGATAAAAAAACCAAGTGGATTCAGACGCTTTCTACCAAATTTCAGCAAGAAGTCAATGGAGGCTGTCCATCCTGTGCTGGAACTTTTGCGTCAAATTGGTGACCGTTATTCAAAGTCACCCAGTCAAGTAGCCCTGCGCTGGCTGATCGAAAATCCACTGGTACTCCCCATTCCAGGTGCAAAGAACAGCAAACAGGCACTAAGCAATGCCGGAGCATTGACATTCAGCTTGACTCCGGCGGAAATCGAAGAGCTTAATCAAGTGACACTTGCCTGGCGAACTTAGCAGGCAGTCAAGTGGTTGGTCTCAATACGCATAATTTAACCATCTTCCAAAAAGATACTCTATGACCTATCCGCCTGATTTTCGTCGATTGCTGCCTGACAATATCGATGGTAGTTGTCGCTCATCTGTCTCTATTCCCAATGCGACTTTCCATTGAAAATCAAAGATTGCTCGCGCTTTTTTCTCTTTATCTGAACCTTTGACGAAGGTCTGCAATGGTAATTTGGGTGGGAGCGGATGGGGAGGTACACTTGATTCACCCAATTGAACGCCTTGAAATCTTCATACTTAAATAGTCTTCCGGTCATCTTTCCAGATATCCATGAAAAAAATACGTCTTGACCTGTTCAATGTATTGATTATCCTAGGCCCACATTTTTCATTCCAGGCTTTGGATTAATCGTACCTAATTTTTCTTTTTAGAAGAGTTTTTTCGATCAGTTCTTAGCAGCACTTCTAGCCGGATGAAATTTTTTTCATTCGCAGCACTTTATGCAGGCTTACCCCAAACAAAAAGAAACCCAGCGGGGTGGTAATTGCATAGAGCACCCATCCTGTGTGCCATTGCAAATGCAGAGTTGTGGCCAGCGAGTACACCCCGCTGGCGGTCAGCGGCAGTGTCAGAAGGCTGATGTATTTCCATGGGGATGCCTGGCCACGCAGGTCCTCCATCAATGAACCCTCCACCTCATCCAAACGGTTACGGCGTAATCCCCAATAGACCAGCCCCAACAAAACCGGCAGGATAAGCGCAGCCAGTGGAGCGGCTGGGATTACGATGAAAACTAAATAGAGCACAAATAGAGTGGCTACTCCCAGGAGAGTCCGACGGTTGAGAACGAAAGGTTCGCTGGAACTCCAAACTGCCAGCCAGTATGCCAGGATGACGAGTAGACTGGTGAGGAAGGTAAAAGAAGCAAATTCCGGAATGGAGGCAACCCCGCCATCCGCTTCTCCCCACCAGAAGATAGCCCACAGCCCATAAGCAACCCCAATGGCGCCAGCCAGCTTGATCAACGACCAAGTGCTTGAGAATAACAAAGCCTTACGTACTGCATACCAACCGACCCAAACCGTTAGTAAAGCATGCCAGGCCAGACCGGTAAAAGAAATGGAGAGCGGCAGCATTTCGTAGGTTGTTTGCACCACCACACCTTCTGCCAGCCAGCCAAAGGCGGCACCTACCAGAAAAAGTGGCCAAATATTCTTAACCCGAAAAAAGGTAACCAGGCCTAAAAAGACATAGGCCAGCAGGGAATAAGCGGCCCAGGTTCCCAGCCAGGAGAGCAATGAATCATCCGGTCGGACGCGTGCCCAAAACAGGTGTTCTGAGAAATAAACAAAGATGTAGCCAGTTGATAAGACCAGTAGAAAATTTTTCATAGTTTTCATATCAGAGGTTATTACTTGAAATGCGCACAGTTGTGAGTATGCGTTTTGGTTATCAACTGTTCTCTGACTCTTTTGGCTGAAACAAAGTGTCAAATTTTCTGTTGACTTCCATCAGACAACCTGTCAACACCATGCTTGACCCAAGCATCTCGAGCCCCTCTTCGGCCAGGGAGGTAATCTGACTCCAGGCATAGGGTAGTATGAAGGTCAATTCGACCCAATCCACCAGCAAGCCCCCGAGCGCGTAGATTATCAAACCGCCGATGATCCAATTGCGTAGGGCATGGTCCTTGCTACGAGCAACAAAAAAGTAATACAGACAGACGAGAAAGAATGTCCCCATTATTGGCGCGTAAACATAAACCCATTTTACCCTGCTAAACCGGTCGATCAGTTCGTGAATTTGGGCGGCCTCATCCAGGGAGAGAAGGAGATAAAGGGAACCAAAAAACAACCAGAACTTCCTCCAATAAAATTGAGTTGCTGATGTTTGTTTTACGAGATGGTAAAGGAAAAAAGAGCATGCCGAAATAGAAAAAAGCAAAATTGTTTCATACCAGGTTGGCAGATTTGCTTCAGCATTCAAGTTGAAACGCTGCACAAGAAATTCTGCAAATACCAGGTTTGAAAAATGGGCATAAATCACAAAAAAAGAATGAAGGGCTAGAAGAAGTATGGTAGTAGCAATAGACGCCCAAAAGATTTTGTAAACAGGAATTTTCATGCCGCTCTCCGAGGAAGAATTCTATCTCATCTCACTGTACGTACTTTTTGCATGCGGGGTTGAGAGTTTGACTTGTAGCCAATGCAAACTTACAAAGATTTGCTGATAGAGGCAAGGATTTGTGCATGTATACTCTCAAAAATTTGCTTCCCCATAAAAAACCGTTTTTAGAATATTGGATATCTTCTGGGAGATAAGCCGGCAAGGTGATCAAATGGTATTCAGCGGAAACATCTTTGCTTAATAATTCCTCGGCAAAAATATCATAACTGACAATAATATCCGGCTCGCTTGCGATCACAAACTCATACGGAATGGCACCGGACGTGCCGGAACTTCTTTGAACTGGGATTGCCATAGGATGAAATGTCAGCGCATCTCTGGATGCCAGACCAGCCCCATCCAGAATCTTTCCCTTAAATGAATAACCCAGCCCTCCAATTTCCGAGGTAAGCAAATTTGCTTCTGGATATTCTTGGTTGAGAATATCGCCAACATAAAGATACATTTTTACCCTTGCGCCACTTTCGAAAAGCACGAAATCATCCGGCCGGGAATGGATGGCATGCATGCTGGATACCAAGAAAAATCCTGAAAAGAGGAACAAGGTAAAAAGGGGAATTTTAAGCACAAAATTACGGGGTGGCGGCACCAGGTATGCATAGGAAAAGAGTGAGGTCACCAGCGGAAGCATATATAGTGGGGTGTACCATTCAAACAGGAGCACATGTTTTCCAACGTAAGACGCAAGCACTAAAAGCGCCGATACTCCCAGTGCGGCCGGATAATAACTGCGCTTAATCAAGTCTTTCTCGCGGATTGTCACCCAACTCAATACGACGATGGGTAAAAGTAAGAAAGTCGCTCTAACTATCAGTTTTGGAAAGTTCGCTGCGGGAAAACCAGGAAGTGATCTATTTAATACTTCTATAAAGGTTTGAAAAGGTGTTATGGAATAAACTACAGACTTTGCCAGAACGGATTGGGGGATTATTGTTCTAAAGAAATACAAATCAAAAATAATAAAAGGAAGAATTCCAGCGGTAAACCATAAAATAGTTTTTTGTAGCTTAAATTCTCCGCGAAAAATCGCTAGCGCGCAGAGCAGTGAAGCAAGCAAAATTAATTCCATCCGGAAATAAAGCGACATTGCAAGGAGCAAGAACCCGACGCTCTTTGTCTTTAAGAGTAAAAAGATTCCCGCCCCCGCCAGAAGCAATGCCAAAGAAGTTTCCATAAGTCCGATGCTGGGCAGCAGGAGCAGAGCTAAAATGGTTGTTTGAAAGAGCAGCTTTTGAGGGAGAGTCAGCTGTCTTTGTAAAAAGATCTCAACAATGCGGGTGTAAATGAACACTACCCCAATGGTGATCAGGGCGTTAATTATGCTGATGATTAACGCGAAGTGACCAACCAGATGAATCGCCTTTGCCAGCCAATAGATCAAAGCCAGAAAAATCACCCAACCTGAGGATGTACTAACCTTCAATATTTCCAGGGGATTGTAATAAGGGACACCAAAATCAACGAGATTGCGCGCAACGCGAAAATGAATATAAGCGTCATCATATGAATATTGGTGTAATTGAATATGCAAAAGTACAACGATACCCATTAATAGCAGCATGCCCAAAATAGCAGCTAATTCATTTCTTAGTAAATTGGCAGATCTTGTAAATTTCAAATTCAATAGATTACTCAAATTTTATCTTTTCAATAAAACCGGGTTGGAAAGTATTATTTGGCGGGCGATCGCCCGCAGAATAATACTCTGCCCCTAATTTTTGAAATGATATCTCAAATTCTTTTATTAAATTGGGTTCTGTGTCTCTGTAATTATACCGGGAAACAAACCACTGCCATTTGTATGTTGCCAATAATACCAATAGGTAAACATAGCGCTGGAATCGCTAAAGTTGATTCTATAATGCAGCCAAATCGAATTTAGCCAGCACTTGATTGAACGATTCTTTGTCTGATAAAACCAATAAGGTATCATTGCCTTGCAATACTGTCCCTCCACTCGGCATCATGAAGTCATTGTCTCTGGCAATCAAAATTATTAGGAATTCGTCCGGAAGGCCCAGTTCAAAGATGGCTTTTCCAATCATGGCTGAGCCAGGTGGTACCGGTAGTTCCTTTAATTCACCCTTTAAGCCAGTCATCGGCACATATTCTATTGGATACATGCGCTTTGGAATGATAGGGGCGTCTACTTTAAGTAATTTTGCCACTGGAGCGAGTGAAGTACCTTGCATTAAGACAGAGGTGAGAACTACAAAGAAAACAATATTAAAAATTAGATTGGCCTGTTCAAGTCGCGCAACCAGTGGAAATGTAGCCAGAATGATCGGCGCTGCCCCACGTAAGCCAACCCAGGAGATAAACGTTTTTTCACGCCAGCCCAGTTTGCTTGGGATCAGACTGATAAACACACTGATAGGGCGGGCAATAAACATCAAGCAGCCCGCGATGAGCAATGCCACACCGGTAATCCGGGCCACTTGCGAAGGAAAAACCAGTAGGCCCAGACCCAGGAACATGACGATTTGCATAATCCAGGCCATGCCATCATGAAAGTGCATTAAGCTCTTCTGATGTAAAAAGTCCTGCTGCCCTAAAACAATGCCGGCAATATAGACAGCCAAAAAACCACTGCCTTTCAAGAAATCAGCCAACCCGAATGTTATGAACACCAGCGATAAGGTCAGGACAGGGTAGAGTCCTTCATAGCCCAGTTTGAGGTGATTGATTAAATATTGCATGACCTTGCCCATGCCATAACCGATTACTGCACCGATAAGCATTTGCTGGAAAAATAATCCGATCAGATTCAAAAGTGAAGACCCCGGATTTGTGATCAACTGGATTAAACCGATGGTCAGAAATATCGCCATGGGGTCATTGCTGCCCGATTCAAGCTCAAGCAGCGGTTTGAGTTTCTTCTTGAGGCTGATTCCTTTTGAACGCAAAACTGCGAATACTGCTGCCGCATCCGTGGAAGACACGATTGCGCCGACCAATAAACCCTCAAGGAGTGAAAGACCCAGAAGTACAGTCGCGAAAAACCCCACGATGATTCCGGTGATGAGCACTCCCAGCGTAGATAGCAAGATGCCTTCTTTAAGCACCGGACGGGCGTTTGCCCATTCCGTACTGAGGCCACCGGAGAAAAGAATCAAGACCAAAGCAATAATTCCTATGAACTGCATTAGTGCAGGGTCATCAAAATAAATGCCACCAATACCCTCCGAACCGGCCAGCATTCCTAAAATCAGAAATAACAAAAGGGCCGGGATGCCAAAGCGGTCGGAGATTTTGCTGACAAGCACACTAATCAACAACAAAATAGCAGCGCTAATTAATAAATAGTCATTCATGAATGGTCAGTCCTGGCCAAAAAAAGCGGAAGAGAGTATGTGTTTACTATTGATTTGTGATCCGGTAAGTTCTTGTTTCAGGGATCGCAAAAAACCCGCTATGGACATTTTAGCACTATTAAAGATAAGGGAGCGTAAAAAATCTAACCACATTTTTTTGTTCAGGCCCCACCTAAATCAGCTCTCACTCACTTCTCTTTCCTGTTTTGAAAATAGCCCATTTCATCTTCCATTTCTTTTTCAAAACTTATGCCGATTTTTTCTGCCACCCGTTGAGAGGCCGTATTTTGCGGATCAATCAAGCTTACCAATCTTTGTAAATCCAGCCGGGTAGGTGCGTGCTCTGCAATGGCGGTGGCCGCTTCAGTTGTCAGACCGTGCCCCCAAAAAACGGGATCGATTAGGTAAGCTAGCTTGATCTCCAATTGCCCATTCAGGTGCCAGGGCAGCAAGCCATGCCATTAAACTGAGCAGAGGGTTTACATATGGTAGCCCATAGACCTAATACCGGATTATGCGGGTGCCCGTGTTAGTGCCAGGCCAGTTCCTGCTTTGTTTCTTCGTAATTCGTAGGGGCATCGGGAATATAGCGCACCACTTCAGGATTGCAGTACAGCCGGAAAAGGTCATGAATGTCCGTGGGTAGCTGATGGCGCAACAGAAGTCTTTCGGTTTCGAGGGTGATCAGCTTTCTTGCCTTTTTCGTTGTACATTTATTTAGGCGTTCGCCATCCGGGAGTGCCCAAATCTATTTTTGTGCAGAGCGGTTACGGCGCTCCGTTGCTATCACAAGTTATCGATTCAGCGACGGTTCGCCTGCTGGAAATTTGGCGGCAGCCTCCTTCGTATTCGAGGGGTTGTGTTAGATGAAGAGGAGCGCAGGCTAGTGATTGCAATCCAAGGGAAGGTCTTGATGCAGCTAAATTTATGGGCGTAAGGTGCACAGCGCCTGACGAATTTCACCCAAGTGATAGGCACTATGCGCAACAATTGCGATTGCTCCGCCCACCTCTTCTTCATTTGGCCAAGCTGGTGCTTGTGAAAGAATTGCGATCATCGCGGCATAACTGGTGCGCAATTCGTCTTGAATGGCCTGCCATTCCAGGTCTGTTACCTTTCCAACCGTTCGCCAGATCTCACCCCAATCCGCGTTGGGCGAATCTGGCTCGAGCATCGACTGCCGGACAACATCCAGGTAAAAGGCTACGTGTTTGACCTGGGCAGCCAGGGTGGCACATTTTCCACCGACTGGAATGGAGGCTTCTTCAGCGGTGATATCAGCCAGGGTTTCGAATAAAGATGTATTTCGATCGAGATAATAGCCTTCCACCTGCTCAAAGGTTTCCTTAAGCAGGTTAATGAGTGCAGAGTTGAAATGTTGGGATTGAATTTCATTGGTCATGTCTGTACTCCTATGAAAGAGATGGTTTTTATTTTTAACAGGATGAAGAAACTAAACAATATCCGATTTTCCATTATACGGATTTCGAGGTGACTTGAATGAATTTGTATAATTTAGATACTGGTACCCCGCCATCTGGCCACGTGCCCAACAATTCATATAAAGAATCACCACGAAATTTATGGAGTCTTCACAGCAGGCGACTATCACCTCTAAGAGATTGCTTTTCTTACAGAATTGTGGGATTCTCAGCTTTCCATGTTGATCCGTGTGGAATTTATTACGGAGACGATGATTCTATCAATTTTCAGCTTTTAACGATCACTCTCTCAAATCAAATTACCCAATCAACCAATCACCAAATATCGAATATCCAATACCTAATATCATGTACAATAAATACTTCCTCTTTTTCATTTCAGGAGTTCCCCATGCAATTATTAAAAGATCGAATTATCAAGGATGGTGCCAACCTGGGGGGCGGCATTCTCAAGGTGGATGGTTTTATCAACCATCAGGTTGATGCAGTCTTAATGGATGCTTGCGGTCAGGAACTGGCAAGTCTCTTTAAAGAGATTGGCGCTGACAAGGTGCTGACTGCTGAAATCTCCGGTATTGCCCCGGCAGTGATGACCGCCCGTTATCTGAACATCCCGGTGGTATATGCTCGCAAGACCAAGCCAATAACCATGCCGGAAACCGTCTATCTGACCACTGCACCTTCGCATACGCGCGGCACAATGACAGAGCTGATTGTTTCACCTGAATTCTTGTGCTGCGGCGAAAAAATATTGATCATCGATGATTTCCTGGCCTCCGGCAGCACGATCGCCGGACTTGCGCGCCTGACGGCAGCAGCCGGCGCGCAACTGGTAGGTATCGGAGCGTTGGTCGAGAAGGTTTTTGAAGGTGGCCGTGAGAAATTAAAGGGATTGGGTGTGCCGATCGAATCGCTGGCCATTATATCCAATATGGATGACGGCAAGATCGTATTTTCCAATTAATTCGTATGTATGACACCATCGTTGTTCTTGATTTTGGCTCACAATACAGCCAATTGATTACCCGGCGGGTACGCGAAGCACAGGTATACTGCGAGATGTTTCCCTGGAATGTAGATGCTGCCCGGGTCATGGCTATGCAGCCACGCGGTTTCATTTTATCTGGTGGACCGAATTCGATTTACGCTCCCGGAGCTCCCCAGTTGCCAGCTTTTGTACTGGAGAGTGGCTTGCCTGTTCTGGGGATCTGCTACGGGATGCAGGCGCTCACCAGAGCGTTAGGTGGGGTGGTGGCTGCTTCCAGCGAAGGTGAGTACGGATTGGCACAGATTGAGACACTTTTGCCAAACCCATTGCTCCCACCCGGCATCCAGCCGGTCTGGATGTCACATGGCGATCGTATTGAATCACTTCCAACCGGCTTCGAACGCCTGGCGGCCAGCCATAATAGCCCGATTGCGGCGATGGGTGATGTGAAGCGTGCAATTTACGGCGTGCAATTTCATCCAGAGGTACGCCATACCCCGGCTGGATTTGCCATGTTGCAGCGTTTTGTGCTTGATATCTGCCAGTGCCGGGCGACCTGGACACCTGAATCGATAATCGCTGAAAGCATCGAACAGATCCGGCAGCAGGTCGGCGATCAACGCGCCCTGGTTGGCGTCAGCGGTGGCGTGGATTCAAGTGTGTCGGCCGCCTTGGTTTACAGGGCTATTGGATCGCAGTTGGTGGCGGTTTTTGTCGATAACGGCCTCTTGCGACAAAATGAGCGCAATCAGGTGGAAGCAGCCTTCCGCCAGCACCTGGGTATGCCGCTAAAAACGGTCGACGCGATAGCAGAGTTCATGGCTGCCCTCGCAGGGGTGACTGATCCGGAACAAAAGCGCAAAGCAATTGGGGGTACATTTATTCGCGTCTTTGAGCAAGCTGCTCTTTCAAGCGGCCAACCCCAGTTTCTGGTGCAGGGCACCATATATCCGGATGTAATCGAATCGAGCGCTCCGGATCGCAGCCAGGGACAGGTCATCAAATCGCACCACAATGTCGGTGGATTGCCGGATGACCTTGACTTTGCTTTGGTGGAACCTTTACGCTATCTTTTTAAAGATGAAGTGCGGGCAGTCGGTGAGGCGCTGGGACTGCCGGTCGAACTGGTCTGGAGGCAGCCTTTCCCGGGTCCCGGCCTGGCTGTGCGATGTTTAGGGGGGATCACGCCCGAGCGACTGGCCACCCTGCGGGCTGCGGATGCCATCTTTACTTCTGAATTGAGCACGGCAGGTCTATTGGGTAAGCGCACCCGCGAAGTTGAATTGCCAATCGCACAGGCATTTGCAGTCTTGTTGCCGGTGCGCTCGGTGGGAGTAATGGGCGATTCGCGCACCTATCAGGAGGTGATCGCCTTGCGCGCGGTTACCAGTGATGACTTCATGACCGCTGATTGGGCTCGCCTGCCTTATGATCTGCTGGCAAGAGTGGCTGGCCGTATTGTCAATGAGGTTGCCGGGGTCAACCGCGTTGTGTACGACGTCACCAGCAAACCACCTGCCACGATTGAGTGGGAGTAAAACAATAAACATGCATGTATTTTTTTAACAACATGCGCTGCTGTTTACTGATAATACAAGAGCTTCTACAAAGTCTATAAATCTTATTAATAAAAGGTTATTATTAATTGCTTTGAATTAATAATTAGAACCTAAATTTTTATCTTTTCGAAAAACACTTTTCAACTTCGTTTTATTGAAACGATACAAATTTTTAAAAAATTTGAATAGGCTGGGTGACCAAACCTATATTTATATAAACACCTTAAAGGAGAAATAAACGTGGATAAACAATTAGATCGAAACAAAAAAAATGGTAATAAAAACCCCATGGCAAAAAATGGCTTGGGTGATCCTATTCCCAGTAGAAATCAGAGAAAAGGTGATGACCCTGGATTAAGAACAGCCGCAGGTGCTCCTGTGACAGACAATCAAGATAGTATGACGGCTGGACAACGCGGGTCAGTCTCCTTGCAAGATGTATGGTTGTTGGAAAAGCTGGCTCATTTTGATCGCGAAGTGATACCTGAACGTAGAATGCATGCGAAAGGCTCGGGAGCATTTGGAACTTTTACTGTTACCCACGATATAACGAGGTATACCAAAGCCAATATATTTTCTAAAATTGGCAAAAAAACGGAAATGGTAGCTCGTTTCTCAACAGTGGCCGGGGAGCGGGGAGCAGCCGATGCAGAAAGAGATATTCGTGGATTTGCTTTGAAGTTTTATACGGAGGAAGGCAATTGGGATTTGGTCGGTAACAATACACCTGTATTTTTCTTTAGAGATCCAATGAAATTTATTGACTTAAATCATGCGGTTAAGAGAGACCCCCGAACGAATATGAGAAGCCCCAATACAAATTGGGATTTCTGGAGTTCTTTACCGGAGGCACTTTTGCAGGTTACCATAATTATGGGGGATAGAGGTCTTCCATCATCATACAGACATATGCATGGGTTTAGTTCGCATGCATTTAGCCTTATCAACAGTGAAAATAAGCGGGTGTGGGTAAAATTTCACTTTAGATCTCAACAAGGCATACGAAATCTAACCGATCAAGAAGCTGGCAAGGTAGTCGGAATGGATAGAGAATCTCATCAGAGAGACCTTTATCAGGCGATTGAACAAGGAATGTATCCAAAGTGGAAAATGTATATACAAGTGATGACCGAAGAACAAGCTGATGCGATGGAAAACAATCCTTTTGACTTAACCAAAATGTGGTTAAAAGAAGATTTTCCGCTTATGCCAGTCGGAGAATTTGAATTAAATAAGAATCCAGATAATTATTTTGCGCAAATAGAGCAAGCCGGTTTTAACCCTGCCAGTGTAGTTCCGGGAATTAGTTTTTCCCCTGATCGTATGCTCCAGGGTCGCTTATTTTCCTATGGGGATGCGCAAAGGTATCGTTTGGGTGTTAATCACCATCAAATACCAGTTAATACGCCCAAAGCAGTTAAAAACCCACATAGCTTCCACAGGGACGGGCTTATGCGTGTTGATGGAAACCTGGGAAGCGAGCTGCATTACGAACCAAATAGCTATGGGAATTGGGAAGACAGTCCCGAGGATAATCTTCCGATGGAAAAAGGTGGGGATGTTTACAGATACGACTTTCGAGAAGACGATTCTGATTATTACACACAACCGGGGCTTCTTTTCCGAGCGATGACCGCTGATCAAAAGCAGGTTTTATTTGATAATACTGCCAGAAATATGGGAGACTCAACGCTTCAAATAAAACACAGGCACATTTATAATTGTTATCGGGCAGATCCTGAATATGGCAAGGGAGTTGCAAAGTCATTAAATATTGCAATTGAAGATGTAGATTTAAATTTACCTGAGAAAAATTCCAGTATAAATCTAAAAAAAGCCAACAACTTACATCCAGAATTAAATATTCCTACCCAACCCGTAGATCCCGGTATAGAAATAGATACGAATACCGATAGTTATATCGAGCCTGAGAACGATCCCTGGCTATTATAAAAATATGGCATACGAAAACAGATGTCTGTTTTCGTGTGCCAGTTTTACATTAAAGCAAATTTCGTTGCTACTCAATCTTCTAAAATGATGCCATTGCGAACCATTGTCCTTGTCTTTGGTGGCCTCGCAATGGCATTTTCCGGTAACCAGCCAACATCCTGATTTTTATGCGGGTTACTGGATGGCTTTTCGCCCTAAAAAACTACATTTTTCCACCACCCAAGCTTGGCTTTAAATATTCTTTTCCTTTTGGGTTTGGTTTTACACTCAGAAAGAAATGATGGTGTTCACCTTTGCGTGAAATATTGGCTGCTTGTGGATCATGGTTTGGAGAAGAAGCTCCCACTAAGTGATATTCGTAACTCCCTGATTGCAAGGTGTTATTAAGCTTGCAATTTATCATTTCAATAATTAGGGAGGAGTGTTTTATTGACACGTCCCGTTTTATTCAAAAGATACCTTGCAAATGTGATTATGGTCATGAGAGTCACTATGACCGGCACGCATTTGGCATGCTTTTGGGTGACATTTGGTACCCATATTATGTATCGTCAGTACGATGCGCGGCCACAGTTTCGCCTTTACGATCAATAGGGTATAAAACTGTGATTTCAAATATTTTCATCAAGGAAGCTTATGCTTGAAGCATTACTTTACAATTTTTCAAAGCCGGTTATAAAAACCTATACGGGTACCATGCTTAATATGGATATCCGCCGGTATTCACCACTGCCTGATGGGGCGAAAATCATTGTTGCCAATCATCCCAGCACCACTGATCCTTTTTATGTGGCAGCCATGGTTAATCATCAGGCTTTTATTTTGATCAATGAAAAACTTTTCAAAGTGCCGGTGTTTGGCAAGTATCTTCGTCGTTCCGGGCATATACCGGTTGTTCCTGGTAATGGAAAAGCAGCCATGGATGAAGCTTTGCAGCGCCTGGCGAACAACGAAACAATCGTTATTTTTCCGGAAGGCAACCTCAGTCCACGCGAAGGTGGTTTTGGCGATCCACGCACTGGGGCAGCCAGGCTGGCTTTGCTGAGCGGGGCGCCGGTCATTCCGGTAGGGATCCATTTGCTGCGTGGAAGAGTACGTTCGATCATCACGCACATCGAAGGAAAAGAAGAGGAAGGGCGCTGGTATTTCCATGGCCCCTACTACATGACCGTTGGTCTCCCAATTCCTTTCCATGGTAATGTCGATGATCACAATCATGTGCGCCAGATTTCCAAAATTATCATGAGTCATATTCGCGAACTGGCTTTCCAAAGCGAGGATCGCCATCTACAAGGACCATTTATGAGTCCATTAAAAGCTTTTTTCTAATCAGAATCGGGGAGGAATTTTCCAAATGAATATAGTTACGGATAGTGGTATGGATATTACACCGGGGGTTTTTGAAGCCATTGGAGTGCAAGTACACGCTGTGCCACTTAAAATCGAATTGGATGGCAAGACCTACCGCAGCGGGGAGGATATCCAACCAGACGAGTTTTACGAATTGCTAACCACGACAGATAGCCTGCCGGTTACCTCACTGCCCTCACCGGGCGATTTTGCGGAATTATATCGCCGCCTGGCACCATCCGGCCCGATTCTCTCCATTCACATTTCCTCAGGCTTGAGCAATACCCTCCAATCTGCAAAGACAGCCGCACAGATGGTTCCGGAAGCTGATGTCCACTTTATTGATACCTTAACCCTTTCCGGGGCACAAGGTTGGCAGGTGGAAGCTGCTGCCAGAGGGGTCAAAGCTGGTTTGTCGTTGCAAAAGATAGAAGAACTGGTGGCAAAAGTTCGGGCAGCCACAGAAACCATCTACACATTGCCCGATCTAAAATATCTGATTCACGGCGGCCGTATCAGCCACATGAAAGGCTTGTTAGCGAATATTCTGCGCATCAAACCGCTCATTGGCGTCAGCAAATCCGACGGTAAATACTATGATCGCGGCAAAAGCCCAACCTTCAAGCGCGCTTTGGAGGGTCTGGTGAATGTCATTAAGAAAGACGTGCCGGAAGGCAGTGATTTACGCATTCAAATTGGCAGCACCGTCAATCCGGATGGTGTCGAACGTATCCGGGAACTGCTTAATCAGAGTTATATCTGCCACTGGCTGCCTGATTCGACCGTAGCACCTGTATTGGGTGCGCATACCGGTCGTGGGCTGGTGGGTGCATTTTATGCAAACATGAAACTTTTTCCGGAGATATCTGCCGCATAGGTATTAACTCCGCTCGTTTCTGTCTCACTCGCTTTCGAACATAAAAATTTCTTTAAATGGATGCTGCCATCCTTGGATATTTTCACTTACCTGTTTGGAGGAAAAAATGAAAGTGTTATTTATTTACCCGCAATTTCCCGATACTTTTTGGAGTTTTAAGCACGCCCTTAAGTTCATTGATAAAAAAGCCGGTACACCTCCGCTTGGTTTGTTGACTATTGCTTCCCTCTTACCGCATGGTTGGGAAAAGCGATTGGTGGATGTCAATATTCGGCCACTGGTGGAAGAAGACCTTGCCTGGGCCGATCTGGTAATGATTTCAGCCATGGTAGTGCAACGCGAATCGGCCCATGCCTTAATTAAACAGGCGAAACTGGCTGGCAAGACAGTCGTTGCCGGCGGGCCGCTCTTCACCAGTGAATTTGAATCTTTCCCATTGGTTGATCATTTTGTGCTCAATGAAGGCGAAATTACCTTACCGCGTTTCTGGCTTGATTATGGGCGCGGCCAGGCGCAGAGAGTATATACCTCCGATGTACATCCGGATATCCAACATACCCCGCCACCTTTGTGGCATCTGGCTGATCTGAAACAATATGCAACCATGAGCATCCAGTTTTCTCGTGGCTGTCCTTACAACTGTGATTTCTGCAACATTACGTCGATGTTGGGGCATAGGCCGCGTACCAAAACCGCAAAACAATTGATTAACGAGCTGGATGGATTGTATGCTTTAGGATGGCGTGAGCCGGTCTTTATTGTGGATGATAACTTTATTGGCAATAAGAAGGTTCTCAAGCAGGAAGTGCTGCCGGCACTGATCGAATGGCGCAAAGGAAAGACGGGATTGCCTTTCAACACCGAAGTTTCCATCAACCTGGCAGATGATGCAGTATTGATGAGCCAGATGGTGGCTGCCGGATTTAATGAGGTTTTTGTCGGTATTGAGACTCCCAATGAAGAAAGCCTGGTTGAGTGCAGTAAGACCCAAAACCGCAATCGGGACCTGATAGAGAGTGTCCGGCGTATTCAGCGAGCTGGTATGGAAGTTCAGGGCGGCTTTATTGTTGGTTTTGATTCGGATACGGAAACAATTTTTACGCAGCAATCAGATTTTATAATGAAAGCCGGAATCACCACCGCCATGATTGGTCTGCTGCAAGCCCCGGCCGGGACTCGTTTGTACGATCGCATGAAGCTTGAAGGCAGGTTGTTAGGCGAAATGACCGGTGACAATGGTGATGGATCCACCAATATTATTCCAAAACTGGATTTAAAAATTCTGCAAGCGGGCCACCGTCAATTAGTGCAATTTTTGTATACCCCGCAGGCTTATTATCAGCGCGCCAAGACTTTTTTGCTCACAGTGCAACCACCCCAGATTCAGTTGCACCTGGACTGGACGTATATACGCGCTTTGTTTCGCTCGGTTGTTACCCTGGGCATTAAAGGAGTTGAGCGAGCCGAGTATTGGAAACTATTTTTATGGACCTTATTTCGCAAACCACGCCTATTTCCACAGGCAATCACCCTGGCGATTTACGGCCATCATTTTCGGATACTCGCAGATAGGATGTGAGGTGGGGCTGGGGGTGTGAGGTCACAACTTGTAGATGGAAAGATAGGATTATTGGAATAAAGCCAAGGAAATTGCATAAATGCTATCAATAAAAGTGAATTTATTATTTTTTTAGTCAACTTCTCGAACTTCGATTTTTACGGAGTAAAATTGTCCAAAAAATCACTGTAAGTTTTCAAAAAAAGTCTAAACACCTTACTTATCAAACAATGATTTAATCACCAGTTGTCTCCGATTAATTGGTAACAGGAAAGTATGTAACTCATTTCTCCCGAACCCAGTGGATTATGTCTATACGGGTGATCGATGCCGATATAATGGTGAAATATTTACCCATTATTTGGTACTTTGAAATGCGGATTCTTTATCTTTATTTTTACAAAAAATTAGTAGTTGACATTATAGTTTAACCTCTCTATAATAAAGAAAACGATTGCGCAAACCATTAACCGGATTGGAATGAACGATGTCTACGATTAGAGAGGTTGCAGAACAAGCTAATGTATCCATTACTACTGTTTCACACGTAGTCAACAATACACGATTTGTCTCAAGTGAAGTAAAAAATCGGGTGTTAATTGCCATGGAGGAAATTGGCTATCAACCTAATGAACTAGCCCGATCTTTACGTATGGGACAAACGCATACGATCGGGCTGATCCTCCCTGACAGTGCCAATCCTTTTTTTGCGGAGGTTGGTCACCACGTTGAATCAGCCGCTTTTGCAGCCAATTACAATGTTATCTTGTGCAATACTGAAGGTTTGCAGGATAAAGAGAAGATCTACGTTGATGTCCTTCTCAAAAAACAGGTTGATGGGATAATTTTTGTTGCAGCTGGTGATCGACCAGAATCTTTGTATCCTCTAATCAAACACAAACATCCGGTTGTTCTAATCGATCGCAACCTTTCGGAAATGCAATACGCTATAGACTCAGTTTTCACCGATAATTATCAAGGCGGGTATCGAGTTACAAAACATCTATTAGCGATTGGGCACCAGAATATTGGTTGTATTATGGGTCCACATCATCTCTCGCCTTCCATGGACAGAGTGGTTGGTTTTCGCAACGCCTTGCATGAGTCTGGTTTTTCAGTTAATGAGGACATCATTGTGCAAGGTGACTTTCACCCTACATCAGGATACAAGGCTGCTTTAGAGATTCTTACCAATCCCTCCCGTCCTACTGCCATCTTCGCTTTTAACGATTTGATGGCTATAGGTGTAATTCGTGCTGCATCTGAAAAGGGTTTACGCGTTCCGCAGGACTTGGCTGTGGTGGGCTTTGATGATATTGAGCTCACACAGTATGTAACTCCTTCCCTGACTACGATGGCTCAGCCAAAGTTGCAAATGGGTATGGAAGCTGTTCGTTTATTAACCGAGCGGATGCAGGATAATAGTCTACCAGCACAGACAATCATGCTTGAAACAAAATTAATTGTAAGAGATTCTTGTGGCGCAAAATTGAAAAGAGGATTATCAGACATAAGCACTGTTCAAGGGGAAAAATATCTAGATCAAAAGGATTAAGAAAATGAAGGTTAGCGGACACACTTTGGGAACACCCAATATGTTTTTGAGCAATGCACTGCGTCTTTTCCGCGCCGCGGGATTGGATGGTGCTGAGATTATTTGGCAAAATGATTATCCTTCTGGAATATCTGAAAGTGCCAGCGATCAATCTGTTAAAGAGGTTCGCACGTTGGCCACTACGCTAGGCTTGGAGATATGTTGCCTCACACCGTACATGACGAATATCAATAGTCTGGATGATCAAGAAAGAGATCGTGATATTGAAAGGTTTAAACGGTGTATTCTTACTGCTGAGCAGCTTGGAAGTCAATGTATCCGGGTGTACGCAGGTAGTTACATGCCCGGAGAAGAAAATATACGAGAACAGAAATGGGTAAGATTAGTCGAATCTCTCCAATTTCTAGGAGAAATTGGAGCAAGAACAGGAGTAACCCTTTGTGTTGAGAACCATTTCAACACTATGACGGTGTCTGCCCTTGAAACCGCCAGTTTAATGAAGGAAGTTGATTCTCCTGGGGTAGGAATACTTTACGATCAGGCCAACCTTGTATTTACATACAACGAAGACTTTCCCGAAGCTATTGAGTTGCAGAAGGAATGGATTAAACACGTTCACGTTAAAGATTTAATCTTCACAAAGAAAGAAAAGGTATTCAAAGCTGGCAGCGTAGCAAGAGTAGACGATGATGAGAATCGAGCAGTGCAGTCACGCGTGGTTGGTACGGGCGTCCTTGATTGGCCAAATATCCTTGCCGACTTGAAGAATAGATGTGAATACTCTGGATATTTATCCGTAGAGTACGAGTATCGCTGGCACCCAAACGATTTACCCAAACCTGAAGATGGTTTCAAGCAGAGTAATGATTATTTAGAAACCATCCTGGTAGGCCTTCAAAAGGAGAAGTAATGCTACTTAGTATTGTTACCGATGAGATTAGCGCTGACTTGGAAACCTCTGTAGAACTGGCAAAGGAATGGGGGTTGACTGCGGTCGAGTTGCGAGGGATTAGCGATGAACGCTTTCCACGGGTTTCAGAATTCTGGAAAACACGAGTGCCAGAACTTCTTCAAAAAGCAGATATGAAAGTCTCTGCCATTTCATCAGGGTTATTTAAGATTCCTTACCCCGGTTTACAACCTTCCGGCACACGAATATTGCGCTGGGAAGATAATTTAGTCTATAGAAAATTCAAAAGCGCAGAAGCACTGGTACGTGACCATTTAGAAAATTTATTGCCAATGACATTTATGGCCGCCAAACAATTGGGTGTCAGCACAGTTGTTTGCTTCAGTTTTGACCGCGGTGAAGGAGTATCCAGCGATGCTCCAGTTCCCCAAGGGGTATATGACGCGCTGACTGAAGCAGCACATCAGGCAGAGGCTGAAAATATTACTCTGGTCATGGAGGTCGAACACATTTGTTGGGGAGACACTGGAAAAAACGCAGCCCGGATTGTTGAAAAAATTGGAAGCCCAGCACTTGGCATCAACTGGGATCCAGCGAACGCCTATCGCGCTGGGGAAGAATACCCATTTCCAGAGGGTTATGCAGCTGTTCGCCAAATGGTGAGACATGTGCATTTCAAAGATGCTCGTAAAAATCCGTTCAGTGGTGAAAAAGAGTTTGTGTTCGATGGGATAATTGACTGGCCTGGCCAAATCAAGGCGTTGGTTAACGATGAGTACTCTGGATATATCTCGGTAGAGACCCATGCTCAACCCAAGGTTGCAATGGCACGGCAATCTCTTGCAAAATTAAGAAACCTTATTCAGGAAGCACAATTATGAAACGAACCCATCCCGGGGGTATCATCAGCCCTTTAGCCATTCCCCTTGATTCTGATGAAAATCTTGATGTAAACAGCTTGAAGCGGTTAATAGACCAAATTTTGCCGAACTTGGACGGCCTTTTCATACTGGGTTCCACCGGAGAGTTCGCCCATTTAACAGAGTACGTTGCCGATCAGTTTGTTGATATAGCTCTTGAACATGCTGCGAACCGTCTCCCTACCTATCTGGGTATTGGCGATACGGGGACTCAGCGGGTTATTAGAAATCTAGACCGGGCAAAACGTAATAAGGTTGATTATGTGGTCGTCACAAGTTCGTATTATTATAGCTTCGATGACCAACTATCACTCCAGGAGCACTTTATCCGCGTTGCAGAGGCATCCCCGATCCCTGTTATTCTCTATAATATTCCCCAAAATACCCATATTAATCTGACACCTGAGTCAGTAGAGAAATTGTCTGAACATCCGAATATTGTAGGACTAAAAGATAGCATGGGTGACATGATTCAGTTTCAAGATTTCCTGACTTACCGTAGTAAGAAGTTTATAGTTATGCAGGGAAGAGAACAGCTTGCTGCTGCATCTCTCTGGTTGGGCGCGGATGGTATTGTCTCAGCTCTAAATACATTTGCTCCTCAGATAGTACAGAGGATTATGAAGGCAGTTGAGGAAAATGACCGAACGGAAGCACTTATAGCACAAAATGAAGCAACACACCTGGCTCAGATATTTAGTCAAGGTTACTGGTTGAGCGGATTAAAGGCGGCCCTACAATTATTGGGTTATGGAAGTGGACGACCAGCTTCTCCGGTACCTTCTTGCACACGCCAACAAGTTGACTCTATTCGCAAAATTTTGAGAGAACATGGGTTGTTGGACTAGGAGGTTAGAGATATGGCACAGTCAATAGCAAATATTAAGAGAGCTCAGTCTCGTTGGAAAAATTTCCGTAATATATTGGCAAACGCTGGTTTGCCAGCCTTATCTTTCATTGTGTTGCTGGGTGGTTGGGAGATTCTAGTACGGTTACTTAATGTACCAGAATATATTCTTCCTTTACCGAGTGTCTTTTTTGCTAGGGTCTTCAAAGATTGGAACCTACTTCAGATTCATTTTTTGGTTACCGCCCGTGAAGTTCTCCTTGGGTTTGGAATTGCAGCTATCACCAGCATACCACTTGCCCTGGTTATTGCGCTCATACCTCCTATAGAGAAAGCCTTTTATCCGATTGTCGTGTTTTTTCAGCTAATACCCAAAATCGCCATTGCACCACTGCTCATTGTCTGGTTCGGGTTCGGAATGTTCCCGAAGGTTTTCCTAACCTTTTTACTATGTTTTTTCCCCATATTGGTTAATTCTATATCAGGATTCAAAGCTATTGATCCACGGATCCTTTACATTACTCGGTCAATGGGTGCCAATCGACTACAAACTTTTGCATTTGTCCGCATGCCAACAGCATTGCCGTTTATCTTTGCTGGCCTGGCTGTATCGATCGTGATGGCAGTCACTGGAGCCATAGTGGGTGAATTCGTGGGTGCAAACGCAGGTCTCGGGTATTTGTTATTGAGAGGGTCCAGCTACCTGGACACCAGTTTGATGTTTGCAGTATTAGTGGTGCTGAGTCTTATGGGTTTAGTGTTCAGCTATGCTGTAACATTTCTAGAAAAAGCTGTGATGCCTTGGCGGCGATACAGAAAGGAGGAATAACGGAAAACTTACTGAATAGACTGGATGTCGATCAACATAATAATCGACACAATATGAAATCCTACTGAATAACTTGAAGGAGAAAAAAAGATGATTAGGCGGACTACAAGAATAATAATTTACGGGTTTTTGGTGGTAATATTATTTGTCGGATGTTCCGGACAAGCACAAACCCCTACTGAGTTAGCGCAAACAACTCAGAATGTACAGGAACCCACCCAAGCGCAAGCTTCTACGGAAGCACCCAAACCCACGGTTGCCCCAACAATAGCACCGACTGAAGAACCTATGGAAGTTGTAGATGTAAAATTGACACTTAACTTCCTTGCCGGAGGACCTCAAGCGGGCTTTATGTATGCCAAAGCCCTGGGTTACTATGATGATGTTGGTCTTAACGTTACGATCGAAGAAGGGCAGGGTTCTGCTACAACTGCTCAACTAGTTGCTACTGGTGGTGCTCAGTTTGGCTTCGCTGATGGACCATCGGCAATGACCGTCCGTTCAAAAGGTGGTGCAGTGAAAATCATAGCACCGATTTTGCAGACAAATGGTTTTGCGGTCATTTCGTTGGCGGACAAGGGTATTGAATCTGTTAAGGATCTGGTTGGGAAAACTGTGGCTGTGCAACCAGGTACTGCGCAGACCACCCTGTTTGACGCAGTGTTTGAAGCGAATGGGGTAGACAAGAATCAGGTAAATATTACAAACATTGATCCTGCTGCACTAGTTGGCTCATTATTGGAAGGTCGAGTAGATGCCATCCTAGCCGGTGCTGACTTCCAAAGCGTCCAAATTCGTGACCGTGGATTTGAAGTCAACGATCTTTTCTACCGCGATATTGGTGTACCCACAATTGGTCTTTCCCTCATTGTGAATGATCAAATGATTAAAGATCAACCTGACATAGTAGCTCGCTTTGTAGAAGCTAGCCTGAAGGGTTGGGACGCAGCTCGGAAAAATCCAGATGCTGCAGCACAGGCTGTTGTCGATCAATTTATTTCTGGAAACAAGGAACAGATCCTTAAACAACTCAACGTAGATCTTATGCTCGTTTGTGCTCCAGGAGCAGAAGCATTAGGCAAGGTTCCAACTAAGAACTGGGAGACTACATACGATCTATTAGTTAAATACTTAGGATTTCCAAACGATTTGCCGGTGGAAGACTACTATACTACAGAATTCATACCTGCAAATGCCCCAACCTGTCCGTAATTTGAGTTAATTAAATAAAGAAACGAGATCATGGAATCAACCCCCAAAACTGTTTTAGGATCAAAAATTGAAGGTCATGGAGTTTCGAAGACATACTTTACCCGCGATGGAGAGGTAAGAGCGCTGGACCTGGTAGACTTCACAATTCAACCAGGCGAATTTGTCAGCCTTATTGGCCCGAGTGGGTGCGGCAAGAGTACGCTCATGTTGCTAGTCGCAGGGCTACTTCAGAGAACAACCGGATCAATTCAAATAAATGGGGAAAACTTAACAAAGCCATTGACAGATGCCGGGATTGTCTTTCAGGATCACTTACTACTCGATTTTCGCACGGCAGAGGATAATATCCTATTGCAGACACAGATCCGAGGTTTACCAAAAGATGCTTCCCAAACCAAGGCTAATGAGTTGCTTAAACAACTAGGTTTGGCGAATGCGGCCAAAAGATACCCCTCACAACTTTCCGGGGGTATGCGTCAGAGAGTATCCATTGCTCGGGCATTAATACATGACCCAGATGTTTTACTCATGGATGAACCTTTTGGAGCTCTTGATGCCATTACACGCACACAAATCAGACATGATCTCGAGAAACTCTGGTTAGAAAAACGGAATACTGTTTTGTTTATCACGCATAGCGTTGAAGAAGCGGTCAGTTTATCAGATCGTATCCTGGTTATGTCAAGTGGTCCTGGCCGGATCATCGAAGAGATCAAGGTGGATTTACCCCGGCCAAGACCTGTTAAAATTGGAGTTGATAGTGCCTTTGTCGAGCACGCCGATCGGATATACGATATCATGCGTAATCTGGGCGTGTTGACATTCTAGGAGAATTAGATGCATGTATTAATCACAGGTGGGTTAGGGTTCCTGGGATTACATGTCGCTAAGGAATTAACAAGACAAGGCTGCGATATATTCTTGTATGATCGTACGCGTATAAGAAGCCAAATGAGTGGAAGCCAATTGTTAGAAAGTCGATTTGATTCTGAAAATATCAAAGTTGTCGAAGGAGACATCACAGATTCCACCGAGTTTTCAGATGCAATTCGGAGAAATCACATTGAGGTTGTGGTTCATCTTGCCACACTTCTTACCGAAGAATGCGCAAATAATCCTGTTGAAGCAGCCCGTGTAAATTGTATGGGCTCGATGATAGTCTTTGATGCATGTAAAAATGGAGGTGTAAGGCGTGTTATTTATGGTAGTTCAGTTGCAGCTTATGGAGTATCACCTGAATTGCCAACTGGCGATGATCGCCAATTAAACCCTCCCACCGTTTATGGGGCTTCAAAAGCTTTCGTCGAGTATGCTGCACGGGCAATGATGAAATCGGATCCAGCTCTAGATCTGCTTGGTCTGCGATTTGGTTGGATTTATGGTGAAGGTCGAAAACGGGGATGGAATGATCTACAACAAGTAATTGAAGGATTTGCTTTAGATAGTTCTTTGATCTCGTATCCAGATTATGATGAATCAAATGACTGGACATATATTGACGATGCGGCGAACGCGGTCGTAATGTGTGTATTTGCAAATAAGGCAAGCGTACCTGTTTACAATGTAAGTGGAGATTATCGTTCTGTGCAAGAAGCAGTTAGTTATCTGCAAAAAAAATTTCCAAATACCTCGACTCAACCGTATTGTGCTAAATTGTCTCCTAACGCATGGAATTTCACGTCTGATCGAATAGTCAATGAAGTCGGATTCGAAGCAAAAATAAAATTAGAAAAAGGGTTGGATCTTACTGTAAACGCAATCCGAAAAGAACATGGTCTGCCACCGATATAATATTGTTACCAAAGGAGAGAGATGACATGAAAGATAAAACAGTTCGTGTAGGTTTGGTCGGCGCAGGAAGCATAGCACAAGTTGCAGAGCTACCCGCCTTGTCCGCTGAACCGGGCGTGCGAATAGCAGGTGTCGTAACCACGCATTCCCCTATAGAAGTAAAGAAAAGGTTGGATCGGTGGCCAATTGATCAATATTACAGTTCTGTTGATGAGATGATTGACAAGGGTCATTTGGATGCGTTGTTTGTTTTGACACCTAAACAACTCCACTTTCCTTTTGTAAAATTGGGTTTGTTGAGTGGGTTAGATATATTTTGCGAAAAGCCACTTACAACATCTCTTGCTGAGTCTCAAGAATTAGCCGACCTCGCTGAAAAGACAGAGAGAGTTTTGATGGTTGGGTTTAATCGCCGTTATGCAGAGGTTTATCAAACAGCTCATGCCCAGTTTCAAGCAAAAGATATACGCTTTTGCATTGCACAGAAGAACCGACCAGGATCAGAATATAGAGCGACTTTGGAAAATTCTATTCATATGGTCGACTTGCTGCGTTGGTTTTGTGGAGAAGCGGTGGATGTTGTGGCAAGCACCATTGCCTCAGATCCCTATTATGAAGAGGGAACAGCAGCCCATATTCGCTTCACGTCGGGCGCAATTGGCGTTTTAATTGCTGCCCGTTGTGCCGGAGAATGGGATGAGCGTCTGGACGTATATGGAAATCTTACGAGTGTTCGGGTTATTGCCCCTGATGTGGTCTCTATATCAAGGTTGGGGGAAACTCGCACTATCGAAATGCGCCCTCGTGCGATGGGTTGGGCTCAAGTCAGCCAAACGATGGGATTTGGGCCAGAAGTATCACACTTTATCGATTGTATAAGAACTCGGAACGAGCCTTTAACAAATGGCAAGGACGCCGTTAAAACGCAAGCATTGATGGATCAAATCCTCCACAATGCCGGTCTTCCATTAAGTGACAAAACAAATACGATTTAGGGAGAAAACTACTATGAAAATGAAAGTTGGCACTTGGTTACCAAATTTTGCATATGGCGATGATGGAATTGACCACTCAGAACGCCTACGCCACTGGATCGTGAGATCTGAAGAGTTGGGGTTTGATTCTATTTGGGTCACTGACCATCTTCTCCGTGCCCGAAATATGTATGCTCGCACTTGGCTTGAGCCAATGTCTAGTCTAGCTTTTGCCGCAGGGTTAACTAAGAAAGTCTTGCTTGGGCCTGGCGTGTTACTTTTACCGCTCCGGAACCCGGTTTTGCTCGCGAAGGAAGTGGCTTCCATCCAGCAAATGTCGAAAGGGCGTTTTGTTTTAGGAGCGGGAACTGGGTGGTTTCCAAAAGAATTCGAGGCTGTTGGTGCAAAAAAATCAGAACGCGGCCGTAGGACTGATGAAGTTCTTGAGATTGTTTCTCGTTTGCTTGCTGGTGAGACTCTAACTTTTAAAGGGGAGTTTTATAATCTGGATGAAGTCAATATTGAGCCATCCCCTATTAAGGTACCGATATGGGTTGGCGGTGGAAGTCAGGCTGAAAACCCAAATTCCGTTGAAAAGCCAATCCTCAATAAAAAAGTAGCAAACCGGATAGCAAAGGCTGACGGATGGTTTATCCGTCCCACGGCGCTGCCTGAGCAAATTTTGAGCGACTGGAAAGAAATCAAGCAATTAATGTTAAGTATGGGTAAAAATCCTGATAACATGGAAATAGTTCATGGTCAGTTAATGTATATGACTGAAGAAACAAATCGACAGAAAGCGCTCGAGATTCAGTTTGAGGCTGCAGAGAATATTCTGGGCAAGAGTCGCCCACGAGATTTATTAGAGCAAACCTACTTATTTGGCACGATTGACGAGATTATTGAGAACTGTCGTCGCCGAATTGAGGGAGGGGTATCCCACTTTATTTTTCATCCATTCACGGACGACCCGGAACAGCTAGAGCTTTGGGGTCGTGAATTATTGCCGCAAATCAAAGAGTTTGATGTATTACCTAAGCCATGAAACTTGCCAGAATTGAATCCAGGATTAAAAGTAAACAAGTAATTGGATATCTCGATGGTGACAAATTATGGTTGACCCAGCATTCTTCTCTCCTTCAGGTCCCAGAAAATTTTCAACCTGATCGAACTGCTAATTCACTAGAGTGGACTGCTCTGCTCGATGGGGTTGATCGTGACTACAAGCTTTTAGCACCAATTAATCCGCCGGAAGTATGGGCTTTCGGATTTACCTATGAGCGAGGCCCACAGTTTGCTGCTTCACCAGTAATTCCTTCCGGCCCAGCATATACAGCAGCGATTAATGCAAATCGTCCTGAGATCTTTTTTAAAACCACAGGCTTTCGGGTTGTAGGCCCTAATGATGGAATCGGTATCCGGGGTGACTCTACCTATACGGCAGTAGAACCGGAGTTATGTATCATTTTGAATAAGGACATGAAACCAGTCTTCTTCACCGTGGGAAACGATGTTTCAGCATGGGATATAGAGGCGCGCAATCCTTTGTATCTTGCCCAGTGTAAAACATATGAAGCTTGTTGTTCTCTTGGCCCATTGGCTGTAACAATAGACGAGCTGCCACTCAATGCGGAGATTAATTGTTGGGTAAAAAGAGATGAAAAAATCTTATTTCATGGATCGATTAAGCAATCTTTGATGCGCTGGTCATTTGACGAATTGTCCAATTTTGCTGCCGAATATAATCCCTTACCCGAAGGAACGGTCCTAATGATTGGCACCGCCATTATTCGCCCAGATGCAAATGGTCTGCTTGATGGGGATATCTGTGAGATTACTATTGATGGTATCGGCACCTTGGTGAACAGAGGAAGGCTACTGATTTCACCGGTGCCGGTGTCAGGTTTTGATTAAGTCATGCAGTTTCTTGCCCATCACGTGTAGCATTTTTCAGCATCATCACTATTGACATTAAAAGCTATTTAGGCATTACGACTAATCAACCGCCTCATCACCTTACCATAGTTGTTTTTATTTTTGTGAGTCGAAGGCATATATTTTTGGAAAAAATCGATAACAATGAATGATGGAAATATTGTTTTACACCTAATTAATTGTCTTTTGTCGTGTGTATTTTTCCAACTTTTTTGGAATCAGCTAGTGGGTTGATTTGCAAACAAGGAAGGATGTGAGGGATGAATAAGCTGGATAGCATTAAAAATAAATCAGAATTGGATATCGTTGTGGTTGGAAGTAATATGATCGATTTTCTGTGCCATATTCCCCGTATTCCAAAAATGGGCGAAACCCTAATTGGCGATTCATTCCATCTTGGCTTTGGCGGTAAAGGCGCAAATCAAGCAGTAATGGCGGCTAAGTTAGGGGCTCGAGTCGGAATGGTTACAAAAGTGGGCGACGACTTATTCGGAAAAATGATACGAGATAATCTCTCAAATTTTGGAATTTCTACAGAGAATGTTTATTTAGAAAAAGGGGGTGCTTCCGGTGTAGCGCCAATATTTGTCGATTCCGATGGAAGCAATATCATTGTAATCATCCCTGGAGCTAATCTTATGCTTTCCGCTGAAGAAGTGAAACAGGCTGCGGAACAGATTCGATCTGCCAAACTTGTTGTTTCCCAACTTGAGATTCGCGATGATGCAATAATGGCCGGATTCAAGATCGCGCGAGATGCTGGCATATTGACTATTCTTAATCCCGCACCGGCTCGTTTGATTAATTCGAAGCTCATTGCACTATCAGATATTCTTATTCCAAACGAAACTGAAGCCGAAATGCTAACAGGTATAGAAGTGAGCGGGATCAAGGGTGCTGAAGAAGCAGCTCAAACATTGCAGAAATTGGGTGCGCAAAAAATCTTGATAACGTTAGGAAAAGATGGTGTTTTTCTCTTTGATAATGGAGACTCTCATCATTTCCCAGCAGTGAAGGTAGATATCACTGATACAACTGGGGCAGGAGATTCTTTTATTGGTAGTTTAGCCTATGCGCTATCTACTGGACAGGGACTTCCAGATGCCGTCCGTTTCGCCAACTTGGCTGCGGCATTATCAGTCACAAAAATTGGCACTCAGACCTCTTTTCCCACTTTGGCAGAAGTTGAAGCATTTCTGAAAACATAATCTTATTATTATTATATTTAAGAGGTAATTGACTTTAGACAACTCTTTTATCACACATTTAACCAAAGTTACTTTAGCAGAAGTTGAGACTAGATAAAGTAATCGAACAAATTGATTCCGACAGCATGCGTGCAATCATGCTACAGGTGAATATAACAATCTTGCGAATAATTAACTGAAGATGATAGCTCCATGAAGTAAAAATGAGCTTGGAATTACCATTGCGCTTAAACTTCATTCTTAATATCTCCCCCTCACTGCCCCAATAACCTCGGTAAACCGAAAATCGGCGGCGATCATCTCGTACTGATGCGGTTTATCGACATCCATGGCAGTCTCGGCAAACGGGCTGACCAATACGCGACCATTGATGCCCAGTCGTTTGCTTAGGCGTGTTTCCAATTGTTTCAGCGTCAAGGCACGCAGCAGGATCAGCAGAAGGGTATCCAGACCCAGTAAGGCAGCTTGTTTTAATGCATTTTTGCGATTATCAATCAGCTTGCGCCAAATGGGATTATCATAGTCGATTGTCTCAATGTTAATGGCGTTGACATCGCCACCACAAACTTGCATGTCTTTGAGGGGTATAAAAGAACGGTGCGAACCTGGGAAGCGGGCTTCCATAACATCTTTGGTCACCACGGTGTAGGTGATTTCATTGGTGGTTCCCTGTACCTGCTCGATCAGCCATTCAACCATGGCGGGTTTAACGGTCGGTATATCCGATGCCATCACCAGGGCTTGTGGGCTGGAATTACCTTTCTCGAGCAGAAGATGTGCGGCTGCGATGATATTGGAAACCATATCATCTTTGGATTCCATGCGCAGCAGTCGACCGTCAAACTGTACGTCTACCGTGTCATCCAGACCAACCAGAACCAACGTATCGACTTGCTTTACTGCTGAAAGGCAGTCCACCGTCCACTGAATCATAGGCTTGCCGCCCAGCTCCAGCAGGGCTTTTGGTTTTCCTTGCGTATAAGAAAATAATGGATCTTCAGAAACGGGGACTCCCCCTGCGGTTAAGATAACATCCATTTTAAAGCTCCTGGATCGTGGGATGCAGCCCCAATTGTGCCACAACTGCCTGCATTTTTTCGAAGTAATTTCCCGGGTGACCGTAATGTACAGGCTCTTTCCAATCCCAGGCAGTTAGGATGGCTGCCTCAATCATATTGGTGCCAAATGAGCGTCCATCCAGCATGGGTGTGGTTGTGATTAGATAGCGTACCCCAGACGCTTTGAAAATCTCGCGATCTTTCGGAGTGGTGGTGTTGGTGACGACGATTTTCCCTTGCAGGCTGGCTGGCATGTACTTGGTGATGTAATGGCAATCACCGGAAATGACGGAAGCCCAATCGAAATACTGGCTGTATTTGGGTTTGTTGTGCTCCTGTTTCTCACCGGTTGGGTATAACCAACTGAAAGGAAAGCGGGAAAGAATTGGCGCAAGCAGTTTGGTCATACGTTTTAAGCTGGCGTCACTGCGAATTGGTATGGGTAAGCCAATTGAAAAAAGCAAGTCACCATAAATTTGTTCATAACCACTATCAGTGAAGCCACGCGCCAAGCCATAGCGGTCGACCCCACTCATTTGAAAAACACGTTTAGGTTGTCCGTTCAACAGAGGCGCGACTACGTCAGCAGCCTGGCGTTCGACGGTATCTTTCAGGCCGGTGCCATCCACTACTGGCGTTTGTTTTACATCCTTCACAAGCGGCAGGATGCTGTGAAAATCGTACCAATCCTGGTCCACCAGCAAACCAAGCACTGCGCCCCCGACTCCAAGAGCTCCGACCTGGCCATCCAATTCTTTGTAGAGATTGGCCGCTTTTTGCATATCACCATCGGTGCCAATGCGTTCCAACGAGATGGTTTGTCCAAGTAAATCAAAGGTAACCTGTTTATCGCGTTTTGAAGAGCCGATGCTGACACTGACTGCTCGCTTCATTGTTTTGATTCTCCCTGGTTGGATTTGTTTTGAGTATATCACCCAATTAGAAATGGTTTGTCAACAAGCTGGAACACCCCTATTGGAATATGGTTATGAATAAAGGACCAGGTCAGCGAAAAAATCCATGATGGAGTTAATTTGGTTGGGTGGAGATGTGGGAGTAAATAAAATGGACAGGGTGCTGAAATGACTGGGCTAGAGCTCCAGTTTTACAACTATTCAGCTTGAATGGGTTATCACGTCACCAAAGTTCAAGAACGGCTGCTCGTAATGACATGGTTGGGTAGCTACTTTGATTATTCTATTTGGTTGTGGTTGCAAAAGGCTGGGTTCCGGCAACCTCAATTTTTTCCTCGGGGCTCTCGTGGGAGGAAAATATTGTTGTGCACTGCCTGTTGTTCTTATCTCCATGCATCCGCAAGAACATTTCTCTTACCTAGTCTCAATGTCAAATCGACAACCTACGTTCAGTCGGGATGTGGAGCAATGTTCGTAGATCTTCTGAGCATGTTCGTGAGCTTAAATTATTTCGTGTGTTTGGTGTATTTCGTGGTTAATTAATAACTATTCATACTTTCTAATAACATTGTCTTTGCGAAACAATCTCCTGTTTTACAAGTATTCAGCTTAACAGGGATTGCACGCCACCAAAGAACAAGAATGGTGGCTTGCAATGACATTGCTGAGCAGTTACGAATCTGTATCAATAACAGACTCAAACAAATAAAAACTCTTGTTCACGACAGCAATAAATAAGCGACCACCACAGACAGGATGACAACCAACCCAACCGCTACCCAGGTTTGCAGCTTGATGGGCTTGGGTTCAGTGGTCGGGCGCTCTGGCCGGGTAACCAGCTCGCGGCGACAGTAATAGCAAAAAATTGCTTCTTCCGGCAAAGATTTGCCACAATAGCGACAGGTTTTTTGAGGGGTATCTTCCATATTAAGTATTGTACTCGCTCAAATCTGTTTTATCGGCAGCAGATTTCTAATTTCCAGATCAATTGGCCGTCCATGATGAAATTAATTATAGCAAGGCCATATATAATTAAACCTTCCCAAGTGATATTTCCCAAGGCCGGTGCCCATGCGAAAAAATAAAAGACTGCTGAACGCCTTCATTATTTTCGATCTTATCGTGATTGCTTTGCTGGCATCATATCTGTTTTCCTTTCAAGAAACGCGCAGCCTGGATCCGGTCAGCCGTGCTGACCTGCCGGGACAATTTATTCAATTGGAAGATGGCGTTACCCATTATGAACTGAGTGGCCCGCAGGATGGGCCATTGGTTGTTTTGGTGCATGGTTTTTCGGTGCCGTATTATGTCTGGGACCCGACGGTGATCGGGTTAAACGCAGCCGGCTTTCAGGTTTTACGCTATGACCTGTTCGGCCGCGGTTATTCCGACCGCCCGGATGTAGACTATACCCTCGATTTATTTGTGCGCCAGTTGAGCCAGTTGACTGGCGCAGTGGTCCCGGATAAGGCTTTCAACCTGGTGGGGCTTTCGATGGGCGGGCCGATTGTGTCTGCTTATGCTAATCGCAACCCTGCGCATGTGCTCAGCCTGGCGCTGGTGGCACCTGAAACCCAGCCAGTCACAGCCGGGACCATTTTTCCGATGAATGTGCCTTTGCTGGGAGAATGGGTGATGAAAGTCTATATGGTACCGGTTTATTTGCCATCTTCGCAGGCAGCAGACGCTTTCAACCCAGCCATGCTGCCGGATTGGGAGAAGCGTTACCGCCAGCAGATGGAATACAAGGGTTTCCGTAAAGCGCTGCTTTCCACCATCCGGCACCTGCCGCAGATGGACGCCCTTGGAGAATACCGCCAATTGGCGCAAAGCGGTATCCCAGTTTTATTGATTTGGGGTGAAGAAGACCAGAGCGTTACATATGACGCTATCATCAAAGCTCGCCAGGCGCTGCCGCAAGCTGAGTATCTCCAGCTGGCGCAGGCCGGCCACCTGCCGCATTTTGAAAAAGCGGATTTGGTCAACGCCGCCCTGGTGAAGTTTTTTAATCAGTAATTAAGACAGCCGGTCCACCACCGACCGTTATACCTTCAAAGGCGGACCAAGCAATTGCATGCCGTGTTCCAACCATAGAGCCGGATCTTGCGGCGGCATGGCGTTTGCTTGAGTGACTTTGCGAAAAAAGGCCTCCATCTTTCCCGCTGGCAGAAAAGCGATCAAAATACGGCCCTGTTCCTGGCGCGGGCTGCCACTGAAGGCCCACACATGTGCGACTTGGCGGGGTGCCAATACGGAATCGCCTGGTTTCAGCAGCATTTTTTGGCTACCTATCTCAAAAAGGAATTCACCTTGCAGGCTATAAAACCACTCATCCTGATTGAAGTGCAGATGACGAGCAGGTCCGCCCGCTTTGTTGAATGTATTTTCGATGATCAACAGGCCATCCTGACCACCTTGAATTAATTTGAAGGAAATAGCACTGATACCCAAGCTGCGAACCTGACCTTCACTATCCTGGCCGGAATGAAGCAGATGAAAAGGCAGTTTTTGTATTTGGTTTTCTTTGGAGTTTTCCAAAATATTCCTCCTTCACTAGAAGCCATTACACAGGGTGTGTTGTTGTAACGATTTTCTCCAACGAACAGAGAAACGCAGGTTATCTGCTGAATGTAGTATCCGAAGTAGACAAAAACAATATTTTGTATAAATACTTGATTCAAAACAGAAAAATTATCTAGGAACTGAAGTCGTACTACATTTGAAAGTAGCAAATACAGTTGCTCCCCGTAATGGGGGCGAGGGCAAGAATCCTTGTGTAAATGTTGGTTTTGGCGGCGGTATGCACAAATAGACCGGCATGAATTTGGCGTGCAATGCGATGGATATCATAACTGCCCGCATGCTGCGGCAGTCGGATTGAGTACTGCCGCCAAGCACCCCTCGCAGGTAAAGGTATCCTATGAGCGATAAACCTGAAACCGCTTAAGTTACTTTACCATTCTTGCGCAGTTTACTTTCCCAGGCAGCCAGGTCAATCGGTGCAGTAAAATCGATGGTCAAGGGTGTGACGGATACCATTCCATCGAAAACCACGGTATGAATGTCTGAATCAGGCGCTACATCTTCAGGGTTGACTTTTATTTGGTACGTTAACCGCCCGGGTTCATCCCATTGGAATTGAGGGTCGAAACTGGGTTCAAAGTACATGTGGCGCGCCAGGCGAGTCATACGCCATTCAGTCTCATGGGTGGCAGAAGCGGGAATTTCCAATTTCAGTAAGTCAACCTGCTCGGGCAGGTGATGTTCAAGGATAATCCGGGCAAATTTGGCGGTGAAAAATGCGGCTGTATCGAAGCTGACCTCCGGATTGAACTTGTCAAAGTCCGAGATATCGAGCAGTTGCAGTGAGGACGCCAGGGTAGGAATGCTAAAGGAGGCTGCCTCCAGCGCGGCGCCGATAGTTCCCGAAACAGTGATGCCGGTGCCGAAATTTTCTCCATAATTAATTCCTGAAACCACCAGGTCTGGTTTGCGAGGCAGCACCTGCACCAGAGCACGCGCAACACATTGGGCTGGCGAGCCTCCCACAGCGTAGGCGGGTAAATCAAGATCATCAAAGCAACAGGTGATCTTTTCAATGCGCCCATCTGAGCTTAGGGGGTGACTGCGGCCACTGGCGGATGATTGTTCGCGGGGAGCCACCAGGATGACTTCTCCCAGGCGCGCCAGGTAACGGGCAGCTTCATGGATGCCCGGTGATTTGATGCCGTCATCATTGGTCAGCAGGATTAATGGTTTTTTTGCGCTCATCTTATTTCCCTCAAGTATCTTTAATCTCCATTTATATCATAAAAATGCGATTAGCCACGGACTCGCGCGGCAACTATACAGTTTATTCTTCCCATGTGGATTATTGGCTATACTAATAGGTGCTCGATTGGATCTTTTTAAAAATTAGGGGCAGAGAGTTTTTAGGTAGGAAATCTCTACAAAAAACTTCCCTACCGCGTTTTATTGAAGAAATACGCTCATTTGATATAAATATTAAAGGTGGATAGGCTGCATGGCAAAAAAAACGAAGAATCGCTCTACACAAATCAACCCGGCTTTGGTGATGGTTTTGGTAGGGGTTGCAATGCTGATAATTGCAGGGGTAGTGCTCAGTACACAAGGGCAAAATCGAAATAAACCATTGCAAACCGCTGCAGTTCAGAATAGTGACATCCCTTACCCAGAGGTGCCGCGTGTTGCTCTGGCTGACGCAAAAGCTGCCTATGATAGCGGCAGTGCAGTTTTTGTGGACGTACGCAGTGCCAGCGATTATGCCAGCGAGCATATTAAAGGCGCATTGTCCATTCCCGAAACGCAAATGCCAAGCCGTTTAACGGAGCTCAATCCGCAGGATTGGATTATTACCTATTGCACCTGACCGGCCGAACAGACCAGTGCCCGTGTGGCACAATATTTGTTGTCGAATGGTTTTGAAAAGGTCACACCCATTTTAGGCAGTTTTCAAGCCTGGCAGGCTGCCGGGTATCCAGTGGAATAACGAGGTTGAGGGGGATGTAAAGTGGCAGATGTTCATTGTCGATCATGTGGCAAGGGAAAGTTGGGAACTTGCAGACCGGATAACCAATAACCCGCTAATGGAAATTCAACAGCCGTTATTCGCCACCGCTACAGTAGAATTAACCTACTGCCTTATCCAAAAGATAGGTGTCAACCAATGAACAAAGCAATTGATGACGCAACCTTAGGAAAAAAGAATAATAAGTGGCTGGTGCTGCTGTCCATTGGAATTGGCACTTTTATGGCTGCGTTGGATGGCAGTGTGGTCAACGTCGCGTTGCCGACTATTACTGCCAGTTTTGGCAGTCATGTCAATACCACTGAGTGGATTGTAACGGTTTATTTGCTGGTGTTGAGCTGCCTTTTGCTGGCTTTTGGTCGTTTGGGAGATATCCAAGGGCATAAACGCGTTTACGTGAGCGGCTTTGTTATCTTTGGGGGCGCCTCTTTTCTATGTGTGCTTGCATCAGAGCCATGGATGTTGATTGGGGCACGCGGGATTCAGGCCATTGGGGCGGCCATGCTCTCGGCCAATTCTCCGGCCATCCTGACCGGCAATTTTCCGGGCAGCCAGCGTGGCCAGGCACTCGGGTTGCAAGCCACGCTGACATATCTGGGGCTCTCAGTCGGGCCATCATTGGGTGGTTGGATGACGCAGCATCTTGGCTGGCACTCAGTATTTCTGATCAACGTTCCAGTTTCGGTGTTGGCGTTGTTCTTCAGCTTGCGTTTTATTCCAAATGATCGCCTGGGAGGCCAGCATGAAGTTTTCGATTGGCGCGGGGCTTTAATTTTTATGAGTGGTTTGGTGCTTTTTATTTTTGTGCTCAACCGCGGTCAGGAATGGGGTTGGTTGACCATTCGTTCAGGCGGATTGTTATTGTTAGCGGTGATCATTCTGTATTTGTTTGTTATCTATGAAAAGCACTCAGATGCGCCCATGCTTGATCTGAGCCTGTTTCAGGAGCGCACTTTCTTCTTTTCGACTTTGAGTGCTTTTCTCAACTATGCCAGTTTGTTTGGAATCATCTTTTTAATGCCATTTTATCTGATACAGGGCAGGGGTTTCTCACCCTCGCAAGCCGGCCTAATATTAACTGCCCAGCCGATCATGATGGCCCTGGTGGCCCCGGTTAGTGGCTACCTTTCTGATCATGTCAGTCCGCGCTGGCTGGCAACCATTGGTATGGCTGTCTTAAGCCTGGGGCTGGGGTTACTTTCGGCGCTTACGCAGTTTTCCGGCACTCATCAAATTGTGATTGCTTTAATGGTAACCGGCTTTGGCACCGGCATGTTTATTTCCCCCAATAATAATGTTCTGCTCGGGTCTGCACCGAAAGAAAGGCAGGGTATTGCTTCCGGGATTTTGGCGACAGCCCGTAACGTTGGGATGGTTTCCGGTGTTGGACTTATCGCGGCTATTTACACTACCCTTCTGCGGCATGGGCCTTTTACCAGCGAGGCTGCCAATTTATTCCCGGCTCTTCAGTGGAGTTTTCGGGTTGCCGCATTGCTGGCAGCAATCGGAATTTTTACGTCATTTCTGCGCGGATCGAATGACCGAGGCCTGGACGCGAAATCCCATCATTAATGGTGGCAAAGTAAGCGAAAATACTTAAATTCCGAAGATGCCTGAGAGCAAAAAGACGAAAATTGAACCAATAATGATGCCTAAGGCTGTAGTGTGATGGTGCCCGAATTCCCGCGCAGTTGGAATCAGCTCATCGAGCGTGATAAAGATCATGACCCCACCGGCAAAAGCCAAAGCTGCCGGTACAAAGTTATTAAATTGGGTGAGAAATAAACCTGCCAGTAATGCGCCGATCGGTTCGGCCAGACCGGATAAAGTTGCCACCCAAAAAGCATCCCATTTATACATACCACTTGTACGCAACGGTAAGGCAGTGGCTATGCCTTCCGGAATATTGTGCAAGAGGATGGCCATGGCGATAAAAACACCATAATCAGGAGAATGAGAATAACCGGCGCCAACAGCAATTCCTTCAGGGATATTGTGAATTGTTATTCCAATCGCCAGGAGCATGCCGGTTCTGAGCATTTTGTGATTGGTTATATGATTCCTCTGCCGAAAACGTTGCATACCCTGGCGCCCCCAGTGTTGAAATCCATACCCGGAACGTTTGTTCCGGGGACAGTTTTGCATAGGCAATTCAGCGACGCTGGAATCGCTGCGCACCTCGCGCACCCCGAAGCGAATATGCGGGGCAAAGAAATCAATGGCAAACATTGACAAAGCTCCGGCTGCAAAACCGATTGTCGCGGTTTGATAACCCGCCAATTCCCAGGCTTGATTAACCAACCCGAGGAACGAAAGTGAAATCATTACCCCTGCTGTAATTCCCATCAAGAAACCATAGCTGCGCCGGCTGGGTACGCGCGTAATGGCAATCAAACCTCCCAAACTGGTACCCAGACCGGCCATCAGGCTGAGCAGAACAATATTAAGGAGCGGGCTGGACGTTAACATGAAGTTCCTTTTATGATGACGAATGATTTCAAGAAAATCATTCTGATTTTGATGGTTGGCAGGCGGAGCAGAGACCTTCAATTAAAAGGTTCATGCTGTCCATTCGCAGATTTTCTGACTCACATAATTCACGGGTAAGTTTGACAATCTTTTTGGAACGAAGTTCAATGACGGCGCCGCATTTGGAACAGGTAAAATGGAAATGTGGTTTGGCTGTCACCCTTTCGAAGTGGCCATGATCCTGCCCCAGGTTGTGTTCTTGAACCAGCCCAATTTTCTTAAAGGCAGCCAGGTTACGGTAAACGGTGGCCAGGCTGATCTGTGCATCTTGCTGTTTGGCAATCGTGAAGAGTGTTTCTGCATCCAAATGCTGGTCACTGGATTCAAGGATTGAAAGCAACAGCTTGCGTTGGGGTGTAAGCTTGTATCCGTATTCTTGAAGTGTGGTTAGGCCATTGTTTTTCATATCGTTATTGCGAATGAGATTTATTCTCAATTGTAATATATTTCAATAATATGTCAAGTATTGATGATGTTAATGTGATTGTCGTATCGCGAGCGAGTAGCGGCTTCACCCTGTATGGAATTGTGGTTTGTAGTGCGTCTACTACCCCATGTCGTTTTGAAGCGGTCGGCACATGCTCATTTTCTGTCTGCGTTCTCATGTGAAGCTCGTGCCAAGGTCATCAAACTGAGCAAGTTTTGCCTGTAAAGGCACAGTCTCTGGTCTTGCTACGCCGTGAGTGCCTCTGGTAGCACGGTTCGCACCGTCTTCGGTCTTTCTTAATTGCTGTCTGCTTTTTCGGTCAGGGGCGAATCGTATCTGCCTTCGTGGACGCCCTCATCATCAGTCAGGGAGCGACCATGTTGTAATAAGATCAGAAAAATTGTTTGCCGCATAAGAGTTTCTCCATGAGTTGGGGAATTTATTAAAAATTCTAAAGCAAAGAAAGTGAAATAGCAACTTAGCCAGATAATTTGACGTTTCTACAAATGGTAAGTCCACAGATTGACGAGAAGAAGGTGATATGGAAGCTATATGTTGAGAATAACTTGCGATAATCAATTGAATACGATCATAATTTTGCCCATAAATAAATACGTAATTTTCTAAGTGAAGTTATGCCGGTTGCGATTGAGAGACGCTCGTAAGCTCCTAGCTTTTAAGGGGCTAACAAAAATTGGACACAGAAATGGGCAAAAATAAGGTGTAAACTAGAATCACCATGCCCACGAGAAAACACTTCACTGCCAATCAAAACGCACAAATCACATTAGAAATCCTCAAAGAGGAAAAGACCATCAACCAGATTGCTTCCGAATACGGAGTACACCTTACTGTGACCCTTTTTCGTGTCTAAACAATGCATACCACTTTACTTTTTTCTTGATCGATATTTCGGAATCTGTAAAGGTCTCCCCCGAGGAGAAGGAGAAGTGAAGAATTTCCGTTACCAATAAAACCATTAGAAACGGCGCAGCGGATAGTCTATAATAGACTTAAATCTTAAGAACAAACAATAGGAGGGTATGAAATGCAAAAAATGCTAACGTTATTATTCGCTATTTTCATAATAGCGTTAAGTGGATGTACGGAAAAAACCACAAATATTGAACCTGAATCACAATCTTCAATCATTAGTGTACAAATGGCAGACATGGAAAAGCAGATAAGCGTTTATGAAATAAAGATCAATGAATTGAATGAGAATCTCCACACAAACGAGATTGAACTGAATTACTTAAAAGAAGAACGGGACAGCTACCGAAAATTCATTGATCAATCTATTGAATACTTTAGTGAAGACGAGCTTATGGTTCTCGCTAAAAGTGAGTTCAGTTATGTGATAGAGGTAAATGGTTTGGCTGTACCTCCCAGTGCTGAGGTTGAAGTCAAAAGTGGAGATGTAACCATCACCCTGATAGAAAGAGTGACTGCCTTCCCTGCATTACCATTGTATATACATGAAAAAGGATTTATTAGTGGAAATGCATGGGAACACCTACATTTCCAGGATGAAGCCGATAGCGTTACCGGTACTGATGGGACCGTCGTTGTATCCTATATTTATAATTATTCAGATATCCAGAACGGCTCTGTAATAAAAGTAGAAATTACCAATGAATTACAAGAAAGGCTGCAATTAGATTCGAACGTTATTACGATAAACGTGAAATGAAAATGGTGTTGAATACCAATTAACTTGGTAACTAAAAGCGAGTAACCGATCGTTGAGAATGATTACTCGCTTTCATTAAGAATTTCTTACATAGCCGGTGAGGCACCTGCAGCTGCATTTGTACGGCTGCGTTCAATTGATTGCAGCGCCAGGTAACTCTCTCCGAATTTTTTAATGTTTTCCATCTCGATATCGTATTGATCGTAATGGCGTTCTTCATCATTGACCAGATCTTCGAACAGTTTCTTGGTGTTGGAATCTGCATTCTGGGCGCATTCGTTGGCAAAGCGGTTGTAATCCAATACGCTGGTCTCTTCCATGTGTTGGGCGAGCGTTAGCATTGCGCCGACATCATGAATCTTTTGAACAGCTTGCGACGCTGCCATTTCTACTTCCCCCTTCAGGAAAAGATTACGTTCTGCCAGGCGTTCAATATGTACCATCTCTTCCATTGCGGTTTTGAGGAATAAGGATGCCAGCAGGTCATAGCCCTGATCATCACAGTGAAAATGAAAATACATATATTGGTGTACCGCCGTCATTTCGTCGGCTATGGCTTTGTTTAATATTTCAATACTTTTTTCGTGCATATATCACCTCTTGTGGGAAATTTCATAGTGTCCAGTTTTTTTGGACTGTTTATGATGTCAGTCAATTGATACTTCTATTATAGGGGCATTTTGTTCAGTATTGCATATCTGGTGATATTAGTCGTGATTTAAAGTGAAATCCGTTCGAATGATCGACGCCTGCCAGACTTTCGCCTGCCACCGGATCTTTTGCTCAGCCAATTCTATCTGTCAATGGCCACTTGTCGTTTTGGTTTCCAGTTGGTCAAGAGCACGCCCAAGGCTGCTACCAGTAGTGCAAAAATTTGGCGGGTGGAAAGGGTCTCTCCCAGGAAAACCCAGGCCAGGATGGCGATCTGAATCAGCATAGTGTTGTTGATGATACTGGATTCAACCGCTGCCAGTGTTTGCTGAGTCTTATTCCACACGGTAAATGCAAAGGCTGTGTTAACCACTGCCAGCCAGGCGATCGTGGCTATGTTTCCGATTGTGAGGGTAGGTATGCGCTCTAATAATAATCCGCTGGACATCAGCAGGATTGCACCGACACTCATGCTGATGGTGGTGACGACATAAGGGGAGTATGCGCGTGTACGGTTGATGGCGCGCCCTTGCAAAGTTCCGATTGAGTTGGCCACCAGGGTTAAAAGGGCAAAGCCCAGTCCTAACAGACTGCGCTTCCCCGGAGGAAGGGGGAAGAAATAGATAACCACACCTGCCAAGAAGATTACAATTCCAAGCCACTGCAGCCTGGTCGGAAATTCTTTTAACATGATGATGCCGGCAAATGCAACCAATATGGTTGAGAAGTTTAGCAATAAGCTTAAATCCGTCGCTGGCAAGTATTTGAGTGCCAAAAACACTCCTCCCTGAGTGAGACCATACAATACCAACCCGAGCAAGCCGAGCTTGACCCAATCAGAAGGCGTGATCTTACGCAGGTTGGCCTTATAACGAAACAAGCCCGGCAACAGTATCAGGGCTGCCAGGCAATAACGCATTCCGGCAAAGAGCAAAGGTGGCAAATCCTGAATGTTCTGTTTGATTAATACCCATGATGTTGACCACAGAAAAGTCACCAGCGCGGCTGCCAGAATGGATTTTAAGCGTTGCGACATCCAATAATTGTATCAGCCAAAGCCTTAAAACCATTTGATTTGTGGAAAATAATTTCCAGTTTGCTGCGGCTCTGCCTTGGCCATGCCAGCTCTGGAAGTTTTTTTTATTTACCCAATCAATTTGCTCATTTAACAAATCGCAACTTAATCTATGCAGGTTTACCAGGCGCCTCCATAGCAATCTAAGCTGGGATACGGGTTAGGCCGGATTTTGATTTGCCTTAAGGCAAATACTGTTTCTTTTATTTGTGATATTTTGAACTTATCAAAAACGTTCCTGAAAAGGACAATTTCCAGATGAAAACAAACCATTTTTTGGTTGAAATTCCAGCATTGGATAGCGCTTGGATGATTGCCATATGTAACTATTCGTTGCTTTATTTTCGTATTCTAAATAAAAACCCAGCCTGTTCAATCGAAGCAGGCTGTGATTTTAAATTAAAACGTACCCAAATTAATCTGACAGATCATAAAATGTCGGGAAGGATATTTATTGGAGCGAAAAGCTAAATTTTCTTAATTTATTCAGATTTTCAACAAATAGAATGGACATGCGCGAGCAGGGTTGTTATTCACGCAAACTTATGCGCCATCCAGCAAGGTATTGCTCTTTCAGCCAGGCAATACCTTCAAAACTTTTTTCACCAATGAAAGGTGAAACTCAGGTCATATCCAAAAACTTTAGATAGAGGAGTAAGAAAATGAGAAAATTCTATTCGATATTTGCGATCTTAATCATTGCCGCATTTGTTTTATCGGCATGTGCTCAGGTTTCTCCTACTGAAACCGCAGTAGCAGTTGAGCCCCAGCCTACCAAACCACCTGCGAAGCCAACCCAGCCAGAGGTAATTGCACCAACGGCAGAAATGGTTGAGCCCGAGACCCCGGTCGTGACCGAAGAAGTAATCCCGGAACCGGAAGTCGTAAGTATTTGGGATCAGGATTATATTGATCAGGTGCCTCCGATTATGATGATTGAACCTTATTTCAAAATTTTTGGTCAATCTCAGGTGGCGGTGCCATACTATTATGATGATGTCGTTAAATACGCTGGTCATTCATGTGGGGCCACAACCGGTGCCTGGACAATAACCAAAAAAGCTCTGGAAGCTTTATATCCCAATGGGGAAATTCCGGTTCGCGGTCAAATTTCAGTGGCAGCCCCGGGAGCTGAGAATGAATGGTATACCGGAGTATTTGGCGATATTATTGCTTACATAACCGGTGCATCAGCCAAAACCGGTTTCATTGGAGCCGAGTTTGGTGAAGCAAATGATCTTTTTGTCCGTCAAAACAAAATGGTCTATCCGGAAGAACCAACCGGCACACTTCCACCAAAAATGGAATGGATTTTTAGCCGTCTGGATACGGGCAGAAAAGTGGGAGTTAATTTCAACCTGGCCATCATCACACCGATTGCAACAGAAGAGCGCCAGCAAATGGGTGCGAAACTGGCAAAAGGTGCAGCAACTGCGGAAGAAGCCAAGGACTACCAAGAATACTGGAACGATAGAGCCAAATTTGTTTTAGAAAATGCCGATATGGATGGTTTCTTCACGGTTACAACATATGATGAGGGTTTGGCGGTCACACCAGCATCAATTGTTTCTGACGTGAAATCGATTTCGCCGGATGAATTTGCGTGGGACCAGGCCTATATTACTGAAGTGCCTCCCATTATGGTCATGGAACCCTATTTCCAAATCTTTGGGCAGTCACAGGAACCGGTTCCTTATTATTATGAAGAAGCTGTTAAATTAGCCGGACACTCTTGTGGCGCAACGACCGGTGCATGGACAATTACCAAAAAAGCTCTGGAAATACTCTATCCGAACGGAGAAATTCCGGTTCGCGGTCAAATAGCTGTGGAAGCCCCTGGGGCTGAGGACGAATGGTTTGTGGGTGTATTTGGCGATATCATTTCTTTCGTCACCGGTGCATCACCTGCTACGGGCTTTATCGGATCAGAGTTCGGCAAAGCAAATGACCTATTTATCCGCCAGGATAAAATGGTGTACTCAGAAAAGCCAACCAAACAGCTTCCACCCATGCGTGAGTGGATTTTCACGCGATTGGATACAGGTAAAAAAGTTGGCATAAAATTCAATTTGGTTGTTATCACCCCTCTCCCAACGCCAGGACGTGTGGCAATGGGAAAGAAGTTGGCTACCGGCCAGGCAAGTGCTGAAGAAGCGCTTGATTATTACAAATATTGGAATGACAGAGCGGAATATGTATTGAAAAACGCTGATATGAGCGGATTCTTTACAGTCAAAATTTACGAATAACCTCAAAACCCGAATAAGGGGGCCAAATACAAACCGACCTGATTGATACCAGGTCGGTTTGTGGGTTAACTACCATTGATTTTACATTTTAAATTACTTCATTCATAAAATGAGGCTATTTTTGAAAGTGGTTTTTTGCTGATGATCGGAACCTGGGCATCCTCGGCTGGATAACCGGTCACCAGCAGCAAAAAAGGTTTTTCGCTTTCCGGGCGCTGCAGAATCCCATTTAAGAACCCCATCGGGCTGGGTGTATGGGTGAGCGTTGCCAGTCCGGCGTAGTGTAAGGCAGTTATCAGCATTCCAGTGGCAATGCCTACCGATTCCTGGACATAATAATTCTTGACCGGTATGCCGTCAGGATCAAGAGACGTCTTCTGGCTGAAGATGACGATCAAGTAAGGGGCTAAATCAAGGTAGGGTTTGTCAGCGTCGGTGCCAAACGGTTCAAGAGCATGCAGCCACTCTTGCGAAGCGCGCCGGGTATAGAATTCATGCTCTTCCTTTTCGGCACCCAGGCGGATCGCATGTTTTATGGAAGGGTCGCTCACCACTGCAAAGTGCCAGGGTTGTAAGTTGGCTCCGTTTGGGGCGCTGCCAGCCGCGAGCAGGCAGTCTTCAATGATCACGCGATCGACCGGTTCGGTCGAAAATTGGCGTACACTGCGCCTGCGGGTTAGCATTTCGCGAAATTCGTGGGCACGCTGGCGCATTTCCTCCGGTGCGAAGCGCTCATACGTTTGAAGTGCCTGGTGTGGGTAAGGTTTCATCGCCTGAACTCCCTTTCGATTAAAGTAAATCAGCATCGCTGGAATTGCAGTTAATTTTTACAACATTTACTTGTGAAAATTAAGAAAATGTCCAGGGCTTACCCATCTCAAACTGATTCGAGTTGGCCAGTATCTACTGATTCCCATTCCATTGGGTCTATAAAACCAGCCGGCGGGGCACCCAGTGCCTGAATAAGGCGTGCCCAGTAATTGACCTGTGCGGCGGTTGTCGCCAGGATGACAATTTCGCGTTCGGTAAAATTTGATTTCATTTTATTCATTAAATCAGCCGGAAAGGAAAGCGGGGTAGCGGAGATGTGGCGGGCATACTCCATTGCCAATCGTTCCCGCCCCGAAAATGATTCCACACCAGCTGGATCCTGGAGACCTTGAATGGCAGCCAGTTCTGTTTGGGTGATGTTATATTGCTGAAAGCGGCTGCTATTCATATCAATGCAGAATGGGCAGGCAGCGCTAAAGGAAGCCTGCATGCGCACCAACTTGAGCAAGCGGGCGTTCAACTGACCATCCCGGTGGGCTACCAGAGCTTCCATCACGCCTGAAGAAAAAGCGGCTTTTGGATACCAGGCCAGCAGGCGCGGAGGCAGTAAATCTTTGCCGGTGACCCGCCGGGTGACCCACAGGCCCAAGCGTAGCCAGATAGGCAGACGCCTGGGCGGAGCGATCAGCGCAGTTGGGTGAGCGTCAGCCTTGTTCAATTAATGTCTGCCGCTGCCGCACAAAATATTGAATTTCACGCATCTGTTCGGTTAGTTGCTGCTCCAGGCTGAGTTTTAATTCAGCAATGTGTTCCTTTAAAACCCTGGTCTGCTCCAGTGCTCGTAAAATCTTGGATTGAACCAACCAATCAAAGACCAACCCATCCAAGAAGAGATCACCAAAATATTCGAGGGGAGCGATGTCAAAGGAAATGTCCTTATATAGACTGACATCCTTTAGCTCGCGTAGGAAGATGTTGAGCTGGGCTTGCACTTGTTCACTGGCCAGGCGCGCTTCATCCATGTGGTCGTGTTTGATGATCGTAGCGAACATTTCGCCGCCGAGCAGATCCCAGTTGCCCCATGAGCGAGCACCTTCAAGCGAATCCAGGACAGTCTCCAGCCCACTGAGAGCATTGGCGCCGGCCTGTATGGCTTCTTGCAGTTCTTTTTGCTGGGTTGTCGCGCGTGCGAGTTGAAGATCGATTTCCAGCAACTTCTCTCCTGTGGGATTGCTGCTGGATTTTAAGATGCGGGCTTTTTGGGAAAGGAGTTGTTGGTACTCTTCTTCCACCGTATTAAGGGGAGAAATTTGCCGTAAAAGTTGCTCGCGATCGTGACGTAGAGCATCGATCTGGCGTTGGGTTGTGCGCATTTGCAGTTGAGCCTGTAGGAATTCCTGGCGTTCCTTCTGTGTTTGTTCTTCTTTGCTGCCTAAAATGGAAGCAAAAACGGCTCGCAAACTGAGCCCTTTGAGCTGCTTCAAATCGCGCTCTTCTTTGGCCAATACCTGCTTGAGCGCTTCCAACCGGGCTTCTTCCGCTTCCAGTTTCTCGTCAACAGAACGCAGATCATCTTCCAGTTTGCCAAGCCACATCTGTTTTTCGCTTACTTCACGAAATTTTTGACTTAAATCAGAAAGCATAGTTACCTCCAGCTGGTTAGAAATCCAACATTGATATGTTAATTCTACATGAATAATATTCAATGAAAAGGGAGTGGAGAAGCATGCTGTCTTGGCGGCGGCTTAGGACGCAAATTCTTCAGTTTCACCCATATTTATGGATTGATGACTTACAAGGATTGTAGATGTGGCTACGATTTCTAGATCGTCATCATTCAGGTTCGGGTTGAAAAGCTGATTGAATGAGAATGCCTGGTTTTCATTGAAAAATGATCGAACCCGAATCAAATTTAATCAATAGCACCAATGTATTTTCCAGCGGATTCACCATGAATTGATTCACTTCACCCAGTGCTGTTAGAAAAACGCTCTCCTGAGAATTCGGGCAGGCCTTTAAAGTCGCTCCAATCGGATGCAAGGTCAGCTCGTTATCCTTAATCGTAAACTGCCCCATGAAATTATTGCAATCTGTTGTGCCACTCAGGCTGCCATCTTCATGAAAAGTGATGGTGAAAGCATCAGGATTTTGTGGAATGGTAATTGTGTCATCATTCATTTCAGTCTTGACCCATTTCCACTCGCGATTGGATATTTGGGAAAGGACATTTACTTCCATTAAGTTGCCGTCTTTAATTTTCAGATATTTCGAAATGCCCACGGAAGGCGGGGTAGTGAAGGGCTCTGAGGGTAAACGGTCTTGATAATTGACTACTGCCATTTCATCTTCAATCGTAGTAGATTGAGGGGCAATGCGATCGCCTAACAAAACAGCGTTGGTACCAACATATCCATTATCAATATTTAATGCAGCTGCCACATAAAAGAAAGTACCGCTGCCAGCTCCGCTTTGAGTCAGAAGAAAAACAATATCTTCGCTACCATTGCCATCCAGATCCCCATGTGCTTCATTCCCAAAATAGGTGTAAGTAACCATTTCATTTGAACCTGGTGCAGCGGGCATTTTCGCTGACCCGTTAACCAGATTGACTTCCTGGCCATCCACTTGAATGGTAATTTGGGCAAGCGAATTTGCTTCTACTAGGGAGCCGTCTGTGATTTTCAGATATTTTGAAATGCCGACGGAAGGCGGGACAGTGAAAGGTTCTGTCGGCAAACGATCAGCGTAATTGACTATAAGCAAGTTATCTTCAATAACGGTCGATTGGGGAGCAATTCGGTCACCCAACAAAACGGCATTGGTACCTATATATCCGTTATCAATATTCAATGCAGCCACAGCATAGAAAAACACGCCACTACCAGCACCACTGCGGGTCAGAAGAAAAGCAGTATCTTCAGTACCGTCGCCATCCAAATCGCCGTGGGCTTCATTTCCAAAATAGGTTAAGGCAATCATTTCTTTTGAATCTGGCGCAGCGGGCATCTCAGCAGATCCTTCAACCAGATTGACTTCCTCGCCATCCACTCGAATAGTGATCGTTTTGTAGTCTTTTATATCTTCGCTGACCGGCAGGGTTGCGATGGGTGTAGCTGGTTGTGTTGGAGCAACAGTTGCTGGCATGGTAGCAGTTGCTGACTCAGATTTCGCATTATTAACTGCCATCAGGCGTGATAAGCCAAATCCAAAGCCAACAATTACGAATAATGCGATAACTAAAATAGTGATTAATTTTCTCAATGGATTTTCTTCTTTCCAAATAAGTTTTTGACGTATTCAATTTGAGACAGTTTTTACCGTTAAACTGTTTCAATATAGATCGATAGTAATCCTTTTCTTTTTAATTAATAAGGTACATGTAGACAGTTTTTGCCCAACAAGACAATTCTGCTTGGGGCTTGTACTTGATGCTACCATCTTGACCGGTATTAACCAAATTTGTAGGCCTTTTACTTCACGGTTTATTTCTCTATCCTCTATAATGACACAGAGATAAATATATGGATGGAGAACAAATGATCCAATAGAGGGCATTTTTCTGCAGCTTACCATTTATTTACATCAAATTGCTGTTTAAGGAAATGTGATGCAAAACATTAAGAAAACACATACACCCATTCCGGCAAGTACCTGGTTCGTGATTGTGATTCTGTCATTTTCAGGCCAGATCGCCTGGGGAGTTGAAAACGCCTGGTTTAATACTTTTGTCTTTGATACCCTTACCCCGGATCCACGACCGATTGCCTGGATGGTAGCGATCAGTGCGGCTGTAGCCACTGTGACTACGCTCTTAATGGGCACTTTGAGTGATCGTACATACACAAAGATGGGACGAAGAAGGCCTTTTATTCTATTTGGCTACATTATTTGGGGCATTGTGACTGCCTTATTTCCGGAAGTATCTCTGGTGCAGCCAGTTGGGCTGGCGATTGTGCTGGTGATAGTGGCTGATGCCATCATGACTTTTTTTGGGTCAATGGCCAATGATGCCAACTTCAACGCCTGGACGACTGATATCACCGATACAACCAACCGCGGCCGGGTTGAAGGGCTGCTTCAGATGACTGTTTTTCTTTCCTTCATTATGACAACCGCTCTGGCTGGAATTGTTATCGAAAAATTTGGTTACTTTGTCTTCTTTTACGGGCTGGGTGGCTTTGTAACACTGGCCGGTTTACTGGGTGGTTTGCTGATGAAAGAACCTGTTCCAACCCAAACAGAACTTGAAGAAAAACACCCACCTTACTGGCAAACGGTCATCGGTACTTTCAGCATTCGGCTCGTGCGGGAAAACAAGGTCCTGTTCCTGCTTTTGCTCTCGGTTGTCGTTAATGGGATTGCTTATCAGGTCACATTTCCCTATCTTTTGATCTATATCGAGCATTTTTTGGGTTATGAAAAAGGTACCATGGGTTTAATCATGGGGTTGGTTCTCATTGTCACCGCGATCAGCAGCATACCGATTGGTTTGCTGGTAGACCGCATTCCGCGCCTGCGATTTATGCTCTGGATGTCGTTTTTAGCGGCTGTATCCGCTTTCGTTTTTGGGATGGCGCGCGGGATGATTTTCTTAATTTTGGCCGGCATCTTTCAGACGGTCGTGATGGCAGCCTATGGCATTGTGGCCGGAGCCTGGCTGAAAGACCTTTATCCGGCAGACAGCCGCGGACAGTTTCAAGGCGTGCGCATGATCTTTATGGTTCTGCTGCCAATGGTTATCGGTCCAGCGGTGGGCTCATTCTTGATTACAAGATTTGGGATTCCGACAACACTCAATGGTGAAGCCGGATTTACGCCCACATCCATACTTTTTTACGTTTCTGCAATTATCTGCCTGTTTGCTGTGCTGCCCTTGTTGCAAATTCCCAGAAGACAGCTGCTGTTAAAAGGAGAAGATGCAAAATGAGTGATTGGAAGATGTCCGAAAGCCGAATCCATACCTGCTGGGCTGAAGATGTAGATCCCGGTTGTCCCTTGCCAGAATATCCGCGACCGCAGTTTGTGCGATCTCAATGGCTAAATTTAAATGGTTTATGGCAGTATACCATTCACCCAAAAGATATGAGGCGAGAGGAGCTCAATTCATTCGAAGGGCAGATTTTGGTGCCATTCCCGATTGAATCGGCACTCTCGGGTGTTGGGCGGCCGTTATTTCCGGGAGAGCGCCTGTGGTACCGGCGCATGTTTCGTGTGCCGCAAGAATGGGCTGGAGACAGCATACGATTGCACTTTGGAGCAGTCGATTGGGAAACGAATGTGTGGTGTAATGGCACCTGGCTGGGCTGCCATCAAGGCGGGTTCGACCCATTCCACTTTGACTTAAAAGACTGTTTGCTGCCAAACGATGAGAATGAACTGCTGGTGGCTGTATGGGACCCAACCAATGCAGGCAGGCAGGAACGTGGTAAGCAGACGCTTAAACCAGGTTTCGTATTTTATAGCGCAGTTTCGGGCATCTGGCAGACTGTTTGGTTGGAACCTTTGCCAGACAGACGGATTGAAAGCATCCACTTCCAATCGGATATTCACAAAAAGACGGTCACGCTAAGGACAGAAATAAGCGGTGATGCCAGCGGGTTGACCTTGCGAGTAGTGCTAAAAGATGGTGAAAACGTGATTGCCAATCTCAGCAGCCCCGCGACTGAGGATTTAAAGATTGAGATTAAAGCAGCTAAATTATGGTCACCAAGGGATCCACAGTTATATGACCTGCAGTTGAGCCTGTTGCAAGGGACTGACTTGCTGGATACGGTGGATTCTTACTGTGCTCTTAGAGAAGTTCGTGTGCAGAGCGATGATGCCGGAGTGCCCCGCATTATGCTGAACGATGAGTTTATTTTTCAATACGGCGCTCTCGACCAGGGTTATTGGCCGGATGGACTCTACACAGCGCCCAGCGAAAAAGCACTGCTGTTCGATATTGAATTTGCCAAAGAGCTGGGCCTGAATATGTTGCGCAAACATGTCAAGGTCGAACCGGCTCGCTGGTATTATCACTGTGATCGCCTAGGCTTACTGGTTTGGCAGGATATCCCCAACGGTGGCATTGTGCCTGGCTGGGGATTGATGGCTTGGGGAGCTTTATTTAATCAAACTCTCAAGGACAACCGTAACTATCGGCGTTTTGGGCGTCAGGATGAAAATGTGCGCTCTAATTATTGGCGCGAATTAAAGGCGATGGTGACTTCGCTTGATCATTTTGTCTCGATTGTAGTGTGGGTGCCTTTCAATGAAGCCTGGGGGCAGTTTGATGCGGTGGCGGTCGGCAATTGGCTGCAAGCCCATGATCCCACCCGCCTGGTGGATGTTGCCTCAGGCTGGTTTGATCAGGGCAACGGCGATATTCATTCGATTCACAAATATGTCGGCCCAAAAATGCCGCCGGTTGAAGGGGGAAGGGCGATTGTGCTTTCTGAATTTGGCGGCCTGGGTTTTAAAGTTGAGGAGCATCTCTGGCAGGAAAAAAAATTATTTGCCTACAAAATGGTTAGGGATTCAAAACGTTTGACAGAGTGGTACCTCGAATTGGTGGAGAAACTGCTTGCAATGAAAAAAGTGGGCTTAAGTGCTGCCATTTATACGGAATTGACCGATGTTGAATATGAGATCAATGGCTACATAACATATGATCGAGAATTTATGAAAATGGATGTCAGGAAGTTGAAGGCGGCACATCGCAGATTGATCGACTGATAAACGCATCACGAATGGTAATAGGTTTTTGATTACAGGGTTTGATGGGACGTGATTAAGCCCGACCGCTCACCCCACAGGATCAATTTGTGCGGGGGGATCCTGTTCTGATAACTTCAATTGCATGCCGGTTGCCAACTCCAGGTTGGTTAAAGTATGATGCCTGGGTTGGCCCTGTAAGAAGAAACGCCAGTAGAGAAAAATGGAAAACGCATAAATCACGAGGGTAATCGCGAAAGTCAGTTTAAAGCCATAGTTGACTTGAATCCAGCCGCTGACCATGGGGCTGAAAGCCCAACCGAAGGTGCTGGCCATGCTCACCAGACTGGCGACAGTTGCCCTTGCTTGTGGCTCGACCTCTTCCATGACGAAGGTCTGGTAAACCGGTCCGCTCATGTTCATCAACGTTAAACGGATGAAATAAGCGATAGCGCTAAGAAAGAACCAGGGTGAAAACCCGAGCAAGAAAAGAAAGGGAATTGAAAGCCCCTGCGTGATAACCACCAGACGGATTTTTCCAACCTTGTCGGCCAGGACAGGTGCGATAATCAGACCAATCCCCATTGCCAATGAACCCCAGGCGAAAACAGTACCAATCACGCGGTCAGGCTGGTGGTGCTGGACGCGAAAAAAGACATTCATAAAGGGCATAATCAGGCCAGCCCCAATCGAAGTAACCAACATGGGCAGCACTAAACGCCCTAGTTGACCGGCATGTGCTTTAATATACCCCAGGGTAGCAATGGAGGAACGCTGGCCCGGCTTGAGTTGCGTTTTGCGAAAGAGAGTCAGGGGTAAGATTCCAAAGGCAGCCACAATGGCCGTTACGATTAAGGCTGATCCATACGCTTTGGAATTGACAGCGTCAACCTGCAAATAAGCGCCAGTCCAGGATGGCAGGTATCCGCCGACCCAATTGCCCACAAAGCCGGCAGCCATTTGCAAACCTGAACTGAAGCTAAAGAGGTAGGTACGTTCTTTATCGCCGCTATTTTCCATTAAGAAGGGACCCATCGTAACGGATGAGAGACTCATCGCCAGCCCCATGATCATGTTGATAAAAACAAAAAGAGTTGGTGAAGGAAAAAGCACCATGACCGCTACTGAAAGGCTGACCACGGCAGCGCTGCTAATTAATGAAATTTTACGGCCAAGACGATCAGCCAGATAACCCATCGGCAAAGCAGCGATCAGAGCTGTCAGGTTATTGACGGTGATAAGTGTTCCCAGGAGAGCTTCATCGTACCCCAGGCTGAGAATAAAGAAATTGAAAATCAGCCGCTGGATACCCATGGCCGCGCCAAACAGGATCGCAAACAGCAGATACAGGCGGGCATTCCAATGAAATGCGCGCAGGCGTTCGCTGTATGTGCCAAGGATTTTGTTAATTTGCAGGCGAAAAATCGCCATGGGGTTACTCCGAAAGAGCAGATTGTGCTTTAAAGGTGAGATTAAACCGGGTCTTTCTGGTTCAGGTAATCATCTAGCTGTTGGATAGTTTTCGTTACTTCTTTTTTACGCAGGGTATAACATCGCTCACGGTCTTTGGAAATCTTAATTTCCACCAGGCCAGCCAGACGTAAAATGTTGAGATGATGAATGACGGTTGGAGGACGTAAACGCAGCAAATGCGCCAGGCTGGTGGGCGTCTGTGGGGATTGTGTGAGGTAATGGGCAATTCTTAAACGGGTGGGATCAGAAAGCGCCTTCAAGGTTTTGATGAGTGCATCCGGAATGTATTGGCCAGGGATCAAATTCTGTTCATCAGAACGACAGCCATATATAACCCATATTTGAGAAGGTTGCGGATTGTGCAAAAAAACCAGCGGGCTGCTCCAATAAGAAGGAATCAGTACCAGTTGTTCAACTTTCTCGAAGTTTTCATAGGAGATGCCGTGCGAGAGGGTTCTAAACAGTTCAGAGGGAGGCATTGTGGCTGCCAATTGTTTGCCATCCTCCAAACCTCGTTGAAGGAAATGCTGTATGCGACGCTCTTCCTCTTCAAAAAAAACATCGTAATAGAGTTGGCAGGCCTCTAGAAATTGAACACCAAATGTAAATGGATCAGACAGAGCCTGGGCAAAACGATGCAGAGTCTTTTGCTTGACTGATCTGCCATTACCCCGAAAGAAATCCCGCAAAGATTCCAAGTCAGAAAGGTCGTAGGCCTGATTCATTCGAATCCGGTCAACAGTGTCCTGTGCACTTTGTGATACATCGCCGCCCTGGAGCATGGTTGATAATCGCAATTCTGCCGGAATGGAAGCCAGGTTTGCGAGCGAAGATTTGACATCTTTCGGTTGCCAATCTGGCTGAGTGAGCCAACTGAAAGGCGGCGGGATAATCTCAAGGGCTTCTTCAAGAAATTGCCGTTGCGGGCCTGGTAATCTGGAACGTACGCCGGCAGCCCATGAGGCCCGCAAGCCAAAACGGTTTGGTTGGTGTAAAACAAACAGGCTGATGAAAAAATCGTATGCTGTTCCAAATTGCCAGATAAGATTTGTCAAACGGATACCCCTAGAAATTAAATTCATGCCAGGTTGAGCGGAGCGAACAAGGGGCAAGAGTTGCTGCGATGTTTACGATGTAGAGGACAATGCGGGTTGAGATGTGGAGAACAATGCGAGCAGTAATGAGTTCTTCGCTCCGCTCAACCATCCAATGGAATTTGGCATGAATTGGTTGGGTTAGACAAACATCTAACGATTAGATAATAATCTAATCCGAGCTAATTGTCAATGGATGCGGGATGTGAAAATTGGTTGATTGGCTGCTTTGTGGATTAGATGATTTGTTGATGAGTTAATAAGTTGAGGAGTTGATTGACGAGTTGATTGGTTAATGCGTTTGAGCCCGATTAGAAATGATTCAAATACGGTATATATCTTGCTATACTCTATGAGACTCGATGGTTAATGCTATGAAAAAAATACAAAAAAGAAATCTGATTGTAATTTTATTGTCTCTCGCGTTGCTAAGCGTGACCAAACAGCCGGTGCATGCCAATTCGGCTGATCAAGAAGGGCCGCCCTATCGCTATTACTTTCCGCTTATCTTTTCGAATAATACCCAGCCTGCCCTGTCGGATTATTACACAACCTCGTGGTATATGACGCCTCAAAATGTCGGCCGGACGTATCAAATGGGTTGTGAAGAAGGCAGAAAGACCAGCGAGCTGCCGGGGATACAAGATTCGTTGGTGATTCTGGATTATGGGCAGCCGTGGAGCGATGGTATTCAATTTGGTACGCTGCTGCTGCGAGAGCCGCGATACGATTTAAATAGCACCAATGACATCATCATTTATACCAAGAACTACATTAATGGTTACATGGCCTGCAGTGACGGTGTTTCAAAGATTGATGTTGGCATTGGAACCACCAATTTTGCCTATTACATCAATGGCGTCTGTACCCAGGCCAGTTGGTACTGCACTGAAGAACGGGCGTATGCACATGGCAGCGCCTGGGCAGAGATGGTGCGGACAGTATACAACTGGGTGATCACCAGCGGCTATGGCGCTCGTGTGAAAGTTTCCGGGGCAACCGATATCGAGCTATCCTGGAACTATGCCCACATCTCAAATAAATGGGTGGAGGGCTTTGATGCCCACGATAACAACCAGGTTATATTCTACAACTTCGGCACCTGTGATGGTTGCCCGACGCGTTTATCCCCCAACCCCAACCCAGACCTGGTCTACGATTGGACCTTTCCGCTGGTGCATTATGCCGCCTGGCGAGCGGCACCGGCCTGGCCGATCCCGGAGATTTATGCCATAAGCGGGATCAATGCTCGCCAATGGGCTTATCTGAGCAAATGGGGTACCGAGCAGGGGTATTCGAGAATGCAATTTTTGAGCGCTTTCACCCAATATCAGGCCTGTCTTTCAACACCCGGTGATACCCTTTGCCCGTTATTAAATAACACGCCCCAGCAAGCCAGGCAGCAGTTGCTTACAGAAACCAACTTTTGGCCACAAACTGCTTTGACGAATATACCCTGGATGACGGATATTGATTGGCCATGAGGGACAGGATGATGAAATATAAATTTGAATTGATATTTTTTACCAGTCTGATTATCATTATTTTGGTTTTGTTATTGAATATGGACCCGGTCAGAGGAGCTAACCTGCCGCTAAAAAGCACACCGGCTGGTATGCTGACTGTGCAATTGCAGATGGTGCAATCATCTCTGCAGGAAGCAAAAGATCCCCAGGAAAAAATTGCACTGCAAGAAAAAATGGAAGCCCAGCAGTTCGCTTTGAATGTGCAGATGGAAGCACAAATGCGGCCGACCGTCACTTTGAAAGAAATTTGTGCTAACCGGGTGCCAGTTCCGCAGCATAAAGCAATGGTAGAAGGCGGTATATTCGAAGTGCGGGATGATTTTCTTGTCTCGCAGGGAATAAAGATTAACAACATGTTTCAGGGTGAGATGGATGGCACCCTGGTGGAAGTATATGCCGGCAGCAGCCTGGATGACCCCAACCAGGGTCTTGTTATTCTGGCAATTGATGCGCTTGGTGTTTGGTTGAGGGTTTTCGACCCATCCGCGACCGGATCGCTGCAGATTATTGAGGCAAACGGATCGCGATTAAGTCTGCAAACAATCACGGGAAATACCAGGCTTTATTTCGATATCCCCGCCCGGCAATTTGTGGATTCAGTGGATGCGGTTGTTCCGCCTATGGATTTGCCTGTTGCAAAAGATCTGTTTTTGGACCCTTGCCAAGGAAAATAATGCGGGAAAACGCTATGCGTGGTTTCGGCAGCATGCTTCGTACGCGGATAGATGCTTATTTCAATCATACCATTGTGAGTCATCGCGCCTGTTCTTTGGTGACGGAGCGATTCTTTTCAAGTGGAATGCTCATACAACGGGAAATTGTTTCCCGATGATATCGTTTTTGAAAGAGCGGGTTGTTACAAATTAATCACGAAATCTACGAATGATCGAATTTCACGAATATGTGAGTAATTTTCAATTCGTGCCGTTATTGCGAAACATTCGTGAATACGAGATTCGGCTATACCGACGAAAAGCGATACTCGAGGATGAAATTACATTGTGCAATGCGGGCAAGGCGTAGGGCGCGTTCGTATCGCACCACATTTTTCTGTTGTGAGTAGTAATCGGCTAGTGGGCGACCCATCCGCGATGGGTATGTTTTTACGGGATAGAATGGTTTCCCGGATGCTTCGCCCTTACGAAAGATCTCGCGTGAAAGAATCATCATACCCCACGAAAGGAAAGCCTTTTTACTTTCTTTTTCTCAAGTTAGTTCGTAACGCACCAAACTATCACTGTTTTTTGTTATGAGCAGTTTATATAGGCATGAAAAAGAACGCCCTTTATGATAGAAGAAACCGGTTAGATTTGTTAGCATTGACAAATCCAGACAAAAAAGCGTGGGGGCAATGGCGCTATAAAGTTCTTCCAGAGCAAATGGTTTCTTGGTAGCCACAGTCCTTGTTCTTTGGTGGCGCGGCAATCTCTTTCAAGTTGAGTGCTTGTAACTCAGGAAAAACCTTCGCAATGAAATCGTTTTTAGAAAGGCTGAGTGGTTACGAATAAATTTTGCTTAAGCTGCCAGGGACCTTCTAATAAATCCTGATGGAAATATATTTTTGAAGACTTCGTTTGCGGCCTGATTATCACTCCGGTATAATTCTTATTTCGAGTAAGAACTATGCTTTTATTGACCGGGATTGCAATTTTTATTATTTTGCTTTTGTTAGGGTTTGGTTATTTTATAACCCGCCTATTTTGGCGTAAAGACTTCAGCCAGGATATTTTTGATATATTTTGGATAGGTTTTTGTGTCTTAATTGCCTTTTTACAGATCTGGCATTTTTTCCTGCCAATCAACGGCTGGCTGTTTGCCCTCATCACTTTTCTGGCTGCTGCAGGTGTATTAATGCGGATAAAGGACGGCTTGCCCCCCTTGCGGCGAGCCCATATCTTTTATGCGATCGGGTTGATCCTTCCTTTGATTGTGTTGCTGAACCATACCCTCTTTTCCGACCCCAGTTATGATCACGGTCTATATCATTTGCAAACGGTCAAATGGTTCAATCAGTTCGCAATCGTGCCCGGCTTGGGGAATTTACAGCACCGCCTGGCATTTAATAGCAGCCAATACTTGTACGCTGCCTTTATTAACAGTTCTATTTTTACAGGCTATGCCTATTATGTTGCCAGCGTCATACTGGCATATATGCTGCTGTTACAATCGCTGCAGGCATTTGGAGTTTGGCTGCGAGGTGGCAGCCTGCAGGCAGTGGTGGTGTACCGTGTTCTGTTTATTCCAGTCATTCTCTGGCATGTGAGCACCGAACCGCTGGCGGGATATAGTGCTGACCTGGGTGTATTTGTGCTTCAAGCGGTGCTTTTCGCTAAACTGCTGCAGTGGATGAATATAAAGTCCGATGATAAAGATCGCAAGATCCTGTTTAGCCAAATACTGATCCTGGCTGTTACAGGCGTGACCATTAAACTCAGCTTTGGCATCTTTGCAGCAGTGGCAATCGTAATAGCCTTGATCTATCTCTGGCAGCAAGTCGATCGGCTTGATTTTTTCAAACAGCTGATTCCTGTTGGTTTGATCACCTTCAGCGTGTGGATTGTGCCCTGGCTTGTTCGAAATGTTATCCTGAGCGGTTATCTACTCTACCCAAACAGCAAAATTCGTTTTAATCTGCCCTGGACAATGCCAGGATACTTGGCAAATAACTTACAGTACATTATCGGAATTTGGGCCAAAACGAATTCAGATTCTATGGCGTATACTGCCGATTTCCCCTGGTTGCTTAAATGGGTCAAAAGCCAGCATGTAGAAATCCGGTTTACTCTATTTTTTGCTGTTGTTTTATTAGCCGGGCTAATATTAATCTCCTTCCTGAAACGTTACCCTCGCTTATCCTGGAAAGAATACCCTGTTCTACTGGTGGGAATCAGCCTGGCTGTCTTGTTCTGGTTTTTCAGCGCACCTGCTTATCGCTTTTCAGGCGCAGTCATCTGGCTGTGGATCTTGACTGTGATATTGATGGTTTGGAAATGGATCCTAATTAATTTTTCTGACACATTCGCGTGGCGGGTTACCATTATTACGCTGATATTGCTATTTATTTTACTTCCGACAAACCTCTCACGAAACATGAGCTTATCACGCTCCGTGATTGTCCCGCCTGAGCAGGTACTGGATCGGCAAAAGCTGAATGGGGAAGCAACAGAAGTTCGCACAACGAACTCTGGCTTACAGATTAATATCGCGCCGGATGAGGCCTGTTGGGATCTTCCTCTGCCCTGTACTTCCCCCAACGATTTTATGAAAAGCCTGAGGCTGATTGACCCAACGGATATGGGCAAGGGCTTTATGGTAGAAAGCAGCAAGTAGACGAGCAGCCTGCCAATTGTAATAAAAGAATTAGTCCAACCAGCTTAAGGAGTAGGCGTGGCGCTGGGAATTAGCTGCGGATCCAGAGCGTAGACCGTCAGATCACGAAATGTGACCGTCAGGGCATTATCACCGGCACTGCGGGCGAATAAACCGATTTGACCGTTGCGGAAGGAAGGATCCTTGACTGAGAAAAGATAGGAATCGTTGATGATGAGTCGCATCTCGCTGCCGGATGCCCAGATTTCAATTTTGGAGTTTGTCGCCGCGCCTATGATGATATCGGCTGGCGTCCAATCTTGAAGAGGGATGGTCTGGCCAGAGCGGATTCGTTCTGCGCGGGCTTCTCCCTGACAATTAACCAAAAAGCGATAATAATCATATTCTGAAAGTGAGCGAACGAGGATGGCATAGCTATCGCTGCCGCGGCAGAGAGACATATTAGCAGTTACCTGTAAGTCGAAGTCTTCAAAAACAAGGCCTGAAAGGAACGTGATCAGAAAATCTTTCGGCTTTTGAACCGCCAGGATGAGCGATTGATCGACCTGGGAGATATTACCGGATGCATAGGTGCCGGTGCGCCAGGACTGGTTTTCACCGAATCCATTTTCAAGCAGACTCGCAGCGATGCCGGGTGCCATTTCTGCCGTTGGGAGGATTTCGCGGGTTGGGAAGGGTGTCATTGTCTCGGTCGGCGGAAACCAAACGATGGTTTCTGTGCTGGTAGGCGTAATGGTGGCTGTAGCTGTGGGAAGAGATGGGGTGGCTTCCGGTACGAGGCTGGCGCAAGCACAAATCAGCCCCATCCCCAGGATCACAAGCGAGAGACTGACAAACTTATTCACGCGGCACAGAGATTATTTGTGAACGCTCCGGACCGACCGATACCATGGCGACCGGAAGGTTCACTATTTTTTCAACAAACCGAACATAATCACGCGCTGCCTGTGGGAGTCGATGCCAATCGTGTATTTCTTCCAATTTCTCATTCCAGGCGGGAAGCGTGCTGTAAATTGGGCTGAATTTCTGCAAGTCTGAGACACCCATAGGCGCTTGTTCAAACTGGCTGCCGTTTTCGTCTTTATAGGCGGTGCAGATTTGAATGGCTGGCAGCCCGCTGAGAATGTCCAGCTTGGTTAAGACCAACTCAGTCAGCCCATTGATGCGGCTGGCATAACGCAGCAGCACCCCATCCAACCAACCTACACGGCGCGGACGCCCGGTGGTGGTGCCAAATTCATCCCACGGGTTGGCTCCTGTGCCACGCAGTAACTCTGCCATTTCACCTTCAACCTCGGTCGGGAAGGGGCCGGCTCCAACCCGTGATTGAAAGGCTTTGGTAGCTCCAATCACAGCCGAAACCGGTTGAATACCAATGCCCAGCCCGGTGAAAACACCGGTGGCGGCCACGTTCGAACTGGTGACAAACGGATAACTGCCATGATCGATATCCAGCAAGACGCCTTGGGCGCCTTCGGCTAAAACCCGTTTTTGCGAGTGAAGTGCCTGTTCCAGGAAAGCACCGGTATCGCTGATATAAGGTGCTAATTGGGAAGCGAAGTCTAGCAACCGGTCAACATTTTCGGGAATTGGTAATTGGGGCGCAGCATAAAGACGCTGGAGGGTTTGGTTGACCTGGCGAAAGTGGTCCTGAAGCTTTTCAGGTAGATGGGTGGGGCTCAATAAGTCCAGCAGACGCAGACCGGAACGATTGGCTTTATCGGTATAGGCCGGCCCAATTCCGCGGCCGGTTGTTCCGATTTTGCTATTACCCAGAGTGGTCTCTTTGGCCTTATCCAGAGCGACATGCCCGGCAGTAATCATATGAGCGGCAAAGCTAATTTTCAGACGCTGCGGGTTGACCTCGATGCCGGCATTGCGCAGCATATCCATTTCGGCCAGTAATGATTGTGGATTAATTACGAGACCATTCCCCAGAATACCAAGCGTATGTGAATGAATGATGCCGGAAGGAATCAGGTGAAGTTTGAAGGTTTTTGAAGCGACTGTAACGGTATGACCGGCGTTATCGCCGCCGTTGAAACGGGCGACATAATCTGATTGGGCTGAAAGAAGATCAACGATGCGACCTTTTCCTTCATCCCCCCACTGTGTACCGACCAGAATTTTTAATGGCATCGCTGTGCTCCTATTGAGTATTCACCTGGATAATTTTAATTATACTTCGATTGACGAGGGTTGTTCTGCCGGAATGGGCTGATTGAGCAAATGTAGAATCATATTCAATGTATTAAGTCTTCCCAAGGATGTCTGTGAAGTTGAGGACAAAGAAGTGATCTGCCTGAGAAAGCAGACCTGAGCCAGGGGCTTCTCCAGCCAGCCGTAATGGCCCTTATGATATAATCGCCAATGATGAAAAAGCATGTTTTCCTGTATCTGGCTGGGATTTTCCTATTGAGCGCATTGGCTCTATTTCGCTCAGGGATGTCTGTCAGCGCCAACCCGGTTGCTCAGGTTTATTACTACACTCCGACTGCACAACCGGATGGGCGCATTCTCTATACAGTCAAGGAATATGATACCTGCATCAGTATTTCTCTGATGAACAATATTACCCAGGATCAATTGCGCTTGCTGAATAATATTCAGGGGGATGGCTGCCTGTTTTTACGGGTTGGTCAGGAGCTTTTGCTCGGTATGGCTGCCGCAGAACCTACCGCGGGAGCAGAGGTGATACCTACCACAATGCTGCCTTCGCCGACCCCATTTAATGGCAGCGGGGAACTTTGTGTGTTGTTGTTCAACGATATCAATGGGAATGCCTTTATTGATGACGATACGGTTGAATTACCGCTGGCCGGCGGGGCGATCAGTGTTAATGACCGCAGCGGACGCATCGCAATCAACGAAAACACTTCCAGCAGCGGTGAAAGCTGCTTCAAGGACTTGCCAGAGGATATTTATTCGATTAGTATTGCCGTTCCGGAAGGTTATAATGCGACCATGCGCACCAGTGTGGATGTCAAGTTAATTGCCGGGGATATTACCTCGGTTGATTTTGGTGCTCAAATCAGTGCTGCTGCAGAACCTGCCCCCGGCGAAGTTGCTGCGGACAATCGTTCACCTTTATTGGGCATATTGGGCGGGCTGGTGCTGGTCTTCGGCGTGGGATTCGGCCTTTATGCCTTGAACTTGCAGCGAAAATAACAAACAGTATGCTTCAGATGCGGGTGCGTTGTTCCAACCAAACATCACCCTGATTGTGATATCCGGCTTGTTCCCAAAAACCCATCTGATCCTCACTTAAAAACTCCAAACCACGCAACCACTTGGCGCCTTTCCATAGATAAGGTGTTTCCAGGTCATCACGATCGGGAATGGCACCCACGACAGCCCTGAGCGGGAAGCCATGTTCAGGTGTTAATGGGGTACCGTTTAAATGCGTGGCGAGCAGAAAATTTTCTTGCAGCATTACTTTTAGGGGTAAATTGGTTGTGTATCCATATTCGGCGTGCTGAAGAACATAGGCTGCCTCAGGTTTGATTTTCAAGAGATCATATTCGATGAGGGTTGAAAGCTTTACACCTTCCCAGATGGAATCAAATACGCTCCAGCGTGTTACGCAGTGCAAATCCATTTGAATTATGGTACGAGGAAGTTGGTTGAACTTCTGCCAGTTTAGAGAAAAGGGTTCATCAACAAGCCCCCAAAATTTTAAATCCCAGTTGGTCAGGTCAGCTGGAGGAACCGGGCCATAATGCAAAACCGGAAAGCGGGCGGTTAGTGATTGGCCTGGTGGCAGGCGGCCGGCTGCGCGCATTTTATCTTCTTCTGCTTTACGTTTGATTGGATTAAACATGGCCTATTCCTTGGTCGATATTATAGTTGAGATTTGAAAAAAGAATAAGACCACGAAATATAGACCACGACACACACGAAATACACGAACAGGGTTTAATTGGTGTGTAGGTTGGGCATGTTCGTATAACGAGATACTTTGTTTGGATTGCCTTCGGGCATGGCCGGGAGATAGAAAGCGCAAATGCCCAACGTGGATTTGAAAAAAGAATAAGACCACGAAATATAGACCACGAAACACACGAAATACACGAACAGGGTTTAATTGGTGTGTAGGTTGGGCATGTTCGTA
>ERZ778021.55-NODE-55-length-276478-cov-9.627426_pt1 | contig 276478 bp, 242 predicted proteins | sample MGYA00375751_ERZ778021 | MGnify/ENA primary metagenome ERZ778021 (study PRJEB29350, sample SAMN05389814) | bioreactor metagenome | isolation source: Thiocyanate stock bioreactor | place: South Africa: University of Cape Town | collected 2013-08-29 ...
CCGCCCCGCCGTGGGCCCAGAGGAAGAGATCGAGCGGATCCTGCCCGTGGTCGAGGCCGCGGCGGCGGCCGGGGCGACCATCTCGATCGACACCTACAAACCGGCGGTCGCGGCAGCGGCTTTGACGGCCGGGGCGGCGATCGTCAACGACATCAGCGGTGGCGGCAACTTGGCTCTAATGGAGGTCGCCGGCGGTGCGGGCGCCGGTGTGGTCCTGATGCACACGGTGGTCGAGCCGAAGACCCAGCGCTGGGACGAGTCTGCTTATCCGGAAGGGATAACCGCCCATCAGCTCGCCTTTTTCGAGGAGCGCCTGGAAACGTTGGCCGGGCTGGGTGTCGAGCGGGACCAAGTGGTGGTCGATCCGGGGCCGGATTTCGGCAAGACCCCTCGGCAGACCGTCGACTCCCTGCGCGGCCTGCCCGAGCTCTGCGCCCTCGGCTGTCCGGTGATGTTGGCCGTCTCCCGTAAGGATTTCGTCGGCGCGATCACCCACCGTCGCCCCTCGGAGCGCGGGCCCGGCACCTTCGCCGCGCTGGCCTTCGGCCTCGACTGCGGCGGTCGCCTGCTGCGGGTCCACGATGTCGCCGGCGCCCGCGATTTCCTCGCGGTGTGGGCGGCGCTTCGAGGCGAGGCCGAGGTGGATCATGGTCTGAGGATCGCCGAAGAAATCCGCCGCGAGCCGCCTCGCGAAGATGTCTGAATCGCTGCTTTCCGGCCGCTGGTCGATCGCGATCGACCCGGCCCGGCGGGACGGACGGATCGTCGAAAGTGCTTCGGAGCCCGCCGCCGAGGCACGGCTCGAGCCCCTGCCGGCGGCACTTGAGCCCGGCCTGGCCACGGCACTGCGCAGGAGCGGCATTGACGAGCTCTACTCGCATCAGGCCGAGGCCTTGGAGGCGGCCGCCGACGGCAACGTGATCCTCACCACCGCAACCGCGTCCGGCAAGTCGTTGGCTTTCAACCTGCCGGTGCTGAACGCGATCGCCGCCGACCCCAAGGCGCGCGCGCTCTACCTCTACCCGACCAAGGCGCTGGCCCAAGACCAGGCTCGGGCCCTGGCCCGGCTCGGTTCACCGCACCTGCGGCCGGCGATCTACGACGGCGACACGCCGCGGGACGAGCGGCCGGCGATCCGCCGCCAGTCCAACCTCGTCCTGACCAACCCGGACATGCTCCACATCGGGATCATGCCCCACCATCGCGGCTGGGGCGACTTCCTGGCCAACCTCGACTGGGTCGTGGTCGACGAGGCCCACACCTATCGTGGCGTCTTCGGTTCCCATGTCGCGAACGTGCTGCGCCGGCTCCGGCGACTCGCCCGCGCCTACGGCAAGGAGCCCCGCTTCGTGATGGCCTCGGCCACGATCGCCAACCCGGCCGAACTGGCCGAGAGGCTGACCGGAAGCCCGGCGACGCTGATCGACGATGACGGTGCCCCCAGGGCGGGCCGGGAGATCCGGATCTGGAACCCGCCGCTGGTCAACCCGGCGATCGGCGCGCGCCGTTCTGCCCTGGCCGAGGCGGCCGACCTGCTGGCCGACCTGGTCTCGCACGAGGTCCGCACGATCTGCTTCCTCAAGAGCCGCAAGGGGATCGAGCTGATCCGCAAGTTCGCCGCCGACCGGCTGACCGAGCGGGGCCGGCCGGACCTGGCCGACCGGATCGCCCCCTACCGGGCCGGTTACACCCCGGCCCAGCGCCGCGAGATCGAGGCGAAGCTGGTTTCCGGCGAGCTGCTCGGTGTCGCCTCGACCGATGCGCTGGAGCTCGGGATCGACATCGGCGGCCTCGACGCGGCGATCTGCGTCACCTTTCCCGGCACCGTGGCCGGCCTGAAGCAAATGTGGGGGCGGGCCGGAAGGCGCGAGCGGGGCCTCGCCGTCTACGTGGCCGGGCCGGACGGCCTCGACCAGTACTTCTGCCGGCATCCGGACGAGTTCCTGGAGCGGCCGGTCGAGGCGGCAATCCTCGACCACCTTTCGCCCGAGATACGGGATCAGCACCTGGTCGCTGCCGCCTACGAGCTGCCGTTGACGACCGAGGACGAGGAGTTCTTCGGCGACGGGCTGGAAGATGCCGGCCAGGCGCTGGTGAGGCGTGGCGAGCTGCGCAAGTCCGGCAAGGGCCTCGTGCCGAGACGGGCCGGCTTCGCGGCTTCCGACGTATCGCTTCGCTCCTCTTCGGCCGGCGCCATCGCCGTGATCGACCGGGACTCCGGCGAGGTGATCGGCACGGTCGAGACCGGCCGGGCCTTCACCACGATCCATCCCGGCGCGGTCTACATGCACCTCGGCACTTCCTGGGAGGTGGAGATGCTCGACCCGGTCGAAGGCCAGGCGATCGTCCACCGTTTCGAAGAGGACTGGTACACCCGGCCGAAGTCCGAGACCGAGATCTTCATCGACCGGACCCTGGAGACGAAGGAAGCCTGCGGGGTGAAGCTCAGTTTCGGCCGGATCTCGGTGACCGATCAAGTGATGGCTTACCAGCGCATCCTCAGCGCCGACGGCGAAGCCTTCGACCTGGTCGACCTCGACCTGCCGGAGCAGGAGTTCGCCACCCGTGGCCTCTGGTACGAGGTGCCGGAGGAGTTCATCGACGGCCTGGCCCTGAACGAGATGCTGGGTGCCCTGCACGCGACCGAGCACGTTCAGATCGCGGTGTTGCCGCTGATCGCGATGTGTGATCGCTGGGACATCGGCGGCCTCTCGACCAACCTCCACATGCAGACCGGAACCCCGACCATCTTCATCTACGACGGTCACCCCGGCGGGATCGGGTTGACCAAACGGGCGTTCGACCTCTTCCCTCGGCTGGTCGGCGATGCGCTCCGCCTGATCAGCGAATGCCCCTGCGATTCCGGCTGCCCCTCATGCGTCCAGAGCCCCAAGTGCGGAAACCTGAACGAACCCCTGTTCAAGGCCGGCGCGGTGGATCTGCTGGAGGCAATGGCGACCCCCCAACTCTGAGGTTCCCCGAATGGCGAGGGCCGGGATCGAACCGGCGACACCACGATTTTCAGTCGTGTGCTCTACCAACTGAGCTACCTCGCCAAGGAACGACAGGCTATCGAGAAACGGCCCTCCCAAGACTCGTGGGAGGAAGCAAGGAAAAGGCCCCGGATCTCTCCGGGGCCTTGTCCCAAAATCCGCCGGTGCTCCCGGCGTAGGGCTGCTACTTCTTGCCCTTTTTCTTCTTCTTGGCCTTCTTGATGGTGACCTTGCCCTTGCCGGACTTGCCACCGACCTTGGCGGTGATGGTCGCCTTGCCCTTCGCCTTCTTGGTCGTCTTCACGACGATCGTCTTGGTCGCCGACTTACCGGCGGCAACCTTGATCTGGACGCTCTTGGCGACCTTGACCTGCTTGTTGCTCGACTTGAGCGTGACCTTGCCCGAGAACGCGGCATCACCGGTGTTCTTCACGGTGACCTTGATCTTGCCCTTCTTGCCGGCCTTGATCGTCGCCTTCGTGACCTTCACGCTGCTGATCACAGCCTTCGGCTTCACGATGTCATGACAATCAGGGTAGGTGCCTTCCTGACCTTCCGGACAGACCGGATCCTCACAGTGGCCCCAGTCGCCAACCTTGCCGATCTCCTCGCAGTTGTTGGGGGGCGGCTTGGGATCGAAAGGTGCCGGCATGTCAGTGATCGGCGTGCTGCTGTTCGCGAGCCAGAGGCCGCCGACGTCCTGAAGGACGCCGCCGACCAGGTCGCAGGTGGACTGCTTGCCCATGCCCGGAACGACCGTTGCGTCAGGCTTGCTGCGCCAAGCGCCGGCGACCGCACCGTCGGTCAGGTTGTCCTTGTCGGCGAAGGGCTTTCCGGCATGCGGCCAACCCTTCTTGGTCGAGAGGGAGACGTCGATCGGGGCAAGGACGCACTTGAGCGCGCCGGTACCGCCGCCGAAGATGCCCTGGTACTCGGCCGGCAGGGCCCCGATGTCGTCGACGCCGATGGTCAGCGCGATGCTGGCGTCGATGTCGAGGTCGCCGGACGAAGCGTCATAGTGGCCGCTGCCGGCCTTGTCGAGACCGATGGTCGCGCTCAGGTTGACGTCATCGGTGATCGGAATGCTGATGTCTGGGAACTGGAGGCCGGTGGCCTTCGGCAAGGTGAAGTCGCCGTTGGCGTTGGAATACTCGCCGCGAATCTTGAGCGGCTCGCCTTCGTCCTTGAGGACCAGCTGGTCGATCTGGGCCAGGGTGACGTCGACATTCAGGCCGGCGTAGTTGAAATCGGCTGCGAACGGATCGCCGGCAGCTGGGGGGTCGGCCTTGGCACCATTGGCACCGAAAGCCAGCGCCATGCATGCGGCCAGAAGCGCGGCCAGAGCCACCTTCACCGTGAGGGCCTTTCGGCCGTTGGATACGAGAGTGGTGTTCATCTTTCCTCCGTGGCCTTTTCCCGGAAAGGTCCGGCCGTAGTTGTTCTCCCTTTGATGCAGCGGGGTCCCTGCTCTTGAACGTTTTCCCGACGGCCAGATGGCCGTCCTCCCTGTCTGATGATGCGAGATCGCGATCGTAGTGACGGCGATCACACAAGCTCGATACGGCAGCCAGCATAGCTGATGGCGCATCACTTCGCAAACAATCTGTTTACGAGAAAGGGCCGGCCCTCGCGAGCCGGCCCTTTCCGTTCAGTGCTTCCAGGCTGAGCTGGAAGAAGTGCTACTTCCGCTTCTTCTTGGCCTTCTTGATGGTGACCTTGCCCTTGCCGGACTTGCCACCGACCTTGGCGGTGATGGTCGCCTTGCCCTTCGCCTTCTTGGTCGTCTTCACGACGATCGTCTTGGTCGCCGACTTACCGGCGGCAACCTTGATCTGGACGCTCTTGGCGACCTTGACCTGCTTGTTGCTCGACTTGAGCGTGACCTTGCCCGAGAACGCGGCATCACCGGTGTTCTTCACGGTGACCTTGATCTTGCCCTTCTTGCCGGCCTTGATCGTCGCCTTCGTGACCTTCACGCTGCCGATCACAGCCTTCGGCTTCACGATGTCATGACAATCAGGGTAGGTGCCTTCCTGGCCCGCGGGACACTCCTGACCCTCGGTGAAGGTGGTGGTGCCACCCAGCCAGATGATCCCGTCGAAGCTCTGGTTTTCATCACCGCCGGTGAAGCTCGCGATGGTGTCCTTGCAGAACGAAGTCATCTCTTCGGCGCTCTTGCCGTAGGTGGCGATGCCGTAGACGTTGTTCGCGGCGGTGACATCGGTCCAGTCGCCGATCAGCGCGCCGGTTCCGGCGGGCGGGGCGAACGCAGCGCCGGCCTTGTTGTTGGTAGGCAGGTCCTCGGTCGAGAAGTTGACCGGGGCGCCGGCGGAATCGAGACCGATGTTGAGCGGACGCAGTTCACACTTCAGATTCAAGCCAGCCGCGTCGACCGTGAGCTTCAGCGGCAGGTCCACCTTCAGCGCGCCGGTGTTCTTGTCGTAGGTGCCGTTAAAGTCCTGAAGCGCGGTGATGTCCAGGTTGATCGTGCCCAGCGCGCCGGCATCGAAACTCTGGCGCGGGAAACTGAATTCGGACGCCTTGTAGGCGACCTTGCCGGTGGCAGCATCGTAGTCGCCCTTGAGGTTCACTTTCAGACCCGCCGCGTCGGCCGGGTCCAGCGCGTGCATGGAGCCCTTGAGCAGCGCGTCGAGCGCCGGCAGCTTGATCCAGGCGTCGTTGAATTCGCTTTGCACGGTGTCGGCGGCGCGGGCGGCGTTCGCGAAGGCGAGGCTCGCCACGATTGCCACGACGACAGCGGTGATCTTGGTGGATAGACGACCGAGGCGGCCGGTGTTCTCCCTCATGCTTTCTCCCAATGAGTTGTGGCCGCGGATCGGCCGTTTCCCTGTCAAATTCATCCACGTGAGATTGGTCACGCGGAATACGTCGTGGGCAGGATAGCGGAAACCCCTCGTTCCCGCACGAACTTCCGGCGTTCCGACCGGCGATATGCCCGGGTCGCTTCGGGCCCGGAGCCTAGCCCCAGGGATTGGGTTTGCCGACGGGCACCCTGCGTGGGTAGGGGTAGAAGCCACCATCGAGGATGGTGCGGTTGCCGAGCGGTTCGGCCAGCCTCAGGGTCTTCTTGACCGGGGGGTTCGACGGGCAGGTCTCGAAGGTCGATCCGGTCTTCCACTTGATGAAGTAGGTGACGATGACCCATTTCGGCCGATACTTGATCTCCGGCACCAGCACCCTTCCCGTTGCCGGCCGGCCGCTGTTGCACTCCATCTCGTAGACGTCGACCTTGAGCGAGGTGGTCTTCGGCGTGACCTTCTGCCCTTTCGACAGATACCACTCACCGGATGACGCCCCGTCCCGAACCGGCGAGAACCAGCAGTTGCTCCAGTAGTACTCACCGACCCAGCGGCCCTTGACCTTGCGGTAGCTGCTCCAGGCGTTGCCGCCACGGGTTGGCTTGCCGGCGACCAGTTCGGCGTACTTCGCGTCCTTGAAGACCACCCGCCAACCACGCTTCGGCATCAGGAATGGATCCTCCTTGAGCTCCCGCCGAAGGGTCGCGGCCAACGCGGTCTTCTCTTTCTGGTATCCGGCCGACTGGTTGAACACGGAGAGCGGGAACGCCTTGCCTCCGCAGGTGCGGAGATTCGGAGTCGCCCCCTCATCGGCCCGGCCGCTCGCGGTTCCGACGGCCAGCCACAATGCGGCCACCGCGACGATGCTGGCCCATCGAATCCCCTTCAACCGGATCACCGAATTCCTTTCATAGGCCTTCTACGATCCGGATCGCAAACCGTCACAGGCTTCTCGGGACTTGGGGATGGTCTCCGCGTTCCGTGGAGATCTCACCCGAACCAGTGACTCTGAAGAGGACCGTGCTTTGAGTATTGATGTCAGAACTCGATGAACCTTGCACCTGGCCAACTGGCGCTGGCGGCCGAGGCCACAAGTGCGATCGCGACCATCGCCCACACGAGCACGGTAGCCGCCTGGATGATTCGCTTGACTCCGTTCAAACCTCGTACTCGCAGTCGAAACTGAATGGTCCGGGTGAGTGGGCCGTGAAGGGATCGAACCTTCGACCTTGAGATTAAGAGTCTCCTGCTCTACCAGCTGAGCTAACGGCCCGGAATGCGGCTTCGGTGGTTGAAGCCGGATGAAAAGTATAGAGCGGGCGGACCGATTCTGTGGCCCGCCCGCTCTTCAAGTGATCTTCGGGTCAGGGGGTGGCCGTGCTGCCCGAAGCGCCGGTCAGCGAGTCGCCCGTGCCGAGGCTGCCCAGCGGATTCTTCAGCGAGTCGTCGCCGCTCTTCTGGGCCTGCTTGACGGCCTTGTCGATCAGCTTGCCGACTCGCTGCGCGTCCTTCTTGGTCGACTTGAAGGTCTGCTTGATCTGCTTCTCGTCATTCTTGTCGTCGGTTGCGGCGAGCGCCCGGTCAAGGGTCTTCTCGGCGGCCGCGTAGTCCTGCGCGTAGAGCTGGTAGATCGCGAGCGTGGTCAGCTGGTTGGAGGCGCTGGCGCCACCTTTTTCCTGCGTCTTCACGGCATCTTCGGCCACGAACTCCTGGGCTTTGGCCGCGTCCTTGATGTTGTTCTGGAACTGGGCGACCGTCGATCCCTGGGAGAGCGTGAACAGCATGTTGGCCATCAGCTGGGCGACCGTCGGGTCGGGATTGTCCTTGCTCAGCTTCAGGTACTTGTTCCAGGTCTCGGCGGCCATGTCGAACTGGGTGGTGGCCTCGTCGGTGATCGAAGTCTGCTGGGTGTCCGGATCGGTCGAATAGAGCGCCTGGCCGGCCGAGAACCGTGCCCGGATCAGCGCGACCGCCAGATTCTTGTTGTTCGGCTGTGCCTCGAACTTGGCCTGGATGTCGTCGGCCCGCTCGACGTTGACCTTGGCCACGTCCGTGTTCCCACTGTTGCCCGCACCGCTGAACGGGTTGAGGTTCCCGGGCAAGCCGATCACGATCAAGCTGGCCGCCATGATGACCGCGAGGATCACGTAGATGACCTGAATCACCCGCTTGCGACGGCCGCGCACGTCGAAGAGCATTCTGTGTTCGGGTTCGTTGGCCACTTGGCTAGTTCTCCTGGATCGAAGGTATTTGGGACTCAGCGCCCTCCTTGGGCTGACCGATCCCCCGAGCGAGCAAGATACTCAACTCATAGAGAACCAGGAGTGGCACCGTCTCGATCAGCATTGAGATCGGATCGACTCCGGGCAGCGCCGCGGCGAGGATCGCACAGATCAGATAGGCGTACCGACGGTTCTTGCGAAGCTGCTGGACGGACAGTATCCGGAGCCTGACGAGAGCCAGGATCACGACCGGCAACTCGAAGACCGCGCCGCCGGCGAGCAGGGTCATCGAGAAGAACGAGTAGTACTCGCGGGCCCTTAACTGGATCGCGAACTGCTCGTCGTTGAAGTTGAGCAGGAACTTGATCGCCGCCGGCACGACAACGAAGTAGGCGAAGATGCAGCCGACGATGAAAAGCGCGGGAATGGTGATCAGCAGCGGCATGATCGCCTTGCGCTCCCGGGGCGAGAAGGCCGGCAGCACGTAGGCGAACAACTGATAGCTGATGAAGGGCGCCGAGACGATCAGGGCCGCATAGACGCAGACCGTGACCGTGGTCATGAAGGCCTCGGTCGGGGCCAGCACGATCAGGGCTTTGTGCTCCTCCGGCAGCGGGGCGGCGGCGATGTCGAGGATGTGGTTGCTCTGCCAGAAGCAGACCGCGAAGGCGACCGCGACGAAGACCAGCGAATAGATGATCCGCGAACGCAGTTCGTCGAGGTGGTCGATCAGGCTGAGCTGGTCGTCGTGCCGAACCGGTTTGATCTTGGCCACGAGCGGCCTCAGTCTCGCGAGTCGGGAACCACTTCCCCGTCAACCGTCTCGGCTTCGGAGGCGACCGTATTCTCGGTGACCTTCGGCTCTTCGCCCGGCAGCGGTTGCTCGGCATCGGTTGGCGGTGGCGTCAGTTCAGCCGGCTCGTGGTCTTCGAAATCCTCGTCGTCATCATCGTCATCGTCCTGACCGATGTTGCTGAGGCCGTCCCGGAACTCGTTGATCCCCTTGCCCAGGGACTTGCCGAGCTCGGGCAGCCGCTTGGGTCCGAACACGATGAGGGCGATCACCAGGATGATCGCGATTTCCATTACGCCGAAATTGGGAAGCATGCCTATGAATCGTACCCCTGTTCGACTTTCGACCCCGAGTGGCCTCGGTCTGCGGCGCTAATCCCGGAAGTTCAGGTAGTAGCGGGAGGCGGTCGGCTCGGCCTGGCCCTGGTACTTCGAGCCCTTGCCCTCGGCCCCGTAGGCGGTGTCCACGGCACGGTCCATGCGCATGAAGGAGAGCTGGCCGATCGGCATGCCCTTGTAGATCGTGATCGGCAGGTTGGCTACGTTGGAGAGCTCGAGGGTGAGGTTGCCGGCGAAGCCCGCGTCGACGAAACCGGCGGTCGAGTGGATCAGCAGGCCGAGCCTGCCAAGCGAGCTCTTGCCTTCGAGCCGCGCGACCATGTCGTCGGGGACGGTGACCCGCTCCAGGGTCTGGCCGAGCACGAACTCGCCTGGGTGCAGGATGAAAGGCTCCTCGTCGGCCGGCTTGACCAGTTCGGTCAGATCCTCCATCGGCTGCTTGACGTCGATGAACGGATAGCGCGAGTTGTTGAAGACGCGGTAGCTGTGGTCGACCCGCAGGTCGATGCTCGAGGGCTGGACCAGCCGGTCCTCGAAGGGATCGATGACGATCCGGCCGGCCTCGATCTCCTCTCGCAGGGTCTTGTCGCTCAGGACCATGAAGCGGCAGTATGTCAGCTATAGCGGAGGACTACGCCGTCGGCGATCAGCTCGAGGAGTTCGCGCTGCTGGTCGTCCAGCCCGGCCCCGGCAAGCCCGGCCTTGGCTTCCTCGATCAGACCGATCGCGCGGTCCCGAACCCGGTCCAGGGCGCCGGTCGCGGCGATCCGGTCACAGGCGAGCGCCGCCGAATCCTCGTCCAGCGAGCGCAGGTCCAAGGCGGCCAAGGCGGGGTCCAGTTCCGCCGCGACGATCAAGGGCAGGGTGACCGTGCCGTCGAGCAGGTCGGTGCCGCGGGCCTTGCCGGTTCGCTCCGGGGGGCCGGCGATGTCAAGCACGTCGTCGAGCAACTGGAAGGCGAGGCCGATGCGGTGGCCGAAGAGGCCGACCGGGCCGGCCTCGCCCCCCGTGCTGGCCCGGCCGAGCACGCAGGCCGCCTCGAAGAGCCGGCCCGTCTTCAGGGCGCAGCGATCGAAGTAATCGGTCTCGGTCAACTCCAGGTCGAAAGCACCTTCGCGCTGGCGGAGCTCGCCTCGGGCGAGATCGACCGCGGTGGCGCTGACCTCGGTCACCGCTGCGGCATCGCCGCCGTCGACCAGGACCTTGAAGGCAGTGGAGAAAAGCCGGTCGCCCAGCGCGGTCGCCCGCTCACGGCCGGAACTCGCAAAGACGGTGGGCAGGCCACGGCGCAGCGGCGCCCGGTCGAGTACGTCGTCGTGGACCAGGCTGGCCATGTGGACCAGCTCGACCGCGATCCCGGAGCGGACGGCGGCATCCCCGGCTTCCGGCCCGGCGCAGAGCAGGACCAGCATCGGCCGCATCCGCTTGCCGCCCGCGTTCAGGGTGCGGACCGCGTCCTCTGAGAGTTCGGCTTCGTCCTCGACCGCGGCCAGCAGGCCGGCTTCGACCTCGGCCATGCGGGCCGGAAGCCAGGCGCCGGCGGTGTCGGTTACCGCGGTAACCGGTTCTGGCAGCGAGCGGCGTCGGGTTGGTTCGTTTTCAGCCGGGGAACCCATGGTCAAAGCGTCCCACGATTATGGGACCGTGGGTTCAAGATCTACCGGATCCCTGAGTGGAGGGCGATGATCCCGCCCGCCATCAAGGTCCAGCGGACGTGGTCGAGGCCGCCCGCGTCGAGCTTGCCGGCCAGGGTCTCGGCGTCGGGAAAGCTGCGGACCGATTCGGGCAGGTAGGCATAGGCCGAGGAGTCACCGGCCACCTTGCCCAGCATCGGAACGATCCGATCGAACCAAAGCCCGAAGAAACCGGCCAGCGGCTGGCGGCGGGGCTGGGTGATCTCGAGGATGACCAGGCGGCCACCCGGGACCAGTACCCGGCGCATCTCGCTGATGCCCTTGTCGAGGTCGGCCAGGTTGCGAGCGCCGAAGGCGATCGTGACCGCATCGAAGCTCTCGTCCTCGAAGGGCAGGTCCAAGGCGTCGGCCCACTTGAACTGGGCCTGCCTCAAACCGGCATCCTTGGCTTTCTGAAGCGCAATGTCGAGCATCGGCCGGGAGAAATCGGCCCCGATCACTTCGCCTTCCGGGCCGACCCTTTCAGCCAGCATCAGGGCGAGGTCGCCGGTGCCGCAGCAGAGATCGAGCGCCTTCATGCCGGGCTCGAGCCGGGCCCGTTCGGTCGCCCGGGCTCGCCAGCTCTGGTCGAGGCCGGCGGTCATCACCCGGTTCATGCGGTCGTAGACGCCGCTGATCCGGTCGAACATGGAGTTCACCTCGCCGGCGAACTCCTGGTCACCTCGGCGGGGAGGCGCCTGGTTCATCCGCAGAACCTCAGTCTTCGCCGTTGAGCGAGGCCAGGTAATCCGCGACGGCGTTCAGGTTCTTCTCGCCGAGGCCCTGGAAGGAGGGCATGATGCCCGGGCCGATCGTGACCGACTGCTTGATCGCCTCTTTCGGGATCCGCGAGCCGATGTCGGTCAGGTCCGGGCCGAGGCCGCCGTGGGCCCCGTTCTCCCCGATCGCGTGGCAGGCCAGGCAACCGGACTCGGCGACCAGCGCCTTGCCCTTCTCGTATTGCGGGGCCGTCGCCAGCTCGATCTCGCTCGGTGCGCCGGCGGTCGCGCCCTTGTAGGTCAGCAGGGCCATCGCGATGATCACCATGATGCCGGTGATCGAGGCGATCGGCCGCTTCCACGGCACCCGTTCCGGGCCGCGGTCATAGAAGGGCAGCAGGAGCAGCAGGACCATGCAGATGGTCGGGATGCCGATCGTCGCGACCGGAACCAGGGCCGGCGGCTTGATCACGCGCAGCAGCTCGAAGAGGTAGAAGAAGTACCACTCGGGGCGTGGGGTGTAAGTGGTGGTGGTCGGGTCAGCCTTGGGACCCTGCTCGGCGCCCATCACGATCGACATGACGATCAGGACGGCGGCGACGATCAGCATCATCACCGAGTCCTTCATGATCGCGTAGGGGAAGAACGACTTGCCCTTCTTCTTCAGGATCTCGTATTCGCGGAGGTATTCCTCCTTCTCGCGGGCGTTCACTGATTCACCTCCCCTTCGCCAGGTTCGTCGGGCGCGTCGGCCGGATCGGCCGGCGGCTCCTCCGGGGCGGTCTCGTCAGCGGCCGCTTCTTCGGCCGCTTCCTGTGCCGGCTCCTCGGGTGCAACTGCCGCTTCGGTCTCCTCGGCTTCCTTGGCCTCGACCTCTTCGGCTTCGGCCGCGTCGGCGTCGGCTTCGTCAACCGGGGGTGCAGCAGCGGCCGCGACCACGGCCCCGTTCACCGGAACCTCGTCGAAGTCTTCCTTCGCAACCCCGGCGGTCACTTCCTCCTCCGGGCGCGAACCCTTGGGGCGGCCGGCCCGCACCCACGGCGGGGCGGTGGTGCCGAGCTTGACCACGAAGAAGAGATGGGCGCCGATCAGGGCAGCGATCAGCCCTGGCACCACCATCATGTGGAGCGCGTAGAAGCGCGAAAGCGTGGTGGCGCTGAAGTCCGGGCCGGCTCGCAGGAAGTCCGCCAGGTAGGGGCCGACGATCGGACCGGAGGCGGTGATGTTGTTGGCGACGATGGTCGCCCAGAAGGAGCGCTGGTCGAAGGGCAGCAGGTAGCCGGTCAGACCCATGACCGTGGTCAGGATCAGCAGTACGACGCCGATCACCCAGTTCAGCTCGCGCGGGTACTTGTAGGCGCCGAAGAAGAAGGTCCGGGCCATGTGCAGGAAGATCAGGATGATCATCAGCGAGGCGCCCCACTTGTGCAGGCCGCGCACGAACTCGCCCATGAAGACCTCGTTGGTCAGATGGGTGATCGAGGCGTACGCCTGGGTCGCCGACGGCGTGTAGTACATCGAGAGGAAGACGCCGGTGATCGCCTGCATCGCGAAGATGAACATCGTGGCCGAGCCCAGGGTGTAGAACCAGTTGGTTCCCTTGGGCACGTGCCGCGACATCATCGCGGTGAAGATCCCGGTCGCGTTGACGCGCGAGTCGACCCAGCCGGCGACGTCGATGCCGGCCTGTGTGCCGTGGTGCACGCCCAGGTCCTTGGCCTGGCTCATCCGGCCGGGCTTGGCCGGCTTGGCGACCGCTTCGGCATCGCCGGAGCCATTGGACTCGGCGGTCTCGCTCTTCTTTCGCTTGAGAAGACTCATTCGGATCAGTTACTCGGCGGGGGAAAGGTGGACGGGCGGGGCGGGTACAGGTACTCCCAGATACCGCCGGTGAACTCGCCGGGGTCTCGGACCCGGACGGCCTTGAGCTGGTTGGTCACCGAGTAGCGGGGACCGAGTTCGACCTGGCCGCCGCGGACACGGGTCTGGAAACGGTCGAGCGGGCGCACGGGCGGGCCGCCGATCCGCTTGCCGAGGAAGTCGTAGACGCCGCCGTGACAGGGGCAGATGAAGTTCTGGGCGGCCTGGACGAAACGGACCGGGCAGCCGAGGTGGGCGCAGCGGGTCGAGACCGCGATCACGTCCGACGGATCCTCGTCGTACTTCTCGGAGCCGGTGCGGACGTAGGCGGTGGTCTTGCCGACCTCGCCGATGCCGGGGGTCTCGGTGAAGACGACCTGCTTGTAATCCTCGGCGGTGAAGTCGCTGAGCGGGCCGACGGCCTCCCAGCGTTCCTCGCCACGAGTGAAGAGGGGGGCGACCGCGAAACCGACGACGGGCAGCACGACGGCAGCCGCCGCGACGCCGCCGATCGCCTGGCTGGCGACCGTGAAGACGCGCCGACGGGTCATCGACTCGCCCTCGAAGTAGCCGCGAGGCTCAGCGGGGGGCAGTTTGACGCGGGGGGTTTCCCCCGTCTCGGAGTTCTTGTTCAACGGATCAGACACGCTTCTAGAAATTCGACGGGCCGGAGTCTATTGCAGACTGCGCCAAGTCGAATGCTCGCCCCATCCGGTTCGCAGCCGCCGTTTCAATCGACCACTCCCTGAGCACCCCTTCGGCGCCCTGCCGGCCGGCCTCCAAGGCCGCTACCGCCTCCTGGTGGGCATCGTCTTTTCCGCATGACAAAGCGACAATCTGGCCCAGCCACAGAGTCTCCGTGAGCTCCGTCCGACCCGCCGCCTGCAGCTCGGCCGCGACCCGGATCAAATCCGACAGAATCCCTGTGGATTCGAGGTCGTCGAGCTCGGCGAGGCCGCGAATCCCGATCGCGTAGAAGAGATCGCCGGCCAGCAGGGCGAGGTCGGCGTCCGGCTCGTCGAGGATCCGCGAGCGGCCGTAGTGGCAGAGATAACCCTCACGCACCGCTTCCACCACGAAGGCGTACTCGGCCGCCCGGGCACTGGTCCGAGGGCCGGCCGCGGCCAGCTGGCCGAAGACCCCGTCGTCGAACCCGGGGCCATCGGTCCCGGTCCCCTCCTTCACGGCCAGCGGCGAACCCTCCTCGCGGACCCGGCCCGCGAGGCGATCCAGGGCAGTGGCGGGGCTCAAGCGATCGCCTTCCGGGGGTCGGTCGCGGCGAGCGCCTCCGCCGCCGCCATCAGGGTGCGGTCGACCTGGATCTCGTCCTGGGCGAGCGAGACAAACCAGGCCTCGAACTGCGAGGGGGGCAGCCAGATCCCCCGTTCCAGCATCGCCCGGTAGAAGGCCGCGTGGCGATCCCGGTCGGTCGCCATCGCGTCGGCGAAGTCCCTGACCGGCCGGGCCGAGAAGAACAGGGTGACCAGCCCGGGGGCCGAGCCGACGGTCAAACCGTGTTCCCCGGCCAGGTCCTCGAGACCGGCTCGCAGCCGGTCGGTCAGCGCAGCGAGTCGGGAGTAGGCATCCTCGTCCAACCGTCGCAGGGTCGTGAGGCCGGCGGCGACCGCCAGGGGATTGCCGGATAGCGTGCCGGCCTGGTAGACGTCGCCTTCCGGGGCCAGCCTTTCCATCAGGTCACGCGGCCCGCCGACCGCCGCGGCGGGCAACCCGCCACCGATGATCTTGCCCATGACGGTCAGGTCGGGGTCGATCCCGTAGAGCTCCTGGGCACCGCCGCGGGCAACGCGGAAACCGGTGATCACCTCGTCGAAGATCAGCAGCGCCCCCGCCTTCGCGGTGACCTCACGCAAGAACTCGAGGTAACCGGCATCCGGCGGTACGACGCCCATGTTGGCGGCGATCGGCTCGGCGAAGACAGCCGCGACCTCATGCTTCTCGAGCGCTTCGGCCACCGCTTCGCGGTCGTTCCAAGGCACGACCACGGTGCCGGCCGCCTGGGCGGCGGGAATGCCCGGACCGGAAGGGATGCCGTGGGTCGCGACCCCGGAGCCCGCCTCGGCCAACAGCCCGTCGGAGTGCCCGTGGTAGGCACCGGCGAACTTGACCAGCACCTCGCGTGCGGTGACCGCGCGGGCCAGTCGGGCCGCGGTCATCGCCGCCTCGGTGCCGGATGAAGTCATGCGGATCATCTCGACCGAAGGCATGCGGGCAGCGACTTCCTCGCCCAGTTCGACCTCGGCCTCGGTCGCCGCACCGAAGCTGGTGCCGCGGGCCGCAGCCGATCGGATCGCTTCCTGCACCTCCGGGTCGGTGTGGCCGAGGATCATCGGCCCCCAGGAGCCGACCCAGTCGAGGTAACGCCGTCCGTCGCGGTCGACCACTTCCGCGCCCTCGGCGGATTCGATGAAGACCGGGTCGAGGCCGACCTGACGCATCGCCCGGACCGGCGAGTTGACGCCGCCGGGCAGTACTTGGCGGGCCCTGGCGAAAAGCTCCTCGTTGGTTGCCCGCCCGGCGGCGGCACGGGCCGCTTCGGCCTTGGCCTGCTGCTCTTCTTGATGGTCGATCTCCGACTGGCTGTCGGCCAGCGGGCGACCGTCGCCGCGGACCTTGATCTTCACCTTGTCGGGAGCTCCTCGACTCAATCCAGCCATGCCGCCGCCTCCTTCGCGAAGTAGGTGACCAGGAAATCCGCCCCGGCCCGGCGCATCGAGACCAGCGACTCGAGGGCCGCGGCCTGCTCGTCGATCCAGCCGTTGGCCCCCGCCGCCTTGATCGCCGCGTACTCGCCCGAGACCTGGTAGGCGGCAACCGGCGCCCCGGTCTCGTCCTTGACCCGCCGCACGATGTCGAGGTAAAGCGAAGCCGGCTTGACCATCAGCGCATCCGCCCCTTCCTCGAGGTCCAGCTTGGCTTCCCGCACCGCCTCGTCGGAGTTGGCCGGATCGAGCTGGTAGCCCTTGCGGTCCCCGAAAGCCGGAGTCGACTCGGCCGCTTCCCGGAACGGCCCGTAGAAAGCCGAGGCGTACTTGGCCGCGTAGGAGAGGATCGCCGTGTCGGGGTGGCCTTCCTCGTCCAGCTGGTAGCGGATCGAGCCGATCCGGCCATCCATCATGTCGCTCGGGGCGACGATGTCGGCCCCGGCCTCGGCATGCGATATCGCCGTGCGGGCCAGCAGCTCCACGGTCACGTCGTTGTCGACCTGCCCGTCACGGACGAAACCGCACTGGCCATGGTCCGTGTACTCACAGAGGCAGACGTCGGTGATCACGATCAGGTCCGGATGGGCTTCCTTCAGCGCCCTGACCGCCATCTGGACCACACCCTCGTCGTCGTAGGCGCCACTGCCGGCCTCGTCCTTCTCGGTGGGGATTCCGAAGAGCAGCACCGCCGGGATGCCGGCCGCCTCGATCTCACCGGCCTCCTCGACCAGGGCCGCGATCGAGAAGCGGCTCACCCCCGGCATCGACTCGACCGGTTCGCGCAGGTCGGAGCCGGTGGTCACGAACAGCGGCTGGATCAGGTCGGCCGGGCTCAGTGTCGTTTCGCGGACCAGGCCACGGAGGGCCGGGGTCCGTCGCAGACGACGCAGCCGGGTGCTGGGAAAGCTCATAGGACAAGTGTAGGCAGCCCGAGCCGGCGAAGGATACGCCTGTTGCTCTGGGCCTCGGGGGTTGTGCTTTTTCCTTGGTGCGGGACTACGCAGTCGGAAAAACCACAACCCCCGAGATGCCTACGAAATGGACAGCCCTCCTGGTAGCAGGTCGAAGCCGAGCCGATCTTTACGTGGTTGTCAGAAGCGGCGGAGTGCCAGGCGAGCTAGCAGCGAGTAAGCCGTCGTGAGGATTGCCAGGTGTAGGAGGGGGAGCCAGACGTTGGGGCCGGATATTTCTAGGCCTCCGGTTATGGCGTCGAGGGCTGGGCGGAAGGGGAAGAGCGCGCTGACCAGGTTGATCGCGGTTTCGATTGCCGGGCCGACCGCGTCGTCCGGGACCAGGGAGAGCAGGGCCACCGGCAGGCAGATCATCACCGCGGCCAGGGTCGCCGCCCGTACCTCGCGGGCCGCCGCGCCGAGGGCGGCCCCGGCGGCCGAGAAAGCGGCCGCGCCGAAGATCAGGGCGAGCAGCCAGTAGGGCGTCCTGCCCCATTCGATCCCGACGAACAGGCCCAGGCCCACCATCAAGATCAGCGAGACAGCGAAACCGACCACCGTGCCCAAGCCGACCTTGCCGACCAGGATCTGGATCCGGCTGACCAGGCCCGCCGTGAGCCGGGTGAAGGCGTTCTCCTCCTTCTCCAGGGCGAGCGAGCCGGCGACCAGCAGCACGGTCACGAACATCAGGGCGAAGGCGACCGTGACCCCGATCGCGAAGGTGTCGAGCGACGGTGCCTGATCACCCACCTCGACCTTGTCAGCCTTGATCGGCTCCGTGATCGCGGTCAGCAGGGGGCCAGCCAAGTCAAGGTTGTCGGTCGCCAGGTGGGCGAAGCGGACGGCGCGCTGGAGCTGCTCCTTGTCGGTCCCCGGAGGCAGCTTTGGCTCGATCTTCTTGAGGATCTGTTCGCTCTTCTGCAGGCCGAGCACCTCGATCTGCTGGCCGAGCAGGTCGAACTGACCGCCCTTGAGGATCAGGTCGAGATACTGCTTCGCCCCTTCCGAAAGGCGTTTGGCGAGCAGCAGGTTCGCTTCGCCCAGCATCGACTCGATGCGGTCGTCGGTGACCCGGTTCTCGACCGCGTCGGATCCGTTGACGATGATCTGGATCTCCGGTGACTGCGGGGTGAGGGAGGCGAGCGAGCGGATCTTCTCGCCGAGATCCTCCGGCACGATCACCGCCGCCGTCGCCTCGCCCGACTCGACCATCTCCTTCGCCTCGGCGGTGCTGTCGGCATCGACGCAGTCGACCCGGTCGCAGAGCTGGTCACGGATCTCGTTGCCGTCTACTTCCTCGCCGCCGAAGCCGAGCGATTCGCCGGCCGGCATCGCGTTGTAGAGCGCCACGGTGGGATCCTCGGAGCCACGGGTCATCGCGAATCCGACCAAGAGGGCGATCACGATCGGGTAGAGGACGAGCAGCGTGAGCTGAAGCGGCGAACGCTTCAGGATCTGCAGGTCCTTGAGCAGCAGCCAACGCATCAGTGGCCACGCTCCCGGAGAAAGGCCAGGAACGAGGTCTCGAGGTCACCGCTCGGACCGCCCCCGGCTTCGACCGCCTGGCGGAGCTCGTCCGCCGTGCCACTGAAGAGCCCGTCTCCCTCGGCGACGACCACGATCCGTTCGGCGTAGCGCTCGGCCTCTTGGATGTCGTGGGTCGAGAAGGCGACCGCGGTCCCTTCTCCGACCAGGCTGAGGACGAAGCCCCAGAGCCGCTCCCGCTGCGCCGGGTCGAGGCCGACGCTCGGTTCGTCCAGCAGCAGCACCGACGGGCCGGCCATCAGGCCGATCGCGATGTTGACCCGCTGCTGGTTGCCGCCGGAGAGGGTGCCGACCCGGTCGTCCGCGCGGTCGGCCAGGCCGGTCAGCTCCAGCATCCGGTCCACCATCGCTTCCGGAGCCTCGTCGGTCTGGCCGGCATCGTGCTGCAGGTGGGCGAAGAGCAGCAGGTTCTCCCGCACACTCAGCCGGCGGTAGAGAGCCGCCTGCTGCGGCACCCAGGCGACCCCGTCGCCGCTGACCTCGCCCGAATCGGGTTCGCTAATCCCGGCCAGGATCGAGAGCAGCGTGGTCTTGCCCGCCCCGTTCGGGCCGATCAGGGCAACGACCTCGCCCGCGGCGACCTCGAAGTCGATTCCGTCGAGAGCCTGACGGCCATCGAAGGCCTTCGTTACCGCCCGGGCCGCCAGAGCCAGCTTGGTTTCCTGCGGATCCACTTCCGGGGAACCTACCTAGACTGGCGGCATGAAGCTCTTGTTCATCGGGGACGTGGTCGGCAGCCCGGGCAGGAAAGGTCTGGCATCGGTGATGCCGCGGCTGCGTGAACGGCACGCGCCGGACCTGATCGTGGTCAACGGGGAGAACTCAGCCGGCGGGCTAGGGATCACCGAGAAGACCGCGACCGAGATCTTCGCCTGCGGGGCCGACGTGATCACCCTCGGCAACCACAGCTACCGGCAGCGGGAAAGCTGGGAGTACCTCGACCGGGCCGAGCGGGTGATCCGCCCGGCCAACTACCGGCGGGCCAATCCGGGCAAGGGCCACTGCGTGGTCGAGGTGAATCCGGCCGACGGTTCCGGGTCGCGCCGGGTCGGGGTGGTCAACCTGATCGGCAAGATCGGACTCGACGCCGCTCGCTCCCCCTTCGACGAAGCCGACCTGATCCTCGCCGAACTGGACAAGAACGGGGTCGAGACGGTGATCGTCGACTTCCACGCCGAGGTGACCAGCGAGAAGATCGCGATGGGCTGGTGGCTGGACGGCCGGGTCGCCGCCGTGCTCGGCACCCACACCCACGTCCCGACCGCCGACGGGCGGGTGCTCCCCCAGGGAACCGCCTTCATCTCCGACGTCGGCATGACCGGCGCCCGGGATTCGGTGCTCGGGGTGAAGAAGGAGCAGGCGATCGAGAAGATGCGAACCGACATGCCCGTACGCTTCGAAACCGCCACCGAGGACGTCTGGGTGATGGGCGCCTCCGTCGAAATCGGCGAAAACGGCCTGGCCACCGACTTCCGGCAGATCCTCGAACCCGCGGGTTGACCGGTTTGCCTGTTGCTTTGGGCCTCGGGGGTTGTGCTTTTTCCTTGGTGCGGGACTACGCAGTCGGAAAAACCACAACCCCCGAGATGTCTACGAACTGGTCGGCCTGCTGGTAACAGGAGCAGGCGAGCCGATCAGGTCTGGGTAGCCGTGGGGTAACGCTAGACCTGAAAGTGCTCGCGGATTATTGGGGCTACGTCTTGGAGGCCCCACTGGGTTCTGGCTTGGTGGTGGGCCGCGGTTTCCGGGTCTGGTGAGTCGGGGCCGCAGCCGACGAAGAGGAGCGGGCCTTCGGAATCCTCCTTGCGGAGGGAGCCGTGGCTGCCACCGGGGCAGTGGGCCGCGCCGCCCCAGTCGACGCATTCGTAGCCGAGGCCGAGCGAGACGATCAGGTCGCCGCCGTGGGGGGAGCGCAGGGCGGACCAGAGCCGGCCGAGGCCATCCGGGTAATCGGGCATCGTGATCTGGCCGTCCTCGACCGCCGCTCCCAGCGCCTCGATGTTGCCGCTGATGCTCCAGCGCCGCCCCCGCGGGTCGGTCACCGTTTCACGGCCTTCGGCCGCCGGAGGTGACGCAGGTTTAGTCGCGTAATCAGTCGAAACCTGCGGCACCTCCAGCGGGAAGAAGTCGAGCCGGCGACCGGCCCTTTCCACCACCGCGACGTTGCCCGGTTCGAGTTGGCCGGGCCGGTTCGAGCGGGCCACCGGTTCGCCGTCCCGTTCGGTCCAGGCGACCAACTCGGTCCCGTCGAGGCCGAAGAGGTGCTCGCGGATCCGGCGGTGCCGGACCGGGTTGTCGGTCTCGGTCAGCAGGTAGACATGGGCGGCCCGGGAGGTCGGGCTGACCGCCACCTCGGCCTCGGAGAAATCCTCGGCCGAAGGCGGCAGCACCTTCCACTTGCGGCTCATCCACTCGATCAGGTCGTAGGTGTCCTCGACCGCGGTGTGGGCGTGGTCGGCCAACAGGATCAGCGCATGACCTTCAAGGAAGGGCTCGATTCCCCCGGCTGCCCGGACCACCTCGGCCATGCAGTAGTCGGCCCTTTCGATCGAACGGACCGAGGCCAGCGGGCCGTGCCGGTGTGAGTAGTTGTCGTTGTCGGGGAAAGCGAGCAGCATGAAGTCGAAACGGTCACGCGAGATCAGCTCGGCCCCGCAGCAGGCCGAGTACATGTCCCGCTTGCCGGGGATCGAGCTCGCCTTGCAGTTGGTCTCCATCGAGGAGTAGAGGTCCCCGTAGAAGAGCTCTCGCGGGCCCCAGGTTCCGTAGTCGAACTTGAGCAGGCCGGCCTCGATCGCCTTACCGGTGATCCCGACCAGGTTCACGTCGTGGCGGTGACGGCCCCGGTAGATCAGGAAGGGGGTCGAGGCGGTGCGGACGCCGGCGTCGTCCAGGGACTCGAAAACCGTTTCGACCGAAGGGCTGAGGTGCTTCAGGTTCATGTTGTAGACCAGGTCATGAAGTGACCGGAACAGGCCGAAGGCACGGGTCGCCTCGAGCGAGGAGCCGTACTCGACATAGCGCTGCTCGGCCCGGTGGTACCAGTTCATGCCGCTGATCCAGTGACGGTCGGCCTGGACCCCGGTGACCATCTCGGCCGAGGCGACCGGGGTGACGGAGGGGAAGGAGGAGACGCAGTCGCCGATCAGGGTGCCGCGCTTGAGCAGCCGGCTGAAGGTCGGGGCGCGGCCTTCCTCGATCGTCTGCCGGAGCATGTCGGTCCGGAGCGAGTCGACATAGGCGAGAACCAGCTTTTTCGCCATGGCGGGCGCCTAGCGCAGGATGCGGAGGCCGGCGTGCTTGCGATCGGCCTGCTGGCGGCGGCGCCAGGCGAGATAGATGAGGAAGCCGGCCGGGAGGATCGCGAAGTAGGGCACGATCAGGCAGATGATCGCGATCAACAGGGCAAGGAAGACGCTGATCACGGCCAGGGCCGCGGTGCCGCCGCGGCGTTGGGCGCCGGCGATCACGTCGGAAACCACGGCGGTGGAAAAGACGGCGGCGATCGCGCCGACCAGGAGACCGATGAGGCTGGTGCCGTCGAGCACCGAAGCACCGAGGTAGCCGAGCACCGCGCCGATGATGCCGGCGAGAATGGCCATACGGCCGCGGGCCGAGCCTTCGAGGCCGGTGGTCCCGGCGATCATCCCGGTGGCAATGCCGATTCCGGCGCCGAGGCAAATTGTCGCGAAAGTGTCGATACCGGCAGAATAGAAGGATGGCGGCCTCACCACCTCCCCGACGGCAGCAGACCCGGGCCAAAGACCTCGAGCGTTACGCCTCGCTGTTCGCCAAGCGGACCCGGGTGATGCGCTCCTCTGCGATGCGGGACATGATGGAGATAACCGCCCGACCCGAAGTGATCTCCCTGGCCGGCGGGCTGCCCGACACCTCGACCTTTCCGCCGGAGGCCTTCGCGGCCGAGATGACCCGAATCGAGAAGACGGCGGTCGCCGAGGTGCTGCAGTACGGGCCGACCGAGGGTTCGATGCTGGTTCGCGAGCAGATCGTCGAGGTGATGGCGGCCGAGGGAACCCGGGTCGACGCGATCGACGTCACCGTCACCACCGGCGGCCAGCAGGGCATCGACCTGATCACCAAGACCCTGATCGATCCGGGCGACGTGATCATCTGTGACGCGCCGACCTATCCGGGGGCGATTCCCACCTTCTGTTCGTATGAGGCCGATGTGCGGCAGATCGAGATGGACGCCGACGGCATGCGGATGGACCTGCTCGAAGCGACGATCGACACCCTGGAAGCGGACGGCAAGCGGCCCAAGTTCATCTACTCGATCCCGACCTTCCAGAACCCCGGCGGGGTCACCCTTTCGCTGGAACGGCGCCGGCGCCTGGTCGAGATCGCCCGGGAGAAGGAGATCCTGGTGGTCGAGGACAACCCCTACGGGCTGCTGCGTTTCGAGGGCGACCCGCTCCCCACCCTCTACAGCCTCGACGGCGGCAACTACGTCGTCTACCTCGGCACCTTCTCGAAGATCCTTTCGGCCGGCCTGAGGATCGGCTGGCTGGTCACGCCGACCCCGATCCGCGAGAAGGTGGTGCTCGGCAAGCAGGCGGCCGATCTCTGCACCTCGACCCTGACCCAGGACTTCGCCGGCCACTTCTTCCAGAGTGGCCGCTGGCGCGAGTACGTCGACGAGCTGACCGCGATCTACCGGACCCGCCGCGACGTGATGATCAACGCGATGGCCGAGTACTTCCCCCACGGCGCGACCTGGAACAAGCCACAGGGCGGCCTCTTCATCTGGGCGACCATGCCCGATGTGCTCAGCACCGAAGATCTCCTGGCCAAGGCGCTTTCGCGCAACGTCGCCTTCGTGCCCGGCCCGAACGCCTACGTCGACGGTCGCGGCGCCAGCTCGATGAGGCTCAACTTCTCCGGAGTCAAGGAGGACGAGATCATCGAAGGCATCCGCCGGATCGGCCAGGTCGCCCGCGAGATGCTCAAGCTCTACGAGACGATGACGTCAACGGATGAAATGAAGTTGCCGCCTGTAGAGCGGGAGGATCCATCGTGAAGGTCGCGCTGCTTCAGGGTGGGCGCTCGCTCGAGCGCGGCGTTTCGATCCGCTCGGGCCAGCGGGTGACCGAGGCGCTGCTCGACCTCGACCACGAGGTCGAAGTTCTCGATCTCGGGCCCGACCTGGTCGGGCACCTGGACAAGCACCGCCCGGACGTCGTCTTCATCGCCCTGCACGGCACCGAGGGCGAGGACGGCACGGTGCAGGCCCTGCTCGAACTGCTCGACATCCCCTTCACCGGTCCTGGGACCGCTGCCTGCATCCGCTGCATGGACAAGAGCCTCGCCAAGTACACCCTGCGCGAGCACGGCCTGCCGACGCCGGACTGGGTGACTTACACCGAGGCGGCGATCCGTGATTTCGGAGCGGCCACCACCTTCGGGTCGGCCGTGAAACGGGTCGGGCTGCCGCTGGTCGCCAAGCCGGCCTCGCAGGGTTCCTCGCTCGGGGTGAAGGTGGTGACCCAGCTCGAGCAGATTCCGGGGGCGCTGATCACCGCCCTGAGCTACGACGAGCGGGCAATGCTCGAGACCTGGGTCGGCGGCCGCGAGCTGGCCGTCTCGGTGCTGGGCGACGAGGCACTGCCGGTGGTCGAGGCGATCCCCACCGACAGCAACACCTATGACTTCTCGGCCCGCTACGAGATCGGCGGCGCCAGCTTCGAGTGCCCCGCCGATCTGCCCGACGGCGACGCGGCCGAGGTGGAAAGGGTTGCCCTCGCCGCCTACGAAGCCCTGGGCTGCTCGGGCTTCTCCCGGGTCGACATCATCCTGGCCGAGGACGGGCCGCAGGTGCTGGAGGTAAACGCGATCCCCGGCCTGACCGAAACCTCGCTCCTCCCTCAGGCCGCCGAAGCAGCCGGCCTCGACTTCAACGCCATGGTCCAGCGAATCCTGGACCTGGCCACGGCTTAACGGCAAGTCGGGCGGGTCCGACTCGCCCTGTTGCCTTTCCTTCGGTGGTTGACGGTTCTGCCTGTTGCTTTGGGCCTCGGGGGTTCTGCTTTTTCCTTGGTGCGGGACTACGCAGTCGGAAAAACCAGAACCCCCGAGATGCCTACGAACTGGATTGCCCTCATGGCAGCAGGAGCAGTCGAGCCGATTAGGTTCGGGTAGCCGTGGGGTTGGGTAGGCGTCTCCGGGACACTCAGGAGGAGGGCGGCTGAATGCCGCCCGTTCGCTCCGTCCCGGTGATGCCTGCCCAACCCCGCGGCGTGACCACCGGGTGCGTGACCACCAGGTCAGGAATCTTGGAGGAAGTCCTCGGGTGAGACGTCGTCGAGGAAGTCTTTGAACTTTTCGACGACTTGCTCGTTGTCTTCGATGCCCTGGTCGAACTCGATCGAGGACTCTTCGATCACGTCCTCAGCGACGAAGATGGGGGCTTGGACCCGGACCGCGAGGGCGAGCGCGTCGGAGGGGCGGGAGTCGATCTCGATCTCGGTGCCGGAGACCGAGAGGGTGATCGTGGCGAAGAAGGTGTTGTCGCGGAGTTCGTTGACCGAGATCCGTTCGACCTTGGTCTCGACCTGGTCGAGCATGTCGACCATCAGGTCATGGGTCATCGGCCGCGGCGTATCGGCGCCCTGGAGCTTCATCAGGATCGCGGCCGCTTCGGGGTGCCCGATCCAGATCGGCAGGTAGCGGTTGTCGTCGACCGTCTTCAAGAGGACGATCGGTTGCTTGCCGACCATGTCGAAGCTGACTCCGTAGATCTGAACTTCGCGCATCGAACCTCGATTATAGGTAGAGCGGGCCACCGCCCCGCGGCCGCGTCAGGATGAAAGCGGTGTCGGCGGCGGCTACTTCTTGGTCAGCATGCCGAGCACGTTGCGAACCAGGTTGCGCTGGAGCTTCTTTCCTTCGCGACTGTTCAGCACCTTCCCCAGCGCTTCGGCCCCGCCGGCCAACGCCCCGGCCGACTCTTCCGCTTTCTTGCCGGGCTTCTTCGACACCTTGGGCTCGGCCGCCGGCGCGCCTTCCTCGGCGGCCTGGTCGACTTTCTCCTCGACCCGGGCGGCCAGCATCTCACGGGCACTCTGGTTGTCGACCCGGGTTCCGTACTTGGTGAACAGCGGGGAAGCCGAGGCGACCGCGGTCACGTCCCCGGCCGAGTCCATCGAGGCGCACGGGCCGGGCAGGCGGCTGGCGACGACCGGGGTCGGGACGCCCTTTTCGTTGAGGATGGTGACCACGGCTTCGCCGGTCCCGAGCTGGGTCAGGGTTTCCTTGAGGTCATAGAAGTCGGATTTCGGGTAGGTCTTGACCGCCGCCGAAAGGGCTTTCTCGTCATCGGGCGTGAAGGCGCGAAGTGCGTGCTGGACCCGGCCGCCGAGCTGGCCGAGCACGTCGGCCGGGATGTCCTTGGGAGACTGGGTGACGAAGTAGATGCCCACCCCCTTCGAACGGATCAGGCGGACGGTCTGCACGATCGACTCGAGGAAGGCCTTGCTGGCGTCGGCGAACAGCAGATGGGCCTCGTCGAAGAAGAAGACCAGCTTCGGCTTGTCGAGGTCACCGACCTCGGGCAGCTGCTCGAAGAGCTCGCCGACCAGCCACATCAGCACGGTCGAGAAGAGCCTCGGCTTGTCCTGGACGGCGGCCAGCTCGAGGCAGCTGATGATGCCGTGGCCTTGTGGGTCGGTGCGGATCAGGTCGGTGATCTCGAACTGCGGCTCACCGAAGAACTCGTTGCCACCGCCGGTTTCCAGGGCGACCAGGTTGCGGAGAAGCACCCCCACGGTGGCTTTGCTGAGTCCGCCGATTCCCTCCAGCTCTGCCTTGCCTTCGGCCGAGTCGAGGAAGGTGAGCAGGGCGCGCAGGTCAGAGAGGTCGAGCAGCGGCAGCGACTTCTGGTCGGCGTAGTGGAAGACCAGGCTGAGGCTCGATTCCTGCACCTCGTTGGCGCCGAGGACCTTGGCCATGAGCAGCGGGCCGAAGTCGGAGACGGTAGAGCGGACCGGGACGCCGGGGCCGATCCCGCCGATCGAGAGGAACTCGACCGGGAAGCCGGCGGGGGATGCGTCGATGCCGAGCTCGGCGTTGCGCTTGGCTCCGGGACCATCGGCCGGGGCCGGGTTCATCAACCCGGTCAGGTCGCCCTTGACGTCGGCCGCGAAGACGGGGATGCCGGCACTCGAGAGCTGCTCGGCCATGCCCTGCAGGGTCCGGGTCTTGCCGGTGCCGGTGGCGCCGGCGACCAGCCCGTGCCGGTTCATCGTCTTCAGCGGATAGCGGACCACCGCCTCGAGGTCGACCTCCCCGTTCAGAACCCCCCGGCCCAGATCGATCGATTCACCCTCGACCTGATACCCCGCCGCAATCGCCGCACCAAACTCGCTCATGCCGGGAAGGATAATCGGGCTTGAGTGGTGGGCCGGGCATGGGCGATCCTGGATTCGAACCAGGGACCTCATCCTTATCAGAGATGCGCTCTAACCAACTGAGCTAATCGCCCTCGAGGGACCGAGGATTCTAACTGCGCGGGTTTCCGGGCGTCGTCAGGCACCGGTCACCCGTTGTACGGATCACCGGTAGCCGTCGCTCTACGCGAGACGCTTGGCGATCTCGATCGCCTGGGCCAGGTCTTCGAGTTCGATCTCGACCACCAGCCCCTTGCCCTTCGGCTTGATCTTGACCGGCCGGTCGAGGCCGGTTTCGAGCCGTTCGGTCGCGGCGGCGATCGCTTCGGTCTCCTCGGCCGAAAGGCCTCGCTTGCTCCGCCCTTTCTTCGGTGCTTCGGCCATCGCCCGGGCACCGGCTTCGGTCTGACGGACCGACCAGGCTTCCTTCCTGGCCTGCTTGGCGAGCTTGCGGCGGTCGGCGTGGTCGGGCACCTGGAGGATCGCCCGGCCGTGACCCTCGGAGAGCTCACCCCCCTCGAGCATCTCCAGTACGTCGTCGGGCAGGTCGAGCAGGCGGATCAGGTTGGAGATCTGGGGGCGGCTGCGGCCGACCCGCTTGCCGAGCTCTTCCTTGCTCAGGCCGAGATCCTCGACCAGGGCGGCACAGGCCTTCGCCTCTTCCACCGGGTTCAGGTTCTCCCGGACCATGTTCTCGATCAGCGCGACCTCGAGCCGGTCGGCTTCGTCCGAGTCGCGGATCACCACCGGCACCTTTTCGACCCCGGCCATCTGGGCCGCCCGCCAGCGGCGTTCGCCGGCGATGATCTCGTACTTGCCCCGGCCGGCCGGCCTCACGATGAGTGGTTGGACCACTCCGCTGGCCTTGATCGATTCGGAGAGTGCCTCGAGGGCCGCCTGCGAGAAGTTGGTCCGGGGCTGCTCGGGGTTGCGGTCGATCGATTTGACCGGCAACTCCCGCATGTCCGGGCCGGTCGCGCTCTCCGGCAGGATCGCGCCGAGCCCCTTGCCCAGCCCGCGCTTCTCAGCCACGGGCACTCACCTCGTCGGCGAGAGCCAGGTAGGCCTCGGAGCCACGTGATGTTGGCGAATAATCGGTCACGGGAATGCCATAGCTTGGCGCTTCCGCCACCCGGACGGTGCGCGGGATGACCGTGCGGAAGACCGTCTCCGAGAAGTGGTCGCGCAGTTCCGCCTCGACCTGCTGGGCCAGACGGGTCCTTTCGTCATGCATGGTGACGAGGATCCCGCCCAACTCAAGGGAGGGGTTGAGCTGCTGTCGGACCATCTTGATCGTGTCGAGGAATTCGACCAGGCCTTCGAGGGCCAGGTACTCGGCCTGGACCGGGATGATCACCCGGTCGGAGGCAACCAGAGCATTGACCGTGATCGGGCCGAGGGCGGGCGGGCAGTCGATCAGCACCACATCGAAGTGGTCGTCGAGCGGACCAAGCTGCTCGGTCAGGCGCGTATTGGGGTTCTCGAGCTGGGGCAGTTCGACCACCGCCCCGGCCAGGTCACGGCTGGCCGGAGCCAGCCAGACGTTTTCCGGGCCGGCCGGCAGGGCGGCTTCGGCCACCGTGACCTCGCCGCTCAATACCTCGTAGGTGGTCGGCAGATCGGTCTTGTCCAGCCCGAAGGCGACCGTCGCGTTGGCCTGCTGGTCGAGGTCGACCACCAACACCCTCCGGCCCATCCGGGCGAAGGCAGCACCGAGATTGACCGCGGTCGTGGTCTTGCCGACCCCACCCTTCTGGTTGGCAACCGCGTAGATCAAGTACCGACCTCCGAAACGGGGAGGATTTCACACGTGGACGAGGAATAAGTCATGTAGAAGCCAGCTTATTTGTTTGCCGGCTCCGACCGGCCGACGGTTCAGTGACCGCCCAGCGGCCGCTTGCGAGCCATGCCCGGCCGCCTGGGCAGGTCGTCCGGAGTCGGGCCGGTCTTGGTCAGCACGTAGAGCCTTCGTTCGCGCGATCCGGCGAATGGGACCACGGATTCCTGCCGCAGCACCTCCATGGCCAGGCGGTCGACCTGCTCTTCGATCACGCGTTCGGACTCGGGTTCGGACTCGCCCTTCCAGGCGACGAGGTGGCCGCCTTCGGCCAGCAGCGGGGAGGAAAGCTCGGCCAGGGCCGAGAGCGGAGCGACGGCCCTGGCGGTCACGAGGTCGTACTTTTCACGACCCTCGGACGCCGCCCAGGTTTCGGAGCGTTCCTTTATGGCGCGGGCATTTTCGAGTCCCAGAGCCGAAATCACCTCGTTCATGAACTCGACCTTGCGACCGACCGAATCGAGCAGTGTGAACTCGCAGGAGGGTAGAAAGACAGCCAGCGGGATGCCCGGGAAGCCCGCCCCGGCACCGAGGTCCACCGCCTGGGATGCGTTGCGCACTTCCGGGCAGGCGAGGCCGGTAAGGCTGTCCGCCACGTGAACTCTTCGGGCTTCGATCGGATCGGTGACCGAACTGAGCGAGACGTAGCTCCCGGAGAGCAGTTCCAACATCGGATCGAGCCGGGCGAGCTGCTCCGGATCGAGCCAGGCGGAAGGGGAAGGGTCCGGAGTCACACCGGTCGCGTTCAGTCCGAGATGAGGGGAGCGACCACGACGCGTCGATGGGGCTCGTCGCCGGAACTGAAGGTCTCGACCTCGGGCCGGTTCTTCAGGTGTTCGTGGACGATGCGTCGCTCGCGCGCGCTCATCGGGTCGAGTTCGACCTCGTCCCCGGAGGCAATCGCCTTCTCGGCGGCCCGATCGGCCCGTTCCGAGATCACTTCTTCACGCCGGGCGCGGTAGCCGGCCGCGTCAACGACCACGCGCTTGCGTTCGCGGATCCCGCGGAAGGCAGCCTGGAAGGCCAGGAGCTGAAGCGCGTCGATGGTCTGGCCACGGCGCCCGATGAGCAGCCCGTAGTCCTCGTCTCCCTCGACCGTGGCAGTGATTACGTCCTCGGTCTCCTCGAGATCTACCTCGCCATCGAGATCGAGTTCGTCGAGCACCCGCTCGACCAGCAGTCTGACCCGTTCTGCCGGCTCGGCCGGCCACTCGCTCGCTTCCATCGTCCTGAGTCTAGATGGAAGCGCTCAGCGCTTGCGCTTCTTCTTCTTGGGCGGCGGGGGCGGGGGCTTGGTGGAAGCGGCGGCTACCGCTCCTTCTGGCGTCGCCATCACCGGAGGCGGGATGACCCGGTTGATCACGTAGGTCTGACCGATCGTCCAGAAGTTGGTGGTGATCCAGTAGAGGATCAGGCCGGCCGGGAACGAGATGATGAAGGGGACGAAGATGACCGGTAGAGCCAGCATCAGCATGCGCTGGTTCCGATCGCCGGTCGTGGCGGAGATAAGTCCGGAAACCAGCTGGGTTCCGACGTAGAGGATCAACAGCGCGATCAGAACGCTGCCGGTGGCCTTGTCGGTCAGGTCCGGGATGAAGAGGAAGGACTCTCCGAAGGGGTAGAGGGCATGGATGGCCGGGTTGGCGTCAATCTGAGCCTGGGTCAGCTGGCCACAGGCGACCGCGGTCTGACCACAGATGTCCTCACGGAGCGGGCCGCGGAGGGCTTGGAAGAGGGTGATGAAGACCGGAAGCTGAGCGAGCAGAGGGATACAGGAGGCAAGCGGATTGATCTTGTTCTCCTGGTAGAACTTCATCATCTCCTGCGAGAGGCGCTGACGATCGTTCTTGTACTTCTCTTGCAGCTCCTTCATCTGCGGCTGGAAGGCCTGTAGGGCGCGCATGCTCTTGAGCTGCTTATAGGTGAGCGGGATCAGTAGGGCGCGGGTGCAGACCGTAAGGAGGATGATCGCCATCCCCCAACTGACGCCGATGTCGTCGTGGAAGAACGACAAAACGGCATTGGCCACATCGATCAGTGGCTGCAGGATGTTTGCGGTCGGCATCAACGCTGTTCTGTTTCTCCGTGGTAAACGGCCGGATCCATCGGCCCGACCTTCAAAGTGAATTGATCCCGCACGGGATCGAAGCCACCGTGACTGAAGGGATTACAGCGCAGGACGCGCCAGCAGGCGAGAACTGTACCCCGTATGACGCCGAAGCGTTCTACCGCCTCGATCGCGTAGGCGGAACAGGTGGGTTCGTATTTGCACCGGCGGGGCAGTAGCGGGGAAATCCAGCGACTGTAGGCGCGTACCGGAGCGAGGACTATCCGTTTCACGTGGAACGCTTTCCGCCTTCCCCCAGTTTCAAGACCTCAGCCACGCAACCCTCGGCGCCCGAAAGTCCCTCGTTCTCGATCACTTCACCGATCCCGCTGCGCGCGACCAACACGAAGTCCTGGTCCACGCTCTCTGGATCCACCTGCGCCCAGAACGCCTCCTTCAAGACCCGCTTGACCCGATTACGGGTGACCGCATCGCCCAACTTCTTGGAGACACTGACCCCGAGGCGGATCTCCGAGTCGTCATCGGCCCGGCGGTCGAACCGATAGAGAACGAGATAACGGGTCGCCTTCGACGACCCTTCTCGATAAGCCCGTTTGAAATCTCCGCTGCGGGAGAGTCGGCGGCGTCTGGGAGTGCCAGCGCCGTTACCGGACATCGTCAGACGGCGAGCCGCTTGCGGCCCTTGCGGCGCCGACGCCGGATGACGTCACGGCCGCCCTTGGTGCTCATGCGGGCTCGGAAGCCGTGGGTCTTGGCTCGCTTACGCTTCTTTGGCTGGTACGTACGCTTCATTGGAGTCGGGCAGTATAAGGACATTCCCCTGGTTCCGCCTGCTCCCCTGCTATCGCGGACGCGTCTGACCACCTCCAAGAAATTTTCCGCGCGATTTGCGGAGGCAGGCGACAGCAGCTTCGGCACCGGCGCTATGGTCGGCAAACAGGCTGGAGAACTCGCTCTGAAGGCGGTGGACCAGCCCATCCCGATCATGGAATCCACTGCGACCAATCCCAACCGAACCAAGTCAGAAAGCCAAAAACGGCTGCCAGGTTCGGCTCGGGCCGCGCAGGAATGGGAGGCGATACAGCCCGCCGTCAAGGGACGCCTGTTCGAAACCGCCTGGCGGATGTGGATCGACCCGATCCGCCCGGCAGCAGTACGCGGCACCACCCTCTATCTCGAAGCGGCCGACCCGATCCGAACCTGGGTCGAGCGTCGCTATCTCGAGGTCATCGAACAGGCTCTTGCCGACTCGAAATCCCATCTCACCTCGGTCAGCTTCGAGCGCCCACCTGAGCCAGAACGCGTGAAGGCGCCGACTGCGCCCGTCGGTCCCAATCCAACCCATGATTTCGACCGCTTCGTGATCGGTCCCGGAAACCATCTCGCCCACGCCTCCGCCCTGGCCGTGGCCGAGGCTCCGTCCGAGGCCTACAACCCGCTCTTCCTTCACGGTCCTCCTGGGCTCGGCAAGACCCACCTGCTCGGAGCGATCGCCAACTACCTGACACTGCACGTCCCCGAGCTCAACGTCCTCTACACCAACGCCGAGTCCTTCACGGCGGAGTTCGTCACTGCCCTCCGCGAGCAAGGAACCGACGAGTTCAAGCGCCGTTACCGCAACCTCGACGTCCTCCTGATCGACGACATCCAGTTCATCGCCGGCAAGCACCACACCGAGGAAGAGTTCTTCCACACCTTCAACGCCCTCCATGACGCTGGCAGCCAGATCGTCCTTTCCGCCGATCGCTCGCCCGACGAGATCTCGACCTTGGCCGACCGGCTCAGCGACCGCTTCGAATGGGGCCTCACAGTGCCCCTGGAAGCGCCGAACCTGGCCACCAGGCTGACTGTCCTACGGCACCTTGTCACCGAAGCGGGCCTCGAGATCGCCGACCAGGATGCCCTCACGCTGCTGGCCCGCCGGGTCCAGACCAACCTCCGCCAGCTCCGCGGCGCCCTGACCCGCACCATCGCCGAATCTTCCCTTACCTCGTCCCCTATCGACACCGACCTGATCAGCCAGGTATTCCCGGCTACCGAGGCCGCACCTGCCACCCAGATCACCCCGGAGTCGATCCGCCAAACCGTGGCCGAGCACTACCGCACCGAGGTGGAAGTCCTCACTTCCCGCCGCCGCGACCGAAACACCGCTACCGCACGCCACGTCGCGATCTTCTTGACCAGGGAGATGACTTCGCTTTCGCTACCCCAGATCGGCGGCCTCTACGGAGACCGCGACCACACCACCATCCTCAACTCGATCGAGCGCATCGACCAAGCGATCGGCGACGACGCCGAGATCACCGCCGCCGTCGAGATCCTCCGGGCACGAATCCACAGCCCCGGGGACAACTCCTGAGATGGCTCTTCCAGCCGCCGAGCACGCTGAAAGAATCCTGGTTTCTCCACTGTTTGCCAACAATGGATTCGGCTCCACAAAGCCACTTCCAACGGTTCTGCGCTTTACTCCACAGAACCAGAACACTTAAACGAGGTATTCGGATTTGAAGTTCTCAATCAAGAACAACGAACTTGCCGCGAAACTTGCCTTGGTCGCCCGCGCCCTTTCGACCGGCGGCGTCAACCCGGCTCTCGGTGGAGTCCTGGTCGAGGCGACCGAAGGACGTCTGTCTTTCAGCGCGACCGACAGCAACTTGAGCCTTCGCGTACCGGTCCACGTCGAAGGGTCGGTTGAATCCGATGGCAAGGTCCTCTTGCCCGGCCGTCTCTTCGCCGACATCTCCCGCCTGCTCGGTTCCGGCCAGTCGGAGATCGAGTACCTACCGTCGGAGCGGACCGTCAGCGTCAAGTCCGGTTCCTCGAGTTTCAACCTTCGCACCCTCAACGAGCAGGACTTCCCGCCTCTGCCCGACGCCGGCGGTGAGACGATCTCCCTCGGCCGCGAGTCGCTGTTGGAGACGATCGAGCTGGTCGCCCGGGCGGCCTCACGTGACGATATGCGTCCGGTGCTGACCAGCGTCCAGGTACTGGCCTCCGGCAACGAGCTGACCATGGTCGCGACCGACTCGTATCGGCTCGCGGTCAAGCAGACTCACCTGGCGGAACCGGTTGGGGTCGAGCTCGATCGCAACATCCCGGCCCACGCACTGCGCGAGCTGTCCCGTCTCCTTTCCTCGTCCGACTCGGATTCGGTCCGCCTTTCGGTTACCGATCGGCTGGTCGTCTTCAACGTGGACGGGTCCATCCTCTCGACCAACACGGTCGACGGCCAGTTCCCCAAGTACCAGCAACTCTTCCCCGAAACGTGGGATCACGACGTGCGCCTTCCCCGCACGGAGTTGCTGGAATCGGTGCGTCGCGTCAGTCAGATGGCCCAAAAGAACCGCCCCCTCAAGGTTGCCCTCTCGCCGGGCGAGCTGACGATCTCGGCCGAGACCCCCGACCTCGGCGACGCCGAGGAGAAGATGCCAGCGAACTTCGACGGCGAGGAGTTGGCGATCGGCTTCAACCATGAGTTCTTCCGTGACGGGCTCGAGGCGATCAAGAGTGACGAGGTGCTCCTGCGGTTGATCTCGCCCCTTCGCCCCGGCTTGCTGCAACCAGTAGACGCCGAAGACTTCCGCTACCTGGTCATGCCGATCAGGCTGAACGAGTAGTCACGTGCTGATCGCCCGGGTCGAAGCGGACCGGGTGCGGTCCCTGACCGGGGTCAGCTTCGAACCGGACCGTGGCTTGACCGTGATCATCGGGCCCAACGGGGCCGGCAAGACCAACTTGGTCGAGGCGATCTTCTTCGGCCTCACCTCCCGTTCCTTCAGGACATCGGACCGTCGCGACCTGATCCCCTTCGGTTCGTCGTATGCCCGTTGCCGCGTGACCGTTTCCTCCCGCGGGGTGGACCATGTGTTCATGGCCTCGGCCTCGCGCAGCGAAGGCAACCGATTCACCATGGACGGGGCGAAGATCGAACAGTCCGAAGCGGTGCTCCATCGGCCCAAGGTCACCGTCTTTTCCCCGGATCGTCTCGAGCTTGTCAAGGGTCCGCCGGCCGCAAGGCGGGCCCATCTCGACAGCTTCGTCGCGGCCCGCTGGCCCAGCCAGGCCGGGGTGCGCTCCGCCTTCGGTCGGGTTCTCGCCCAGAGAAACGCATTGATCGCCCGGATCGCGGCCGGGCAGGGGGATAGATCCCAGCTTGCCACGTGGAATTCACAGTTCGCGGAAGCCGGTTCGGCCCTGGCCCGGAGCCGCGAGCAAGCGGTCGACGAGTTGGGTGAGCGCTGGGAGATGGCGGCCGAAGAACTCGGCCTCGAGGGTCCAAAGGGACTTTCCTATCGCCCCGGATCCGCCACCTCTGCGGAAGAGATCCAGGCCGGCCTCGAGGAGAAACTGGAAAACGACCTGCGGCTCGGACGCAGCAGTTGGGGGCCGCACCACGACGAGCTCCGGCTGGAGATGGACGGCCGGCAGCTGCGTCGCTTCGGATCCCAGGGACAGCAACGACTGGGCTTGTTGGCCTTGCTCTTCGCGGAACGCGAATCCCTGCTGGCGACCGGAGGGTCGGCGCCCCTGATGTTGCTTGACGACGTTATGAGCGAACTGGACGAACGTCGTCGGGAACGACTGGTCGAGCGCCTGCTGGAAGGTGGCCAGAGCGTGATCACCGCGGCCGAAGGCGAGTTGGTCCCGGAGCGGGAAGGGATTGCCCGGGTGGCGATCAGAGATCTGACCGAGGCCGGAGCCGTCGATCAGACGCGGGGCCAGTCCACGTGAGGGACTGGCGGGGGAGAAGCCCCGACCCCAAGTCGATCGGCGAGCTGTTGGGAGGGTTCCGAACCGAGGTGGCGCCAGGATCGCCCTTGGCCGCGATCCAGGGCGCCTGGAAGGCGGTCGTCGGGGAGCGGATCGCCGCCGTGACCGAGGTAGTCGACGAACGGGAAGGAGTGCTCACGATCGAGTGTTCGAGCGCGGTATGGGCCCAGGAATTGGAGCTGATGGGGCCGCGGATCATGGCCCGCTTGAAGGCGGAAATCGGGGACTCGGCACCGGAAAAGATGCGATTTCGGGCCGGGTCCGGCGGATAACCGTAAAAGTTCTGTGACAAAAGAGCACAAAAGTTGCCATTTGCAGGAGTTTTTCGGCTCTACCAGGGGGGTTTATCCGACCGGCGATGGTATTATGGAGACCTGACTCGCGGTTCCGTCCGGGCGCGCCTTCTCCACAGGTAGCCAGTTCGACGGTGGCCGCCGACTAGTTTTCGGAAAGGTATTGATTGGCTGAGAAGAAGAGCAGCGGCGACTCCTCCTATGGGGCCAAGGACATCACCGTCCTCGAGGGTCTCGAGGCGGTCCGCAAGCGACCGGGCATGTACATCGGATCGACCGGTCCGCGGGGCTTGCACCACTTGGTCTACGAGATCGTCGACAACTCGGTCGACGAGGCCCTGGCCGGCTACAACGACTCGGTCGAGGTCGCGATCCAGCCCGACAACAGCGTCAGCGTCACGGACCATGGCCGCGGCATCCCGGTCGGCATCATGGAGAAGGAAGGCCGTCCCGCGGCCGAGGTCGTCCTGACCGTTCTCCATGCCGGCGGCAAGTTCGGCGACGGCGGCGGCTACAAGGTCTCCGGCGGGCTGCACGGCGTCGGCTCTTCGGTGGTCAACGCGCTGTCCACCTGGCTCAAGCTTCGAATCTGCACCGACGGCTTCGTCTGGGAGCAACGCTACGAGCGCGGCATCCCGGTCACCGACCTGATCAAGGGCGAGGCGACCAAGGAGACCGGCACCCAGATCACGTTCCTGCCGGACGACGAGATCTTCGAGACCCTCGACTTCGATTTCCAGACCCTGGCCGAACGACTCCGCGAAACCGCCTTCCTCACCCGCGGCCTCCGGATCGAGCTGGCCGACCAGCGGGCGGAAGGACAGACGGTCGAGTTCAAGTACGACGGCGGCATCGAGGACTTCGTCCGCTACCTGAACGAGAACAAGGAACCGCTCGGGAAGAAGGTCGTGTACTTCGAGGGGGAGGACGAAGAGGGTCAGGTCGAGGTGGCGATGCAGTGGAACGCCTCCTATAACGATTCGATCCACAGCTTCGCCAACAACATCAACACCCATGAGGGTGGCACCCATCTCTCCGGCTTCCAGGCCGCGCTGACCCGGACCCTGAACGCGTACGCCCGCAGCAAGGGACTGCTGAAGGAGAAGGACACGAACCTGGCCGGCGAGGATGTCCGTGAGGGTCTGGCCGCTGTGATCTCGGTCAAGCTCCACGACCCGCAGTTCGAGGGCCAGACCAAGACCAAGCTGGGCAACCCCGGGATCAAGGGAATGGTCCAGGAAACGGTCAACCGCAAGCTGGCCGAGTTCCTCGAGGAAAACCCCGCCGAGGCGAAGCTGTTCATCACCAAGGCGATCGACGCCTCAAGGGCGCGGATGGCGGCCCGCAAGGCCCGCGACATGACCCGCCGGGGATCCGCCCTGGAGAACATGAACCTGCCCGGCAAGCTGGCCGACTGCTCGGTCCGCGACCCCGAGCTGGCGGAGATCTTCGTGGTCGAGGGCGATTCGGCCGGCGGCTCGGCCAAGCAGGCCCGCGACCGCTCGACCCAGGCGGTGCTGCCGCTGCGCGGCAAGATCATCAACGTCGAGAAGAGCCGGATCGACAAGGTCCTGGCCAACAACGAGATCCAGGCGATGATCACCGCGATCGGCACCGGCATCCACGATGAGTTCAACATCGAGAGCGCCCGCTACCACAAGATCATCATGGCGACCGACGCCGATGTCGACGGAGCCCACATCCGGACCCTGGTCCTGACCTTCCTCTACCGGCAGATGCAGCCGCTGATCGACGCCGGCTTCGTCTACATCGCCAAGCCGCCGCTCTACAAGGTCAAGCGCGGGAACCAGGAGACCTACCTCGACAAGGAATCAGAGCTCGAGGAGCTGCTGCTGCGCGATCGTCTGGAGGACTTCCTGGTCACCGATTCCACCGGCAAGGAAACCAAGCTGAACAGCCGCCGCTGGCAGACCTATACCCGCCGCTCCAAGGAGTACGAAGGCTGGCATGCAGCGCTGCAGGCCGAGTTCGGAAACGACGTGATCAGCTTCATCGCCGGCTCTCGGTTGCTGGACGAAACCGCGACCACGGTCGACGAGGTTCGACGCATCCTCGGCGAGGTCGATCGGGAGGAAGACATCTTCGCTACCGAGATCATCTCCCAGGAAGGTGAAGACACCCAGATCAAGGCGATCCACCAGCGTTCCGGCCTGGCCCGGAACCACCTGCTCCCGGCCCGGCTGTTCGAGGGCGATTCGTTCCGCCGTTTCGCTGCGGTCCACGCTGAGTTGCTGGGGACCTTCGGTCAGCCGCCCTTCCGGGTCACCCTGGGCGAGCGGGCCGAAGAAGCCAGTGACTTCCTCGACCTGCACCGCGCGGTGCTCGACCTGGCCAAGCACGGGGTGCAGCTGACCCGATTCAAGGGCCTCGGCGAGATGAACGCCGACCAGCTGCGTGAAACGACCATGGATCCGGCCACCCGGACCCTGCAGCGAGTCACCCTCGAGGACGCGACCGCGGCCGATCAAGTCTTCTCGATGCTGATGGGCGACCAGGTCGCACCGCGCCGCGAATTCATCGAGGCACACGCGAAGGAGGCGGGCATTGACATCTGATCTCGTCCTTAGAAGCCGTCTCAAAATGAGCCCGGCGCGGGTGAGCCCGAATGACACGGCGCGGATATGGCCCCGTATCGCCGACCACATGGCTTCACCATGCGGCCGTCAATCCGGAGCCATCCCGCTTGGTCCTCGGGCTAACCGCATCCACGTCATTTCGAAACGACTTCTGACCACGAACGGAGTTCCCGCCTGATGGCACTCGAAGCATTGACCGGACATATCGAGGAGCGCGAGCTCGAGCAGGAGATGCGCACCAGCTACATCGATTACGCGATGAGCGTGATCGTCGGTCGCGCCCTGCCCGACGTGCGTGATGGCCTCAAGCCGGTGCATCGCCGCGTGCTCTTCGGCATGCACGACCTCGGCCTGCAGCCGAATCGGCCCTACCGGAAGTCGGCCACCATCGTCGGCGAGGTCATGGGCAAGTACCACCCCCATGGCGACTCGGCGATCTACGACACCCTGGTCCGCATGGCGCAGGACTTCTCCCTGCGCTACCCGCTGGTCGACGGACAGGGCAACTTCGGCTCGATCGATGACGACGCCGCCGCGGCGATGCGGTACACGGAAGCTAGGCTCACTCGCCTGGCGACCGAGATGCTGCGCGACATCGACTCGGACACCGTCGACTTCGGCCCGAACTACGACGGCTCCCAGCGCGAGCCGCTGGTCCTGCCGTCCCGCTTCCCCAACTTGCTGGTCAACGGTGCCTCCGGCATCGCGGTCGGCATGGCGACCAACATCCCGCCGCATAACCTGCGTGAGGTGGCCGGCGCCGTCTCGGCCTACATCGAGGATCGCGGGATCGGCGTCGAGGGCTTGATGGAGCACGTCAAGGGCCCGGACTTCCCCGGTGGCGGCTTGATGGACCCGGGCGGCATTCGCGACGCCTACGTCACCGGCCGTGGTTCGGTGAAGGTGCGGGCGAGGATCCATTCCGAACCATTGAAGGGCGGCAAGGACGCACTGATCGTGACCGAGCTTCCCTTCACCGTGAAGAAGGGCGGCGACAGCGGCGTGATCGCCAAGATCGCCCAGCTGGTCCGCGACAAGAAGCTGGACGGCATCTCTGATCTCCGCGATGAGACGGACCGCACCGGCATGCGCCTGGTGATCGAGCTGAAGCGGGGCTCCGTCCCCAACACCGTTCTCGCCAACCTCTTCAAGAAGACCCAGCTCCAGACCTCGTTCGGGATGAACATGGTCTCCCTGGTCGAGGGGGTACCCCGCACCCTCGGCCTGCGCGACATGATCGTCCATTACGTCGAGCATCAGCGCGAAGTGGTCACCCGCCGGACCCAGTACAAGCTGCGCCGGGCGGAAGCGCGGGCCCACATCTTGGAAGGCTTGCTGATCGCGCTCGACAACCTCGACGCGGTGATCGCCCTGATCCGGTCTTCCTCGGACCCGGACGTCGCCCGCGACGGACTGATCAGCGAGTTCGACCTGAGCCGCGAACAGGCCCAGGCGATCCTCGACATGCGCCTGCAGCGCCTGACCGCGCTCGAGTCGGACAAGATCCGCGAGGAGCACGCCGAGCTGATGGAGCTGATCGGCGAGCTGCGCGCCATCCTCGGCGACGAGAACCGGGTCTATGGCCTGGTCAAGGAAGAGCTGATGGAACTGGTCGAGACGCACGGGGACGCGCGTCGGACCGAGTTCCAGCACTTCGGTGGGGACATCGACATCGAAGACACGATCGCCGAGCAGCAGATGGTGATCTCGCTGACCAACACCGGCTACGTGAAGCGGCTCCCGGTCGATTCCTACCGCCAGCAGCGTCGCGGCGGGGTCGGGGTCACCGGCATGAACCTCAAGGAAGGCGACTACATCGAGCATCTCCACATCTGCTCGACCCATGACTTCCTGCTCTTCTTCACCAACTTCGGCAAGGTCTACCGCAAGAAGGTCTACGAACTGCCGGAAGGCTCGCGCCAGGCCCGGGGTTCCGCCTTGGTCAACCTGCTGCCGCTGCGTGAGGGCGAAAGGGTGATGGCGGTGATCCCGACCCGCGAGTTCAAGGAGAACAAGTACCTCGTCTTCGCCACCGCGCAAGGCCAGGTCAAGAAGACCGAGTTCATCGAGTACAACACGCCGATCAAGTCGGACGGCATCATCGCGATCAAGATCCGCGAAGGCGACGAGCTGGTCGGGGTGCGGCTGACCTCCGGCGAGGACGACCTGCTGCTGGTCTCGAAGTCCGGCCACGCCAGTCGCTTCCACGAGGACCAGGCCCGGCCGATGGGCCGCGGCACCTCCGGGGTCCGGGGGATGAACGTCTCCCAGAAGGGCAACCGAGTGCTCGCCCTGACCGTCGCCCGCGACGATTCGGAGCTACTGGTCGTGACCGAGAACGGCTACGGCAAGCGGACCGACGTCTCCGAGTACCCGGTCAAGAACCGTGGCACCAAGGGCGTGCTGACGATCAAGCTGACCGAGACCAAGGGCGGCCTGGCCGGCGCGTTGAACGTGCGCGAGCATCAGGAGCTGATGTTCATCACCGAGAACGGCATGGTCCAGCGGACCGGTGCGGGCGGAATCAGCAAGACCGGCCGCGCCACCCAGGGCGTCAAGGTCATGAACGTCAAGGAAGGCGACCGCATCAGTGCCGTCGCCCTGGTCGTCGAGGCCGCCAACGGCAACGAAGCCGACGGTGAGGGAACCGACGGGCTGGACCCGGCTCCCGAGCAGCCCGAACTCGAAGCACCGGCCGCAGAAGAAACCGACGAGTAGCACGCGGCGCGGCGGTCATGGTCACGCCGCGACTCCGGGGGTCGGCAGTACGCCCGACCCCCGGGGATCCTCAGGGGTAGAGGCCACGGGCCCGGTGAGCCCTGGCCACGCGGTCTACGCCGATCACGACCGCGGCGTCCCGGGTGGAAATGTTTCGTTCCGCGCTGTGCTGAACGACGGTGTCGTAGGCCTGGCGGATCCGGGCTTCTAGCCTCGCGGCGACCTCGCTGCCCAGGGTCTCGAGCCCCTGAAGCCCACCCGACCACTCGAAGTAGCTTGCGATGACCCCACCGGAGTTCGCCAGGAGGTCAGGCACGAACTGCACGCCTCGTTCCCCCAGCAGCACTTCGGCGGCGTGGCTGGTCGGGTGATTCGCGCCCTCGACGATGACGCGGCAGTGGAGGTTCTCCGCGTTCAGTTCATGGATCACTCCCCCGACCGCCGCCGGGACCAGGACGTCGGTCGACATCTCCAGCAACTCGGACCGACCGACCGGCTCGCCGGTCCTCGCGGAACCGACCTCCCCGGTGTCCGCAGCCTCCGCGAGAGCGGAGAGATCCAGGCCATGCGGGTCATAGCGTCCGCCGGAGAGATCGGAGGCACCGACGATCCGGAACTCCTCCTCCCGGCCCAGAAGCTCGGCGACGGTCCGGCCGACGTTGCCGTAGCCCGCGATGATGCATCGGATCGGCCCGTCAAAGGAGATCTCCCGGCAGGACTGGCGCACACATTCCGCGACCCCCACACCGGTCGCCGACCGCCTCGCGGCCGAGCCGCCGACGATCACCGGCTTGCCGGTGACGCAGGCCATCTCGGACTGCCCGTGCACCGTCTGATAGGTGTCCATGATCCAGGCCATCTCCCGCTCGCCGGTGTTCATGTCCGGAGCCAGGATGTCCTTGCCGGGGCCGATCATCGGCATGATCTCGCTCGCATAGCGCCTCGTGGCCCGCTCCAATTCGGCGACCGACATGTTGGCCGGGTCGCAGCGCACGGAGCCCTTGCCGCCGCCGAACGGGATGTCGACCAGCGCGCACTTCCAGGTCATGGTCATCGCCAGGGCCTTGGTCTCCGAGAGGTCGCTCTCGGGCGAGTAGCGCAGCCCGCCCTTGGCCGGACCGCGAGTCAAGCTGTGTTGGACGCGAAAGCCCTCGAAGGTCCGTATCGCGCCGTCGTCCATCCGGACCGGCACCGCGACCTCGACGGTGCGTCGAGGCATCGCCAGCATCTCGATCTCACCGAGCGGCAACCCGAGCAGATCGCCGGCGCGGTGAAGCTGGTCGAGGGCATCGATCCAGGTGGTCGCATTCGAATCCCCGGCACGTCGAGGATCTAATCCCATCATCAATCTCCTTCCAACTCCGCTTCTTTGACCGGGTTCCTCAGCAGCAGGTAGCCGAGCGAGGCGATCGCCGTGATGACCAGCGATATCCCGAAGACCTGGACCGTCCCCAGGCCTTCATCCAGGAAGACCGCTGCGAGGGTCACGGCGACGGCCGGCTCGAGCGTGCTCAGCATTGACGTCACGCCCGCCGGCAGTCGCTCGAGGCCGCTGAGGAAAAGGGTCATCGAAGCCACCGTCCCGACCAGGACGACTCCGCCGAAAGCCAGCCAACCAGTTGTGTCCGATGGCATCGAACCTCCAGCCGGAACCATGAACAGCCCGAACACAACGGTTGAGTACGCGTAGATCAAACCGGCCGTCTCGATCGGATCGAAGTAATCCTCGAGTCGACGCTTGCTGAGGACCAGGAAGATCGCGAAGAGGATTCCCGAAAGCAGGGCAAGACTGATCCCCGGTACCGAAGGGTGCCCCTCAATGCCGCCCAGGGTCAGGCAGACGCCGAACACCCCGACCAGCAGGATCAACATCTTGATCGGGCCCAGCCGCTCGCCCAGGAAAGCGACCGAAAGGCCGGTGACGATCAAGGGATAGGTGTAGAGCAAGAGCACGGTGATCACCGTGCTGGTCAGATCGAGGCTCTGGAAGAAGCAGAAGGACTGCACGCAGAAGATCGCGGCCAGCATCCCCACGTACTGGTGGCCTCGGCCGAGCGGAGTCAGCCCGCGCCGCATCGCCACATAGCCGAGGATCAGGATGCTGCCGGTGAGGTACCTGGCAGTCAGGAGCCCGATCGCGTTGGCGCCGTGGTCGTATGAGATCTTGGCGAAAGTCGGCATCGACCCGAAGCAGAAGGCGGCTCCTACGGTCATCAGCACGCCGATCAGCGTGTAGCGACGCGACGAGGTCATAGGTTCCGGGGATTTGTCAAGGGAGAGAGCACAGACTAACGTTAGTTAGTATAGACTCGAATCCATGGAGAGGAGCACCGCAGCATCAGATGGTGGGCGTGCACCGGTCATGGTGACCGGCGGCAGCGGGTTCATCGGGCGCCACATCGTGGCTCGGCTGGTCGAGGGTGGACGCCAGGCCCTCACCTATGATCGCGACCCCGTCGCACCCCAGGACGGCCTGATCACCGTCCACGGCGAACTGCACGATATCCCCCGGATGATCCGGACGATCGAGGAGCATGGAGTCCGCGAGATCATCCACACAGCGGGGATCTCCGATCCGGATGTCTCGCTCGAGATGCCTGTCACCACCTTCTTCGCCAATGCGATGGGCACGGTCAACCTGCTCGAAGCCGCGAGGCTCACCGGGATCGAGAAAGTGGTCAACTTCTCCAGCTCGTCCGTGTTCGGCCACCAGCCCGAAGGCGTCCGCGAGGACGTGAAGCTGGAGCCGGTCACCCCGTATGGGGTCAGCAAGCTGGCGGCCGAAAAACTGGGCAAGGTCTATTCCGAGATATACGACCTCGATGTCACTGCCCTGCGGGTCACCTGGGTATACGGCCCCGGCAACAAGATGCCGGAGACCGTCAACCAGTTGATCCGGGCAGCGCTCGATGGCAAGCCCTACGTCCGCGACGAGGGCGCCGACCACCCGATGCCGATGGTCTACGTGGACGATGTCGCCTCCGCCACCTGGTGCGCCCTCAACTCCGTCCGTCCGCCGCTTCCGGCCTACACGATCACCGGCCCCGACCGGCTCGATCTCGGAGGGCTCGCCGAGGCCGTGCTGGCCCAGCTCCCTGGAGGGGACATCCGGATCGGCAACGGCGACCTCCACCTTCACCGCCTTGGACCGATCGACACCAGCGCGACCGAGGCCGATCTCGGCTTCCGTCCCGACTGGGGTATCGAGAGAGGCATCCGTACCTATGTCGCATGGCTCCAGAAAAATCCCTTCTGAAAACAACCCGGAGATGAACATGAGTGATGAGATAGCCAAATCCGACCGATTCGACGACCGTGTAGCCCTGATCACCGGGGCCGGTCAGGGAGTCGGGCGCCAAGCGGCCCGGATCTTCGCGGCGCGTGGTGCCGGCGTCGCCGTCCTCGACCGGGTGAAGGAACGCGCCGAGGCGGTGGTCGCGGAAATCGAGGCCGCCGGTGGCAAGGCGATCGCGCTCGGCGCGGACGTATCGAGTGAAGAGGAGATCGGCAAGGCGGTCGCCGAGACCGAAGCGGCGCTCGGCCCGGTCGACTTCCTGGTCGCCAACCACACGATCCATCCCTGCGGGACCGTGCTTGAGACCGAGCCGGTCGAGTGGGATCTGATGCTCGACATCAACCTCGGTGGCACCTTCCTCGCTTCCCGCGCGGTCCTCCCCGGCATGATCGAACGCCGTCGCGGAGTGATCATCGGCCTCTCCTCCGATTGTGTCGTGCGGAGTTGCCGTGATGCCGCGGCGTATGTCGCCTCCAAGGCCGCGATCAACGGACTGATCCGCTCGATCGCGATCGATCACGGAGCCGACGGGGTCCGCGCGAACATCGTGACTCCCGGCGTGACCAAGACACCGGGACTGGAGCAGGTCTACACCAACAACCGCGACCTCGACGAAAGCACGGCCCGCGCCGCGGGCCAGAGTCCGATGAACCGGATCGGACTTCCCGAAGAAGTGGCCGAAGGAATCGCCTTCCTCTGCTCCGAACGGGCCAGCTTCATCACCGGTGCGGAGCTGCTGGTCGACGGTGGCATGACGGTCAGCTATTCGGGCGACTGATGCAGCCGGAGTTCTCAGCCGACGAGATCCAGGCGGCCGCCCGCGGCTTCGGCCTCGATCCGGATCCCAAGGAGCTGGAATCGATGGACGGAGTCGTAGCCGAGCTTCTGGCTGACTACGAGGTGCTCGACCGGGCACCGGCCGAGCCCGCGGTGCCGGCCCGCCCCGGAGGCAGGCCCGACAACGACCAGAACCCCTTCTTCGGCTGGAGCTGGGTCGGCCAGGTCGAATCCGCATCCAACGGTCCTCTGGCCGGGGTCGAGGTGGCGATCAAGGACACCGTCTCCCTGGCGGGAACCCCGATGCTGAACGGCTCGGCCTTCCTGGAAGGGTTCGTCAGCGAGGTCGACGCCACGATCGTCACTCGCCTGATCGAGGCCGGGGCCACGATCCGGGGCAAGACGGCGGTCCCTGCTTTCTGTTTCGAAGGTGCCGGGATCACCGGGTATCCCGAGCCGTTCCCGGTCAACCCGCGGGATCCCGGGCGGATGCCGGGCGCTTCCTCGAGTGGCAGCGCGGTGCTGGTCGCCGCCGGCGTCGTCGACCACGCGATCGGCGGGGATCAGGGCGGATCGATCCGGATCCCGGCCTCTTGGTGTGGCTGCGTCGGGCACAAGCCGACCTTCGGCCTGGTTCCGTACACCGGCGTCTTCCCGATCGAGATGACCCTCGATTCGGTCGGTCCGATGGGCAAGGACGTCACCGCGGTCGCTCGGCTGCTCGAAGTCCTGGCCGGCCCAGACGGCCTCGACCCACGTCAGACCGGTGGCGAGCGGGGCTACCGGCTCGCTTCACTGGGCGACGATCCCTCGGGACTCAAGGTCGGCCTCCTCGAGGAGGGCTTCGGCATCGGCGACACCCCGCGCCCGGATGTGGACGAAGCGGTCCGTGCCGCCGCCGACGGCCTCACCGACCTGGGAATCAAGCTCAGCGAGGTGTCGGTGCCAGATCACCACGATGGTGTCGCGATCTGGAACCTGATCTGCATCCAGGGCGCGACCGAACTCTTCGAGAGCGCCGGCCTGCACAGCAATCGGCGAGGCCTCTACCCGGTCGACATCGGTCGCTTCATGGCCGGCCACCGAGATCGTGCGGACCTGCTGCCGGACACCCTGAAGGCGACCTTGGTCGCCGGCCGCCTGGTCACGGACCGGTACGGGCTGGAGCCTTACGCCAGGGCACAGAACCAGGCGCTCGGCCTGCGCCAGGCCTACGACCGGGCGTTGGAGGAGGTCGACGTGCTGGTCATGCCGACCACGCCGATGACCGCTCCGCCGCTGCCGGACCTGTCTCAGGCGGGCGAGACCGAGACGATCGTGGAAGCGATCGGCCTGGACAGCGCTCGAAACGTGGCGCCCTTCAACGTAAGCGGCCACCCCTCGATCTCGATTCCCTGCGGCCAGGACGAGCAAGGCCTCCCGATCGGCCTGATGGTCGTCGGTCGCTGGTACGAGGACGCGACCGTACTGAGAGTTGCCCGGGCGATTGAAAAGATCGCCGAAAAGCGTGTAAGCTAACTAACAACCGTTTGTCTAGTCCCCGTCCTGAATGGACCCTAGTAAGAGGTTAGGAGAGAGGTGAGTAAGTTGTTGAGGAAATTCCGTCGAATCGGAGTGGTTGCTCTGGTCCCGGTGCTGGCTGTCGTGATGTCTGCCTGCGGCAGCAGTTCGACGACCAGCGGAGGAGGCGATTCATCCGGATCTGGTGGGCAGATCACCTACGCGGTCAGCGTCGGTGTCGCGTCGATCGATCCCGGTATCGCATGCAACGCGTTCTGGGACTACGTCCCGGTCAAGAATCTTTACGACACCCTGGTGCAGTACAGCGAAGAGCGGGACGAGAGCGGCGCCCAGAAGATCGTGCCCATGCTCGCCGAGAGCTGGGATGTCGATCCCAGCAGCAAGGTGTTCACGTTCCACCTGAGGGACGACGTGACCTTCGCCAACGGCGACAAGATGACCGCCGAAGACGTCGTCTACGGCTTCGACCGCCTGGTCAAGCTCGGCGGCTGCCAGGACTACGTCCTCACCCTGGGTGACCCGAAACTGATCGAGAGCATCAAAGCGGTCGATCCTCAAACGGTCAAGTTCACACTCTCCGAGAGTTCGCCGCGCTTCCTGGCGCAGCTCGCCCAGACCGGGATGAGCCCGATCAACAAGAAGGAGCTCGAGGCTCACGGTGGCCTGACCCAGAAGGGCGACCAGTGGATCGCCACCCATCCGATCGGCACCGGGGCGTACGAGCTGACCAAGTACGAGCCGGACAGCGAGATCGTGATGAAGTCCCGGCCGGACTACTGGCAGGGCAAGCCGAAGAACTCGGGCGTGAGTATGCGGATCGTGTCCGACGTCAACACCATGAAGACGCTGGTCCAGTCGAATCAGCTCGACATGGCGACCGGGCTTCCACTCAAGGACATCGACTCGCTCGCCACCGGCCGTCAGCTGCTGGCCGACCCGAGCCAGTTCTACATCTGGTTGGGCATGAACAACAAGAAGGCGCCCTTCACCGATGTGAAGGTCCGCCAGGCTATCCAGTCGGCGGTTCCGGTCGCCGAGATGGCCGATCAGCTCGGGCACGGGCACGCCCAGTCGTTCGCCGGGCCGATCCCGCCGGCGATGCCGTTCTACCCGGACCTGCCGATCCCGCCGGTCGATCTCGACAAGGCCAAGCAGCTCGTCTCCCAGGCGGGCGCCGACGGCTCGAAGTTCACGATCGACATCAAGAACGGCGACAGCCTGGCCAAGGACGCGGCGACGGTCATCCAGTCGAACCTGGCTGACATCGGAATCGACGTCAGCATCGCGCAGCTGGGGCCGTCGGCCTTCTACAACAAGGTCTCGACCTTCAAGTCGGACGCCTATCTGATCAAGGACGGCGCGCCCTACAACGAGCCGGCCTACTTCCTGGGCTTCCTGATCAAGTGCGGGGATCCGTTCAACTGGATGCAGTACTGCAACAAGGAAGTCGACAAGCTGCTCGCCGAGGGCAAGGCGGAGACCGACAACTCCAAGCGGGCGGAGATCTACAAGAAGATCTCCGAGATCGTCGAGGAGGAGGCGCCTCAGCTCCCGATCATGGCGCCCGAGAACATCGTGATCGCGTCCAACTCACTGAAGGGCTACGTCTACTACGACGACCAGCAGCCGGTGTTCTGGCCGATCTCGGCCGACTAGCGGGGTTCTCTCTCCCCCCGATTCCGTCCGGGCCGGGCGCCAGTCGAGCCCGGCCCGGACGGATCAGGTCGGCAGAGTCGTCGCTCCGAGCTGACGCAGCAGCCCCAGGGTGTCCCAGCTATGCCACTCCTCGACGATCAGGCCGTCACGTATCTGGTTGAACTGGATCCCGGTCACGTCCCGGCGGTTGCCGGTCGGGGCGATCCCGAACGAGGTCCCTCGGTGAGTGCCGGTCGAGGACCAACGCGTCGCGACGAGGTCGCCTTCGCCGATCTGGGCCTGGATCGTGTTGACCAGATCCGGAAAAGCGGAGTGGTATTGACGGATCGCCTGGGTCAACCCGGCGAATCCGCGGATCGGCTCGGGGTCGGCGGGATCGTGGCTCACGAACTCCGGGTGGATGAACTCCGAGAGACGTTCCACCTGGCCTTCGTTCCAGATCACCTGGATGTACTCGGCCACCAGGGCCCGGTTCTTTTCGACTGATGTGTGGCTCACAAAATCCTTTCGAAGACGCGCTTGACAACTTGACAAACAAATGTTAGTTTGTTTCGCACTATTCTGCGGCAGTTAACGAGGAGAGATCGATGCAGACCAGTTTCCACCGAATCAAGCTTGCAATAGCCGCTTCCGCGGTGGCCCTGCTCGGGCTCGCGATGGCCGCCTGTGGCAGCTCCGAATCCACCGGCACATCGTCGGCCGGGGGTGACTCGTCCAAGACCCTTCAGGTCGCCTTCAACTCAGGCCTCGCCACCATCGACCCGGCCTTCGCCTGTGACCGCAGCGAGTACACGGTCATCAGGGCGCTCTACGACCAGCTCGTCCAGTCCAAGCCGGCCGCCGACAGCAAGTCGGGTGCCGACGTGGAGCCGATGCTGGCCAAGAGCTGGAAGACCAGCAAAGACGGGACCACCACTACCTTCGAGCTGCGCGACGACGTGAAGTTCGCGAGCGGCAACCCGGTGACTGCCGACGACGTCGTCTTCAGCCTCAATCGCGGCATCGACAAGGAAGCCTGCGCGAACTACGTGATCACCGCCGGCTTGCCCGACAACTTCCAGTCGGTCAAGAAGCTGGGACCGACCACGGTGCAGGTGGTCCAGAAGAAGCCGGACCCCCTCTTCATGGAAAGCATCGCCTCCCGGGCGTCCTCGATCATCGACAGCAAGCTGCTGAAGCAGCACGGAGGGCTCTCGGCCAAGGGTGACGACTGGCTCGCCTCCCACGGGGCCGGGTCGGGCGCCTACACGCTGGACACCTACCGGCCCGACTCGGAGATCAACCTGACCGCGACGCCGGACTACTGGCAGGGCGAGCAGGCCAACAGCGGGGTCTCGATCAAGATCGTGACCGATCCGACCACCCTCGAGACGCTGACCAAGTCAGGTCAATCGAACCTGGTCCTGGGCCTCACTCCGAAGACCGCGAGGCAGCTGGAGGACTCGGGCACGAAGATCGCTTCCGACCCGAGCCAGTTCACTACCTACTTCGGGATGAACAACACCAAGCCGCCACTCGACAACGTCAAGGTTCGGCAGGCGCTCGCCGCGGTGGTTCCCGCCAAGGCGATCTCCGACCAGTTCGGATACGGGTTCTCGGCTCCGTTCGTCGGGCCGATCCCGCCGGCGATGGACTACTACCCCGACCTGCCCCTGCCGGAGCCGGACGTCGAGAAGGGCAAGCAGCTGATCGAGGAATCAGGTGTCAGCAACCCCAGCTTCCAGGTCGACATCGAAAACGGGGAATCGACTCATGCCGACATCGCGACCGTCCTCCAGGACGCGTTCAAGCAGATCGGCGTGGACATGCAGATCAAGACCCTGGGCTCCGCTTCCTTCACGGACCGGGTCTACAACTTCAAGTCCGACTCCTACATCATCGACGACGGCCCGACGATCAACGACCCGGGCTACTTCCTCGGGTACCTGGTCAGGTGCGGCGATGCCTTCAACTGGGCCCAGTACTGCAACAAGTCGGTCGACCAGAAGCTGGAGCAGGCCCGCTTCTCACTCTCCTCCGAGGAGCGAGCCGAACTCTACCGCCAGGTCAGCGACCAGGTGATCTCCGACGCCCCGTACGTCTCGATCTGGGCGAAGGACAACATCGTCGCCCTGCCCGGCGGGACCACCGGCTACCAGTACTACACCGACCAGATCCCGAGGCTGAACGCCATCGGAGCCGGGTGATCGTCGGAGGACAGAACCGATCCCGCACGACCGATTCCTGCCAACCGCTACCGACGTGAATGACCGCCACGACATTGATGAACCCTGAACCAAGCAGCGCACCGCAAGCCCTGGAGGCTCCGGAACCGGCCAACCTGCTCACCGTCGAAGGACTGAGAGTGTCCTTCCCCGGTGAGGAGGGAATGGTCGACGCGGTCCGGGGCGTCGACTTCTCGGTCGACGCCGGCGAGATCGTGGCGGTCGTCGGCGAGTCGGGGTCGGGCAAGACGGTCAGTGCCCTATCCCTCCTTGGCCTGCTCCCGAAGCAGGCCAAGGTGGAGATGGATCGGGGCATCATCGCCGGGGAGGACCTGACCAAGGCCAGGGAATCGGCCCTGCGAGCCATCAGGGGCCGCAAGGTCGGGGTCATCTTCCAGGACCCGCTCTCCAGCCTCAACCCGGTCCAGCGGGTCGGGCATCAGATCGCCGAGGCGGTCACCGTCCAAAACGGTCTCCGCCGATCGCAAGCCAGGGACCGCGCTGTCGAGTTGCTCGAGCAGGTCGGCATCCCCGACCCGGAACGGCGCTACCGCGCATACCCCCACGAGTTCAGCGGTGGCATGCGGCAACGGGCGATGATCGCCATGGCGCTGGTCTCCGAGCCGAGCCTGCTGATCGCCGACGAGCCGACCACGGCACTGGACGTCACGGTCCAGGCCCAGATCCTCGATCTCATCCGGAGGCTTCAGCAGGAGCTGAACATGGGCGTCCTCTTGATCACCCACGACCTCGGCGTGGTGGCCGGCACCGCCGACCGCGTTGTGGTCATGCGACGCGGCGAAGTGGTCGAACGCGGCAGCACCGCCGACATCCTCGAGCGGCCCCGCGAGCAGTACACGAAGGATCTCCTGGCGGCGGTTCCGAGACTGGACGAAGAAAGCCACCAGACGATCCGGGAGTCCGATGGCGGGGAGATCCTCAAGGTCAGCGACCTGCGAGTCGACTTCGGGAAGGTCCGCAGGTTCCGGCCCGAGAAGTCGAACTTGATCTCGGCCGTGAACGGGGTCGATCTCGAGCTGGGCAAAAGCCGGACCTTGGGCCTGGTCGGTGAGTCGGGCTGCGGCAAGACGACCCTCGGCCGCGCGATCATCCAGCTGACCAGGCCGACCGACGGCCAAGTGGAAATCGGCGGGGCCTCGCTTTCCGGCCTCTCGGACAAGGCCTTGAGGCCGCTCCGGACCGAGTTCCAGATCGTCTTCCAGGATCCGCAGGCGAGCCTGAATCCCCGATTCACGGTCGAACGCATCCTGGCTGAGCCCCTGGACATGCACGACCTGGTGCCCGGCGGTCCGGCGGAAAAGCGGGCCCGTATCGTCGAGCTCCTCGAGCTCGTCGGGCTCGGCCGGGAGCACCTCAAGCGCCGGCCACACGAGTTGAGCGGCGGTCAACGGCAGCGGATCGGGATCGCCCGCGCGCTCGCGGTCGAGCCGGAGCTCATCGTCCTCGACGAGGCGGTGAGTGCCCTCGACGTGTCGGTCCAGGCCGAGGTGCTGCTGCTGCTCCAACGGCTCCAGGAGGAGCTGGGAGTGGCCTATCTGTTCATCGCCCACGACCTCGCCGTGGTCAGGCAGATCTCGGACGAGGTCGCCGTCATGTACCTGGGGCGGATCGTCGAGACCGGCCCCGTCGACAAGGTCTATCGAGCTCCGTCCCACCCGTACACCGCGGCCCTCCTTTCGGCGGTCCCGGTGCTCAGCACCGAGCGGCGCCGCGAGCGGATCGTCCTCAAGGGCGACCCGCCCAGCCCCGGCAACATCCCGCCGGGCTGTCCGTTCCAGAATCGCTGCTGGCTGCGCGAAAAGCTCGGCAATCCAGAGATCTGCACCACCACGAGGCCGGACCTGACCCCGGCCATCGACGACATGGCGCGCTCCTCGGCCTGTCACTTCTCCGGTGATGTGACCGCCAGCCTGCCGCCCGAATCCGTTCCCACCGCCGACTCGTCAGGGGCTACGTCATGACCGATCATCGCGAACGCAGTCGCTGGAACCCGAAGGAGATGTGGCGGGCGATCGACCGGGCGGGAATGAAGGGCGTGACGATCGCGATCATCATCTTCATCGCGGTCGCCTTCCTCGGCCCGCTCGTCTGGACGGACAGCCCGACCCAGGTCAACCTCGAAGACGCGGTCAAGGCGCCGAGCCTCGCCCATCCGTTCGGTACCGACGAGTACGGGCGCGACGTCCTGGCCCGGTTCCTGGGCGGCGCGAAGCTCTCGTTGATCGTCGGGGTCTGCTCGGTACTGGCCGCCGCGCTGATCGGGATGGTGATCGGCTCGATCATCGGCCTGGTCGGCGGCTTCACCGATGGCGTGATCGGACGGATGCTGGACGGCATCCTCGCCTTCCCCGCCCTGATCATGGGCATGGCTCTGGCTCTGGCGATCGGTCCCGGCGCCCTCGCGGCAGGCCTGGCCGTGGCCATAACCGGGATCCCCTGGTACGCCCGGGTGGTGCGGAGCGAGGTGCTCTCGCTGCGAGAACGTGAGTTCATAGACGCGGAGAGAGCGCTCGGCGCCTCGCGTCGGCACATCATCATCCGGCATCTGATCCCGGCCGTGACGGGCGGCGTCGCAGTCCAAGCCTCGCTCGGGGTCGCCTATGCCGTGCTGGCGATCGCCGCCCTCGGATTCATCGGGTTGGGCGTCCAGCCGCCGACCCCGGAATGGGGCGCGATGATCACCGAGGGAAGGACCTACCTCACTTCCGGCCAGTGGTGGATGTCGATCATCCCCGGCTTCGGAATCTTGGCACTCGTAACCATCAGCATCCTCTTCGGTGAGGCCCTGCGCGACCACCTGGATCCCCATGGCAAGCTTCATTTTTAAGCGTGTACTGGCAACCGTCGCGGTTCTCTTCTTCGCCTCGGTGATCGCCTTCCTCCTGCTCAGGATCTCTCCTGGCGACCCGGCCCGTCAGGTGCTCGGCCCGCAGGCGAGCGCCCAGGCGGTCGAGAAGCTGCGCGATCAGATGGGGGTGAACGACCCCCTGCCGAAGCAGTACGTGGACTACATGGGCGACATCCTCCAGGGTGACCTCGGCATCTCGTGGCGCACCCGGATCCCGGTCAAGGACGAGCTCACGACGCGAATCCCGGCGACACTCGAGCTCGGCCTCTACGCGATCGCGCTTTCGATCATCCTGGCGATCCCCCTCGGGGTGCTCGCGGCCGGCAGCCGAAGATGGATCGACCGGAGCTCGCGAGTGTTCGCCGTGGTCGGCCTGGGGACCCCGCCGTTCTGGCTGGGCCTGGTGCTGATCCTCGTCTTCTTCACCTGGCTGGCGATCGCACCGCCACCGTTCGGGCGGTTGAGCGAGGGGTATCTGCCGCCTCCGCACGTCACGGGCCTCTACACGGTGGATGCCCTGCTGGCGGGCCAGATCAACACCTTCTTCAACGCGTTGGCCCACCTGGCGCTGCCCGCCATCACCCTGGGGCTGCCCTTGGCGGCGTATCTGTCGCGGATCATGCGCCGCAGTACGGCGGATGTGTTCCGGCTCGACTTCATCCGGACCGCCCGAGCCAAGGGCGCGAGCGAGCGACGGGTGATGTTCCGCCACGCGATGCCCAACGCGATGCTTCCGGTGCTGACCCTGTCGGCCCTCTACTTCGGCGAGCTGCTCGCCGGGTCGCTCCTGGTCGAGGCCGTGTTCGGCTGGCCCGGGGTCGGGGGGTACGTCTCGGAGTCGGTTCTCGCGCAGGACTACGCACCCGTCCAGGGGGCGATCCTGCTCGGGGCTTTGACCTATTGCCTGCTCAACCTCGGCGCCGACCTGCTCTACGGCGTGGTCGACCCCCGGATCAGAACCTCCAAGTCCTAGTCAAACCGTTGCCAGCCCGTAAAGGACCACTCCACCCAGTAGACTAACAAGCGTTAGTTCGTAGATAGGCAGAAAGAAGCGATGCAAACCACCACGATCAGCCCACCAGACTTGCCCGAGAGCGAAGCTCTCTTCGAGCGAGCGCTCGACGCCCTGCCGGGAGGCAACAGCCGGACCACCCTCTTCGTCCCCCCTCACCCGCCCTACGCGGACCACGGAGAAGGATGTGAGCTGATCGACGTCGACGGCAACCGCCTGCTCGACCTCCAGAACAACTACACGACGCTGATCCACGGCCACGCGAACCCGCAGATCATCGCGGCGGTCACCGAGGTGATGGCCTCGGGAACCTGCTTCGGGCTGCCGACCAGGCACGAGATCGAACTGGCAGAGATCCTCACCTCCCGCATCGCCTGGGCTCGCCACTGGCGCTTCGCCAACTCCGGCAGCGAGGCCGTGATGATGGCGATCCGCGCCGCCCGGGCCTTCACCGGACGGGATCAGATCCTGCGCTTCGACCGTTGCTACCACGGCAGCTACGAGTCGGTCACCGCACCCGGTGCGCGCGGTGTGCCGGCGGCGGTCGCGGCTCTCTCGAGTTCCGCGACCCACGGTGACGAACAGCAGTTCATGGAGATGATCGCCGAGCTCGGTGACCAACTCGCCTGCGTCGTGATCGACGCGATGCCGAACCGGGCCGGCCTCGTGCCCGCCAGCGAGAGCTTCATGAAAGCCGTCCGCGCCGAGACCGAGAAGCGGGGCATCGTGATGCTCCAAGACGAGGTCCTCACATACCGGATCGCACTCGGGGGCCTCCACAGCACCTACGGGGTCAGCCCCGACCTCGTGACCCTCGGCAAGGTGATCGGGGGAGGCTTCCCGGTCGGCGCGATCGGCGGCCGCGAGGAAGTCATGGCCGTCTTCGACCCGCGCGGCGACACACCGGTCTCGCATGGTGGCACCTTCTCGGCGAACCCCGTCACCCTCCGGGCGGGGATCGAGGCCCTCAAGCTCTTCGACCAGGCCGCGGTCGATCGCCTGAACGCGATGGGCGACTCGCTGCGCAAAACCCTCGCCTCCCGGGGCTGGGACGTCACCGGCCGAGGCTCGCTGATCCAGGTCCACGTCGACGACATCGCCGCGCTCTGGTGGCGTCTCTACGGCGAGGGGATCCTGGTCTCCGGCAACGGGCTGATCTGCCTTTCGACCCCGATGGAGCAGGGTGACCTCGATCGGGCCGCCGCGGCCTTCGGAGACAACGATGGCTGAGCGCGCGACCCTCTCCGAAGCGGTTGCCGAGCTGGTCGAGCCGGGCAGCTCGCTCTACATCACCGGTTTCACCCACTTGATCGGCTTTGCCGCGGCTCACGAGATCATCCGCCAGAAGATCGAGGATCTGACCCTGATCCGGCTCACGCCCGATGTCGTCTACGACCAGATGATCGCGGCCGGCGTCGCCTCGCGCCTGGTGTTCAGCTATCTGGGCAACCCCGGGGTCGGCAACCTCCACGCGATCCGCCGGGCGATCGAAGGCGGCGAGATCGAGTGGACCGAATACACCCACGGTTCGCTGATCGCCGCCCTGCGGGCCGCCGCCTCGAACCTTCCCTTCGCCCCGGTCGAAGCGGTCGGGGCCACCGACCTCATGAAGCACAACCCCGGTTACGCGACGGTCGAAGATCCCTTCGGGGGTGGTGAGATCGCGGTCGTCGCGCCGGTCCGGCCCGACCTGGCGATCGTTCACGTCCAGCGGGTCGACCAGCACGGCAACGTCCAGGTCTGGGGCTCGACCGGCGACATCCGTGAAGCCGCGATGGCAGCCGACCGGGTGATCGTCACGGCAGAGGAGATCGTCGACGAGGCGGAACTCAGGTCGGACCCGAATCGGACCCTCCTCCTGGGCGCCAATGTCGAGGCGATCGCGCTGGCGCCGATGGCGGCCCATCCCTCCTACGCACAAGGGATGTACGCGCGGGACAACCGCTTCTACCGCGAATGGGCCGAGATGAGCTCGACGGCCGAAGGGGCCAGGGCCTATCTGGACCGCGAGGTCCATGGCCTCGACGGTCGAGAGGCCTACTGCGAACTGCACAGAGAACGCCTGAACGAACTCAAGCGGGTCGGCGACCAGCCGGCTGGAACAGTCAATTTCGGAATCAACGCCGCGATCGCGGATGTACAGGAGTGAGCTAATGGATGGAAATCGAGTTGTCGTCATAGGCGGTGGAGCAGTCGGATTGGCTACGGCGTTCTTCCTCTCCGAGCGAGGCGTCAAAGACGTGACCGTGCTCGAAGCCGACTATGTGGCTTCGGCTTCCTCCGGTCTCTCGGTAGGCATCATCGAGACGCAGTACATGAAGCCGCTGGACATCCGGCTGCGGGTACGGGCGATGGAGTTCTTCAAGCGCCTGGAGCGAGATCACGGCCTGGACGTCGTGCGCAACGGCTACCTGCGCCTCGCCCGGGACGAAGCTTCGCTGCTCGCGGCCGAGAAGAGCGTCGAGATCCAGAAGGAGCTCGGGGTCACCGACGCGACGTTCCTCGGCCCCGAGGAGATCGCGGAACGGATCCCCCAGATGCGCTGCGACGACATCCTCGGCGGGCTCTTCGGTCCCAGCGACGGGTACATCGACGGCCACCTCTACTGCACCCTTCTGGCCGAACAGCTTCAGGAGCGTGGGATCCAGGTCAAGGTCAAGCACAAGGTCACGGGCCTCGTGGAGAACGGCCGCGGTTACACGGTCGTGACCGATAACGACGCGCGGTTCGAATGCGACTACCTGGTCAATGCCGCCGGTTCGTGGATCGGCGAGATAAGTGCCCTGGTCGGCATCGAGACCCCGGTCATCGCCCAGCGCCACCAGGCGGCGATGGTCGCGACGAACGTCGACTACGGCTACCTGATGCCGTCGGTCATGGACTACGTGCCGCATTCGGGCGACACCGGCCTGTACTTCCGTCACGAGCGGGACGGGATGCTGGTTGCCGGCCTCCACTCGGAAGAGGTTCACGAAGGAACGGTCAATCCCGACGACTACCACCGGAGCGCCGACCAGGAGTTCCTCGAGCTGCTGGCCGCCAAGCTGGAGTCGCGGCTGCCGGGTTTCCCTGACGCTGGACTCGGCGACGGCTGGGCCGGCCTTTACCCGATCAGCCCCGATGGCCTGCCACAGGTCGGTCCCAGCGTCGGCCACGACCGGTTCATCACGGTCGGCGGAGCCGGCGGCTCCGGCATCCAGCTCTCCCCGGTGCTGGGCGAGGTCGCCGCCTCCTGGATCCTCGACGGCGACGCCCGCGTGCTCGAAGGAGCCGAGGCCATGAAGCCTGGTCGTCCCTCCCTGTCCGAGGACACGGTCAGGTCGGGAGCCGATTGACTTGAACTCGCGAGACCGCATGCTCACCGCCGCGGCCGGCTTCCTCGGCAACAACGAGACCGTCCTGGTCGGGGTCGGCATGCCCGGCCAGGCCGCGACCCTCGCCCAGGGATCCCACGCACCGGAGCTCACGCTCGTATACGAATCGGGCGCGATCGGGTCCCGGCCGGCCCGTCCGCCGCTCTCGATCGGCGACCCGACCCTGTTCGCCGGTGCCCTGCAGTCTCTCTCCGTCGCCGATGTATTCACCTTCCTGATCGAGGGGGGCCGAATCGACACCGCCTTTGTCGGGGCGGCCGAAATCGACCGGCTGGGCCGGCTCAACAGCACGGTGATCGGCCCCTACGAAAGCCCGAAGGTGCGGCTTCCCGGAAGCGGCGGAGCCTGCGAGATCGTGCAGTACGCGAAGCGTTCCCTGCTCCTCTCGCCCTTGCAGGAACGTCGCTTCCCGGCCGAAGTCAACTTCGTGACGAGCGCCCCGCCAGAGCGGGCAGAGATCCTGATCGTCACGGACCAGTGCGTCCTGCGGCGCGCGCCCGGCGGCGACGAGGTCGAGCTCTGGCGGCTGTACGAAGGGGTCGAGGTCGCGGATGTGGACGCGGTGGTCGGCTGGCCGCTGCGGACCTCGCCTGAGCTCGAGCGGATGGAAGTCGGAGGAGGAATCGATGACTGACGCGTATGTGCTCGCCGGGTTCCGCTCCCCGATCGGACGATTCGGCGGCGCCCTCTCCGGGGTGCGTCCCGACGATCTCGCCGCGACGGTCCTCAAGGAGACCGTCGAGCGCAGCGGGATCGACCCGGGGGAAATCGACGAGGTCTACTTCGGCTGCGCCAACCAGGCCGGAGAGGACAACCGCAACGTCGCCCGCATGGCGACGCTGCTTGCCGGTCTGCCGGAAGAGATCCCGGCGGTCACGCTCAACCGGCTCTGCGCCTCCGGGCTCTCGGCCGTGGTCGCGGCCTGCCAGGCGGTCCGCTCCGGAGAGGCGGACCTGGTGATCGCCGGCGGGGTCGAATCGATGAGCCGCTCGCCACTGGTGGTCGGCAAGTCGTCGCGACCCTTCGAGCGGGGCGAGCGCACGATGTACGACAGCACGCTCGGATGGCGCTTCCCCAACCCGAAGATGGCCGAAAGGGTGCCGCTCGAAAGCATGGGCGAGACCGGGGAGAACGTCGCTGATCGCTGGAACGTGAGTCGTGAAGATCAGGACCGGTTCGCCCTGCGCAGCCAGCAGCGATGGGCCGAAGCCGATCGGGAGGGGCGCTTCGAGGGCCAGCTGGTCGCGGTCGAGGGTCTCGACCGGGACGAGCATCCGCGCCCCGATACCGAGCTCGAGTCGCTGGCTCGCCTCAAACCGGCCTTTCGCACCGACGGGACCGTGACCGCCGGCAACTCCAGCGGCATGAACGACGGCGCCGCCGCCGTCGTGATCGCGAGCGCCGACTACTTGCAGCGTCACGGCCACCTTCCCGGGCTTCGCTACGTCGCTTCGGGGTCGGCCGGGGTCGATCCCCGCTACATGGGAATCGGTCCCGTGCTGGCGACCCGACGGGCCCTGGACCGGGCCGGCCTCGGTACCGGCGATCTCGACCTGGTCGAGTTGAACGAGGCCTTCGCCTCGCAGAGCCTGGCGGTGGTCCGTGAACTCGGCATCGACGAGGAGCGGGTCAACGTCAACGGCGGCGCGATCGCGATGGGTCACCCGCTCGGCATGAGTGGCGCCCGCCTGGTGGTCGGGCTGCTGCATGAGATGCCCGCCCGGGACGCCAGGTACGGGCTGGCCACGCTCTGCGTCGGGGTCGGCCAAGGACAGGCGGCGATTTTCGAACACGTAAACAAGGCCGGCGAACCGGCTATCGACGGCGCCAGAGGGGCGTCCGAAGGAGAGTCCGAATGACACGTCTCACTTACACCAGCGGCAGTTTCGGCGCAGAGGTCGACGAGCAGTTCGAGTCGGCGCTGGCCAAGGTCCGCGACGAGAGCCCAAAGGACTGCGGTCACCTGATCGGTGCGGAGTGGTCGCAGGCGGGAGAGCTCGGCGACCGCCTCGATCCGGTGGACACGTCCAGGGTCGCATCGCGCTACCACGAGGGCGGCCCCGCCGAGGTGGAAGCGGCCGTCGCCGCCGCCCGGGACGCCGCCAGCGCCTGGCGCCGGACCGACTACAAGGAGCGTTGCCGGATCCTCCGGGCGGTCGCCGAAGTGATCGACCGCCGCAAGATCGAAGGCGCGGCGATCGTCGCCCTGGAGACCGGCAAGAGCCGGGTCGAGGCGATCCTCGAAGTGCAGGAGGGGGTCGAGCTGATCGAGACCTACTGCTCCGAGATGGAGGACAACGAGGGCTTCACCCGTCCGCTCAAGACCTTCGTCGACAACGAGAGCAACGTCGACACGCTGCGCCCCTACGGAGTCTTCGCGGTGGTCGGTCCGTTCAACTTCCCGGTCGCGCTCTGCATCGGGATGTCGGTCGCGGCCATGGTCGGCGGCAACACCGCCATCCTCAAGCCATCCGAGGAGGCTCCCTGGTCGGGCGCCTTCATCGCCGAAGCGATGGTCGAGGGCGGTATGCCCGCCGGGGTGTTCAACCTGGTCCAGGGCGACGGCGAGACCGGCCGCCTGCTGGTCGACGCCAATGTGGACGGAGTCGCCTTCACCGGCTCCGCCGAAGTCGGGCAGGAGATCGCCCGCAAGATGCACTCCGGCAAGTTTGCCCGCCCGGCACTGACCGAGATGGGTGGCAAGAATCCGGCCATCGTGACCGCTTCGGCGGATCTCGACAAGGCGGCCGAGGGCATCGCCCGCGCCGCCTTCGGCCTCTCCGGCCAGAAGTGCAGCGCCTGCTCCAGGGCGATCGTCGTCGACGAGGTCGCAGACGAGCTGATCGAAAAGCTGGGCACCTTCACCTCTTCCCTCCAGGTCGGCCCGCCTGAGGACCGGTCCAGCTTCCTCGGCCCGGTCATCAACGAGCGGGCGGTCGAACGCTTCGACGCCGCGGTAAAGGCCGCACGGGACGAGGGCCGGGTGGTTGCCGGCGGCAACCGCCCCGACCTGCCGGGCCACTTCGTCGAGCCGACCGTCGTCGCGGACCTGCCACGCGGCCACTGGCTGACCCGGGAAGAGCAGTTCATGCCCTTTGTCACGGTCACCCGGGTCGAATCACTCGACGACGCGATCAGCGAAGCAAACGATGTCGAGTACGGCCTGACCGCTGGAATATTCACCGAGGACACCGCCGAGGCCGAGGAGTTCCTCGACCGGATCGAAGCCGGTGTCACCTATGTGAATCGCGGCGCCGGTGCCACCACCGGCGCCTGGCCGGGCACCCAGTCATTCTGCGGCTGGAAGTCCAGCGGCACCACCGGAAAGGGCGGCCTTGGCCCCCACTACGTGCCTCAGTTCATGCGTGAGCAGAGCCGCACGGTCGTTTCCTAAAACTCAGAAGCTCACACAAAGGAGTCAGATACATGCCCCGTCAAGCACCACGAATGGCCGTCTCGGTAGAGGAATACCAGGATCGGCTCGCCCGCACCAGAGCCTGGATGGAAGAGCAGAACCTCGACCTGCTGATCCTCAGCCAACCCGAGCACTACAACTGGCTGTCGGGATACGACCCGACCAGCGTCTTCTACTTCCAGGCCCTGGTAATCGACACGGATTCCTCGCGGGAGCCGACCCTGATCTGCAACAAGGCGGAGATGGCGCTCTATGACGAGACCTGCTGGGTCGAGGACGTCCGGGTGGTTTGGACCCACGAGGACCAGGTCGAGCGCACCATGGAAGTGGTCCGCGAACTGGGGCTCGACGACAAGGAGATCCGCCTCGGCCTCAACCTCCACAGCTACCACCTGAAGCCGGTCTACGCGCTCGGCTTCCAGCAGGCCTTGCCGAAGGCGGAACTGGTCGATGTCTGTGCCGGCGTCGACGACCTGCGGCTGGTGAAGTCGGAGGCAGAGATCGACTACCTGCGCCGGGCCGCGCACATGGCCGACCTCGGCGTGACCGCGGGCATCAACGCGATCCGCGAAGGCGTGACCGATCGCGAGGTCATGGGCGCGATTCAGCAGGCGGTCTCCACCAACGGCGGCGAGTTCCCCGCCTACCCGTTCCTGGTCGATGCGCGAGGCACCCTCCACGGCACGCCGACCGGCAAGATCCTCGGTCCCGGTGACACCGTCTACATGGAGGTTTCCGGAGTCTGTCGTCGCTACCACTGCAACATCTCGCGGACGGTCTCGGTGGGCGAGCCTTCGAAGGAGGTGCGGGAGCTCTACAAGGTCGTGAAGGAAGCGCTCGACCTCGGCACCGACGCGCTTCGGCCCGGGGTCTCGGTGACTGAGATCACCGAGCTGGTCGCCAAGTGCCACAGCGGCTGGGAAGAGAACACCTGGGGCCGCTTCGGCTTCAGCATGGAGATCGCCTACCCGCCGATCTGGATCGGTGGCCTGAGCTTGATGAAGGGTGACGACCACGTGCTCGAACCCGGCATGGTGATCACCATGGAGCCCGGCCTCTCATACGCGTCCGGACAGACGATGATGCTCGGCAACAACGTGCTCGTGACCGAGAACGGGCCGGAGATCCTCAACAACGTCCCGTCCGACCTCTTCGTCAAGTGATCAAAGGAGACTGAGATGCCACAGCTAGATCTGGTTCATCACTACTCGGGCCCCATCACCTTCTACCGGGCTCCGGCCTGCGCTCCCGAGGAAGTCCCGAAGGGCGGGGTCGGAATCGTCGGCATCCCGCTCGACTCGTGGACCCTCGGTCGCAACGGCCAGCGGATGGGCCCCCGGGCGATCCGTGAATCGTCGCTGTACCTGGCGGCCTACTACGGCCTGCAGGTGCCCTTGGACGAGGGCTACATCAACGTGGCCGACGGATCGGTATCGCGGGTCCCGGCCGAGCCGCGGCTCTTCGACACCGGTGACGTGCGCCTGCACCAGGGCGATGCCGAAGCCCAGACCAGGGCGATCGCCGACCACGTCCGCAAAGTGACCGAGCAGGGCGCGATGCCGGTCATGCTCGGTGGAGACCACTACATCCCGTACCCGTCGTTGCTCGGATTCATCGAAGGGATGCAGCAGGTCAAGGAGGACTTCAAGGTCGGCTTCCTCAACCTGGACGGCCACTTCGACCTCTGGGACGAGTTCCGGGACATGGGTCGCTACAACCACGGAACCTTCGCCCGGCGGATCAGCGAGCACCCGGCGGTCGGCAAGATGGCCTGGTGGGGCCTGAACGGCACCCACATCATCGAACCGCAGCAGTTCGACCTGTGTCGGGAGAAGGGCTATGTCGGCTATACGGTCGACTCGATCCGCCGGCGCGGGGTCCAAGAGACCATCCGCGAGGCCCTCGACATCGTGTCCGAAGGCGTCGACGCGGTCTACGTCACCTTTGACATCGACACCGTCGACGGGGCCTATGCCCCGGGAACCCACAGCATCGTCGTCGACGGCCTGACCGCGCACGAGGTCTTCGAAGCGGTCTCCGTGATCCCGGAGTACGAGTCGGTCCAGGCCTTCGACGTGGCCGAGATGCTGCCGCAATACGACGTGGGCGGCGGACGCACGGCACGGTTCTCGGCGCATGTGATTCTCTCGGTGATCGGCGATCGGATCCTCGATTCGAGCCCGACCTACAGTCAGGAGGAGCTGGCGCAGGTGTTTCGATGAAGGAAGGAGCCCGGCGGCACCGACCCCGCCGGGCTCAGCCTTCCCCTGGCACGACGAGCGCGTCGAGCGCTATCGCACCCCGGCCGGCGACCAGAACCACGGGGTTCATGTCCACCGCGGTGCCGACCTGGCTCGATTCGAGGAAGGTGGCCGTGGCGAGGATCACGTCGACGAAAGACTCGATCAGCTCATCCGGGGCTACTTCTCGCAGGCCCGCGATCGACCCGGTCAATGAGAGCGCGGCCTCGCGGGTCAGCGGGGCGAGCGCGCAGCTCACGTTGTCCCTGTGCTCGAGGGCCTGGCCGCCCCAGCCGACGCAGACGATCGGCCCGAACCGCCCGTCGTGGCGGCCACCGATGTACAGCTCGGGACCAGCGGCCACCTGTGAGGCGACGATGACCGGTCCCTCGAGGGCATCGAACTCGGCCGCGACCCCGGCCAATGTCTTCAGTCCGAGCGTCACGGCGGAAACGGCGGAGCGATGAGCGATCTCGTTCGACTTGAGGACCACCGGCAGGCCGATCCGCCGCGCCGCCGCGACCGCCTCGTCCGCGCTGTCGGCCAGCTCCCGTTCGGGGAAACGGATGCCGGCAGCGGAAAGGATCTGGCTGGACCTGAACTCGCCGAGATGGACGGTGCTGGCCGGCGGCCCGCTGTCGCGGCCGGCATCCCAGACGATGGTGCGGTCGGCCCAGCGGGACACCCTGGCCAAGGCGCGGATCGCGAACTCGGAGGCCCGCAGCAGCGGAACGTCATGGCGTTCGGCCAGATGCCGGATCTCGGCGACCGATTCGCTCGATTGGCCGGAGATCATCACCGGTGCGACCGGTTTGTCGGCGGTCGCTTCGATCAACGCCTCGAGCAACTGCAATCCGACCTGGATCTCGATCTCCCCGGTGAAGGGGGTCTGATCGAGTTGGAGCGCGAGAACGTCGAATTCGCCCGAGTCGGCGATGGCCTGGAATATCCGCAGGTAGCTGCCGACGGTGTCGTCGATCGTCCAGGCGTCCAGCGGATTGCAGACCGGGATCCCCTCGCCCATCAATGTTTCGAGGCTTCGGGTGGTATCCGGACCGAAGTCGGCCATCGGCAAGCCCGTTTCGCTCATCAGGTCGGCGAACAGGGCCGCCTGGCCGCCCGACTGGGTCACCGCGGCGATCCGGGATCCGGCCGGCCGGCGCCGGTGCCCCAGGAGTTCGAGGGTCTCGACCATCTCGCCGAAATCGTCGACCTCGATCATCTCGACTTCCCGGGCCAGGGCGGAGAAGGCCCGGTTCGGGGTGAGAACCGCGTCGGTGTGCGCCAACGTCGCCTTGGTGCCGGCCTGGGACCTTCCGACCCGAAGGCAGACCACCGGTTTGCCGGCCTCCCGCAGCATGGTCAGCGCTTCACGGAAAGCGCCGGGGCGGCGGATCGTCTCGAGGAAGATGCCCACCGCTTCGGTGCCCGGATCCGTGGCCATCGCGGCGATGATGTCGGAGACGTCGCGGTCGGCCTCGCTGCCGATCGAGAGGATGCTGCGGAAGCCGACTCTCGGGCCGAGCGCCGCAAGCGCTTCGCCGACCGAGCCCGAATGCACGATCGCCGAGACGTTCCCGGGTTTGATCTCGCGACCGAGAGTGCCCACCCAGGCGGACGCGCCACCCGGCACAGCCACTCCGATGCAGTTCGGGCCGATCATCGGGATGCCGGCCCGATCGGCCATGGCGGCGATCGAGCGGCTGATAGAGACGGCCTCGGATCCCGCTTCGCGGCCGAGGCCGGGCACGATCAGGGACCGAGCCCCGGCGGCGATCGCGTCGGCTGCCAGTGCCTCGATGCGCTGATGCCCGACCAGCAGCAGGGCGATATCCGGACTCTCGGGCAGGTCGGCCGCGGTGGGCACGCACTCGATGCCGCGCACCTCGCGACGGGTCGGGTGGACCCCCCACGCCTTGGTTCCGGAAGCGGTGAGATTGTCGATCGCCGCACGGTGCACACCCCGCTTCTCGGAGGCGCCGAATATGGCAACTGACCGGGCGTCGAGCAGCGGACCTATGTCAGCGCGAAGGAGGTTGCCTTGAAACGTCACGGACCCGATTATCGGGTATCTGCACGCTCCTCGCTAACAGCCGTTAGCCTTGCGGCGATGACTCTCGACGAATCAGCTTTGGGCGCGAGCCGGACGGATGAAAGGATCGTCGCTGTGGCGACCAAACTCTTCTACGAGAAGGGCTACCACAGCACGACCCTCAGGGAGATCGCGGCCGGGGTGAACATCAAGGCCGGCAGCGTGTACAACCACTTCTCGAGCAAGCAGGAGTTGCTCATGCACATCGTGTGGACGACCACCAAGGACATGCTCGACGGTGCCGTCGAACGGCTCGAAGGCGTCGAGGGTTCGGAGGAAAGGCTGCGGGTCTTCCTCACTTGGCATGTCGAGTTCCATGCGTCGCGCCGCCTCGCCGCCCAGGTCGCCGACGTCCAGTTGAACGCGCTCGAGAAAGAGAACCTCGCCAAGGTCCTGGTCCTGCGGGACGAGCATCAGGCGATCATGCGCGAACTGATCGACGCGGGGCAGAAAGAGTTGAACTGGTCGGTCGAGGATCCGGCGGTCTTGACCATCGCCATCCTCACCATGTGCACCCAGGTCGATACCTGGTATCGCGAGAACGGGCGGCTCACCCCGTCCCAGATCGGCGAGATCCTGGTCAACTTCACGCTCAACTCGTTGCAGGCGGACGCATCCTGATGGCCGCGGTCGAGGATTCGAGCGGATCCCGGCGCGCGGTCGATTTCGACTGGTTCCAGCTGACCGCTCGACTGCGAGACCGGATGCCGTTGGTCCTCCCGGTCGGATCGACCGAACAGCACGGCCCGCATCTGCCCCTCTCGACCGACGCGGTGATCGCCGAGGCATTGGCGGACGGGATCTCCAGAGGAGTCGGTGGCGCCGTGCTGCCGACCATCACCTACGGCGCTCCGTCCCGCCCGCGGTCCGGCGGCGGCGATCTCTTCGCCAGTCCTGACGTTTCGCTCCCGACCCTGCTGGAGACCGTCGAGTCGGTGGTCCGGAGGTCGCTGGAGGCCGGCGCGAAGACGATCATCGTCGTCTCCTGGCACTGGGAGAACGCCTCGGTCCTCTGGGATTCGCTGCGGGCCGCCCATCAGGGGCAGGATCCCGAGGCGCGGTCGATCCTCTTCGCCTCGCCGTGGGACCTGATGGGGGTGGCGGAGACCAACGAACTTCTCGGCGAGGGCGGCGCCGACGGCTTCGACTGGGCGGCGGATCACGCCGGCCTGCTCGAGACCGCGATCATGCTCCACCTGGAGCCGGAGCTGGTCACCGATGCGCCGGCAGCGGTCGAGTTCCGTCCCCGTCAGTACGAGGTGCTGCCCACGCCGGTGGATTCGGTTCCCGCGACCGGGGTGGTCCACGACGCCCGCCGAGTCACCGCCGAGCAGGGCGCTGCCTGCTTCGATTCGATGGTCGCCGGCCTCGTCCAGGCGGTCTTGGACGAGACCGGCGACTGACCGCCGTCCGGCGAATCTCAGTTCCCGCGGCTCGAAGGCGTGAACTCGGACAGATAGATCAGGTTGCCCTCGGGGTCGTGGAGCCCCCGGAAGCGGAAGACCTCGCCGCTCGGCTGCTCGAGCCGGGTCGGTTCGCTTTGGGCCCAGGTCACCGATTCCCCGAGCTCGTCGATCGACGAGTCGAGATCCTCGACCTCCAGCGCGAGCGAGTCGAGTCCGGGCCGTCCCCCTTCACCGGGGCTGCGCTTCGGATCCCGCTCAGCTTGATCCGAGGGCAAGAGGAACAGCATCACCTCGCCGATCCGCAAGGCGGCCCACCCATCTTCGCGCGCATAGGGCAGCGCGAACGGAAGCCCCAGGACCTGGTTGTAGAAGCCGGCCAGAACGTGGACATCCTCAGCGAGGATGTCCACGTTCAGCAGACGCATCGGGGCGGATCTCATCCGCTGACCGACATCGGCCAGAACACCGGTTCCAGGTCGTCGTAGGCGACGAAGCCATGCAGCGACTTGGCCCCGATCACGTTCGGCGTCACCCCGAAGATGGGGATCAGTGCCGCGTCCCTGGTCGCGATCTCCGAAATCTCGCCGTAGGCCTTCCGGCGTACTTCGGGATCCTGGGAGTTACGGCCCACTTCGAGCAGATGGTCGACCCGCTTGTCGCAGTATTGGGTCCAGTTGAAGGCGTTGCCGCACTTCACCTGGAAGCCCAGGTAGTAGGCCGGATCGTTGAAAGGCGTCCCGTCTCGTGACAGGTAGGCCTGGGACTTGAAGCCGCCGCCCTTGCCGTAGAAGGCGGAGGTGCCGAGCTTGGCGACGGTGACGTCGAACCCCACCTCGTTGAGTGAGGACTGGATCACCTCGGCCACCTGGCTTTCGAGCTGGTCGCCGGCTTTGACGTCGATCGTTACCCGCGTCCCTTCGGCGCCTGCCTCGGAGACCATCTTCCGGGCCTCGTCCACGTTCTGTTCGACCAGGGGGATGTCCGGCCGGAAGGGCATGGTCGGGGGCATCGGGCCCTCTACCAATGTGGCGTGACCCTGAGCGAGCTCGTCCGCCATCGCCGGCCGGTCAAGCGCCAGCCGCGCCGCCTGGCGCAGCTTGATGTCGTCGAAGGGAGCCTTCTTGGTGTTCAGGCCCAGGTAGATGTACCAGGGGCCGGGCTGGCTCAGGCTCTGCCGCCCTTCTGCCAGCCGGTCGACGTCCTTGGGATGGATGCCGTAGGCCAGGTCGACTTCGTTGGACTGAACCAGGGTGTTGAGCGTTGTCGGGTCGGAGACGATCCGGACGTTGACTCCGGGGTTTTCCGGCTTGCCCTGCCAGTAGTCGTCACGGGCTTTGAGGACGATCTGACTGTCCGGCTGGTAGCTGGTCACCTCGTAGGCACCGGTGCCGATCGTGTGGGACGCCATCCAGTTGTCACCCTTCTGGGTCAGGCCACCGTTGGCCTGCAGCTGCTTCCTGTCGATCGGGCTGAGCCCGGTCTGCGTCAGCTGCCCGAGGAAGATCGGGCTCGGCCTGTTGATCCGGAAGGTCACCTGGTGCTTGCCGGTGGCCGTGACGCTCTCGACCGCTTTCGGGTCGCCCAGCCGCAGGACGTAGTCGGCGCAGCCGCCCTTGTCCATGAGCCTTTCGAATCCGTAGACGACATCCGCTGCGGTCATCGGGTTGCCGCTGGCGAATTTGACGTCGTCACGCAGATTGAAGGTGTAGGTCTTTCCGTCGTCGCTGATCTTCCAGTTCTTGGCCAAGCTGGGCTTGATCTCCGCCTGCCCGTTCTGGTCTCGCTCTGAGCCGTACTGGACGAGGGTGTCGTAGGTGTTCTTGATGATCCAGTAGTCGTACTGCGGGAAACAGCCGTAGGCCGGGTCCAATGTCGCGATCCCCGAGTTGAGTGCGACGTTGATGGTCCCTCCTGACCCGGAACCAGTTCCGGTGCTGTCCCCGGCTGAACCGCAGGCGGCCTCGAAGGTGGCGATCGACAGGAGTGCGGCGAGCAGCGCTAGCCGTGTGAGCAGCTTTCCGGCCATACGACCGGTATTCAGTCCAGGCATTTTCCTCTTTCGGTTAGGGCGTCATCCCGAGTTGTTCGCGGAGTGACGCGATGTAGCCGTCGATACCGTCGACGGGGTCGAGCACGGGGAAGTAGTTGAAGTCGCGGCCGGCGGAGCTGATGTCCACGTCGGCGACGCGGTGGTCGCCGAGCCTCTCGAGGGGGAGGAAGCCGGGCCCAATCTCGATCTCGGCCTCGGGGATTCGGGATCGGACTACCTCGGCGGCCTGGCCGAGGGTCAGGGTCCGAGGCCCGGCCACGTTGTAGACCGGTTGTGAAACGGACTTGGCTTGCGCGGCGAGGATCGCCGCCTCGGCCACGTCGCCGACGAAGACCAGCGGCAGGGGATGGTCCGCACCCGCCTCCAGCCTGTAGGCCTCGCCTTTCAGGGCCGCCCAGATCATCTGCCCGACGTGCTCGCCCGGCACTCGTAGGCCTGGGCCGTATACCCAGCAGACCCGCAAGGAGAGGACATCTAGGTCGTGGATGCTGCGAAAGACGGTGGCCAGGTTCTCGGCGGCTAGTTTGCTGACCCCGTAGGTGGCCTTCGGCGCGGGAATCGAACCCTCGCCGACCGGACCCGTCTGCCAGCCATATATGGACGAGCTGGAGAAGTTCACCACCCGCCTGATCCCCGCGCCCCGCGCTGCCTCGAGCACGTTGGCGGTTCCCATCACGTTGGCGGCCAGCGTCGCGGTCGGCATCGCGAAGCTCATGTCCGGGCTGGAGATGGCCGCCGTGTGGATCACCGCGTCCACTCCGTGTTCGTCGAGGACCCTTGTCAGTTGGGCGAGGTCGACCAGCTCGCCGTGGATCGCGGTCACTCCGGGCTCGTCCGGCCAAGGATCACGGTCGAAGGTCACGACCGGGATCCCCATCTCGACCAGTCGCCGGACCGCCCACCTCCCCACATAGCCGCGTCCACCAGTAACGAGAATCGGATCGTGTGCTGTCGCCATATGAAGGCGCAGATTAGCAAACGAGCGTTAGTTAGCTTAGATATTCTTTAGCTACGAGTCCGGCCGGCAACCGGCCCGGACAGTTCACCGAAAGGAGAAGGCATGAGGGTCGTCGTGACTGGCGCCGCACAAGGGATCGGTGAGGCCGTCAGTCGGAGCCTGGCCGCGTCCGGGCACAGGGTGTTCCTGGCCGACATCCAGTCGACGAAGGTGGCCTCCGTGGCCGACTCGATCGGCATGGAATGCTGCACCGTCGATATTTCCTCGGATCGGGCGGTCCAAGCGATGTACGAGAAGGTGACGGCGAGCTGGGGCTGGTTCGACGCCCTCGTCAACGTGGCCGGGATCGACGCGCCGTTCGAAACTCCGGAGGAGACGTCGATCGAACGATGGCAGCAGCTGATCGACGTGAACCTCACCGGCACCTGGAGATGCATCAGCGGAGCCCTGCCGACCCTGAAAGAGCGCGGAGATTCCCGCGTCGTCAGCATCGCCTCGATCTGTGGCGTCGTGCCGACTCCCGGCGTTTCGGTGGCGTATGTCGCTTCGAAGGCGGGCATCGTCGGATTGACGATGGGCCTCGCAGCCGAACTCGAGCCATACGGGATCCGGGTCAACGCGATCGCGCCTGGAGCCACCGGTACCACCGGCAACCCCATGACCGAGGAAGAGGAACAGCGATACCTCGAATCGCAGCCACTTGGCTTCGGGGGCCCGGAGCCGGTCGCGGAAGCCGTCGGGTATCTGCTGGGAAGCGGCGGCGCCTGGGTTTCCGGCGCCGTGATGAACGTGAGTGGCGGCTACTGGCGCGGAAGGTGACAGCCCGGCCGACGCTCAGGTCGTGGGGTACGAACCCAGTATCGCCAACGATCCGGCCTTTGATCTCAACTCGGAAATCGCATTCGCGATCTCTGCTGAGTCGTCCCGGCCCTCGATGTCGATGAAGAAGCGGTAGCGGCCCAGCTCGCGGCGGATCGGTCGGGACTCGATACGGACCAGGTTGATCTCGCGGTCCGAGAAGACGTGAAGGGCCTCGACCAGGGCACCCGGATGGTCGGCGCCGAGCTCGGCGAAGACCAAGCTGGTCTTCCACGGGCCGTCCGGGTTGCCCGGGGCCGCTTCGTCGACGGAAAGGTCGCGGGGCGCCAGCCAGAGGAACCGGGTCACGTTGCCCGGCTCATCCTCGATCCCCTCCCGCAGCACCTCGCAGTCGTAGAGGCGGGCGGCCCGGGCCGGGGCCAGCGCCGCCCAGGGCCGGTCGGTGGACGCGACTTCGCGGACCGCGGCACTGGTGCTGGAAGCGACCCGGAGCTCGGCCTGGCCGAGTTCGGTCCGCAGGAACAGGGCGCATTGGGCCAGCGGCTGGGGGTGGGAGATAACGGCCTCGATCGCGGCCGGGTCGAGGCCCGGGCGTGCGATCAGCGCCGAGCGGATCTCGTGGTCGTACTCGCCGATGATCCGGACCCGCTCGGCCTGCTCGATCAGGGAGTCCAGGGTCGGCCGGACCGAGCCTTCGATCGAGTTCTCGACCGGGACCAGCGCCCGCTCGGCGAACCCTTCGGCCACGGCCTCGATCGCCGCCGGGATCGTTTCGGTGACCCGAGGTTCGAAGGTATCGGGGGCGAAACCGCTCACCTCGAGCGCGTCTTCGCTGAAGGTACCGGCCGGGCCGAGGTAGGCGACACGCAAGGCGTGCCTACCCGAAGTCGACGGTGTAGGAAGCTTCGTTGTTGGTCGTGATCGACTCGCCCGGGACCGCGTCCACCGTGACCTCGAGTGTCACCTGGCCGGTCGGGGCCGGGGTCAGGGTTATCGACGCCGTTCCGGTGTCCATGCTGGCGATCTCGGGGATCGATTGCTCGACCGGGCTTCCCCCGTCGACCGAGACCGAGACGTTGACGTCGCTTTCGGTCGCGCCACCCTGGTTCTGGACCGCCACGCTGACCACCGGATCGGTGCCGGCCGGGATCGTCGTGGTCGTGTCCGGGCTCAGGGTGGTGTCGCCGATCGTGACCGAAGAAGCGGGATCGATGCCGGTCCCGTGGGAGAGGTTGTCGTCCGGTGCGGCCCCGGCGGCGCCGGAGACCCCGTCGAGCGCGTCGCTCACCGCATCGGCCGAAATCCAGTCCTCCGGCTTCTGCATGAAGGTGCTGACCGGCATGGCCGGGGCGTTGGCGCCGTTCGAGGTGATCGTGTTGTCGATCTGGTGGCGGGTCACCCGGTTGTAGAGCACGTCGGCGGCGCTGAGGACCTGCATCTGACCGGCGATCTGGCGGCGGGCCCGGTCGGCTCCCTCGTCGCCGAGGGCCGTGCTCATCTTGTCGGCTATCTCGTCCATGGCCGAAGCCCGCAGCTGGTAGACGAGGGTCAGCGAATCCTGGGATGAACTCATGTCGCCCGGGGTGTCGAGCTTCTGGACCCGGCTGAGGAAGCCGTCCATGGCCGAGCGGTCGGACTGGATCTCGCTGGTGAACTCGGTCACCGAAAGCTTGCCGGGGTCACTGAGCCGCGCAAAGAAGGACTTGCCGAGTGCGTTGGTCTCGTTGACGATCTGGGTGACGTTGTTCGCGTAGTCCTCGAGCGAGCGGTTCTTGCGTGCGTCGAGGCAGCCCTTGGCGCCGAAGACCAGCAGGATCAGCACCAGCAGGCCGGCCCCCAGCGCGATCGCGCGGCGGACCATCAGCTGCTGCTTGCCGCCTCCCGAGCCTCCGCCGCCCCGTGGGCCGCGGCGCGGGGGACGGCGGGAACCACCGCCCGAACCGCCTGAGCGACGCCTTCTCGGCGTTCCGGGATCTCTGGCTTCGGCCGGGTCGTCGAATCCGAGGTCGTCGAGACCGGGTTCCGGATTGGACTCGATCGTCGCCGGCTCCTGGTCGGGACCGTCGATGAAGGGATCGTCGTCGCGGTCGTCTGAGTTGTAAGGGTTGGAAAACTCCAAAAGTCCACCTGCCGAACGCTTTTCGGCGCTGCCAATCTATTCCCTTCACCCGAATATCGCCCACCGGTACCGGCATTTGCAGGGACTTCATCCAAAACCGTCCGGCCGGGGAGCGAAACCGCTCCGGGTGAGTGACGGGGAGGTTAGGGACCCTCGGCGCAGAAAGGTGCTGGGTGATGAACGGCACCCTGGTTCTCAACCGCTTCGAGATCGGCGACCGGCTTGGCGCCGGCGGTTTCGGCACGGTCTACAGGGCCTGGGACCGGCGCCTCGAACGGGAAGTGGCGGTCAAGGTGATCGAGACCGCGGCCGAGTCCGGCCCGCGGATCCAGCGGGAGGCCAAGGCGGCGGCCCGGCTCAACCACACCGGGATCGTCACCCTCTACGAGTTCGCCCACCACGAGTACGGCCGCGAAGGTGGCCGGGCCTACCTGGTCTCCGAGCTGGTCGACGGCCAGACCGTGCGTGAACTGATCGACGGCGACCTGATGAGTGACCACGAGATCGCCGAGATCGGGATCGACATCTGCGAGGCGCTCGACCACGCCCACTCCCGGGAAGTGATCCACCGCGACATCAAGCCGGCCAACCTGATCGTCCCGAACGGACGGGGCGGGGCCAAGCTGATGGATTTCGGGGTTGCCCGGCTGACCGACGGCGACGACCTGACCAACACCGGCGACGTGCTGGGCACCCTCGCCTACATGTCACCGGAGGCGGCCGAAGGCAGTCCGGTGACCTCGGCCGGCGACGTCTACTCGCTCGCGCTCACCCTCTTCGAAGCGTGGACCGGGGAAAACCCGCGGCGCAAGCCGACCCCGAGCCTGACCCTGAGGGCGATCGAGAAGGATCTGCCTCTGCTGGCCGACCTACGGCCCGACCTGCCACCGGCCATGACCGAAGCGCTCGACGCCTGCCTCGACCGCGAACCGGAGTACCGGCCGGGCCTCGAAGACCTCGGCGTGGCGCTTGAGGCCGCGCTCCCCGAACTCGACCGCACGGTCCCCGAACCGGCCCGCCGCGAATCGAAGCTCACCTCCTTCGCCGACGGCAGCCTCGACCTGGGCCGGATCGCCTGCGCGGCCGCGGTCTGCGGCATGGTCGCCACCGGGATGATCGTCAGCGGCGCGGCCGACGCCGCCTCGGTCGGCCTGCTCACCGTGGTCTCCGCCCTGCTCACCCTGCTCCGGCCCAAGGCCGGCTTCCTCGCCGGCGGTGCCTTGCTGGCCGCCTGGCTGGGCCTGATCGCGGCGATGCCCGGGGCGGCGCTGGTGGTGCTGCTGGTCTCGGTGCCGCCGGCCCTGCTGGTCCGCGGCTCGGGCCGGCCACTGGCCCTGGCCGCGATCGGACCGCTGCTCGGAACCCTTGGCATGGCGCCGTTCCTGCCGCTGCTGGCCGCCCTGGCGAGCGACTGGCGGGACCGCGCCGTGGTCGCGGTGACCGGCCTCTGTTTCACCGCTCTGGCCGAATCGATCACCGGCCGGTCCCTGCTCTTCGGCAAGATCGAAAAGGCTGAGACCGGTTGGGAGGACACCGTCTCGGGGGCGGTCGCCGGGCTGGTCGCACCGGTCGTGACCTCGCCTTCATTCCTGCTTTCGGTGGCGGTTTGGGCCGTCGTCGCGGTGCTGGTCGGCGCGATCGTCGGCTGGACGCGCCAGCGTGGATCTGGTCCGGTCCACGAACCGATGGCCATCGCTCCCGTAGGATCAAGTCGTGTCCCCAACGCCCACTAGGCCGTGGCGATGAGTGTCTTTCGCAACCTCGAAGCCCGTATCGAGGGCCTCGTCGAAGGCGTGTTCAGCCGTGCCTTCAGCTCCGAGGTGCAGCCGGTCGAGCTGGCCCGCAAGCTGGCCAAGGAGATGGACTCGCACAAGACCGCCTCGGTCTCCCGGGTCTACGTGCCGAACGAGTACACCGTTCACCTTTCCGAGAAGGACCGCGACAAGCTGGAGGGCTACGAACGCTCGCTCGAACAGGAACTCTCCGGCTACCTGCTGGAGCATGCTCGCCGCAAGGGCTATGACCTGCTGACCCGGCCCGAGGTCCATTTCAACACCGACCGCCGGTTGCGGCTCGGCGAGTTCGGCATCCAGGCGCGTCTGGTGAAGCCGCCGGCCCGGGAAGGCGAAATGCCCGAGCAGGCCGACGAGGGCCACACCATGGTCTACAAGGTGCCGCCGGCGCAGCCGGCCGCCGACCCGACCGCCCGCGCGCCAGAGCGGCCTTCCCTGACCCGGGCGGTGGTCGACCTGAACGACCGGCGCTACGTGCTCGACGGTCCCCGCGCGGTGCTGGGCCGCTCTGACGATGCCGAGTGCGTGCTGCGTGACCCGAACGTCTCCCGTCGCCACGCCGAGCTTCGTCAGGACGCCTCCGGCCAGTGGGAGATCTTCGACCTCGGGTCGACCAACGGGGTGAAGGTGAACGGCCGCCGGGTGACCGAGGCGCCGCTTCGCGAAGGCGACCAGGTCACGATCGGAACCACGACCTTCCGCTTCGGGATCGAACGGTAAGCACAGCCGGGCACGCAATTGGACTACGAACCGATTTCAGTAGCCCTCAAGTTCGGCTTCCTCGCCGTCCTCTACCTGTTCCTGCTCTGGATCGCGGCCAGCGCGCGCAAGGACCTCAGGCGCAACCGCGGCGGGGACGGCGGCAGCGACGCGACGATCGCTTCGGTGCCCTCCGGCTCGTACGACGCCTGGCTGGTCGTGGTCAAAGGCGGTGGCCTGGAGGCCGGAACCCGCTTCGACGTCTTCGGTGGGGTCACCCTCGGCCGTTCCGGCGAGGCCGACGTCTCGTTCACGGATCGCTACGCATCCGGCCTCCACGCGAGGCTCTACCCTCGCGGTGACCGATACTTCCTTGAAGACATGAACTCGACCAATGGCACCCTGCTCGACGGCGGCGCAGTCACATCCGAAGTTGAGATGCGGGATGGCAGCATGATCGAGATCGGGGACACCGCTTTCAGGTTTGAACTGGATCGCCCATGAGTAGGTCAATCACATCGCCATGTTGAGGGTTGCCGGACATTCCGAGCGGACCGACGTCGGCCGTCAGCGCCAGGCGAACGAGGATTCGTACCTGGCCCGTTCGCCGCTTTTCGTGGTTGCCGACGGCATGGGCGGCGCCCAGGCCGGCGAGGTCGCCTCGCTGACCGCGATCCAGGCTTTCCAGGGCGGTCTGCCGGACGGCCTGCCGGAGGAGTCGATCGAGCGGACGATCCAGGTCGCCAACCGGAACATCTACGACCAGGCCCACGGGGATGCCTCCCTGGCCGGGATGGGCACCACGATCACCGTGGCCGCGGTCGACGCCGAGGGCGAACGGGTCGTGGTCGGCCACGTCGGCGATTCGCGCGCCTACCGGATCCGAGACGGCATCATCCAGCGCCTGACCAAGGACCACTCGCTGGTCGAGGAGATGCGCCGACGGGGACAGATCACCGAAGAGCAGGCCGAGGACCATCCCCAGCGCTCGATCATCACCCGCGCGCTCGGGCCCGAGCCGGAGGTCCAAGCGGACCTGGCCACCATCCCCTCTGAACCGGGGGACATCTTCCTGCTCTGCTCCGACGGCCTGACCACGATGATCGGGGACGAGAAGATCCGCGACATCCTGATGGGGGCGACCAGCCTCGATGCGGCCGCCCGCACCCTGGTCGACGAGGCCAACCGGGCCGGCGGACGCGACAACATCACGGTGATCGTCTTCCAGGTCGAGGATCCGGCCAACCCGCTGCCCCGGGGCGAGCACCCGACCATGGTCCGCCGCGGCGGCACTCGCAGCACCGCCCGCCAGCGTGAGCGTGAGAGGCCGAAGCCGCGTCGCCGGGGCAAGATCCTCGCCGGGGTGGCTGCGCTCTGCGCGGTGCTGGTGCTGGTGGTCGGTGGGCTCTTCTTCGCGACCCGCCAGGCCTGGTTCCTCGGCACCGACGACGCCGGCCGGGTCGCCCTCTACCGCGGCCTGCCATACGAGCTCCCCTTCAACATCGACCTCTACCAGCTCAAATACTCGACTGCGATCCAAACCGAATCGCTGCCAGCCGGTCGCCAGCGCTCGGTCACCGACCACTCGCTGCGCTCCGAGGATGACGCCGTCTCGCTGATCGAGGACATCGAAAGCCGCGAGGGCCTGACCGGGTGAGTGCCTCCCGCAACCGGGAACTACTGGCCCTCGTCCCGGTTGCCCTGCTCCTGACCGCCGGCTTCGCCGCGGTCTTCGCGCAGAACGACAGCCAGCTGACCAACCTGAGTCTCTCCTACGGGCTCTACTTCCTGGCGATCTGCCTCGCCACCCACATCTACATCCGGATCCGCCTGCCCAACGCTGACCCGTACCTCTTCCCGCTGATGGCGCTGCTGACCGCCTTCGGACTCGTCATGCTCTACCGGCTCGACTCCGAACTGGGTGGTGAGCTGGCCCGCGACCAGGCCAACTGGTTCGTGCTCGGGCTGATCCTCTTCGCGGTCGTGATCCAGGTCTTCCGCGACTACTCGGTGCTCGAGCGGTACCGGTACACGATCGCCCTGATCAGCCTCGCCCTGCTGATGGCCCCGCGGCTGCCGCTGATCGGCTCCCAGGTCAACGGCGCCTACCTGGGGATCAGCCTCGGTCCGATCTCCTTCCAGCCGGCCGAGCTGGCCAAGATCGGCATCGTCATCTTCCTCGCCTCCTATCTGCGTGAGCACCGCGAGCTGCTGGTGGTCGGGGCGCGGCGCTTCCTCGGCATCACCTTCCCCCCACTGAAGCATCTCGGCCCGCTGCTGGTGGTCTGGGGCGCGGCGATGTTCATGCTGATCTTCATCCGCGACCTGGGCAGCTCGCTGATGTTCTTCGCCGCCTTCCTCGCCCTGATCTACGTCGCCACCGGGCGGCTCTCCTTCGTGATCATCGGCATGGCGATGTTCCTGGCCGGCGCTTGGGTGATCTACCACACGGTTCCCCACGTCACCGACCGGGTCGACATCTGGCTCGACCCGTACCAGGATCCTTCCGGGGCCGGGTACCAGATCCTGCAGTCGATGTTCGCGATGGCAGACGGGGGGTTGTTCGGCGAGGGCTTCGCCCAGGCGATGGTGGTCATACCCGGCACGAATTCACCGCTGCTGCCGGCTGCCCAGACCGACCTGATCTACACCCTGATCACCTCCGAGCTGGGCCTTTTCGGGGCCTGCGCGATCATCGCCACCTACTTGCTGATCGCCGCCCGGGGCTTCAAGGTCGCCCTGATGGCCAACGACGGTTTTTCGAAGCTGCTCGCCACCGGCCTGACCACCGTCTTCGCCTTCCAGGCCTTCGTGATCATCGGTGGCGTCACCCGCGTGATCCCGTTGACCGGCGTCACCTTGCCGCTGGTCTCCTATGGCGGTTCGTCGATCCTCGCCAACTTCATCTTGCTGGCGCTGCTGCTGCTGATCTCCGACCGGGCTCGCCGCGAGGCCCGTGAAGGCATCTAGGCGAGGTACCCGCCGGTGAACGCACGGATCATCAAGCTCTTCGCCTTCATCGGCGTCGCCTTCGCCGTCCTGGTCGGCTTCACCTCGTACTGGACCGTCTTCGACGCGAACAACCTGAAGAACGAGCGGGTCAACAAGCGGCCGCTGTTCGAGGCGCAGCAGGTCAAGCGGGGCCGCATCCTCGCCGCCGACGGCACCGTGATCGCCAAGTCGGTGGCCAAGGGCAGCGGCCCCTCGCTGCGCTACGTGCGGGACTATCCGGAGGGTCCGAGCTACGGCCATCCGATCGGCTACAGCTCGATCGAATACGGCAACTCGGAGTTCGAGGCGTACCACAACTCCGAGCTGATCGGAGACGAGAACGAGTTCTCCTCGATCTTCGATGAGCTGCGCGGCAAGAAGAAGCAGGGCAACGACGTGCTCACCTCGCTGGATCCGGTGGCCCAGCAGACCGCCTTCGACCTGCTCGGCGGCCAGGCCGGGGCGGTGGTGGCGATGGATCCCAGCACCGGCGCGGTGAAGGTGGCGGCCAGCGTGCCCCAGTTCGACCCGAACGATGTCGCGACGGACTGGAACGCCCTCAACACCGACTCCTCGAAGCCGATGCTGAACCGGGTCACCCAGGGCCAGTATCCGCCCGGTTCGACCTTCAAGTTGGTCACCGCGGCGGCCGCCCTCGATTCCGGCGCGATCAGCCCGGATGACACGATCAACTCCCCCGGTTCGATCCAGGCTCAGGGCCACACGCTGGCCAACGACTTCGACCAGGACTTCGGCGACATCAACGTCACCACCGCCCTCACCCACTCCGTCAACACCTACTTCGGCCAGCTCGGCGAGAAGATCGGCACCGGCACCCTCGAGGACTACATGGCGAAGTTCGGCTTCAACGCGAAGCCGAAACTCGACCTGCCGGCCAGTCAGATGTACTCCAGCGGGGTCTTCGACCTCGAGAACGGCGGCAAGCTGCTGACCGGCGACGACCCGATTGACGTCGCCCGGCTGGCGATCGGCCAGGAGCGGCTGCTCGCGACCCCGATCCAGATGGCCGAGGTGGCGGCGACGATCGCCAACGGCGGCAAGCTGATGCGCCCGCAGATCTGGTCGAAGGTCAAGGATCCCGACGGCCGCACGCTGAAGACGATGGACCCGGAGGTGCAGTCGGATGTGATCTCCTCGGACACGGCCGACGAGCTGACCGAGGCGATGAAGGACGTGGTCAACGAAGGCACCGGTACCGCGGCGGCGCTGAGCGGCGTGGACGTGGCCGGCAAGACGGGAACCGCCGAGGTGCCCGACAAGGAGGAATGCGGGGGTCTGCCGAACCAGGCCTGGTTCGTCGGCTTCGCCCCGGCCGACGATCCGCAGATCGCGGTTGCCGCCACAGTCGAATGCACCGAGGGCCAGGGCGGCACCGTCGCTGCCCCCATCGCTGCGGGTGTCATGCAGGCTTTGCTGGGCAGCGACTGACATAAGGAAGTCGGGCGGGGTCCGACCCGCCCTCCACGAGACACCCGCCCCTCCCACTAGAGACAACCAACGGATGGGAGGGGCTCTGCTTGAGGCTTTGCCGTCAGTTACAGGACTTGAGGTACGTAGGCAGAAAGGCAGTAGCTAGATGAGACTTGAAGAAGGCATGGTGGTTGATGGCCGGTACCGGGTCGAGTACCTGATCGGCTCCGGCGGGATGGCCGACGTCTGGCTGGCCGAGGATCTCGAGCTGCCGCGCCGGGTCGCCCTGAAGGTGTTGCACGAGCGCTACGCCCGCGACCCCGAGTTCATCGCCCGCTTCCGCCGCGAGGCCGAGTCGGCGGCCTCGCTGCAGCACGTCAACATCGTCTCGATCTTCGATCGCGGCCAGGTCGGCGACACCTACTACATCGCCATGGCCTACCTCGAGGGTCGCACTCTGCGCGACCTGATCAGCCTTGGCCTGACCCCGCCGGAATCGGTGGCGATCGTGCGCCAGATCCTCGAAGCGGCCGGTTTCGCCCACCGCCACGGCGTCGTCCACCGGGATCTCAAGCCGCTCAACGTGATCGTCGACGAGACCGGCCTGGCCACGGTCACCGACTTCGGCATCGCCCGCGCCGGCATCTCGGAGATCACCGAAGAGGGCTCGATCATGGGCACCGTCCACTACCTCTCGCCGGAGCAGGCCCAAGGCTACGAGGTCAGCCCCCAGTCGGATCTCTACTCGATCGGGGTCATCCTCTACGAGTGCCTGACCGGCCGGGTTCCCTTCGACGGCGAGACCGCGGTCGCGGTCACCCTGCAGCAGCTGCGGGAAGATCCGGTGCCGCCCAGCTACTACAACCCAGCGGTCTCGCCGGCCCTCGACGCGGTGGTCCTGCGAGCCCTGCAGCGCGAGCCCTACGAGCGCTATCCCGACGCCGACAGCTTCATCGCCGCCCTCGACGAGGCGGAGGCGGACCCGGGCGAGCCGCCGGCCGAACCGAAGAAGTGGTGGAAGTGGGCACTGGTCGCCGCCGCGGTGCTGGTCGGCCTGCTGGTCGCCTGGGCGGCGACCCGCAGCCACACGGTCGAGGTCCCCGACGTGGTCGGCTCGACCAGTGACTCGGCGGTCTCGAAGCTGAACGCCGAAGGGTTCAAGGTCGAGGTCGACCGGGAGCACAATCCCAAGGTGCCGAACAACCAGGTCTTCAAGCAAGATCCGTCCGGCGAAGCGGACCAGGACTGCAACTTCCTCGGCTTTTCCTGCTCGAACCCGACCGTCACCCTCAAGGTCAGCGGCGGCCCGGGCCAGGCCGAGGTGCCGGATGTCGTCGGCGAGAGCCAGGACGATGCCGAGCAGGAGATCAAGGACGCCGGTTTCACCACCAACGTCGAAACCGAGGCATCTTCGGACGTCGATTCTGGGTTGGTCATCTCGACCGATCCGGCCGGCGGCGAGACGGCCCGGCGCGGGTCCGAGGTGACGATCACGGTCTCCAGCGGGGTCGAGCAGGTCAAGGTGCCGCCGGTGGTCGGCATGACCCTGAACGCGGCCAAGCAACAGCTTTCGGCGGCCGGGCTCGAGTTCTCCTCCAGCCAGGAGTCAAGCGACCGGCCGAAGAACGAGGTGACCGGGCAGTCCCCGGACGCGGGCACCTCTGTCGATGCCGGCAGCACGGTGAACCTGACCGTTTCCTCCGGCCCGGCCGAGACCAAGGTGGCCGTGCCGCCGCTGGTCGGCCTGACCCAGGCCGACGCCGAGTCGCAGCTTTCCTCGGCCGGCCTGGTCGCCAGCGTCCAGACCCAGAGCACGTCGATCCAGCCGCAGGACGGCCGGGTGATCGATCAGAGCCCTTCGCAGGGAACCCAGGTGGCGGACGGCTCCACCGTGGTGATCACGATCGGCCGCTATGAAGCGTCTGGCACCGGTGGCAACGACAACGGTGGGTCCAGCGGCGGACTCGGCGTCGACTGACCGAATATCGTTTCCGCTGATGAGAGTCGCAGTCCTCAGCGGTGGCCGGTCCAGCGAGCATGAGATCTCGCTGCTCTCCGCCGAGGCGGTCGCCGAAGGGCTGGAGGCCGCCGGCCATGACGTCACCCGGATCCTGATCGAGAAATCCGGCACCTGGATCACCGACGGGCACCCGGTCGGGATCCGTCCCGGCGAAGGCCTGGAGGTGGACGGCGACCTGCTTTCGCTGGATGTCGTCTTCCCGGTCCTGCACGGACCCTTCGGCGAAGACGGGGTCACCCAGGGGGCGCTCGACACGGCGGGCCTGCCTTACGCCGGCTCCGACGTCCTTGCCTCCGCGGTCTGCATGGACAAGCTGACCCTGAAGCGGCTCTGCGGCTTCCACGGCATTCCCCAGGTCGGCTTCGTCCAGGCTTTCACGCCCGGCTGGAAGGAGGAGGCCCTGGCCCTGGACTTCCCGCTCTGGGTCAAGCCCTCCCGCCTGGGCTCGAGCGTCGGCATCAGCAAGGTCACCGACCCGGGGCAGCTCGAGGCCGCGGTCGAGGAAGCGGCCGGGTTCGACCCGCGGGTGATCATCGAGGCGAACTCCGCCGGCCGCGAAATCGAGTGCTCGGTGCTCGGCAACGAGGATCCCGACGCCTCTCTACCCGGCGAGATCCTCACCGACGACGAGTGGTACGACTACGAGGCCAAGTACACGGAGGGCCGCACCCGGATCGCCGCCCCGGCCGAACTCGACGAGGCGACGACCGCCGCCGTCCGTGAGCTCGCCGCCCAGGTCTTCACCATGGCCGGCTGCTCCGGCCTGGCCCGCTGCGACTTCTTCGTCGAGCAGATCGAGGGCAGCGAGTCCCGCGTCCTCCTCAACGAGATCAACACGATCCCCGGCTTCACCCGGACCTCGGTCTACGCCAAGCTCTGGGAAGCCACCGGAATGCCCTACCCAGACCTCTGCAACCGCCTCGTAGAACTCGCCCTGGAACGCCACCAGTCCGAGTCCCAGCACAGCTTCTAGCTTCTCGATGGTGACGCAGGTGATGCGTCGATACGACTCATAACCTGCGGCACCGCCCCTTGCGGTGGCCCCCTGAGATCGAGCACTCAGCAGCCGTTGCACAATTGTCACCCTTGTAGAGCCACATGTGAGCAAATTCGCTTCAAAGTGGGCGGATGGACTCGAAACAAGCTGGACGCGAGTTGGAACTCAACAGGCAGCTACGGGAAGTAGCCCTCGCCAACGACGGAGTCCTGAGCCTTGAGATCCTTTTCCGCTTGGGACTCAGCTGGACCATGGTTCAGAAACGAAAGGACGCCGGAAGGCTGTTGCCGATCCTAAGAGGGTCGTTTGCCTTGCCGGGAACAAGGCTCTCTTTTCGCGGCAGGCTCCGTGCCGCCACGGCTTCCGTGTCCCCGAACGTAGTCGTCTCCCACGGCAGCGCTCTGGCCCTCCATGGCCTAATCCGCGATCCCGGCCCGGTTCACCTCACGGGCGAGTCAGGAACATTTCGTGATCATGGCTCTGGCCGGTGGGAAAATGACGCCTTCAACTTGAAAGTCATTCGCCACGAGACTAGGCAGTTGCCGCCCGAGCACATCACAGAGCTGGACGGAATCCGGGCAACCACAGCAGAAAGGGCGATCAGGGACTTCGCGGCTACGGCCAGACCAGATGAGGTAACCAAAGCCCTGACTCAGGGCGAGAAGGAGAGAAAGCTCTGTTGGAATGAGCTTCGGGCGATCTCGGATGCTTCAAACGGGCACAAGGGCATTGGCATCCTGAGGAGTGAGATCGATGATTGGGACCCGGTGTTCGCTGACACGATCTCGGATCCTGAGATCGACTTCCTGCGGATGATCCGGCGAGAGCGGATGCCGAAGCCGTTGGTCAATCATCGGATCGGCCGCCACATTCCCGATTTCCTCTGGAAGCACCTGTGTCTCGCGGTTGAACTGGATCCCTACGGAACCCACAGCGGTAAGGCATCACACCGTCGTGACCACAGAAAAGGAATCGAACTGGAAACCAGTGGCCTTCGGGTCGTCCGATTCACCTGGGAGGACCGGTACTTACACGAGGAGCGAACTGCGAGCGAACTCTGGACCGTCATGAGACAGCAAGCCACACTCCTTCAGTGCCCGCTGTTTCCAACTGACGGGAACGGTCCTCAATGGTGACGCAGGTGATGCGTCGATACGACTCACGACCTGCGGCACCACCGCCACGGTCGTCGGGCAGGGTCAGCCGTATAAACGGATGTCGCTGATCGAGGCTCCGTAGCCGGAATCGGTTTCGGCTGGGTTGGTGATCCAGAGCAGGTAGTACTGGTACTTGTTGCCGCCGGTGATCAGGTCTATTCGCTCCTGTTCGGAAACCTCTGGCACCTGGGCCAGGCGGGTCCAGCCGGAGAAATCGTCGGGGACCGGCTTGTTCGCCCCGTAGACCTCCAGCGTCCAGCCGGGGGTGCCGGTGCGGACTTCCATCTCGGAGGCGGAGACCGGCTGGCCGGCGTCGACGTAGATGCCGACCCCGGACTTGTCACCGAAGCTGTCCGTCTCGTAGGTCTCGGTGGTCCAGGCCGTGGCGGAACGGTCGTCGTCGAGGGCGAGGCCGACCTCGTCGGAATGCTCCTGGTTGTCGCCCTCGGGGTCGTAGTCGCTGGCCGAGACCAGGGCGATCTGGGACTCGTTCGTGCCGCCGCCCCCGGCGCCACCGCCTCCCCCGCCGCCGGTGTCGCCGCGGGAGATGAAGTAGGCGGTGCCGGCCGCGATCACCAAGGCGACCAGCAGCATGATCACCGCCGGCCAGGGCGAAGTCTTCGAAGTCGGGATCTGGCGGCGGGGAGGAGCGACCGCGTCGAGCACCGAAGTCGCTTCGCCGGTGGTGCCGCCGGCCCGGATCGCCTCGACCTCCAGGGCGGCCTGGAGGTCGTCGGCCATCTCCTCGATCGTCTGGTAGCGGTCGTCCGGGTTCTTGGCTGTCGCCCGGTCGACCACCCGGGCCGAGGCCGCGGAGATGTCGGGACGGATCGCCTGCACATCCGGCAGCTCCTCGTTGACATGCTTCATCGCGACGCCGATCTGGTTGTCGGCCTCGAAGGGCACGTCGCCGGTCAGCATCTCGTAGAGCACGATGCCGAGTGAGTAGATGTCCGAGCGGGGGTCGACGTCCTTGCCCATCGCTTGTTCGGGTGCGACGTAGTCGGTGGTCCCGATCACGCGGCCGGTCGCGGTCACGCCCTCGTCGTTCAGTTCGCGGGCGATGCCGAAGTCGGTCAGCTTGGCCCGGCCGGTCGAGTCGATCAGGACGTTCTGGGGCTTGACGTCCCGGTGGACCATGTTCCGCTCGTGGGCGACCCCGAGACCCTGGGCGACCTCGAGCCCATAGGCGAGCGCCTCGGTCGCGTCGAGCGCGCCGACCCGGGCGATCCGCTGCTTGAGGGTCTCGCCCTGGACGTACTCGAGCACGATGTAGGGGCGACCCTGGTCCTCGCCGGCGTCGATCACGGCGACCACGTTCGGGTTCGAGAGCTTCGCCACCGCTCGTGCTTCCTGGTTGAAACGCTCGAGCTGGTCGGCCTGGTCGGTCATCTCCCGGTGCATCAGCTTCACCGCGACCGGACGGTCGAGCACCTCGTCGCGGGCCAGGTAGACCGTGGACATGCCTCCGCTGCCCAGTTTGGCCTCCAACCGATACCGGTCCGAGAGGACCGTGCCGATCATCTGTGAACTGGCAGGCGGCTGGGTCACTTCACTGGTTTTGCCTGCGAAAGCTCATAGGTGCCGGAGGCTATCCAGAGTCTCTGAATTCCGCTTAAGCGCGGACAATCTCGGGAAAAATTGGTCAATTCGGGTCAGTCCCCAGTATGACCCGCTCGGAGGAGGTTCGGAGTGTTGGTTTCTGCCAACGAAAATGCCGCAGAGGGCTGACACTCGCAGCACCGAAAATCGGGCCGCGAAAGCCGGGTGGTCAGCCTCGGATTACCCGGGCCTCGCCGGCCGTGGCCTGGCCGATGCGGCGGGCCTCCGGGTAATGGCCGCGCAGGACCGCGAGTGCGGCTTCCTCGTCCTCGGCCGGCACCACGACACAGAATCCGCAGCCCATGTTGAAGACCTCGTACATCTCGTCTTCGGGAACCCGGGCCCGTTCGGCGATCAGCTCGAAGATCGGCTGCGGGGCCAGCGGATCGGTGATCTCGTAGGTGACCTCGGCCTTGAGGCGCAGCAGGTTGTCGAGCCCGCCAGAGGTGAGGTGAGCCAGGCCGTGGACCCGGGCCGGGGAGGCCAGCAGGTCCATCACGGGCTTGACGTAGATCTCGGTCGGCTCGAGCAGGATCTCGCCGAGCGGCCGGCCCAGCCGGTCGTCATCCATCGCGATCCCGTCGAGGGCGGAACGGGCCAGCGTGTAGCCGTTGGAGTGGATGCCGGAGGACGGGAGGCCGATCACGACGTCGCCCGGGGTGACCGCGGAACCGTCGATGATCGAGTCGAGCGCGACCGTCCCGAAACAGGCGCCGGCGATGTCGAAGCCCTTGACCAGGTCACCGATCTGGGCCAGTTCGCCACCCGGGATCTCGATCCCGGCCAGTTCGGCGCCGCGGGCGAGGCCGACCCCGATCTGCTCGCACATCTCCGGGTCGGCCTTCTCGACCGCCAGGTAGTCGAGCATGGCCAGCGGCTCGGCGCCGACGCAGATGATGTCGTTGACGTTCATCGCGATGCAGTCGATGCCGACCGTGTCGAAGCGGCCCAGCTCCTCGGCGACCAGCAGCTTGGTGCCGACGCCGTCGGTGGAAAGCGCGATCCCGGTCTTCTCGTCGAGCCGGATCACGGCCGCGTAATGGCCCTTCAGGTCGACCTGCCGGCTCGGCCGGCCGAGCTGCGCGGAGGCCAGGGCGGCGACCAGGCGGCTGACCGCGAGGTCCGCGTCGGACTGGCTGACCCCGGCCTTTGCGTATGCGTCTTCGCCGCTCATCGGAAGTGATTCAACAAGAGAAGGCGGTCACTCGGCCGTGCGGCCGCGGCTCTCGGCCGCCAGCCGGCCCAGGATCAGCAGGCCGAAGGCGATCCGGTAGGCCGAGTAGGGGGCCAGGGCGCGGTCCCGTTCGACCATGCGGATCAGGTCGGTGGCGGCCATCGTCGAGACGAATGAGGTGGCGGTGCCGATCGCCAGCCAACGTGCCTGGCGGCGAGAGATGCCCCGCTTCGCGAGGCGGACGCCCTTGAGCCCGACCGCGCCGAGGATGACCGGCAGGGCGACCGTGCGGGAAAGCAGGTTGGCCTGGTCGCGGGAGAAGTCGCGCAGGCGGGCCGCGGTCAGGGTGGCCCCGTTGCGGGAGACGCCCGGGATCAGAGCCGCGGCCTGGGCGAGCCCGAGGGCCAGGCCATCCTTCCATCCGGCCTCGCCCTTGCCCCGTCGCTGCGGCCGGCGGTCGGCCACGGCCATCGCCAGGCCACCGAGGATCAAGCCGGCCGCGGTGGTTCGGGGGCCGCCGAACCTCGACTCGATGATCCGCTCGAAGCCGTAGCCGAAGGCGGCCGCCGGCAAGAACGAGAACAGCAGGACCGCGGCCCGGCGCCGGTCGAACTCGGTCAACTCGGTACGGATCTCGCCCCGCCGGGTGATCAGCAGGGCCAGTGCGGCACCGCCGTGCAAGGCGACCTCGAAACTCTTGCGCAGCTCCGGGTCCAGCTCGTCCGGATCCCAGTCCAGGAGCCGCGGAATCATCGCCAGGTGGGCGGAGGAAGAGATCGGCAGGAGCTCGGCCGGACCCTGGACCAGCCCGAGGATCACCGCGTGGCCAACCGCCCGGCCGGGACTGCCGCCAGTTGCGTCTCGGCTGTCACCAGAACCGGAAATAGCAGCGTGGATGCTAGAAGGTGTGGCCAAAATTCTGTCCTCGGTGTGGGACCGTGTGCGGGCGGCCTGCTTCGCACAAGGGCAACGTCGGGCAACCAGCTCGCCTTACGCCCTTCCGCTCGCATCCCACCCGCACACGGTCCCACACCTTCGGGACATTTTGGCCACACCTTCACCCACGGGGTAGAATCCGGGGCTTCAATGCGACGCCCAGATTTCCATTTGCGCCGGTATCAGCTGATGCAGATGGCCGGTGACGGCCTGCTCGTCGCGCTTTCGTACTTCCTCGCGTACCAGCTGCGCTTCCTCGACGATCCGGGAACCATCCCCGATCGCTACGTCGATCTGCTGCTGCAGTCGGTCGGCTTCGTGATCGTCGGCAAGCTGTGCGTCTTCTACCTCTTCGGGCTCTACCAGAAGTGGTGGCGCTTCGTCGGCGGTCGCGACATCGCCCGGATCATCCAGGCGGTCTCGGTTTCGAGCCTCCTGCTGGTCGTGCTCTTCACGGTGATCCAGCCCTTCAAGCACGACCTGCCGCGCTCGGTCGCGGTGACCGACTTCCTGCTCACCCTCTTCCTGATCGCCGGCGCCCGCCTCGGCACGCGGCTGTTCAAGGAACGCCCGAACAAGGGCAACCGGATCGCCCGCGGCCGTGAGGTGCTGGTGATCGGGGCCGGCTCCGGCGGCCAGATGGTGGTCCGCGAGCTGCGCCTCAACCCGCATCTCGGCGAGACCGCGATCGGCTTCGTCGACGACAACAAGGACATGCGCGGCATGCGCATCCAGGGCATCTCCGTGCTCGGCACCACCGACGAGATCGAGACGATCCTCGACGAGACCGAGCCGGACGAGGTGATGATCGCGATCCCCTCCGCCCCCGGCGTGCTCCGGGCCCGTGTCGTCGCCGCCTGCCGCGACCGGCAGATCCCCGTCCGCACCCTGCCGACCGTCTTCGAGCTGCTGCGCGGCGGCGTCCAGCTCAGCCAGCAGCTGCGCGAGGTCCAGGTCGAAGACGTGCTCGGCCGCGACCCCGTCACCATGGAGCTGGCCCGGGTCGGGGCCTACCTGGAGGACCAGGTGGTCATGGTCACCGGGGCCGGCGGCTCGATCGGCAAGGAGCTCTGCCGTCAGATCGGGCTGGTCGGGCCGAAGCTGCTGGTCATGCTCGACCACGCCGAGGACAACCTCTTCCAGATCGAACGCGAGCTGGTCGCCGAGCGGCACTTCACCCGGGTCGAGGCGGTGCTGGCCGACTGCAAGGAGACCGAGCGGATGTTCGAGGTGATGCAGCGCTTCAAGCCGAACATCGTCTTCCACGCCGCCGCTTACAAGCACGTGCCGTTGATGGAGTCGAACCCGCTGGAGGCGGTCCGCAACAACACCTTCGCGACCCAGATCACCGCCGACTGCGCGGCCGCGGCCGGCACCGAGCGCTTCGTCTTGATCTCGACCGACAAGGCCGTCAACCCCCAGACCGTGATGGGCGCCTCGAAGGCGATGGCCGAGTGGGCGGTCGCCGCGGCCGATGCGCGGCACGCCAACACCCGCTTCGTCTCGGTCCGCTTTGGCAACGTGCTCGGCTCCTCGGGCAGCGTGGTGCCGATCTTCAAGCGCCAGATCGAACAGGGCGGGCCGGTCACCGTCACCCATCCCGAGATGACCCGGTTCTTCATGACCATCCCCGAGGCGGTCCAGTTGGTGATCCGGGCCGGCGACACCGGGGTCAGCCGCGGCGACGTCTTCGTGCTCGACATGGGTGAGCCGGTGAAGATCACCGAGCTGGCCGAGAACATGATCAAGCTGGCCGGCCGCGAACCGGAGAAGGACATCGCAATCGAGTTCGTCGGGCCGCGGCCAGGGGAGAAGCTCCACGAAGAGCTCTTCGGGGATGAGGAACGGCCACAGCCGACCGCGTCGAAGCGGATCATGCGGGCGGTCCGTGAGCAGCCGCTCGACCCCGATTGGATCGTCCAGACCCTCGACCGACTCGAACAGGCTGCCCAGGCCGGGGACGAAGCGGACCTCGGCGGGAGGGTGGTCGAGCTGGCCAGCAATCCCGGTGGCGACCCGGCAAAAGTCAGCTGAATACGGCCTCGAAGCGCATTCATCCGCCATTCCTAAATAACATGCCCCGGTCGGCGTTTGAGGATGGCGGGCCCACCGCTTCCGACAACGACGCTGCGACCGTCCGAAAAGTGGAGATCAGTTGACCGACGTAATCCAGACCGTAGGCGCCTACGCCGGCCTTGTCGCCTTGCTCGCCATGGCCGTGCTCGCCTTCCTGGTCTTCTCGCAGGCCCGTGACATCCGGCGCCTCCGCGACTGGGCCGGTGGCGCCCCGGAACGGGATGCCGAGGTCCGCGAGGTCAGCGAGATCGTCGCCGAAGAGCGCTCCCAGGAACTCAAGGTCCTGGCCGACCGTGAGGAGCGCCGCATGGAACGGGCCGGCCTGGTCGAGCCTTCCTTCTGGGACCGCCTGGGCCGCAGCGGCCGGATCATCGCGATCGTCGCCGTGGTCTTGATCCTCGGCGCGGCCGCCGCCTGGGCGGCGACCAGCCTGCTCGGTTCCGACTCGAATGACAGCGCCAACCAGGGCCGTCGCGGTCAGGCCACGAAGCAGAAGAGCGTCAAGCCGAAGCAGATCGAAGTCGGCGTCCTCAACGGCACCGGCGGAACCGAAGCCGGACTCGCCGCGACTTACGCGGATGCTCTCGAGAAGGAGAACTTCACGATCGCCGGAAACCCGTCCGACGCCACCGAGACCTTCACCGAGAGTGTCGTGATGTACACGAGCGGCAACCAGTCCGCGGCGACGAAGGTCGGGGCCGCGGTCGGGATCACCAACACCGCTCCCATGGAGAGCAACATCGCCAGCCTCACTCCCGGAGCCGACGTGACCGTGGTGATCGGCACCGATCACGGCCCGCTGCCCGGAGAGTAGATGGAGGAGGCCGCCGGCTCCCGTCGCCTGGGATGGCTGGCGCCACTCACGATCGGCCTGCTCCTGGTCGCGACCGTCGCCGCCTTCGGCTGGTCGCAGCGACTCAAGCGTGAGCCCCTGGTCATCGACCGGGTCGAGTACCGGGTGCTCGGTTTCACCGCCAACGGCGAGGCGCCGACCGTCTTCAGCCCGAACGGCGACTGCAAGCGGGACCGGATGTCGATCAGCTTCCGCACCACCAAGTCCGACATCGCCGACGTCGAGATCATCGGTCGGGGCGGCAACCCGATCCGCACCCTGGCCCGCAACCGGTTCTTCAAGCGCTACCGGGAACACACCCTGGTCTGGAACGGACGCAAGGACGACGGCTTCATCCCCCTGACCGGCAAGTACCGGGTCCGGGTGACCATGCACGGCGAGGATCGTGTGCTCTACCTGCCCGGCTGGATCCGCCTGCACAACTACGAGCCGCGTGGCCCCTCCGGCTGCCCGAAGCCGATGGAGCGGAAAGACGGAGGGCGAACCCAATGATCGAGGCACTCGTCGCCCTGATCGCTGCTGCTGCCGTGGCGGTCGCGATCCTCGATCAGCCTTCGATGCGACGTTCGGTCGCGATGGCCGTCGCCGGGATCCTGGTGCCGGTCCTGATCGCCGGGGACCAGTGGCACTCCGGCCCGATCACCGAGCTTCGCAACACGCCAGGAATGTTGGTGGTGGCGCTGGTCGCCGGCCTCGCGCTGGTCGGCCTGCTGGCCTGGGTGATCGACCGCTGGCCGGTGATCCTCCCGGTGCTGGTCCTGGTCGCCGTGCCCTTCCGGATCCCCCTGAACGTCGGCGGGGAAGACGCGAACCTGCTGGTCCCGCTCTACCTGGTCATGGGCGGCGGGGTGCTCGCCTCGCTGATCCGGGCCCGCCGCGGCGACCTGCTGCCGGCCACGCCGACCGTCGCCCCGACCGGGTTGGCCCGCTGGCTCAAGCCGCTGCTCGCCGCCGCGGTCGTGCTCTACGCACTCGGCCTCTTCTACTCGGACGACCGCTCGACCGGCCTGCAGAACCTCTGCTTCTTCCTGATCCCCTTCGGCGTGATCTTCGCCCTGATGGCCGAGGTCGAGTGGACCAGGGAGCGGCTGCGGATCCTGCTCGGCGTGGTCATCGGCCTGGCCCTGATCTGCGCCCTGGTCGGCTTCGTCGAGTACGCGACCCGCGACCTGCTCTGGAACCAGGTCGTGATCCGCTCGAACGACTTCCACGTCTACTTCCGGGTCAACTCACTGTTCTGGGACCCGAACGTCTACGGCCGTTACCTGGCCCTCTCGATCACCATGGTCGCGGCGGCCCTGCTCTGGGCGAGATCGACCCGGGACGGGATCGTTCTGGCGGCGGTCTCCGGGGTGCTTTGGCTGGCCCTGATGACGACCTACTCGCAGTCGAGCTTCATCGCCCTGATCGCTGGCCTTGCCGCATTGGTCGCCCTGCGCTGGAGCCTCAAGTGGATGCTGGCCGGGATCGCCGTGCTGGCGGTCGGCGTGGTCCTCTTCGGCACCTTCGCCGGCGGCCTGGTCAAGCTCGACCTGGGCGCGATCAACAAGCAGACCAGCGGCCGGGCGAACCTGGTCGAGGGCGGCTTCGACCTCTTCGAGGCGCGCCCGATCTACGGCTACGGCCCCGGCTCGTTCTCGGTCGCCTTCAAGCGCGAGGTGGCCGGCCCGAACGCACCGGTCACCGAATCACACACCGAGCCGATCACGGTGGCCGCCGAGCAGGGTCTGATCGGGCTGGCGTTCTACGTCGTGCTGATCGCCAGCGCGCTCGCCGCCCTGCTGGCCGGGACCCGCAAGGTGATGCCCGGGCTGGGTGCGGCGGCGCGCTCCTACGACCCGGACCGGGGTCCGCCCGCGGCGCGCGCGGCGATGCTGGCCGGGTTCATCGCGGTGCTGGTCCACACCCTCACGTATGCGGGATTTCTCGACGACCCGGTGACCTGGGTCATCATCGCGATCGGCTATAGCCTCGCTTTCCCATGTCGGGCTACCTCCGCCGCCTAGCGACAACCGGCGCCGCCTACACGGCGGCCAGCATCATCTCGAAGCTGATCGCGGTTGCCCTGCTGCCGCTCTATACCCGGTACCTGACCCCGGCCGACTACGGTGCGGCCGAGGTGATGTTCTCGGCCGTGGTCGCGGTCTCGATCGTGATCCGGCTCGGTGTGGTCGAGGCGCTGCTGCGCTTCTACTACCTGAAGGACCAAGACCCGGCCAAGGTCGTCTCGACCTCGTTCGCGACCCTGTTCTGGTCGGGCCTGATCACCGTGGTGGTCCTCTTCCCCTTCGCCGGGCCGATTTCGGACCTGCTGCTCGGCGAGCCCGACCCGACGCTCGCGCGCATCGCGATCCCGGGCCTCTTCGTGCTCACTCTCTCCGAGTACCTGCTGGCCATCTTCCGCCTCGACGAACGGGCCCGGGCCTTCTTCGCCTGGACCATGATCTCGGTCCTGCTCACGATCCCGGTCACCGTGATCCTGGTCGTGCCGCTCGACCTCGGTGCCGAGGGGCTGCTGCTGGGCAGTTACGGCACCGGCCTGGCCGTGGTGCTCGGCCTGATCTTCTACCACCGGCGTCGCCTCGCCCTGGTCCCGGATCGTCCGCTGCTGAACCGGATGATGGCCTTTGGCCTGCCGACCATGCCGGCCGAACTCTCGCTCTACTCGCTCAGCTTCATCGACCGCATCCTGATCGCCCGCAAGCTCGGCCTGGCCGAGGCCGGGCTGTACGCGCTCTCGGTCAAGATGACGCAGGGGATCGCGGTCCTGGTCCGTGGTTTCCAGCTCGCCTTCCCGCCGCTGGCCTACTCGATCGAGGACGACGAGGAAGCGCGGCTCGCCTACTCGGCAGTGGTCACCTGGTTCGTCACCCTGATGGCGCTGGTGGTGGGCTTCCTCTGGCTGATCGCCCCCTGGATCGTGCGGGTCTTCGCCGCGCCCGAGTTCTTCGACGCGGCGGATGCGGTCGGCCCGGTCTCCGCCGGTGCCGCCCTCTACGCGCTCTACATGGTGCTGCTAGTCGTGCTCGGCCGCACCGGGCAGACCAAGTACAACCTGCCCGCCACGGTCGCGGGGCTGGTCGCCAACATCGGACTGAACCTCCTCCTGCTGCCGATCTGGGGGATCATCGGGGCCGGTGTCTCGCTGGTCATCTCGTACCTGATCGTGGTCGTGCTGATGTACCTCTTCACCCAGCGGCTCTTCCCGGTCCCCTACGAGTGGCTGCGGCTGGCCCGGGTGCTGCTGGTCACCGCCGCCCTGATCGCGGTCGGCGAGGTGTTCGTCCCCGGCGACGGCATCGCCTGGCTGGTGGTGCGGCTGCTGCTGGTCGCATCCTTCCCCTTCGTGCTGCTGCTAACCGGCTTCTTCTCCGCGGAAGAGCGGGGGTGGCTTATGTTGCTGACCCAACCCGGCGCGCTGAAGGAGAAGCTGCTCGAGGCCCGCCGAGCCGGGGAACGGGCAGGCGAGGGGGAGGCTGGAGGAGGGATCGGCGAGGAAGGCAAACCCGGGCGACGGGGGTTGCCGGAAGCGATCGAGGTCGAACAATGGGACGAAGATCTGCGCTCCTGATGGTGCCGCAGGTCTTTTGTCGAATCGACTCAAAACCTGCGTCACCGCGGTGACGCTCAGCTGTCCTGGACTGTTTTCCTGACTCGGGAGCGGTCGGCGAGGCTTTCTCCGCGATAGGGGAAGAGGGCCTGGCGGGTGTGGGCCGCGTAGACCTTGGTCGGGGCGGCCGGCATGAAGATCGAGGCGATCGTCCGCAGGCCGTAGGCCCAGGCGGTGAGGACGCGGACCGCGAGGGCAGCGGCACGGTTCGAGTGCTTGCGCATGTAGAGGTCGCGGTTGCGGTGGAACTCGACGATGCGAGGCAGGCCGGAGGAGAGGTCGGTCGAGAGCTGGTTGTGGTGGACGGCCTCGGCGGCGGGGACGTAGAGCGTGCTCCAGCCGGCGTCGGCCAGCCGCTTGCAGAAATCGCACTCGTCGTAGTAGACGAAGAACTGCTCGTCGAGAAAGCCGACCTCGGCCGCCGCTTCGCGGCGGACCATCAGGGCCGAGGACTGGGCCCAGTCGACCCGTCGGGTCACCTCGCCCTGGCTCTGCACGGTGAGGCGGGAATGCAGGAACATCGCCCCGACCAGCGCCGACTCGACTCCCGGGAAGCGCCAGGCGCAGGCATAGGCGTTGCCGTCGCCGTCGAAGAGCCGGGCGCCGGCGGCACCCGCTTCCGGGTCGGCGTCGAGGGCGTCGACCAGGGCCTCGACCGCCCCGGCTCGCAGCTCGGAGTCCTCGTTCAGCAGCAGGCAGTAGCGGCCGCGGGCCGACTCCAGCAGCAGCGAGTCGTTGGCCGCCTTGCCCTGCTTCGAATCCAGGGCGATCACCCGAGCCTCCGGAAAACGCTCGCGGACCGCCTCGACCGAACCGTCGGAGGAGGCGTTGTCGAGGACCAGCACCTCACGGCCGAGCGTCGCCGGGTGGAAGGCCTCGATCGCCTCCAGGCAGGCCATCAGGTACTCCCGGCCATCGTTGTTGACCACGCAGTAGCTCAGGTCCACGGATGTGGCCTGGCTTGCAGGTTCCGGTGCCGGGGGGTGGGAGTTCACGGTCGCCAACGATAATCCCGCATGTGCATGTCAAGTTGATCGACCCCTCGGCCTTCACCCCGCCGTATGACCGGGCGCTCGCCGCTGCCCTGGCCGCGCGCGGGGCGGAAGTCGAGCTGATCACCTCAGAGTTCACCTACGGCCCGGTGCCCGAGCCGGAGGGCTACGAAGTCTCGTACGACTTCTACCGGCGGGTCTCGCCGCGGGCCCGGCGGCTCAGCAAGGCGCTGCAGCACTTTCCCGAGATGCGCCGGCTGCGCCGCAAGCTGGACGCCGCACCGGACCCGATGGTCACGCACTACCAGTGGCTGACCATGCCGCGGGTCGACCACCGGCTGATCTCCGACCGCCGGCCGCGGGTGATGACCGCCCACTACATCCTGCCGCCCGGCCCGACCGATCGCCAGATCGGCGAGGCGAAGAAGGTGTTCGGCGGCATGGACGCGGTGATCGCGCACTCGCGGACCGGCGCCGAACGGCTTCAGGACGAGGTCGGCCTGCCGGCGGACCGGGTCCGGATCATCCCTCACGGCGCCTTCGACTACCTGACCCATCAGCCCGACGAGCGGCCGCTGCCGCCTGAGCTGGCCGCGCCGAACCCGGCCTGGGACGACGATTCCGATCCCGAATCGCGCCCGCCGGTGGTCCTTTTCTTCGGGTTGCTCCGCCCCTACAAGGGCATCGACGTGCTGATCCGCGCCGCCGAGCAACTCGCAGCGCCGACCGGGCAGGCCGCACCGGAACTTTGGATCGTCGGCAACCCGCGGATGGACCTGACCGAGCTGAGGGAGAGGACCGCCCGCCTGCGGCTCGACGTCCGCTGGCTGCCCCGCTTCATCGAGGATTCCGAGATCCCCGCGATCATGCGCCGCGCGGACGTGCTCGTCCTGCCCTATCTGGACGGCGAACAGTCCGGCGTGCTCTACACCGGCATCGCCTTCGGCAAGGCGATGGTCGTTTCCGACGTGGGCGGGATCGGCGAGGTCGCACACGAACATGGGCTGGCCCGGCTGGTCGAACCGGGCGACGCCGATCAGCTGGGCGAGGAGCTCGCCCGGCTGGTGGTCGGCCCGGATGCGGCGGCCGAGCGCCAGCGACTGGAAGGCCGCTGCCGGGCGGCGGCGGAAGGCCCGTTCGCCTGGGACAGAGTCGCCGACCAGACGATCGCTCTCTACCAGGATGTGCTGGGGTGATCCGGACGCAATGCTGACCATCGTCTACATCCTCTTCTGGTTCAGCGCCGGCCCGCTCTTCTTCACGCATGTCGGCTACCCGATCGCGCTCTGGCTGCTCGATTTCATCGGGCTCGGCGGCCGGGCCGGCGAGGTCCGCGGCCCCAAGCTGAGTGAGATCCCGCCGCCGATCGACCCCGACACCGAAGAGGAGCTCGTGCCTAAGGTCTCGCTGGTCATCGCCGCCTACAACGAGGAGACCGTGATCGAGGCGAAGGTCAAGAACGCGCTCGAGCTCGAGTATCCCCGGGAGCTGCTGGAGGTCATCGTCGCCTCGGACGGCTCGAGTGACCGCACGGTCGAGATCGCGAAGGAAGCAGGGGCCGACCTGGTCCTGGAGCTGCCGCGCGGCGGCAAGATCGCCGCCCAGAACGCCGCCGCCGAGAAGGCGACCGGCCACCTGCTCGCTTTCTCCGACGCCAACTCGACCTGGGAGCCGGGGGCGCTGAACGAGCTGATCGAACCCTTCCGGGACGAACGGGTCGGCTACGTCTGCGGCCAGGTGAGCTTCACCGGCCCCGACGGCGGCAACCTCGAAGGCGCCTACTGGCGCTACGAGATGCGGGTCCGGGAGATGGAGTCCGAACTGGCCGGGGTGACGGCCGGCAACGGCGCGATCTATGCGGTGCGGGCCTCGGCCTACATTCCGCTGAAGCCCTCCGGCAGCCACGACCTCTCCTTCCCCTTCGCCCTGGCCAAGCGGCGTCTCGCCTCGCTCTATCGCCCCCGCGCCCGGGCGACCGAAAAGCTCGTGCCCAGCCTCGAAGGCGAGCTGGCCCGCAAGCGTCGGATGATGGTCGGGCTCTGGGACATCGTGGTCGGCGAGGGCATGCTCGATCCGCGCGGCTACTCGCCGCTCTACCTCTTCGAACTCTTCTCCCACCGGCTGCTCCGCTACCTCAGCCCCGCCCTGCACCTGATCGCCCTGCTGACCAACATCGCCTTGCTCGGCCACGGCTGGTTCTACGGCCTGACCATGCTCCTCCAGGTGCTGCTGCTGGCCGGGGCGGTGCTGGGCCGCTGGATCCCGATCCTGCCCTTCCGGATCGCCCGCTACTACGTCGAGGTGACCCTCTCGATCGCGCTCGGCCTCTGGGACCGCTGGCGGCAGGGCCCGCCGGCGGCCTGGGAGAAAGCCGAGGGAACGCGGTGAACCGGCCGCTGGAGAAACTGCTGACCGGGGTCGTCCTGCTGCTGACCGCGCCGCTCCTGGTCATCTGCGCCATCCTGGTCCGCCTCGAAGGCGGGGGCAGCGCGATCTACCGGCAGATCCGGGTCGGCAAGGATGGCCGCGAGTTCGAGATGCTGAAACTCAGGACCATGGTCCCGGGCTCCGACCCGGTCGGGGTCGGCACCGTGGTCGGCCGCGACGACCCGCGGGTGACCCGGGTCGGCCGCTGGCTGCGGCGCACCTCACTCGACGAGCTGCCCAACCTGATCAACGTCTGGCGGGGCGAGATGGCCCTGGTCGGCCCGCGCCCGACCATCCCCGCCCAGGTCGCCGACTACACGCCGCATCAGCACCGCCGCCACGAGGTCCGGCCGGGGATCACCGGCTGGGCCCAGGTGCAGGGCCGGGCCGGCATCCCCTGGGAGGAGCGGATCGAGCTAGACGTCGAGTACGTGGACAACCGTTCGCTCAGGCTGGACCTGGAAATCCTCCGCCGCACGGTCTGGCTCGCCGCGACCGGCCAGGGCCTGGCCCCGGACTGATTTCCCATTCCCGCTAGGCTTTCCGGATGCGCATCGGCGAGATAATCACGGCGAAACGGCCCGTGTTTTCGGTGGAGTTCTTCCCGCCGAAGACCGATGAGGGCCGGGTTCAGCTCTTCGAAACGGCCCGTACCCTGGCCGAGCTCGAGCTGGACTTCGTCTCCGTGACCTACGGCGCGGGCGGCTCGACCCGGGACGGCACGGTGGACATCACCACCGCCCTCAAGGACGAGGTCGGCCTCGAAGTGATGGCCCATCTGAGCTGTGTCGGCGAGACCGCCGAAGGCCTCGACGCCACCCTCGACCGGCTGCGTGAGGCCGGCATCGACAACATCTTCGCCCTGCGCGGCGACCCGCCCCGCGGCGAAGCCGACTTCGTCCAGCCCGAAGGCGGCTTCGGCAGCGCCGCCGACCTGGCCGGCCACATCAGCGCCAACTACGACTTCTCGATCGGCGGCGCCTGCTTCCCCGAGGTCCATCCCGAGGCACCGGACCTCGACACCGACCTGACCTACCTGAAGACCAAGGTCGACGCCGGGGCGGAGTTCCTGATCACCCAGCTCTTCTTCGACAACCGGGCCTATTTCGATTTCGTCGAGGCGGCCCGGGCCAAGGGCATCGAGGTGCCGATCCTGGCCGGGATCATCCCGGTCACCGGCTACGCCCACACCAAGCGCATCTGCAGCCTCTGCGACGCGAGCATCCCGGTCGAGCTCGAGGCCGCCATGCTGGCCGCCGAGGGCGACCCGGAAGCCGAGTTCAACCTGGGCGTCGCCTATGCCGCCCAGCAGAGCGCCGAACTGCTCGCGGCCGGCGCCCCGGGTATCCACTTCTATGCGCTGAACAAGGCCCCGGCCACCCGGGCCGTGCTGGGGGCGTTGCGGGCCGCCCAGCCCTGGCGCGGTGCCCGCGGCCAGTCCCTGACCCAGTAGGCGCCATCCGGTCTTGGGCCAGGAAGGCAACAGCGCCGAAGCGAAGCCGACCGTGGCCGGCTACCTGGTCGGCCTCGTCTTCATAGTCTTCATCGTCGGCGGGGTCTTCGTCGCCCTCAGGTCCGGGGGAGAAGACGGCGGCTCGGCCCACATCTCGAGTGCTTCCGGCTCCAGCAACGACCTCACCCCCGACACCCGGACCGGCACCAAATACGACGGCCCGCAGATCACCGACCTGAAGGCCGCCGCGACCGCGGCCAAGTGCGTGGTCCGCGAGGACCTGCCCGAGGAAGGCCACCAGCACCTCGGCCCGGACGACCCGGTTCCCGATTACGGGACCGTGCCGCCGACCTCAGGCGATCACATCCAACCGCCGCTGCAACAGGCCGATGGCGCCTGGGCCGACCCGGCTGCGCCGGTAAACGTCGTCCACTCGCTCGAACACGGCCGGGTCGCGATCCAGTACGACCCGGACCTCCCCGAAAAGGACCAGCTCGCCCTCAAGGGCTTCTACGACACGGTCTACTCGGCCGCGCTGCTCTTCCCCAACCCGGACATGCCCTACGCGGCCGCCGCCACCTCCTGGCGCAACTTGATCGGCTGCCCGGACTGGATGGGGCAGAAGACGCTGGACGCGATCCGCGCCTTCGGCGTCGCCCACTGGGGCCACGGCCGAGAACCGATGTCCGGCTTCCCCGCCCTAAGCGGGCCTAGCTTCGGAACATAAGGAGTCGGGCGGGGTCCGACCCGCCCTCCACGAGAAACCCGCCCCGCCCATTCGAGGCAACGGATAGTTGGGCGGGGCTCCGTCTTGGGGAGGGTCAGGCTCGGTAGGAGGGGAAGAAGCCGGGGTCGGCGTCCGGGGCGAGTTGGGTGGTTAGTTCGGCGTTGGCTTCGGGGTCGCAGACGATCTCGGAGGTGAACCATTGCTCCTCCCGGTTGGCGAAACCACGCTTGAACTCCTCGAGTGCGTCGCCCGGGGTGATGCCGCCACCGAAGTTGACCGCGAGCTCCCGCTCGGCTCCGAAGCCGATCATCTCCTCGACCACGTTCTTCATCGGCGCCCCCTTGAGGTGGGCGTCGGCCGTGCCGGAGAGGTAGTAGTGGAGCAGGCCGTCACTCAGCGCGGCGATCGAAGCGGCAGCCGTCTCACCCTCCGGGCTGCGGAGGATGAAGAGCCAGGTCCCTTCGGCCGAGAGGATCAGGTCGAAGTACCGCTCGCTGAAGAAGTAGCGCTCGGCGGCATTGGTCCGGGCCATGGTCTCGGTGTAGGCGGTGAAGAAGCCGGACCGCTGCTCGGGCGAGGTTTCGGGGCCAGGGACGATCTCCAGTTCACAGCCCCGCTTCAGGTTCTTGCGGATCTGCTGGCGGTCCGAGGCGCGGCTCTTGCGGGGCAGGGTCGGGTCGGAGAGCAGGCAGACGTTGCGCGGAGTCGCCTTGGCCAGCGGTGGATCCCCGCCCAGCGAATGCCTCAGGAAGATCGTGACCAGCCCGGTCTCGGAGAAGTCGATCGTCCCCGCGTCGAGCGGGAAGTCGAGTCGCAGCAGCGGGCCGTCGGAGATCGCCAGGCCCGGGTAGCCGTAGGGCGAGACCGCGTCGAGGCGGTCGCTGCCGGGGATCTCGCGGACCAGCAGCGGGGCAGAGGCGACCAGTTCGGTTTCGTCGCCGGTCTCGTGGATCAGCAGCGAATGGGTGGTGCTTTCCGCCTCGAGGAATTCGGCCGAGCGGAAGAAGTCGGGGCCGCTGGCAGCCCGGCCACCGTCTTCAACCAGTTCTGCGCTCAGGCCCGTCACCACTTCTCGACCGCAGCGAAGAACTGTTCGGGCGTGGCCCCCCAGATCTCGCAGTCGAGCAGGGTGCCGTCGGGCCGCCGGATGTGGCCGGGCATGTTGCCTTCGAAGGTCCAGCCCTGGGCCGTGACGACCTTCTTGGCCGCTTGGTTGAAGGCGGGGATGCGACCGTAGATCCGGTGGGCGCCGAACTCCTCGAAGGCCTTGGTCACGGTCAGGCGCTCGGCCCAGCGGCCGACCCCCTTGCCGCGGACCTCGTCGCCGATCAGGCAACCGAGTTCGGGGGCGGTCTGGCGGAAGAGCCCGTAGAGCGCGGTGAATCCGACCGGCTGCTCGATCCCCGGCACCTCGATCGCGTACTTCCGGTCCTCGCCCTCCTGCTTCACGGCGGCCCGGGTCCAGCCCTCGGCGTTTTCCATCTCGAAGCTCTCACGCTGTTCCATCAGCGTCTTGGTGGCTTCCTTGTTGTTGAACCAGCGGTGAACCGCTTCGGCGTCCTCGATCCGGAAGTCACGGATCGAGCAACTTGGGGTCTGACTCATGCCGGAGAGTCTATTTCCGCTCCGGCTGCAGGCGAATCTGGTCGAGGGTCACCGGCTGGCCGCTCCGCAGTCGCAGGAAGCGGCGACCGCGATTGAGGTTGATCGTGCCCAGGTCCAGGTTGACGACCCGCTCGCGAGGTCGGGCAAGCTTGCGGAACACGTTCCGGGCGTCCGGGCGAACCAGCTTCAGCCAACCGGCCTGCGGTCCGCCGAGCACCCGCAGGTAGAGCCGGTAGCGGCCCTTGCGCAGGATCCCGAACTTCATCGCCGGCAGCTTCCCGCCCTTCGGCTTCAGGGTCATTCCGGCGTAGCCGAAGAAGCGACTGTCCTCGATCCGGCTGGCGCGGGCCGACGGCCGGAAGGATCGCTTCAGTTCGGCCTGGATGGCGATCGTCCGGTCGGGTTTCGGGGCGACGAGATCGTTTCCGAGGGAGGCGGGACGGCCGAATCGCGGGGTGCCGTCCCAGTTCCAGGTGAAGCGCTGCACGCGGGTCGTCCTGAGCCCGCCCGTGAAGCAGCCCTTGCCGGCCTGGTCGGTGGCGTGGTAGACGTTCCACCATTCCTTGCCGCCGTTCGTGCTGAAGAAGGAGCCGTGCCCTGGCCCGTAAACGCCGCGGGCCGCATCGGTTTCGAAGACCGGGTCGGGGAACTTGGAGTCGGCCCAGGTCGCCGGGTCGATCAGGTCGGCGCCGGCCGGAACGGTCAGCCGGCCCAGCGCGTAGAGGCCGGAACCACACCAGCTGGCCGAGAAGATCAGGTTCAGCCGGCCGCCGTGGATCAGCGCCTCCGGGCCTTCGTTGATCGCAAACGACTGCTTCTCCCAGTCGTACTCCGGGGTCGAGACCTCGATCGGCAGGCCCTTCACGGTCCACGGGTTGGAGAGCTCGGCCAGGTAGATCGAAGCCGGCGTGAAAAGGGGGCCGCCTGAGTAGGCGAGGTAGAGCTTCCCCTTCAACTCGAAGACGGTGCCGTCGATCGCGTACGGCTGGGGGAGTGAAAGCTCGGCCTTGAACCGGTACGGGCCGGCCGGGCTGTCGGACTTGCTTTCCAGCACGTAGATCCGATGTGAGTAGATGCCCGTGCCGGCGGTGGTGGCCGTGTAGTAGACGTACCAGCGGTTGCCGATCCGATGGGTTTCCGGCGCCCAGAGTTCGGCGCTGCGCTCGACCGGCTCGGTTTGCCCCTCGGGGGGCCAGATGCGGTGCTCGCGGGCGTCGGCCAGTCCGTCGAGCACCCGGGCGCTCCGGTAGACGAGCTGACCGTCGGAGGTGTAGTTGATCCAGTAGCGGCCGTCGTGGCGGAACAGCCACGGGTCGGGCGAGTCGTTTCCCGAAGCGTCGAGCGGCAGGACCGGATTGCGGAACGAGCTCTGGGTCTGGGCGCCGGCCGGCGCCGTGAGCAGAAGCCCGGTCAGGACGATGTACGCGATCGCCGAAACCGCCCCTATCAGCCTGGATCCCATCGGCCCAAGCTATCGCAAACTTGTTGGACCAGTTGGCTGCCCGGGTTTACTTGGCTTTGGCTCTGGTTTCGAAGATGTCGTTGATCTGCTCGAGGCTGCGGCCCTTGGTCTCGGGCACGAACTTCCAGCAGAACCAAAGCGTGAGCAGGCCGACCGCGCCGTAGAACCAGAAGGCCCCGGTCTGCGAGAGCAGGTCGATCAGCGGCAGGAAGGTCAGCGAGACCACGAAGTTGAAGAACCAGTTGGTCATGGTGCCGGCCGAGGCGGCCTTGCTGCGGACCGAGAGCGGGTAGATCTCGGCGTTCAGCAGCCAGAAGATCGGGCCGAGGGAGATCGCGAAAGAAGAGACGAAGAGCATCAGGCTGCCGATCGCCATGACGGTCGCCCAGGTCTTGTCGGCCCCGATCAGGAAAGCGAGGCCGAGCAGGAAGAGCGAAACCGAGATCCCGGTGACGCCGATCGTCAACATCTCGCGTCGGCCCCGGGAGTCGAGCAACCTGAGGGCGACCACGGTCATGATCACGTTGATGATGCCGACCCCGAGGGAGGCGAGGATCGCCGCCGAGTTGCCGTCGATCCCGGTCTCCTTGATGATCGTCGGCGCATAGTAGATGACCGTGTTGATGCCGGTGATCTGCTGCAGGATGGCGAGGCCGATCCCGACCACCAGGGCCGCTTTCACGGCAGGCTGCAGCAGGTCGCGCCAGGATCCCTCGTGGATGTTCATGCTGGTTTCGATCTCCTGGATCTCCAGCTCGATCTGCTCCGACCCTTCGGTGCGGACCCGCTGCAGGGCGGCCCGGGCGTCGTCCTCACGGCCTTTCATCAGCAGCCAGCGCGGGCTGGAGGGCAGCCGCGAGATGCCGACCACCAGCAGGATCGCCGGCAGCGCCCCGAGCCCGAGCATCCAGCGCCAACCGTCGTTCGCGTCGGCGAAAGCGAGGCCGACCAGGTAGGCGACCAGGATCCCGACCGTGACCGCGAGCTGGAAGAAGGTGACCAGGCGCCCGCGGATGTCGGGCGGGGCGACCTCGCTGATGTAGACCGGGGCGACTGCCGAGGCGACGCCGATCGCCACACCGATCAAGACCCTCGAAGAAATCAGGACCCAGAGCATGTCGGTCGGCGAGAGGGCCGAGATGAGCGCGCCGACGATGAAGACGATGCCGGATACGACGATCAGGGTGCGGCGGCCGTACTTGTCCGAGTTGGTCGAGGCGAACCAGGCACCGAGCACCGCGCCGATCGGGACCGCGCTCACCACCATGCCTGACTTGAAGCCGTTGATCCCGAAGTCGGGTTCGATCTGCAAGAGCGCCCCGGCGATGACGCCGGTGTCGTAACCGAAGAGCAATCCGGCCAGCCCGGCGGTGGCGGCCGTGACGATGACGTTGCGATAGGCATGTGCCCGGACACCAGCGCTCATGAACTCTTCCCCCTCCTCGGTGGCATTGGCGGTAATTATGTGCGGGTGAGCGGACGAGACGCAAACGGCCCGGTGCGGCTTTCTTCGGCGGCAGCGAGGCGGGTCGCGCTGGCCGCCCAGGGCTTCGGCCGGGAGCGTCCCTTTCCCCGGGTGACGATGCGCCAGGTCCAGGCCACGATCGACCGCATCGGCCTGCTCCAGATCGACTCGGTCAACGTGCTCGCGCGGGCCCACCTGCTGCCGCTCTACTCACGCCTCGGCCCCTACGACACCGGCCTGCTGGAAAAGGCCAGTTCGAAGCGGCCCCGCCGGCTGGTCGAGTACTGGGCCCACGAGGCCTCCTTCGTGCCACCGGAAACCCACCGCCTCCTGCGCTGGCGCATGGAGCGGGCCGATCGCGATGCCTGGCGCACCGTCAGGGCGGCCGCCGAGCAGCCCGAACTGCTCGAGGACGTGGTCGCCGAAGTCGGCCGTTCCGGGCCGGTGACCGCGGGCCAGGTCGCCGCCGCGGTGGATCCAGACCACGTCCCCGACAAGAAGAACTGGGGCTGGAACTGGCCTCCGGTCAAGAGTGCCCTCGAGTACCTGTTCTGGTCGGGACGGATCAGCTCGGCCGGCCGCACCAGCCAGTTCGAGCGGCTCTACGATCTGCCCGAGCGGGTGCTGCCCGGTCACGTCCACGAGGCGGATACCCCGGCGCCGGAGGAGGCGATCAAGGGACTGATAGAGATCTCGGCCCGGGCCCACGGGGTCGGCACGGCCCGCTGCCTGCGGGACTACTTCCGGTTGCCCGCCCGGGAATCGAAGCGGGCGATCGAGGAACTGGCAGCGGAGGGCCGGCTGGTCGAAGCCGAGGTCGAGGGCTTCTCGGCCCCGGCCTGGCTCCACCCGGAGGCAAGGCGGCCGCGCAAGGTGGGCGCCCGCGCCCTGCTCGCCCCCTTCGACCCGCTGATCTTCGAACGCCGGCGCCTGGAGGAGCTGTTCGGCTTCCACTACCGGATCGAGATCTACACCCCGAAGGAGAAGCGACGGCATGGCTACTACGTGCTGCCGTTCCTGGTCGACGAGCAGATCGTCGGCCGGGTCGACCTGAAATCCGATCGCGACGGTTCGGCCTTGCTGGTGCAGTCGGCCTGGATCGAGAACGAGGCCCCGGCTGGAGTGGCGTCCGAACTTGCCGACGAGCTCAAGCTGATGGCCCGCTGGCTCGGGCTCGGAGAGGTGACGGTGCGGCCGAAGGGCGACCTTGCCGGCGACCTGAAGGCGGCGCTTTGACCGGCGACGGCATTGACCTGTTCCACCCCGACCGCGATCCGGGGCGGGCCGCGGGCCGCTACGCGCCGAGCCCGACCGGTCGTCTCCACCTCGGCAACCTGCGGACGGCGCTGCTGGCCTGGCGCTCGGCCCGCGAGCGCGGCGCTCCCTTCCTCCTGCGGATCGAGGACGTCGACTCCGGCCGCTCCCGCGAGGAGTGGGTCGAGGTCCAGTTGGAGGAGTTGCGGCAGATCGGGATCGACTGGGACGGCGAGCCGGTCCGGCAGTCGGCTCGACACGAGCTCTACCGCGAGGCGCTGGCGAAGCTCGAAGGCGAAGACCTGCTCTACGAGTGCTTTTGCACCCGGGCGGAGATCCGCGAGGCCGCCTCGGCGCCGCACGGCGAGCTGCCCGAGGGCGCGTATCCCGGCACCTGCCGCGACCTGACCGAGGCCGAGCGCGAAGAGCGCCGCGCCGACGGCCGCCCCCCGGCGCTGCGGGTGCGGGCGGCCGGAGCCCGGGTCGGCTTCGAGGACCACGTGTGCGGCCGGGTCGAGAAGACCCTCGACGATTTCGTCGTCAGACGCAATGACGGCGACTTCGCCTACAACCTCGCGGTCACGGTCGATGACGCGGAGCAGCGGGTCGGGGAAGTGGTCCGCGGGGCCGACCTGCTCGACACGACGCCCCGCCAACTCTGGCTCTACGACCGCCTGGGGATCGACGCCCCCGACCGCTTCAGCCACGTCCCCCTGATGCTCGGCGAGGACGGCGAGCGGCTGGCCAAGCGACACGGCGCGATCACCCTGGAGGAGCGGATCGAAGCCGGTCAGAGTGCCGAGCAGATCCGGCGGGAGCTGCTCGATTCTGATTTGCTCTTACCGTGAGAGCGAAGGTCTCACCGACTGAGGCGAGGTTCGGCCAGGCCGGACCCGATCAGGGGATGTACGAGTCCTGGTACGTGCGGCTGGTTTCCCCGGACGAGCCGCTGGCCGTCTGGATCCGCTACACGATCGACAAGGCGCCCGGCCGGGAAGCGACCGGAACCACCTGGTTCACCCTCTTCGAAGGCGAAGCCGAACGGCCCTTGGCCCGCCGCGAGGCCGGGCAGCCGGCTTCGAGCCCTCCCGGCGAATGGGTGCGGATCGGTGATTCCGCGATCGGGCCCGCCGGGCTGCACGGGCAGTGCTTCGAGGCCGGGTGGAACCTGCGGTTCAGGCCCCGGGCTCCGGTCCTCTTCCACCTGCCTCGCCCGCGGTTCTACGAACTCCCGCTGCCGAAGACCAAGCCGATCTCGCCGGTCCCGCTCGGGGGCTTCTCCGGCTCCTTCAGGGTCGGCGATCGTGAGATCGGCGTCGATGGCTGGCACGGAATGGTCGGCCACAACTGGGGCTCCGAGCATGCCGAGCGCTGGATCTGGCTCCATGGCAGCGGCTTCGCCGAGGATCCGGAGGCCTGGATCGACGTGGCGATGGGCCGGATCAGGGTGGCCGGCCGCCTGCTCCCCTGGGTCGCGAACGGGGCGGTCCACCAGGCCGGCGAGATCAGGCGAATCGGCGGGCTGTTCGCTCCCGGGGTCGAGGTGAACGAGACCGCCTCGCGGCTCGAGGCCGGCCTGCCGGTCGCCGGGAAGGGGTACCTGGAGCTCGAGATCGATTCGCCCCCGAACCTGACGGTCGGCTGGCGGTACGGCGACCCGGCCGATCCCGAGGGCGAGTTCCACGAGGTGGCCAACTGTTCTGCCGCCCGGATGACCGCCCGCCTGACCATGCCGGGGCCGAACAACGAGAGCGTCCTGACCACCGCCCACGGCGCCGTCTACGAGCTCGGCATGACCGAGACCGATCACGGCGTCCCGATCGCCGACGGCTTCCCGCCGAAAGCCCCGGAGAAATAGCTTTGCCGAAATGTCGATTCCCCTTCAGGGCGTTCGTCAAATAGGCGTACATCCACAAAGGAGGAACCAATGAAGTTCATGTTGCTGATTCATCAAGGCACCACCCCGCTGCCGGGCAGCCCCGAATGGGACGCCCTTTCCGGTGAGGAGCAGGGCGCCGTCTACGCGAGCTACCAGGAAGTCAACGAAACCCCGGGCGTTACTCCGGGCGAGCGGATGGCCGGCCCGGAGGACGCGAAGACGGTCCGGGTCGAGGGCGGCAAGCCGATCCTGGTCGATGGCCCCTTTGCCGAGGTGAAAGAGGCGATCGGGGGCTACCTCTTCCTCGACGCCGACGATCTCGACGCCGCGGTTGACCTCGCGGTAAAGATCCCGGCGGCCCGCATGGGCGGCGCGATCGAGATCCGGCCGCTGCTCTAGCGGTCGCCGTAGGAAGGTGGCGCGAGGTTCGCGGCCCGGCCCCAATGGCCGGGCTTCGAACCGAGCGTCCAGCCTAGGCTGGCGCCACGCTGGAGCCGCCGCAGGTGGATCCACGGCTGCTTCCACTTGTGGCCGTTGATCCGCAGACCCTTGACGTAGGGTCGGCCTCGGGCCGCGTTCTTCGCCCTGACCTTCACCTTGCCGCGGGCGAGTTTCAGGGTCGCCGCGGGAAAGAGGGGGCTGCCCAGTGGCATCACGTCGGTGCCGGGGATGACCGGTGAGAGGCCGAGGGCCGAGAGCACGAACCAGGCGCTCATGGTGCCGCCGTCATCGTTCCCGGGCAGGCCACCGGGCCCCGGACCGTAGAGTCCGAGCTGGGCTCGCCGGACGATCGACTGGGCCTTCGCGGGCCGTCCGAGCCAGTTGTAGATCCAAGGCGTCTGCAGGGTCGGCTCGTTGCCGAGGAAGGCGTAGGGCGAGCCTGGTCCGGCGTTCAGTTCGGTGAAGAACTCATCCAGCTTCGCCAGCGCTGCCTCGCGGCCGCCCAGGGTGGCGAACCGTCCGGCCAGGTCCTGCGGCACGAACCAGCCGTACTGGGCCGAGCTGCCTTCGACGAAGCCGTTCTCGGTCGAGGGGGTGACCCCGGGCATGAAGCTGCCGTCAGCCATCCGCGGCTCGATCGCCCGGCTGGCCGGGTTGACCAGGTTCCGCCAGTTGCCGGAGCGCCTGAGGAAGCGCGCGACGAGGTCCTTGCGGCCGAGCGACTTGGCCAGCCGCGAGATCGTGAAGTCGGCCAGCGCGTACTCCATCGCGGTCGAGGCGGTACCCCAGGGCGAGGACCGCATCACGAGCGAATGCTGGGCGCTGCTCACGTTCCGCTCCTGCGGGATCCAGCCGAGCTCGAGGTAGTCGTCCAGCGCTTCGCGCTCGGTGTAGTCGGCGTTGTCGGAATGGCAGGCGTGGTCGGCTCCCTTGACCATCGCCTTGAGCGCGTCCTTCGCGTCGAAACCCCGGACCCCGAGCGCGTGGACGGTGGCGATGATCACCGAAGAGGGGTCGCCGTTCATGATGTTGGCGTTCTGGGTCGCGTAGGGCCAGCGGGGCAGGCAGCCGCCCTGCCTGGCCATCAGCAAGAGCGACTGGGCCAGGTCGGCGGCCCGGCGCGGGGCGATCATCGAAAGCAGCTGGACCTGGCTCCGGTAGATGTCCCAGCCCGACACGTCCGAGTAGTAGGCGTGGCCGGGCTTGACCCGATGGACCTTCAGGTCCTGGCCACGGTAGAGCCCGTTCACGTCCGACTGCACGCTCGGTTCGAGCAGCGAGTGGTAGAGCGCGGTGGCGAAGGTGCGGCGGTCTTCCTTCTTCCCGCCGGAGACATGGACCCGGTCCAGCTGCTTCTCCCATGTCCGGCGGGCCCGCTTCCTTACCTTGTCGAAGCCCAGCCCGGCACTTTCGCTCAGGTTGCGACGGGCCTGGGCGACGCTGACGAAGGAGATGCCGATCCGCATCCCGACCGGCCGCGAGTCTGCCGTGTCGAAGCTGACGTAGGCACCGGCCTGGGCGGTGGTGCTGGGGTTGCCGGGAACGAACGGTGGCCCGCCGGCCACCGGCTTGTAGTTGAAGGCCTCCGGCGAGTAGTCGCTGGCCTGGGTCGAGGCGGGCGAGAGTGTCGCTCCCTTCCAGGTTCCGTGGGCCTTGAAGGGCCGGTCGAAGCGGGCGGCGAAATAGACCTTGTACTTGGAGGGCTCCCAGCAGAAGCGGTCGCTTTCGGAGACCCCGGTCACTTCCCGCTTCTTCGGATCGACCTCCACCTTGGCCAGGTAGTTGGCGATCGTGCTGCCGCCGGCGTTGAGGGTCAACGTGCCGGTGTCCGACTTCGGGAAGGTGAAGCGCCCCACCGAGGTGCGCGTGGTCGCGGTCAGCTCGGAACGGATCTGGTCGTCCTCGCCGGGGTTGAGCACGACGCTGTAGGAGCCGGGATGGGCCTGTTCGTGGCGGTGGCTGAAGGTCGGGACGATGTCCGGGTCGAGGTCCGAGGATCCGGCGATCACCGGCGACTCCGAGAGCGTCCCGGCGACCGGGAGGATCGGCACATCCTGCAGCAGGGCGCAGCCGGCTCCGCTGAAGTGGGTCAGCGAGAACCCCCGGATCTGGTCGTCGGAGTACGTGTAGCCGGCCGTGAAGTTGGTCAGGCTGGGGATCGTGTCGGGGCCGAAGGCGGTCATGCCGAAGGGCAGGGTCGCGCCGGGGAAGGTGTTGCCGGCACCGCCGCCGGTGCCGAAGTCAGGGGCCGACGCCTCGGTGCCGACGAAGGGGTTGACCAGGCCGGCCAGGCCACCGGCCTTGACTCCGGCCGGGGCGGCTAGCACCACTGTCGCAGCGATCAACGCGGCCCATCCCCTGCAATTCACACCGTGCAAATTACACGCCAACGCCGGTTCCGCAAGGTGGGACGATGTACCGGAAAAGCTAGCCTCGGGGCGGTGGCCAAGAAGAAGAAAGCCGGCAAGGTGAGCGCCGGCCTGATCCTCTACCGCACGGGACAGGACGGGCTCGAGGTGCTGATCGCCCACATGGGTGGCCCGCTCTGGGCGAAGAAGGAGCGCGGCTGGTCGATCCCCAAGGGGGAGATCGACCCGGGCGAGGAGCCCCTGGAAACTGCCCGCCGCGAGTTCCGCGAGGAGGTCGGGATCGAGCCGCCGGCCGGGGCACCGATCCACCTCGGTGAGATCACCCAGAAGTCCGGCAAGAGGGTGCTGGCCTGGGCGATCGAAGGGGACCTCAACCCCGCTGACCAGAAGAGCATCACCTTCGAGATCGAGTGGCCGCCGCGTTCGGGCAAACGGATCGAGATCCCCGAGGTCGACCGGGTTGAATGGGTCGCCCCCGCGACCGCCAAGAACCTGGTCATCGAGGGCCAGATGCCGCTCTTCGACCGCCTTGAAAAGCTGGTCAGCGGACCCTGAGGTCCTCGACCTTGCGCTTCAGGTAGCGGTCGGTCGCGGCGACTAGGTCGACCGACTCCGGATCCAGGAGCCAGTTCGCGGAGAGACCTTCGATCAGACCGACGATCTCCACCGCTTCGGCCCGTTTGTCGATTCCGGCTCGAAGTTGTCCCTGTCGGTCGGCCTGCTCCAGCAGCCCGACCACGGCGGACCAGTATCGGTCGTAGGCGTCCAAGAGCCGCTGGCGGAGCGGCGAGCTGGGCCCCGGGGCGGAGTTCTCTGCCGAGACCATGCTCCAGAAGGCGACGCCTTCGGGGTTCTCGACTTGCCCGACGGCGAGTCCGACCAATCCCTCGATCCCCTCCAGCCCGCCCGCCTCGGACAGCTGTTCGAAGAAAGGCTCGACGGCGCGCTCGTGTTCGGCGAACACCGCCTCGATCAGCCGTTCCTTGCTCGAGTAGTGGTGGAGCAGGCCCGATCGGGTGACGCCGGCGGCTTCCGCGATCTCGGCCAGGCTGCTGGCGTGGGATCCCTTCTCGGCGATCACGATCGTGGCGGCGTCGAGGATCGCCTGCCGTCGCCGTTCTCCCTGCTCTTTTGCCCTCTGGGTCTGCCCGGGTTCACCCGGCCGAGTCGCTGCCACCGTGCCGGGATCATAGTCGCATAGCAGGCTGACTGACGAGTCGGTCTGCTACTCTCACGAGATGACTTGGACCTTCAGGGGGAAGGCATCCGTTCTCGCCGGGCTCGCGGCGCTCGCGGCCTTGGCCGTGCCGATCTGGTTCGTCGCCTCCGCGGGCGCGGAGTTGCCGCAGCAGTTCGGACTGACCGGCGCCGCCGATCCCACCAACTTGAACCTGCTCGGCCCCCAGGACGGCAATCTCCGTTTCGGGTCCAGCGTCGACTTCGCCGGCGACGTGAACGGGGACGGCTTCGATGATGTGGTGGTCGGCGCCGGGGGTGCCTATCAGGACGGTGGCGCCTACGTCCTCTACGGGCCGCTCGGCCCCGGCAGCATCCAACTCCCGGCCGATGGTTCGATCGCCCCGTCGGACGGGTTTCGGATGCTCGCTCCGACCGACTCCGACCTCCTGGCCGGCCGGGCGGTCGCCGGGGCGGGGGACGTGAACGGCGATGGCCTCGACGACGTGATCATCGGAGCGAACGGCATCGGCGGCAACGTCGGCGGCGCCTTTGTGGTCTTCGGGTCGGCAACCGGCGGCACCGTGACCTTGAACCCGGACGGGCTCGATCCGGCGGTCGGCTTCGTGATCCGCGGCGCGGCCACGGTCGACAACGCCGGCATGAGCGTCGCAGGCGGAGAGGATGTGAACGGGGACGGCTTGGATGATGTCGTGGTCGGGGACACGGGATATGACTCGGGCGGGCTGGCCAACGTCGGTGCCGCCTTCGTCGTCTTCGGTGCCTCCGGGCCGGGGTCGACGGTCCAGCTCGCCTCACTCCCCGCGAGTCGCGGGTTCCGGATCCGCGGTGATGCCGAAGACGACCGGCTCGGCTACGTCGGGATGGCCGGCGACGTGAACGGTGACGGCCTGGGCGACCTGATCGTCGGGGCCAGCGGCAGCTACGTCAGCAATACGGTGACCGGCTACGCGGCCGTGATCTTCGGCAGCTCGGCCCCGGTCTCGGTCAACGCGACACGGGTCGGTCTCGCGTCGACGGTCGGCTTCGTGATCATCGGCAGTGGGGCCGATGACTTCACGGGCTATTCCGTGAGTGGGGCGGGCGACCTCGATGGAGATGGCTTCGGTGACGTCGTGGTCGGGGCGCCGCGGGCCTCGGTCGGTGGATCGGCGACTGGTGCCGCGTACGTCATCTACGGTTCCGCGCAGGAGAGCACGGTGAGCCTTGCCGGTGCCGGCCCGGCGGAGGGCACGGGCTTCCGGGTGCGAGGTCCGAGCCCGGCCGCGAGTGCGCCGAAGACAGGCTCAGCGGTGGGCGGCACCGGAGACCTGAACGGGGACGGCTTCGACGACGTGGTCGTCGCGGCTCCGGGTGCCGGTCACCTCGGCAGTTTGGGCAACACCCCCAACGTCGGCGAGGTCGCGGTCATCTTCGGCTCGTCGGCGAGGCGGACCGGCACCTTGACCTTGCCGGCGACGAACCAGAGCATGGATTCGGCCGATGGGTTCGTCGTCCGGGGCCCGGCGCAGTCCAGCTACTTCGGAGATCCGGTCGACGCCCCGGCCGGCGGTCACACGGTGAGCGGTGGAGGAGACTTCAACGGCGACGGCCGGCCCGATCTGATCGCCGGGGCCGCCTACTACCCGAGCCGCGACGGGTACGTGGCGGGGGTGCTGGGCTTCGGCCAGCCGCGGATCGAGTACCCGGAACAGATCCAGGGCGAGGTCGGCAAGCCGTTCTCGCTCTCTCCGGAAAACGTGGCCCGGACCGGCGCCCCCGAGTTCGACGCCGCGTCCCCACTGCCGGCGGGTCTCTCCCTCGACCCGGAATCCGGTGAGATCGCGGGCGTGCCGACCGAATCGTCCGGGCCGACGGTGACCACGATCGCCATGACCGATCTCGTGGGAGAGGTCCAGACGGCGGTGGAAATCACGATCTCGCCACAGGGTCCGACCGGTCCGACTGACCTCGGCCCGACGGGTCCGACGGATATTGGGCCAACTGGCCCAACCGGCCCGACGGGAATCGCGAAACCATTGAAGCTGAAGTCCTTCCGGGTCAGGCCGAGGAAGCTCCGCTTGAGGCGCGATGGCAGGGTCGGCAGGCTGGCGCTGAGCTTCCGTCTGTCGGTGTCAGCGCGTGTGGTCGTCGTCTTCAAGCGCAAGAAGCGGCACCATTTCCGCCGGGCGGCTCGCATCCGGCTCGGGCAACGGAAGGCAGGTCGGAATCGTGCCGTCCTCCGAGGCCGGATCGGCCACCGCAAGGTGCGGTCGGGTGTCTACCGGGTAGTTCTGGTCGCTCACGCGCACGGAAAGACCGTGAGGCGCGCCAAGCGGATCACGATCCTGAAATCGCGCTGATCCGGGTTCGTGGCAATGGCGTTGGGTAGGCTCGCCCAATGGGAGCGTTGAGGAGAGCCGTCTGGAGTGGCCTCGTCGTGGGGGCGAGCTTACTCGCCGGTGCCGGGCCGGCGACTGCCGGTGATACCTACATTGATTGCTCGGTCCAGGCCGCTGGTAACGGAACCCTGTCCCAGCCATTCAACTCTTTGGGCAGCGGCTTCTCGCTGGCGCCTGGTGACCGGCTGTTGCTGCGTCGCGGCACCGCTTGCAGCGGCGAGCTCCGAGTGAGCGGCGGCGGTTCGGCCGGCGCCCCGGCAGAAGTGGCGGGCTACGGATCGGGGAGCCTGCCGAACGTGGTCGGGACCGGCCAGGACGCGGTGCGGATCGAGGATGCCTCCAACCTGCTCGTTCATGATCTCGACATCTCGAACCCGGACGGGGGCGAAAGCCTGGGTGAAGGGACCGAGGTCCGCAACGGGGTCCGGGTCACCGCCACTTCGCAGGTGGTGCGCAACCTGACCCTGAGCGATCTGGTGATCCATGACGTGGCCGGGGACCTGACCAAGAACCCGGAGGGCAGCGCCGGGATCCAGGTCAGCGCGGCCGGCTCACCCCCGGTTCGATTCGACGGCCTCACGATCAAGGACAACCAGATCACCTCGGTCTCGCGCAGCGGGATCTCGATCAGCGGGACCAATGACTCGGACCGCCCCGACGCCGACCAGCCCTGGCCGGAAGCCTCGACCGGGGTGGTGGTCGAGGGCAACCGGATCGACCGGCTGGCCGGCGACGGGATCGTGCCGCGGGGAACCGACGGCGCGATCGTCCGCGGCAATGTGGTCAGTCATGGCAACCTGGCGGGCCGGCCGGTGCTAGACCCGACCGGAGCGATGTGCAACGCCGGCATCTGGGCCTTCCGGGCCAACAACACCTTGATCCAGGGCAACGAGGTCTTCGGCATGGAGCACAACGGCTGCGACGGCACCGGTTTCGACGTCGACTATCGCCAGGACGGCACGATCATCGAGGGCAACTACAGCCATGGGAACGGCGGTGGCTTCGTGCTGCTCTGCACCGATTCCGCGACCCACCGGGCCGACGTCCGTTTCAACCTCAGCGTTGATGACGGCACGATGATCAACCACGGTCCCTGCGGCCTCGCCGACGGTGTGCTCGGTGACCTCTCGGGAGTCCGCATGTTCAACAACACGGTGGTGGGAGACAGCCCGACCACCTCGATCCAGCTCGCGGTCTCGAAGCAGATGTACCAGCCGGGAAGCTTCGAGTTCCGCAACAACCTGGTCTATGCGCGCCGGCCGATCGCCGCCGTGGCCTGCGGGAACTCCTGCTCCCGCAACGCCTTCTTCGGCCTGCCGCCCTCGGGTGAAGACGCGGTGACCGAGGATCCGCTGCTCGGCGAAGATTTCAAGCTCGGCCCGAAGTCGCCACTGCGGGGCGCCGGCATGCCGATCCCCGACGGGGCCGAACACGACTACTTCGGCAACCCGGTCCCGGCGGTCCCGTCGATCGGTTTCGACCAGACGCCGGCCCCACCGGTCACCGGCCCCAGCAAGGCCTGTCGCAAGGCCCGGGTCGCCAAGAAGAAAGCGGTCGTCCGGGCCAAGTCGCTGGGCAAGAAGCTGAGGAAGCTGCGCCGCCGCCACGCCCCCCGAGCCCGGATCAAGGTCATCGTCCGCCGCCGCAACAAAGCCCGAGCCGAAGTCAAACGCCGCACCCGAACGGTCCGCAAGAAGTGCGCTTGAATCAGGACCCTTCGGTCAGCGGCGCTTGGGGCGCACCAGGCGGATCGTGCTGGTGCCGGAGCCGCCGGAGCTGTCTTCGCCGACCATCTTGATCGTGACCCGGGCGGTCACCCGGCTGCCGTTGCGGATCGCCTTCTTCAGCTTCGGTACCCGCCGAGCCGGTATCCGGAAGACGAGCTTGCCCCGGATGTCCGCGGCGAGCGAGCTGGTCACCGGCCGCAGCCGGATGAAGGACGGCTTCTTGCGGAACCGGTTGCGGGAGACCTTGACCTTCGCGGTGGCGGTCGCGGCGCAGGCGAGCGAGCACCTCGCCCCGACCTTGAGCCGCTTCCCGATCACGGCACGACGCGGTATGAACGAGTTGTAGGTCACATCCGGGCTGGGCGGCTGCTCGGGCGGATAGGGGCAGGCCACGGTCCCGCTCTGGTCGGCGACCAGCCGGTAGAGCCCGTTGGTGTCGCCGCCGCCGGACTGGAGCAGGTACGAGCAGCCGGCCGAGTCGACCCCGAAGGCGACCGGGTTGCCGTAGCCCGTAAGCCCGGTCGAGTGGAAATCCCCGCCCGGCGTGTCGAGGTCGATCGAGTGGATGATCCCGCCGCAGTAGTCGGCGTAGACGTAGCGGCCGGTCAGTCCGGTCAGTGAAGGATCCTCGACCACGTGGCCGCCGATGATCGCGCAACCGCCGCCGTAGCCGTCCTCGTCGTGGTGGTCGTAGGCGAAGACCGGCGCGGTGAACGATGAGTTGGAGCCGTCGCAGGCGAATCCCTCGCAGGTCGGCCAGCCCATGTTCTTGCCCTTGAGGTCGCCGGCGTCGACCTCCTCCCAGGTGCCGTTGCCGACGTCACCGATCGTCAGGCGGCCGTCCGGCGCGAACGAGGCCCGGTAGGGGTTCCGCAGGCCGTAGGTCCAGATCTCGCCGCGCGCCCCGGAGGTGGAGACGAACGGGTTGTCGGCCGGGATCGTGTACCCGGCGGGGCCGGACGGATCGGCCGGGTCGATCCGCATCACCTTGCCGAACAGGTTGCCCAGGCTCTGCGCGTTGTCGCCGTCGGCGTTGTCCCCGATCGAGAAGTAGAGCCGCCCATCCGGGCCGAAGGCCATGAAGCCGCCGTTGTGGTTGGAGGCGCTGTGATGGGTCTCGAGCACCAGCCGGGCGTGGTCCGGGTCGGCCAGGTTCGGGTTGTCGGCCGAGCGGCGGTACTCGACGATCCGGATGTCACCGGCTTGCCCGGAGGGGTCGAGCGTGTCCGGCCCGTTGGCGATCCAGAAGACGTAGAAGAGGCCGCTGGTTTCGTAGTCGGGCGGGAAGGCGAGTGACATCAGTCCCCGTTCACCTTCGGTATCGACGTTGCCGATCGTCAGGAAGGGAGTGGAGACCGGGGTGCTGCCGTCCATGATCCGGATCGAGGCCCGGTGCGTGTCGCCGTTGCCACGCTCGGCGACGAAGATCCGGCCATCCCCGGGCGGCGAAGCCATGTAGCTCACGTCCGCCTGGAAGAAACCATCCGGCGTCACCTTGACGAGTTCCGCCCCGAAGGCCGAACCGGCCAGGCCCAGCCAGCAAAAGATCGCGACCCCTGCCGCGGCAATCCTCTTCATGCCAGTGAACCTACCGGGACTGCCCGGGAATCAAACCGCCGCAGGCCGGTCAGGGAATCAGGCCGGTGACCGTGGCCGGTGAGCCGGACCCGTCCTTCAGCTTGAGCGGGGCGATCACGATGTCGGCTCCGGTGGCCGGCATCTGGTCGAGGTTGGTCAGGTTCTCGAGCACGATCCGCGGCTTGGCGAGCATCTGGGTGTTGGTCGCGTAGGTCTCGTCCTGGCCCGGGTCGACCCCGTGGGTGTCGATCCCGACCCCGGCGATGTCGCGCTGGTCGAGCAGGTACTTGGTGGTCTCGCCGTCGAAGCCGGGAAAATGGAGGCCACCCTTGCCGTCGAGCCCAAAGAACTTCTTCGGGTTGCGCCAGTACTGCGTCCAGCCGGTGTTGAGCAACACCACGCTGCCGACCGGCACCTCCCCGTTCTCGGCTTCCCAGGCCTTGAGGTCGTCGACGCTGAAGGCATAGTCCGGGTCGGCCGCGGCTTTGTCCTTGACGTCGATCATCACCGCTTTGCGGATCAGGTCGGAAGCCTTGTAGTGGTCGATCCCGACCCCGTTCGCGTGGAAGGAGTTGGGCGCGTTCATGTGGGTGGCGCTGTGCTCGCCGATCGAGAACTTGCGCAGGTAGTAGCCGTCGTCCTTGAAGTTGGCGACGGTGGTGAACTTCATCGGCGGGTCGCCGGGCCAGAGCGGGATCTGCTCGTCGACGGTGTGGCTCAGGTCGACCACCTTGGCGACCCCGAGCGGGTTGGTCGCCGAGCTCTTCTCGCCACTGTCATCGTCGCCGCCCTTGACCAAGGCGATCGCTCCTCCCCCGATCAGGAGACCGATGACCAATGCGGCAATCGTCCGAAACACACCGTCAACGTATCGCCCAGACCGGCGATTTCCAAGCGTCGCCTACTCGGCGAAGGTGTCGTGCACCGCCCGGCGCCCGGCTTCGAGCCCGGTCCGGACGACTTCCATATCCGATTCGAGCCGCGATGGCACCGGCGAATCCGCGGGTGGCCGGATCGAGAGGATGCTCGGGGTCAAACCCGGTTCGCGGTCGTGGCGGGCGAGGAGCTCTTCGTCGGCGCCTTCACGCCGGCCGCGGGTCAGGTAGCCCGCGCGGATCGCCGGGCTGATCCGGCCGAGCATCCGGGTGGTCAGCCGGCCACCGAGCCCGGAAGGATCGGTGGCGACGTCCCCGCTCTTGCGGGAGCGAAGCAGCAGCAGATGGGTAGCGCCGTCATCGATCGCCGCCTGGAAGGGGATCGCCGCGCTCAGGCCGGCATCGAGGTAGCGGGATCCGTTCAGGGGAACCGGCGGACCGCCGATCAGCGGCAGGTTCGAGGTCGCCCGGGCGGCCAGGATCAGCGACTCGCGGTCGGTGATCTGGTCATGCAGGTCGACCGCCAGGCCGCTCTCGACATCAGTCGCGAGCGGATGGAACTCGGTGTCGGCGGCCAGCACGGCCTCGAACAGCCCGGGCGAGACCCGCTCGTAGTTCCGTTCGATCATCGTCTTCATGTCGACGATCGGCCGCTCGCCGAAGATCCGCCGCTTGCTCATCAGGTCCTTGCCGAACTCGGCATCGGTCCAGGTCGGCATCCCGTCCAGCGCCCGCCCGCTGATCAGCCACATCGCATTGAGCGCCCCGGCCGAGGAGCCGTACGCCGCGTCGAAGCGTTCGGCCAACCCCAGTTCGTGAAGGCCCAGCGCCATCCCGCCGGAGACGGCGCCGCGCATCCCGCCACCTTCGACGACCAGCGCGACCCGCTCGCCCTCCGCGGGCTCCTTGATCGCTCTCAGTACGGGATGAAGTTCAGCGGTGCCTGCCGTCACAAAGCCACTTCTACCGCATAAGTCCTCTCGGCAACGAGTGGGCTGGCATACGATGTGCCAAAGGAGGAGTCATGGATCAAGCGGAAGCGAAAGCGCGTGACCCGAGGACCGCCCTCGAGCAGAACATCCCGCCTCACGGCATCGGGATGTGGATCTAGCCGACGAGCGGGATTTTCGGCTCGCCGTGCGGCGCCTTCGGCGGCCACACCGGTGGAGCCGCGAGGCTCGAGGCCGAGGCCGAACTGCCACTGCCGGAACCGGATGATCCACCTGAGAAATCCGTGTACTTGAAAGCCAGGTAGATGGCGGCCATGAAGATCACCCCGCTGTTGCGGTGCAAGACCTTGGCGGCCGGGCCTTTCTGCGTGTTTTCGAAGATGAAATCCTCTTCCAGGTCCAGGCAGCGAAGCGAGCCCAGCTCGTAGAGGATCAAGAAGGTCGGATAGGTCTCCCGGTCCATGAACCGGAACAGCTTCTTGCCCAGGGTCTTCGAGACCTGCTTCCGCCGTTTGATCACGGCCCTGCGAACCCGGGCGATCGACCGGATTCGCTTGGCTGAAGCCCCTTGCGAGCGGAGCTTCGCGATCCGACGGTCGAGCCGGTTGACGCGGCTGCTGATCGGGTTCAGGCGCCGCTCGTACCGGTTCATAATCTTCGTAAACCTGGTCTTCGCCGGGGCCAGGTAGCCGTTGGCATCCTTCGCCGCGGCGACGCATTGCTTCGAGAACGGCTTGGGCTTCATCGGCTTCAGCAGCGGCTCCGGGTCGGAAATGCAGTCGGCCTCGTAGAGGTCCTGGGTCAGTTCGCGATCGGCCTTCTTCTCGGCGGCGTCCGAGTCGTTCTTATTCAGCTTCTCGAAGTACTGCCGGAACAGCTTCTTCGAGGTCTTCACGCACTTGGCGGTGGGTGGGATCTCGGCCGCGCCCGCGTTCGGAACGGCGACAAACCCGACGACCAATGCGAACAGCATCCCTGCCAAAAGTTTCCCCATGCGGGAAGTATCGCTGATCGCGGATCGAACAGGCCTGGCCGAGAGCCAGCCGGCGCGCCTCCTGTCGCTTGGCCAACCCGGCGAGCGGTCTAGTGTACGTTACGTACACTAGACTCGGAAAACGGCTTCAGGACTGGCCAGGCAGTGGTTTCGGGACATCGTCCCGCGCGACCTGCATTCCTCAAGAGAACCGCACGAATCCGTCAAAAATATGCAACAAAAAGGCGGGCAAGACCTGAACTTGGCTTTTGCCCGCCTACGCTCGTGAGAGCGGAAGGTGATGTCGCCTGGTGACGACCCACACCTGAGACGCGTCGGGTCCGATCTTACCATCGGATGGGGTTCGATTCCCCCGCCTTCCGCCAGAGGAATAGCTGGACCGGGACAGGTCAGGAGAGCGACGCTCAGGCAATCCGCGGATTGGTAACCGCCATGTGGACCGTCCTGGTTCCAGCGTCCGCATCGACGAAAGTGGAAAAGCTGGCAATAGTTGCCATCTTTTCCGGGTTCGGTGCCAGCAGGACAGGCATCCGGGCCGATCACCCAGACTGGCCGGGCATCGGCTTCGGGACCTCGGGCCAGTCTTCTGCCATCCGGACGAGATCCTGGGTGAGCCGTTCGATCGTTTCCTGCACTTCGGCCCGCTGGATCCGGCCCTCGACCAGCCACATGCGAAGACATGCCTCGGCGGCCCGCAGGTAGATCTCGACCTGGCGGAGAAGCTCGCGGCTGGGTTCGGTCACCCCGAGATACACCTCCGCGATGTGCTTGATGAATGCCTGCGCCGTCTTAGCCACGAAGGCGATGAACGCCGGGCTCGTGTCCTCCAGCCAGAGCGCCCGGGCGGCCAGGCGGTGGTTCTCGTCGACCCAGGTCATCCAGACCGAGACCGCCACCCGCGGCCGCTCGTCCCATGGCACCCCGTCGAGCTGGCGGTGAAGCGGCTGGACCTGGCCGACCAGCTTCCGCTGAACCGCCGCCTACAGGCTTTCGAGGTCACCGAAGTACTCGTAGAGGGTGACCCGGCTGGTGTTGGCGGCCCGGGCGAACTGGCTCAGGCTCCAGTCAGCTTCGCTGGCGCCCTGCTCTTCGAGTGAAAGGACGATTCGATCGAGGATCACCTCCCGGCGCTGGTCGCGGGGGATCGCCTGCAGCCGCTTGGTGATCGGGTGCTCTACCCGTGCTCTGCGTCTCGGTTGGACCTGATGTGAGTGCATCGCGCTCCCTGTTTCGCTTGCGGCAAATGCCCGCGCCTGCCCCGGGCATGCATCACATCTTATACATGTTGTCACTGACAAGTAGTGACGACCTGCTACCCTCCCCCGCTTGTCCACTGGTTCGAGGGAGGCGAACCGCAATAGCCCGAAGGAGTCTGGGAATGCGAAGTTCCGAATGCGAACCGACCAGCGACGAGATCATGGCCCGCGAGATCGCCGAGTTCATCGCCGACCGGGCCTTCGATTTCTGGCATCACGAGTGCCGCGCCTGGGCCCTATCTGACTTCAAAGTCTGGGCGGTGATAGCCGGCTTCGACCCGGTTCTGACCTTCCGGCACCGGCTCGCCGCGGAAGAGGCCGCCTGTTCAGAGCACTGAACGCTCCGTTATCCCTTGATCTTTCGCGTTGTCGCGAATTATGGTCAAGGAGTCCGGAGCAAATCGAAGGAGGAAACATGCTCTCCGAAACTCGCACCGCATTCCGCGAGCAACCAGCGTCGAAGACGTTCACCACGCGAGACGAGCAGCTTGCGCTGGAGATCGCCGAGTTCGTCGCCGACCGCGCCCAGTCCTTCAGCGACCATGAGTGCCGGGCCTGGGCCTTGACCGATTTCGGTGTCTGGGCCGTCCTGGCCGGCCAGTCGCCGAAGCTTTCGATGGATACGGAACGGGACGTGCAGCTGCTCTAGCCGCCGACAAAAAGAACCGAACTTGACAGAAAACGCCCTGTACATGTACAGTCCAATCCGGTACATGGTGTAACTACCTGTTCGCGGGTAAGCCGCGACCGAAGCGCTGAAGGGGTGACTGAGGAGATGGGTGAAGTTCTCTGTGGAGAGTCCGGGAGCCAGGCGGCGATTGCGTATCCGCCGGGCGCCGAAGAAGTTCGTGAAGATGACCAGCGGCTGGCGTCGGAGATCGCCGAGTTCGTGGCCGAGCGGGCCCAGTTATTCGGCGACCATGAGTGCCGCGCCTGGGCCCTTACGGACTTCGGCGTTTGGGCTGTACTCGCTGGACAGTCTCCTCGGCTAGCTCTTGAGCCCGAGCCACCGCTCCCCGACGCTGATGCGAATGCCGCTTGATCTCTTCGAGACTGACCTCGATCTCTTCGAGGTTTGACTCTTCGAGATTCTCGATCGCCTGATCGAGACCGACCTTCTCCTCGTCGAGGACGTGCCGGGCCAGAGCGAGCCGGTACTCGGCAAACTCCCGCGGATCCACCTGGAGGGCCGCGGCCAGCGCGGCCATGGTCCGAGCCGACGGCCGGCGGGTTCCGCGCTCGATGCCGGTAATCAGGGCACCGCTGGTGCCTTCTTGGTCGATCGCGAAGGCTTCGTGGGAAAGCCGATCCCGGCTCCATCCCTTGGCCTTCCGTAGCTCTGGGAGCTTCTGCCGGATTGAGTCCATAAACGGCGAGATACTCAATCGGACTCCCCCGTACTTGACAAGAAACGACCTGTACATGTACGCTTCTTTCTGATACAACTTGTATCGATACAGATCTGAGGGAGGATTTCTTCAGGGAGACGTGTTCCGCCAAGACGAAGTCGAGCGGACGCAGGGACCGGAAGAGAAACGCCAGCAGATCTGACCGGAAAGTGATTTGACGAGGAGAAGTGGGCTATGAGAGCTCCAGGTTCTGGAGTTTTTTGGGTGTCTGGTTGCCGGCGGATCAAGCCGGGACTGACCCCTCCTAGCACGATCGGTCTGACAGCACGCAGTGGGGTCGTCCCCTGTGGATCGGCCGATCAAAACTCATCCTATCCCGACGCCGCGGAGGTTATCCCCGGCACGGGAGGTCGAATCGATCGAAATCCATTTCAGTCGACGGCCACTCGGACGGGTGGCTTCAAGGAGGGGAAGCACAATGAGACACGCATCTGCAAATAGGAGCCTGCCGGCTCCAACGCTCCTGCGCTTCACAGCGCTGGCGGCTTTCCTCATCGCGGTCTGCGCCGCCATGGGAATAACCGCCGCAGGAGCCAAGGCCGAAACGGTTGGTTTCACATTCGACCGCGGGGTAATCAACCTCGGCGGCGAAGAAGACGGTCTTTGGGCCAAGCTGGTTGATCCGGATATCGGTGATGCGCCGGCCACGATCAATTCGGATGTGGCCGAGGACGGCACTCTGACCGCGCCGAAGGAGGATTTCTTCTTTCCAGAGAAGAAGATCGAGGCGCTTGAGACCGGTAACCCAAGCTTGCCGGTGGTTGACGCGAAGATCGCGATCAAGGCTGAGGACACCCTGACCGGCACTTACGATGCCGACACCGGTGATGCGTCGATCGTGTTGCCGGCCGATGTTTTGATCACTGTGTATTCGGCGGGTTCGCCGTCGTCGGTGGCGAAGTGCCGTGTTCATGGTTTCGATCTGACTATGGCCACCACCGGTTCGATTTCGGATCCGGGTGATCCGACTGCCGACCCGCCCCGGTCAGCTGCGACTTATGACGCGGCACCTTTCACCGGTGATCCGAAAATGGGTTCGGTGATCGCTCCGTGGACGGGCCTTCCGGCATCGGAGCAAGAGGGCGGTTCTCTGGCCAGCATCGTCTGTCCGGCTCTTGACGACATGTTGGGTGGTCCGGGGGCGATCTGGCTGACCGGCAAGGCCGGCGGCGAGGTTCAGCATCCGGCCCCGTCGAAGGCCCCGAAGTTGACCGGCACCCCGGCAACGAGCACCGAGCAGACCAGCGCCGAGTTCAAGTTCGAGGCCGGTGAAGGCGAAACGAGCCCGGTGACCGGGTTCGAGTGCAAGCTCGACGCGGGCGCGTTCGCTGCCTGTGATTCCGGCACGCAGTCGTACTCGGGCCTGGCGGTTGGTGCCCACAAGTTCACGGTGAGAGCAAAGAACGAGACCGGTGCGGGTCCGGAATCCACCTACGACTGGACCATCACGGAAGCTCAAACGTGTCCGGATGGCACTACCGGCACGCCGCCGAACTGCGTAAAGCCCGGTAAGGCGAAGCTCGGTGCGCTCAAGATCCAGCCGAAGAACAAGGCCGTGAAGCGCGGCAAGAAGGTCACTACCAAGGTGAAGGTGAAGAACGCCGGCACCGCGGCGGCGAAGGGCGTGAAGGTGTGCGTGAACGCCCCGAAGAAGCTGGTCAAGGTCAAGAAATGCGTGAACCTCGGCCAGATTGCCGCGGGCAAGACGAAGACCGCGAAGTTCAAGGTGAAGGCCAAGCGCAAGCGTGGCAAGGCGACCCTGAAGTTCAAGGCCACGTCCAAGAACGCCGGCAACAAGTCCGGCAAGGCGACGGTCAAGGTCAAGTAACGGGAGAGGGGGATCAGATCTGGCCGCACGCTTGCGGCCGGGTCTGCCCCTTCCTGAACCCAAAAGGGATCAAGGAGAAAACAACCATGAGATTTACAGCAAGACAAACACTCAAACACTGCCTCATCGCGGTAGCGGCCACCCTGGTGGGTCTGCTGGTGATGGGCGGGACGGCCTCGGCCGCGGTCACGGAAGCGCCGGACATCACCGCGCAGCCGTCCAACCCGAACACTGATCTGGTGAGCGCGTTCACCTACAAGGTCAGCGACGACGAAACCTCGACCGCGGCGACGCTTCGTTACTACTGCCGCGTCTACGACACCGACGGAACTCCGCCAGCGGCAGGCACGGGATGGCTGGCTTGCGGCACCACGACCTCAGCCGACCCGCAGCCAGCGAGCAAGTCCTACACGCAGGCCAATGGCAACTGGACCTTCGAGGTCGCGGTCCGGGAGACCACGAACATCAGCACCCAGGGACCCCCGGCTGCTTATTCCTGGACTCAGAACGGACCGGTTCCGACTAAGGCGCCGGTATTCACTTCGCAGCCGGAGGATCCGAGCGGTCTAGTCGTCAACAAGTTCGCGTTCGCGGCCGGTGCTGGTGAAGAGAGCCTGGTCGATCGTTTCCAGTGCCGGCTCGACTCGAACGAGGAAAGCGATTGGACACAAACCTGTAGCAATGGATCGCTGGTCATCCCCGTCGGTACCGGCCAATACTCCCTTGGCAATGGTGAACACACCTTCCAGGTTCGGGCCGGTACTTCGGCTGGCTGGGGTCCGGCAAGTGAGACCGTCACCTGGACGGTGGATGTGCCGAATCCGGAGCCGTCGGTCCTGCTTGGGGACGTGAGTACCAGCAGCTGGAGCCGAGATATTTCTTCTTCGATCGCCACCGATCAGGGTGAAGTTCTGACGGATCTTGGTGACGTCAACGACGACGGCAGCTCAGATTTCGCGGTTGTATCGAATGAGCCCACTAGCGACGGGTATGTCGACGTGCTGTTCGGATCCGGTCGGGATGTGGGTGATCGCGATTTCGGCACCCAGGATCCGCGGGAGGGTTTCCGCATCATCCCGCTTCCCAGTAGCTCGGCAGGCAATGTTCAGGTATATGGGGCCGGGGATCAAAACGGGGACGGTATAGATGACCTGGTCGTGTTCACCCCCCCTCTGTTCGGAGTATTGCCGCCGGCCACTCTCACGGTCGTCTACGGCGGGTTCTCAGTCGAGGATCTGCCGTCGTGCCCGTCGTTGCCGGTCCACTGCCTGAACGTCGCCGACTTGGACACCGGCCCGGACGGTCAAGGGTACACGTTGACAACGTCTATAACCGTGGGTAGCCCAGTTGGCTCGGCTATCGCAGCTGCCGATTTCGACGGTGACGGCACGGACGATCTGGTGATTAACGGTGGTGGTTCCGAGGTCGGAGTTCGAGTCGTCAAGGGCACGGAACGGTCCGGGACTGTCGATATGGACAACCTGCCGACCGACCAGTATCTAGCGATCGGCACTACGCTCAATGCCAGCGACCTTAATGAATCTGCGGGCTATATCGCGACACTGGGCGACCTGGACGGTGACGGTCGTGACGACGTGTACGTCGCCGGCCAGGCATCGGGCATCAACGCTGTGATCTACGGACGGCCCTTCGGTGGCGATGACCTCGATATCCCCACCTTGGACCCGGATGACGGGTTCAAGATATTCAACGCGCCCCTGACCGACATCATGTTTGTCGGCTCGGCCGGCGACGTGAACGGTGACGGCTCCCCGGATCTTTGGGCCAGTTCGGGCAACGGATTCTTCGGGACCGACTCGGATCGAGTGTTCACGATCTATGACGCTCTGCCGGCTCGGGGATCGGGTGATTCCCTTACGAAGTTCCCTGATATGGATCCGGCCACGGGCTACGTAGTCGAGCGCGGGGGAGAGAACGACATCGCGCTCGGGGAGATGCCTGCGGCCAACATCGGGGACTTCAACAACGATGGGGTGCCGGACACCCTGGTGCCGGCCACTGCCCAGCACGGACTGGACGGAACCCCGGCAGTCGGTGGTGCCTATGTCCTGTTCGGGCAGCGGCCCAAACCGACCGGCTCGCTCGGCGTCGATGCCTCACTCACCCCTGATCTGGGTGTCGGTCTGATCGGTTCGGCGCAAGCGAAGGTCGGCTACAAGGTCGCGTCGGCCGGCGACATTGACGGTGACGGATTGCCCGATTTCATCGTCAACGGCAATAACCGGGACGCCTCCGGCGCGCTCACTGGGTTCACGACCTATGTCGTCAAGGGCAAGTCCCTGATCGATCAGGTGAAGACCGGCAAGGCGGCCGGGGTGGCGAACACCTCTGCGGTTCTGAATGCCGGCCTCTCGACCAACAATCGCGACAGTGAGGTGTGGTTCGAGTACGGCACCACGGACGAGTACGGGTCGAGCACTGATCCGGAGTCGTTCGAGGCGTCCGTGACTGGTGATGCTGCTTCGGCGGCTGTCTCTGGGCTTGCGAAGGCCACGACCTACCATTACCGGGCGGTCGCGAAGAACGCTCTTGGTCTCGTCAGGTATGGCGATGACAAGACGTTCACGACGAGCAATGTGGATAACCCTGGTGGTGATCCGTGTGCGGCTGACAACACGAAGCCGGGTTGCTCGGGCTATGACCCGTGTAAGGCGGACAACACCAAGCCGGGTTGCTCCGGCTACTGCGCCGCCAACCCTGGCAAGTGCTCCACGAGCGGGCCGGCGAAGCTCTCGATGATCACGATCACGAAGAAGATCGTGGTCAAGCGGGGCAAGAAGGGCACGGTTCAGGTCGCGGTCATCAATGCGGGTGGGAAGGCTGCCAAGGGCGTGAAGGTTTGCGTCAAGGCGCCGAAGAGGCTCGTGAAGGTGAAGCGCTGCACCAAGGTCGGGTCGCTTGGTTCCGGTGCCAGCCGGACGGTGAAGGTCAAGGTGAAGGCCAAGCGCAAGCGCGGCAAGGCCACCTTGAAGCTCACCGCCACGGGCAACGGCGTCGGCAAGAAGACGGCGAAGGCCAAGGTGGTCGTTCGCTGAACGAGAGAGCAAGGTCCGAGAGGGCCTGAAGTCCGAAGAGCCCCGGCCCGGTTTCGACCGGCCGGGGCTTTTCTTGTCTCGGTCGGTAGTTTCGGTCCAAGCGGCGATCTGCCTAACTCTTAATCGACTATTTACCTAATAGAGAGGCGACTATCTGCTAGATTCGAATCATGTCCTATGAGCGGCGCATCATCGATGACTTCCTCGATGAGCTTTTTCCGCACCTGGCGGCGGTCTCCCTCGAAGGTGCCAAAGGAGTCGGTAAGACAGCGACAGCGAGCCAGCGCGCGAAGACGATCCTGTCGCTCAACGTGCCCGAGCAGCGCGAAGTCTTGGCTGCGAATCTCGACCGGGTCACGGAGGTCCCACCGCCGGTTCTGATCGATGAATGGCAGCTCGAGCCTCCGGTATGGGATCGCGTTCGAAGGGCGGTAGACGAGGACAGCACCGGAGGGCAATTCCTGCTGGCCGGTTCGGCCGGGGTCGGGCCGGGCGTGCGGATTCACTCTGGCGCCGGTCGGATAGTCAGCATCCGGCTGCGACCACTCGCGTTCAGTGAGCGCGGCTTATCGGAGCCGACCGTGTCCCTGCGAGGGTTGCTCGACGGTGGCCGGCCGGACATCGACGGGCATTCCCCGGTTTCTCTGGGTGACTATGTGGAAGAGATTCTGCGTTCCGGGTTTCCGGGCATCCGTCCCTTGCCCGAACGAGCCCGGACCGTGCAACTCGACAGTTACATCGCCCGGATCGTCCAGCGTGAGCTGCCGGAGAACGGCATCGCGGTGCGTCGCCCGGAGGCGCTCACTGCCTGGCTGACCGCCTACGGGGCAGCGACTGCGACCGATGCGGCATACACCAAGATCCTCGATGCGGCGACAGCAGGCGAGCAGGACAAGCCCGCCCGCGCGACGGTCGACGCCTACCGCGAGCACCTGACGCGGATCTTCGTGCTCGATCCGATTCCGGGGTGGATCCCGGTTTTCAATCCGCTCAAGCGACTCACTCGTTCTCCCAAGCACCACTTGGTGGACCCGGCCCTGGCGGCACGGCTGGTGAAGGTCGGGAAGGACGGCCTGCTTCGGGGGGAGGGCGACCGCGTCGCGGCCTCTACGGGAACCTGGCTGGGTGCCCTCTTCGAGTCGCTTACAGCCCAGAGCGTTCGCGTGTACGCCGACGCGAGTGATGCCCAGACCGGGCACCTGCGCACCAAGGATTCCACTCGTGAGATCGACCTCATCGTCGAAGGCGGCGATCGCCAGGTGGTCGCAATCGAGGCGAAACTCGCGGCCACCGTCAGCGACCATGACGTTCGTCATCTGAACTGGCTCCAACGGCAGATCGGCGACCGACTGTCCGATCGGGTCATCGTCACTACTGGTGAGTACGCCTATCGCCGGACGGACGGGGTGGCGGTTGTCCCGCTGGCTCTGCTCGGACCGTAGGTTGATTCCACTGTAAGGCTAAGCCACCGATGCTCTGAACGGCCCATCCGTTGCTCCAGAACGGGAAATCTCGCCGTACTTGACAAGAAATGACCTGTACATGTACACTCAACCGATACAAGATGTATCGATACATGTCTGGGGAGGGAATTCTTCAGGGAGTCGTGATTCGCAGGGAGGCAGGTTGCCACCGCAATGCGGACGAGGGACCCAGAGAACTCTCTCCAGGGTGACCGATTTCCCGGTCCGGCCACGAGGGCCGGGTCGGGGAACCGGCCGCCCGCCAGATCTGAAACGAAAAGGAACGGAGAGATGGGGATTACAACGGGTAGGGACAGATCAGGATTCAAGTGGTTGGCGGTAGCGCTCTTCGCGCTGGCCGGCCTCGCCGCGGTTAACCTCGCGGTCGCAGCTGACGCCGGCGCCAAGCCGGCCAAGAAGAAGCAAGCGAAGAAGAAGGCCAAGAAGAACAAGGGCCTGAAGAAGGCGCCGGCGATTGCCGGCAAGGCGCCGTACGCGGCCCGCGGCAGCATCGAAGACGCCTACGTCACCGGGGCCAAGCCGGGGCAGAAGCTGCTGCTGGTCAACAAGAAGAACCGGATCCTCCGGACCGGCAAGGCCGACAAGTTCGGCTCGAAGATCTTCTACACGCTCAAGCCCGGAGGCGGCTACACCGTTCGCACTCCGAAGGGCAAGAAGAAGTCCATCTCGACCCCGAAGTTCAAGATCCTCAAGGCGGGGGCCAATCCGCCCCAGTCCTACTACGACAAGATCGACCTCCACCCCGGTCTCAACTACGTGAAGATGCGTGACGGGATCGAGCTGGCGATGACCGTGAGGCTGCCCAGCGGCAAGACCATGGCCGACGGGCCGTTCCCGACCTTCGTCGAGTACTCCGGCTACCAGACCGCCGCACCGCACGACCTGCTCCAGACGATCCTGGCCCAGGTGAGCGGCGGTGGAACGAGCGAGACCGACCCGCTCGCACCGCTGACCTCGACCGCGGTCGGCTCGCTGATCGGGCCGCTGCTCGACTTCGCGACCGTCAGCGTCCAGATGCGCGGCTCGGGCTGCTCCGGCGGCGCCTTCGACCTGTTCGGCTTGCCGACCACCTACGACGGCTATGACGCGATCGAATCCGTCGCGGCCCAGGACTGGGTCAAGGGTGGCATGGTCGGTATGGGCGGCATCTCCTTCTCGGGGATCACCCAGCTGTTCACGGCCGGCACCCAGCCGCCGCACCTGGCCGCCGTCTCGCCGCTCTCGGTGACCGACGACGTCTACCAGGGCACCGGCTTCCCCGGCGGCATCTTCAACGACGGGTTCGCGTACAGCTGGATCACCGAGCGGATGGAAGAGGCCAAGCCGGCCCCGGCCCCGCTCGACGACCAGGGCAACTTCGTCAGCAAGTGGTCGCAGCCGTGGGCGAACATCATGTCCACGACCGGTGACCCGGACGTGGCCGAGCCGCTCCGGAGCGAACAGAAGCAGCACTGTCTCGACAACCAGAAGCTGCGGCTCCAGACGCGGGACGTCAACAAGCTGATCGAGTCCAACCCGTACCGGACGACCAAGCTCTTCGGAGACCGCTCGCCCGGTGAGTGGGCGAAGCACATCAACGTGCCGGTCTTCCTGGTCGGGCAGTTCCAGGACGAGCAGACCGGCGGCCACTGGCCGGAGCTGATCAAGAACCTGAAGAAGAACCCGAACGTCTGGGTGACGCTCCAGAACGGCGTCCACGTCGACTCGCTCGGCCCGAGCACGATCACCCGCTGGGCCGAGTTCATGAACCTGTTCGTGGCCAACCGAGTGCCGGTGGTGCCCGACTTCGTCCTGCCGCTGGGTGGCGAGCTCTACAACGCCCTGGCCTCGGCCGGGTCGCTGCCGATCCAGCAGTCGCGCTTCGCCGACTACACCAGCTCCGAACAGGCGATGAACGACTTCAAGAAGGATCCGCGGATCCGCGTCCTGATGGACAACGGTGACGCCGTGCCCGGTGACCCGGGAGCGATCGGCGCGAAGTGGGAGACCCACTTCAGCGACTGGCCGGTTCCCTCGATCAAGCCGACGAAGTTCTTCCTCGGCAAGGGTGGGAAGCTGAGCAGCGGCAAGCCCGGCAAGGGCCAGGCCAGCTACAAGTCGGATCCGAAGGCACGTCCGGCCAAGACGCTCGGCCCGGACGGGCAGAGCGAGTCGTGGCTCGGCCAGCCTCCCTACAACTGGACGCCGGTTGCGAAGGGCAAGGGACTTGCCTGGGTGACGCCGCCGATGAGCAAGGACACCTTCATCGCCGGCACCTCCAGCCTCGATCTGTGGCTCAAGTCGAGCAAGCGGAACACCGACCTGCAGGTCACGATGACCGAGGTCCGGCCGGACGGCCAGGAGACCTACGTCCAGGGCGGATGGCTCCGTACGTCGCATCGGGCGATCGACAAGAAGGCCTCGAGCCCGACCGATCCGGTCCAGACCTGGCTGAAGAAGGACGGCAAGCCGCTGAAGAAGGGCAAGTTCAACTACACCCGGGTCCAGATCTTCCCGGTCGCCCATGTGTTCAGGGCCGGCTCGAAGATCCGGATCGCTCTCACCGCACCTGGCGGTGACCGGACGATCTGGAACTTCCAGACGATCGAGAAGGGCAAGACCCGCAACACCATCTCCTTCGGCGGAAGCAAGGCCTCGAAGCTGGTGCTGCCGGTGATCCCCGGTCAGGACGCACAGGGCACGCCGTTGCCCGGTCCGACCGCCCTGCGTGGCGAGCCGAGCCGGGATTACGTCCCCGCCTCGAATGGAGGTTGAGCGAGCCAAGGCGTTACGACGACGGCCGGTAGCGATGAGCCCGGCAATAGCCAAGAAGGCTTGGGCCCCGGAAGTGACTCCGGGGCCCGAGCGGCCCGAGACCTCCCAACTCCCTGTCGGGGGCCGGGCCGAGAGTGGGGGTTAGCCGTCCTCCCAATTACGGATGGCTCTCACTCGAAGGCACCAGGTGTCCCTGCCTAATCCTGGTGCCGGTAACGGCGGTTACTCCCTAGCCGTCGACCGAACCGAAGCAAGCGCGGCCCCCGCTCCCCTCCACTAACTGGATCGGGGGTCGCGCAAGCTTCGACCCAAAACCCCAAGCTCACAAAGGAGCCAGTTGGAGGGCAGGGTACACACAGCCCACGATGACGTGCTCCGACGCTGGTATAGCTATGTCGAAGGCGAGCGCGAACCCTTCGGCTTCGAGTACCACAAGGACCGCGCGATCCAGATCGGCCAGGACACCGCTCGCTACCACCAGACGGAACACCTGATCCACGACGAGAGCGGCGAGGTCGAGTTCATCCACTCTTACCGGGACGACGCCACCGGCTAGCTCAGGTGCGTCGACCAGTCCCCGGCGCCGGTTCGAGCAATCTCGGACAAGCCACCTTCAATTTCGCCGCGATCTCTGTCAGATTCGTGATGATGGCGCGACTTGGCCAAGACAGCAATCCACACCAACTAAGGGGGAAGCAAATGCGTTTGAAGAATTTGGGCGTTGTGGTGGTATTCACGGTAACGCTGGGCTCGATTTGCGCTTCGGGAGCTTCGGCCTCACCGAATTACGACCGGACCTGCGGGATTCTCCCCGGTAACGGCTATGTGAACTACGTGAGGGTCAAGAACATGACTTGCCACCACGGTATGAAGGTCTCGATCCGCGCCAGGAAGAAGTTCTGCAATCTGAACAACGGCTGCCCCATGGACGCCGACACCGACTTCTACCGCGGATCTGTCTCAAGGAACGGCTGGAAGTGCAAGGTCACCGTCGCTTGGGAATACGAACGCGAGAAATGCCGCAAGGGACGCAGGCGAGCGGTCCACATCGCAGGTGCTTGAACAGAAGTCACACAAAACAGTCAAGAGTGTGCAACAAAAAGGCGGGCAAGACCGGAACCTGGTCTTTGCCCGCCTACGCTCGTGAGAGCGGAAGGTGATGTCGCCTGGTGGCGACCCACGGATGACAACCGTTGGGTCCGATCTTACCATCGGATGGGGTTCGATTCCCCCGCCTTCCGCCAGAGGAATAGCTGGACCGGGACAGGGTCGGGCAAGCAATAGTCAAGCGAGCCGCGGCCGGTAACTGCCTCGCGATCGTCCCGGTTCCAGCATCCAGCAAGTTTCCCCGTCGCCTGTAACGCTGGGAGGGTCCCGACCATTCTCTTTTAGACGTGGCTTCCGGCGAAACATCCCGAAACGAGTTCGAGGCGGTCAGTGAGCTGCGGCCGATGATCTCGGCGTACTGCCGGCGTCGGGGTAGCCGGGATCCGGAGGGGATTGCGGCGGAGGTGATCGCGATCGCGTGGGGCCGGCGGGATGAACTCGATCTCAAGGATTGCCGTCCCTGGCTGATCGCCACCGCCCGCAATCTCCTGCTCGACGAGTACCGGGCGAGGCGCCGCTCCATCCCGACCGATCCGGGTGCCATGGCCGACCTGGACAAGAGGCGGGAGCCCGACTTCGAAGTGGAATCTCTGGACCCTGAGCTCCGGCTTGCTCTCGACTCGCTCTCGCCAAGTGACCGGGAGGCCGTCCTTCTGGTCGCCTGGGAGGAGCTGAGCCCGGCCGAGGCGGCCCGGTCGATGGGTATCCGTCCCGCGACCTTCCGGGTGCGGCTGCATCGGGCCCGGAGTCGCTTGAAGCAGACCCTTGAAGAACTCTCGGCCACCCCGGCCGAAGCAACCGACAGTCCCCTGGAGGACACGATATGAACGACGCGCAACTCGACGCCCGGCTTCGTGCCGCAAACCCGGTTCCCGGACGAGAGGCTCCGTCGACGTCCGGCCTCTCGTTGATCCGGAGGATCGGTCAAATCTTCCTGGCGGTTCTCGCCGTCTTGCTGGTCGGGGTCGGGGTTGCTTGGGCCGCCAGCGGCACCAATCCGATCGCTTCCGTCTTCTCCGATGACCTGAAGGTGGTCGAGTCGGACGTGGGCTTCGACTCGTTCGAGATTCTGGAACCGATGACGGAGGAAGCGCTGGCGACCCTGCCGCGAGGAGCGGCGCAGGCGGCCACGTTCCACGCGATCACGAAGCAGACGATGGAGAACGTCTTCAACGGGCTCCCACCGTTTGGTCGCGACAAATCGAAGTTCGAACCTGATCCGGTCTTCATCTCGGCGATCGGCCGGGGCGAAACCAACACCGGCAACCCGGTCACCCTGCTCGTCGAGGGCGGTGAGGTCTGCTCTTATGCGGGCGTCAACGGCTACGGCCGGGGTAACTGTGGCGACCTTGAGGCGATCGATAAGGGCGATGTCGTGAGCTGGGGCGGAGAGAACCGAGGGCGGCGGCTCGACCTTGCCGGGATCTATAACGACGAAGTAGCTGCGATCGACGTGCTCGGAGATGGTGAACCGCCAATCGAAATTCCGGACAACGTCCTAGAACTCCACCACCTGAGGTACCAAGACATCACGCTTGTCGGGCTCGACGACGAAGGCAACGAACTCTTCCGCGATCGCGTCCCCATGAGCATGAAGCCGTGACGTGTAGCGTGGCGCTCTCACCCGTGGCCAAGATCCCGTCAAGGTTAGGTCCGTAGCAAATCATCTCGTAGCGAAACGGTCCTGTTACCCTGTGTACATGGGCAAATCAGCTCAAACCGCCGAGCGACCCGACGTGGGTTCGTCGGATGTGATGTCCGGCGATCTCGGCTGGCTGCTTGCCCAGACTTCCCATGGTCTCGCGGTCGAACAGACCGCGCGGCTGGAAGACCTCGGCATCGCCCCGCGTGGCTACTGCGTCCTCCGGGCCGCCCTGGACGGCGAATACACGCAGGGTGAGATCGGCCAGATCATCGGCGTCGACAAGACGACCATGGTGGTGACCCTGGACAGTCTCGAAGGTGCCGGGCTGGCCGAGCGAACCCCGTCGAAGACCGACCGCCGCGCTCGGGTGATCTCGGTCACGACCAAGGGCAAGAAGAAGGTGGCCGAGGCCGAACGGGTCACCGAACGACTCCATCAGGAAATACTGGCCGAACTGAGCGAGGAGCAGCGCGAAGTCCTGCTCGGAGCGCTCAACCAGCTTCAGTGCGGCGCTCTCGCGGAAGCATCTCCCTGCCAGCAAAAGCCACGGAAACGCGCCCCTCGCGTCTGACATAGTTCCACAACAAATAGTTCCGAACGGATCTATTTGCTACGGTTCTTTCTTCGAAGAAACGAACCTGAGGAACCGATGTCTGAAATCGCAGCACCCGATGTCTCCGTCTCTGCACCATCCGGTCCGGTCTCGTCCGAGCCCAAACTAAGTCTCCGCGAGCGCTGGATCGCGCTCATCACCCTCTGCGCCGGGATGCTGATGATCATCCTCGACGGCACCATCGTCAACGTGGCGCTGCCCTCGATCCAGGACGACCTCGGGTTCTCCCAGTCCGACCTCGCCTGGGTGGTCAACGCCTACCTGATTCCCTTCGGCGGGCTTCTGCTGTTGGCCGGCCGGCTCGGAGACCTGCTCGGTCGCAAGCGCCTCTTCACGACGGGCCTCGTCGTCTTCATCGGGGCATCCCTGCTCTGCGGATTGGCCCAGAACGAGATGATGCTGGTCGGTGCCCGCTTCCTGCAAGGAATCGGGGGCGCGATGACCTCGGCGGTGATCCTCGGGATGATCGTGACGATGTTCCCGGAGCCGAAGGAACAGGCCCGGGCGATCGGCGACTACAGCTTCGTCGCGGCCGCCGGTGGGTCGCTGGGGCTGCTGCTCGGCGGCGTCCTGACCGAACTCCTCTCCTGGCACTGGATCTTCTTCGTCAACCTGCCGATCGGCGTCGTCACCGCGGTCATGGCCCGCCGGGTACTCCAGCACGAGGAAGGGCTCGGCCTGCATCATGGGGCCGATCTCTCCGGCGCGGCGCTGATAACCGGTTCGATCATGCTCGCCGTCTACACGGTGGTTCAGGTGGCCGACACCGGATGGGGCTCGGCCACCACCCTGATCCTCGGAGCAATTTCACTGGCCCTGTTGGCCGGATTCATCACCCGCGAAGCGACCGCGAAGAATCCGCTGATGCCGCTCTCGGTGTTCCGCAGCCGCAATGTGGCTGGAGCAAACCTGGTCCAGATCCTCATGGTGGCCGGCCTCTTCGGCATGTTCTTCATGGGGGCGCTCTACCTGCAGCGGGTGCTCGGCTACACGGCGATCGAGGTCGGGGTGGCGTTCCTGCCGCTTTCGATCGGGATCGGCGCGATGTCCCTGAAATGGTCTCCGCAGCTGGTCAACCGCTATGGCCCGCGGCCGGTGCTGGTGCCGGCCCTGTTGCTGATCGCGGTGGCGCTGCTGTTGCTCTCCCGCGTCTCGGTCGACGGTCACTACGTCACTGACCTGCTGCCCTCGATGCTGATGATCGGCATCGGCGCCGGCCTCGGCTTCCCGGCCCTGATGACCCTGGCGATGTCCGGGGCCACGGTCGAGGATGCCGGGTTGGCCTCGGGCCTGGTCAACACCTCCCAGCAGATGGGTGGGGCCCTGGGACTGGCCCTGCTGGTGACGATGTCGACCACTCGTACTGACGACCGGCTGGCCGATGGCGTGGGCCAGGCTGCAGCCCTGACTGACGGCTACCAGCTCGCCTTCGCGATCGGCGCGGGCCTGGTTCTGCTCGGGGTGCTTCTTGCCGTAACGGTCCTCGAGAAGCCCAAGGCAGATCTTCGCACACAGGAAGTCCGGGAGCCCGAAGGCCAGCCCGCCTACGAGCAGGCCTGATTCAAAGAGCTACGAACGAAAGAACGCGATGAATCCGCAGAAAGACAAGAACCCAATTCTCTACTGGCTCCTTCAGCGCCAGCAAAAGAAGGGCGCCCGGGCATCTTCCCGGAGAAGCGTGGCAAGCAGAAGCATCTAACCGTCCGGCGACCGAAACACACAGGTGATGCGAAGACGGGCCCGGGCGGAAAAAGCCCGGGCCCGACTTCTCGTTAATACGGCGGGCAGGATGTCATGGAGCTAGCCGGAGTCGAACCGGCGACCTCTTGGGTGCGATCCAAGCGCTCTGCCAACTGAGCTATAGCCCCGCGTTCGACAAAGGATACGGAGTCCCGGCGTGCAAAGTAGGGAGAGCTCATGCACATGTCCGTAGAAACCGCATAGTCTTTACCACGACCGTTAGCTACTGAGAGATCAATGGGAATTCTCGACGAGGCAATCCGGGAACACCTCGAGCTGAAACGCCAGCACGGGGCCGACGAATCCGAACTGAAGGGATTGGAGGACGAGGCCTTCGGCGAAGCCGAACGGCCCGACGCTGTCAGCCCGCAGGCGGGCGAAGCTGAGACCCAAATCATCAGTCCCGGGTCCAGCATCACCACGCCGGCCGGCGAAGGCGATCAGCTCGACAAGGTCTTCGAAGCGACCCGTCAGCGCGAGGCTGCGGCCGAGGAAGCGGTCGCCCGGGAAGCCGCCAAGGCAAAGGAAGCCGGCAAGCCGAGCGAGGCACCGGCCGAACCCGACGCGACTTTCGCCGAGCATCCGGTCCCGGAGCCCCCGGCCCCGGCCCCCGAGGAAGCGAAGGCCGAACCGGAGGTGGCCGACGAGGCCACGGTCGAATCGCCTGAAGCCAAACCGGCGGAGCCCGCACCCGAACCGGCGGCAGAGGAAGGCGACGCCGGCGACATGCTCGAAGCCGAGCGTGCCCAGCTGGCCAGCCACCCGACCGAGCATTACGACGTTGACGCCGCGATCGCCGAAGAGGACGAGATCGACATCCTCAGCGAAAGCTCGCTCTCGGACGAGCTCGATCGTGCCCTCGACAGCGGCGAAGTCGCCGCGACCGGCGGCGAGACGGTCGAGTACGACGTTTCCTCCGAACCGGACTCGGCCGAGGTCGACCTCGATGAACCCGACTCGGGCGAGCTGGAAGCCGAAGCCGACTCAGCGGAACACGAGGCGGTTGAAGAAGGCGCCGAAGAGGATTCGGCCGAGTTGCTCTATGAGGATGCGGCCACCGAGAGCCAGCCCGCCGGAGGGGAATCCGACACCGGGGAGCAGGAGGCCGAGGGTTCGGGCGAGTTCTTCGACCAGGACGACGTGCTCGAGGCGACCCCGGACTTTCTCGAGGAGACGCCCGAGCACGATCAGCTCTGGTTCGAGCAGAAGGAACCGAAGGACTTCGACTTCGGCGACTGACCGGTGCCGCCCCTCGCGGGTGGGGCTCTCGTCGATCGTCTACTGAATCGCCGCCGACCAGCGGCCACCGTTGCGATGGACCTCGATCGGCAGGTCGAAGCAGGCGGAAACGTGCTCCGATGTGAGTGCCTCGTCGACCCTGCCCTGGGCCAGCACCCTTCCGTCCTTGAGCAGCAGGGCGTGGGTTGTGGTCGGCGGGATCTCCTCGAGGTGATGGGTGACCGTGACCGTGGTCAGGCTGCGGTCTCCCTCGGCCATCGAGACCAGGGCCGAGACCAGCTGTTCGCGAGACGGCAGGTCGAGGCCGGAGGCGGGCTCGTCCAGCAGCAGCAGCTCGGGGCTCGGCATCAGCGCCCGGGCGAGCAGGATCCGTTGGCGTTCGCCCTGCGAGCACTCGCCGAAGGCGCGGGTTTCGAGATCACCGAGGCCGACCACGCCCATCAGCTCCCTGGCCCGCTCGCGATGGCTTTCGTCGAGGCGCTGGTGCTGCAGGGCGATGCTGTTGAAGGCGCCGGATTCGATCGTCTCGAAGACCGGCCGGCGCGAAGGGATCGCGCGGGAGGTGCGGGCGTCAACCAGGCCGATGGCCTCTCGCAGCGCCCGCATGTCAGTGTTGCCTAGCCGCTTGCCGAGCACATCTACCGTGCCCTCCGAGGCGTGGGAGTCGGCGGCGGCCAGGTGGAGCAGGGTCGTCTTGCCGGCCCCGTTCGGGCCGAGCATCACCCAGTGCTCGCCACGGCCGACCAGCCAGTCCACCCCTTCGAGCAGCATCACCCGCTGCTTGAGCGCGGTCGACCAGCGAAAGACGTTGACCTGGTCAACCCGTATGACCGTCGAACCGGACGGATGGCCATCGCGTTGGCCGAGGGTTGTGGCAAGGTCGTCGATCGACATCGGCCCAGGCTATCTGTGTGACGCGTCCGGCCGGCCCCCAACCCATACAATCACCGTCCACTCTGGGGCCATAGCTCAGTTGGCAGAGCGCCTGCTTTGCAAGCAGGAGGTCGCCGGTTCGATCCCGGCTGGCTCCATCAAGCACTTTCCGCCCCACAAGCGGGATGCGCGACCCTCACGGGTCACGCCCACCACCGCGGGGCGCTCTCGATGTACCAGTTAATGTACCGCGACGGCGGATCGTCAGTTTAGGAATGGTCCGCCGAACCGACACGCCGCCGGCGAGCATGGTTGCGCTTAGCTCTGTGCGCGGAGCCTGAGCGGGATCTGCGCCGTCAGCGGTGTTAGAACGTTGAAGCGTGACCGGACAGCGTCGTAGAGCTCAACTCCGGTAGGTGCTTGGATGGTCAGCAGCATCGCGAATGCAAGCGGCGGTGCGGCAACAAGAGTGCCGCCTTCGCGTGCGAGATAGGAGACAGTGAGCTGTGGATCGAACAGGCTTGAGGAGCGCATGCGCTCGGTGTAGTGCAAGGCAGTCTCCCACTTGCCCTCTTCGCGCTGGAGTATTTCGTTGCGGCGGCGCTCGGATGCGCGAGTGGTCGGGAGCGGCGCGGGAACCCATCCGTCGCGCAACCGCTTGAGCACCTTCTCGCGATCACGTTGTACGTCGAGTTGAACCGACTTGTTGGTCCCGGTCTTGCGGAAGGTATAGCGGCGCGCATGGGGTCGGAAGGCGACCTCCAATCCTGACTGGGTGTAATCGACGGGATCGGTCGGATCGGTTGGGGCAACGAAGGCGAGCGTCCAGCGGAGGTTCAGCGTCCGACCTGAGACGACATCGGCAGGCAGCGGGAACGGCAACGCGATCGTTTGCCCGCGCTCGATCTCATCGCGGTAGAGGATCGTTACGTCCTGCGGCGGCAGATCCCAGTGAGGATCGTAGCGCTCTGCCAGCCGACCGAACCCGACCTGGTCAATGAGCGTGTTGTCAGTACCAGGCTCGGCGAAGTGGATCGCGAACGCACGCAGTACGTCGGGGGTCGCGGCGTCTTGGCCGATGGTCGCCGTCAGTGCCGCAAGCCCATGCGCGACGGTCGGTGCAGCGAAGCTTGTTCCCTGGGCTTCGCCGATTGTGCCACCGGGAGCGATTCCGCGATACGGCGCGTGGTTGCTTCCGCCGAACGCGACACCGATCGGCTGGATTCGCGCTCCCGGCCGACCAGGACCGATCGCGCTGTAGGCGGCACGCTTCCACGAGGAGTGTGGTGCCTCTCGGTCGCAAGCACCGACCCCGATCCCATTGACCATGTCACCGGGTACCTGGATGCGATTAAGGCCGGCGTCGCCATCGTTTTCGCCATTGTTGCCCACCGCACACACGAACAGCGTCCCGTGCTGCTCAGTGAGTTCATCCAGTCGGGCTGTCCAAGCGTGCGGTTCGTCGTCATCGTCGAGACACAGGTTCGGACCGAGGCTGAGATTGACGATCGGGTAGTCGCGCTGTCTGACCAGCTCTACGATTCGATCCAAAATCCAGTACAGGTCGACATCCCACTGATCGCTCGCGGGTACCGGCAGAACACGAAAATGGTCGACGCCGACATCGGGAGTGCGCAGCTGCTGATCCGGTTCGAATGCGCCATAGAGCAAGGCGCTGGTAACCATCGTTCCGTGCGCAACCGCCTGAGAGTCGGGGAGTTCCGGCGTCACGTCGATGTTCGTCGCGAACGGCCCTACATGAGCAACGGTGTCATCGAGTCCCCCGTCGAAAGCAGCGATACGCACGTCAGACTGCGGCCGCTGACCGGCGGGCGGTGTAGGCAGTTGCGTGTCGGTGGTTGCGATCCGCAACGGCCCGACTGGCACCGGTCGGACCTGGGGCATGGGTCGCAGCGCTCGCAACGGGTTGAAGCGTGCCGCGATCTCGCCAGCATCGGCGGGCAGTCGGACGGGTATGAATGTGAGGCCCTTAACCGGGCGCTCATAGTCGACAGCGACCTCACCACCGAGCTGGCTGATCCACGCTTCCCACTTCTCCAGCACGGAGCGGCGCTCGGTCTCGCTGGGCTCGCCTCCGGCAGCGATCGCCGGATGCAGCACGGCTTCCCATGTGACCAGTGCTCCAGCGGGAGCGTCGGGCTCGCTGCGCAGTACATCGTCGACGGGAGGCATCCGAACCACATCAAACTGGCGAAGAGCATCGCGTGCGGTTGCGCTCATGCCGCGTGCTGGCCCCGCCTCATGCAGCAGTTCCGACACCTTCGTTAGCGACCGTTCGTCGCCGGCTAGCAGGTAGGTCTTGGTGGGACGTGGCTCGCTCGGGCGGCTTTTGGTCTTGTACTCGGCGACCGCGCCGCGTGTTCCAACAGGCACAAGGTCTGCCGCGCGGAACAACTCGGCTGGGAAATAGCTGTTGGCCAGGTAGTTGGGCAATACCGTGGCTTCGAAGATGACTCGTGCGCCACGCAGGCCACTGGGGGTCTCGGCGACGTCTCGCTGCAACGCGGCGACCTGTGGGGTGAGGATCTCGCGAGCCTGCTCAAGCGAACGTGGATGCCACTTTGGACCCCCGCCACTTGCTCGTTCGACCTCGCCGCGCAGTCGCTCTCCTCCCGCCAGCAACGGACGCTGCGTCTCGACTGGGTTACGGGCGCGATCGTCGGAGGCCATCAGCTCGCCGCCAACATGGGCTCGGGTACAGCCTGCGGGCTAAGCTCGGTACGCCAGCGTTGCGCAAGCTTCCCGACGGTGGGATGTGAGATCCCAAGCAACTTGGCGATTTCACGTTGAGAAAGACCGAGCTGATCAATTGCCAGCGCGCAGAACGCCGCCCGTTCAGTCGTGTCCGCGTCGGACCAATCTCCCAGCGGCTTCAGCACCGTCTCGCTGAGGATTCGCTCGAAGCTCACTTCGTCCAGAACCGCACGCCGCGCGGCGTGCGCGACCGTCTGTTCGAGGTCGGCTCCACTAGAACCGTTCAGTGCCAACGCACAGGCTGCCAACACATCGCATGATGAGACTTGGCCGGCACGCCGAACGGCCCGTCCAAGGATCGCGATGCGCTCCTCCAATTCGGGTAAGTCGAGATCGAGGCGCAGGTCAAAGCGCCGATCGACCGCGGGATCGAGCAACTGCGGGTGATTAGTGGCTGCCACCAGCAGTCCGCTCGCGGGCCAACGATCGAGTTCCACCAGCAGCACGTTGACTAGTCGCTTGAGCTCGCCGATATCGCTTTGGTCGTCGCGACGCTTGGCGACGGCGTCGAACTCGTCTAGCAGCAACACACACGGTGCCTGCCGCGCGTAGACCAGCAGCTGCCGCAGGTTTTGACCGGTCTTGCCTAGCAGACTCGACATCAACGTTGCCAACTCAACACCGACTAGTGGCAACTCCAACTCTTGAGCAAGATAGCGCGCCGTCATCGTCTTACCTACCCCCGGTCGCCCGGACAGGAGTACCGTCTTGGGTGGTTCCAGGCCAGCGGCTTGCAGCTGCGAAGCAGCGCGACGTTCTGCCACTAACTGCCCGATCGCTTCAGTAGCCTTGGGACTGAGTATGGGCTCCTCGACGACCGGTCGTTCCTCCACGGATGCGAGCGGTAGCTGACTCTCGGGCTCAAGTGGCATTGCCGCACGCTGCCCTCCGCGTGTTGGCGACGTGTCGGTCCCTACAAGCAAGCTGCCTAGGTGTTCACGGAAGGTGTCAGAGACCGGCTTGCCCTTGCGTTGGCGAAGGAGTTTACGAGCCAACTGGCGAATCGATGCGTCGTCGCCATCCAAGCCGAGTCGCACTAGGTCCACGATCACTTTCTCAGTGGGATCTAGCTGCTCTGACTTGTGGTAAGAATCTGCGGTCATGGCACCTGTAGATTACCACCGCCATAAGCAGAAACGATTAGCGTGGTAATAAGTCTGCCAGTACTAAGCGGACTGTTTCCATACACCTATCCTGCCTGAAGGCTTGAGAAGCACATTTCGAGGTTACCTCAGGCCTCGGCGGGACGCCGTGCGAGCGCTCGCTCACTACGGCCCCTGGACGCTACAGCTCGGTGGTCCGGATGACTCCAAGGCCCGCGAGACGCGCCTTATTTCGGACGTTGCGGTCGCTGGCCGCGATGGCGATGCTGCTCGTGAGGTCTTCCCAGCGCAGCTCGAGCGCGCTGGCGATAATGAGGTCGTCGGGCGTGTCGGCGTGCAGCCACGGCAGTGTCTGGCTCATGTTTGGGGTAATGGCGACTTCTCGGACGGTGAGCTTGCCGGCGAGCGGCACGCCGACGGTGGTCTCGCCGCGGCGGTCGAACTCCTCCAGCTGGCGGATCACCTTTTGCGCGGCGTCCCGCGTATGGGGATCACGCTTGCGCTCGTCGAGTTCGGAGAGCACCTGCGGCACGAAAACGACGACCCACGCCTGATCGTCAAGGGTCCAGTCTTGAAGATTGGGGCGATCGAGCAGTGCGCTTGTGTCAACAACGAGCAGGCGCTGGTCCAAACCGTGGGCGCATGGGAGGCGACGAACGATGGCCGGGTATTCGGCGAGCTGCTGATCCAGCCTTTCGCGGATCTTCTCGATCGTCGAATGGGGTGCACCACCGGGATAGGTGCCACCCGGTTGCTCGATAAGGCGTTCGAAGGCATCCTCAAGCTCGGATAGCTCAGAGAGACGGTCAGGGGCATCTTGGGAGGCGCAGGCCGAGAATTCGCGGAGGCGTGTCAGGGCCTTGCGAGCTTGCCCGACGTACGGCGCCGCTTCTCCAGGGAGTTGGGTCCACTGCTGCTTATTCCAGCCCACGACGAATACACTGCTAGTGCGAGCGTTGATGTCGTCGAATCGGACGCCGGAGTGGTCTAGGACCGCATGCAGCGCCGTGCCCAGTTCGGCGACTAGCTGGTCGCCGAACTCGAGACCGCTCGGAGGTAGCGGGAACTGATTCTCGGTGTTTTCGACTACCTGCGGGTGGGGCATGCGATTCACGGTAGCCGAGGCGGATGACAGGTTGACGCTGAGGGTGCGTAGTTGGATGTGGCGGGGGCCCAATCAATCGCGTTACGGCACATCGGCCACCCGACTAGTAGGACGTGGCCGCCAGTGGGTAAGTGTCGGTTCTCCGTCATTGATCCGAGAGAAGACGCGGGTTTTCGTTCGACGACTGGCTAGCCGAGGACCATTCGCATACTGCGGTGGATTGCACCTGTTGCACAAGGCGTTTCGGGCGTGTGCTTGCGTTTCAGACGATGTCAGCTCTATACGGGCACGACCTCGTCGTGCGAACGTATGTTCTGGTGATACTGTGTGGGTCGGTGGCTGGTTGGGGTCCGAGGAGCGCTGGAGAGCAGAATCCGAGTCGATGAGCCAGTTGTGGTTGTGGGCCTCCAACGGACAGGAAGTCTGGCACCGTGAGTTTGGAAATCGGTTGGAAGACGGAGATTGCTCGGTAAGATCAAGCTATGGCTAACGCGATCAAAGTCACTGACGCCGAGGAGAAGGAGCGCCTCGCCGCGATCGAATATGCGCAGGGCAGCATCGTCCACTTGGCGCCGGGTCGAAACCTGGCCGACGAGCTGATCGCAGAGCGTCGGGCTGAAGCCCGCGCGGACGAGTCGAGCCACAAGACCAAGCGGTCTAGTGGCAAGTAGTGATGACGGGACGGCTACGGCTGTTCTGGATGCTTCGGCGCTGATCGCGTTTCTACATGGTGAAGACGGTCAAGAAGTAGTCGCCTCCGCCCTGGTTGGACGCGCGACCATCAGCGTGGTCAATTGGGCCGAGGTGCTGTCAAAGGTGGCTATGGATGGCGGAGACCCCGTGGCCTTGGAAGCCGACTACCGCGAACGGGGACTTCTCGGACGATCGTTGAGCATCGAACCCATGACCGATGCGGATTGTGTCGAGGTAGCACGGCTACGTCCGTTGACGGTGAAGCAGGGGCTTTCGTTAGCTGATCGTGCTTGCCTTGTGCTGGCAGAACGGCTTGGAGTACCAGCGCTCACGACCGATCGTGTTTGGGCGGACGCGGATGTCGCGGTCGAGGTTCAGCTGATCCGATGAAGCCGAGATTGCGATGGCTGCCGTGACGTGGCGGCCCTTATCGCTTCAGGGGGAGACCGATCCTCGTTTTGACGAACCTCACGAAGGTCTGCCCCCATGGCTTCGGGATCCCGTCGTCAACTGGATTAAGGCGTCTTTCGAGATCGACGATCCTTATGACGGGCCATTCATCAGAAACGATGCCCTCACTGATCTTCAACTTGAGATGCGCCTCCAAGAGCCACTTAGCGGAGGCGATGATTGGCGTCGCTTGAACGACCTAATCGCACGCGTGAATCTCGACCAGGAGTTTGCCCTGGATGTGATCGATTGGATGGTCGCGCACTGGCCGCGTTTCTCGAGTGGTGAGCACATGGACGAGCGGACTGTCGCGGAACATTGGACCGCGGACCTGAATCTCAAGCTTCGTCAAGGTGGTTCCGCGTGGGAAGTGACCTCCAGCGGGTCGGTCTATCGATTGACGCGCCGCGCGGTGGGTCCGGTGGCTGACGTGCTGGAACACACGGCAACCGACGCGACTCGGGCGCACAATCACCTGACCGCAGCCTGGTCGAAGTTGATGGGAAGACAACCTGACCCTACGGGTGCGTACCGGGAGGCGGTGAGAGCAGTCGAGGCGGTGGCGAAGCCGGTCATTTTGCCCAACAATGATCGGGCGACTCTCGGTCAAATGATCTCCGCGATGAGGGACCGCCCTGAGAAATGGAACGTGACTCTCGGGTCGGTCGACGACGTTCGAGCCCAGATGGACCTTGTTTGGCAAGGCCAGACGGATCGTCATGGGACTGACGACGAGGCGGTGCCAGAGAATGTGCCTCATGAGGATGCGGATGCAGCGTTCTCCGCTTGCCTCTGCCTCGTACGCATCTTCGTTGGGGGACACATCGTCTCCGCTTCCTGAGTTTTGATGGGTTCCTTGTACGTGGGGATCCTCGTGTCGCTACGGCCAGCACCAACCGTCGAAGCTGAGGCCCCGACCTGCGGTGTGCGTAGGCTTGACCACAAATGGACGATTTGCGGAACACCCTCGGATCATTTGGTGAAGACGAGCCAGTTGCGCGGTGCCTCGCCATCTGGGTGTGCTCAGGCTTGCGGTCGAGTGACGCTTGGCAGGTGCAGCGAGAAGGCCAACGGAAAAATCTGGGCACCCATCCGATGCGAGTGAAGCGAGCCAACGCTGCCGCCCCGGGCAGCGCCAAGGATCAGGGAGACAGCACGGGCTTGATCTGCGGCGGATTCGGCGGGTCTGTCTCGATGCCGGCCGCGATCTTCTTGTAGGCGAAGATGTTCTCGGGGTTACCGAGGACCAGTGGATCCCACTTGTCTCCCCACCAGTAGCGGATCCGGTTGTGGTGTTTCGGGTCGAGCTTCCACCCCTGGCTAGGGTCGGGCGGCGGTTTTAGGTCGGCGATTTCTGCTTCCTCGTCGACCCAGGCCAGACCTTGCGGACTGAGGGAAAGCGGTGACGTGGCCCAGAAGGTGCGGTCTGGGTCGATGCCCTGCTCCTCGGCCAGGATTTCCGCTGCCGCGATCACGATCCCGCTCCAGGCGCTCTCTGCCACGTACAGCAGCTCCTTGATCTCGGCCACCGCGAACTCCAACGACTCGCCCGGGGTCATGGCCTCGTCGCCGTCGAAGGTCGGCTCGTGGTCATTTTCAGTCGGCATGCTTCCTCCGTCCATCGTTCTGGGTGATGTCGAGGCAGGTCATCGTGGCCGGCCCACCACGGACTATGCAGCGTATCTAGATACAGCATATCAACGTACAGTTGATCTACGGTAGACATATAGGCTGGAACGCTTGATGCTGCGCTGGTGCCGACGAACGGACCACCGGAAAACCTCGCGCTGGGTCGCGCTATGAGGGACATGCGAGAAGAGCAGGGAGTAAGCCAGGAAGCACTTGCGCTCAAGGCCGGGCTCCATCGCAACTACTACAGCAGCATCGAGCGGGGAAACCACAACCCCAGCCATCTCGTGATCTTGAAGATCGCCGAGGCACTCGACGTGAAAGCGTCAGAGCTGTTGGCGCGAGCCGGCCAGTAGCGGCTATGTCCAGTCGACCTCGGTCTGGTCGATCAGGTTGGCCTCGTCCTCGGCAGTGAAGTTCTGCGGGAAGGAGACCAGGATGGTGCCGATTCCGGTCACGGACGGTGCGAGCAGTCCGGAGGCTCCGGTGCCGGCCACCATCTCTCCGGCAGCTTGGCAGAGGGTCGTAGACAGGTTCTCGTAGCGTCCGTCTTTGGCTCCTAGCTCGCGGAGAACCGAATCATCCTGAAGGTCGACGACCTCGGCTAGGTTGAGCTGCACCCTAACTAGGTTTCGAGGATGTAGGTCGGAGGCGGCCTGGACCCTCAAATCGACCAGCCGGTCGAACTCGGCCCGCGCGGTCTCCATGGAGAGGGCGAGGTAGAGCGCCGGCGTGCCGGGCTTGTTCCAGCGTCCGCCGTGCAGTTCGGCACCCCGGGTTGAGAGTGGATCGAAGGTGGGGGATATGTGCCGGTAAGCAAGGCCGGACCACTTCTCGGCCGCGTCCTTGGCCAAGGCTTTAACGAGGTACTCCAGCACCTTCGGCTACACGAAGACGCCTTCGCCGATCGCTTCTATCGCTGCGATCACCTTGCGGTACTCGCCCTCGGTGAGGAGATCGGCGGGCTTGGTGAAATCGAATGCCTGGTTCGGGGCAAAGAGCCAATTCGCGGCTCCCTCCGGCTTGAACACTCGGGCCAGTTCCTCGAGCACGACCACGACTTCAAGAGCGCGTTCGCGGTCGCGCTGGCGGGGGAGGCTTTCGCCGTCCAGCCAGCGCCGCAGGGTACGTTCGCTGGCTGGCATGATCCGTGAAAGCTCGGTCGGCCCGAGATCCGCGCCCTCGCACGCGGCGTTCAGTCTGCCAGTGAAAGTGCTGGTATCGTGACGTATCTGTGTCAGCGCCATGACTGAATTATGTCATAGTCAACATTGTGGCTCTGCGGGGAAGGCATCCGCCCAACGGACACCCGGCTCGCCTGATGCGCCGTGGACTGCCCGGCGATCCTCGTCGGTCAGCTCCTCGTCGTCGTAGGGTGCGGCGTCAAGCTTGGCGACGATGGGGTCCTTGGCCCTTTCGAGCAGTACCGCGACGGCCGACAGTGAGTCGTCTGGCAGGGCGTCAATCAGTTCGTGTAGTTCGGCCCTTGTCACGCAACGAGGGTACCTCCCCAGGCCGGTGCTGAATCTGGCTAGTACGGCGCGGTCAGGTTCTCGAACATCGGGAAGTGTTTGACGTTCTTGGTCAGCAGTTCCGCGTTGAGCAGTGTTGCTGTTGCGGCGATGATGAAGTCGGCGGCGTCGATGCCGTTGTGGGAGGGCAGCCAGGTGCGGCCGAGCGAGCCGGCGGCCTCGGAGATCTGCCGGTCGACGGGGTGCCAGATGATCGCTCCCAGCAGTGGGGCGATCGCTTCCAGTTCCTGGTCTCGGATCAGCACGAGCAGTTCTGTGCGGACGATCTCGCTGGAGTGAAGCTCCCCCTGCTCGACGGCGCGGGTCAAAGCCTCATGTGCTGCCTGGAGACCGCGGGTGTGGTCGATCAGGATCGAGGTGTCGATGAAGGTGCTCACGCCTCGGTCAGCCGTCGTCCCGACCGGATCGAGTCGACCAGCTCCTCGCCGGAGCGGTCACTGGAGACGACTCCGAAGGTTGAATCGAGCGCTGCCCGGACGCTTTCGACTGAGCCCGCCGATCCATAGGTCGAATGGATCGCGTCACGGATCAGCGCGCTCATCGACTGGCCGGTCCGCCGACGCATAGCCTCGAGCACTTTGCGGTCTTCATCGCTAAGTGAGATCTGGGTGCGGGTCAGCGACATGATGTAACTGTAGTACATCACTTGAGTGTGAGCGAAATCCGGTTCAACGCTTGACTTAGATTCGACGAGCGGCTTTGGCGTCGATGGAGCCGCGGGTCTCCCTCGCGGCAATTCGCGCAACCAAGCCGCTTGATGGCCTCCTCGATTGCCCTTGACAGGAATACGCCTGTACATGTACAGTCGAATCTGATACAAGTTGTATCGAATGGATCTGAAGGGAGGGTTTCTTCAGGGAGCGGCATTCCAAGACGTATTTGGGATGGCTTGTCCGGGGAGAGCCCGCCGGGGATCTGGGCGGAAATGTGATTTCGACGAGGAGAGCAAGGGGCTATGAAAGCACCGGATTTTGGACCGAGGGCTAGTCGCCGACTGATGTCGGCCCGTCCGGTCTGCGCTTCTGTCGAGTCGTTTCGCTCCAGCAATGACGGCCGCCCAGACGGGTGGCTCCAAGAAGGAGAGACAGACATGAATCGCGTAACTGCACCTGCGGGTGACCCCGAATTGTCGGGGGGGGGGGCATCTAAGTAGCCCCATAGGTTTTCTGGCCGCGATAGCGGCCCTGGCTTTGATCGGCATCCTGGCGCTCGGCGCGGGTCCCGCCAAAGCCGAGAAGGTTGGTTTCACTTTCGATAGCGGCGTGATCAATCTGGGCGGCCCGTCTGGCACCTGGGCAAAGCTTCCCGATCCGACTGTTGGTGATCCGGCGGTCACGATCAACACCGAGGTAGCGGCTGATGGAGCGTTGACCGCGGCGAAGGAGGATTTCCTGTTTCCACCGAAGCGGCTCGAAGGATTCGAGACCGGCGAGGGCGCACTTCCGGTGGTTGACGCGACGATCGATATCAAGGCTGATGGCCCGTTGACCGGAAGCTTCGACGCTGACACGGGCGATGGGTCGATCGTGTTGCCGGCCAATGTATTGATCACGGTCTACAACCACGGTTCGCCGGCTTCGGTCGCGAAGTGCCGGATCAGCGGGTTCAGTCTCACTTTGGCTACGACGGGTTCGATCTCAGATCCGGGTGACGCGGCCGCCGATCCGCCACGCGAGGCAGCTATCTATGACGCGGCTCCGTTTGCGCCTCCGAGCGGCAAGGGCGCGACGATCGCTCCTTGGACGAGCTTGCCGTCTGCTGTTGTCGAAAGCGGTTCGCTGGCCAGCATCGTCTGCCCGAAGCTCGACGACCTTCTGGGCGGCCCCGGCGCGATCTGGTTCTCGGGCAAGGCCGGTGGCGAGATCGTTATCCCGGCCCCGGAGAAGGCCCCGAAGCTGACCGGTACCCCGGCCACGTCGACCGAGCAGACCACCGCCGAGTTCAAGTTCGAGGCCGGTGAGGGTGAGACCAGCCCGGTCACGGGATTCGAGTGCAAGCTCGACACGGGCGCGTTCGCGGCCTGTGACTCAGGTACGCAGTCCTACAGTGATCTCGCGGTTGGTTCTCACACGTTTACGGTCAGGGCGAAGAACCAGACCGGCACGGGCCCGGAAACCCCGTTCAATTGGACTGTCACCGAGGCAAAGGTCTGCCCGGAGGGCACGACCGGCACCCCGCCTAACTGCATAAGACCGCCGAATGGCAAGGCCAAGCTCGGCAACCTGAAGATCCAGCCGAAGAAGAAGGCGGTAAAGCGCGGCAAGAAGGCCGTGATCAAGATCAAGGTCAAGAACGTCGGCAAGGCCAAGGCGACCGGGGTGAAGGTGTGCGTGAACGCCCCGAAGAAGCTGGTCAAGGTCAAGAAGTGCGTGAACCTCGGCCAGGTCGCTGCGGGTAAGGCGAAGACGGCGAAGTTCAAGGTCAAGGCCAAGCGCAAGCGCGGCAAGGCCGTCCTGAAGTTCAAGGCGACGTCCAAGAACGCTGGCAAGAAGAACGGCCGGGCGGTAGTCCGGGTCAAGTAGAGGGGAGAGGGGACCGGGCCTGGCCGCATGCCTGCGGTCGGGTCCGCCCCTTCCTGAACCTGAAAAGGGATCAAGGAAGAGAGACACACATGAAAACTTCATCCAGACAGACACTCAAGCGTTGGTTGCTTGCGGTGACAGTGGCTCTGACCGGGCTGCTGGCTATATCCGGAATTGCCCACGCGGCGCCATCGGCTCCGCCGGACCTGGTAAGCACCCCGAGCAATCCCAATACGACTCATGTGACTAGCACCTTCGAGTACACGGTGGGAGAGGGAGAGACTTCGACAGTCAGCCCACTCTACTTTTGGTGCCGGGTTTACGACCCGGCGAGCCCACCCACCCCGCTCAACGGCTGGGTATCGTGCGGTAAGTCGACTGACGCACAGCCATCCAGCCACAGTTTTCCCAAGCTCAATGGCAACTGGAAGTTCGAGGTTGCCGTTAGCGAAGGACAATCCCTCGCCACCTTGGGTTCAGCCACGAGCTACACCTGGACTCAGAACATTGTCACGACAGTGTCTGAGCCCCCGGTGCTGACGCTTCAGCCGGACGATCCGATGCGTGATTTCCCGACAAAGTTTGCCTACAAGGCCGGACCGAATGAGAACGATCTCGTCAACCGGTACCAGTGTCGAGTCGACGGTGGCGTTTGGCAGGACTGCAGTTTCGATAGCCAAGTTAGCTACGACAGCCTTGAGAACGGGGAACACACGTTCGAGGTCAAAGCCGGCAACCAGTTTGGCTACGGTCCCGCAATCGCCCCCTTCACATGGACAGGCACTGTGCCGAACCCGGAGCCGTCGGTTCGAGTTGGCGAGCAGGCCGTTACCAGGCTCAATGGCACCGAGCCTTTCGAGAGCGTCGGTGGCAATACTGGCTCGGGCGCTTCCCGGGAAGGTGTCATCGAACTCGGCGACGTGAACGGCGATGGGATCGACGATGTCGCGGTAGGAAACGCTCAGTTTTCTAGCAACCCAGGCGTCTATGTCGTATTCGGCAGCCGCACCGGCCTCGGTGAAAAGGACTTGACCTCACTTGGCCCGAAGAATGGTTTTCGAATCGAGTCGCGTGGGTCGGCGTGGGACGGTGTTCGCGGATATCGCAGCATCGGGGACCAAAACGGCGATGGCATTCGTGACATCGTCGTCGCCGCCGGAATGGATAGCTCCACGTATGACTACGAGATCTTCGTGGTCTACGGAGGGGTCGATCCAACCGATCTGTCGCCATGTCCGGACGCAGCCGCAGTTCGCTGCCTTGAGTTGAATTCGATCAGCGATGACCAGGGCTACGCGCTCACGGTACCGTCCGATCAGCAACTGACGAGCAGCGGCGAGCTCGGGATAGCCGACTTCGACGGCGACGGAATCGATGACATTGCAATGGGGGACCCCTTTGGAGGCGCCAACAAGGGGACCGTGTTGATCGTGAGAGGCGGCGAGCGTACCGGCACGTCAGATGTGACTAGTCTCGCCGCAGACCAGGCTTTTCGCATCAACGGCGCAATGAACGGCAGCCAGTTCGGTCACGGCCTTCGTGGCATCGGTGATGTCAACGACGATGGCAAAGATGATCTGTTCGTGGGCGTCACCTTCGTGGACGGCGGCGGGTATATCGTCTATGGCCGTTCTTTCGGTGGCGTCCTCGATGCCTCGACATTCAGTTCAGCCGACGGGATCCGCTTCGTGGCCGCCCCGATTGGCGAGACTAACGCCGAAAACCTTGGTGACTTGAATGGTGACGGTCGTCCGGAGTTGGCTTTCGCGTCAGTCGGAGATTTCCAAGAGCGGGACGCCATCTCGGTTCTCTATGGCCCTGAACAGCCGACCTCAGATCCATTGGTAGGTGGCGACGATCTGGTTCCAGGAGCCGGCTACCTGGTCGACGCTGGCAGTTTTCCAGGTTTCTTGGGGGTCAACCTTCGGAACATCGGTGACTTCAACAACGATGGAACACCTGACCTGGTCACCACTGCCCCGAAGACACCGGTAGACGGGGTTGCCAATCGGGGCGGCGCATACGTCGTGTTCGGTCAACACGAGCATCCGGAGGCACCGATTCAACTTGGCCCCGGACTTACCCCTAAGGCCGGGGTAGCCCTGCTAGGCCAAGACCTGAACAATGGTCAGCACACCTACCAAACCGTCAGCCCGATAGGAGATTTCGACGCGGACGGTCTGACCGACTTCGCTGTCGGTGCCGGTCTGGCCAGCCCAAATGGTCTGACAGAGGCCGGCTCGGTTTACATCGTTCCGGGCAAGTCCCTGATCAACCAGGTCAAGACCGGCAAGGCCGCCGGGGTTGGCAATGAGTCGGCGGTGTTGAACGCCGGGCTCACGACGAACAATCGCGACAGTCAGGTGTGGTTCGAGTACGGCACTACGGACGAGTATGGGTCGAGCACTGATCCGGAATCGTTCGACGCGTCGAGCACTGGTGACGCTGCTTCCGCGGCGATCGACGGGCTCGAGAAGAACACGACCTACCACTACAGGGCGGTCGCGAAGAACGCGCTTGGTCTCGTCAGGTATGGCGATGACAAGACGTTCACCACGACCAACGCCGATGACAAGCCGATCGAGACGTGTGATCTTGATCCGACCGGTCCGGGTTGTGTGGACTACTGCAAGGCGAATCCGACCGCGAAGGGCTGTGATCAGTACGACTGGTGCGGAAACAACCCCGGCAAGTGCACCACCGGCACCAGCAAGGCCCGTCTTGCTCTGATCTCGACCACGAAGAAGATCGCGGTGAAGCGCGGCAAGAAGGGCACCCTCGCTGTGGCGGTGGTCAACACGGGTGGCAAGGCCGCGACTGGCGTCAAGGTGTGCGTCAAGGCGCCGAAGCGGTTGGTCAAGGTCAAGAAGTGCGTGAAGGTCGGCAAGCTCGCCTCGGGGAAGACCCGTGTGGTGAAGATCAAGGTCAAGGCGAAGCGCAAGAAGGGCAAGGCCGTCCTCAAGTTGACCGCTTCCGGCAACAAGCTCTCAGCGAAGAAGGCGAAAGCCAAGGTGGTTGTTCGCTGAACAAGGTCTGGGTCAGTGATGACCCAGTGTCTCTGGGCCTTTGATGGCTCCGAGTCGAATCACCCCCGGCCCGGCCACCTCGGCCGGGCCGGGGTTCCGGTTTCAAGCAACACATACGAGGAGATTCCACCACGGCCCAATCTGGGGCCGTGGTGGTTTCGGGACAGGCCACCGCCCTCCTGGTGGGCTCGCCGGGGCAGACGCTCACGACATAGGAGCGCCTGCTAATGGGGCGGTCGGTCTTTCCCGGTCGTCCTGCGAAGTAGATGCGGCCCGGTCACGGCAGACCGGACCGCACTGCTTTCCACGCAGTCGGTTCCGTCAGCGCTTGATCTTTGCGGTAAGCCTGAACCTGGAGCCTGGTTCGGAGTTGCGCTTGGGTCGGGCTTTGGTGCGGGTCAGCCCGGGTTGGATCTCCGAGTCTGAAGCGAATGCCGCTGCTAGCCGGGCGGCGTCGTCGGGACGGGGGCGGCTGTGCATGTAGCGCTCGGTGGTGCTTAGGCTGGAATGTCCCATCAGGGCTTGGACCGTTACAGGGTCGAACTTTCGTACGGCGATCGAGCCGAAGGTGTGGCGCAGGTCGTGGAAGCGACGGACGCGCACACCGGCCTCTTTCTGGGCTCGCTTGAAGCGGCGGCGAAGGGCGGACTCGTTCAGCACCCCTCCGTCGGAGGAGGAGAACACCAGATCGAACGGGTCGAGCCACTTGCCCCGGTCAGCGACCCTGAGCAGCAGCTCGCAGGCCGCTTCGGTCAGCGGCACCGAGCGGACCCGGCGGCTCTTGGTGGAGCAGACCTCGCCGGCCGAGATTGCCTCTTCGACCGAGATGCGCTGGGCGTCGATGAAAACGTGACGCCAGCGAAGCGCCCGTAGCTCACCTTGCCGGAGTCCGGTGTAGGCGGCGAGCATGAATATCGCTGCGTCCTGCTCGTTGATGCGCCCCCACTCGGCGAAGACCTGTGGGCCGTAGAAGCCTTCCGGCCTCTCGCGGTGGCCTCCGGCGCGGGCGACCCGCTCGATCGCTTGCAAGTCCTCGGTCGTGAACGGGTCGATCGCCTTCGCTCCGCCCTCCCCCTGACGTTCGGTGCCGGTGACCGGGTTCCTTGGCAGGCCGAAGCTGCCCGGCTTCATGCCGAACGCGAACGCCGCATGGAGAACCTGCCGGTAGCGGTTCACATTCCTTGGTGAAAGTCCCTCGACGACCAGGCGATCGAGGAAAGCAGCCACATCGTCGGTCGTGATCGAGGCGGCATCGCGTGAGCCGAACGCTCGCATGATCCTCGCCTTGGTCTCCCCGTTGCCGCGAGCCAGAGGCCGTGGCTTGGCGAGCATGATCTTGTAATCGAGCAGCGTCGAGGGCTTGGCCCGCTCGCCTCGAGAGAGGTGCTCCATCCAAGTATCGGCCAGCTCCTCAAAGGTGACCGCCGCGGGCGGTGGCGAGAGCAGCGCCGCGTCGCGCTCCGCGATCAGCTCGGCCATGCGCAAGTAGGCGCGCTGCTCGTCGTAGAAGCCGGACCTCACCCGGCCCGGCCGAGGCACCCACTCCTCGCCGTCCTTGACCAGCCAGGCCGGGCCGATCGTCGGGGCGCATTGTTTGCCGGTGCGGTCGCGCCACTTCGCGCGGTACTTCGGTTTGCCGCCCTTCGTCTCGTAGACGAGCAGCGATCCGCTGGGGAGTTGATTTGTCGGGTCCATTTCCAAGCCGTCCTTCCGTTACGGCTTGATGGGAGCCAGGGGTCCGCGACCGTTATCCGCCTGCTTGATCTGGGCCGGGCGATGTACCAAATATGTACCGACCGAGGCCGATCTTGACCGATCCAGGCCGAGTCAGACCGACTCAACTTGGCTCTGTCATGGGAAATCAACTCTGACCGACTCATCCAAAATCACCCTGGGTCCGTTTGCAAGCAGGAGGTCGCCGGTTCGATCCCGGCTGGCTCCATCAAGCACTTTCCGCCCCACGAGCGCGCTGCGCGACCCCCGAAGACGGTTCTCAGGTGTCGGCTGACCGAAGCCTCTGGGGGATTCTTCCGGCGAAGTTGCCTTGCAGGTCCGGAGCGGCCCCAAATAAAGTTGACGTGCGTCAGCTATTGTGGGTGGAGCTTCCAAGAAAGGCGAGGAGAATCATGAGCAGGGAAAAGCATCTCAAGGGTCAAGGGCTGGGTCAGCGTCTGGCGGTCTTGCTGGCTGCGATTCTGGCCGGGCTGGCCATCGCCGCGACAGCAGCCTCTTCCGCCTCGGCCGGGTACTACCCCTACTACTCCTGGACCGCCTCCACCTTTGCCGGCACGCGCGGTGGCATCGACGTGGTGGGGAACCGCAACGACGTCGACGTCTACACCGCCGTCCGCTTCGAGGGCCAGGGGTCGACCGATCGATGGGGTCCGCTCGGCGCAAACCGGGGACGTTCGCCCGTTTCCTGGGTGTCATCGAGGGTCTTCGACGTCGCCGCCAACGCGAGGACCGGGGACTACTTCCTGACCACCAAGGACGCAACCGAGGACCGGATCCTTCGCTACAACCCCGACAGCCCGACGGAAACCACCTCCTGGGTAGTGAGCTCCGGGGTTGGATACATGGATGTCGGCCCGGACAACTTGATCTACACGGTCAGCCCCGACGGCTACGAGATCCGGGGCTACCAGGCGAACGGGTACCTGGCCAACACCCTCTACACGATCACCTACGGGGAAAATCCGGCCAGCGCGACGGCGGCCGGCCTCGCCATCGACAACGGCATCGCCTGGATCAGCGATTCCCAGCGCAAGGAGATCCGCGGATTTCGGGTCAGTGGAGCGTCACTGGTCGGATCGATCGCCAATAGCGGGCCCGGGGCGGTCGAAGATCCGGGGCAGCTGGACGCTGACGGCAACGGCCAGATCTACGTCCTCGACCACGGGGACGACACGGTCAAGATCTACAAGACCGACGGCACCTTCCTCGAAGAGGTGGATCTCGGCGTAGGCGACGCGATGGATGTCTCGGTCGATGCCAACGGCAACTTCTGGATCCTTCGCGCAAACGGGACCGTGCAGGTCTTCGCGCGGACACCCAAGGTGATCGCCGGCGACAACTTCGATTTCGGCGCGAGCTATCTCGGCAACCCCGGGTCACCGCGGACGATCTACATGCAGAACACCAACTACCTGTTGCCGGTGCCGGTAGGCGCCTCCAGCCTGGCCGACGGCAGTCAGTTCTCGGTGCTTCCGGGGAACACCGATTGCGATGGCCAGCTGCTGGCCCCCAAGGACGTCTGTGGTGTGTCGGTGCGCTTCGATCCCGACTCGGTCGGTGCCCATGCTGACACCCTGCTTCTGGACGGTGGCCATATCGAGGTGGGCCTGGAGGGACGAGGGGTGCTCGCCCCGACCGGGACGACCGGCGCGACGGGAGCAACCGGCGACACGGGCGCGACCGGTGACACCGGACCTACGGGTGCCACCGGAGCGACGGGTGACACGGGGCCGACCGGACCTACGGGTGCCACCGGCGCAACGGGTGACACAGGGCCGACCGGACCGACCGGGGATACCGGCGCGACGGGAACGACGGGTGAGACCGGTGCTACCGGCGAAACGGGAGATACGGGCGCGACTGGCGAGACCGGTGCGACCGGGGAATCGGGCGTGACAGGAGCCACGGGATCCACCGGCGAAACGGGAGCGACCGGCGTGACTGGAGCAACGGGCGAAACCGGGGCAACCGGAGCCACGGGGGTGACCGGCGACACCGGACCCACCGGCGACACCGGACCCACCGGCGACACCGGGCCGACCGGCGATACGGGAGCCACGGGCTTGACCGGCGAAACCGGGACGACCGGGGAGGTCGGCCCGACGGGAGATACCGGCCCGACGGGAGATACCGGTGCGACGGGTGATACGGGAGCGACCGGCCCCAAGGGTGACAAGGGGCCCAAAGGACCGAAGGGTGATCCCGGAACCAAGGTGCCCTGGGTCTCGAAGGCGAGATCCGGTCCGGTTCGTTTGCGCGCGCGGCGCCGGGTCAACCTGGTGACCGTGACCTGTCCGACTCGCAGCTGCGAGGTCCGAAACCGCAGGGCCAGCTTCAGAGCCGTCGGCGGAAAGGTGTCCCGGGTCCGCGTCCTCGCCCCGAAACGGATCGCCAGCGGCAAGACGGTGAAGATCGGGGTCAAGGTTCCCGCGCGGCTCGTCAATCAGCTCAAGCGGGGCATGAAGTCCGGAATCGCGACGGTCTACGTCTCGGTCTCCCTCAAAGGCGGCGGTCGTACGGTGAGGAACCTGCGCATGGGAGTCATGCGCTGAAGCCGGGCACGAAAGCCGCGGGTTGAAGTTGCCGACACCCGGCGCCCTCGACCTCAGCCTCGCGGCGGCGCAGGTTATGGTCAGGAACTTCTCGGGCAGGGGATAGGTTTGGTGCCTGCGAACCGCAACCATTTGGAGGATCCCGATGCCTGACACGACCTGCCACATGTCAATCTCGCTCGACGGCTTCGTTGCGGGGCCGGACCAGAGCCGGGAGAACCCGCTGGGAATAGGCGGCAAGGCGGTCCACGCCTGGCACCTCGGCGATGAACGCGCGAACGAGGCTGATGCGACTGCCGTGGACTGGCTGATGCGACCGCGCGGGGCCTACGTCATGGGTCGCAACATGTTCGGGCCGATCCGGGGGGAGTGGGATGAGGACTGGGACGGATGGTGGGGGTCCGAGCCGCCCTACCACGCGCCGGTCTTCGTGCTCACCCACCACGCGCGCGAGCCGATCGAGATGGAGGGTGGCACGAGCTTCCACTTCGTCACCGAGGGGTTCGATGCTGCCTATGCCCAGGCGCTCGAGACGGCTGGCGAGGACGGCGTCGACATCGCGGGCGGCGCCTCGACCGTCCGCCAGGCGCTCGCCGCCGGAGTGATCGACGAACTCACGCTCGACGTGGCACCCGTCCTGCTCGGGTCCGGCGAGCAGTTGTTCGATGGAATCGAGTCCTTCGATTTCGAACCGGTCGAAGTGCTCCACTCGCCGCTGGCCACCCACATCCGCTACCGGCGTGTGTAGGGGATAGGTCGGCGCCAGTCCGGAAGTCAGACGCGGCGACGTCTCCCAGCCCGACAGTGAGGATCGCCCGACAAGCTCCCTTTCCGCCTTCGAAAGGGCGGGTACTAGCGACTAGGGACCGGTCCAGCCGTTGCTGTAGCAGTAGCTGCCGCTGGCACAGGCAGCGATACCGTTCCCGGCCAGGAAGCTGCTCTCGTGCGCGCGGCCGTCGGGGGACTGCCAGGGGTAGTAGTGCGAATCACCACCGTAACCCCACTGCGGCCGCGGTGGGACGTTCATCGCCGGCTCGACCAGCGAGCCCTGGCCGATCGTGCCGTTGAACGATGGTGGGCCGCCGTCGTAGTAGACGGCCGTGTTGCCGCTGGTGATCGGCGGGGCCGCCTGGGTGATGCCCATGAACGGGTCAACGTCCCAGTGGCGTCCCTGGTTGACCGCCGGGTCATAGAGCTTGGCCCCGATCGTGCGGGCCTCGACCTCGGCTGCCACATTCGAAACCTGGTGGTCGCCGACCGCGAGCTGGAGCAGCACCTGGTGGGGCGGCGTGTCCGGCAGCTCGCTGCCCGCCATCAGGTTGGCGGCATAGCCGTCGCCCTCGCCGCGGTCCCAGAGCAGCTGCATCGCACCGAGGCCGAGCGGCCGCACCGCCTCGTCAGGGTAGTTCGCCCAGAGGCCGAGATTTGGAAGTGACGCGTACTGGTCGAAGTCGACGCTCCGGCGCAGCATCGTCGAGTAGTTGATGCCCGGCACCGCCAGCACCGAGTAATCGACATCCGGTTCGAGGGCGGTGAGGGCGGCGCCCATGATTCCGCCCTGGCTGATCCCCATGTAGAGCAGCCGGTTCGCGTCGCCGGCCGAGGTGTCGATCACCGAACTCCCGCCGACCTGGAACTCCGGCTTGGTCGCCAGTCCGTCGGGATGGATAGCGGCGCGGCCGAGCATCATGAAGTTCACGAAGCCCTGCTGCATCCGGTCGACGAGCTTGTAGAAGGTCGACAGATCCGACATCGCCGGGACCAGCCCCCCGACCAGATCCCCGGACGAGAACCCGATCCAGTTGGTCGCGCACCAGGTCTGGCCATTCTGGTTGGCGAGCGTGGCCTGGGCCGTGATCTGGCTCAGGTTGCCGAGCAGGCCGTGGCCGAAGATTCCGATCGCGCCGGGGACGGCCGTACCCGCGCTTTCCGCCGAAGCGGGGATCAGACAGCGGAATGGCACGTCGGTGGTGAAGGCGGGGTTGAACTTGAGGCTGCCGTCGGCGTCGATCTCGAAGTGGGAGCCGGTCGGGCAGCCGTTCTGGTTCAGGTAGCAGGGGACATCCTTGATCAGCCCGTCGACGTAGCGGTAGACATTCGGGCCGGGCTGCGGCGGCAGGCCGTCACTGGCGCTGGTGCTGCAGTCGGTGTAGCCGCCACCGCATGCATGGGTGACTTCGACCGTCGGCGACTGGCTGCCGTCGAGCGAACGGTTGGAGAGGTCGGTATCGCCGAGGCGGGAGAAAGCGTCGTTACGGATCTCAAGGGCACGGCCGGTGATGCCCTGCTGGCTGGAGATCGTGAAGTCCCAGGCCAGATAGAGATCCTTGCGGGCGATCCCGTCCCGGGCCAGTTCGGGGAAGACGGTTTTGTCGAGCTGGTCGCAGCGGTAGACCAGCGCCGGATCCCTGGTCTCGAGCTGGTCGCGACAGGTCCGGAAGGGCGACTGCGCCTCCACCTTGTTCCCGGCGGAGTCCTTGAGGTTGCGGAAGGCGATCACGTAGGTGTGGCCTTCGGTGAAGTTCCGAGCCGGCCGCACGATCAGGTTGACCGGCCCGGTGTTGTCGGGTTTGAGCCCGATGCCGCCGATCCCGTCGCTCGCCTCGTAGGGCTGGATGCTGGTCGGGTTGCTGTCCAGCTCGGCCCAGATCGGCCAGCGCTCGTGGGTGGTCGTGTCATAGACCACCACGGGCTGGTCGGCCCGGGTGTAGTCGTGCATGTCCGTTTCCGGGACGAAGCCCGTGTTCGTGAAAGCGGCCGGGGTGTCGACCCCGGGGATCTTGGTGACGATCATGCTGCCCGGGCTGAAGCCGTCACCGCGGTTGATTTCGGTCGGGTCGACCTTGACCCCACTCTTGTTCGCCGGCATACCCTCCAGCGGGAAGTCGAGCCGGAGGCCGGTCGGGGTGGAGGGATCGGCCTTCGTGTAGTAGTTGCTGGGGAAGGGCTGGAGGCAGATCGCCGGATCGAGCGGATCGCAGGTCGCCTTCTCCGGCTTGACCGGCGGCTTCTTGCAGCGGCCCTGGTCTTTGGCCAGGCGACGATGGGTTCGTGCCGTCCTCTTCGCCTTGCGTTTGCCGCGATAGCTGCCACGGAGCTTCACGGTCTTCGCGCCGCAGGTGGCGAGGCGTTTCCTGCCGCGGCTGGTGAGGCGGAGTTTCACGGTCCGGGTATGGAGGCCGCGGCGCTTGAAGCGCACCGTCTTGCTGCGGAAGAACCCGCCTTTCGAACCGACCTTGGCGCTGAGGCGAACCGTCACCTTGCCGCGAACGCGGACCTTGACTGCCAAGCTCTTCCGTTTGAGCAGCGCGTGCTGGCCGGCCGTGACCACCTTGAGCTTGACGACCGGCTTCGGGGAGGGATGCCGCTTGGGCTGCCCGTCGGCCGAGGCCGCCCCGACGCTCAGGGCGAATCCCAGGGCAATGAAGGCAACCGCAGCCACCAGGGCTGCTCGGGCTGGGTTCCAGTTCGTTTCCCGTACATCAGTCATCGTCTCGGTCCTCCTCCGATCGTCGGCTGATAACCCTCCCTGCCCGTCAGGCCACCATGAACATTGGGTTCATCAATTCTTACCACGCATCGCCGGGGGTTACACAGGCTCTGGAACGGCGGCCCCAGCGCGAGAAACCTTCGGGTGGGAGTGATCCGCTGACCCCGGTACGGTGAGGTCATGGCACTCGCAATGTTCGCCGGCAACCCGGTCAAGGATTTCGCCGCCGCGCGGTCCTGGTGGGAGCAGTTGCTCGGCGAGGTGAGCTTCGTTCCTCACGACAGGGAGGCCGTGTGGGAACTGGCCGAGAACCGGTCCGTCTACCTGGTCGAAGACCCGGACCGCGCCGGCTCCGCGATCGCGACCGTCTTCCTCGATGACTTCGAGGGGAAGCTGGAGGAGATCCGCCGCCGGGGGCTCGAGCCGGATGAGGTCGAGACCTACGGCAACGGGGTACGCAAGGCGATCTTCCGCGACCCGGAAGGAAACGAGATCGGCTTCGGTGGCGCCCCGGCCGGATAGAAGGGCGCTAGGTTCGATTTGCAGGTGCTATTCCCTAGCAACTTGAACCTAGCCAGTCTCGCCTGGGTCAGTTGCGGATCATGACCGGGGTGCCGGGGCCGGCGTGGAGGGCCAGCCAGCGGACGCCCCGGTTGGAGACCCGGATGCAGCCGTGGGAAGCGGCGCTGCCCAACGGGTCGAGGTAGCTCTCACCGCCGCGGCCGTGGATCGCCACTCGGCCCGGCCCGCCGCCGAAACTCTTCAGGGTTGGTGAGAAGGCGGTCAGGGGAAGCGACCACGGGCCGAGAAACTCCTCCGGATCCGGCTGCCGGTTTCGTTCGTAGATGGCGGCCAAGCCGGCCGGGGTCGGGGTGGCCCTGGTGCCGATCACGATCCGGTACCGGCGAATCCGCCGACCGTTCCAGAAGGCGAGCAGCCAGCGGTTCTTCTTGCGGATCTCGACCCAGAGGTTGCTGTGACGGAGCACCACGCGGTTGCGCGGGATCCAGCCGAAGGATCCGGAGGGCCGGACCGGCAGCAGCACCTTGAGCCAGTCGCGGCCTTTGACCGTCCGCGATTCAAGGACCAGCAGCGCCTGGGGATGATGTGACCAGGTGGTCGAGGTGCCGAGCCGGGCCCGCACCGGGCCGCTGCCCGGCCGGCCGGTGGCCCGGGCCGGGGCGACCAGACGGGCCGAATACGAACCACCCTTGCGGGAAGGCGCAGTCAGCTTCTGCCCGGTGGTCGAGGGTGCTGCCGAGACGGAACCCGTACTCGCCGCGACTCCCGCGGCGAGTACGAGTCCGAGGGCGAGCGTTTTCGCCCGCCGCCAGGTCAACCAGTGACTCCGCCTGGCCGCTGCTTGGCACCGGTCACGCGGATCGCCGAATGGCTCTTGGTCCGGATGATGTCCTTACCCTCAACCCAGGCGACGTTGGTGATCCGGCCCTTGGCGCCCTTCAGGGTGCGGGCGATCGCCTTCATCGTCTTCGAGCTGTGCGGGCCGAGGCGCTTGACCTGCCAGCACCAGGCGCCGTTCACGAGCTTCGCCTTCGGCTGGGTGCGGATCACTTCCAGCCCGGCCGGCGGCCGGTCGCAAACCTTCACGTTGTGGGCGGTAGCGACGGTCGGGTTGGTCACCCGGATCCGGTAGTTGATCCTCTGTCCCGCCCGGACCTTGCTGCGACCGGCGGTCTTCACGATCTTGAGCTGAATCTTGCCCGTGATCGTCGCTTTGTCGGTCGCCGGCGGTACCTCCGGGTCCGGAGTCGAGCTGGTCGCCGTGTTCGGGATCTTGCCCTCGACCAGCGGCACGGCGATCACCGTCACGGTCACCTTGCGGCCCGCTTCGATCGTGCCGAGCTTGCAGGTGAGCGGGAACTTCGCGTTGCAGGTTCCCTGGCTCGGATGGGCCGAGACGAACTTCATCGGCTTGGCCGGCTTGTCGACCATCTTCACGTCCGGCACCGGACCGGCACCGTCGTTCTTCACCACGATCGTGTACTTGACCTTGGAGCCGACCTGGACGTTCTTGCGGCCTGCCCGCTTGGTCTCGGTGAGATGGCCGGGATCGGTCCGGACGAGTACGACCTCGTTCGGGCTGCCGGCCGGACTGTTGGCGCTGCCACCGATCGCGTTGCCGCCTACCGTCACCACGTAGCCGTAGCAACCCTGATCGGGCAGCGTCGTGGCCGGGGTGTCGTAGTCGCCATCGCCATTGGTCGGCAGGGTGCCGGAATCGACCACCGGGGCGCCGGTCCAATCGACCGCGTCGCAGGTCCAGTTCTCGTCCATCGAGACTGGACCGACCAGGCTCCACTGGATCTCGCCGGGGCGCCCTTCGGTGCCCCCGACCGTGACCTTGTCGGTCACGTTGCCACCCGGGGTGATCCGGGCGGACGAGATGTTGGTGTTCACGGTCGGCGTGAGGCGGCGGATGATCGCCACCTCGTTGGCGCTGCCGACCGGGCTGGTCACCGGGTTGCCGAAGCCGGGGCTGTCGATCGTCACCTCGTAGCCGTAGCAACCGATCTCGGTGAGCGTGGTCGCGCCGGTCTCGTAGCTGCCGTTGCCGGTGATCGGCAGGCTGCCCTGGTCGGCCACCGCGGCACCGGACCAGTCGGCCGCGTCGCAATTGGTGGCGTCACCGACGTCGACCGGCCCGTAAAGGGTCCAGTCGGCGGTGCCGGCGACTTGGTCGGCAGCCGCGACCGTTATCTGGTCGGTCAGCTCGTCTCCCGGCTTCAGGTCATCCGAGGAGACCTGGGTCGAGAGAGTCGGCGCGAGCCGCGGAATGATCGCCACCTCGTTGGCGCTGCCGACCGGGCTGGTCACGTCATCGGTGAAGCCCGGGCTGCTGATCGTCACCTCGTAGCCATAGCAACCGTAATCGGTGAGCGTGGTCGTCGGGGTGTCGTAGCTGCCCGTGCCGGCGATCGGCAGGCTGCCCTGGTCGGCGACCGGGGCTCCGTTCCAATCGACGGCGTCGCAGTCGGTGGCGTCACCGACGTCGACCGGCCCGTACAGGGTCCAGTCGGCGGTGCCGTTGATGTCGTCAGCGCCGCCGACCGTGATCTGGTCGGACAGCTCGTCTCCCGGCTTCAGATCATCCGAGGAGACCTGGGTCGAGAGGGTCGGGGTGACCGGGTTTATCGGGGCGGTGATCCCGACCTTCGGCGGTTCGGCCGGCAACAGGTAGGTGTTGTTGACCTTGGCCGACGAGGCCGAGCTGTTCCAGGCGATCGTGTTCACCTCGCCTACCGGCAGGTGAATCTTGAAACGCATCTCGAACGATTGGCCGGACGTGTACGTCCCACTCGATGTGAATCGAAGTGACTTCACGTCGGCGGGATCGTCTGGCGTCGAGGTCCAGTCGTTGACGCATCCCGGCGCACTCGGATACACCTCGGGACGACACGGGTTGTAGGAATCCGAGTACTCGACCGACACTCCGGGATCGAGATGGCTGATCTCGTCGAAGATGACCGCGAACTCGCTGCCGCGGGGGGTCGAGGACTGCCCCTGGTCGACGCCGGTGTCGTTCACGTGGGGCAGGATGTCGTAGACCACCGGGTCGGTCAGCGGGTCGGTCGCGGTGTTCCGCCAGACCAGCGTGTACTCACCGGTGCCGCCGTTGGTCGTCTGGGCGACCAGGCCGGCGCCGAGAGGCGACGGGTCGAGCTCGCCCTGGACCTTCTTGCTGAGGCCGAAGGCCGCGCCCGGCAGCGCCTGCGCCTGGAGCGTCGCCCCGTACGAGCAGTGGTTCTGGGTGGTGACGCCGTCCCCGTCGAGATCCCGCGGGTCCTCCGACTCGAACTCCGAGACGTTGGTGCCCGAGGCGGTGCCGCATTCGGGGCTGGTGTTCTGCCCCGATCCGGAGATGAACGTCTGGGCGGTGTTGTTGTACGCCCTCGCCTCCTGGGGCACGCTGACCAGGATCAGGTTCGAAGGCGGCGTCAGCCGGAAGTAACCAGCGCTGGTCGGAGTGGTCGGGAAGTCAGCCGGGTCGAAGCTGATCCGGATGAGGTCACGGCCAGAGGCCTGGTAGTTGGTGATGTACTCGACATCGCCGGTGATCGGCCCGACGTTGACCCCGCCCTGACTGAGGGTGAAGGTCGCCGTGCTGCTCCCAGGTGGGTTCGACCAGGTCATGTCCTCCGGCAGGAGGTCGGTGAGGACCACCGGGCCGGGCAGCGTGTAGCCGATCGGGATGGTCACGCCACCGACGATGTTGAGCGGCGTGGTGCCGCCGGCACCGGACCGGTAACCGCCGAATGACTTGAAGACAGCCAGCTGAGGCTGGGTCTCTTCGATGTAGAGGCGATCGTTGTCCTGGCCGCTGCCGGCCGCCGTGCTCGGGTCGTCGGTCGGGTAGGCAGTGGCCTTGGCCACGTCGTTGAGGATCTCACCGGCCTCGACCGACGGGTCGGCGTAACCCCAGACGTCGATCGTCATGGTGCGATCGGTCAGGTTCGAGTTCGGGGGGATCCGAACAGCGGTGACCTGACCGACGTTCGCGGGCGGCACCGGGAAGTAGGCGCTGGTCCCGCTGATGCTCCCGACCGGCACGGTCACGACCGAGCCGTTGGTGAGGATCAGCTGGATCGTGTAACTGGCCGCGGCCGCCTGCGGCATGCTGGCCGAGGCGACCCGGATCGCGGTCGGATGGAAGGCCGGCTGGGCGCAGATCGGAGCCGAGCCGGACCCGTTCACGTCACCGGTCACCGGCAGCGAGTCGTACTGCACGCCGGTCTGGTTGGTCAGGCACGGCATCGGGTCGACCAGGTCGGTCAGGAAGGCACGCGAGGCCGGGTAGGTCACGGTCATCGTGTACCGGCCTTCTGCGGCGCCCGGGTTCTGGCCCGGTGCGGAGCTGGACGGCTGCATCCAGTGGCCGGGATAGGTGCCCTTGAAGCCGGCACCCTCGATCTCCAGCGGACCCTGCGAGCCCTTGCCGAGGAAAGTGCCGGGGCTGGCCGGCGGTTCGCTGATCGCGGTCACATCCTTGGCCGCGGTGGAGCTGAGCTCGTCGTCGGGGTTGCCGACCGCCTTGCCGCTCAGGGTCACCGAGTTGTGGAGCACGGTGGCGTCGGGGACCGAAGTCGGGACCTCGACGATCACCTGGTAGTTGGAGGTGCCACCGGCACCGGGTACGCAGCCGGGAGGCATGGTGCCCGGGTTGGTGAAGTCCCAGGTCAGGGTGCCGCCCGCAACCGAAGTGGGGGCCGGGTTGGCACTGATGAAGGTCACGCCGGGGGGCAGCGTGTCGACCAGCTTGGCCTCGGTCAGGTAAAGGCTTCCGCGCGGGAACCCGGGGTTGCAGCTCGCGGTGATGTTGTAGATCACCTGGTTGCCGACCACGTAGACCGAGCCGCCGTCGTTGGTGTTCTTCGAGGTCGCCAGGTTCGCGGTGGCCTGGGCCTCGCCCAGGGCCGGGTCCGGCGCCTCGGTCTCGGGGATGGTGGACGACTCGAAGGTCGGCTGGATCTCCCAAGTGGTGCCGTCCGGCGTGTAGCCGTTCGGCGGGGTGACCGAGAGGGTGAAGGTCTTCGAGTCACCCGGGTCGATCTCGTCGGGGTCCAGTTCGACCACGATCTCGTTGGTCACCGTGTCCAGGTGCCAGCCGGTGATCAGGCCGGGAGTGCCGCCGCTGTTGACGTCAAAGGTCCAGTCGCTGAGCGAGGGCGTACCCGGAAACGATGAGGTGACGTCGATCGGGATGCGGACCGTCGGGTTGGTGCCGCAGGTCTCCACCTCGGTCGCCGAACAGGTGAAGTTGATCACGTAGTTGGTCGGCGCACCGGATAGCTGCGGTGGCGAACTCGGGGGCGAGTTCGTCCCGACGATGCTGATCTGCCCGCTGGCCGCGTAGGCCGTGCCGGTCCAGAATACGAGTGAGGCGATCGCCGCGATCAACGCAGCGACCAGATATCGAGACAAGTTCCCTTGCCAACTTGCGGTCACGTCTTTTCTCCATTCGGTGTTCGAGTGGGGACGAGACTCCTGAGGCCCGCAAGAGGTCGGTGTTCCCTATGTTTCGGGAGGACTGTGCCTGAACACGGTGCCTGACCCGGGTTTGTCACCACCATACCCAGGTCGGGCCGTTTCTAAAACTGAGGATCGTTCGGTATGCAAGTTGGCGCCCAGCCGGAGTCGCGAAGCCAGAGGTCGAGGCGGCGCCTGGAGGGGGTGATTGATCCGGGTCGACGCGGGTACCCGGCCCTCCATGGTCGACCGGATCGCCGATCCCTGGGGGGAACGGACCCCCTACGACAGGGGAGAGGCCTGGCCGCGTCGGGTCGACACTTTCCTCGAGGGCGACCTCCGGTCCGAAGACGTCGACCGATGGGTTCAGACCGCGTCGATCCTCCACTCGAATGGCGACGGACTGGACATCGCGGTCAAGGACGGCCACATCGCCGGGGTGCGGGGACGACGAGATGACCGCGTAAACCACGGCCGGGTCGACCCCAAGGACCTCTTCGGCTGGCAGGCGAACAACAGCAGTGACCGCCTGACCCGGCCTCTGATCCGCCGCGATGGGGAGCTGGTCGAATGCGACTGGAAGACCGCGATGGAAACCCTGGTCGCGCGGTCGAAGGAGCTGCTCGGAACCGGACCGGGCGGCTGGGGGCACTTCGGCTTCTACACCTCCGGGCAGCTCTTCCTCGAGGCGTACTACACGCTCGGGGTGATCGGCAAGGCGGGAATCGGAACCCCCCACATGGACGGCAACACCCGCCTGTGCACCGCCACCGCCGCCGCTTCGCTGAAGGCTTCCTTCGGTGCTGACGGCCAGCCCGGCTCCTACGGGGACGTCGACCACTGTGACGCGATCGCCCTCTACGGCCACAACGTCGCCGAGACCCAGACCGTGCTCTGGATGCGGATGCTCGACCGGCGAAGGGGCAGCGACCCGCCCCGCATGCTCGCGGTCGATCCCCGGCCGACCCCGGTCGCCCGTGAAGCGGACATCCACCTCGCGGTCAAGAGCGGCACCAACGTCGCCCTGATGAACGGGCTGGTGCGCGGGCTGATCAAGAATGGCTGGATCGACGAGGAGTACATCGCGGCGCACGCGCTGGGCTTCGACCGACTCGAGGCAACCGTCGAGTCGTACGGCCCCGACAAGGTGGCCGGCATCTGCGGGATCGACGCCCGCGACATCGAGGCCGCGACCGAGTTGGTCGGCACCTCCGAGCATCTGCTTTCCACCGTCCTCCAGGGCTTCTACCAATCGAACCAGGCCACGGCCGCGGCCTGCGGCGTGAACAACATCCACCTGCTGCGCGGAATGCTGGGCAGGCCGGGTTGCGGGCTCTACCAGATGAACGGACAGCCGACCGCCCAGAACGCCCGAGAGGCCGGTGCCGACGGTGACCTGCCGGCGCTTCGCAACTGGGAGAACAAGGAGCACATCGAGGAGCTGGCCGAACTCTGGAACGTGGAAGCTTCGAAGATCCCCCACTGGGCTGCCCCGACCCACGCGATGAAGATCTTCCGCTACGCGGAACAGGGCTCGATCAAGCTGCTCTGGATCAGCGCGACCAATCCGGCGGTGAGCCTGCCCGACCTGCCGCGGGTACGGAAGACGCTGGCCAAAGAAGACCTCTTCGTGGTGGTCCAGGACATCTTCCGGAACGAGACGGTCGAGTATGCGGACCTGGTCCTGCCGGCGGCCACCTGGGGTGAGAAGACCGGGACGTTCACCAGCGTCGACCGTACGGTCCACCTGTCCGAAAAGGCGGTCGACCCGCCGGGCGAGGCCCGTCCCGATCTCGAGATCTTCCTCGACTACGCGCGGCGCATGGACTTTCGCGACAGAGATGGGGATCCGCTGATCAAGTGGTCCGATCCAGAAGGTGCCTTCAAGGCGTGGCAGGAGTTCACCCGAGGACGGCCCTGCGACTACAGCGGCATGAGCTACGAACGCCTGCGGCACGGGCCGATCCAGTGGCCATGCAACGCGGAAAACCCGGAAGGCACCGAGCGGCTCTACGTCGATGGCGTCTTCTCGACCGATCCCGACTACGCGGAGACCTTCGGGCACGATCTCGCCACCGGCGCGGTGCAGAGCGAAGAGGAGTACCGGGCCAAGGAACCGGCCGGCCGGGCTTTCCTGCACGCGGCCGACTACGAGCCTTCGCCCGAGGTGACATCCGAGGAGTACCCCTTGCTGCTCACCACCGGGCGCACCGTCTATCAATTCCACACTCGGACCAAGACGGCCCGCGCCCCCCAGCTGAATGATGCGGCAGCGGACGTCTGGCTCGAGATCGGCCCCGACGACGCCGCTGACCTGCGGATCGGCGAAGGGGACATGGTGCGCGTCTCCTCGCCGCGGGGCGAGGTCTTCGCCCCCGCAAGGATCAACGGGATCCGGTCGGGCCAGGTCTTCCTGCCGTTCCACTACGGCAGCTGGGACCGCGAAGGCGAAACGGACCGGACCGCGAACAACCTGACCGTCACCGCCTGGGACCCGGTGTCGAAGCAGCCGGTGTTCAAGGTCACCGCGGTCCGGGTCGAACGAGTCGGTGCCGCGTGAACCTCGGCCACTACATCGGGCTGATCAGCCGCAGCCAGTCGCTGCTCGCCGAGGCCTTTCGCGAAGTTGCCAGTGAGCATTCGGCCGAGGCGGCGATCCACTTCACCGCCGGCCGGTTGGCCGACCAGTGCGACCAGCACGTGTCCCGGCTCGAGCCGTTCGTCGATCGTTACGGAGAGGATCTGCCGGAGGAGCCGGAACGCCTGCATAGTGACCTTTTCCAGGGCAGCCGCCAGGGTCCGCTGGGCATGCTCCGCGATCTGCATGACCTCTACCTGATCGCCGCCGAGGTCGACATGGCCTGGACCGTGGTCACGCAGGCGGCGCAGGGCGCACGCGACCCGGAGCTGCTCGCCGTGACCTCCGATTGCGAGCAGGAAACGGCAACTCAACTGAAATGGCTGCGCAGCCAGATGAAGGAGGCCGCGCCCCAGGTGCTCGTGGTCGCCGAGTGATCCGCGGAGTTGGCACGAGCGTCACCGCGGTCTGAGGGGGCGGAGGGCCGGACGCCTTGCTCCGCCGAGGCGGTTGGTCTTTTACACCCGAGCGGGAACCGAAGAAGGTGAAAGCCGCTGGGATCCGGCCGAACGCACCCCGATCGGTACCCGAACCGATTCGGGCCAAGCAACGCGTTGAGGCTGTGAAATGAGAAAGACCCGCCGGAGCGGGTCTTTCTGAAGGTGACGGGAGAGCTACTCCCGAACGCTTGAAACACGTATCTGAATAGTACCAAGCAGAATGCTGGGACCGAAGATGCCACAGGGCGGGAGCCACCCGCGGTTTGCTTGAAACGTTGCTCGCCTGACGTTCTTCGGCCCAGCGAATTTATGGCGGAGGGCGGGGGACTCGAACCCCATCCGAACGGCTAGCTCGGACTCACGTGTTTCAAGCGCTCGCCACCACCTGGCAGCTTCACCCTCCGCTGATTTCAGCGTAAGGGATGGGTTTACGAGATCAAGTGATTTGCGCCGTTTTGTCGCTATTCCGTCACACATCTGTCACGGACTTGTGAGGAAAGTCAGGCCGTGAGGGAGTAGACGGCGCGTTCGGCGAGGAGGTTCGGGGCGCGGTTGGTGAGCTTCGGGGCGTGGCGGCCGTTGGCGTCGATCAGGATGCGGCGCTCGATCCCGAGGTCGAGCCCGGTCGCCAGCTCTTCGAAATCGACGATCGTGCAGAGGTGGATGTTCGGGGTGTCGAACCACTGGTATGGGAGGGCGTCGGTGACCGGCATGCGGCCCCGCAGCGCGACCGTGGCCCGGAGCCGCCAATGGGCGAAGTTCGGCAGCGAGACGACCAGCCGGGGCGCGACCCGCTTCATCTCGGTCAGCACCCGGTCCGGCCGGCTGACCGCCTGCAGGGTCAGCGAAAGCACCGCGACGTCGAAGTCACCGGCCCCGAACCGGGGCAGCTCCTCTTCCAGGTCGCCCTGGGTCACCGGCACGCCCCGGGCGATGCAGGCGTGGAAGTCGTCGAGCTCCCGTTCGACGCCCAGCCCGGAGCAGTCCCGTTCACTGATCAGGTTCTCCAACAGGGCACCGTCGCCGCAGCCGAGGTCGAGCACCCGCTGGCCGGAGCCGACCAGCCCGGCGAGGATGTCGAGGTCCGGCCTCAACCCGGGCCTCCCGCGGTGGCCAAGCCCTGGCGGGGCCGGATGCCCTTCTGGGTGGCGAGGCGATCGAGGTAGCCGGCCACCGTCCGGTGGTACTCGGCCGGGTCGGGGAAGAGGAAGGAGTCGTGGCCATGGGGGGAGGAGATCTCCTGGAAGGTGACCGGCGCGCCGGCTCCGCGCAGTTCGCTGGCCAAGACCCGCGCGTGCTCGGTCGAGAAGCGCCAGTCGGAGTCGAAGGAGACGACCAGGAAGCTGGTTTCGCCCTGCGCGATCTGCTGCTGGACGTGGACCCGGTCTTCGAAGGGATCGAAGTAATCCATGGTCCGGCCCATGTAGAGGTAGGTGTTGGCGTCGAAGCGGCCGACGAAGGACTGGCCCTGGTAATGGAGGTAGCTCTCGACCTGGAAGTCGACGTCGAAGCCGAAGCGAGGTACCTCCGCATCCTGGATCCGGCGGCCGAACTTCTCCCGCATCGACTCCTCGGAAAGGTAGGTGATGTGGCCGATCATCCGGGCCAGGGCGAGCCCGGCATCGGGTCGGCGCTCGTTCTCGTAGTAGTCGCCGCCGGCGAAATCGGGGTCGCGCATGATCGCCTCCCGGGCGACCGCGGAGAAGGCGATGTTCTGGGCCGATAGCCGGGCCGAGGCGGCGATGATCGCGGCCCCGTCGACCTCGGTCGGGTGGTCGATCGCCCACTGCAGCGCCTGCATGCCGCCGAGCGAGCCGCCGACCGCGGCCAGCAGCCGCTCGATCCCGAGTTCACGAAGCAGGGCCCGGTGGGTCTCGACCAGGTCACGGACCTGGACCAGCGGGAAGCGGAGGCCGTAGGGCTTGCCGCTGGCCGGGTCGATCGAGCTCGGCCCGGTGGTCCCCTTGCAGCCACCGAGCACGTTGGCGCAGATCACGAAGAAGCGGTCGGTGTCCAGCGCCCGGCCGGGGCCGACGATGTTGTCCCACCAGCCGGGCCGGTTCGGATCATCGCCCTGGTGGACCCCGGCCGCGTGGGCGTCGCCGGAGAGGGCGTGGCAGATGAAGACCGCGTTCGACTTCTCGGCGTTGAGCTCGCCGTAGGTCTCGTAGGCGACCTCGACCTCCGGCAGGGTGGCGCCGGAGGCGAGGGTCAGCGGGCGGTCGCCTTCGAAGACGACCGCCCGCTTGGTCTCGACGATGCCGACGCCGGACGGCTCCCCGTCGGGCAACAATGCGTTACGGGCGGACCCGTCCAGCATCTACGACGCCTTGGCCAGCGCCTGGTCGATGTCGGCCTTGATGTCCTCGAGCGACTCGATGCCGACCGAGAGGCGGACCATGTCCGGGCTGACCCCGGCGCTCTCGAGCTCCTCGTCGTTGAGCTGCGAGTGGGTGGTGGTCGCCGGGTGGATCGCCAGCGACTTGGCGTCGCCGATGTTGGCCACGTGGGAGAACATCTCCAGCGAGTCGATGAACTTGCGGCCGGCGTCGCGGCCACCCTCGATCCCGAAAGCGACCAGGGCGCTGCCGCCGTTCGGCAGCACCTTCTTGCCGGTCTCGTAGCCGGGGCTGCCTTCTAGGCCCGGGTAGGAGACCCAGGTGACGCCGGCATGGTCCTTGAGGTGCTTGGCGATCGCCAGGGCGTTCTCGCTGTGGCGCTCCATCCGGATCGGCAGGGTCTGGATGCCCTGGAGCAGGATGAACGCGTTGAACGGCGAGAGGGCCGCGCCCATGTTGCGGAGCAGCACGGTGCGGGCACGGCCGACGTAGGCGGCCGGGCCGAGCGCGTCACTCCAGACGACCCCGTGGTACGAGGGATCGGGCTGGGTCAGGCCGGGGAAACGCTCGCCGTTTGCGACCCAGTCGAAGTTGCCGGAGTCGATGATCACGCCGCCGAGCGTGGTGCCGAGGCCACCGATGAACTTGGTCGCCGAGTGCACGGCGATGTCGGCGCCCAGCCCGAACACGTCGGCCAGTACCGGCGTAGGAACGGTGTTGTCGACGACCAGCGGCAGGCCCTGGGCGTGGGCGGCGTCGGCCCAGGCCTCGACGTCGAGCACGTTCAGCTTCGGGTTGCCGATCACTTCGCCGAAGACCAGGCGGGTGTTCTCGTCGGTCAGTTCGGCCACCTTCGCCGGATCGTCGGGGTCGGCGAAGCGGACCTCGATCCCGTACTGCGGGAGGGTGTGGGCGAACAGGTTGTAGGTGCCGCCGTAGATGGTCGAGGTCGAGATGATGTTGTCCCCGGCCCGGGTCACGTTCAGCACCGAGTAGAGAACCGCCGCCTGGCCGGAAGCCAGGACCAGGGATGCGATCCCGCCCTGGAGCGCGGCGAGCCGCTCCTCGAGCACGTTCCAGGTCGGGTTCATGATCCGGGTGTAGATGTTGCCCGGCTCGGCCAGCGCGAACAGGTCCTGTGCGTGCTGGGCGTCATCGAACTCGTAGGCGACCGTCTGGTAGATCGGGACCGCCAGCGCGTTGGTCGCGGGGTCGGGGTTGTGACCGGCCCGGATCGCGTTGGTCTCGGGGCCGTACTGCTTCTCTTCGTCGCTCATTTTTCTCCTGTTGGTGTCATGTGGGTCGGTCCCGCGGGCGGAGCCAAATAATCTATAAAGCTGATCGACATTATGGTGATTGATCGCCGGCCGCCGGCTTCAAGCCTTGCAGCCAGCGAAAGGCGGCCTTCAAGTCATCCTGGGTCAAGCCGTGGCCGGCGTTGGGATCGAAGGCGTATTCCACCTTCGCGCCGTGGCTCTCCAGCTGGCGGGCGAGTTGCTCGCTTTCCGCCGCCGGCACGAACTGGTCACGGCCGCCGGAGGCGACCAGCACCGGTGCCCCGGCCAGGTCGAGATCATCGGGCGGGTCGTACGGCAGCATCGGCCTCAGCAGGGCCGCGCCGGCGAGGAGCCCCGGCCGCCGGAAGAGCATGCTGGCGGCGATGTTGGCCCCGTTCGAGAGCCCGATGCCGATCAGCCCGGCCGGATCGAAGCCGTAGTCGGAAGCGGCGGTGGCCACCCAGTCGGCCAGTTCGTCGGTTCGGGCCAGAAGGTCCGGGATGTCCAGTTGCCCGACCGCGAGGCGCCGGAAGAACCTCGGCATGCCGTTCTCCACCACCTTGCCGCGAGGGCTGATGATCCCCGCCCCCGGAGCCAGTTGCCGGCCCAGCGAGACGAGATCGTTCTCGTCGCCGCCGGTTCCGTGGAGCAGCAGCAGGGTCCGACCCGGATCTCCCGGCTCGAAGACATGGATGAAACCCTCCGACATGCCCCTCAGCCTATGGCAGCCGCGGCTCAGGAACAGAAACGGCGCGCGGTCTCCTCGAGCACGGCGGCACAGGCGGCGACCGAAGGGAGATCCACCCACTCGTCCGGCGTGTGCTCGCCGCCGCCGATCGGGCCGAAGGCGACGCAGGGGATCCCGGCCGGGGTCAGCACGCCGGAGTCCATCCACCCCATGTCACCGCGCAGGACCGGAGCCCGACCGAGTACGGACGCGACCGATTCGGCCAGTTTCTCGACCACGGGCTCGCCGGCGTCGAGGCGGACCGGGTCCCGCCCGAGCAGCGTGCTCAAGGTGAGGCCGGCTCGGGGATCCCCCGGGCTGGCCTGGTCGATCAGCGCCTCGAGCTCCCGCTGGGCTTGCTGCCAGGTTTCGCCGGGTACGGTGCAGCGCTCGATGCCGACCCGGGCCTCGGCCGGGTAGGCGGAGAGCTGGGTCCCTCCCGAGAGCATCCCGGCGTGGAGGCAGGGACGCCCGTAGGGCGCCGCCGGCCTCTCCGCCAACTCTCGGTCGAGGGCGAGCAGGCCGTCGAGCGTGCGGCCGAGGTGCGCGATCGCATCGACTCCGCCCTCGGGGTCGTCGCCGGCGGCCTCGACCCCATGGCAGGTGATCTCGAACCAGGCGAAGCCGCCGTGTTCGATGACCAGGTCCAGGTCGGTCTGCTCGGGCAGGATCGCACCGTCCGCCTTCTGTTCGGCGACGAGCGCCTCGGCCCCGGCGCTCCGGAACTCTTCGTCGGCCACGACGGCGAGGATCAGGTCACCGGCCAGCGGGCCGGCGGCGGCGATCCTGGCCGCGGCCGCCATGCCGGCGACCAGGCCGCCCTTCATGTCGATCGTGCCCCGTCCCCGCATCCGGTCGCCGTCGATCCGCGGCCGAAAGGCTTCGGGCGCGGCGCCCACCACGTCGCCGTGCCCGCAGATCATCAGGCGGCGACCGTCCCCGGTGCCGGGCAGCGTGGCAACCACGTTGGGCCGGCCCGGAGCGACATCGGCCACTTCCACCCGGAAGCCGAGCCGCTCCATCCGGTCGGCGACCAGGGCGGCGTGGGCGGCCTCGCCGGCTCCGCCCGGGACCAGCTCCGGGTTGGTCGAATCACAGGCGACCAGCTCAGCCAGCAGCGCTGCGATCTCCCGCTCGTCCATCGGTTCAGGTTGCCCGGCCCAGCAGGTCGGCGATCGTCTCCCGCCGTATCGCGACCCGGGCGTCGCCGTCCTCCACGAAGATCACCGGTGGCCGGGGCATCGCGTTGTAGTTGTTGGCCATCGAGTGGCAGTAGGCGCCGGTCACGGGGATCACCAGCAGGTCGCCGACCTCCGGCGAGGACAGCCAGGCATCCGTCGCCAGCCGGTCACCGGTTTCGCAGTGATGGCCGACCACGTCGCAGCGTTCCGGGCCGCCGTCCTTGTCGACGATGGCCGGCCAGAAGCGCGTCCCGTAGAGCGCGGTCTCCATGTTGTCGCCCATGCCCCCGTCGATTGCCACGAAGGTGCGATCGCCCCGTTTCACCCCGACCACCGAGTAGAGGCTGATCCCGGCCGGTGCGACGGTAGAGCGGCCGGGTTCGATCGCCACGACGCTCTCGTCGGGCAGGTGGACGGCCGCCGCGCCGAACAACGCCTCGGCATAGTCCTCGATCGAGGGGGCCACCGGCTCGTCCATCGCATAGCGCGATCCGAGGCCGCCGCCGAGGTCGTACAGATCGAACGTGCCAAGCGCCGCGATCCGCTCGACCGACTCGACGAACGGCTCCAACTCGAGTATCTGAGAGCCGATGTGGACGTGGAGGCCCAGCATCTCCATCTTCGGTGAGGCCGCGGCGCGCGCGATCGCGGCCTCGACTTGCCCGTTCGGAATCCCGAACTTCGACTCGCCGTGTCCGGTGGCCATCGCCTCGTGGGTCGGGGCCAGCACGCCCGGGTTGATTCGCACGATCACCGGCTGGGGGCGCTCGGCCAGCCGCTCGATCCGATCGATGTCGTCGAACGAGTCGATCACGATCAGGCCGATCCCGGCCTCGAGTGCGGCGCCGATGTCAAGGTCGGTCTTGGCATTGCCATGCAGCAGGATGCGTTCGGCCGGCATGCCGCCGGCCAGGGCGATCGCCAGCTCGCCGGCCGAAGCCACGTCACAGTAGAGACCGGCTTCCGCCATCAGCCCGACGACCGCCGGCACGGGGAAGGCCTTGGTGGCGAAGTGCACCCGGCTGTTCGGCCGGATCGCGGTGGTGGCCTCGACGTAACGCTCGGCGGTCGAGCGGAGGGTTGCGACGTCGACCAGGATCGCTGCCGTGCCGAACTCGGCGGCCAGGTCGGCCAGCGCACAGCCGCCGAAGGCGAGGCGGCCGTCCGGGCCGGGTCGCAGTCCCGGGCTCAGCTCGGCCAACTCCGAGTGCGAGGCCGGTCTCTCCATCAGCCGCAGAACTTCCGGGCGGTGGCTTCGAGGATCTCGGCGCAGAGGTCGAGGGAGGCGATGTCCACCCACTCGTCGGGTGTGTGCTCCAGGGTGCCGGTCGGCCCGAAGACGACGCAGGGCACACCCGCCTCGGCGAGGATTCCCGAGTCCATCCAGCCCATGTCGCCACGGCGGACCGCCGGCCGGCCAAGGCGCTCCGAGGTGGCCAGGGCGAGCGCTTCGATGATCGGCTCGTCCTCGTCCAGCTCGACCGGGTTGCGGCCGACGATCATCTCGAGATCGGCCCGGAAGCGTTCATCCGCCCCCTGGGCAGCGGCCATCATCGCTTCGATCTCGGCCTTCGCGCCGGACCAGGTCTCGCCCGGCACCAGGCAGCGCTCGATGCCGAGGGTCGTGCGCTCCGGATAGGCCGGGTACTGGCTGCCCCCGCTGATCGTCGAGGCGTGGACCGAGGGCCGGCCGTAGGCAGCCGGCTCGCGGCCGGCCAGCTCGCGGTCGAGTGCGGCGATCCCGTCCAGCACCGGGCCCAGCAGGGAGATCGAGTCGATGCCGGTGTCGGGTTCGATGCCGGCGGATTCGACCCCGTGGCTGACCAGCTCGAACCAGGCAAAGCCGCCGTGGGCGGTGATCAGTTCAAGGTTGCTCTGCTCGGGCAGGATCGCGGCGTCGGGCGAGATCGCCTCGGCCAGCGCGATCGCGCCGGCCGACTTGTACTCCTCGTCGATCACCCCGGCCACGATCAGGTCGCCGGCCAGGGGACCGCCCTCGGCGATCCGCCGCGCGGCGACCAGGCTGGCGGCCAGGCCGCCCTTCATGTCGTTGACGCCGCGGCCCAGCATCCGCCCGTCCTCGATCCGGGGCTGGAATCCCTCCGGCCCGGCCGCGACCACATCGGTATGCGAACAGAAGAGCAACGAACGCCCGCCCCCGGTCCCGGGCAGGCGGCCGACCACGTTGGGCCTTCCCGGCAGGACGTCCTTCAACTCGACCTCGAAGCCGGCAGCCTCCAACTCGGCCGCCACGATCGCCGCCACCCCGGCCTCGCCGGCCCCGCCGGGCACGAGGTCGGGGTTGGTCGAGTCGCAGGCGACCAAGCGCTCCAGCAACGGTGCCACCACGCTGTCTTCGATCCCACTCATGAGCGCGGCCCCCCACTCGAGCCGCGGACCGTCAGCGCGGTCTTCAGGCGGACCCGTCGCGGCGGTCCCTGCTCGCCCGCCAGGCGTTCGAGCAGGAGCCGGCCGGCCTCTTGCCCGATCTGGCTCACCGGCTGCGAGACCACGGAGATCGGTGGGGCCAGCACCTCGGCCAGGGGAAAGTCGTCAAAGCCGATCAGCGCCACGTCATCCGGGATCGTGAGCCCCAAGGAGGCGATCGCCGAGAGGGCGCCATAGGTGGCGAGGTTCGAAGCCGTGAAGAGCGCGGTCGGACGATCCGCCCGGTCGAGCAGCTTCAGCGCTCCACGCCGCCCGTCTTCCTGACTCGGTCCGCCCTCGACCACCAGCTCCTCGTCGAACTCCAGGCCGGCCTGGTCGAGGGCGGCCCGGTACCCGTCCAGCCGCTCGCCCGTGGAGGCGATTTCGGGCCGGTCCGTGACGACCCCGATCCGGCGATGGCCGACCTCGATCAGGTGGGCCACCGCGGCTTCGGCGCCGGCCTCGTTCTCGACCGTGACCGTGTCCAGCTTCGCGTCGGGCATGGGTCGGTCGATCAGCACCACGGGCGTGCCCGAGGCGGAGGCCGATTCGAGGAGGGAGATGTCCTCGACCGAGGAGCTGGCGACGATCAGGCCGTCGACCTGGCGCGAGCGGAGTGCCTCGACGGCGTGGCGCTCACGCTCGAGGTCTTCGTCCGAGTTGGCCAGCAGAAGGGTGTGGCCCTCCACCTCCACCGCGTCGGCGACCCCGCGGGCGACCGTGGCGAAGAACGGGTTCTCGATGTCACCGACGACCAGGCCGATCGTCTGGGTTGATCCGGCGACCAGGGCGGCGGCCAGCTCGTTGCGGCGGTAGCCCAGCCGGTTGGCGGCTTCGAGCACCTTCTCGCGGGCGCCGTCGCTGACCGATCCGTAGTTGCCGAGCGCCCGGGCCGCGGTTGCCTGGGAGACGCCGGCGGCCGAGGCGATATCGGAGACGGTCAGACCCACGGCAAGAAGAATAGCCATTTTCACAAATTGGTGATAGCGTTCTCACAAAGTTGAGGAGAGCGCTATCAATCTAGCCCCGGACAGAAGCTCAAAAAGAGTTCGCGTTGCCGGAGTCGGCGACAATTGCGTCGACCTCTATCTCCACGCGGGCCCGGCCCGCTTTCCGGGCGGCAACGCGTTGAACGTGGCCGCGCTGGTCGCGCTCGCCGGGCAGCAGAGCGCGTACTTCGGAGCGATCGGCGACGACGAAGAAGGTCGCTTCCTGATCGATGCGGCCAAGCAGGCCGGGGTGGACATCGAGCGGATCAGGGTTGTATCCGGCCGCACCGGCGTCACCACGGTCGAGCTCGACCGGCGCGGTGAACGCTCCTTCGTTTCGGAGGACTACGGGGCCTCGCTCGACTACCGCGTCACCGAGAGCGACATCGAGGAGCTTCGAGACTACGACTGGGTCCACATCGCGCGGCTCCCGGAATGTGGCCCCGTCGTCGAAAACTTGGTCGCCGCGGGGGTCCGCGTCTCGATCGATTTCGGCACCGATTGTGAGGCCTTCGAGGATTCATCCCCGGGAGTCGCGCCCGAGGTCGCGTTCTTCTCGGCGCGGGACCGGGACCAAGCCGAGCGGATCGGTACCAAGGCGCTGGCCGCTGGTGCCACCCTCGTCGTCGTGACGATCGGCGAGAACGGTTCCCTGGCCTTCTCGGCCGGCGGCAGTCGCCACGAACCGACGGCCGCGGCCGAGGTGGTGGACACGCTGGGTGCCGGCGACGCCTTCATCGCGGCCTTCATCGTCGCCCGGCTGGGAGAGGAGTCGCTGGACGGTTCGATGAGAGCCGCCACCCTGGCGGCCGCGGCAGTTTGTGCGCGTCAAGGCGCATGGGGCGAACTCAAACCATTCAGTGAGGTGAAGTCATGACGGATATGGACACACGGCGCAAAACGACCGAGTCGGAGCGACTGCTCGAAAAGGCCAAGGCGCATCTCGTCGACGGGGTCGGATCGGGCACCCGCTCGACCCGCTCCGGCTGGTTGCCGAGCCCGGTCTTCGTCGCCGAAGGGCACGGCTCCCGCCTGACCGACGTCGACGGGAACGAGTACATCGACTACCAGATGGGGCAGGGGCCGCTGATCCTCGGCCATCGTCCCCAGCCGGTGATCGACGCGGTCACCGAGACGATCAACCAGCGGGGCTCGCTCTTCGCCCTGGCCACCGACCTCGAGGGAGAGGCGGCCACGGCCGTGGCCGCGCGCATGCCTTCGGTCGAGGTGCTGCGCTTCGGCCAGTCCGGCACCGAGTGCGTCATGTACGCGCTGCGCTTCGCGCGGGCCGGAACCGGACGCAACCTGATCGTGCGCTTCGAGGGCCACTACCACGGTTGGTCAGACGCGATCCACTGGTCGGCCCATCCCTCGCTGGCGGAAGCCGGCCCGGCCGACGCCCCGGCCGTGACCCCGGCGACGACCGGCATCCCGCCCGAAGTCGGCGAGTCACTGCTGGTCCTGCCCTGGGGCGACGTCGAAGCGCTGGAGAAGGCCTTCGACCGACATGGCGACGACATCGCCGGAGTCATCCTGGAGCCGATCCTCGGCAACTGCGGCGGGATGATGCCTCCGGAAGGGTGGCTTGAGAAGCTGCGCGAGGTGACCCGGGACAACGGCAGTCGCCTGATCTTCGACGAGGTCCTGACCGGGCTGCGGGTCGGCCCCGGCGGGGCCCAGAGGCTGCTCGGGGTCGAGCCGGACCTGACGGTCATGGCCAAGGCACTCGCCGCCGGTTTCCCGGTGGCGGCGATCGGCGGCACCGCCGAAGCGATGGAAGTGGTCACCGAGGGAAAGACGATGCACGGCGGGACTTACAACTCGAACGCTGTGGCCTGTGCCGCGGTGATCGCGACGATGGCGGAAACCGGCCGGGCAGGGTTCTACGAGGAGCTGGTCGCCAACGGCGAGCGGCTCGCCGAGGGACTGGTGTCAGCCGCGCGAGATGCCGGCGTGAACGCGCACTGGACCGGGGTCGGATCGATGTTCCAGCTCTGGCTGAGCGACGAGCCGCCCCGTTCGTACCGTCACGCCCAGGAGCTGGTCGCGGCCAGCCCCTTCCCGACCTTGCAGCGGGAGATGCTGGACCGCGGCGTGCTGTTGCAGCCGCCGCAGGAAGGACTTTTTCTCAGTTCCGGTGCTCACACCGGGGCCGACACGGACGAAGTCCTCGCCGTGGCGCGAGAAGTGATGCCGATCGTGGCCGATGCCATCGAAAGAGGCGAGGTCGGACCGGTGGGAGGAGTGAGGTAGCAGTGCCTGGAGGAGAGATTCCGTGCCAAACGGAAAACAGTGGAGAGAAAGGTGTTAGGCATGCGTAGCAAAGTGATGGTTTTCCCAGCCCTCTTGGGGATCCTCGTGATCGGCCTGCTGGCCGGTTGCGGGGGGTCGTCCAGCTCGAGCGGCGGTGGCGGCGGTGACGAAGGCACGCCGGTCGACGGAGGGATCCTCCGGGCGGCGATCAACGACAACCCCGACCACATCGATCCCGCCCTGAGTTACACCAGCGAGGGCTGGCAGATCCTCGAGGCCACCAACAACGGGCTGCTCTCGCTGAAGAAGGCTTCTGGCGCCGAGGGCAACAAGGTCGTGCCCGACATCGCCGAGGCGCTGCCCAAGATCAGCGACGACGGCAAGACCTATACGTTCAAGGTCCGGCGCGGGGTCAAGTTCTCGCCCCCGGTCAACCGCGACGTCAAGCCCTCCGATTTCAAGTTCTCGATCGAGCGTCTGTTCCGGGTCAACTCCGGCGGCCTCGCCTTCTACAAGGGGATCGTCGGTGCCGACGAGTACGCGAAGACCCGCAAGGGCGGCATCTCCGGGATCATCGCCGACGACAAGAAGGGCACGATCACCTTCAAGCTGACCGAAGCCGACGGCACCTTCCCGATGTTCATGGCGATTCCCTTTGCCTATGCGCTGCCGAAGGGGACCCCGGACAAGGACATCTCGTCGGTCCCCGATGCGCGAGTGGCGACCGGCCCCTACATGGTGACCAGCTACACGCCGAAGCAGAAGCTGCAGCTGCGACGCAATCCCTCGTTCAAGGAGTGGACCGACCAGAGCCCCAACGGCCACTTGGACGGCATCGACATCGCGATCGGGGTCGACCCGGACGCGGCGGTCAACATGACGGTCAACGGGGATCTCGACTGGTACTTCACCGCGGTGCCGCCGGCCCGCCTGACCCAGCTCAAGGCCCAGTACGGGGACCAGGTCAACGACTACCAGCGCAACAACATCACCTACTTCTTCATGAACGAGCGCAAGGCGCCCTTCGATGACCTGAGGGTGCGGCAGGCCGTGAACTACGCGACCGACCGCGACGCGCTGGTCAAGATCTTCGGTGGGCAAGGTGAGCCGACCGAGAACATCGTGCCGCCACCCCTGAAGCCGGCCTACAAGAAGCACGAGTACTACCCATACGACCTGGCCAAGGCCAAGCAGCTGATCAAGCAGGCCGGCGTCGAGGGGACCGACGTCTCGGTTTGGACCCGCAACCAGGAGCCGTTCCCCAAGGCCACCCAGTACATGGCCTCGGTCCTGAACCAGATCGGACTGAATGCCACCGTGAGGGTGCTCGATCAGTCGATCTACGACGACACGATCTCCAACCAGAAGACCGATCCCCAGATCGGCATCAACGACTGGAGCCAGGACTACCCTGAGGCGGGCAACTTCATCGACACCCTGCTGAACGGGAACAACATCGTCAGCATCGGCAACAACAACCAGGCCAACGCCGACGTCCCTGCGCTCAACGCCCAGATCGAGAAGGCCAACCGCATGCCGCTGGGTGATGCCCGCGACCGGATGTGGGCCGAGCTGGACAGCGAGTACATGAAGCAGAACGCGCCGCTGGTGCCGTTCCTGAACGCCAGCTACCCGAAGTTCAACGGCCCGAACCTGCGGGGCCTGGTCTTCAATCCGACCTACTTCGAGCTCTTCCCGTCCATGTGGCTGGAGAAGTAGGAGGGCCGATCGGGACGTGAGCGGCCAGGGCAGGACGTCACCTCCCACTGGCCGGGGGGCCAAAGGACCCCCCGGCCAGTGGACCCTGGCCTGGCGCCGCCTTCGCCGCAACCGCACGGCGATGACGGCGCTGGGCATCTTCTTCGCGATCCTGCTGCTCTGTTACCCGGGCGCTTCGCTCTACTCGCGGCACATCGCGCATCACGGTCCCGACTTCCAGAACATCCAGGGGAAGATCGAGGTGAACGGCAAGCCGACACCGATCGTCCGTTATGACGGCACCCCGATCGGCCCCGGCTTGCGGTCCGAGTATCCGCTCGGTGCCGATGCCAACGGCCGGGACCTGCTGCTGAGGGTGCTCTACGGGGGGCGGGCCTCGATCATGATCGGGATCACGTCGGCCCTGATCTGCACCCTGTTCGGGTTGTTGCTGGCCCTGCCGGCCGGCTTCTTCGGCGGCGCGGCCGACGGGACGATCCGCTGGTTGCTCGACCTGATCTGGTCCTTCCCGGTCTACCTGCTGGCCGTGGCGCTGGCCACGGCGCTGGTCGTCGGCGGTGCCGACATCGGGCCGATCCACATCGAGTCGTCCTCGTTGCTGATCCCGATCCTGGTCATCGCGGTGGTCTACATCCCCTATATCGCCCGGCCGATCCGGGGTGAGGTGCTGGCCTTGAGACGGACCGAGTTCGTCGAGGCGGCGATCAGCCACGGCACGCGGTCCACCCGGGTGATGTTCAGCGAGATCCTGCCCAATGTGCTGCCGACCGCGGTGGTGCTCTTCACGCTGATCGTCGCCACCAACATCCTGATCGAGGCGGGCCTCTCGTTCCTGGGGGTCGGAGTGCCGCTGCTGACGCCCTCCTGGGGGAACATCATCCAGCAGGGCTACACGCAGATGGTGACCGCGCCCTGGCTGACCCTCGCGCCGGGCATCGCGATCGTACTCACCGCCGTCTCTCTCAACGTCTTCGGTGACGGGCTCCGCGATGCCCTGGATCCGCATGCCCGCCATCGGGCGCGCTTCTCCACCGACCCGCGCGGCGCGGTGGCCGAGACCGAAGTCGAGGCGACATGATCATCTTCTTGGCCAAGCGGATAGTCGGGCTGGTCGCGGTGCTCTTCGCGGTCTCGGTGATCACTTTCATCATCTTCAACGTGATCCCGGGCGGCGACCCGGCCCTGCGGATGGCCGGGCGGCATCCGACCAAGCAGGCGATCGCCAACATCAACAAGGACTGGGGCTTCGACCAGCCCCTCTACAAGCAGTACCTGGCGATGATGGACCACCTCTTCGTGAAGCGTGACCTGATCTCCTACCAGGATCAGACCGAGGTGCTGCCGACCATCGCCCGCGGCATCCCTCGCACCCTCTCACTGGCGATCGGGGCGGCGGCGCTCTGGCTGCTGTTCGGGATCGCGATGGGGGTGGCCTCGGGACTCAACCAGGGTGGCTGGACGGACCGGGTGATGACGATCCTTGCCATGACCGGCATATCGATGCCGATCTTCTGGCTCGGCGCGGTACTGCTCTACCTGATCACCTTCAAGTACCGCGAACTGCCCGTGCTGTCTTGGTTTCCCGCCGGTGGCTACTCACCGATCAGCGACCCGGTCGAGTGGGTCCGTCACCTGATCCTGCCCTGGATCACGCTCTCGATCGTCTCGATCGGCTTCTACGCCAGGGTGGTGCGCAACTCCCTGCTCGAGACCTCGTCGGCCGACTACGTGAGGACCGCGACCGCGATGGGCCTCTCCCGTCGGCGGGTGCTGTTTCGCCACACGCTGCGGACCAGCCTGATCCCGGTGGTCGCGCTCTTCGGCCTCGACTTCGGTGCGGCGGTCGGTGGGCTGGTCATCCTGGTCGAGCCGATCTTCGGCCTGCAGGGCGTGGGCCAGTACGCCCAGTCCTCGGTCGCCCACCTCGACCTGCCGCCACTGATGGCCCTCACCCTCTACGGCGCCTTCTTCGTGGTGGTCTTCAACGCCGTGGTGGACATCGCCTACGCCTGGCTCGACCCGAGGACGAGAGATGCCTGAACCCGCGAGCGTCACATCCAGCCCCGCCACCCCCACCGAGGATGCCCCGCTGCTTTCGGTCGAGAACCTGAAGGTCGCGATCCACACCGACGACGGCGTGGCCGAGGCGGTCCGCGGGGTCTCTTTCGAGCTCGCCCCGGGTGAAGTGCTCGGGATCGTCGGGGAGTCCGGCTCCGGCAAGTCGGTGACCGCGATGTCCTTGATGGGCCTGACCGCCGAGAACGAGGACATCGACGTGTCCGGATCGATCCGCTTCCGCGGCGAGCAGGTTCTCGAGTTCGACTCCGAGCGCATGCGGCGGATGCGTGGCGCCGGGATCGCGATGATCTTCCAGGATCCGATGACCTCGCTGACCCCGGTGCATACGGTCGGCGGGCTGATCGCCGAGGTGATCCGCGCCCACCTCGACGTCTCCAGGTCGGAGTCCAAGGAGCGGGCGGTGCAGATGATGGCCGAAGTCGGGATCCCCGATCCGGCCGACCGGGCGCGGGCCTACCCGCATCAACTCTCGGGAGGGATGCGTCAGCGGGTGATGATCGCGATGGCCCTGGCCTGCGAGCCGGAGGTGCTGATCGCCGACGAGCCGACCACCGCGCTCGACGTGACCATCCAGGCACAGATCCTGCGCTTGATCCGGCGCCTGCAGCAGCGGCGCGGAACCGCCACCGTGATGATCTCGCATGACCTCGGGGTGATCGCGAAGATGGCCGACCGGGTGGCGGTGATGTACGCGGGCCGGGTTGTCGAGGAGGCACCGGTGCGGGAGCTTTTCGCTGCGCCCCAGCATCCGTACACCTGGGGGCTGCTCGACTCGGCTCCCAGCCTGGAAGGCGAGCGGGGCGATCGGCTCAACCCGATCCCCGGCCAGCCCCCGTCGATGGTCGGGATCGACGGTGGCTGCGCCTTCCGCGAGCGCTGTGCCTGGGCGCATGCCCGCTGTGCCGAGGATCCCGCCCTGCGCAGCGCCCACGACCCGGCCCATCGCTTCGCCTGCTGGCTGGATGACGAGACCAGGAAGGAGGCGTCCGGTTCTCGTGCCACTGCTTGAAGTGGAAGACCTGGAGATGACGTTTCCGGTCCGGTCCCGCGGACATCGCCGGACCCTGCATGCGGTGGACGGTGTGTCGCTGACGGTCAACGACGGCGAGACCCTCGGCCTGGTCGGCGAGTCGGGTTGCGGCAAGTCGACCCTGGCCCGCTGCCTGGTCCGCGTGCACGAGCCGACCGCGGGCCGGATCTTGCTCGACGGCACCGACATCGCCCACCTCCCGGCCCGGCGGATGCGGCCACTTCGGCGCGACCTGGCGATGGTCTTTCAGGATCCCCAGGCCTCGCTCAACCCGCGGCGCCGGATCGTTGACATCGTCGCCGCGCCGCTGCGGGCCCAGGGAGTGAAAAGCCGCGCCGAGCGGACCTCCCGGGCAACCGAGGCGCTGACCATGGTCGGCATGGGCAGCGAGTACCTGAACCGCTTCCCCCACGAGTTCTCCGGCGGCCAGCGGCAGCGGATCGGCCTGGCCCGGGCGCTGGTCACCCGACCTCGGCTGCTGGTCTGCGACGAGCCGGTCTCGGCCCTGGACGTCTCGATCCAGGCCCAGATCCTCAACCTGCTCGAGGACGTCCGCGACGAACTCGGCTTGGCCTGCATCTTCATCGCCCACGACCTCAGCGTGGTCCGTCACGTCTCCGATCGCGTCGCGGTCATGTACCTGGGCCGGATCGTCGAGCAGGGTGAGACGGAAGAAGTGTTCGCGCATCCCCAGCATCCCTACACCGAGTCGCTGATCGAGGCCATCCCCGAGCCGGACCCAACCGGTCCGATGCCGGACCGGATCCTCGAGGGTGACGTGCCCAGCCCGATCGATCTCCCGCAGGGCTGTCGCTTCGCCCCTCGTTGCCGCTATGCCACCGACGTCTGTCTCGGTGAGGAACCGGTCCTCGACACGAGCGAGGGCAAGCCCCACCCGGCGGCCTGCTACCACCCGCTGGGCAGCGCGGTCAGCCGAACCTGAGACGCGGCGGGTGAAAACCCCGGATCAGGGCCAGGGTGCGTCACTCAGCACCCCGTGGCCCATGAACACGCGGGCGTCGAGGTCGGTGATTCCGCGCAGGATCGCCGAGTAGACCACGAACCACTGGGTCAGGGAGTTGAGCACGAGGGGGGTGAGCAGGGGGTGGATCTCGCCGTAGTCGGACGCGTCGAAGACGAGAGTGCGCGCACCGTGGGCTTCGAGGAAGGCAAGGGTGGTCTCGGCGGTGGGACGGGAGGCATCGGTGCCGAGCAGCACCATCGCGTCCATCTGGCTCCGCTCCAATGCCTCCGCAGGTCCATGGTTGAACTCCATCGCGTCGCAGAAGGTGCCGCCGATCCGGATGTTCTCCATGACGACGGTGAGGGCGACCTTGTAGGCGAGCGGCGCGAGCGGCCCGGCTCCCAGGACGTACATGTGTTGGCTGTTCAGGAACTTCCGAGCGTCCGCCTCGGCCCGTTCTCCGTAAGAGTCGACCGCAGCCTGGATCACCGGGGGTGAGGCCAGCAGCGAGTCCTTGACTGCGGCTGCTTCTTCGACCCGGGCCTCGGTGGAGTTGGCGACCGCGGCCAGGGCCAGTGCGGCCAGTGGTGCCTCGAAGATGGCCGCCGACTCGTAGGTGATGACGAGGTCGGCTTCCCGGCCGAGCGAGCAGTCCGCGGTGTTGACCAGCGCCACCGTGCGGGCGCCACGCTCCTTGGCCAGCCGGAATGCGGCGAGCGTGTCGGCGGTCTCGCCGGAGTAAGAGGAGAAGATCGCGACCGCATCGGCGGCCAGTGGCGCCGGGTCACGCCAGATCAACTCGTAGCCGGTCAAGGCTTCGGTGGCCAGCCCGGTCAGTCGGTCGAGGATCAGCTTGGCCGCTTGCAGCGTGGCCAGCGATCCGCCGCTGCCGACCAGGTAGACGCGGTTGCTGGTGGCCAGCAGGGAGCCGGCATCCTCGATCGGGGCCGCTTGCCGCTCGAGGAAGCGGGCGAGGTCGTCGGCCAGCCGGGCCCCGCTGAAGTAGGTGCTCTGCTTGGCAGCCTCGACTTGCTTGATCAACTCGGTCATCGGATCCTCCGGAACGTCGGGCCTTGCCGACGATTGATAGCGCTCTCACAACTGACGGTGAGAACGGTATCACCATGTTCGGCCTCTCGCTGCGGGACATGCCGCGCAACAACGGTGAAAGCGCCGTGTTCAACCAGGCAGCGGCACCAACCAGCCGCATTCGAACCAGTCTGAGGGAGGTCAAGATGATCAAGGGATTTTGCACCGGGGCGCTCGTCGCTTTCTTTGTCCTGACGGGAGCGGCCCGGGCCGGTCAGGACCCGAACTGGATCCCTCCCCTGGATCAGGTCGCCCGCGACAAGGGGGAGATGGCCTTCGACGGTTGCCGCCCGAAGCCGGAGAACGTGGAGCCGGTGATGTGCGTCTACGGCGACCCGGACTCCGATCGCACCGTCGCCCTGGTCGGCGACTCGCATGCGATGCAGTGGGGCCCGCCGCTGATCAAGCTGGCCGAACAGCGCGGCTGGCGGCTGGTCACCTTCCTGCGGGCCGGCTGCCCGATCGCGGAGGTGAAGTTCGAGCCCAACTGCGACGAGTGGCGGGAACTCGCCTTCGAGGAGATCAAGGACGAACGGCCCGGCCGGATCATCGTCTCCACCTCGATCGCCCGGCGCTACACCCTCTCGCTCCGGGGCCGGCCGCTCTCCCGCCGGGGCAGCGAGAAGATCCTGCGGCGGGGCATGACCCACACCCTCAGGCGGCTTTCCACCCTGCCCAGCCTGGTCCGTCACGGGTCCAGGCTGAAGTTGATCCGCGACCAGGTGACGGCACCCTTCCTGCCGCCGAAGTGCCTGGCCAACCATCCCGACGACCCGGATGCCTGCGGGTTCGCCCGGCACCGCAAGTTCGGCCCGGGCTTCGACGTGGTCGGGGCGACCAAGTTGGGCCTGCTGCCGGCGATCGATCCGCTGCAGGTCCTCTGCCACCCGCACTGGTGCTACTCGGCCCACGGCCACGTGGTGATCTACCGGGATTCCGACCACCTGACGGCGACCTACACCCGCACCCTGACCGACTGGCTGGGCTCGAAAATCAGCTTCTGATCGTTCCCGCAGACTTAACAAAGGATTAATTCCGCAACGCCGGCCGTCTGGTCTAGTTTCGGAAGAACATGGCATGGCCAACCACCCTTCGTCTGGTCTTCGCCGGGCTCGTCGCCACGGCCGCGTTTCTTGCGAGCGGCGAATCTCCGACCACGACCGGCACGGCCCAGCAGTTCACGCCCCCGCTCGAGACGGCGCGTGAGGACGAGGGCGAGTTGGTGCGGCAGAACTGCCGCGTCCACGGCAAGCGGATCGAGCCTCTGGTCTGCGCCTACGGCCCGAAGGGGTCGACGAATCGCGTAGTCCTCTTCGGGGATTCCCACGCGATGCAGTGGGGGCCGGCCCTGATCCCCCTGGCGAAGAAGCGCGGTTGGCGTTTGACCACGCTGATCCGCACCGGCTGCCCGATCGCCAACGTGGTCGCGGAAAGCCACTGTTCTAGGTGGCGCGAGAAAGCTCTGCGGAAGATCGAGTCGCTCCGGCCGAAGCACATCATCCTCTCGACGTCGATCGGCAACCGATACCGGCTCAAGTACCAAGGCCTCGACCTGTCGCGCAAGGACAGCGAGCCGAGCCTCCGGACCGGCATGATCCAGACCATCAGGCGGCTGCAGCGGATCGACAGCCTGGTCGATGACCGGACCGCGATCACGCTGATCCGGGACCAGGTGATGGCGCCGTTCGTACCGGCGGAGTGCCTGATGAAGAGCGAGGGCAGGACCGATAGATGCGTCTTCCGCAACAAGCGGAAATTCGGCCCCGGATTCGACTGGTACGCGGCGAGGCGGACGGGGATCGGGCCGGCGATCGACCCCACCACGGTGCTCTGTGGCCGGAAGTGGTGTTCGACCACCTCGGGCCGGGTCCTCAAGTACCGGGATTCGGATCACCTCACCGCCACCTATGTCCGTACCTTGTCGGGGTGGCTAGACGACCGGCTGGGGATCAGATAGCGCGCCTCGGTGCCCGCCTCGCGGTCGGATTGGTGCTGCTCGCTTCCCTGCTGGCGAGCGGCTGCGGGAGCGATTCCGGGCCGGCGACGATCGCGGATCTGGCGCCGGCTCCAGACGCTGCCGCCGACGACAAGGGGCCGGCGATCCTCGACGGCTGCCGCTCGGGCACCGTCCACACGGAGGCCTGGGCCTGTGTCTACGGCGACCCCGCCTCGGAGAAGACCGTGGTGCTCTGGGGCGATTCGCATGCCATGCAGTTCACGCCGCCGCTGATCGAGCTCGCCGACCGGCGGGGCTGGCGGCTGCTGGCCATGTTCCGCGGCAGCTGCCTGACCGCCGAGGTCGCCTACCGGCCGGCCTGCGACAGCTGGCGGGCCAACGCCCTGGACCGGATCGAGCGGGAACGTCCCGAAATGGTGGTCACCGCGACCGACACCGGCAACGGCTACGCCCTCTGGCAGCGCGGGGTCCGCCTGACCCGCGCGGCGAGCGAACCGCTCCTGCGGCAGGGCTATGCCCGCACCCTGCGCCGGCTGAAGCGGGCGACCGGTGGCCGCACCGGCCGGGTGGTCCTGCTGCGGGACCTGCTCCGGGCCGGCTTCCGGCCCCCGGACTGCCTGCTCGACCACCCGGAGGACCTCCCGGCCTGCGACTTCAAGGGATTCCGCAAGAACCCGCCGGGCTTCGACCTGGCCGCCGCCCGTCGGGTCGGAGGCGTCAAGGTGGTCGACCCTTCCGAGGTCGTCTGCCCGGCCGGGCTCTGCAACTCGGCCCGGAACGGGATCGTGGTCTACCGGGACACGACCCACATCAGCGCAACCTACGCGGCAACCCTGGCCGGCTGGCTGGGGGAGCAAGTAGATTCCCTGCCATGAGCAAGCACAAGCACGGCAAGCCTCATCCGGGGTCCGAGGACGGCGACCCGGAAGTCCCCGATTACGTCGGTTTCAAGAAGGGCGAGAAGGTCTGGGTCCACACCGAGAACGGACAGCGCCCGGCGGTCTATGTCGGCGACGGTGAAAACGCGACCTTCTTCGGTGGCCCGCCACTCGCCTACGTGGTGATGGAAGACACCGACGAAGGCGGCGAGGTCGAGCTCGACCGGATCACCGCCCGGAACTGACCCTGCCCAGCCAGTCGTTTGTGAATTAGGCTCACCAAAGCCAGATACGGGCCGACTCCGGCTCGCGCGGCGGAATAGAATCGGCCTCCCGTGATCAAGTCCGTCCAGTCAGGAAGCAGCCGATGATCGCGTTCTGGCGATCCTCAGTCGGCAAGAAGAACATCGTCGCCGTCACCGGCGCGATCCTGATCGGCTATCTGATCCTGCACATGCTCGGCAACCTCAACTCGGCCTTCGGGCCGGGTGCCGACGAGGCCCGGGTGGACTGGTACGCGCACTGGCTGCGGGACTTCGGCGAGCCGCTGCTGCCGCATGCCTTCGTGCTCTGGGCGGTCCGGGTGATCCTGCTCAGCGCCCTGGTCATCCACATCACCGGGATCGTCCAGCTGACCAAGCGCAACCGGGCGGCCCGCCCGGCCAACTTCCCGGCCAAGCGGATCGGCCGCAGCTTCGAGTCGATGGCGATGCTCGGCACCGGCGTGCTGGTCCTCGCCTTCATCATCTTCCACATCCTCCAGTTCACGACGCTCTCGATCCACGTCACCCCGGTCGAGGAAGGCGCGGTCTACTCGAACCTCTATTACGCCTTCCAGAAGTGGTACTTCTTGGTGATCTACGTCGCGGCCCTCCTGCTGATCGGCATGCATCTGCGCCACGGTGTCTGGAGCCTCTTCCAGACCCTCGGTTTCGACAATCCGAACCGCAACCCGAAGCTCCGCCACGGCTCGACCGTCTTCGTGCTGGTCCTGATCGTCGGTTTCGGCGCGATCCCCGTGCTCTTCTTCACCGACGTCCTCGACCCGCCCAACGCGGCGGCGGTGATCACCTCGTCCATCGGGGCCGTCGGCTCCCTGACCGGAGGGGTCGCATGACGGTCTTCGATTCGAACATCCCGCCCGGCCCGCTGCCGGAGAAGTGGCAGAACTGGCTGGACACGCACAAACTGGTCGGCCCCCGCAACCGGGCCGGCAAGAACGTGATCGTGATCGGCACCGGCCTGGCCGGTTCCTCCTGCGCGGCCAGCCTCGGCGCCCAGGGCTTCAAGGTCAAGAGCTTCTGTTTCCAGGACACCCCCCGCCGCGCCCACTCGATCGCCGCCCAGGGTGGCATCAACGCGGCCAAGGACTACGCCAACGAGGGCGACTCGATCCACCGCCTCTTCTACGACACGATCAAGGGCGGCGACTTCCGCTCCCGCGAAGCCAACGTCTGGCGGCTGGCCCAGCTTTCGGCCAACATCATCGACCAGGCGGTCGCTCAGGGCGTGCCCTTCAACCGCGAGTACAGCGGCGCATTGGCCACCCGCTCCTTCGGCGGCGTGCTGGTCCAGCGCACCTTCTACACCCGCGGCCAGACCGGCCAGCAGCTGTTGCTCGGCGCCTACTCGGCCCTCGAGCATCAGGTCCGCGCGGGCAACGTCCAGGTCTTCAACCGGCACGAGATGCAGGATGTCGTGCTGGTCGACGGTGAGGCCCGCGGGGTGATCGTCCGCAACCTGATCACCGGCGATATCGAGCGCCACGCCGCCGACGCGGTCGTGCTCGCCTCGGGCGGCTACACCAACGTCTACTACCTCTCGACCAACGCGATGGGCTCGAACGTGACCGCCACCTGGCGCGCCCACAAGCGGGGCGCCTACTTCGCCAACCCCTGTTACACGCAGATCCACCCGACCTGCATCCCACAGACCGGCGAGTACCAGTCGAAGCTCACTCTGATGAGCGAGTCGCTGCGCAACGACGGCCGGATCTGGGTGCCGCGCAAGTCCGGCGACGACCGGCCGCCGGCCGAGATCCCCGAGACCGAGCGCTACTACTACCTGGAGGAGCGCTACCCGGCCTTCGGCAACCTCGCCCCGCGTGACATCGCTTCCCGCGCCGCCAAGGTGGTCTGCGACGACGGGCTCGGGGTCGGCGGCACCGGCCGCGGCGTCTTCCTCGATTTCCGTGACGCGATCGCCCAGCAGGGCAAGGAATCGATCGAGCGCAAGTACGGCAACCTCTTCGAGATGTACACCCGGATCACCGGCGACGACCCCTACGAGACGCCGATGATGATCTACCCGGCCCCGCATTACGCGATGGGCGGACTCTGGGTCGACTACGAGCTGCAGACCACCATCCCCGGCCTTTTCGCGATCGGCGAGGCGAACTTCTCCGACCACGGCGCCAACCGTCTCGGCGCCTCGGCCTTGATGCAGTGCCTGGCCGACGGTTACTTCATCTCGCCCCACACGGTGACCGCCCACCTGGCCAAGAACCACGACGAGGTCAGCACTTCGGACAGCGCCTTCGACGAGGTCGAGTCCGATGTCCGCTCGCACATCCAGAAGCTGATGGACGTCGGCGGCGGCACCTCGGCCCAGGCCTTCCACCGCGAGATGGGCCACGTGATGCTCGACAAGTGCGGCATGTCCCGCACCGCCGAGGGCCTCGACGAGGCGCTGGCCGAGGTCCGGGAGATCAAGGGTGAGTTTTGGAACGACCTGCGGGTCGACCCGGGCGACGAGGAGTTCAACCAGTCGCTTGAGTACGCGAACCGGGTCTCCGACTTCTTCGAGCTGGCCGAGCTGATGATCCACGACGCCCGGCGGCGGGAGGAATCCTGCGGCGGCCACTTCCGCGAGGAGCATCAGACCGAGGACGGCGAGGCGCTGCGCGACGACGAGCACTTCGCCAAGACGACCGCCTGGGAGTACGGTGGAGATGACCCGGTTCCCCACGACGAAGCGCTCACCTTCGAGGAAGTCCAGTTGGCGACGAGGAGCTACAAGTGAATTTCACCCTTGAGATCTGGCGTCAGTTCGACGGCACCGACGAGACCGAGGCGGGACGCTTCGAGACCTTCAAGGTCACCGACATCAACCCGGATGCCTCCTTCCTCGAGATGCTCGACCAGCTCAACGAGCGGCTCAGCCACGAGAAGAAGCGCACGATCGCCTTCGACTCCGACTGCCGTGAAGGCATCTGCGGCGCCTGCTCGCTGGTCATCGACGGCACCCCACACGGCCCTCAGCAGGTCACTTCCTGCCAGACCTACATGCGTGACTTCATCGACGGCCAGACGATCAAGGTCGAGCCGTACCGGGCCAACACCTTCCCCGTGATCCGCGACCTCGCGGTCGACCGCGGAGCGCTGGATCGGGTGATCCAGGCCGGCGGCTACATCTCGACCACGACCGGCCCCCAGCCGGAGCCGAACTCGATGCCGGTCTCCCCGGAGATCCAGGAGAAGGCGATGGACGCGGCGATCTGCATCGGCTGCGGCGCCTGCGTCGCCGCCTGCCCGAACGGCGCCGCGATGCTCTTCACCGGGGCCAAGGTCACCCATCTCAACCTCCTGCCCCAAGGCCAGCCGGAGCGCGAGTCCCGGGTGATCGGCATGGTCGAGCAGATGGACGCCGAGGGCTTCGGCGGCTGCACCAATTACGGCGAGTGTTCCCGGGTCTGCCCCCAGGAGATCTCGATCGACGTGATCGGAATGCTCAACCGCGAGTACCGCAAAGCCAAGACCAAGAAGAAGTCAAAGCCAGAAAAGGCAATGACCACCCAGTAGCCAGAGGCGCCGAAAGGCGCCTCTTTTCATTCCCCGTTCCACTGAGGTTGAAATTCCCGCCATATAGCGCTCGATTCTTCAACCTCAGTGCGACCGGGTTCGCTTGATTGCGTGTTTTTCCGCAGGTCGGTTCCGTAGTTGCCACGGTTGTTCAAGTCAAGTGACTTGGAATACGGTCGGCCCATGGCTTCGATCTGGTTCAGAACCGGCCTCGTGGCGGTGCTGCTGGCCTTTGCGAGTTTGTTCGTGCTGGTCTCGGAAACCCGGGCGACAGTGGTCGATGTCCAGTTGAACGCCCGGCCGGCCACGATCACCGTGGCCCGGGGAGTGAAGATGAAGGCCTGGACGTTCAACGGCACCGTGCCCGGCCCGGTGATCCGGGCGACCCAGGGTGACACGGTGCGGGTCACCCTCAAGAACAGCCACAAGGGGATCCGCAAGAGCTGCCGCGGCAAGAAGAAGCGCAAGCTGCTGAGCTGCCTGCGCTTCAACCGGGCCAACATGGCGATGCACCACTCGGTCGATTTCCACGCGGCGCGGATCGCTCCCAACGTCGCCTTCAAGGACGTGGCGCCCGGGAAGTCGTTCACCTTCGAGTTCCAGGCGAGTACCCCCGGCGTCTTCATGTACCACTGCGCGACGGGCCCGATGCTGGAGCACCTCGGGATGGGCATGCAGGGGATGATCGTGGTCGACCCGGCCACGCCCCGGCCTCCGGCCAAGGAGATTTTCCTGGTCCAGAGCGAGTACTACGGCAAGGTCAAGAACGGCTTCCTCAAGACTTCCTATGAAGCGATGAAGAAGGGCTCGCCCGCCTACGTGGTCTTCAACGGACGCAGCTACCAGTACGCCGAAAAGCCGATCCCGGTCAAGGTCGGTGAGCTGGTCCGGATCTACTTCCTCGATTCCGGTCCCTCGCTGTTCAGCGCCTTCCATGTGGTCGGGACCATCTTTGACTCGTATGAACACGACGGCCAGCCCGACGAGGCGATCCACAACGTCTCCACCCAGGTCATCGCTCCCGGTGGCGCTGGGGTATTCGAGACGACGTTCCCCGAAGCGGGCAGCTACCCATTCGTCAGCCACTCGGTCATCGACATGGACCAGGGCGCGATGGGGATGTTCGAAGCGAGTTGAGGGAGAACGCCCCGGCGGCGGGGAAGGCCACAGGCCGCCGGGGCGACTTCTTACGGTGAGGCGCTAGAGGCCGAGGGAGCGGCCGACGATCTCCTTCATGATCTCGGTGGTGCCGCCGTAGATCCGGGTGACCCGGTTGTCCGCATAGGCGCGGGCGATCGGGTACTCGAGCATGTAGCCGTAGCCGCCGTGGAGCTGGACGCACTTGTCGATCACCCGGTCGGCCATCTCGGTCGCCCACCACTTCGCCTCGGCCGCATCCTCGACCGTTAGCTTGCCGGCGTTGAGCTGCTCGACGCATTTGTCGATGAAGACGGTTCCGATGTCGACCTCGGTCTTGATCTCGGCCATCTGGAAGCGTGAGTTCTGGAAGCTGCCGATCGGGGTGCCGAAGGCGTAGCGCTCCTTGACGTAGTCGAGGGTCCAGTTCATCGCCGCGGTGGCGGAAGCGATCGCGGCGCAGGCGATCGACATGCGTTCCTGGGCCAGGTTCGAGACGAGGTACTTGAAGCCGTCACCCTCGTTGCCGAGGCGGTTCTCGACCGGGACCTTGACCTCATTGAAGAAGAGCTCGGCCGTGTCCTGCGAATGCATGCCGACCTTCTCGAGGTTGCGGCCCCGCTCGAAGCCGTCCATGCCCCGCTCGATGATCACGATCGACATCCCGCGATGCTTTTCCTTCGGGTCCGTCTTGACCGCGGTGATGATCAGGTCGGCGTTGATGCCGTTGGTGATGAAGGTCTTGGAACCGTCGACGACGTAGTGGTCGTCGTTCAGGATCGCCTTGGTGCTCATCGAGGCGAGGTCGGATCCGATTCCCGGCTCGGTCATGGCGACCGCGGTGATCAGGCTGCCGTCGACGATGCCGGGAAGCCAACGTTCCTTCTGCTCGTCGTTGCAGTACTCCTCGAAGTAGGGCAGGCAGACGTCGTTGTGGAGGGTTATGCCGAGCATGGCTCCGGTCGCACCCTGGTAGTAGCCCTCTTCGCCGATGATCTGGTTGAAGCGGAAGTCCTTCAGGCCGAGTCCGCCGTACTCCTCGGAAACCGACATGGCGAGCATGTTCTTCTCGCCCGCCTTCTGAAAGAGCTCACGGGGGACGATGGCATCCGTCTCCCACTGCTCGAAGTTCGGCATGATCTCGTCGGAGACGAAACGGCGCACCGTTTCGCGGAAGTCCTGATGTTCAGGTTCAAAAATCGCTCGGTCCATGCGCCGCACTCTATTTGACCAATCGAAGAGGAGCACCAGAAATGAAGCCGGAAAGCGCGATCGTGTTCGGAGGGGCCTCGGGCCTCGGTGAAGCAACCGCCCGCAAACTGGTCGAGGCCGGCCACAAGGTAGTGGTCGCCGACCTGAACGAGGAGAAGGGTGTGGAGCTGGTCGGGGAGATCGGCGGAACCTTCGTCAAGGCGGACGTCACCGACGAGGAGTCGGTCCGCGAGGCGATCGCCGAGGCCGCCGGGCCGGGCGCCGGCGGTTCCAGCGGCGGCCTGCGGATCTGCGTCAACTGCGCCGGGGTCGGTGCGGCCGGACGCATCGTGCAGAAGGGCGAACCGGCCCCGCTCGACGGGTACAAGTGGGCGATCAACATCAATCTGATCGGCACGATCAACGTGCTCAGCCAGGCCGCCGCGGCCATGGTGGGGAACGAGCCGGACGAAGACGGCCAGCGCGGGGTATGCATCAACACCGCCTCGATCGCCGCCTACGACGGCCAGATCGGCCAGACCGCCTATGCCGCCTCGAAGGGTGGCGTGGTCGGCCTCACCCTGCCCGCGGCCCGCGACCTGTCCCGCGACGGGGTGCGGGTGATGACGATCGCCCCCGGCCTCTTCGACACGCCGCTCCTCGCGCTTCTGCCGGAACCGGCCCGCAAGGCGCTGGGCGAAACGATCCCCTTCCCGCCCCGGCTCGGCGTGCCGGACGAGTTCGGAGCGCTTGCCCTCCACATCGTCGACAACGTGATGCTGAACGGCGAAGTGATCCGTCTCGACGGCGCTCTCCGCATGGCTCCGAAGTAGCCTGTCAGGTCCTTGGACCTCTTTCAGAGCATCTTTCTCGGCATCCTCCAGGGGCTGACCGAGTTCCTGCCGATCTCCTCCAGCGGCCACCTGCTGTTCGTGCCGGCGATCCTCGGCTGGGAGGATCCGGGCGCCGCCTTCACGGCGGTGATCCAGCTCGGAACCGAGGCCGCGGTGCTGATCTACTTCCGCCAGGACCTCTGGAACATCGCCCGGGACTGGCTGCTCTCGCTGCGCCGAACGGAGATGCGAGGCGAGCTCAACCCGCGCATGGGCTGGTACCTGATCATCGCCACCATCCCGATCTCGATCCTCGGTCTGGCCTTCCAGGACCAGATCGAGACCGCCGCCCGGAATCTCTGGCTGGTCGGCTCGATGCTGATCGTCTTCGGCCTGGTCCTCGGCCGGGCCGATGCGGTCGGGACACATCGGCGCGAGGTCGGCGAGCTCTCCTTCCGGGACGGGGTGATCATCGGACTCGCCCAGTCCCTCGCCCTGATCCCCGGCGTCTCCCGCTCCGGCGCGACGATCAGCGCCGGCCTCTTCCTCGGCCTGAACCGCGAGGCGGCGGCCCGCTTCGCCTTCCTGCTCGCAATCCCGGCCGTCGTCCTCTCCGGCTTCTACGAGCTCTACAAGCTGCTCTCCGGCAAGGAGCATTTCGACGAGCCGATGGTCAACATCGCGATCGCGACCCTGGTCGCCTTCGTGGTCGGCTACGCGGTGATCGCCTGGTTCCTCAGATACCTGACCAGCCACTCGATGTCGGTCTTCGTCTGGTACCGCCTGATCGTCGGCGCCGGCATCCTCACCCTGACCGCTGCGGGCCTGATCTCGGTCTGAGTCAGGCGGCGGTGAGGAGGATCTCGAGGGCGAGCCAGATCACGGTCACCCAGATCGTCGGCACTTCGACGAAGGTCATCGCGAAGGGGACCGGGAGCAGGCAGATGATCTTCGAGCGGGGCGCGAGGATGACGTGGACGCCCGCGGTCGCCAGTATCGGCAGGAAAAAGCTGATCGCGTAGGGGCCGGAGGCCTCGTCGACGGCGCCGACCAGGAAGCCGGTGGCGCCGGCCACGACCAGGAAGCCGACCACGAAGAGCGGCGTGCCGGCCCGGCGCTCCACATAGGGGGCGAAGAGCCACAGCCCGATCAGCCCGACCAGCACCTGCCAGGCGTTCATGTGGGGGATGTCCCCGATCAGGGCGAGGACCAGATAGACCAGCAGCAGGGCGAGGGTGCCCCAGACCGAACCGCGCAGGTCCATGTTGTCACGGAAGGGAATCACGGAACCTTCGAGGCTATCGCTGAAAGGGTCCGGACGGCTTTGGGGCCGGAGCGCTTTGGGAGCCGTGTTGCCCGCGGCTCAGGCCGCTTCGGCGGCCTTGCGGGCGCTTTCGTCCGCGTGGTAGCTGCTGCGGACCAAAGGCCCGGCGGCGACCGACTCGAAGCCGATCTCGTAGGCGGCCTTCTCCAGCGCCTCGAACTCTTCCGGATGCCAGTAGCGCACCACCGGCAGGTGGTTGACGGTCGGCCGCAGATACTGGCCGACGGTGAGGATCTGCACACCGTGCTCGCGGAGGATGCCGAAGGTCTCGACCATCTCGTCGAACTCCTCGCCGAGGCCGACCATCAGGCCCGATTTGGTGATCACTTCTCCCTCACCCATCTCCCGGGCCAGGCGCAGCACCCGGGCCGAGCGCAGGAACTTCGAGCCGCGGCGGGCCTTCGGGTAGAGCCGAGGGACCGTTTCGACGTTGTGGTTGAAGACGTCGGGGCGCTCGTGGACCACCCGGGCCAGCGGCATCTCCTGACCGCGGAAATCCGGGGTCAGGATCTCCACCTTGCAGTCCGGCGCCTGGGCACGGATCGAGCGGATCACGCCGACGAAGGCCGAGGCGCCGTAATCGGGAAGGTCGTCCCGGTCGACCGAGGTGATCACCGCGTGCTTGAGCCCCAGGCGCTTGACCTGCATCGCGACCCGGGCCGGTTCGAGCGGATCGTTGTGGCTCGGCTTGCCGGTCTGGACGTTGCAGAAGCCGCAGCGTCGGGTGCAGACGTCGCCGAGAATCATGAAGGTGGCCGTGCCACGCTCCCAGCACTCCCCGATGTTCGGGCAGTTGGCTTCCTCGCAGACCGTGTTCAGGCCCTCCCCGTCGATCATCTGCTTGATCTCGCGGTAGACCGGGCCGCCCGGCGGGGGTACCTTCAGCCAGGAAGGCTTGCGGGAACGGAAGGGGATCGCATCCTCGAGTTGGACGTTGCCACCCCCGGGATTGGCCCGCGACCGGGTGACGTGGATCCGCTCGGCGGGCGGCGCAGCTCCTTCCGAGGAGCCGGCTTCAGGGTGGCCTTCGACGGTCGCGCTATCCGGGGGCGGGGTGCTCACCACTACCTAGGCTACGGAATCTGCCCGCTGTCGCCGTTCGAGGCCGACCTCACCGGGCGTCCCGGTGACCGCGCGGAGCCCGAGATTCGTGGCCAGCGCATCGGCGACTGCCCCGCTCACCACCCTGGGCCTCGGCCCGTGGTGACCGAGCTCGGCCTCGACCGAGGTGGCGCGGCAAGTCTCGATCCCGCAGGAGTTGATCCACCGGAAGGGCTCGAGGTCGCCGGACACGTTCAGTGAAAGCCCGTGGCTGGTCACTCCGCGAGTGATCCGCAGCCCGATCGAGCCGATCTTGCGGATGCTGCCACGAGCCAGGCCGGGCGCGGCCGAGGCGGCATCGGCGTTCTCGAACTCGAAGCGGTCGACCCGGTCATCGTCGACCCAGAGTCCGGTCAGTCCCTCGATTCGGCCCGCGGCGAGCCCCCACTTGGCGAGGGCATCGGCCATCGACTGTTCGAGGGCGGTGACGAAACCGGCGACGTCGACCCGGTCGGCGCCCGCGGGTTGCGCACCGACCTCGCGCAGGTCGATGATCGGGTAGCCGATGATCTGGCCCGGCCCGTGGTACGTGACCTTGCCGCCCCGTGGCGTGTCGCAGATCTCGATGCCCCGCTCGCCGTACCAGTCGGCGTCATGCAGCAGGTCGGAAGGTTCAGACCGGCGGCCGAGGGTGTAGGTGGGCGGGTGCTCCAGCAAGAGCAGCAGATTCCCGCCCCGGCCTTCGAGGCGATCCGCCACCAGCCGCTCTTGGGTCGCGAGCATCTCCGCGTAGTCGCGGCGACCGAGCTCGATTACCTTCAGCTTCGCCATCGCCTCCACCCCCTGCGGTCCCCGCGGGACTTGCCGACCACGCCGCGGGCGCCGGTCAGGCCCTCACAGCCCACGCAACCGATGCAGTCGACGCAGTCGCGACAGCCGACGCAGAAGGCGCAGCGACGGCAGCGAAAGCAACCGACGCAGAAGGCACACGCGAAGAGCAGGGACGAGCCGATCGTGGCCAGGCAGAAAGCGATCGCGGAACTGAACAGGGTGCCGAAGCTGCCCGCCACGCCGGCACTGAACCCGGTCGCGGCACTGCCGGCCACCCCGGCCGAGTGGGTGGTGACGACGCTGCCGGCGACCCCGGCCGAGCGATGGATCCGACGGCTGCCGGCCACACCGGCGCTGGCGTTCACACAGTTCGGACCCGTTCCGCCGTCGGCTGGTACGGGCCCGGCGCTCATCCCAGCAGCCCCGGATCCTCGAGGTTCGCCTTGACCTCGTTCAGGAAACGTGCCGCCTCGCCGCCGTGCAGGACGCGATGGTCACAGGAAAGGTCGAGGGTCATCACTTCGCCGACCGCCACTTCACCGCCTCGTGCGACGGGCCGGGAAGTCACCGCGCCGACTGCCAGCTTGGCCGCCTGGCCGGGGTTGACCACCGGTTCAGAGGAAGTGATCCCGAGCATGCCCAGGTTGGAGATGGCGAAGGTGGCGCCGGCCTGTTCGGGCGGGGTGATCTCGCCGGAGCGGGCCCGGGCCGACAGGTTGCGGACCTCGGAGGTGATCTCTTCGAGGGGCTTTCGGTCGGCGTCCGTCACGACCGGGGTCAGCGATCCGTCTTCGGTGTCGACCGCCACCCCGACGTTGATCCGAGAGTGAAGCTCGATGCCGCCGTCGCGGTAGGTGCTGTTGACCCGCGGGTGATTTCGCAGGGCGAGGGCCGCCGTCTTGATCACGAGGTCGTTGACGGTCGGCACCTCGTCGCCCCCGCGGAGCTTCTCGCGCCGCCCGAGCAAAGCGGTCAGGTCGGCCTCCACCTGCAGGTAGATGTGGGGGATGGTCGCCTTCGACTCGGCGATCCGCCGCGACATCGACTGGCGGGCCCTCGTGTATTCGACGAACTCGCTCTCGCCTTTGTTGCCGGCGGCCGGTGGCGCCTTGACCTCTTCGCTCATGGTTGTTGACGATAGGGGCATACGGGTTCTCGCGTGGCGCCGGTCCTGACCAGCTCAGGCCAGCAAGCCTGGTTCTTCGAGGTTCGCCTTGACCTGGGCGAGGAACTCGGCCCCTTCGGCGCCGTAGAGGATGCGGTGGTCGCAGGCCAGGGTCATCTCCATCAGGTGGGCTGACCCGATCCCCTGCTCGGTCACGACCGGCCGCTTCGACACCTCGCCGACCGAGAGGATCCCGGCCTGGCCCGGGTTGATCACCGCGTCGAAACCGGACACGCCGAACATGCCGAGGTTGGAGACCGTGAAGGTGCCGCCGGAAAGTTCGGGCGGGGTGATCTCGCCGTCGCGCACCCGGCCGGCGAGCCGCCTGGCCGCTTCGCCGATCTCGGTCAGGGTGAGGTGGTCGGCCTCGCTGATCACCGGGACGATCAGCGCCCCTTCGGCGGCGACCGCGATCCCCACATTGACCTTCGGGTAGAGCTCGAAGTGGCCGTCGCGGAAGGCAGCGTTTGCCTTGGGGTGGCGTTTGAGGGCGATCGCCGCCGCCTTGACTACGAAGTCGTTGAGCGAGGGGACGGTTTCACCTTCGGCCGCCGCTTCCTTGAAGGCGGTCCGCACCTCGACCGCCCGGTCCATGTCGACCACGGTCCGCAGGTAGAAGTGGGGAATGGTCGCTTTCGACTCCGACATCCGCCGGGCGATCAGCGACTGGGTCCGAGTCAGTTCGACGATCTCCGGCGTTCCCTTGGCCGAATCCACCGGTGCCGATTCGGGCTTCTCCCCGGAGTCGGCCCCACCCGGCTCAGCCTCTTCCACATCAACCTTAATGATCCGACCACCGGGTCCCGACCCGGAAAGCGATGAAAGATCCACCCCCTTCTCCTCAGCGATACGACGAGCCAAAGGAGAAGCCTTGATCCGCTCCCCGGAACCCGGACCACCTCGGGAGGGTGAGGGCATTGAAGGGGCGGCATCTGGAGCTTCTGGAGGTTCGGCCGAACCCTTCTCGGCGTCGGAGGTGGAATCCGATGGGGGTTCCGACGGAACTCCCGGCGAAGTCCGGCCGGCGGAGCCCCCATCGGATTCCACCCCATCGCCAGCGCCGGAAGTCCCATCACCAACGTTCGCAATCGGCTCGCCGATCGGCCGGGTCTCGCCTTCCTGGACCAGGATCTCCAAGGTGCCGGCGAGGTCCGACTCATAGACCATCGAGGCCTTGTCGGTCTCGATCTCGACCAGCTCGTCCCCGACCGCGACCTCGTCCCCGTCGGACTTGAGCCAGGAGAGGACCACTCCTTCCTCCATCGAGTCGGTCAAGCGCGGCATCACGATCTCGCCCATCAATCGCCGCCTTTCGGTCCGATCGCACCGTCGGTCGCTGCCAGCACCGCTTCGATCACGTTCTCCTCGTGGGGCATCGCGGCCTGCTCCATGCGGCGTGAGTAGGGCATGTGGACGTCGGCACCGGTCACCCGCTGGACCGGCGCGTCGAGGTAATCGAAGGCCTGTTCGGTGATCAGCGTCGAGAGGTTCGCGCCGACCCCTCCGTGGGGCCAGCCCTCCTCGACGATCACTGCCCGGTTGGTCTTCTTCACCGACTCGAGGATGGTGTCGAGGTCGAGCGGACGCAGGGTGCGGGGGTCGATCACCTCGGCCGAGATGCCGTGCTCCGACTCCAGCTCCTCGGCCGCTCTCTCGGCGACATGCGCCATCTTGAGGATCCCGACGATCGTCACATCGGTGCCCTCGCGGCGCACCGCCGCTTCGCCGAAGCGCTGGATCACGTCCTCGCCCTCCGGCACCTCGCCCTTGATCCCGTAGAGGGATTCGTGCTCGACGAAGATGACCGGGTTCTCGTCCCGGATCGCCGCCTTCAGCAGCGTCTTGGCGTCGGCCGGCGTGGAGGGGCAGGCGACCAGCAGGCCGGGGATCTGCAGGTAGAGCGCCTCGAAACTGTGGGAGTGGGTCGGTCCGAGCTGGTGGCCACCACCGCCCGGCATGCGGATCACCATCGGCACCCGGACGTTGCCGTTGAACATGTAGGGGATCGCCGCCGCGTGGTTGATGATCTGGTCGAGCGCGAGCAGGGAGAAGTTCACGGTCATCAGCTCGACCACCGGCCTGAGCCCCGCCATCGCGGCCCCGACCCCGACCCCGACGATCGTGTTCTCCGAGATCGGCGTGTCGCGGACCCGTTTCTCGCCGAACTCGTCGAGCAGACCCTCGGTCACCTTGAACGCGCCCTGGAAGACGGCGACGTCCTCGCCCATCACGAAGACGTCCTCGTCGCGGCGCATCTCCTCGGTCATCGCGTCGCGGAGCGCTTCGCGCATCCGCAGCTCGACGGTTCCGCCTTCGTTGCTTGCCGGGCTGTCAGCGTCGTCCGGGCTCAATCGCGCACCCCTTCCCGGGATTGCCGTTCCTGCTCCTCGGCGGCGTGGGCGGCACCGGACTCGGCCAGGTTCTTCGCCACGTCCGGCGCGTCCTCGCCGAGTTCACCGCGATGCGGTTCCGGCGAGCGCTCATCGACCGCGTACCAACCCATCGTCTCGCTGACCACATAGAGCTCTTCGTAAAGCGATTCGAGGGCCGGCTCCGGCGATTCGTCGGCGAACTTCACGGCTGCTTCGACCGTCTCGTCGGCTTCCCTTCGTGCGGATTCGACGTCGTCGTCGTTCAGCACGCCATCGTCGAGACAGGCCTTGATGAAGGTCTCGATCGGATCCTTCTGCTGCCACTCCTCGACCTCGGATTTGTCGCGGTAGACCTCGGGGTCGGCGGCCGAGTGGCCGCGATAGCGGTAGGTGAAAGCCTCGACCAGGCTCGGTCGGCCCTTCTCCCGCACTTCTTCGAGGTGGGCGCCGACCCGCTCGCGAACCTCGAGCACGTCCATGCCGTCGATCCGTTCGCCCTCGATCCCGTAGCCCTCCGCCTTGCGGGAAAGGTCGGTCACGGCCGAGTGGCGCTCGATCGCCGTGCCCATCCCGTAGAGGTTGTTCTCGACCAGGAAGACCACCGGCAGCTCCCAGAGTGCGGCGAGGTTCATCGTCTCGCCGAAGTTGCCCGTGTTGGAGGCGCCGTCGCCGAACATGCAGACGGTGACCGAATCCTCGCCCTTGTACTGGGAGGCGAGGCCGAGCCCGGCGGCGAGGGGGAGGTTGCCGCCGACGATCCCGTAGCCGCCCATGAAGCGGCGTTCGGCGTCGAAGATGTGCATCGATCCGCCCCGGCCGCCGCTGGTGCCGGTTTCCTTGCCGAAGAGCTCGGCCATGACCTCGTCCGCCGGGGTGCCGCGGGCCAGGGCGTGCCCGTGGGTGCGGTAGGTGCCGATCAGGAAATCGTCGTCCCGCATGACCGAGGTGGTGCCGACGATGGTGGCTTCCTCACCGATCGCCAGGTGGAGGAACCCCCCTGCCTTGGCCCGTTGGTACTGGCGGCCGGCTTCCTCCTCGAAGCGCCGGATCAGACACATCCGGCCGAGGAGATCCAGACAGATCTGACGATCGGGAATCCGGGCCATACAAAGACCCTAGCGATCCCGCAATCCCGGCTTTTTGGCTTCGCGCCTGCGCTTGTATGGATGGGGGAGAAAAACCGCCCCATTGGGGGGAGGGGCTCCGCAAAGTTTCCGCAAGAAGACCGAAACGTGCTCCCGGGAAGCTGCCGCCACGTTCGAATCGCCCCTTCCCGAAACCTCACGAGGAGCACCGCAATGAAGAAGTTCCTGACAACCGCAATCGCCCTGATGGCCTTCCTGTCCGTCGCCCAGTCCGCGCAGGCCGCGACCGTCGAGGGCAGCATCGACGTCATCGCCTACGGGCCCGGCAAGCTGACCGGCCCGGGCATCGACTGTGGCTCAGGTGCTACCGACTGTGCGGAGAGCGCCAGCTGGGACGACGGCCAGGCGGCACCGGTTGCCACGCTGACCGTCACCGCCACCAAGCCCGGCTACGAGATCACCAGCTGGGGCAACTGCCCGACCAGGCCGTCGATGTCAGTTTGCCAGGTGCCGTACTCGGCGAGCCCGAAGCAGGTCATCGCCTGGTTCTTCGACGTCCAGCCTCCGTCGGTCTTCATCAACGGGTACACGCCCAAGGGCAGGGATTTCGTCAACGTCCAGGTCCAGACCTCGGACAATGACAAGGTGACCAAGGTCGAGTACCTGCTCGACGACGAAGTCGTGCTGACCAAGACCAGCGACTTCGGGATGACCGACATCGACACCTCGCAGGCGACCGAGGGTGATCACACGATCCAGGTTCGCGCCTGGGACGACAACCACAACAGCACCCTCAGCGTTCAGCACACGATCGAGGTCGACCACACCGCCCCTCGGGTCGAGCTGGTGGATCCGGTGGCCGCCACCAACGGCGATTCCGTGTCATTCGCGTTGGCCTTCCCCGACGGCGGCGTCTGGAACTCCTACTGCGCGCTCCAGAAAAAGGGCGAGACCAAGCCGCTCCCCGACCCCGACGACGAGAACACCTACTGCTGGGACGATGCTCCCTACACGGCGGCAGTCACGGACGAGGGCGCCTGGGAGTTCGTGGTCGAGGCCACCGACTCGGTCGGCAACGAGACCCGGGTCGTACATGAGTTCGTCGTCGACCGCACCGCCCCCGAGGCCGCCTTCACCGGTGGGCCGGACGAAGGTTCCGAGGTCGGCGCCGGCGAGGTCACCTTCGCTTGGAGTGCCAACGACGGATTGCCGCTCACCCAGGCCTGTGTCTGGGACCACGGCGAGGCCGGTGAATGCGATGGCAGCGCGACCGGCGACCTTGCTCCGGGCCGGCATGCCTTCAAGGTCGTGCTGACCGATCAGGCCGGCAACCAGACTGTCCTGGCCCGCACCTTCACCGTCAAGGAGCCGGATGCTGACCCGGATCCCTCCGACCGGACCGCGCCCGCGGTCAAGCTGGTCGCCCCGAAGCAGACCGTCAAGACCGCTCGCAAGAAGCTTCGGCTGAAGGTCCGCTGCAACGAGGCCTGCTCCGGCAAGGTCGTCGTCAAAGGCAAGCGTGGCGTGAAGTTCAGCGGCCGCGTCTCCCTGGCCAAGGCCGGTGTCGCGAAGCTGAAGCTGCGGCCGACCGCGAAGGTCCGGCGGCGGCTGGCGACGATCTCGACCCGCGCCCTGCGGACCGGGCGGTCAAGGTCACTGGCGCTGACCGCCACCGCCAACCTCCGCGACCTCGCCGGCAACGTCGGCAAGGCCAGCCTCAAGTTCAAGGTCGGGGCCTGACCCACGGCCCTGGCTGACCCCCGTTCATCCGGCGCCGTCCCGCTCCCTCCCTCCCGGCGGGGCGGCGCCAATCCTCCCCCGAAAGGAAACCCATGAAACTCTCAGTCCGAACAGCAACCCTGATCGCCTCTCTCTTCGCTCTCTTTCTCGTTGCCACGACGGTCCAGTCCGCCCAGGCGGCGGTCGTCCGCCAGGGCACCGTCCAGGTAGAGGTGAGCGGAGCCGGCAAGGTCACCGGTAGCGGCATCGACTGTGGCAGTGACTGCTCTGACCTCAGGATCTGGCAGGACACGCAGCCGACGCCGACCAACCGCCTCACGGCGACGCCCGCCCCGGGCTGGTCGTTCATCGGCTTCAGCAACTGCTCCGCGGTCTCCGGCAAGCCGCTGCAATGCGACGCCGAATACCGCGATTCCGATGGGCCGACGGTCTTTGCCTCCTTCAGGGACGTCACCGCCCCGACCGTCTACATGGACAGCGTCTCCCCCAGCGACAAAGCGGGGGACCACGTCGCGGTCACCGCGGTCGCCGGCGACGGCGACGGCATCCAACGGGTCGAGTTCCTGGTCGACGGTCAGTGGGTCGGCTCGGTCTACGTCGGTCCGTGGAGCCTCGACCTGGACCTGAGCAACTTCAGTGAAGGCACCCACCAGATCCAGGCCCGCGCCTATGACCCGAGCCTCAACTCCACGACGACCGCGGCCTGGCCGATCGAAGTGGACCACACCGCACCGGAGATCACCCTGAACTCGCCCCCGGCCGCGACCAACGCGGAGGCGCCCAAGTTCTCATTCAGCTCGACCTCGAACGACTTGAGCGGGGCCTGGTGCGCGATCCAGAAGCAGGGTGAGACCGACCCGATGAAGCCCTGCGAGCGCAACCAGGGCTACTCGGCGGACATCCCGACCGAAGGCGTCTGGGAGTTCGTCGTGATGGCCCAGGATGACGTCGGCAACCAGGGCCGGGTCACGCACACGTTCACGGTCGACCGGACCGCTCCCCAGGCATCCTTCACCTCCGGTCCGGCCGAGGGTTCGGTGGTCAAGGTCGGCAACGTGAGATATGCCTGGAACGCCGGTGACGACCTGCCGCTCAGCCAGGTCTGCTCCTGGGACAGCGGCGAAGAGAGTGCCTGCGACGGTTCGGCCGCTCGCGGCCTCGCCGCCGGCACCCACTCGTTCAAGGTCGTGATCACCGACCAGGCCGGCAACTCGACCACGCTGTCGCGGTCGGTGACCGTGAAGAAGGACGGCGACATCTCGGACCCCGATCCCGATACGACCGACAAGACCGCGCCCGTGGTCAAGCTGGTCGCCCCGAAGCAGACCGTCAAGACCGCTCGCAAGGCGCTTCGGCTGAAGGTCCGCTGCAACGAGGCCTGCTCCGGCAAGGTCGTCGTCAAGGGCAAGGGCGCCGTCAAGTTCGCCGGCCGCGTCTCCCTGGCCAAGGCCGGTGTCGCCAAGCTGAAGCTCAAGCCCGGCGCGAAGGTGCGCAAGCGGCTGAACGCGATCCTCGCGCGCAGCCTCCGTACCCACGAGGCCCAGCCGCTGAAGCTGACCGCCACGGCCAGCCTCAAGGACAAAGCCGGCAACACCGGCAAGGCCAGCCTGAAGTTCCGGGTCACGGGCTGATCCGGTCCTCCCCAACCGAAAGGAACCAATGTCCAGACTCCTCCGTAAAACCATCCTGGCGATGCTTCTCATCGTCACCTTCGCGATTCCCGCGGCGACCCAGGCGGCTGGCCCGCCGCCGCTTCCCAAGGCTGCCACCAGGGCCAAGGTCCAGCGCTTCGCCACCGGGGTCGGCATCCCGACCCAGCTCGCCTTCTCCGGCCGAAACGCCTTCGTCGCCGGTGCGGCCGAGGGCAAGCTGAAGGGCGGCGTGTTCGTGATCAAGTCCGGGTCGAAGAAAGCCGTTCCGGTGCCGGGCACTCCGAAGAGCGCCTTCGGCATCGCCGCCCGGGCGGGCAAGGTCTTCGTCAGCTCCGGCCGCAAGCTGTTCGCCTTCTCGCGCTTCGACGGCAAGCGCTTCCGTGGCAAGCAGGTGATCTTCAAGGGCCCGAAGAAGTTCACCGGCTTCAGCGGCCTGGCGATCGGTCCGAACGGCCGCCTCTACGCGGGCGTCTCCCTCAACCAGAAGTACGACCACACCGCCGACCCCTCGCTCTACGGCAACTCGGTCGTCTCGATGAGTCGGGCCGGCAAGCAGGTGAAGGTCGTCGCGACTGGGATGCGCCAGCCCTGGATGATGGCCTTCACCCCCGGTATCCGTGACCCCTTCGTCTCGGTGCTCGGCCCCGACCTGCCGCTGAACAACGGGGCGCCGGACCTGATCGTCCGGGCTCGTCCGGGGTCCGATTTCGGTTTCCCGGAATGCGACTGGCTGAAGGTGGATGCCTGTGACGGCTTCGGCCGGCCACTGGTCCGTCTCGAGGCCCAGCCCGGTGAGAAGGACTCGCTGAACCAGCAGTCGCCGATGGGCATCGGTGCGATCGGCAAGCGGCTCTACGTGGCGCTCTTCAGCGGCATGCAGGTGATGACGATGAAGACCGACGGCAGTGGCCTCAAGCCGTTCATGACCGGCTTCGTCGCCCCGGTCCTCTCGGTCGCGACCCACAAGGGCTCCGTCTACGTCGGCGACCTGACCGGCAGCATCTACAAGGTCAAGGGCTAGGAGGCGCCCGGCGGGCCAGTCCTCCGCCGGACCGGCTTCCGGGGGCGTTCACCCACCATTTGCGTGGGTGAACGCCCCCGGAATGTTCCACAAAGTGTCCCCGGCGGAGTAGGGTGGGCTGGTTGCACTAATCCGAGGGAAAGCGAGAGTCAATTGAAGAAGTTCGCAGGCACTGTGGTGGCCATGATGGTCGCCCTGATCGGAATGGCGGGGATCGCCCAGACTGCGACCGCGGCCGGTCCGCCGCCTCCGGTGGCCAAGAACGGCAACCCGGTCAAGGCTTTCGCGACCGGGGTCGCGGTACCGACCCAGATCGCCTTCAAGGGCAAGACCGCGTTTATCGCCGGTGGGGCCGAGGGCAAGGTCAAGGGCGGCCTCTACTACGTGTCGCCCGGGTCGGCCAAGGCCAAGCGGGTTCCGGGCACACCGCCGATCGCCTTCGGCGTCACCTGGCACAAGGGCCAGCTCTACGCCAACTTCGCCACCTCGATCCGGGTCTTCAGCGGGTGGACCGGCAAGCGCTTCAAGAAGGCACGGACCCTGGTCAGCCTCAGCCCGAAGCGCTTCACCAACTTCAGCGGCCTCGAGTTCGGTCCCAACGGGCGCCTCTACACCGGGATCGGCCTGCAGTTCGACGCCAAGGCCGGGAACAAGGCCTACGCGAACTCGGTCGTCTCGATCGACCCCGAGAGCGGCAAGATCAAGACCGTTTCGACCGGCCTGCGCCAGCCCTGGATGATGACCTTCGTGCCTGGCGTCAGCAGCCCCTTCGTGTCCGTGCTCGGGCAGGACACGCCGAAGAACACCGAGGCTCCTGACCTGATCGTCAAGGCGACGCCGGGCGCTGACTTCGGCTTCCCGCGCTGCAACTGGTCGAACTTCAAGACCTGCAAGAAGAAGGGCTTCAAGCAGCCGGTGTTGGCCCTCGGCCCGGCCGACCCTTCGCCTTCGCCGATGGGCATCACCGCCAAGGGACGCAAGCTCTTCGTCGCCCTGTTCAACGGCATGACCGCGAAAACCGGCCCGGTCGGCCCGGAGATCATCGCCACCAACGTGAACGGCTCGAAGATCAGCGACTTCGTGACCGGCTTCGTGGCGCCGACCCTGCTGGCCCACTACCAGGGTGGATATCTCTACATGGGCGACCTGACCGCAACGGTCTGGCGGGTCAAGGTCTGATCGTCAGGTGAGGGGAGGCGGTCTTCCGCCTCCTTCTCCGCCTGCACGTACCGGCCGCCGCGGAACCACGAGGCCGCGGCGGCCGCCAGGCAGGCGAAAGCCGCGAAGAGGAAGGCCTTGTGCAGCCCGTCATCGAATGGTCCGAGGATCAGGTGCGGGAAGAAGCTGCGGCCGTCGATGACCGTCGAAGAGTGGGCGGGAAGCGCGGCCAGGGTGTGGGCGCCGAGCAGGTGCTCGGCCGGGTTGTAGCCGAGGAAGGAGGCGAAGAGGACCGAGATCGGCGGCGCGTCCGATGCCCGGTGTGCGGCCGCCGCCCCGACCCCATGCTCCCGTAGCCCGTGGAAGAGCGCTTCGGGCAGGGTGGCCGCGAGGCCGATCGCCATCAGGCTGAAAAAGATCCCGATCGAGAGCACCTGGGCCGAGTTCTGGAAGGTCTGGTTCATGCCCCCGCCGGCGCCCCGGTCCCCGGCCGGCAGGCTGTTCATCACGCCGGCCCGGTTCGGTGAGCTGAAGACGCCCATCGAGATCCCGTTCAGGAGCAGCACCACGGCGAAGGCCGGGTAGGCGAAATCGATCGGCAGCAGGATCAGCAGCCCGAAGCTGAAAGCGGCTCCGAGCATGCCGCCGGTCGCGAATGGCCGGGCTCCGAAGCGGTCGGAGAGGTAGCCCGAGACCGGGCCGGCGAGCAGGATGCCGATGGTCAGGGGCAGCATGTAGATCCCCGCCCAGAGCGGGGTGGACTCGAAGTCGTAGCCGTGCAGGGGCAGCCATATGCCCTGCAACCAGATGATCAGCATGAACATCAGTCCGCCCCGGGCGATCGCGGCGAGGAAGGTCGAGCAGGTGCCGAAGGTGAAGGGGCGGATGCGGAAGAGGTCGAGCCGGAACATCGGGTCATCGACCCTTCTCTCGACCATCACGAAAGCGATCAGGCAGGCGATCCCGCATGTGAGGAAGCCGATCGTGAGCGGGTTGCCCCAGCCGAGCGGCGCATCGCCGTAAGGGCGGATGCCGTAGGTGACCGAGGTCATGACCAGGATCAGCCCGACCGCGAACAGCAGGTTGCCCGCCCAGTCGATCTTCGCCGCCCGGCGCTGGCCGAGCTCCTTGAGCTTGAGGATCGACCAGACCGTGCCGAACAGCCCGAACGGCACCGAGACCAGGAACACCATCCGCCAGGAGATCGGGGCCAGCAGCCCGCCGAGCACCAGGCCGATGAACATGCCGGTCACCCCGACCACGTTGTTGATACCGAGCGCCATGCCGCGCTGGTCGGGCGGGAAGGCGTCGGTGATGATCGCCGAGGCGTTGGCCATCAGGAAGGCGGCACCGACCCCCTGGACCACCCGGAAGGCGATCAGGTAGGTGGCACCGGCCGGGCCGGTCAGCCAGTCGATCGTCAGCATCAGCGAGGCGGCGGTGTAGATGATGAAGCCGAGGTTGAACATCCGCACCCGCCCGAACATGTCGCCCAGCCGGCCCAGGCTGACCACGAGCACGCTGGAGACGACCAGGAACCCGAGGATCATCCAGAGCAGGTAGCCGCTGTTGGCGGGTTCCAGCGGGTCGAGCTGGATGCCGCGGAAGATGTCGGGCATCGCGATCAGGGTGATCGAGGCGTCGATCGTCGCGAGCAGCACGCCGAGCGTCGTGTTCGAGAGCGCGATCCATTTGTAGCGGTCGCCCGTCATCCGAGAAATTCTACAGGTAGCCTGTTCAGTTCCCCTGTAGACTTTTGTCATGGCCTCCGAGGAGACGAGTGTGCCGACGATCGACGGCGAGCGGGATGCCGGTGAACTCCGCGTGGTCCTGGGTCGCCTGGTCCGCCGGCTGAGGGCCGAACACCGGTTCCCGATCTCCCAGGGAGCGGTGCTTGGACGTCTCGATCGCGAGGGGGCCCGGACGACCAGCGACCTGGCCAAGGCCGAGCGGGTCCGCCCCCAATCGATGGCGCAGATCGTCGGCGAGCTCGAGGACCGGGGGTTGGTCTCCCGTCGTCAAGATCCCGAGGACGGGCGGCGGATCCTGATCGAGTTGACCGACGAGGGGCGTGCCGCGATCGGTGAGGCGCGGCGCGACCGGGACGACTGGCTGGCCCGCGCCATCGACGAGGAACTCAGCCCGGCCGAGGCGACGACACTTTTCGAGGCGGTCGCGCTCATGGATCGCCTCTCCCGATTCGAATCGCAAACGAGGTGAACGATGTGCTTTGAGTTCGACGCGCTTCCCCCTGATCTGCCGGCCGATGCCCGGTTGGCCCCGATCGCCGGCGGCACCGGCCCGGAGATCCTGGAGCTCCAGTCGGCCGACGGGACAAGGTTCTCGGCCGCTTTCACCGGAAGCCCCGCTCCCAGCGGGCCGGCGGTGGTCATCCTCCCCGACGTACGGGGTCTCTATCCCTTCTACCTGGAGCTGACCGTCCGCTTCGCCGAGGCCGGTCATCACGCGATCGCGCTCGACTACTACGGCCGCACGGCCGGGCTCGGGCCACGCGACGAGGACTTCGAGTACCAGCCCCACCGCGAGCAGAGCCGGCCGGAACAGGTTCGTGCCGACATCGCCGCGGCCAGGTCGTACCTGCGGGAGCGGATCGGCGATGGTCCCGCGGCGACCGTGGGATTCTGCTTCGGCGGATTCCACTCGCTGCTCGCCGGAATCGTCGAAGAGCCGGAACTCGATCTGGCCGGCGTGGTCGCCTTCTACGGCGCCCTGGACGGCGCCCGCTTCGGCGGCAACGGACCGCTCCAGCGGGTCGCCGAGATCACCCGGCCCGTTCTAGGCCTCTTCGGCGGTGCGGACCAGGCGATCCCGGTCGAGCAGGTAGAACAGTTCGAAGCCGGGTTGCGTGAGTCTGGAACGAGCCACGAGATCCACGTCTACCCGGGCGCCCCGCACTCGTTCTTCGACCGCAAGGCGGACGAGTTCGCCGAGGCCAGCGAAGACGCCTGGCGACGTACGTTGGGCTTCCTCAGAGCAGTCGGCTGAGCTGGTCGTCGGGTCGAAGAAGAACACTGCAGAGCCCCTCCCAACTATCCTTTTATGCAAGTGGGAGGGGCGGGTTTGACTTGGAGGGCGGGTCGGACCCCGCCCGACTGCAGGTATTCCCCGCCCGACTCCTGTTAAGCGTGCGTCGCCCACTTGTCGACGGCGCGGGCGGCGTCGAGGATGGCTTCTGAGATGGTCGGGTGGGGGTGCATGATGCGTTGGAGTTCCTGGATGCCGCCCTCGAGGGCCATCACGGCGACCAGCTCGGCGATCATGTCACAGGCTCGGTTGCCGACGATGTGGGCGCCGACGATCTCGCCGTACTCCTTGTCGACCACGAGCTTGACCATGCCGTCCTTGTCGTCGTAGACGGTGCCGGCCCCGACCCCGCCGAGCTTCAGCTTGCCGGTCTTGATGTCGAGGCCCTTCTCCTTCGCCTGGGCCTCGGTCAGCCCGACGCTGGCGACCTGCGGGTGGCAGAAGGTGGCGCCCGGGACCAGGTCGAGGTCGACCGGGTGCGTATCGGCCCCGCTCGCGGATTCCGCCGCGACCACGCCTTCTTCCATCGCCTTGTGGGCGAGCGCGGAGCCGCGGACCAGATCGCCGATCGCGTAGACCTTGTCGTTCGAGGTCTTCTGGAACTCGTCGACCTGAACCCGGCCGTTCTCGTCCAGCTTCACACCGGCCGCATCAAGGTTCAGCGCATCGACATCCGGCCGGCGGCCGCCGGCGATCACCAGGAAATCGACCTCGGCCGAGTTCTCTCCGTAGGTGAACTTGACGGAGTCCTTGCCGACGTCGACGTTCTCGACCGGAGTGCCGGTCGAGACCTCGATGCCCTGCTTCTTGAAGGTCCGCTCGACCACCCGGACGACGTCCTTGTCCTCGGCCGGCAGGATCTGGTCGAGCATCTCGACCAGGACCACTTCGGTGCCATAGCGGATGTAGGCGGAGGCGATCTCGGAACCCGAGGCGCCGGCCCCGACCACGGCGATCTTCTTCGGCTGCTCCGGCAGGGACCAGGCTCCCCAGGTGTCCAGCACCCGGTCGGAGAACTCGACCCCGGGGATCGCCTGGGCGACCGAACCGGTCGCCAGGATCACTTTGCCTGCGCCGTAGGTCGTGCCGTTCACTTCGACGTCACCTTCGGCGGTCAGGCTGCCCTCGCCCTCGATGTACTGGATCTTGTTCTTGTCGAAGAGGCCCTTGACGCCGCCGGAGAGGCTGGCTGAAACATCGGTGCGACGCTGACCGAGTGCCTCCCAGTCGAGTTCCGCGCCCTGGACCTTGACCCCGATGTCGGCGCTGTTCTTCGCCTCGTCGAGCACCTCGGCCGTGTGCAGCATCGTCTTGGCCGGGATGCACGCGTAGTTCAGACAGCGGCCACCGGACTTGTCCGATTCGACCACCGCGGTGGTCTTGCCCAACTGCGCCGCCCGGATCGCGGCCACATAGCCGCCCGGTCCCGCACCAACAACGATTACGTCAAACGATTCATCAGCCATGGTCAAGCGAGACTATCGGACCGAACTGGTCCGACAGCCCGCTTGCCAGGTCGTCTGTATCGGCCCTGACTAGTCGCCCTCGGGGCTCTGGTACTTGAAGCCGCGCTCGTAGAAGCCCTTCTCGAGGTCGCTGTTCTGGTCGCCGAACATGGCGATGACCTTGTAGCCGCGGCGGTAGGTGATCTCGGCCCGCTGCGAGTTCTTCACCTCGCCCTTGCTGTCGGAATCCGGCGGTCGCATGTAGAGGTCGGTCAGCCCGGTGTAGCCCTCGTTTTTCAGGTTCTCCCAGGTCACCTTGGTGAAGTCGAAGTCGTTCACGTCGAGGCCACAGGCTCCGGCCCAGCTCAGGTTGCTCGAGCAGAGGTCGGACCCGCCCATGATCGCGCCGACCAGCGGATCGGCCGAGAGCGGCTCGTAACGGGCGGTGATCACGAAGGCCGCCATGCCGCGCTTCTGGGCCAGCTTGGTCAGGTTCAGCATCGGCTTCAGCGCGGTCTGTGATCCGAGGATCTCGTTGCGGTACATCGAGACGGTGTCGTAGTTCGGCTGCGGCGAGCCGTAGCGGAAGCTCGACATCGCGGTCTCGTCCATGTCCATGGCGATCGCCAGCCGCTTGGTCTTGCGGCATTTCTTCTTCAGCGCCTTGCGCTTCGCCGCCTTCTTCTTGGCCGCCTTCTTCTTCGAGGCCTTCTTCGACGGCTTGTGGGCCGAGACCGAACTCGACGAAGCCGCACTCAGCGAACTGGTCGAAGGGGCGAGCCCGGGGTTCGGTGCCTCGACCCGGTCGGCGGTCGGCTGGTAGGCGGCCGGAACCTCGACCGGAACCCGGTAGTCGGCGTTCGGGTCCTTGCCCGGATCCTTTTTGCCGACCTGGAAACCGGCCTTGTCGCAGGCCTTGACCAGCGGCAGGGTCTTGGCCGAGCGCTGGATGATCCAGGCACGGGCCTTCTTCGCCACGTAGTCCAGATCCTGCTGGTACTTGCCAGAGTCGAAGTACTCCTTGCGCTGCTGGGGCGAGTAGCTGCCAGCGTTGGCGACCTCGGTCAGCCCGAAGGCAAGGACGAGCAAGGCGAGCAGGGCAGTGATGATCGACCGGAAGCCGGTCCTTGAAATCTCCATGCCTTGAAAACTACCGGGACCACCGAAGGTTGCTGTGAGGAGCCTGTAACTTCGGCTCAGGAGCCGGGGCGTTCGGGCATCTGGATCCGGGCCATGGCCTTGACCATGAACCAGAAGAGAACCGAAAGCCCGGCCGTCAGCAGCATGGTGCCGACGATTTGCAGCAGGGTCGGTGCGGTCACCATGCCGAGCACCCCGGCCAGGATCAGCAGCACCAGCAGCATCTGGAAGCCGAGCACCGCCCAGTACTTCGCCTTCCACATCCCCCAGGCCATGGCGCTGATCACCAGCGCGAAGAAGGCCCACTGGAAGACGTTGACGTCGCGCCCGCCGGCTTCGGCCCCGGTGACGAGGGCGTAGATGGTCGATCCCCACAGCAGCACGGCGACCACGCCCGAGAAGATCGCCCCGACCGTGACCGCGGTCGGGCGTTCTCCCTCGGCCAGCGGCTGGAGTGCCTCGCGGGCCGCCTGGTTCTTGACCTCGGCCTTGGCGTAGCCGGCCTTCATCGCGTCAGCGCCTGGGTCCTTGCTTCGCCGGGACCCCCTCGCCTTGCGACGGACCGGCTCTTGCGGCTCTTGCTCAGCCACCGGGCAGTACCTCCTCGCCGACCGCGGCAAAACCGCGACGCAGGCTGGCCGCCACCGCCGCCGGGTCGGCCGCGTCGCGGATCGCCCGGACCACGCAGATCCTTCGGGCGCCGGCCTGGAGCACCTCGACCACGTTGTCGGGGTCGATGCCACCGATCGCGAAGAAGGGCAGGGTGGCGGTCGCGGCGGCGTGACGGATCAGCTCCAGGCCGACCGCCGGCCGGCCCGGCTTGGTCGGGGTGGCGTTGATCGGGCCGACGCTGATGTGGTCGATCCGGGCGCCCTCCCGGTCGGTCCGGTGGGCATCCGCGATCTGCTCCTCCGTATGGGTCGAGAGGCCGAGCAGATGGTTGGGGCCGATGATCTCCCGCGCATCGGCCACGGAAATGTCGTCCTGGCCGATGTGGACCCCGTCGGCCCGTACCGCCAGCGCCAGTTCCGGGTCGTCGTTGAGGATGAAGGGCACCCCGTAGGTGTCGCAGAGGCGGCGGAAGGTGTCCGCCGCCCGCTCGATCACCCGGGTGCCGGCTTCCTTCTCGCGCAGCTGGACGATGTCTACGCCGCCGTCGAGGGCCGCCCTGAGCAGCGGCTCCGGGTCGTTCCCGCCGGGCGCCGCATCGCAGACGAAGTAGAGCCGTGCGGTCCGCAGGCGTTCCCGCCGGAGGTTCCCGGCACCTTCGTTCGGCTCGAAACTCATGTGGTTGAGGATAAGTGACAAAAGGCCGGTAGGATGATCGATACCTGCGGGAGCCCGTTAGCCCGGGCTGAGAGGGTGGCGTCGAAGCCACCGACCGCCTGAACCTGATCCGGGTAATTCCGTGCGCAAGGGAAAGGGCACCGGCTCCGCAGGGACCGGATGACGCCAGAGACACAGAAAAATTCGAGCGACGTGGTCGTGGTCGGGGCCGGCCTGATCGGGCTCGCCGCCGCCTGGGAGCTCAGCTCCCGGGGAAAGTCCGTGGTCGTACTCGAAAGGGAGGCTCCGGGCTGCGGGGCAACCAGCGTGGCGGCCGGGATGCTGGCCCCGATCGGAGAGCTGGACTTCGGTGAGCCCGAACTGCTGGAACTGAACCTGCGCTCACGGCGGCTGTACCCGGAGTTCATCGCCGCGGTGGAAGCGGCCACCGGCCTTGACACCGGCTTCCGCCACACCGGCGCCCTCCACGTCGCCCTCGACCGCGATGAGGCGGCCGAGTTGAAGCGCAGCCTGGATCTGCAGCTTTCGTTCGGGCTCGATTCGAAGTGGCTGGGTCCGATGGCTGCCCGCGACCTCGAGCCCGGCGTGAACCCGTCGCTGGCCGGCGCGGTCCTGGTCGAGGAGGATGCGATCGTCGATCCCCGTGCCCTGGTCGAGGCGCTGCGGGCGGCCTTGCCCGATCGCGGTGTCCGGATCGTGACCGCCGGGGTGACCGGGTTGATCCGCGAGGGCGAGGGCGCCGGTCCCGTGGTCGGGGCCGAAACCACCGCCGGGGATTTCCGGGCCCCGGCCGTGGTCGCCGCACCGGGCGCCGAAGCCGGGATCGCCAAGTGGCTGCCGGAGGAGATCCGGCCGTCGGTAAGACCCGTCAAGGGCCAGGTGGTCGAACTCCGGGGTGACGCGGAAGGCCCCGTCTGCCAGCGGATCCTCGGTTCGGAGCGGGTCTACGTCGCGCCGCGCCCCGACGGCCGGGTGATCCTCGGGGCGACGGTCGAGGAGATGGGGTTCGACCGCCGGGTGACCGGTGGCGGCGTCCACGAACTCCTGCGCGAGGCCTACCGGATGCTGCCCGACATCGCCGAGATGGAATTCGTCGACGCGATCGCCGGGCTCCGTCCCGGCACCCCGGACAACACCCCGGTGATCGGCCGGACCGCGATCGACGGGCTGATCCTCGCCACCGGCCACTACCGCAACGGAATCTTGCTGGCCCCGGTCACCGGGCTGGCCGTGGCCGAACTGGTCGACGGTCACGATCCCGAGTGGCTGGCCGCGACCGACCCGGGTCGCTTCAGGGAAAGGGAGACGAGCTGATGCTGATCGAGTTGAACGGCAAACGGACCGAGGTCGAGACCGGGTCCACGATCACCGACGTGATCGGCCTGGTCGCCAGCGACCGGATACCCGAGGACCGGCGCGGGGTCGCGGTCGCGCTCGGGGGGGAAGTGGTCCCGCGCTCCGAGTGGGACGCGACGGTCCCGGCCGAGGGCGACGAGATCGAGGTCGTGGCGGCGATCCAGGGAGGCTCAGGTGAGGTCACCTCGACCGGGTGGGAGCTCGGCGGCCGTACCTGGAACTCCCGGCTGATCGCCGGCAGCGGTGGCTTCCGGTCGCTGGAGGCGATGGAGAGCGCCCTGGGGTTGGCCGGCACCGAGATCATCACCGTCGCGCTGCGCCGGCTCGACCCGGAAGCCCAGGGCTCGGTCATGGACGTGATCGAGAAGCTCGGCCTGTTCATCCTGCCCAACACGGCCGGCTGCTACACCGCCCGCGACGCGGTCCGCACCGCCAAGCTGGCCCGCGAAGCCTTCGGCACCGAGTGGATCAAACTCGAGGTGATCGGCGACGATCGCACCCTGCTGCCCGACGCCCCGGAGCTCCTGCGGGCCGCCGAGGAACTGGTCGGCGACGGGTTCATCGTGCTGCCCTACACCAACGACGACCCGATCCTCGCCGCCCGGCTCGAGGCGGCGGGCTGCGCCGCGGTGATGCCGCTCGGCGGCCCGATCGGGTCCGGCGCGGGGATTCGCAATCCGTACAACATCTCGATCATCGTCGAGCAGGCGAAGGTGCCGGTCATCCTCGACGCCGGGATCGGCACCGCCTCCGACGCCACCCTGGCGATGGAGCTCGGCTGTGACGCCGTCCTGCTGGCGAGCGCCGTCTCCCGGGCCGAGCGCCCGGACCTGATGGCGGTCGCGATGAAGCACGCGGTCGAGGCCGGCCGGGCGGCCCGCCAAGCGGGTCGCATTCCGAAACGCCTCTACGCCGAGGCGAGCACCCCGGAAGAGGGCATGCCGGGCCTCGGCTGAACCAGCACTCCCATATTGTTACGGGACATAACAATATGTTATGCTGCGTAACATGAACTCTGAAGTGATGAAAATAGAACGTCAGGGCGGCGAACTGGCAATCGAGGTTTCCGGCGAGGGGCCGCTTCTGCTCTGCGTCCCCGGCATGGGTGACCTGCGTTCCGAGTTCCGTCACCTGACCCCAGGACTGGCCGCTGCCGGCTATCGGGTGGCGGTGATGGACCTGCGAGGGCATGGCGAGAGCTCGGTCGCCTTCGAAAGCTACGACGACGAAGCCACGGCCGGTGACATCACCGCCGTGATCGAAGCGCTCGGCGGCCCGGCGACCGTGATCGGGAACTCGATGGGCGCTGCCGCCGCGGTGCTCGCCGCCGCCGAACGGCCGGACCTGGTCGACCGCCTCGTCCTGATCGGCCCCTTCGTCAGGGACCACGGCTCGTTCATCCTGCGCGGACTGATGCGGGCCGCCCTGCTTCGTCCCTGGGGGCCGCTCGTCTGGAGGAAGTACTTCGCCTCCCTCTTCCCTAGTGGTGGCCCGGAAGACCAGGCTGAGCACGCGGCGGCGGTCTCGGCCGCCCTCGCCCGTCCGGGTCGGTGGCGAGCCTTTCAGCGCACGGCCCGCACCTCTCACGCCCCGGCCGAGGCCGCCCTGCCGGAGGTCACGGCACCGACCCTGGTCGTGATGGGGGAGGAGGACCCGGACTTCTCCGATCCCGAGGCGGAAGCCCGCTGGGTCGCCGACGCTCTCGGCGGCTCCTTCGAGATGATCGCCGAGGCCGGGCACTATCCGATGGCCGAACGGGCCGGTCGGACCCTGGAAGTGATCCTCGGCCACCTGAGCCAGAATCCGGCCCATGGCTGAGCGACTGACCCGCACCACCCTGGTCGCCCGGGCGGCTGACCTCAGCGACGAGATCGGGCTCGACGAGCTGACCATCACCAAGGTCGGCCGGCACGTCGGGATCGCCGCGCCTGGGGTCTACCGGCATGTCGAGGACATCGAAGACCTCCGGGCCGCGATCGGTATCTTGGCCGCCGGTGAGGTGGCCGTTGAACTGGCCCGGTCCACCACCGGCCTCGCCGGGCCGGACGCCCTCGTCGCACTCGCCGGCAGCCTGCGTGCCTGGGCCGGAGCCCACCCGGGACGCTACGCAGCGCTGCAAGTCGCCCCCGATCCGGAGGACGTGGAAGCCCAGGCCCAGGCAGCCGAGCTGATCGGCACGATCGGCTCCGCGATGCGGGTCTACGAACTGGAAGGCGATGACCTGACCGACGCGGTCCGCCTGCTCCGCAGCCTGCTGCACGGATTCGTCTCGCTCGAGCAAGGAGAGGGGTTCAAGGATCCCCGCGACCTCGACGCCAGCTTCGAGCGGATGGTCCGTTCACTCGATCCGCTGCTGCGATCCTGGAAGGACTGACCAGGCTGAAAAGTGCCCCCTCTGGGATTCGAACCCAGGACTCACAGGTTAAAAGCCTGCAGCTCTAACCAACTGAGCTAAGGGGGCCCGGGGAGCTTAACTGCAAGTCGGCGAGCTTCGCTCCGCCTCCAAGTCAAACCCGCCGGCCCACAGAAGTCACCAATGGATGGGCCGGCTCCGTTGGGTGGCGATACTGAGCCGCCCAGATTGGGTACGTTCCATACGTGTCCCGAATCGTTCGCTTTTTTCTGCTGTCCCTGTCCATCTTCGTCATCGCTTCTGCCTCCGCGCAGGCCGGGACGATCGTTGCTGATTCCGGGTTCCGGCCTGGCGCCAACGGCTTCTCCTTCGAGAACTACGGTGCCGACGAGGGCTACAAGAACCTCGACACCGCCGAGGTCCAGAGGATCTTCGGGCGGGCGGCATGCATGACCGGCAAGGGCGCTACCTGCGTGCTCAGCCCGGGCGTACGCAACTGGATGAAGACGACGAACGAGGCGATGAGCGGCGGCCACTGTTATGGCTTCTCCGCCCTGACCCAGCTGATCTACAAGAACCAGCTTTCCCGCTTCGGCTACAAGTCGATCACGGCCTTTGGCGGCACCGATCCTTTCGGCCTGAACATCGTCGGCAACGACCGCCTCCAGCGGTCGATCGCCCGGGCCTTCACCTACCAAACCCTCAACTCGGTGAGCGAGAATGCGGTGCTCGGCACTCCCAAGAAGGTTCTGAACTACATGATCGACCACCTCGCCGACGGGTCGCAGCAGTCCTGGAACCTGCTGATCTTCCAGTGGGGTTTCCAGTCCGGTCACGCGATCACGCCCTACGCGGTGGAGGACATGGGTGGCGGGATCTATGACGTCCATGTCTACGACAACAACTGGCCGGACGACGACACGCGCCGCCTGACCGTGGACACCAACAAGAACACCTGGAGTTACTACGCCTCGACCCAGCCGGGGATACCGGCGGCCCAGTACAAGGGCAACGCGAAGTCGCAAACCCTTTTCCTCAAGCCGAACACTCCGGCGCTGGGAATCCAGTCATGCCCGGTCTGCTCCGGCCGCCAGGGTTCCAATTCGAAGTACAACCAGGTCACTCTCTCCAATACGGCCGACCAGCACGCCCATCTCCTGATCACCGATCCGAAGGGTCGCCAGACCGGCTACCGGAACGGCAAGCTGGTCAACCGAATTCCGGGTGCGAGGGTGATGCATCAGGCCACCTCTCCGATCCACTTCGCCGCGGACGGCGCGATCGAGAACATCGACGACACCCCCGAGCCGGTCTACCTGATCCCGAAGAAGCTGAAGCTGAGGATCCGGATCGACGGCCGCCAGATGACGGTCCGCGACAAGGAATCGCTCGGTGTGGTCGGCCCGACCTTCGATTCGACGATCGAGAACCTGCGCATGGGTCCCGGCAAGGTCGCCTTCGCCACCCTCTCGCCGAAGGCGAAGACCCTCTCGATGACCGGTGCCAAGGGTGAATCGTCGCCCCGCGTCACCTTCGGCGCCCAGGCGAAGAAGAACGGCTACCGGATCTACGTCGGGGCGATCAACGCGCCCTCTCGTTCGACCTTCTACTTCGCAAAGAAGCCGCGCTACCAGCTGCTCAGGATCGGCAAGAAGAACCCGGGCAAACAGGCCTGGGGGGTCCGGGTCGACAAGTACCTCAAGTCGGGTGAAACGGTCACCTACTCCCGTCGGTACCGCCTGCGCGGCAACCAGGTCGCCTTCCTCTACTACGGCCCGCTGGCCGTCGGCAAGGCCGCCTACGTAGCGATCGCCTCCGCCAACGGCAAAAAGGTCAAGCTCCTCAAATTGAAGAAGTCCTAGTGCCGGAAATGCCTATGGCGAGTGAAGACCATCGCGGTTTCGGTCTCGTCGCAGGCCTCGATCACTTCACCGTCGCGCTTCGAGCCGCCCGGCTGGATGACCGAGGTCGCCCCGGCTTCGATCCCGACCATCGGGCCGTCGGCGAAGGGGAAGAAGGCATCGGAGGCCATCGCGCAGCCGGCCAGTAGGTCGTCGGCCTCGTCGCCGTGGGCGTCGCGGCATTTCTCGATCGCCAGCCGGCTCGAATCGACCCGGCTCATCTGACCGGCGCCGATCCCGAGCGTGACCCCGTCCTTGGCGAAGACGATCGCGTTCGACTTGACGTGCCGGCAGACCGTCCAGGCGAAGAGCATGTCGGTCCAGGCCTGCTCCGAGGGCTGGGCCTTGGTCACGACTTCCATCATCTCCCGCTGCTCGACCTCGCCGTCGCGGTCCTGGATCAGGATGCCGCCGCGGACCCGCTTGATGTCCTTCTCCCTGGAGTCGGGGAAGGGCGGTGCCTCGTCCGTGAAGATGCGGACGTTCTCCTTCTGCTGGAGGATCTCCAGCGCCTCGGGCTCGTAGCCGGGGGCGACCAGCACCTCGACGAAGTTCTTGTGGAGCGACTCGGCCAGGGCGACGTCGACCACCTGGTTGATCCCGATCACGCCGCCGAAGGCGGAGACCGGATCGCAGTCGCGAGCCCGCTCGTAGGCGTCGAGTCCGGAATCCCCGAGTGCGACGCCGCAGGGGTTGTTGTGCTTGACGATCACGCAGGCCGGTCCTTCGAGGTCGGCCAGCAGCTTGCGGCAGGAATCGAGGTCGAGCACGTTGTTGAAGGAGAGCGCCTTGCCGTGGTGCTTCGACATGCCCGTGAGCACGTTGGTGTCGAGCCCGACCTGCGAGTAGAGCGCTGCCCGCTGGTGCGGGTTCTCGCCGTAGGAAAGATCGAGCAGCTTCTCGAAGGCCAGCACCCGGTGCTCGGGGAAGGCTTCGTAGGACTCGGAGAACCAGGCCGAGATCGCGGCGTCGTAGCGCGCGGTCTGGGCGAAGGCCTCATTGGCCAGCCAGTGCCGGGTCGAGGCGGAGACCTCGCCACCGGTCTCGTTCAGCTCCTCGGCCACAGCGTCGTAGCACTCGGGCTTGACCAGGACCACGACGTCCTCGTGGTTCTTGGCCGCGGCGCGGATCATGGTCGGGCCGCCGATGTCGATGTTCTCGATCGCTTCCTGTGGGCCGACGTCCTCGCGGGCGATCGTCTGCTCGAAGGGATAGAGGTTGACGCAGACCAGGTCGATCGGCGGGATCGATTCTTCCTCCAGCACGGACATGTGGGCCGGGTCGCCGCGGCGGGCAAGCAGCGCGGCGTAGATCTTCGGGTGCAGGGTCTTGACCCGACCGTCCATGATCTCGCGCTGTCCGGTGAACTCGGAGACGTCGATCACGGTCAGGCCGGCGTCACGCAGGGCCTGCGCGGTGCCTCCGGTGGAGAGGATCTCGACTTCGAGTTCGGCCAGCCCCTTGGCGAAGTCGGCGACGCCCGTCTTGTCCGAAACCGAGATCAGCGCGCGTCTGACCTTTACCGGTCCGTTGGTCGGATCCATGTTGTCCATATCAGCCCTCTTGTCAGTTTCGAAGCGCCCGGGGACGGCCGGCGTCACTTCCTGTCGACGATGACCTTGCGAGGTTCGTCGTCAGCGATCCTAACTTCGCCACGGGCAATCATGCCGATCGCCTCGGGGTAGATCTCATGCTCCACCGCGTGGATCGCCGTTTCGAGTTCCCCACGGTCCCAATTTGCGGGAATTTCAACGGCCCGCTGGCTGATCACCGGCCCGGTGTCGGTCCCTTCGTCCACGAAGTGGACGGTCACCCCGGTCACCTTCACGCCATGTTCGAGCGCCTGCCCGATCGCGTCGAGTCCGGGGAAGGAGGGCAGCAGGGCAGGGTGCACGTTGACGATCCGGCCCCGGAAACGTTCGACGAAGGCGACCGAGACCAGCTGCATGTAGCCGGCCAGTGCGACCAGCTCGGCTCCGGTCGATTCGATCCAGTCGGCCATCGCCAGGTCCCGCGCCTCCCGGTCCGAGAAGTCACCCCGCGCGAACACCGCGGTCGGCACCTTGGCCGCCACCGCCCGCTCCAGCGCATAGGCATCGGGCTTGTCGGACCCGACCCCGACCACTTCGACCCCGCCCCGCCCATGCAGCCGGTCGAGGATCGCCTGGAGGTTGGTCCCCCCACCGGAGGCCAGCACCACGACGCGAAAAGGCGAGGACGGATTCACCCCGCCATCTTCGCTGATCCACCGGGGGCGAGTCTTGACGCTCACGCACTTACCACAGTGTGGAAGGGACGCTCAACCAGAAGAAGGCAATGAAGTTGCTTCAGCGGCACGGGTGGACCCGCAGTTCGGGTGGCAAGCATCAGGTGAAGATGGTCAAGCCAGGCAAGCGCCCGATCACCCTGCCAAACAACCATCGGCGTGACTATCCGCCCGGACTGGCGATTGCGATTCTCAAACAGGCAGGTCTAAGATGAACAACTGGAGAATGACGACCCTGACCGCACAGATTCATCGTGAAAACGGCTCCTATTGGGCCGACGTTCCGGAACTTCCCGGAGTCTTCGCTGCCGGGGAAACCCTCGACGAGCTGTTCGAGTCTCTCCGGGAAGGTGTATCGCTGGTTCTGGAAAGCGACCCGGGATCCGACACCGTGCGAGTTGATCGCGCCCTGATCTCGATCAGTTGAATCGAGAAGGCTGTTTGGGGCGATAATCGCCCACTTCTGCCTTCTCGATGTGCGGCAGGCGGAGGCTGACTCAGTCCTCGTCGAAATCTTCGGCGAGGTCGGCTGGGGCCATGGTTCGCCAGGCGTCGGTGATCAGGTCCTCGAGCAGGTCGCCTTCGACCTGGTCGAGGGCGATCAGCACCGCGTCGAAGCCCTTGAAGTGGTTGATCGTGAAGACCGCCGGTCCCTCGTTTTCGCAGAGCACCTGCTTGATCAGTTCATCGGGCACCCTCACCCCGACCGTCACTCCATCCGGGGCGGCGTCACCGAGTTCGTCCTCGTCACGTTGCCTGAGCGGACGTTCCCAGACGAAAGTCTTGCCCCGCACCTTCCAGGCCTGCTGCCCGAACCAGGTTCCCGCTTCGGCCTCGGGAAGACCGAGGGCGATCCGTTCAACATCCATGAGAGAGGGCATGTCCCGACGCTAACACTCCGGTACGGGGGAGAGATTTATCGCTTGTGCACTGGAAGGTGTGGGCAAGCGGCAACGGCATACCGATCTGATCCCGTACTCCGACGAAGAGGTGAAGCGGCTTGCCAGGGACGGTTCGATCGAGGCCGAGCTTCGGCGGAAGTTTCAGCAGGAGGAGAAGTTCAGAAGACGACGGAATCGTCGGAAGCGCGAGAGATGAAAGGTACGATGGAAGGGACCATGTCACAGGGCAGGTACAGATTCAGGACCAGGCTGCGAGCTGCGCTGCCTCGCTGGTTGCTTTGGGCCTCACCCAAGGGGCGCCGTGACTGCGGTGCTCACCAGTGGTACCGCGCTGACGGCGATACCTGGCGCTGCTATCACTGCGAGGCAGGGGTCAGCGAAGGCAACCCGCTTTCACCCGCCGAGCGTCTGGAAGCGACCGTAGGCGCACTTCGGCTGACGGCCCAGCTTCCGTTGACGGCTGAAACTCAGGCCACCATTGCTCGTCTCGTCGAGGAGCTGGATCACTCGGTCCACCCGCTCGCCGAAGAGTTGGAAGCCGATCCCGATTCCGCTGCCCGAATCTACGCGTCGCTGCGAAGCGACCCAGTCAGTATCTAGCGGGGAAGGATTCGGACCAGAGTTGGCGACTCGTCTCCGCCGCTGGCGACGATTCTGCCGCGCCGGTCGATCAGAACGTCGGTGGCCGCGTGCCCGAGCTGCCTTGGCTTGAAGCCGGAAGGCTCGGGATAGCCGGGCTCGTAGGTGAACTTCGGCGTGAAGAGACCCCGATCGAAGAAGCTCCGGTCTCGCGTTCCGTTGCGAGTCAGCCTCACGAGCGCGAACCGGGTCGGGATGTTGCTTCCCTCTGAAATGTGAGGGCCGAGTTCACCGGAGACGACGATTCGACCGTCACGCTGGATCGCAACCCCAGAGCTGCTGAAATCCAGGTTGAACCGGAGCGAGTCGATGCCGTCGTTGCCAAAGCTTCGATCCAGGCGACCATTCTTGTGAAGTCGCAGCACGTAGGTGCTTCTGTCGGATGTCCTATCGCTCCAGCAGGTGCCCGCGACCACGACGCGACCCCTTCGGTCGAACGCCGAACTGGCGTCGGTCGGATAGCAGTAATGGTCGTCAGGTTGCAGTCGGCGCCGTTTGACCTTCACGATGCCGAGGTTCCCGAATCCCGGATCCAGGAACCCTTTGGCATTCAGTCGTACGACAACCAGGTCCCGTTCGTACGAGCCGACCGCAAGAACCTTCCGGTGCCGAAGGGATCGGACGTCGAAAGTGTCTGCTTCCGTGTCTTTGCGACGTCGAATCTCGGCTATCCCTCGTTCGCCCGATCTCGAACCCGGGCCACCCTCAAACGTGCGGTCGAGAGCACCATTAGCGTTGAAACGGGCTACGAATGCGCCGGTATCGCGCCAGTTGCTCAGCACCATTCCGCCAACCAGAATCTTCCCGCTGCCGGTCACGTCCATCGATGCCGGAGAAAGCCCGACGGTAGATCCGCTCCCCAAGTTGATTACGCTCGATGCTGCGTCAGAGCTCGCCCGGGACCGCCTTGAAGTCCTGTGAAGGCAGGTTCTCCTCTTTCCGTGGCGAGCGAAGCTTTTGTCGATCTTCCCGTTCGGCAAGAGTTGCGCGATGAAGGCGCAGTCCCCGGTCCAGTTTTGACCGCTTGGATCGGCTGTGTCCAGCCCGGCGACGACTGTCCCGCCCTCGCTGGTGACTCCCAGGGCGCCTCCGTATCCGGCGGTGGCGAAGCGGTCGCCCCAGATCGAGGATCCCTTGGTGCTTACGAAGCCGTCCGCCCCAAAGCTCCGATCGGGGTTGCCGTCTGCGCTGAACCGGGCTACGGAAAACGGACCCCCCGAGACGAGGGTGGTGAGCTTGCCGCCGCGTCCTTCGACGACGTCGAGCGCGTAGCGCCAGCTACTCGTGGATCCGGGCGGGTGGACCGTCGCGAATCCATTCTTTCCAAACGATGGGTCGAGCCTGGCGTTTCCGCTTGCCACCGAGGGCAGTAGCAGCAACAGAAGGACGGCGAAACAACTGGTGATGCTTTTCATTTGACTCCGTTCAGCGGCCGGACCCCGACCGACGTGGCCAACTCTAGCCCGGAAAACACCCTACGAAGCGGGAGTTTCGGTGAAACCCCGGTTCAGGCGACGAGGAGAACGCGTCAGCGAGTGACTGGGAGGACGGCGATCTGTTCGAGGTCGAACTTGCCGTCGGCTTCGTCGGGGTCGTCGCCGAGCGGGTAGCTGCCGGTGAAGCAGGCGTCGCAGTGGATGTCGGCCGGGGTGCCGACCGCTTCGTAGACGCCTTCCATCGAGAGGTAGGCGAGCGAGTCGGCGCCGATGTGCTCGGCGATCTCCTCGATCGTGCGGTTGTGGGCGACCATCTCCTCGCGGGCGGACATGTCGACCCCGTAGTTGCAGCCGTAGCGGATCGGCGGGGCGGAGATCCTCAGGTGGACCTCCTTGGCACCGGCGTCGCGCAGCATGCCGACGATCTGGCGGGTGGTGTTGCCGCGGACGATCGAGTCGTCGACCACCACCACGCGCTTGCCGGCGATGATCTCGGGCAGCGGGTTGAACTTCATCCGCAGGCCGTGCTTGCGGAGCTCCTGGCCGGGCTGGATGAAGGTGCGGGCGACGTAGCGGTTCTTGATCAGGCCGTCGTCCTGCGGCAGGCCGGAAGCGCGGGCGTAACCGCGGGCGGCCGGGGTGCCGGAGTCCGGCACGGCGATCACCAGGTCGGCCTCGACCGGTGCTTCGCGCCAGAGGATCTCGCCCATCTGCCCGCGTACCTCCTGCAGGCGCTTGCCCTCCAGCTTGGTGTCGGGCCGCGAGAAGTAGATGTGTTCGAAGACGCACATCGCGGTGCGTTCACTCTTGATCACCTGCCGGGAGACCAGGCCGCGCTCGCTCAGCGAGATCATCTCACCCGGGCTGACCTCACGGACCAGTTTCGCCCCGATGATGTCGAAGGCGCAACTCTCGGAAGCGAAGACGTAGCTGCCATCCGGCATCTGGCCGAGGGAGAGCGGACGGATGCCGTAGGGATCACGGAAGGCGACGATCGCGTGCTTGGTCATCACCACGGTCGAGTAGGCGCCCTCGAGTTGCGGCATCACGTTGGCGACCGCGTCCTCGATGTAGCGGCCGTAGTCGCTGGAGATCAGGGCGGCGATGATTTCCGAGTCGGTGGTGCCCCGGAACTCGAGCCCCTTGCGGCGCAGGCGGTTGTAGATCTCGACCGCATTGGTCAGGTTGCCGTTGTGGGCGAGGGCGAGTTCGCGGCCGTCGTCGCGCCAGATCGGCTGGGCGTTCTCCCAGGAACCGCCACCTGTCGTCGAGTACCTCACATGCCCGATCGCCATGTCCCCGGTCAGGGCGCGGAGCTTGTCCTCGTCAAAGACCTGGGAGACCAGGCCGCCATCCCGCATGGTGGTGATGTGGCCGCCCTCGCAGGTCGCGATGCCGGCCGATTCCTGGCCCCGGTGCTGGAGCGCGTAGAGGCTGAAGTACGCCAAGCGGGACACGTCGTGTCCGGGTGCGTAGACGCCAAAGACACCGCACTCGTCGCGCGGTCCCTCGCGGTCCAGGTCGATCCGCTCAGTCACAGGTCAGGCCACCAAAAATGAAAAAGGACAAAGTCGCAGGCGGGCTGCCTGCATTGGGAGAGTAGCAGCGCCCCGGGGTCGGTCCGTTGATTCCGCATAAAACCGCCGCAAATCGCGGAAAACTGGCCGTGAGGAAACAGGACTGGTAGACAGAAGCCATGAAGAAGCCCGCCAACGAGATCATCGACCCTTCGCTCAGGCCCGACCGGCGAACCTTGCTGCTGTCCGCCGGCGCGATACTCGGGGTTGCCGCGCTGGCGCTCCTCTTCATCGCCTCCTACGGCGGCGCCTTGCACCAACCGAAGCCCCATGGGGTTCCGGTGTCGGTGGCCCGAGGGGTGCCGCCGAAGGTGATTGCCGGGCTCGAAGCGGGCGGATCGCTCGACCTGACCATGGTCGACGATCGCGCGGCCGCACTAGACCGGATCAACAAGCGGGGGAGCTACGGCGCGCTCGTCCCGGCCGGGCGCCGGCTGCAGATGGTCGTGGCCCCGGCCGCTTCCGCGGCGATCGCCGACTTCCTCACGGGCGACGTCGTGCCGGGCCTTCGGAAGCAAGGCGTCCCGGTCACGGTCGAGACCGTCCATCCGCTGCCGGACAGCGACACCCGCGGGCTGGTCGGCTTCTACACGGTGGTCGGCTGGGCAATCGCCGGCTATCTCGGAGCCACGCTCTTCGGGCTCGTGTTCGGCACCAGCCCCGGCGTGAGCCGGGTCGCCTGGCGTTTCGCGGCGCTCGCGACCCTGGGCCTGCTGGTCGGCCTGGGCGGGGCGGGAATCGCCACAGGCCTGGCCGGGTACGACCACGGGTTCATCGAGATCGCGCTGATCGGGTTCCTGACGGTGATGGCGACCGGCACGATCACCGTCGCCTTGCAGCAGTTCCTCGGCATCCTCGGGACCGGGGTGGCGATCCTGGTCTTCGTCGTCTTCGGCAACCCGGCCGCCGGTGGCGCCTATGCGACCGAGCTCCTCCCCGGCATCTGGCGGACGCTCGGCCCGCTCACCCCGGCCGGCGCCGCGACCAGCGCGGTCAGGGATGCCGCCTACTTCCCCGACGCCTCACTGTGGCCGACGCTACTGGTCCTCCTCGCCTGGATCGCGGTCGGGGTCGTTGCCGCCCTGATCGCCGGCCGCAAGGGCCCGGGCATCTCCGAGGAAGCCGAGAAAGCCTCCCTGGCCGGCGTGGCCTGAGCGTGGGCGTCCGCCTGCGCCGGCGGATATTTCCCGAGTTCCGGTGAACGCCGCGGTTAGAGTGTGGGCGTGACTTCGTCCCGGGGGCTCAGGTGGTTGGGAATCGCCGCAATGGCGGCGCTGTTTTGCGCCTCGCTGTTCGCCCTGCCCGTCAACTCCCTGGCAATCACGAAGAAGCAGCGCCAGTGCCAGCGGGCGATCACCACCGTCTTCACCTTCAAGAAGGGCGTGCCGAAGAAGAAGCGCAAGAAGGCCGTGAAGCTGATCTGCCAGACGATGACCATCGGCAAGGCGGGACCGAAGGGGCCGACCGGCCCGGCGGGTTCCGGCAACGGGAGTACCGGACCGACCGGGGCAACCGGAGCCACCGGCCCGGCGGGGCTTCCGGGCCTTACCGGCCTGATCGGCCCGACGGGCCCAACCGGACTCCCTGGCTTGACCGGCTTGATCGGCCCCACCGGAGCAACCGGGCTACAGGGACTCGACGGTCTCATCGGGCCGACCGGGCCGACCGGCCTGACCGGGGCGTTGCCGATAGTGCTGGCGAACGTACCGTCCGCCACTCCACAGGCGATGGGGAACGGTGAGACCACGATCAGGAATTGGACCGAGGAATACGACCCGTCCGGTGCCTTCGATGCCGCCAACGGGATCTTCATCGCTCCCGTCGCGGGTCACTACCTTTTCGAGTCGGACGCGACCACCGGCCCGGCCACCCCCGTGACCGTCGCCAGCAATCCGACGCCTACTTTGATTACCGAGGTCAACGGGGTCAACCGGCACATCCAGAGCTTCCCCCTCTTGAACGTGAGCATTCCCGTGCTGCTTAGCTTGACCGCGCCGCTTCAGCTTGCGCAGGCCAGCTCGATGTCCGCCTACGATCTGGTGCCCGGCGATCAGGTGAGGATCCGGGTGTTGAATCCCGATACGAGCTTCTACAACACTTACGGCGACCTGAAGATCACCCAGATTCCGGACTACTAGGTTCACCCCGCGGCGGGTCGGGTAGCCCGACCGGCATGGCGGGCGGCACCGGTTTCAGTTCGCAGGATGCCCAGTCCGACTTCTCGAAAGCGAGGCGCGGACAGGTCTTACGCGCCCTGGTCGCCAAGGTCAAGGGTGGCGGCCATCCCATCCTGTTCCTCGACGATGTGACCGCGGCGCTGGGCCGGACCGGCACCCGACGGCTCGGCCTGCGCTCGATCCCGCTCGACTCGATCGTCGGCACGGTCGATCGGGGCCACGGATTCGACGGCGAGTTCCGGCCGACCACGAAACGGGTGCGGCGTCGCTGGGAGCGGATCGCCGGGGCGACCCGGCGCGGTGAGAGCTTCCCCCCGATCGACGTCTACCGGGTCGGCACCGTCCACTTCGTCGAGGACGGTCACCACCGGGTGTCGGTCGCGCGACAACTCGGCCATGAGGTGATCGAGGCGCGGGTGACCGAGATCAAGACCAGGATCCCGCCCAGCGAGATCGGCCTGACCGCTGCCCACTTCAGGTAGCGGCGCGCTCAGGACTTGATGCGCTCTCCCGAGTCCGGGTCGAAGAGGAGGATCCGGGTCGGGTCGACCCACAGCTTCAGGGTCTCGCCGCGTTTGGCCGAACTCTCGGGGCCGAGCCGGGTCACCACCTGGTCGGTGTCGCTGCCGGCCAGCTCCTCCAGCCCGGCTTCGCTGGCCGCCTGCTCGACCTTGCCGGTGTCCTCGCTGCCCGCGTCGAAGTAGGCGTATAGCTCCGAGCCCATCGACTCGACCAGGTCGATCTTCGCCTCGAAGGTGACGCCGTCCTCGAGGTGGTCTCCGACCAGCTCGGCGTCCTCGAAGTGCTCCGGCCGTATGCCGCAGATCACCTCGCGCTCGCCGCCGGCCGCCTGCTTCAAGTCGTCGCCCAGGGGCAGGGTGGCGAAGGGAAGTTCGACCGACCCCTCGTTGACCTGGCCGTGGATGAAGTTCATCGAGGGCGAGCCGATGAAGCCGGCCACGAAGAGGTTGACCGGGTCGTTGTAGAGCACGGCTGGAGTGTCCACTTGCTGGAGGACGCCGGAGCGCATGACCGCGACCCGGTCCCCGAGGGTCATCGCCTCGGTCTGATCGTGGGTCACGTAGACCGTTGTCGTGCCGAGCCGGGATTGCAGCTCGGCCACCTCGGTCCGCATCTGGACGCGCAGCTTGGCGTCGAGATTCGAGAGCGGCTCGTCCATCAGGAAGGCTTTCGGGTCACGGACGATCGCCCGGCCCATCGCGACCCGCTGGCGCTGGCCGCCGGAGAGGTTGGCCGGCTTGCGGTCGAGGTGCTCGGTCAGGTCGAGCGTCTTCGCCGCGTCCTCGACCTTCTGGTCGATCTCCTTCTGGTCGACCTTCGCCAGTTTCAGCGCGAAGCCCATGTTCTCCCGCACGGTCATGTGAGGGTAGAGCGCGTAGTTCTGGAAGACCATCGCGATGTCGCGATCCCGCGGGGCGCGGTTGTTGACCACTTCACCGCCGATCTTGAGTTCACCGTCGGAGATGTCCTCGAGGCCGGCGATCATGTTCAGAGCGGTCGACTTGCCGCAGCCGGAGGGTCCGACCAGGATCATGAACTCGCCGTCCTGGATCTCCAGGTCCATCGACTTGACGGCCTCGTAGCCGTCGCCGTACTTCTTGGTGACGTGGTCGAGAACTATTTCTGCCATTGCGGTTGCCTGTCCTTTCTGGCGCCTAGCCCTTGACGGCTCCGGAGGTCAGTCCCGCCACGATCCGGCGCTGGAAGAGCAGGACGAAGATGATGATCGGCACGGTGACGATCACCGCCGCGGCGGCGATGCTGCCGGTCGGCTGGGTGAAGCTCGAGTCACCGGTGAAGAAGGCGAGCGCTGCCGGCACGGTTCGCGAGGCGTCCGAGGAGGTCAGCGAGATCGCGAAGAGGAAGTCGTTCCAGGCGAAGATGAAAACGAGGATCGCCGCGGTGAACATGCCGGGCGCGGCCAAGGGCACGATCACCTTGCGGAAGGCCTGGAAGGGTGTGGCACCGTCCATCTGGGCGGCCTTCTCCAGATCCCAGGGGATCTCGCGGAAGAAGGCGACCAGCGTGTAGATCGCCAGCGGCAGCGAGAAGGTGAGGTAGGGGATGATCAGGCCCGGCCAGGTGTCGTAGAGGCCGAGGCTGCGCCACATGTCGAAGAGCGGGCCGACCGTCGAGATCGGTGGGAACATGGCGATCGCGAGGGCGCCGGCCAGCATCACCGAACGCCCGGGGAACTCGAGCCGGGCGATCGCGTAGGCGGCGAAGCTGGCCAGGATGATCGAGATGAAGGTGGTGATCAGGGCGATCCCGAGCGAGTTGATCAGCGGCTTGATGAAGGGGCTGTCGGAGATCCCGCCCTCGAACAGGCTCTTGTAGTTGTCGAGCGAGAACTCGGTCGGGATGAAGGACTGGTCGGTGATCGTCGCCGGCGTCTTGAAGGACAGCGAGATAATCCAGAGCACCGGGATCAGCGCGAAGATCAGGACCAGGGCGATCGCGATCGACCAGAGTACGTTCTGCCGGGCCGAGTGTTCCATCAGGCATTGCTCCCTTCCGGCTGGCGGGCGCCGAGGAACTTGACGAAGAAGATCGCGATGACCAGCACGCAGAGGAAGATCAGCACCGAGACGGCAGAACCGAGGCCCAGGTTGAGCCGGGATATGAGCTGCTGGTAGCCGAGGATCGAGACCGACTGGGTGTCCTGCGCCCCGTTGGTCATGATGAAGATCGTGTCGAAGATGCGGAACGCGTCCAGGGTGCGGAAGAGCAGCGCGACGAGGATCGCCGGCTTCATCAGCGGCAGGGTTATCCGGGTGAACCGCTGCCAGGCGCTGGCCCCGTCGACCTTGGCCGCGTTGTAGAGGCCGTCGTCGATCGTGGTCAGCCCGGCCAGCAGCAGGAGCGCCATGAAGGGCGTCGTCTTCCAGACCTCGGCCATGATGATCACCGCGAAGGCGCTGAAACGCTCACCGAACCAGTCCTTGTCGTCGGCGATCAGCGGCAGGTGGTTGACGAAGCCGGTGTCGGGGGCGAAGGCGAACTGCCAGGAGAAGGCGGCGACCACGGTGACGATGCCGTAGGGGATCAGCACCGAAGTACGGACCACGCCGCGGCCGAAGATCGCCCGGTGCATGACCAGGGCGATCGCCATCCCGAGGCAGAGCTCGATCGAGACCGAGATCACCGAGAGGAAGACCGTGTTGAAGAGGTCGGTCCACCAGAGGCCCGAGCTGAGCACGGCGCCGTAGTTCTGGAGTCCGACCCAGCCGCCCTCATCGGGGAAGCGGAGGTCGACCTGCTGCAGCGAAAGCACGATCGCGTAGCCGATCGGGTAGGCGGTCACGGCCAGCATCGCGATCGCCGCCGGGGCGCAGAGCAGCCAGCCGAGCCTTCGCTCGGACCGAGCGCGATCTGAGATCGCTGCCTTGACCTGGCTCACAGGAGGCCTTCCCGGTCCACACCCTGCTGGACCTTGTCCTTGAGCTCGTCGTAGGCCGGTCCCGGGTCGTCGGGGTCGATCTTGGTCGGCGGGTGGAGCGCATCCTGAATCGCCAGGCTGACGTCCTGGTAGGCGGGGGTGACCGGCCGCGGCCCGGCGGTCTCGATCGACTCCTTGACCAGATCGGCGAAGCCCGGGAAGGCCTTCTTGACGACCTTGGTGCCATAGAGGCCGGAGCGGGCGGGGGCGAGCCCGTCGAGCTCGGTCACGGTCAGCTGCTGCTTGGGCGCGGTCAGGCATTTCGCCGCCTCATAGGCGAGTTCGGGATGCTTCGAGTAGGAGCTGATCCCGAGGTTGAAGCCGCCCAGCGGTGGCTTGCTCTCGCGGCCCGGAACGATCCCCGGGTAGCGGGCCGCACCCATGTTCTTGGCCACGTCGGGGGCGTTCTCCTTGGCGCTGCCGTAGGCGAAGGTGTAGTTGACCATGAAGGCGGCACCGGCCTCGAAGCCGAGCCGGGCGGTGTCCTCGTCCGAGGTCGTGAGGTTCGGCGCGGCGGCGGAGGAGTTGGCCATCAGGCCCATCGAGGCGAGCGCCTTCTCGGTCGGACCCTGGGCCAGGTCGACCGTCTCGGGGCCGGAGAGGATCTGGGTTCCGGCCGATTCGATCATCGCGTTGGCCCAGACCGTGAAGCCCTCGTACTTGTTCGCCTGGAGCTGGATCTGGCCACCGTGGGCGGGCCCGAGCTTCTCGGCCATCTGGACCATCTCATCCCAGGTCTCCGGCGGCTTCGGGACCAGGTCCTTGCGGTACCAGAGCAGTTGCGTGTTCGAGTTGAACGGCGCCCCGTAGAGGTCACCGTCGAAGCTGGCCGTCTCGAGCACCGGCTTGAACACGCCGCGGGAGACCTCCTTCGCGTCGGCGCCGGTCCATTTGCGGATCCAGCCGGCGTTGGCGAACTCGGCGGTCCAGACCACGTCCATGCCGATCAGGTCGATCGAGGAATCCTCGGCCCCGAGCCGCCGGACCAGCTGTTCGCGCTGCTGGGAGGCGTCGGTCGGCAGCAACTCGAGGTCGATGTCGTACTTCCCGCCCGACTCTTTGGAGCAGGTCTCGGCGACCTTCTGGATCGAGCCGCCGGGCTGGATCGCGATGAACCATTTCAGCGACACCGGCCCGCCCCCGTCGCCTCCGCAGCCGGAGAGGATCCCCGCGCCCAGAACCGCGGCGCAGGCGACTGAAGCCAGGCATGCCCGTCTCCTTCCGGTCATACCTCGGGCGTACCCGCCCCGATGATCAGTCAATCAGCGGTAGCGCTTGCGAGCCTTCTTGATGCACTTGGCTTGCTTGCCGGCCTTCTTGATCTTCTTGCACTTGATGATCGCCGCCTTGAGCTTGGCCTTCTTGATGCAACGCGCCCGCTTGCGCTTCGCCTTCTTGCCCTTGCCTTTGATCTTCTTGCACTTGGCGATCGCCTTCTTCAGGTTGAATCCGGAAGGCTTCGAGATGATCGGCAGTTCGGTGCCCTTGAGCTTCAGCGTGAAGGTCGACTCGTAGTCGGCTACGGCCGAGGTCACCCCGATGAAATAACTGTCGCCTTTGACCGGGGCGATCGCCAGGCGGCCGCCCTTCGATCCGTCGCGACAAGATCCATCGTCGCTGTCGATCAGCTTGAGCCCGTCGACCTTCCCCGGGTTCTCCGCTTCGGGGTCGGGGGTGAAGACAGCCAGCCGGTTCGGCGCGACCGGCGAGCAGGCGGAGAGGACCACCGGGTTGTCGTTCGGAGCGAGCCACCGGTACCAGACCGAGCCGCCGTAGTCCCCGCCATAGCCTTCGGTGTGACCGGGTTCGTTTTCTTCCCAGGTGGCGTCGACGGTGGTCCCGTCGGCGCTCGTGTCAAGGGTCGATCCGAGGTTGACGGCGGACGTGAACGCGTCGTTGGCCGGGATCGCGACCTTGTGGAGGTTGAGCGAGAACGGGCCGTGGGTGCTCTCGAACGGGGCACCGGCGACCGCGATCTTGTAGGTGGTGCCGGCCGTCGCGTTGAAGTACCGGCTGCAGGGTGCCCAGCTCTGGCGTTCGCTGACATCGGTCAGGGCGGTCAGCAGGGTGCCCGTATAGACGCTGGTGAAGAGCTGCAGGTCCGGGTTGCAGGTCTTGACCCGCATCGGGCCGCTGACCGGTGCGGTCCAGCTGTACCAGACCGAGCGGCTGGTGTCAGGATAGCCGCCGTGGTCTGGTTCCCCGGCTTCCTCGGTGGCGAAGTCGTTGTTGCCGGTGACGTCGACCGGCAGGTTCGGACCGATGACCTGGGCATTGGCGAAGTCGTCGTTGGCCGGCGGCGGCGCCGGTTTCAGTTTGAGCACGAAGGTGAACTCGCCGATGTCGCTGCCGCTGACCGCGATCCGATAGTTGGTGCCGGCAGTGACCGGAAAGTCCATGTTGCAGTCGTTCGAGGTGAGGCTCGCGACCGGTGCCAGGGTCGCGAGCGTGGAACCGGTGTAGACGATCGTCGTGTCGTTGAGCGGACCGTCGACCATGGTCTTCTCGCAGAGGCTTAGCCGGATGCGCTGGGTCGTGGGGGCGGTCCAGCTGAACCAGACCGAACGGGATCGGCTCGAGCCGCCGAGCGACGGCGGTTCGCCCACTTCCCAGGTGGAGTCGACCGTGGTCGCGTTGACGGTGAGGGGCAGGGCGGGACCGATCACGGTCGGGGTGGCGAAGTCGTCGTTGACGGGCGGCGTGAAATTGCGGAGGGTCAGTTTGAAGGTGCCCTCGTTGTCGTAGTAGTCAACCTGGAAGTGGTAGGTCACGCCGGAAGCGGCGGCGAAGCGCAGGGCGCAGCGTCCGTTTACCCCGGCGACGCTGACCAGGGTCGCGAGGGTGGGTCCGCTGTAGATCCCGAGTACCGGATCCTCGAATTCACCGCCGGTGAAGCCGTCGTGGCAGGTGTCGAGCACATAGGCCTTGGTGTCGGGTGCCGTCCAGCTGTACCAGACCGATCTCATCGGGGGGATCGAGTCGACCATCGGTTCACCGGCTTCGGCGGTGGCCCCGATGTCGTTGCCGGGAACGGTGATCGGCAGGGCGCCGTTCAGCGTCTGGCTCGAAGCGAAGTTGTCGTTGGCCGGTGCCGCCTCGGCGGTCGCGGCCAGGCCGCCCAGCAGCAGGAGCGCCGCCAGCGGGACCAACAAAACGAAGCGAATCCTTGAAGCCATATGTCCTGCCCTCCGATTGGGACGAGATATCCCCGACCGTCTAGGACTAACACATATGCGGCCCCACGGCTAGAGGCCTGAGTGTGGTTCAGGCCGGCAGGGGTTCGGCGGTACGCAACTCCTCGGCCAGGCTGACCGCGTCGTAGGCACCGGTGTGGCGGGTTCCGTTGACGAAGAAGGTCGGGGTGCCGTGGGCGCCGCTGGCGTCACCGGAGGCCGCGTCCTGCTGGACCCGCCGGGCGTTGCGACCGGCCTGGACGTCCTCGACGAAGCGGTCGACGTCGAGGTCGAGCTTGGCCGCGTACCCGATCAGGTCCTCGATGTCGAGGTCACCCTGATGGTCATAGAGCTCGACGTGCATTTCCCAGAACTTGTCCTGCTGCCCGGCCGCCTCGGCCGCTTCCGCGGCAAGTTCGGCGTGGGGGTGGACGTCGACCAGGGCGAGGTGTCGGTAGACGTAGAGCAGCTGGTCGCCGAGCCGTTCGCGCAGTTCCCGGACCATGCCGGTCGCCCGGCCGCAGAACGGGCATTCGTAGTCGCCGTACTCGACCAGCACATAGGGCGCGTCGAGGTTGCCGAGATAGTGGTCACGGTCCGCGTCGAAGGGCAGGCTGAGCTTCCGTGGCAATCCGGCGCTGACCTCGCCGCGGAAGACGGCGGCCAGCTTGAAGATCGTCCAGGCGAGGCAGACCGCGATGATCGAGGCGACGAAGATGCCGACCACCGCGTGGTCCTGGGTCTGGAGGTCGTCGAAGGCGAGGCGGGCGATCAGCAGCGAGACGGTGAACCCGATCCCGGAGAGCGCCGCGCCGCCAACCGTTTGGCCCTTGCCGATCCCGGGTGGCATCTCGCCGACCCCCGACTTGATCGCCGCGACCACGCCGCTGGTGATGCCGAGCGTCTTGCCCAGCACCAGACCCGCCACGATTCCCCAGGTCAGGGTCGAGCCGAGCGCGTCGCCGAGCACGCCGCCCCGCAGGTCGACGCCGGCGTTGGCCAGCGCGAACAGGGGGACCACCAGGTAGCTGGTGAAGGGGTGGAGCACCGTCTGGAATCGCTCGTTCGGGGAGAGCGCCTGCTGCACGCTGAGGTTGGCCGATCGGGCGACCTCGGGCAGCGGCGATTGGCGGAAGGCCCGCACCCGCCGGGCCGCTTTTTCGACCTTCTTCGGCTGGGGCGGGTAGGCGGCGACCAGGAGGCCGGCGATCATCCCGGCCAGGGTGGCGTGGAAGCCCGATTCCATCGCGGCGACCACGGCAATCGCGCCGGCCGCGAAATAGGCGCCTGAACGCCAGACCTTGATCCGCGGAAACAGCCAGATCGCAAGCAGTGCGGCGACGCAGATCGCGATCGCCGTGTAATCGAGCGACTCCGAGTAGAAGAGGCCGATCACGGTGATCGCGACGATGTCGTCGACGATCGCCACGGTCAGGAGGAAGACCCGCAGCTGGGTCGGGAACTTGGGCCCGACCAGGGCCAGCGCGCCGAGCACGAAGGCGGTGTCGGTGGCGATCACGATTCCCCAGCCGTGCTCGTGGCCGGTGCCGGAGTTGATCAGCAGGTAGATCAGCGCGGGCAGGATCATGCCGCCGATCCCGCCGAGCGCGGCGACCATGACCCGCTTGCGGTCGGTCAGCTCGCCCATCGCCATCTCGCGCCGCACCTCCATCCCGATCACGAAGAAGAACATCGCCATCAGGGCTTCGTCGATCCAGAAACGCAGGTCGTGGGCGATCGAGAGGTCGCCGATGTTGATCGAGAGGCTGGTGCCCCAGAAGCTGTCGTAGGAGTCGCTGACCGGCGAGTTCGACCAGATCAGCGCCGCGACCGCGGCGAACAGGAGCAGGCCCGCGCTGCCGGACTCGGTCGCCAGGAACTGGCGCATCGGCTTCGCGACCTGAGCCGCGAGGTCGCGCCTGCTCTCGGTCGTTTCGGGGTCGTGCGGTGCCTTCGCCACGGTCCCAGCAAAACTATCGGGTTGGTATTGCCGGCCACCGGGGCGAGCCATGATTCAAAGATCGAAGGTGGGGAAGAGGATTCACATGGGCAAAGTGCAAGCGCAGGCGATCATGTCGCTTGACGGATACGTCGCCAGGCAGGACAACACGATCGGCCATCTGTTCGACTGGCTCGAGAACGGCACGGTCGGGACCCCGACCCCGGCGGGAGACCTGACCTTTCACCTCACCCCGACGAGCGCGGAGTACTGGCAGCGGTCGGTCTCGTCGATGGGCGCGCTCGTCTGCGGGCGGACGCTGTTCGACGTGACCGATGGCTGGCATGGGCGGCACAGCCTCGACGTTCCCGTCGTCGTGGTCACCCACCGGGTCCCGGAGGAGTGGGTCGAGGCCCACCCCGACGCGCCTTTCACCTTCGTGACCGATGGGATCGAACCGGCGATCGCGCGGGCCAAGGAGCTCGCCGGCGATGCGAATGTCGCCGTCACCGGAGGGACCATCGCCCGGCAGTGCCTGGAGCTGGGGCTGCTGGACGAGGTGGCGGTCGACCTGGTACCGGTGGTCATGGGATCGGGAAACCGGCCCTTCTTCGGCGAACTCGCCTCCGAGGTCCTGCTGGAAAACCCGACGGTCTGCATCCAGGCCGACCGCGTCACCCACCTCGTATTCCCCGTCCCGAAGTGACCTAGTGCGTAAGACCGGCTTGGTCTGACTCGATGCGGTCTTCGAGAGAGTCAAAGGCGGCTGCTGCTTCTTCGACCAGGATCTCTACCCGGGCGTCACCGGCTTTGACGATCACCTCGTTGCCCTTGACCTCGCCGATCAGCTCGAAGTCGACTCCGCGGCCGCCCAGCTTCTCCAGCTCGGCTTTCTCACCGGCCAGGACGAAGCCGCCCGGCCCCTCGCCGAAGAGGGCGTCCTCGGGGTTGTCCGAGCGGCGGGCCATGACCGGATGGAGGTCGGCTTCGCAGCCGACTCCGGAGCCGATCGCCAGTTCGGCCAGCGCGGTGGTGATGCCGCCGTCGGAGACGTCGGTGGCGGTGCGGATGGCGCCGGAGCGGACCGCTTCTCGGACCAGTTCGATCGCCGCCTTGACCGGGGCGATCTCGCCCTCGGGCAGTCCCTTGCCGAGCTGGCCGCGCTGCTTCTCCAGCTCGGAGCCGGCCAGCGACGGGTCGAAGGGGCCGACCAGGGCGATCGCGTCGCCGCCCCGCCAGCCCTCGCCCGCCACATGCGCGGGATCGGGCAGTTCGCCGACCATGCCGACCACCGGGGTCGGGTAGATCGGCCCCTGCGGGGTCTCGTTGTAGAGGGACACGTTTCCACCCACGACGGGCGCTTCGAGGGCGTTGCAGGCAGCGGCCAGGCCGTCGACCGCACGGCCGAGCTGCCAGGCCACACCCGGCTTTTCCGGGTTGCCGAAGTTGAGGCAGTTGGTCACGCCGAGCGGCTCCGCGCCGACCACCGCGAGGTTCGCGGCACATTCGAGGGTGGCCTCGACCGTGCCCTGGAAGGGGTCACAGGCGACCCGGCGGCCGTTGCCGTCGATCGAGATCGCGATCGCCCGGTTCGATTCCGGGATGTTCAGGACCGCGGCGTCGGCGGTGCCGGCCCGGTGGACGGTGCGGGAGCCGACGATCGAGTCGTACTGGTCGAAGGCCCAGCGCTTCGAGGCGATCGACGGCGAGGCGAGCAGGCTGAGGGCGATGTCGCTCGGTGAGGCGTCCGCCTCGATCGTCTCGCGGTTGGCGTAGGTCCACTCGGCCGGCTCTTGCGGGTCGAGGTCGTAGAGCGGGCAGCCGTCGACCAGGTCGTCGACCCGGATCTCGCCGACCGTCTCGCCGTGCTTGAGGATTCGGAAGGTGCCGGAGTCGGTCACCTCGCCGATCACCGATGACGCGGTCTGCCACTTGGTGCAGAGGGCGAGGACCTGGTCGACCTTGTCGGGTTCGACCACGGCCAGCATGCGTTCCTGCGACTCGGAGACCATGATCTCGAAGGGCTCCATGTCCGCTTCGCGGAGCGGAACCAGGCCGATGTCGATGTCGATGCCGGTCCCGCCGGCCGAGGCCATCTCGCCGGCCGAGGAGGTCAGCCCGGCCGCACCGAGATCCTGTAGCGAGACCAGCAGGTCCTCGGCCAGCAGTTCCTGGCAGCACTCGAGCAGCTTCGACTCCTCGAAGGGGTCCCCGATCTGAACGGTCGGGCGCTTGGCGTCGTCACCTTCGTCGAGCTCGGCCGAGGCCAGCACGGAGGCGCCGCCGATCCCGTCGCGGCCGGTCAGCGAGCCGAATAGCACGACCTTGTTGCCGGCCCCGGCCGCGGCGGCCCGGACCATCTCGTCGGTGCGGGCCAGGCCGACGCACATCGCGTTGACCAGCGGGTTCTGCTCGTAGGGCGGTTCGAAGTAGATCTCGCCACCGACCGTGGGGATGCCCATCGAGTTGCCGTAGTGGCCGATCCCGCGGACCACGCCGTCGACCAGGTAGTGGGTGCGTTCGGTGTCGGGCTCGCCGAAGCGGAGCGAGTCGAGGATCGCGATCGGCCGGGCGCCGAGCGCGATCACGTCGCGCAGGATGCCGCCGACCCCGGTCGCCGCGCCCTGGAACGGCTCGACCGCGGAAGGGTGGTTGTGCGACTCGACCTTGAAGGCCACCGAGTAGCCGTTGCCTATGTCCACGGCGCCGGCGTTCTCGCCCGGGCCCATGACCACGCGCGGGCCTTCGGTCGGCAGGTTCTTCAGCAGCTTGCGCGAGTGCTTGTAGGCGCAGTGCTCGGACCAGAGCAGCGAGAACATGGCCAGCTCGACCCCGTTCGGCTCGCGGCCCATCTTTTCGCAGATCAGTTCGAATTCGCCGTCGGTCAGGCCGAGTTCGCGGTGGGTTGCCTCGCTCATGCGGCTGCTCCGGCCGCAGGGGCGGGGCCGCGGAAAAGCGCCAGGCCATCGGTCGAGCCGCCGAAGGCCTCGACGGCGTGCTCCGGATGGGGCATCAGGCCGAGTACGTTGCCAGCCTCGTTGGTCACTCCGGCGATGTCGTTCAGCGAACCGTTCGGGTTCTGGCCGGGGGCGTAGCGGAAGGCCACTTGGTTCTTCGCTTCGATCTCCTCGAGCAGGTCCGGCGGGGCGAAGAAGCGGCCGGACTGGTGCTTGAAGGGAATCGAGATCCGCTGACCGGCTTCGAGCCCGGCCAGGAAGGGCGAGTCGGCCTCACCGACCACCAGTTCGCCCTGACGGCAGATGAAGCGGGTCCGCTCGTTGGTCAAGAGCGCGCCGGGCAGCAGCCCCGATTCACAAAGAACCTGAAACCCGTTGCAGATCCCCAGCACCGGACCACCGGCCGCAGCGAACTCGGCCACAGCAGTCATCGCCGGTGAGAACCTGGCGATCGCTCCCGCCCGCAAGTAGTCCCCGTAGGAGAACCCGCCGGGAACGACGATTCCTTCGAGACCCGAGAGATCGGTTTCCTCATGCCAGACCAGACGGGACTCGTTGACGCCCCCGCCGGCGATCTGGCAGGCGTTCAGGGCGTCGCGTTCGTCACAGGAACCGGGGAACTGCAGTACGCCCCACTTCATTCGGAGACGGTCTCGATCTCGAAGTCCTCGATCAGCGGATTGGCGAGCAGCTTCTCGCAGAGCTCCTCGAGCCGGTCGGCGCTCGCGGCCTGGAGCTCGACGATCCGCCCGACCCGGACATGCTCGATCCCCTCGAAGCCGAGTGCCGGCAGGGCGCCCTCGACCGCCTTGCCTTGCGCGTCGAGGATGCCCTCCTTGGGGCGGATCAGAACCCGCGCCTGGATCAAAGCTGCCTCCCGGTGATGCGCTCGTAGGCCTCGCGGTACTTGGCCTGGGTCTGGGCGACCACGTCTTCCGGCAGTTCCGGCGCGGGCGGATTGTGATCCCAGCCGGCGGCGTTGGCCCAGTCGCGCACGTACTGCTTGTCGAAAGAGGGCTGGGTCTTTCCGGGCTCGTACTGGTCGGCCGGCCAGTAGCGGGAGGAGTCGGGGGTGAGCACTTCGTCACCGAGCACGATCTCGGCCCCGGCGTAGCTGCCGAACTCGAACTTGGTGTCGGCCAGGATGATCCCCTTCTCGGCCGCGTGGGCCGCCCCGTACTCGTAGAGCTCGATCGAGATCCGGCGCAGCTCCTCCATCAGATGACGGTCACCGACGATCTCGGCCGCCCGCTCGAAGTCGACGTTCTCGTCGTGGTCGCCGAGCTCGGCCTTGGTCGCCGGGGTGAAGATCGGGCGAGGCAGCTTGTCGGACTCCTGGAGTCCCTCGGGCAGCCCGACCCCGCAGACGGCGCCGGTCTCCTGGTACTCCTTCCAGCCGGAGCCGGAGAGGTAGCCGCGGACCACGCATTCGACCGGGTACATCTCGAGCTTGCGCACGCGCACAGCCCGGCCGGCCACTTCCTCGGGAACGTCGTTGGAGATGAAGTGGTTGGGCACGATGTCGGTCGTGTTCTCGAACCAGAAGTTCGACATCTGGGTCAGGACTTTCCCCTTGTCGGGGATCGCGGTCGGCATGATCACGTCATAGATCGAGATCCGGTCCGAGGCGACCAGCAAGAGGTCGTCCTCGATCTCGTAGATCTCACGGACCTTGCCGGAATTGACGAGTTTCAGGTCTTCAATCGAGGAGCTCATTACAACCGACTCTACAAGGCAACCTCGACGGGGAAGCCGTCGGTTATAAGGTCCGCGTATGTGCAGGGTTTTCGCAATGCTGTCGACTTTCCTCGCTTTCGTCCTTACCGCGATTCCGGCCTCGGCCGAGGAGGTCTCGGATTGCGTCGGCTCGTATACCCAGAAGACGATCTATTCCGACCAGGGGTCGATCGAGAACCTGACCGTCGGTGGCGGTGGCGTGCTCTACACCTCCGGCGGCGACGAGAACCAGGGGTTGCTGAAGGCTTTCACCAGGGGTCGGGCGGAACCGCGGGTGGTCGTCACCGGCAAGCCGGGTGGCGGCGGGGTCGCGTGGGACGGGAAGCGCCTGCTCTGGGGTTACGGGGATCTCTTCGCCAACGGCAGCACCGGGGACGTGAACCCGACCGCCGGCCTCTACAGCGTCAACCTCGCCAAGGGCACCAAGCGGCTGGTCTCGGACCGGCTCGGCATGGCGAACGGGATCGCCCGCGGCAAGGACGGTTACGTCTATGCCTCGAACAACCTCGGCTTGAAGCTCGACCGGGTCGCACCGGACGGGACCACGGTCAACGGCTGGGCCAGCCTGGGCTCGGCAAACGGCCTCACGGTCGGCAAGAACGGCCGCTACCTGTACGCCAACCAGATGTTCGAGAGCCCCTCGAAGATCGCCCGTATCGATACCCGGAACCCGGCCAGGGTTTCGACCTACTTCACCTCGCCCGAGGATGGGAACGTGCTCTTCGACGGGCTGACCCACGACGGGCGGAACAACCTCTACGCGGCGGTCTTCGGCAAGGGCGAGGTCTGGAAGCTCAGCCCGTCGAGGCAGGTTTGCGTGATCGCCTCCGGCCTTTCGCAGACCACCTCGGTCGCGATCAGCGCGGCGAGAAAGGGGTTCCGGGCCGGCAACCTCTACGCCTCCGGCTTCGACGGCAAGATCGTCCAGGTCAGTGGCGCGACCCGGGCCGGCTTCCCGGGCTGACGGCGGGCGGGCGCCACATCGCCCAGAGCCGCACGTCCGGTTCGACTTCCATCTCCTTGACCAGCTCGAAGCGGAAGCGACGGTAGAAGGGGAGGTTGCTTTCCCGCTGGGTTTCCAACCAGCAGCCGACGCCGTCGCGGTCTGCCTTCTCCAGTCCCGGCTGAAGCAGGGCACTGCCGTGGCCCTGGCGCTGGGACTCGGGTGAGATCGAAAGGACCGAGAGGTACCAATGCGGCTCCCGGGGCCAGTGCGAGACGACCAGTCGCTGGAGTCTCGAGGCCTTGCCGAGCCGGGGGAGGCCGGCCGGGAGAAACGGCAGGCTCTCGGCGACCGTCTCGCGGAAGTTGTGCCGCTTGGTCCCGGGCGGGTACCAGAGCGCCGCGCCGGCCGCATCACCGTCGGGCCGCCGGGAAACCCAGCCGGATCGGCGGGGGATGAAGATGTGCTTGACGACCGAGCGGTACTGGCGCTTCTCGACCCTTGCCCGCACCCGGTCGTCGGGCAAGAGCCAGATCCACATCTCGTTGTCTTGAAAGCCGCGGGCGACCGCGTCGGCGGCCGGCTTTGCCGTGGCCCGGCCGATCAGTTCTACGGGCTGGCCTTCCGGCGACCGGTCATCTGCCGGGGGCAGGGTTCTCCTTCGCCCACTTCGCGATCGCGGCGGAGTCGCTGATCACCTCACCGTCGTCGAGGACCAGGATCGGGACCTCGTTGGTGCCTGAAAGCTCCTTGACTTCCTTGCGGTCCTCGGCCCGACTCTTCCAGGTCCACGGCATCATCCGGTAGCCGCGCACCTTCTTCAGTTCGTACTCGTAGCCGGCCTCGTCAAGTGCCTTGCCGGCCTTGGCGCAGGGATGCATCGCGCCCGGCCCGCTGGTGCCTGTACCGCAGACGTATAGCTTCATACCCGAAGCTTAGCCGCGGCTTGGTCAGGCGGTGGCTTTGATTCTTCGGGCGCGCTCGACGGCTTCTTTTTCCTGCTCGTCGTTCATGATCGCGTGGCGGAAGCCGGGGACGCCGAACTCATAGGGGCTGCCGACCACGCGAGGGATGCGCTCGAAGTTGTAGATCGGGGGCGGCGAGCTGACCTGCCACTCGATCGAGTGGGCCCGCCAGGGGTTGTCGCCCGCCTTCGGGCCGAAGCGCCAGCTGACGATCATGTTGTAGACGAAGACGAGCTGGGCGGCGCCGAGCATGAACGAGGCGACCGAGATCAAGAGGTTCCAGTCGCCGTACTGGCTGGCGTAGTCGGCGACGCGGCGGGGCATGCCATCCATGCCGATCCAGTGCATCGGCGCGAAGGTGAGCCAGGTGCCAAGCAGGGTCAGCCAGAAATGGATCCGGCCGAGGCGCTCGTCGTACATGCGTCCGGTCATCTTCGGGAACCAGTGGTAGATCCCGGCGAAGATCGTGAAGACCGAGCCGGCGAAGAGCACGAAGTGGATGTGGGCGACGATGAAGTAGGTGTCGGTGACGTGGATGTCGATCGGGATCAGGGCGATCATCACGCCGCTGATCCCGCCGACGATGAAGCTGACTATGAAGCCGAGCGCGAACAGCATCGCCGTCCGGTTGGTGTGGATCTTGCCGTAGAAGAGAGTCGCCAGCCAGGAGAAGATCTTGATCCCGGTCGGCACGGCGATCAGGGTGGAGGTGATCATCATCGGTACCCGGAGCCAGGAGAACATTCCCGAGACGAACATGTGGTGGGCCCAGACCGAGTAGCTGAGCATGACGATGCCGATCAGGGAGAGTGCCATCAGGCGGTAGCCGAAGATCGGCTTGCGGGCGTGGGTCGCGATTACTTCGCTGACGATCCCGAACCCGGGCAACATCATGATGTAGACGGCGGGGTGCGAATAGAACCAGAAGATGTGCTGGTAGGAAACGACGTCGCCACCCTCGAGGAAGTTGAAGAAGTTCATCCCCATGATGCGGGAGAGCAGCACCATCAGTTGGACCCCGGCGATGAACGGCGTCGCCCCGATGATCAGCAGCGAGGTGGCGAGGTTGGCCCAGCCGAGCAGCGGCATCCGCCAGACGGTCATGCCCGGGGCACGCATCGAGATGATCGTGACCAGGAAGTTCACCGCCGCGAAGATCGAGGAGAAGCCGGCGAACTGCACGCCGATGTTGAAGAAGGATTGCCCCAAGGGCGCCCCCGTTGAGAGAGGTGCGTAGCCGGTCCAGCCGGCGTCGAAGGCGCCGCCCGGGGCAAGGAAACTGGCCACGAAGATCACCCCTGCGATCGGCAGCAGCCAGAAACTCAAGGCGTTGAGTCTGGGGAACGCCATGTCCGGCGCGCCGATCATCAGGGGCAGCACGTAGTTCGCCAGCCCGGCAAAGGCCGGGATGATGAACATGAAGATCATGATCGTGGCGTGGGTCGAGAACAGCCCGTTGTAGGTGTTCGCGGCGAAGATCTGGCTGCCGGGCTGGGCCAGCTCGGCCCGGACCAGCATCGCCAGCAGGCCGCCGATCAGGAAGAAGAAGAGGGTGGTGACCACGTACTGGATCCCGATCACCTTGTGGTCGGTGTTGAAGCGGAAGTAGTCACGCCACTCGCGGGCGCCGTGCTCACCGTGCTCGTCGGGCAGCTCCTTCGCGCCGAAGGCCCACTTCAGCCAGTAGTCGAAGCAGCCGAGGCCCCAGAGGAAGCCGAACGGCGCGGTGACCAGCGGCACCACCACGTGTGGGTACCCGGTCTGCTCGGTCTGGAGGAGGTCGAGGCCGGCGATCGCGCGGAACCCGATCACCAGCCCGAATCCGATCGCGGCGCCCACGAGGGTCCCGATCGCCATCCGGGCAATCGGTAGATGACCACGGGACGCCGCGGTTTCGGTTGTGATGGTGCCCTCCATGGGCACTTCAGGCTAGGCCAGCAACACTCATTATGTCTAATATCTGTTAGTGGCCTATTTCATAGGCTGCACCTATGGAGATCGAGCTCCGACACCTGAGGTACTTCTCCGCCGTGGCCGAGGAGCTGCATTTCGGCCGGGCCGCGGAACGGCTGCACATCGCCCAGCCATCGCTCAGCCAGCAGATCCGCAAGCTGGAGCGCGCGATCGGGGCCGAGCTCTTCGATCGTCGGCGGCGATCGATCAAGCTCACTCCAGCTGGTGAGTCGCTGGCCGAGCACACGCGGCGCACGTTCGACGACATCGACAGGGCGGTTACCGCCGCGCAGGACGCGGCGCGCGGAGTCGTCGGCCGACTGGCCATCGGCTTCGTTGAAACTGCGGCCATCGGGGTGGTTCCGGAGGCGGTACGTCGTTTCCGCGGCACCCATCCGCGGGTCGCCCTGGAACTGCGAGAGCTCTCGATCCACGCCCAGACTGACGGGCTCGTTCGCGGTAACCTCGACCTCGGCTTCGTGCGCACCGACCCAGGCTCAACCGACCTCGTGATCGAAAGGGTGCTCGAAGAGCACTTCATCGCGGCCGTTCCGGCCGGCCATCCGCTGGCAGACCGGGAGCACCTCGCCCCCGGGGAAGTGATCAGCGAGCCGATGGTCGTGATCGAGAGAGAGCAGATCCCCGGCCTCTACGACGAGACCATGAGCATCGCCCGCCAGTACGGCGAGGGCATCAACATTGCCCAGCAGGCGACCAGCGTTCTCTCGATTCTCGGCCTGGTCTCGGCCGGCATGGGCCTTTCGCTATTACCCGACTCGGTGCGGGAACTGGCCTTCGTCGGCATCCGCTACGTGGAACTCGACCCGTCCCCTCGGACCTCGATCCTCGCCGTCCGCCACCGAGAAAACGACTCACCCCAGATCGAGCCGTTCCTGTCGGGAATCGAGGAGCGTCAGTTCAAATGAATCCGCAGTGAGCGCAGTGAGGTTGAAGTTTCCGCCATATAGCGCTCGATTCTTCAACCTCACCGCATCTAGCGGATCTCTTCCAGGCGTTCGAATACTTCCGGGAGGTGGGTTAGGTAGGCGCTGTAGTCGAAGATCTCGTCGAGGTCTAGTTCCGGGGCGGCCTTGCCGATCAGCTCGCGGAAATGCGGACCACCGTCAAAGGCCTCGTGAGCGGCGGCCTGGACCGTGCGGTAGGCCTCGTCCCGGGTCATACCCGACTCGACCAGGGCGGTCAGTGCCCGCTGGCTGAACAGCGCGCCGTTGGTCAGCTCCAGGTTCGACTGCAGCCGGTCGACGTGGACGACCAGGCCGGTCGCGACCTGGGTGGCGATGTAATGCATGTAGTCGAGCCCGATCGTCGCGTCGGGCAGGATCACCCGTTCGGCTCCGGAGTGGGAGATGTCCCGCTCGTGCCAGAGCGCGACGTTTTCGAGCCCGGTCTGGGCGTAGCCGCGGAGCAGCCGGGCGAGCCCGGTCAGGCGTTCGGTGCGGATCGGGTTCCGTTTGTGCGGCATCGCCGAAGAGCCCTTCTGCTGGCCGGTGGCGAACGGCTCCTCGGCCTCGCGGACCTCGGTCCGCTGCAGGTGCCGGACCTCGGTCGCGAAGCGCTCGATCCCGGCTCCGGCCAGGGCGATCGCGGAAAGCAGTTCGGCGTGGCGGTCGCGTGGCACCACCTGGGTCGCGATCTCCTCGCGGGCCAGCCCGAGGTTCCCCATCACCCGCCGTTCGATCGACGGTGGCACCGACGCGTAGGTGCCGACTGCGCCCGAGAGCTTGCCCCGGGCGGCCTGGCTGGTCGCGCTTTGCAGCCGCTTCCAGTTGCGGTCGGCCTCGAAGGCGAAGCCGGCCAGCCGCAGGCCGAAGGTGGTCGGCTCGGCATGAACGCCGTGGGTGCGGCCCATCGCTAGCGTGTCCTTGAACTCGAAGGCCCGGTCGATCAGGGCGTCGCGGTAGCGCTTGGCCCCGTCGACCAGGATCTCGCCGGCCTTCGTCAGCTGGACGGCGAGCGCGGTGTCGAGCACGTCCGAGGAGGTCAGGCCGAAGTGGATCCAGCGGCCTTCCTCGCCGATCGAAGCGGCGACCACGTCGACGAAGGCGGCGACGTCATGGTTGGTGATCTCTTCGCGGGCGTTGACCTCCTCGACCGTGAAGGCCGCCTTCTCGCGGCAGATCTCCGCGGCCTCGGCCGGGACCACGCCCTCGGCCGCCCAGGCGTCGGTGGCGGCGAGTTCGACATCGAGCCAGGACTGGAACTTGGCCTGCTGAGTCCAGACGGCCCCCATCTCGGGCCGGGTGTAACGCTCGATCATGCGGGACTAGGCACCGACGTTGATGATGCGGGTGGCGAGCACACCGGCGTTCTTGGCGCCGTCGATCGCCACGCAGGCCACCGGTACGCCGGGCGGCATCTGAACGGCCGAGAGCAGCGCGTCGAGGCCGCCGAGCGACTTGCCGAGGATCGGCACGCCGATCACCGGGAGTTCCGTGTGGGCGGCGGCGACACCGGGCAGGGCGGCCGACATGCCGGCCCCGGCGATGATCACCTTCAGGCCGCGCATCTTCGCGTTGGTGCAGTAGTCGACCACGAGTTCGGGGTCGCGATGGGCGGACATCACCCGCACTTCGTAGGCGATGCCGGCATCTTCAAGGGCCTGGCCGGCGGGCTGCATCTTGGGCTTGTCGTTCTTCGAGCCCATGATGATCCCGACCTTGGGCTCTTCGACGTCGATCTCCTCGAAGAGTTCCTCGACCGAGGTCAGGGCTGCCGGTTGCTGGGGGGTTTCGCTCATTTTGAGTCCTGGTCTCTCTCGCGCCGGACCGCCCTTTCGGCGATGTCACGTCGCATCTGTTTGCCATCGAAATTGACTGCGTCTGCCGCATCGTAAGCGCGATCACGCGCCGTTGCGGCGTCGGGCCCGACGCCGGTCAGGTTCAGCACCCGGCCGCCGGCGGTGACGATCTCACCGTTCTGCTCCGCGGTTCCGGCGTGGACCACCTCGGCGAGCCGGGCCGCTTCCTCCAGGCCGGTGATCACATCGCCCTTGGAAGAGGAGGCCGGATAGCCGGCCGAGGCCAGCACCACGGTCACCGCGAACTGGTCGGCGAAGCTGACCTCGATCTCCGCCAAACCGCCCGGCTTGGCCGCGGCGAAGAACAGCTCGACCAGATCCGACTCGAGCCGGGGCAGCACCGCCTGGGTCTCCGGGTCACCGAAGCGCGTGTTGTACTCGAGCACCTTGGGTCCGTCCGCGGTCATCATCAACCCCGCGTAGAGGACTCCGTGGAAGGGGTGCCCGCGCTTTGCCATCAGGTCGACGATCGGCTGGTGTACGGTCGCCGAAAGCTCGGCCAGCCGGTCGGAAGAGACGGTCTGGACCGGTGAGTAGCTGCCCATGCCGCCGGTGTTGGGGCCGGTGTCGCCTTCGCCGATCCGCTTGTAGTCCTGGGCCGGGGCGAGCGGTATCGCCCTCTCGCCGTCGCAGATCGCGAGCAGCGAAAGCTCCTCGCCTTCGAGGAACTCCTCGACCACGACCTCCGTCTGGCCGAAGCGCTGCTCGGTGAAGAAGACCTCGATCGCCTCCCGTGCTTCCTCCTCGTCCAGGCAGATCAGCACACCCTTGCCGGCCGCCAGGCCATCGGCCTTGAGCACCACTGGGCAGCCGGTCTCGGCCACCTTCGCCAGGGCGCTCTCGCGGTCGGTCACGACCGCGTACCCCGCGGTCGGCACCCCAGCCTCCTCCATCGCCTGCTTGGCGTAGGACTTGGAACCTTCGAGCTGGGCGGCGGCGCCGCTCGGGCCGAAGGCGGCGATCCCGGCCTCGGACAGGGCGTCGACCACGCCCGCCACCAGCGGCGCTTCAGGGCCGACCGCGATGAGGTCGATCCCGAGCTCGACCGCCTTGGCGGTGACTGCGGCGGGATCGACCGGATCGAGGTCCGGCAGGCAGGTCGCGTCGGTCGCGATGCCCGGGTTGCCGGGCGCGCAGAAGAGCTCCGGCGATTGCGGCGAGCGGGCGAGCGCCTTGACGATGGCGTGCTCGCGGCCGCCGCCGCCGAGGACGAGGATGCGGGCGCTCAAAGAACTTCGACGAGCCGCTCGGCCGGGAGTGCGGAAAGGGTCTGGCTGGTCATCGTGCCCCGCGATCCCATCTCGACCGAGACCTTGGCCATCACCTCATCGGAGGGAGCCTCGATGATCGAGATGAAGTCGTACTGGCCCAAGGTTGCGTACTGGGCCACCACGCGGGCGCCCAGGGCCTCGACCTCGCGATTGACCTCGGTCACGCGGCCTGGGTTTCCCTTCAGCGTCTTGACGCCATCGGAAGTCAGGTTGGTCAGCATCACGAAAGTCGGCATCTAAAGTCCTCTCCTTGGGTCTTGACTGACTTGCATCGACCGGTACCCGGTCTGCCGCCAGCATATGCCAGCCGGCTCGCCGGAAGTCCACGCGCCGCTCCCTACTCGAGGGCCGAAAGGACCTCACGGGCCCAGCGGATGTTGCCCTTCTCGAAGGCGATCCCGCGCCTCAGGGCAAGGTAGGGGCCGAACTCGGCCCGTCCTGGCCCCGCGGCGAGGAAGTGCCGCTCCGAGTCCCCGTTCAGGAGGGCGGCCCGGATCTGCTCGTACGCGGCGAGCTTCTCACGGCTGGCTTCGAGCCGGCCGCTTACCGCCGCGGCGATTTCCCCGGAGTTCGATTCATCGACACAGGCGACCTTGACCAGGAGGTCGTCGCGGATCACAGTCGGCTTGGTCGTCGCGCGGATGAAGGCCGCCAACTCGCCGCGGCCCGCCGGCGTGATCCGGAAGACCCGCTTGTCGGGGCGCTTGTCCTGGCGCACGGCCCGGGCCTTGACCAGCTCGTCCTGCTCGAGCCGGTCGAGCTCACGGTAGACCTGCTGCTGGGAGGCCGGCCAGAAGTTGGCGACCGAAACGTCGAAGCGTTTCGAGAGCTCGTAGCCCGAGCCTTCCTCGCTGGCCAGTGCGGCCAGTACGGCGTGCTTCAGCGCCATGGCACTGGCACTTTCGTCCCGTCCCGCTTATACTCAACAAATTGAGTAATCACTCTTTTGAGTATAGAGAGGCGGAAGACGGTGAGTGACGAAGTCTGGCAGCGGGTGGTTCCCCCGGTTCCGGCGGATCCAGATGTGGTCGTGATCGGCTCCGGACTCTCCGGTCTCACCGCCGCGGCATACCTCGCGGCGATCGGCCAGAGGGTGCTGGTCCTCGAGCAGTACGACGTGGCCGGCGGCTGCAGCCAGACCTTCCGCCGCAAGAACCAGTGGCAGTTCGACGTCGGCCTGCACTACATCGGCGGGGTCAGGACCGGTGAGATCGCCAGCATCCTCGGCGGGCTCGGCCTGCAAGACCGGCTCGAGTTCCCCGAGCTCGATCCGGAGGGATTCGACACCTTCGTCTTCCCCGACCTCGAGTTCAAGGTGCCGAAGGGCTGGGACAACTACGTCGGGCGCCTGGTCGAGACCTTCCCCGAGGAAGACGAAGGCTTGCGGGCGGTCACCGACGTGATGCGCAACGTGATGGACGAGCTGCGCGAGGTCGGCATCCCCGACAGCACGACCGATCTGGCCGAGTACGTCGAGAAGGCACCGACCGTCGTTGCCTGGGGGATGCGCCCGATGACCGAGCTCTTCGACGAGCATTATCTGAGCGAGCGCTCGCGGGCGGTGCTGCTCGGCCAGGCCGGGGACTACGCGACGCCGCCTTCCCGTACGCCGGTCTCACTGCACGCCGGTGTGATCGACCACTACCTGCAGGAAGGCGCCTTCTACGTGCGGGGTGGCGGCCAGGAACTTGCCGGCCACCTGGTCGACCTGATCCACGCCTACGGTGGCCGGGTGCGCACCCACGCCGAGGTCGGCCGGATCTTGACCGAGCAAGATGGCGACCGGCACCGGGTGGCCGGGGTCGAGCTGGCCGGCGGCGAGGTGATCAAGACCGCGAACGTGGTTGCGACCGGCGACATCAAACACCTCTTCCTCGAACTGCTCGATGCCGAGGCGGTGCCGGACGAGGTCCGCAGCCAGGTCGATGGCTACCGCATGGCCACCCCGCTGTTCACGGTCTATCTCGGCCTCGACTTCGACATCACCGAGCGCATGTCGGCGACCAATTACTGGCTGCACAGCCGTTACGACCAGGAGGCCTACTACGAACCGATCGCTGCCGGTGAGTTCGACAGCGACCCGCCGGTCTACATCTCCTCGGCCAGCGCCAAGGATCCCGGCCACGAAGGCCACGCGCCGCCCGGCTGTTCGACGATCGAGTTGATGACCTGGGCCACCCCGGACCCGGGCGCCTGGGGCGTAGACGAAGGCAAAGATGCCCCGAAGTACAGCCGTCAGGCGGGCTACCGAAAGGCCAAGGACCGGATCACCGAGCAGCTGATCGACCGGGCCGAGGAGCAGCTCGGCGAACTCCGCTCACATGTCCTCTGGCAGGAGGCGGCCACCCCGATGACCCAGACCCGTTACACCCTCTCGACCGGCGGTTCCTCCTATGGCATCGAGCTGGCCACCGACCAGTTCGGCCCCCTGCGCCTCGAGTACAAGACCCCGATCGAAGGACTGGTCTTGGGCGGCGCGTCCAGTCGTCGCGGGCATGGCATCGTCGGCGCGATGGCGGGCGGGGTCGAGGCGGCCTCGGCCACGGTCGGCCGCAACCTCCGGTCAGAGGTGGCGGCCGGAGCGGTCTTCGGTGAACCCTCGAAGCTCACCTCCGGCGACGAAGGCTGGGACGCCCTGGAGGCCTGCCGCAAGCTCCAGGAGAAAACCCTCAGAGCTTCTTGAGGGCGGCCTTGGCCGCGTCTTCTCCGGAGCGGAGGGCGCCGTCCATGTAGCCGTTCCAGATCTCCGCGTGCTCGGTGCCGGCCCAGTGGATGCGGCCGTGGGGCTTGCGCAGCGCGGGACCGAATCCGGTCAGCGCACCGGGCGGCAGGAAGCCGCCGTAGCAGCCGCGGGTCCACTCCTCCGAGGCCCAGTTCTTCTCCACGTACGCCTTCGGTGACCCGGCCGCGTTGCCGATCGTCTGCTTGAAGTTGGCCAGCACCGCGGCCTTGCGGGCGGCCGGGCTCATACGACCGGCGAGCCGCGCCTCCTGGCCCTCGATGAAGCCGAGCAGCACTCCGGCCGAGCCGTCATGGGGCGAGTTGTCGTACATCAGCTTGACCGGGCCCTGGTCCGAGTTGACGTATCCCGACAAGCCTTCTTCGCGCCAGAACGGTTTGTCGTAGACGGCCTGCACCTTGATCGCGTTGCCCTGGGGGAAACGCTGGATCAGCTGGGCCCGGTCGGACGGCAGGATCGGGTCGTAGTCGATGAAAGCGCTGACCGCCGGCGGCACCGCCACGATCACCCGCTTGGCCCGCCAGGTCCCCTTGTCGCTGACCACGTGGCAGAGCCCCTTCTCCTGGCGGATCTGGCGGACCGGCGCGCGCAGGATCACCCGGCTGCCGAGTTTCTTCGCCATGCGGATCGAGAGCTGCTGCGAGCCGCCCACGAAACGCGACTCTTGGGCGCCCCCGGTGGTCGAGGTCAGCCGGATGAAGCTGCCCGGCGTGGTCTCGTTGCCGGCCGAGGAGATGTAGAAGAGGAGGTGGAGCAGGGAGATGTCGCGCGGCTCGCAGGCCCAGACGGCGTTGGTCGCGAGGTCGGTCAGGAAGCGGGCGCCATCACCGGTCGTGTTGGCGAGCTTGAAGGTCTCGAAGGTCTGGCCGTCGTACAGGTCGGCTTTCGGGTCCTTCCACGGTTCCGACCGGGAGATGTCCTTCGCCATCTGCTCCAGCTGGAGCACGAGGCCGAGGGTCTCGCCCGCATCCGGATCGGGCGGGATCGGCGAGGTGACGTTGAACAGGGTCCGGCTGCCGTTGCGCTGGTAGACGGCCTGTCCCTCCCAGTAGGACTTGAAGGTCTTCACCCCGAGCTTGGCGGCCAAGGCAGCCACCTTGTCCTGGGTCGGTCCGAGCCACTGGCCGCCGACGTCGAGGGCCACCCCGGCGTGTTTCGGGCTGTAGGTCCGGCCGCCGACCCGTCCCCGCGCCTCGAGCACCTTGACCTTCTTGCCCTTGGCCGCGAGTTGCCGGGCGGCCATCAGCCCGGCCAGTCCGCCACCGACCACGACCACGTCCTGGACCGGCTTCTTCTTGCGCTTGTTCTTCGCCTCGGCACTCGCCGCGGGAAGAGCCGCCCCTGCCGCTGCGACCGCACCGGCCTGCACCAGGCGACGACGCGAAATCTTCTCACTCACTCGAAACCTCCCCGTTTGAACTGGCGGGGATCCTACTCCCGAGGGCGACCGGGCCGTGAATCAGGGACCGAATCCGGCGTGGATGTGGTTGTTGTGGTCGGCGAGGGCGAAGGCGGGGCCGGGGCCGTCGACGTCCCAGCCGTAGATCAGCTCGGTCGGCTTGACGCCGTCGGGCAGCGAGGCGAGCAGCTTGATCACCTCGGTGCAGGGGCTGCTCTCGGACTGGTCGGTGCAGGGCACACCGTTGACCGCGGCGATGTCCATCGCCCGGCCTTCGTAGTGGTTGGAGACGTTGCCGGAGGCGGTCATCATGCTGTGGTCGGAGCGCAGGGCGCTGATCAGCAGGCTGTACTTCTGGGTCAGGATGGCGAGCAGGTTGACCACCCGCTGGTCGATCAGGCCGTTCTGGATGTCGTTCTGGGCGGCCGGGTTGAGGATCTGCAGGTTGTCCCAGTTGATCTCGGTCGAGTTGGTGGTGATCGGGTAGGCGATGTTCCAGTCGGTCTTGCTGGTGTCGCAGTCGCCGGCGATCCGGCCGGCGTCGTCGATCGCTGCCTGTACGTACCAGGTGGCGTGGTTGTGCGCGAAGAGCCCGGCTTCCAGGGTCGGCTCCGACCAGAGCATGCGGGCGAAGGTGGCGATGCCGTCCCAGGGCTCGTCGCGTTCGACGAACCCGTCGCCGTCACCGTCGACCCCGTACTTCTTCCACTCTTCGCGTGAAAGCCCCATCGGCCCGGTTTCCCTCAGCTGCTTGGGGCTCATGCCGCGGCCGTAGTCCGATTCGAGCCGGGCCACCGCGGCCAGCACCCAGATCCCGCGCTGGCCGAGCCCGTAGCGGGAAGCCGCGTCTTCGAAGCCGCGCATGTAGTAGTTCGGGATCTCGAGCACCCGAGCGTCGGAAGCCTTGCAGACGTAGGTCTTGAGTTCTTCTTCGACCTGGGTCGTGTCCTCGAGGACTCCGTAACAGGCGGCCCGGTCGAGTACGTCCTGCACGTACCAGTCGGCGTGGTTGTAGGCCCAGATCGCGTCGTACCAGTCGCCCGGTGCGCCGGCCGCCTGCAGGTAGCGGGCCGCGGCGTGGATCGCGTCGTGCGGGTTGTACGGGTCGGTCTTGCCGTCACCGTCGCCGTCGGTCGCGTACATGTCCCAGGTCGAGGGCATGAACTGCATCCAGCCGACCGCGCCGGCCGAGGAGGTGACCTCGTTGAGCCGGCCGAAGTCGGTCTCGACCGAGTTGATCGCGGCCAGGATTTGCGGCCCGCGTTCGCCCAGCCCGTACTTCTTGGCGGCTTCGACGTAGATCGGGATCAGGTTGCGGGGCGGGCCGGTGCTGCCGTCGCAGGCCGCGACCGGGGTCGAGTCGCCGGAGAGCCCGAAGGTCGGGTCGGTCGTGATCTCGGCCGAAAGCGGCGAGTCGGAGTCGGGGACGACCTCGGCGGGGCTTTCCGAACTGCCCTGGGACGGGTCGGTGGTCTGGGTCGAGTTGCGGCTGGGCTTCTTGCCGGTGTTCTTGCCCGTCTGCTTCCCGGAGTTCTGGTTCTTCTTGCCGCCGTTGCCGGAGTTGCCCTTGTTGCTGCCGCCGTTGCCGGTCCCGGTCGTGCCGGTGTTGCCAGTGTTGCCGGTCGAACCGGTTGAGCCGCTGTTGCCGGTCGGGCCGATCGGCGAGGTGCCGGCCGCCGCCGCCGGCTCGTCGGTGAGCGGCGTCGCGGCGTCGGCACCGGCCCCGTGGCCGGTGGCGAGCAGGGCGCCGACCGAGATCGTCGCCAGGGCTGTCCGGAACCTCCCCACGGCCTTGCCTACCCCCGGACCTCGCTCACCAGCCAGCCCTTGCCCTTCTCCTTGCCCAGGGTGAGCCGCAGCTCGGAGGCGGCGCCGGTGCGCATCAGGGAAACGCTGACCTGGAGGTCATCGCCACTCTTCTTGCCGCGGACCACGTTCACCACGGTGGCCTTGGGAACCTGTCCGGACGAGGGCAGCTTCGGCGGGTGGCTCTTCAGCTCTTTCGCCAGCTTCGGGGTGGCGGTCTTCGTGAAGTCCTCGGCCGACCCCTTCTGACCGACCTCGTAGCCGACGAAGGTGGTGGCGAACTGATGGGCGACGCGGAGCGGCGGCGACTTCGGGACCGGCGCCGGCCGGACCACCGTGGCCGGGAGCTTCTGGCTGTCGTTGCCCGATTCCTTCTTGCCGTCCTTCGTGGCGGTGCCGTTCTTCTGGGCGGTGGTGGTGAAGTTGGGGACGTCCCCCTGCAGCCTGGTGTCGCCGTTGCCGGAGTTCGGGGTGGTGTCCTCGACCGTGGTCGGGGTCTGGGTCGGGGTGGGGACCGAGGGCGCGATCGTCTCGGTCGGGATCGCGGTGTTGGCCACCACCGGCGAGTCGTCCTTGCCTTCGTTGTAGAAATAGACCGCAGCGGCGACCGCGCCGGCGGTCACGGTCACCATCAAGGTGGCGCCGATGTAGGCGAAGGGGCTGCGGTAGCGGAAGGCATTCGTGAACCGCCGGAAGGAATCGCCGATCGGCCAGAGAACGTATTTCTCCAGGAACCATCCCAGCCGCTTGATCGGCCAGAACAGTCCGCCCGGAGGCTCCCGGTAGTCCTGCCAGTTGTCGTTTGGTTCCTGATGCATCGAGTCGTAAGCCGGTTTCCCGCTTATGAAGTGGATCTCCCTGGACCCTTTGCGGGCGTCACAGGGTAATACGGGAACCCAAAAGAGGAAGTAAAGGAGCGGTTAATGGTCAGCGCTTTGCGAAGGTGAGTTCGCCGTCGGCCGCGTCGATCTGGACCGAGTCGCCTTCGGTGAATTCGCCTTCGAGGATCTTCAGCGCCAGCTTGTCGACCAGTTGCTTCTGGACCACTCGCTTCAGCGGCCTGGCGCCGTAGGTCGGGTCGTAGCCGAGGTTGCCGAGCAGGGTCCGCGCGTCGTCGGTCAGCTCGATCTCGATGTCGCGTTCGGCGACCCGCCGGGTCAGGTTCTCGACCTGGATCTCGACGATCTTCCCGATGTCTTCCTTCGAGAGGCGATGGAAGATCACCGTGTCGTCGATCCGGTTGAGGAACTCCGGCTTGAACGTGGTCTCCAGGACTTCGGTCACCCGTTCGCGGATCCGCTCGTCAACGGTCTCGCCGGCGATTTCCTGCGAGCCGACGTTCGAGGTCATGATCAGCACCGTGTTGGCGAAGCTGACCGTGCGGCCCTGGCCGTCGGTCAGGCGCCCATCGTCCATCAGCTGGAGCAGCGTGTTGAAGACGTCCGGGTGGGCCTTCTCGATCTCGTCGAGCAGGACCACGGCGTAGGGCCGGCGGCGGACCGCTTCGGTCAGCTGTCCACCTTCTTCGTAGCCGACGTATCCGGGGGGTGCCCCGATCAGCCGGGCCACGGTGTGCTTCTCCATGTACTCGGACATGTCGAGCCGCACGATTGCCTGCTCGGTGTCGAACATGAACTCGGCCAGTGATTTGGCCAGCTCGGTCTTGCCGACCCCGGTCGGGCCTAGGAAGAGGAACGAACCGATCGGCCGGTCCGGATCGGAAAGGCCGGCCCGGGAACGACGGAGCGCGTTGGCCACCGCGGAGACCGCCTCGTCCTGACCGATCACCCGGTCGTGGAGGCGCTCCTCCATCTGGACCAGCTTCTCGACCTCGCCTTCCATCAGGCGGGTCACGGGGATACCGGTCCACTTCGCGACCACTTCGGCCACGTCCTGTTCGGTCACTTCCTCGGTCAGCATCGTGCCACCTTCGGCCTGCAGTTCGGTCAGCCTCGCTTCGGCGTCTGCCACCTGTTTCTCGAGCTCGGGGATCTCGCTGTAGCGGAGCCTCGCCGCCCTCTCCAGGTCGGCGTCGCGCTCGGCCCGTTCGGCCTCGCGGCTGGCTTCTTCGTGACGTGCTTTCGCATCCTTGATCTGCTCGATCAGGCCCTTCTCGGTCTGCCAGCGGGCCTTCATCGCGCTCGACTTCTCGTTCAGTTCGGCCAGTTCTTCCTCGAGTGCGTCGAGGCGGCCGCGCGAGGCTTCGTCGGTCTCGGCCTTGAGGGCTTCGCGTTCGATCTCGAGCTGCTGGATGCGCCGCTCGACCTCGTCGATCTCGGTTGGCATCGAGTCGATCTCGATTTTCAGCCGCGAGGCCGACTCGTCAATCAGGTCGATTGCCTTGTCGGGCAGGAAGCGGTCGGCGATGTAACGCTCGGACAGGGTCGCGGCGGCGATGATCGCCGAGTCGGCGATTCGCACGCCGTGGTGCACCTCGTAGCGTTCCTTCAGACCGCGCAGGATCGCGATCGTGTCCGACACGTCGGGCTCGTCGACCAGGACCGGCTGGAAGCGCCGCTCGAGGGCTGCGTCCTTTTCGATGTGCTGGCGGTACTCGTCAAGCGTGGTCGCGCCGACCGCCCGCAGCTGGCCGCGGGCCAGCATTGGCTTGAGCAGGTTGGCGGCGTCGACCGCGCCTTCGGCGGCGCCGGCTCCGACGATGGTGTGAAGCTCGTCGAGGAAGAGCACGATCTGGCCTTCGGCGTCCTCGACTTCGGTCAACACAGCCTTGAGCCGCTCTTCGAACTCGCCGCGGTACTTGGATCCGGCCAGCAGGGCGCCGATGTCGAGCGCGATCACGCGCCGGTCTCGCAGGCTCTCCGGCACGTCACCGGAGACGATGCGCTGCGCGAGACCCTCGACGATCGCGGTCTTGCCGACCCCGGGCTCGCCGATCAGGACCGGGTTGTTCTTGGTCCGTCGGGAAAGCACCTGGATGACCCGGCGGACTTCCTCGTCGCGGCCAATCACCGGGTCGAGCTTGCCTTCGGCGGCGGCCGCGGTCAGGTCCTGGCCGAACTTCTCCAGTGCCTGGACCTGGTCCTCGGGGTTGGGCGAAGTGACCTTGTGGGGTCCGCGCACCTCAACGATCGCCTTCGAGAGTGAGTCGCGGTCCGGCACCATCTCCGCGAGGGCGGACCTGGAGTCCGCGATCGCGAGCAGCATGTGCTCGGTCGAGAGGTACTCGTCGCCCATCTGGGCCATCTCGCCTTCGGACCGGCGCAGCACGTCGGAGAGGGCGGAGGAGGGTCGCGGGTCGGCGCTTGCGCCTTCGCCCAGGGTGGGGAGGTCGCTCATCGCCTGACGCGCGCGGTTCCTGATCGACGAAAGGTCGGCACCGAGCTTGTTCAGCACGGCGGGCACCAGCCCCTCTTCCTGTTCGAGCAGGGCGACGAGCAGGTGGGCAGGCGTAATTTCGGGGTTCTTCGAAGCGGCAGCCAGACGCTGCGCGGTCTGGATCGCTTCCTGGGATTTCACTGTAAATCTGTCTGGTTGCACGAGACAAATTGTAGGTGATCAACCAAAGAATGTCAAGAAATCTTAGTCAAACTCACTTAGGTCGTACTCGGCTCTGGAAAAGGAGATACGGCCGAATCGGTCGGCAATCCCGGGCCGGGAAGAGTGGATCAGTCCTCCGGCCGGTGGACGGGGATCTCGACCGGAGGGTCGGGTTCGTAGGCGCCGTAGGGAACGATCTCGGTGCGCAGGCGAGTCATCTCCGAATCCAGTTGCTCCTCGAGCTCGCGGGTGCGGGCGCGCATCGCTTCGAGCTCGTTTCGCATCGCCTCGACCCGGGCCTCCATCTCGAGGACGGTCTCGACCCCGGCCAGGTTGAGCCCTTCCTCGTTGGTCATCTGCTGGATCCGCTTCAGGCGTTCGACGTCCCGCTTCGAGTAAAGCCTGGTGTTCTTGGGCGAACGCTTGGGGGTTATCAGCCCCCGCGCTTCGTAGATCCTCAGTGTCTGGGGGTGCATCTCGGCCAGCTCGGCAGCGACCGAGATCATGAAGACGCCGCGGTCCTTGTCGACCGTCATCTCCAGCCGGGTCTGCCGCCGGTCAGCCATCAGGACCCTCCGCCCGCCTTCGCCCGCCGCAGCAGCTCGGCCCGGGGGTCATCGCCGTTCATCGCCTCGGCCAGCTGGTCGACGGCCCGGCGCTGGTCATCTGTCAGCTCCTTCGGGATCACCACATTCAACCGGTAGCGGATGTCGCCACGACCCTTGCCGCCCGTATTCGGCGGTCCTTCGCCGCGCAGCCGCTGGATCGCCCCGTTGCTGGTGCCGGGCTGTACCCGGATCCGCTTGGTCCCGGAGAGGGTCGGCACCTCGATCGTGCCGCCCCGCATCGCCTCGGTAACCGAGATCGGGACCTCGACTTCGAGGTTGCCGTCGTCGAGTCGCTTGAAGACCGGTGACGGCGCGACCTGGATCGTCACGTAGAGGTCGCCCGACGGAGCGCCCCGGAGTCCCGCCTCGCCCTTGCCGGCGACCCTGATCCGGGTGCCGTCCTTGACCCCGGCCGGGATGTTGACCTTGTAGCGCTTGGTCTGATGGGTCAGGCCGGAGCCGCCGCAGGTGTGGCAGGGGTTGGGGATGATCTGGCCGGTGCCCTGGCACTGCGGGCAAGGCTGGCTGATCGAGAAGAACCCCTGGCCCTGTGCCTCGACGCCGCGACCGCCGCAGCGGGGGCAGGTCTCTGGGCTGGTGCCGGGTTCGGCCCCGGAACCGGAGCAGGTCGGGCAGCGCTCCGATTTCGGGATCGTGACCGTGAGCTGGGTGCCGTTCATCGCATCGTCGAACGAGATGCGGGTGTCGGTCTCGAGGTCGCGGCCCCTTTCCGGGCCGGCCGCTTCGCCGCCGCCCCGACTGAAGATCGTCGAGAAGATGTCACCGAAGCCGCCCTGGGCACCCTGGCCGAAGGGGTTGCCCTGGCCACCGGCCTGGCCGAACGGGCTGCCGCCCTGGCCGAAGCTCCCGAACATGCCGCCGCCGGAGTCGTACTCCTTGCGCTTCTCTTCGTCGCCGAGCACGTCGTAGGCGGCCTGGATCTCCTTGAACTTGTCCTCGGCCTGCTTGTCGTCCGGGTTGCGATCGGGGTGGTACTGCCGCACCAGCTTGCGGTGGGCTTTCTTTATCTCTTCCTGCGATGCCTTCTTGCTGACACCGAGCACTTCATAGAGGTCTTTCGCCATCCGGCGTTCACTTTCTCTTCATTCACTGACTCACCACGACGCGGGCGTGACGGATCACGTTCTCCCCGGCGCGGTAGCCCTTCTGCATTTCCTCGATGACCACACCTGATCCGACGCCTTCGGCCGGTAGGGCCTGGAGCGCCTCGTGGAGGTTCGGATCGAAGGGTTGGCCGTTCGAGTCGAAGGCCTCGACCCCGGCCTTCTTCAGCACCGTGGTCAGGTCCCGGTAGGCGACGATCACGCCCTGTTCGGCGACCGGGGCCTCGGTCGGAATCTCGCCACCGAGGGCGGCGGACCGTTCGATGCCGGCCGCCTCAAGCACCCGTTCGAGGTTGTCGACCGCTTCGATCAATCCGGAGACGACCTCGAGCCGGCCCCGCTCGACCTGGGCCTGGCTTTCGGCCGCCATCCGCTTGCGGTAATTGTCGAAATCCGCCTTGGTCCGCTGGGCCAGCTGCAGGTACTCGTCCCGCTGGCTGCGGGCCTCCTCGACCAGTGCGTTCAGGTCCTGCTCGACACTGGCTTCGGCCGACTCCTCAGCCTCCGGGGCAGGGTCGGTCGCCGACACCACTTCGGCGTCGACGACCTCTTCCACCTCGGGCTGGACCGCCCGCTCTTCCGGCTCCTGGGTCACTTGCCTTCGTCCTCGTCGACCACTTCCGCGTCGATCACTTCCTCGTCATCGGCGGCGGAGGCACCGGCGTCGGCGGCGCCTTCGGCACCGGCAGCCTGCTCGGCCTGAGCGGCCTGGTAGACCTGCTCGGAAACCTTGTGGAAGGCCTCCTGGAGCTTCTCGGTCATGCCCTTGATCTTCTCGGCGTCGTCGGTCTCGAGGGAGTCGCGGAGCTCCTTGATCAGGTCCTCGATCTCCTTCTTGCTGGACTCGTCGATCTTGTCGCCCAGCTCGCCCACCTGCTTCTCCGAGGTGTAGGCGGCGTTCTCGCCGATGTTCTTGGCCTCGGCCAGCTCGCGCTGCTTCTTGTCCTCGTCGGCGTGGGCCTCGGCGTCGGAGACCATGCTGTTGATCTCGTCATCCGAGAGTCCGGAGCCGGACTTGATCTCGATCTTCTGTTCCTTGCCGGTGCCCAGGTCCTTCGCGGTCACGTTGATGATGCCGTTGGCATCGATGTCGAAGGTGACCTCGATCTGCGGCATTCCGCGCGGGGCCGGCGGGATGCCGGTCAGCTGGAACTTGCCGAGGCTCTTGTTGTAGGCCGCCATCTCGCGCTCGCCCTGGAGCACGTGGATCTCGACCGAGGGCTGGTTGTCCTCGGCGGTCGAAAAGACCTCCGACTTGCGAGCGGGGATCGTGGTGTTGCGCTCGATCAGCTTGGTCATCACGCCGCCCTTGGTCTCGATGCCGAGGGTGAGCGGGGTGACGTCGAGCAGCAGCACGTCCTTGACGTCGCCGGCCAGGACTCCGGCCTGGATCGCGGCGCCGACCGCGACAGCCTCATCCGGGTTCACACCCTGATGCGGCTCCTTGCCGGTCAGCTCGGTGACCTTTTCCCGGACCGCCGGCATGCGGGTCATGCCACCGACCAGCACCACGTGATCGACGGTCGAGTCGGCGTCGCTGAGAGCCTGCTTGACCGGCCCGACCACGCGGTCGAGCAGGTCGGCGGTCAGCTCGTTCAGCTTCGAACGGGTCAGCTTGATGTCGAGGTGCTTGGGCTGGCCTTCCACCGCGGTGATGAACGGGATGTTGATCTGGGTCTCCTGCGCGGAGGACAACTCGATCTTCGCCTTCTCGGCCGCTTCGTAGAGGCGCTGCAGCGAGTTCTTGTCGGCCGCGAGGTCAACGCCCTGGTCCTTCTTGAACTCGGCGACCAGCCAGTCGACGATCGCCTTGTCGAAGTTGTCGCCGCCGAGGTGGTTGTCACCCGCGGTCGACTTGACGTCGAACACGCCGTCGCCGATCTCGAGCACCGACACGTCGAAGGTGCCGCCGCCGAGGTCGAACACGAGGATGGTCTGGTCCTCGCCTTCCTTGTCGAGTCCGTAGGCCAGCGAGGCCGCGGTCGGCTCGTTGATGATTCGCTTGACGTCGAGTCCGGCGATCTTGCCGGCGTCCTTGGTCGCCTGGCGCTGATCGTCGTTGAAGTAGGCCGGGACGGTGATCACGGCCGAATCGACGGTCTCGCCGAGCTTCGCTTCGGCGTCGGACTTGAGCTTGCCGAGGATCATCGCGCTGATCTCCGGAGGCGAGTACTGCTTGCCGCGCACGTCGACCCGGACGTCCCCGTTCGGGCCGGCTTCGACCTTGTACGGGATCATCGTTTCCTCTTCCCGGACTTCGGCCTCCTTGCGGCCCATGAAGCGCTTGATCGAGAAGATCGTGTTTTCCGGGTTCATCACGGCCTGGCGCTTGGCTACGGTGCCGACCAGCCGCTCGTCCTTGTCGTTGAAGGCGACCACCGACGGGGTGGTGCGCCCGCCCTCGGAGTTCTCGAGGACGGTCGGTTCGCCGCCTTCGAGGACCGCTACGCACGAGTTCGTCGTGCCGAGGTCAATTCCAATCGTCTTTCCCACTGTGTTTCTCCTGTTTGGGTGTTTCGCGGCCGGATGAGGGTACGGCCGATATCCATAAATCTAAGTGGGATTGTGTCAGATTTCTTACGAAACGTCAAACAAGCCTCATTTCCAGCGATTTCTCGGCTCCCAAAAGCAAACCGGGGGCGATCGCCCACGTAATCGGTGGGTGATCGCCCCCGGAATTGGGGGTGGGTTCCGGGTTCGGAAGCTGCGTTATAGGGCGCCGGGCCCAGCGGAACCGGCTAGGGCATTTTCAGCTTCGACCAAACTCCCCGGTGGTCGGAATCCCAGAGGCCGTTCGCCGGTTTGGTGCCGGTGACCCCGGCAGCGAGCCTCTTGACCGATTTCGGCCGGTTGGTCATCACGTGGTCGATGCGCTGGCTCCAGTCCGTCGGTGCGCCGGCGGTGATGATCCCGGCGTTGACGCCCCAGGTCATCTTGCCCGTGACCCCCCGCTCGACCATGCCGCCCTTCTTCAGCGCGTCATAGGCGAGCGCGTCATCGGCGGAGACTGTCTTGTCATCCGAGTTCAGATCCCCGACCAATACCGCCGGCATGCTGCCACTGCGGAGCGGGCCGCCCTTGGCCAGCAGTTCCTTGGCCTGGGCCTCCCGGATATCCGGGGCGCCGAAGGCTTCGAAGTGGGTGTCGACGAAACGGAACCACTTGCCCTTGCGGACCTTCACGTCGGCCGAGAGCCAGCCTCGCTGTACCGTCACCGGGATCCCCGAGATCGTCGGCGTGTACAGGGTCTTGTAGTTCGCGGACTTGAGGTTCTTGGTCCGGATGCCGGCGCCGACCTTGGCCAGGATCACGTCCCGCATGGTCAGGCGGCCGTCGATCTCGCCGTTCGAGTTGATCCCGGGCAGGTTGCCGTCACCGGCCACGCCGTTGTAGTCGGCGGGTGCCTCGAAATCGAACTCCTGCTGGACCCTGACCACCCGGTAGCGCTTCTTGCCCTTGTTGAGCTGAGCCATCAGGTCCTTCAGGTAGTCGATGTGGACCGTGGTCGCGGTCTTCTCGGCGCCGGTCGCGGCAGCGAGGTTGACCGGGCCGGTGCGCCAAAGGGCGACTTCCTGCAGGCCGACCAGGTCTGGGCTGACCTGCTTGATCTCGCCCGCCAGCCCCTTCGCCCGGACCGGGAAGTCGTTGGTGTCTACATCCCGCAGGATCTGGCCGTTCTTGTCGATGAAGTCATCGGTGCTGGTCGCGTTGATCGCCGGGGTCAGGTCGGCGCCCAGGTACAGGTTCCGGGTCATCACCTTCGCGGTGTTCGGCTTCTTTGGCTTGTGCTTCCGTTTGGCCTGGGCCGGTCCGGCCACCACGGCCGTCAGCGCGAAGATCGCCAGCAGGGCGAAAACCACGCGGTTCTTCGATCTCGACATCAAGTTCTCTCCTTTTGGCCCGGGGCGTGACGCGGCAACGCGTCATCTGGGGTTCCCCGACCGCTGTCAGGAGGATAAACCCGGCTCAGCGCCGGAAGCTGCGGATCAACCCTCGCCGGCGTAGTGCGCGACGAAGTTGGCGATCTCTTCGGCGACCGTGCCGGTCACGATGCCGGCCGGCATGCGGCCCGGCACGTCCGGGCTGTCGGCGCCCTCTTCAAGGGCGGTCATGACCTGGGTCTTGATCCCCTCGATCGCGGTCTTGTCGGTCGGCGCGCCGGCCGGGGAGAGCTTCTGATCGAGGTTCGGGCCGTAATCGCCGTCGGTGCCCGCGGCGTAGAGCGTGTGGCAGTTGCCGCAGTTGGTCTGGAAGAGCTGCTTGCCCGGGGTGTTCTCGGGAGGCACGCCTTCATTGTCGGCGACGTCGCCGTCGCGATGGAAGGCCCAGAACGGGATGACCACGACCAGCAGGACGAGGACGAGACCGAATATGACGAAAGGCTTCTTGTTCATGGCATAGAGGCGCAAAAACGGACTGTGCGCCGGACGGCGGGAATATTACTTGTCTGACCCCGGTCCGCGTCCGTAGGGGCACATCCGGCGCAGCGCGCACTCCCCACAAAGCGGTTTCGGACGGCACAGGGTGCGCCCGTGGCGGATCAGGTTCATGTGGAACTCGTAGGAGTCCTCGGGGTTGACCAGGGCCAGCACCTCGTCGTGGGCTTCCTCGAAGGAAGCGTTCGGCCGGAAGAGACCGAGGCGTCCGCCGATCCGGAACACATGCACGTCGACCGGTATCTCGGGCCGGTTCCAGGTGAAGACCTGAACGCAGGCGGCGGTCTTGCGGCCGACCCCGGGCAGCCCGGTCAGGAACTCCATCGCCTCGACCCGGTCGGCGTGCTCGAGCCAGCCCAGGTCGAGATCCTCGATCTCCCTCAGGACCGCCTGGATCCGCGGGGCCTTCTGCCGGCTCAGCCCGCCGGGCCGGATCGCCTCCTCGACTTCGGCTTCCGGTGCGTCACGGACCGCCTCCCAGTCCTCGAACCGCTCCTTCAGCCCGGCGAAGGCCCGGTCGCGGTTGGCGTCGGAGGTCGCCTGGGACAGGATGGTGCGGACCAGTTCGTCGATCGGCTGCCGGTGGGGCAGGTTGACCGGTCGGCCGTACATCTCCCGCAGCCGGTCCCGGATCGCCCGGACCCGGGCCCGGGTCGGCCGTTTCCAGTCCGCCTTGGCCACCTTTGGCTGCCAGACAGCCGCCACGGTCTACTGTGCTCCCCAACGGCCGCAGACCGAAGCCGCCGCGGTGGCGGCCTCCGGCAGCACCTCGCCCACCCGGGAAAGATCCCAGCCCAATCTGGCCAGGCCGGCGGCCAGCCCGCCCATGAAGGCGTCGCCGGCCCCCAGCGGGCTCACCGTCTCGACCACCTGTGGCTGATGCCTTGCCTCGGCCGCGCCGGCGGTGACCACCTCGCCCTCACCGTCGGTCACCACCACCAACTGCGGCCCCAGGCCGACCAGCGCCCGGGCAGCTTCCAGCGGCTCGCGGATCCCGGTGATCAGTTCGGCCTCGGACCGGTTTAGCTTGACCACCGTGGCTGCCGCCACGAGCTCGCGCGAACGTTCGCGGGCCGGGTCATCGCCCCGCCACCGGTTCGGCCGGTGGTTCGGGTCCAGCAGGACCGGCAAGCCGGCTGCGCGGGCCAGCCCGATCGCCTGCCTGGTCACTTCGCGCTCGGTTTCGCCGACCATCGTGTTGGAGCCGACCACCAACGCCTGGGAAGCGGTGATCGCCCTTTCGAGAAAGCCCGAGGTGGCGGCCATGGTCGGGCCGATGTGCTCGCCGTAAACCTGGAAGAAAGGCTCGTTGTCGGGACCGAACTCGACCAGCGCCACCGGTGTGTCGACCCCCTCGAGGATGGCCAGCCACTCGGTCGAAACACCTTCTTCCTCCAGGCCCCGGGCCAGCCGGCTGCCCCAGCCGTCCGCGCCGACGCCACCGACCAGGGCGGCCGGCAAGCCGGATCTGGCGACGGCGACCGCGACGTTGGCCAGGGCACCGCCGGCCCAGGGGACGAAGGATCCGGGCGCCTCGCCCTCGGCCAGGTTCCGTTCGCAGATCAGGTCGACGATCGCCTCGCCGAGGCAGGCGATCGTGCGCCCGTCGCCGGGGGGTTCCTGGGGTTGCGGTTCGGGCTCCATCGCTGGGAAGCCGGAGCCTATCCCAGCCTCGCTGAGAGAAATCTGTGCACGCCACTAGACTGGGCGGTCATGCCCGCGCTGATTGTCCGGATCGGGAATTGGCTTCCCCGCGGCTGGCCGGATCTCTTCCGTCAGCTTCTGCTCTACGTACTCGCCGACACGGTTTACGAGTTGGCGCGTGGACTCGCGGACGGACGGGCCAACGTCGCCTTCGCCAACGGCGAGCGGGTGATCGACACCGAACGCACGCTCGGGCTCTTTTTCGAGCCGGGCCTCCAGAGCGCCCTGCATAGTTTCGATTGGCTGATCGACTTCGCCAACACGATCTACCTGAACAGCCAGTTCACGGTTGCCCTGAGCTTCCTGATCTGGATGTACCTGTTCCGCAACGACTACTACTACTTCTTCCGCAACATGCTCTTCGTCTCGATGGGCATCGCCTTGATCGGGTACATCGGTTTCCCGACCGCACCGCCGCGGATGTATCCGGAGTATGGCTTCATCGACACGGTCAATGCCCAGTCAAGCGTCAACCACGATTCCGCCCTGGCCAAGCTCTTCATCAACCCCTTCGCCGCGGTGCCCTCGATGCACTGCGCGGTGGCGCTGATGATCGGCGGGACCGGCTTCATGGTCTGCAAGAACTGGTTCGCGCGGGCCTTCTGGGCCGGCTGGCCGCTGCTGGTCGCCTGGGTCACCGTGGTCACCGCCAACCATTACTGGCTCGACGCGGTGCTGGGCTGGACGGTGGCCCTCTGCTCATTCCTGATCGCCTCCCGCGTGCTGGCCGAGATCAAACCCGAAACCTGGGCCTGGAGCCGCGAAGCGGAGCGGCAACGGGCCGAGGCCTAGGGGCGGTTGCCTTGAAGCTCCGTTCCCTGGCCAATTCTGCCTCGTGGGGGTTCCTCGCGGCACCGCTGTTGGTGGTGGTCGGCCTCGCGGTCGTCTACCTGGTCATGGCGCCCCACAGCGCCGACCACGCCGCCCAGACCTTCCGCACCGAGCTTTTCGAGCTTTCCGGGCCGACCGTCTGGAACAACTACTGGTTCGCCGGTCACTATCTGCCTACGTATTCGCTGCTCTCGCCGCCGCTCGGCGCCTGGCTCGGGTTCCGCGTGATGGGTTCGCTGGCGGTGATCGGCACCGTGGTCCTCTTCACCTTGATCGTCCGTCGTGAGTGGGGGGAGCGGGCCCAGGCCGGGGCGATCTGGTTCGCCTTCGCCGCGACGATCAGCCTCTTCTCCGGCCGGCTCACGTTCGCCCTCGGCGTCCTGCTGGCGATGGCGGCGGTCTTTGCCTCGCAACGCGGACAGCGCATCCCCGCCCTGATCTTGGCCGGCTCGGTCGGTCTGGCCAGTCCGGTCGCGGCACTGTTCCTCGCCTGTCTCGGCTTCGCCCATTTCCTCGCCGAGCGCCCCGACCGCCGTGGGCTCGAACTGGCGGGGATCTCCTTCCTGGTCGCCGGCGTGGTCGCCCTGCTCTTCCCGGGTGGCGGTGACGAGCCATACGTGGCTTCCAGCTTCATCCCGGCGATCGGCCTGACCCTGGTCAGTGCGGCGATGGTCCCACCGAGCCAGCGGCTGGTCCGGGTCGGCCTGCTGGTCTACGCCGGCGCCCTGGTCGCCTCCTTCGTCCTCAGCACGCCGATGGGCGGCAACGTCAACCGGCTGGGTGCCCTGCTGCTCGGGCCGGTCCTGCTCTGCGCGCTCGCCGCCGAGCCACTCACGCCGAAGCTGTCGCGCCGGGTGGCGCTGGTCCTGCTCTTGCCGACCATCGTCTGGTGGCAGACCGGCCCGGTGGTCCGCGATCTCGAACTGGTCGAGGACGAACCGGCCGTGAGCCAGGCCTTCTACAAGCCGCTGGCGGAGGCGCTCGAGCCCCGTCTGGCCCGGGAACCGGCCCGGGTCGAAGTGGTGCCCGTGGCCTCGCATTGGGAATCCGCCCGGGCCGCTCCCGAGTTCCCGCTCGCCCGGGGCTGGGAACGGCAGACCGATCGCAACCTGAACCCGCTCTTCTACGCCGACCGGCTCGGCCCCAACCGCTATCGGAAATGGCTGGACCGACTCGCGGTCGGTTACGTCGCCCTGCCGAACGCCAAGCTCGACTACGCGGGCGAGAAGGAGGCGGCCCTGATCCAGGCTGGGCTCCCATTCCTCAAAGAGATCCCGGTCGGGGGCCAGTGGCGATTGTTCAAGGTGCTTGGCGCCCGGCCGATGGTTTCGCGCCCCGCCCGTCTGACCGAACTCGACACCGACGGGTTCACCGTCGCCTCGCCGATCGCCGGCGCCTTCGAGGTGCGGATCCGCTCGACCCCGTACTGGCGGGTCAAGGGGGGATTCGGCTGTGTCGAGCCGGGCCGCGGCGACTGGACCCGGGTCACACTCGACCGCCCCGGCCCGCTCGAGGTCGCCGCCGATTTCAGTCCGGGTGCCCGGTTCGGCTCCGACCGCGACTGTCGCCCCGAGCGATGAGGGAATAACCTGCCCGGTATGGAGTCTTCGTCCGGCCCCCCGGAGGGTGGTCAAAGCGGCCAGCGCCGGCCCGCCCAGGAATTCCGGGAGCAGGCCCGCAATGCCCTGATCCAGTCGCGCCTGACCCCGAACGCGATTTCGATGATGGGGCTGGTCGGCAACCTGATCGCCGCCGGCCTGGTGCTGCACGGAGATTTCTTCTTCGCCGGCCTCGCTTTCATCATCGGCTCGGTCATGGACACGCTGGACGGCCGCTACTCGCGGATGTCGGGCAAGGGAACCCTGTTCGGAGCCTTCCTCGACTCCACCCTCGACCGGATCGAGGAGGGCGTGGTGCTGGCGGCTGTGGCCTGGCAGTTCGCCGACCGCGGTGAGAACGTGGCCGCGGCGATGTGCGTGCTGGTCGTGCTCGGGTCGCTGATGGTCAGCTACACCCGGGCCCGGGCCGAGGCGCTCGGGGTCGAGTGCAAGGTCGGCATCGCGACCCGCCCGGTGAGGGTGGTCCTGCTTTCGGCCGGCCTCGTGCTGGGCGGCGAAGAAGTGATTTCAGGTTTCGACCTGCTGCCGATCGCGATCTACGTGATGGCGGCGCTGACCGCGATCACCACGCTTCAACGGGTCTGGCATGTCCGGACCGAGCTGAAGAAGCTCGACGCCGCGGCCGCCAGCGACTAAATCTGGCCGCAAACCTGTAACCGATCTCGATTTGTGGTGTCATTAGGGGTCGATCCGGCCCCGTGCCCGGATGAGGCGTGCCCAGAGAGAGCTCCTCTTCCTCGCCCGGTTCCGGAGTCCCGATTCGGCAAGAGATGCCATCCCACCCACAGGAGACTTTCGCTTACCCATGACTGATAACGGACTTTCGACCAACGGAAACGGCAACGGCGCCAGCCGTGGCGGAGACGACAAGGTTCGCGTAGCCATCGTCGGCGTCGGCAACTGCGCCAACTCGTTCATCCAGGGGGTCCAGTACTACAAGGACGCCGATCCTTCGGACCAGGTACCCGGCCTGATGCACGTCGACCTCGGCGGATACCACGTCAACGACATCGAGTTCGTGGCGGCCTTCGACATCGACCAGGAGAAGGTCGGCAAGGATCTCTCCGAGGCGATGTGGTCCGGCCAGAACGACACGATCAAGTTCGCCGACGTGCCCGACCTCGGTGTCACCGTTGAGCGCGGCATGACCCACGACGGCCTCGGCAAGTACCTCAAGCAGGTCATCACCCCGGCCCCGGGCCCGACCGCCGACATCGTCCAGATCCTCAAGGACACCAAGACCGACGTGCTGGTCTGCTACCTGCCGGTCGGCTCGGAAGAGGCCGTCAAGTGGTACGTCGAGCAGGCCCTCACCGCCGGTGTCGGCTTCGTCAACTGCCTGCCGGTCTTCATCGCCAGCCAGGACTACTGGGACGACCGCTTCAAGAAGGCCGGCCTGCCGATCATCGGTGACGACATCAAGTCCCAGGTCGGCGCGACCATCGTCCACCGTCAGCTCGCCCGGCTCTTCCACGAGCGTGGTGTCGAGATGCAGCACACCTCGCAGCTCAACGTCGGCGGCAACATGGACTTCTTCAACATGCTCGAGCGCGAGCGCCTCGACTCGAAGAAGATCTCGAAGACCAACGCCGTCACCTCGATCATGGGCACCGAGCTCGAGGACCGCGACGTCCACGTCGGTCCCTCGGACTACGTGCCGTGGCTGACTGACCGCAAGTGGGCCCACATCCGCCTCGAGGGCAAGTCCTTCGGTGACGTCCCGCTGAACGTCGAGCTCAAGCTCGAGGTCTGGGACTCGCCGAACTCGGCCGGCGTCGTGATCGACGCGGTGCG